>Ga0208824_1000001_pt1 | contig 677104 bp, 520 predicted proteins | sample AD_JPNTR3_MetaG_FD_184447 | JGI IMG/M metagenome (GOLD analysis project Ga0208824, IMG submission 184447) | Active sludge microbial communities of municipal wastewater-treating anaerobic digesters from Japan - AD_JPNTR3_MetaG (SPAdes) (version 2) | ecosystem: Engineered > Bioreactor >...
AGAAGGACGGGTTGCTTTTCCACCTATGACTGACAGTGGGGCTTTGCCCCCCAGTTCCCCCCAACATCCACATGTTGTTCCACCTTATTTTGCACTCGGTTTGGTCTAACCAATGGGGAGCAGATCATCCTTTTATAATGCCTTCGCAATCTGAACACCTTGCTCTTTTAAATTCTTTCAATTTCAAGACCTCCTGTCGTCTTTATGGTCCTGAGGGGGAAGGCAGGGGAAAGCGGGTCAGGAAGTCCGCCTTTCGGGTCGCGTTCCCTATCCCCTACACTGTTTATAAACTCATGTCATCATTCACGCCTTTGGGTCAACCAAAAATGCCCTTTATTTTGACGTAGGGGGCAATCTGATTAATGAAATTGCAATATTAAAATAAATAATCCATTGTTGACATAGAATCTATTCAATTGATAGACAAAGTTAAACTTATAATGAGTATAAGAATCATGAAGAAACCTTTTCTTATTATATGGTTTTGTGTGGGTTCATTTGTTTTCGGCGAAACAACATCTGTGATATTTGAAATGACAAATGGCAAGCAAATAGAGATTATTCAAGCCAACTTGGATCAAGATAAATTTGCTGTCCAGTGTGTCGCGGGAACAGAAATTACGATTCCAATTCCTTCAGTAAAATCCATATACTTGAAGCCAAATACTGAAGATAGTCCTAAAGAAAAATCGCTTAAAGACGATATACTTAATTTAAAAAAAGATATTGAGAAATCCACGAAAGAACTCGAAAAATTAAAAGAGCATAATAATCAATTATTGTTTAGAAATAATCTGCTTCAAACAGAAATAAAAAACTTAGAAACGAGTCTCGCAAAAATAAGGGAAGATATGAACAATAAAACAAGTATGCTAAAATATACTAATGAAACTTTGCAAACGAAGGAAGAGGAAATGAGTAAGTTGAGTCAAAAAATATCAGAATTAGAATCAATTAATGATGCTTTAGCGCAAGAAACAGGAAAATTTCAAACCGGGCAAATTGCACATGCCGGAAAAATGGTTTGTGCAGCTGTCAAAGTTGAATGGAAAAATTTAATAAGTGATGGATTGTTGAAATATGTAGCAGAAGAAAAATTTTTAGTCATCGGTATAGCAATAATGAATAAAGGTTTAACACCAGACCAACTTCCCCGATTTAGTTTGATAGATGAAGCCGGAGCAGAATATGTTGGTGAGTATATACCAATCAGAACAAATCTTTTAATGTCATTAGGGGTCATCAATCCCAATGTCATGAGAAAAGGTCTATTAATATTTGATGTTCCGCCCACAAGGAAATACTCCCTCAAAATAACAAGCCATGACTTTTTAAATACTGCAACGATTGATCTCAATATTAGTAATACAAGGGGAACAAGCATTCCAAGAACCAAAGTAAAATCAAAAGATAGCGATTAAATCCTATTAATTTATTTGTTTGAAAATGCCGTTTCCTTGACCGTAGGGGGCAAAACGCCGCCGCGCCCTTGTCCTTTATCGTTAAAAAATATTTATGCCCTTAAAATCAATTTGTGTGGTTTTTGAAGGTAATTTTTTGGCATACTAACCAGTTAATAATAGATAAATAACTTTGTAAGTTTGGTGCATGTTTTCAATGTAAGTTTAATGTAAGTCCACCGTGTTTTTTTTCGCCCTTTTTTCGCCTTTTCACTTTTTTTAAGCCTCTTCAAGCCGCCGCGCTCCGAGCCAATAAATATAAGCCTTTGCGCCTGATTGAAAAATCAAAAAACGTTTTGAGTTAGGAAATATAAGGGTTAGAACCGAATGCAAAAAATCAAAAACGCAAAAAAGCCTTGATGTTGCTGGCTCTCCGCGTGATAAATTTGGCGCGCCAGAAGGGAGTCGAACCCCTGACCTACGGATTAGAAGTCCGTTGCTCTATCCATCTGAGCTACTGGCGCGCGGCGATTATTTGAAAAATCTCGACGTTTGCGCTTTTATGGAGCAAAATAATAGGTCATTAACTTTTAAACGAACACGCCCTCTGTCAAGTTTATTGTTTTTTCAATTGCAAAATTCCTCCCGACTGATGTTTGGTTTGTTTCATCAGACGCGCGGGAAAAATGATGGAAATCAAAAAGAACTCGCTTTTCACGCTTAAAATCGAAAACGTCGCTTATGGCGGACGCGGTATCGGCAGATGGGAAGGGGTGGTCGTGTTTGTCCCCTTTGCCGTTCCGGGCGATGTCGTTGAGGCGCGTCTTGTCAAAAACAAAGGCAACTACATCGAGGCGGACCTTGTGCAGGTGTTGGAGCCTTCGCCCATCCGCATCGCCCCCCGCTGTCCGTATTTCGGACCTTGCGGCGGCTGCTCATGGCAGACGATTCCTTACGAAAACCAACTTTTCCTGAAACAAGAAATCGCCCGTTCCTCAGTTGAGCATCTATCAGGGCAGAGCCAGTTCAAACTCCATCCCATCATCGCATCGCCGGATATTTGGCGTTACCGGAACAAAATGGATTACACCTTTGGCGCGGACGCGGATGGTTTGCCTCTGCTTGGATTCCATGCAAAAGGAAGTTTCACAGATGTGCTTGATATGGAAATATGCCATCTACAGCCGGAAATCTTCGACTTGATTTTGAAAGAGGTCCGCGCCTTTGCCCGCGAAAAGAATCTCGTCCCTTATAATCCTGTCACACATAAAGGACTTCTGCGCCACTTCATGCTAAGAGCCGCGCGCAATCTGTCCGAAGGCGAGCCGATGCCCGTTCTGGCAGTTTTGCTGACCGCCGAGCCAGATTTGCCATTCCGCGAGGAGCTGCTGGAACGGCTGCGCCGCGTCTGTCCATCGCTCATAGGGTTCATGCATGGTCTCAATCAAGGCATGGGAGATGTCTTTCGCCTCGATCGATTGCTCTTTCAATGGGGCGATGATTGCCTGACGGAACGGCTGGAAGATTTGAATATGCGCATCTCCGCGCTTTCATTCTTTCAAACCAACACGCGCGGGGCGGAACTGCTCTATCGCTCCGCCCGCGATTTTTTGAATTTGAACGGCGCGGAAAATCTTCTGGACGCCTATTGCGGCGCGGGATCCATCGGGCTTTTTTGCGCCCGACGCTGCTTGCATGTTTATGGCATTGATATTGTCCGCGAAGCTATTTGGGACGCGCGCGAAAACGCCAGACAGAATGGCATCCACAACGCCACATTCTTATGCGGGGAGATGTGCAGAAGCCTGCCGTTGCTCCTCAGCCGCATCCCCTTTGGCGTCCAGCGCGCGGCGGTAGATCCCCCGCGCAACGGACTGGACAAAAAATCACTTCGGCAAATTATCGAACTCGGCGCGCCGATTCTGGTTTATGTCTCATGCAATCCCGTCACAATGGCGCGCGACGCCCAAGCCATCTGCGAATCCGGCTACCGCATCACAGACATCCAACCAGTGGACATGTTCCCGCACACATACCATATCGAGATAATCAGCCGATTTGAAAAAATATGATTTTGTGAGAGGTTAATTGGTTATTTATAAACGTATCCCGCGGCTTTGATGCGCTGGACAACTTCGCGGAGGCGCTCGGCGCTCACGGTTAGGGCAATTCGCAAATAGCCCTCGCCATATTCGCCGAAACCGCGTCCGGGCGTGATGAGCACGCCGGTCTTTTGCAAGAGTTCGAGCGCAAAGGGGATAGATTCTTTGCCCGATTCTGGGACGGGCAGCCAGACGAAGAAGGTGCCTTTCGGCGGCTCTACCTTCCAGCCCAGTTCCCGCAAGCCGTTCACAATCACATTGCGCCGCTCCAGATAGAGCGCGTTCATCTTGTCAATGAACGTTGTGCCGTTTTTGAGCGCTTTGATGGCGGCGTATTGGATGGGGCGGAAGATGCCCATGTCGGTGTTGGAAATCATTGTGGATAAAGCGGAAATCACATGGCGGTTTCCGGAGACAAACGCGCAGCGCCAGCCTGTCATGTTGAAGAGTTTGGACATGGAATGGAATTCAACGCCGACGTCTTTTGCGCCGGGGATTTGCAGAAATGAAATGGGCTTTTCATTCCCATAGAGCATCATATTGTAAGGCGCGTCATACGCTACGATAATCTCATATTTTTTTGCGAACTCCACAACCTCTTTAAGAAAGTCAACCGTGGCGACGGCGGAGGTGGGGTTATTGGGATAGTTGAGAATCATCAGCTTTGCCTTGCGCGCTGTAGTCTCGGGAATTTTGGTCAGGTCGGGGAGGAAGCCATTCTTTTCAAGCAGGGGCATGTAGTCAATCTGGGCGCCGGCAAGGATCATGCCGGGAATGTAAGCCGGGTAGCATGGGTCGGGGCAGAGGATTGCCTCGCCGGGGTTGACAACCGCCAATGGGAGCCGCCCCACGCCGCTCTTGGAGCCGATGAGGGATAAAATTTCAGGACCTGGTTCAAGAGATACGTTAAAGAAATTTTTGTAAAATACGGCGATGGTTTGCAGATATTCAGGCAGACCTTTGAAGGAGGGGTAGTGGTGATTTTTGGAATCGCGAGCCGTGCGCGCCAGCTCCTCCACAATATCGGGAGGCGTGCCCTCGTCGGGGTCGCCCTGCCCAAGACTGATAACGTCCACGCCGCGCGCCTGCACAGCTGCTTTGTCTGCGTCCAGTTTGTCAAAAAGATAAACCGGGAATTGATTCAAACGCTCCGCTGCTTTGATTTCCATAATCCAACCTCTCTTATTTGTTCTTGTGGGTTTTGATTTCCTTTGAGAGAGCCTCTTTGCTCTCGATGATTTTATCTATCAGACCGTATTCGCGGCTCTGCTCCGCGTTCATAAAAAATTCGCGCTCGGAATCCTTTTCGATGCGTTCCAGCGGCTGACCGCTGCATTCGGAAAAGATTTCATTAAGCTCCCGCTTGATGCGGATCATCTCCTTGGCGTGAATCTCGATATCCGACGCCTGCCCGCGAAAGCCGCCGAGCGGTTGATGGAGCATGATGCGCGAATGAGGCAGACCGTAGCGCTTGCCCTTTGTGCCTGCCGCAAGCAGCAGCGCCCCCATGCTCGTCGCCTGCCCAACGCATGTCGTGGAGACGTCCGGCTTGATGAAACGCATCGTGTCGTATATCGCCAAACCGGAGGAGACATAGCCGCCGGGGCTGTTGATATAAAGATTGATGTCCTTGTCAGGGTCTTCCGATTCCAAAAAAAGCATCTGGGCGATGACAATATTTGCCATGTCGTCGTTGATGGGCGTTCCCAAAAAGATGATGCGGTCTTTGAGCAAACGGGAAAAGATATCATACTGGCGCTCGCCGCGCTCGCTTTGTTCCACCACAAAGGGAACTGTGTAATAAAAACTGCTATTATTCAGAATTTTCAATGCCTTGTCCTCTTAACTTTGAATCGGTGTTTTTGATAAACGGGACGCCTCAGGAATTTGGTTGCTCTGACTCGGCATGAGCCTCTTCTTTTTGATGGTCATGATTGTGGACGTCGCCCTCCACTTCCTCATAAGAAACAGAGTTATTATCAATCAGGAACTGCTCCACTTTTTTAGATTCGAGAGATTCCTTTAATGCGTCCAGTTTGTTTTCCGCCTCCAATTTGGCTCGGATAGCAAGTGGTTTGCGACCTTCGCTTTCCGCCATTTTGGCTATCTCGGCGTTCAGGTCTTCATCAGTAACGGCAATGGTTTCCTTTTCGATGATTTTGCTCAGAATGAAGGAATTTTTAACGGCAAATTCGGCATCCTTTTGTTTCTGGGCAATGTATTTTTCTTTTTCGAGGGAGATTAATTCCAGCGGAATGCCCATGCGTTTCCAGTGCTGAATGTCCTCATTAATCATACCTTGTTGATTATAGGAGACCAGCGTCTGCGGGACATCAAAAGGTTTGCGTTCGATAATCTTTTCCACCAGCGCATCGAGCGCATGCTGGCGGGCGTGCTCTTGTTCGTGGCGTTCCAAATCTTCTTTAACCTTGGTTTTCAGCTCATCAAGGGTCTGGAAGTTGCCAATATCTTTGGCAAAGTCGTCGTCAAGTTTGGGCAGGATGAGTTTCTTGATGCCCAGGATTTCCACCTTCCAATTAAAAGTTGTTGTGACATCTTCGCCTTTGCTGTTCTTGTGAGTTTGCGGAACGACGATTTCAACAATTTCGCCCTTCTTTTTACCGATAAGGGCATTGGCAACAGACTCGGGGAATGTGTTTTGAATGTTGGTGCAGAACCTTTCGCGGGAGGAGAGTCTTGAAATTGGGTTCCCGTTTTGGTCGGCAACGGTCACATTAACGGTAATACCGTCTTCCTTTTCAACCGATTCGCCGTCTTTAGGCTCATAAACGGCGCTCTGCCACCGCAGGCGGTCAATCGTCCGGTTAATATCCTCTTCGGTTATTTTGCGTTTTTGTGCGGAAACGCTCAGCCCTGTATAATCCTCTTTGGCAAGGTCAAAGGCAGGGATGAGCTCCACTTTAATAGTAACCTCAATCGGCTTGCCCTCTTCAATTGTGGGCGTATCCCAGACGGGGTCGAGAAGTTTTTTGCGCCCTTCCTTTTCGAGAATCTGCTCTGTAATATTGGGAACAATCTCTTTTAAGATGTCCTGATTGATTTCCTTGATAAATCGGCGCCTGATTAAATTCTGGGGAGCCTTGCCTTTGCGGAAACCGTCAATCACGACATTCTTGCGAAGGTCTTTAAGCATAGTTTCCATGCGAGAGTCATATTCTGCCCATGGCACGGTTACCTTGAATTCTCGAATTGAACCCGGCTTATCTGCCGCCTCGATGATTTCGTAAGATGCTTTTTCCGTCTTTTCCTCTTTCATGGCAGATTTTTCCTCTGCTGAAACCGCTCCGGCGCTTTCGCTTTCGGGAATTGCGATCTCCGGTTTCAAAGAAACGTCCCCGCCCTCCGCAGCATTATTCTCGCCCTCGGTGTTCTTGTTTTCGTCAGACACGGTTTATCCTCCCCTTGATTATCGAAAATAAAAAAGTGCGTATCAACAAACCTTATGCAACATAAGGAATTGGGAATAAATCACATCCCATTCAGGGCAATCAAGCAAAATTTGCCGCAAGGGGGGAGTGCTTTGTTCCCATCGGAAAAAGGAATGCTGTTTTGGTTTATGGGCGCAAGCCGGTGCTGAAGGCGTATTTTCTGGCGACGAGGCTTTGCCTTTTTCCGCGATTTGCTTTCGCACTTTTGCGATTTTCAAGTAAAAATCCCGCAAATCGCTTATTTTTCGAACCACTTTTTCAATTCGGATCATGCTGCAGCTTCAATATTATTCCTTCATTTAGGCGAACATTTTTTCAAATCCAATCTAAACACTCGAGCGTCAAGAGCTTCTTCAGGGATTGTTTTATAGGAGGTTATTGTTACTTCTTTAAGATCTTCAGCATCAAGATGCTCAATGTTCCATAATTCCCAATTTGGGTCTTGAGATTTTTTTATTTCAGGTAATGTTATGTCTATAATTGTTGCGGTTTTCAAATGTGCCTTAACTTCTATAATAAGGGTTTCCCCATCTTTTTGCGCTTCAATATCGTACCCCGGGTGTTGTGGGGGCATTTGACGGACTATATATCCAAGGTCATTCAAACACTTTTCTGCGAAATCTCTCCCAATTCTTTCAATATCATCTTTCTTTTCTTGAGATAAAACTGGGCGAGAATCAATAGTTCTTCCATTTGAACATCCGCTGTAAGCATGTGGTCCTGATTGAACTATTGAATAAAGTGGAGTGTTATTTATTTTGTATTGGGCTGTATTGGGATCTTTGAATCTTACATCTGAATGAACGGGCGTGGTATCTGCTTGTATTGGTTTTTTAGTTATTTGAGAAGACTCAAAAATCTCGCTTGTTAACGTTGGTTTTAGAAGCAATCTTGTCGGTTTTTCACGCAATTTGCTATCTGAAACAATTGATGTTTTAGGTTCACGGGCTGGATCTAATTTTGCCGGTTCTGCAACATACATAGATTCTTCAAATTCAGAGAATTCTCTTAAACGACGGCTAATTTCTTCATCAGAGACATTTTTCTGGAGAAGTTTTTTTCTTCTCTCCTCATCATTGTTGCATCGTAAAAGATTCTCGTAAAACTCCATTTCCGATTTAAGTCCGAGGACTTCTGCCAAGGCTTGAGCAATTACGGGTTCCTGAGTTTCTGCGATATATATATCACCAGCTTTAACACAAAATGAGCACTCTTTTTGATATTTAATCTCTGATAAGACGTATTGAACGGTGATACTTTTTACCGTTTTAATCGATAGATTTTTGAGTTTCTCCTTTAATTGCTCGCGATCCGCCTCTTTTATTTTCTGTGATCTCCATACATAAACATAAGGCAATACATCATTAAGACTTTCATACGCTAATTCAGTATCATCCGTGAATTCTTCTCCAATTTGGTATTCTTTTTTTACCATTGATGAGAGAGAGTCAATAGAAAAATATTTTTTTACGGCTCCTTTAAGATCGTTCTTCAAATCTATAAGCCATACATCTTTTTGAAAAATCTCCCCAAGTTCAACCTCATCTAAAAAATATCGGTTTGTTTGATCATTTAGATATTGCCATTCTTCTCCTCGTTTGCATAGTATACGGCACTTCGACAGAAACCCCTCAGGAATATTATTCATTTCCTGAAGTTGTTCAAGACAAGCGGAATACCATCGTTTGATTTTATACGACTTGGCGTCATCAACTTTCCCATCTATAGCAATTGAGGGGAGCTTTTTGTCAATAATTATATGCCACTCATCTTGCGTTATTTCCCCAATATCTGTTCGAAGTTTAGCCTCATTTTTTAACCAATTGGCGACAATTTCTTTATTATCACCAAATTGAGAAATATTAATAACCGGCAATAACTCTCCAATCAAATTTTGTGTATTATGATTGGGCAGCCAGCATCGAGATAATTCAACAGGTTCATGATTATTACACAGCGGTGGCTTCAGTACGTGGAGCACACGATCCCACCAGATTGAGTTTATCAATTCACTTCTAACTTTGTAACAGCGCCCCGGACGATAAGTTGCTAGATCCTCTTTTTGCTTTTTATAATAATTCCAATTTTGGGACAAAAGAGTAATCACAATAACCGCTTGCTTTTCAGATAGATTTGCGATTTGAATCATGTCAAAATTCGTCTCACTAACGGAGAAATCATATATGTACCCACCGTGGTCATTTTTTTGTTTATGAATTTTATTTAATTCGACAATTTGACGTTCAAAATATGACTCAGGAAAATCACTTTTGTTAACGGCTTTATTGAGAACAAGAATTCTTGGATAAGAAACAACACCCAATGAAGACAGTATCCTTTGCTCATTTTCCTTATCTGCGGTGTTGGGTTTTGCCCATGCAACGCTTGGAATTCCTTTATATAGTTCCTCCAGAATATCATTTCCCCATTCATGACCAAAATAAGCCGTATTGGCCTTAACCCATTTGTCTTTATTGTCAAATCGCGCCAATATAGGACAATCTTTGAATATTTCAAACTCGATAATATCGTCTTTAGAATGATTAAATATAAAATCAAAAAAGCGGGAAGGATCATCAGAGGGTTTTTCCCAATAGTCTTTTATTGCCTTTTCCAATGCGTCAGATATCGTTTTATTATCCGGTTTGCGGATATTTTGTTGTTCCAAAAGTAAATACATTGGATCGTTTTGCTTGTTCTTTTTATTGAAGAACGGGTTGATTATTAAATCACAGAACCAATCATCAATATACTTCAAGGGTAGCCAATCGGGAATAGATATTGTCCTAAGATCTTTTTTCCAAGTCACAATATACCCATTTAATTCATTGCCTGATTTCAACTTGCAGGAAACAGGAATTATTGGTAATTGCCCGATTTGTTCGATAGCATTTTTTCGCTCATCTCCCCATTGTTTTTCATCTAACCATTCCGCAAGCCATTCCCAACATGCCCATAACCATTCGTGTTTATCTTTTATTTGGGGGGCATATTCTAAAATAGCATTTATAAGAGTATCGTTATCAAAATGCTGTATTTCCAGTTCTTTGAGAGCCTTTTGGGCGTCATTATTTATATCAAATGATGGATGAATAAGCCGTTTATGATATTCTGTCTCGGAGAGTAATTGACGCGCTTCATTGAATTTAACTGTCACTGACAGCATTGAAGCATCTTTGAATCGAAGGCAAGGTGCTCCCGACGAATCTGATAATAGAAGTTCCTTCTGCGCATAGGTCTTAATTATATCCCATAGGCTTTTAGTTGTATCATGGGAGTTTCTGTTATCCCATGGTTTGAGCAGAGAGATATTGGCGTGTGGATCTTTTTTATCATAAGATTTTTCGACAAACTCGATAATTAGGTTGCTTAATTTCTCGGCAATCCAACGGTTAAATTTGCTATCATTTATTTTGGGGTTTATTTCTGTTCTATCGCTTTTAACTTGAAATTCTGCATGAAGTAATAATCGAACGGGTGATTTTTCTTCCGTTGGATAAAAAACATGCAAAGGTAAATAATCATCTGTGGGGTTAACAATGTCATTCTGACCCAAAGGTGCTGCCACAATAAAGCTGACTCCGTCCTTTTTGATTCTTTCGCGCTCATTTTCATTAAGTTCTAAAAGTATATTGTCAGGAAGGGGTTCATTGGTTTTCAATACTCTCCAATTGGTGGCATTGTCTTTTTTTCGGGAATCAATGATTTTCCATGTTTCTTTATTACGTCCCTCGGGAATCGATAACTTATAATTTTCAATATTATTGTTTTTGCTATGAATGGATACAGATACGATATGGTTAAATGTGAGAATAACATGTTCGGGTATCTGTATTTGTTTAAGCGCATCTTCCATTTTGCCTGGGCGAATTCGAAGTTTAATAACCGTTTTAAAGTTGTGTAATTTTTGTAGTACTGAATCTTTTTTTTCTTCGTCACTTCGGGAAATATAAAAGGGTATCCATTGATATGGTATATGAGTAGTTGGAAAATTGTTTTCTTTTAACCATTTTTGTGTGTGCTGAGAAGAAAATTCCAACCCTTCGCCATTTATAGTAAATATTTGAGGATTGTCGGTAATTAAATATACGGCTTTAAACCCAATACCTTTTCTGCCAATTGTCCCCGATAGTTTGTCGGATAAGTATGCCCCGCAAATAGAATCAACGGCACTATGCTGAAATCCAACTCCATTATCTGCCATATATATCATATCTTCGGTTATATGAAGACTTACCTCGGTTGCGTGAGCATCATCGCAATTTTGAAGTAATTCGAAAAACCAACGTCCAATATGATCTCTTGATACCTGCTCAACCGAGTTTACATCTCTTTGGATTTGACTTTGTTGCCCTTGATAAACTTTCAGGCGTGCTTCTTGAAATTTTTCGATTTCACGTTTCAATTCATCCATTGACTCCCTCCCCAACCGAAATTAAGTTGGCGGGAACTTCAATTATTTCATCGTTCCTGCTTTCTTTTTGTTTTTTCTTGAGGGCAATATCTTCAACAAAATCCCTAACCTAATCATTTAGATATATCGGCAGATTCAATTTAGCTTCAGGGTGGTAAAACCTGCCGTGCACTCCTTAGGAAAAACCATAATAGAACATTACATATATCCCCGAGATAAAACGATCCTCCGAGCTTAATAGATTATTTTTTTCGTTGTGTGAGTGCGAATCTTATTATATCGCCATTCCGCCATCCACTGGAATTACCTGTCCCGTGATGTAGGATGACAGCGGGGATGCCAGAAAAAGAACGGCATTCGCCACATCTTCCGGTTCGCCCATCTTTTCCAGCGGGATTAATTTCATAAGCGCCGCCCGCTGCTCATCATTGAGAAAATCGGTCATCTTGGTGCGAATAAACCCGGGGGCAATCGCGTTGACAAGAATCCCGCGCGAGGCAAATTCTTTGGCAAGCGTCTTGGTCAAGCCGATAATCCCCGCTTTGCTGGCGGAGTAATTCGCCTGCCCGGCGTTCCCCATCAGCCCCACAACCGAGGAAATATTGATGATGCGTCCGCCTTTTTGCTTCATCATCAGACGGCAGACCGCTTTGCAGCAGTTGAACACGCTTTTGAGATTCACGGCAATTACGGCGTCCCAATCTTCTTCGCTCATCCGCATGATGAGGTTGTCGCGGGTGATGCCTGCATTATTGACAAGGATGTCAATCTTGCCAAAGGCGTCCTTGCCGGCGTTGACCATGGCTTCACAATCGGCAAATTTGGAAACGTCGCCAAGGATTCCCAGCGCTTTGCGTCCCAGCGCCTCAACCTCCTTGACCGCCTCATCCACGCTCTCCTTCATAATATCGCTGATGACGATATCCGCGCCGTTTTTTGCCAGAGCCAGCGCAATCGCTCGTCCGATGCCCCGCCCGGCTCCTGTTACCAGCGCAACTTGCCCGTTAAGCATATCCCACCTCCCGAATCAATTGATCCGCCTCAGGCGGATTGAAAACAGAATTAATGTCAGTAAAAAATACAAAACTCGTTTTGAATTAAACAACAACAGACTACTGTCCGCTGAGCGTTCGCACCGTTTCCGGCGTATCGCAACTAACAACAGGAATGTCTTTGTTGATTCTTTTAACTAACCCCTGAAGAACCTTGCCCGGTCCCGCCTCCACCATTGAGGTTATGCCGGAGGAAGCCAGCTTCTCGATGGATTCCACCCACCGCACACAGCTGGTTACCTGCCGCGCCAGCGAGTCGCGGATGGCTTCGGGCTCGGTCAGAAACGCCGCATCTGCGTTGTTGATGAACGCAATTTCAGGCGCCTTGATGGGTATATCCCGAAGCACGTTTTTCAGATGGGCGGCGGCGCTTTCCATGAGCGGAGAATGGAACGCCCCATGCACAGGCAGCGGTATGGCGCGTTTGGCGCCGGCGGCTTTGGCGGCTTCGGAGGCTATTGCCACAGCCTCTGCTGCGCCTGTTATAACCAGTTGGTCCTGCGAATTGATGTTGGCGATTTGACACACGCCTTTTGCGGCAGCTTGCTGGCAGACCTCAGCCAGTTTGGCGGCATCCAGCCCCATGACCGCTGCCATTGCGCCTTTGGAAGCCTCGGCGGCGGCATTCATAGCTTTGCCTCGCTCCATCACAAGGCGCAGCGCATCGTCAAATTCCAGAGCCCCAGCGCAATAAAGAGCCGCATATTCTCCAAGACTATGCCCGGCGGCGGCATCGGGACGCATCCCGCGCTCTTTCAGGAGCGTCTGCACAATTGCGCTGACCACAAAAATTCCGGGCTGGGTATTGCCCGTTTTTTTCAGTTCCTCCTCCGGTCCTTCAAAACATATTTTGCTCAAAGGATAACCAAGCATCTCATCCGCTCGGGCAAAAAGCCTTTTAGCTACATCAAAAGCGTCATAAAGCGCCTTGCCCATGCCCACATATTGAGACCCTTGCCCCGGAAAAATAAAGCCAATCTTGGTCATTTTCACCTTCCCGATTTGTCGCTGGTGTTCTTTTCATGAACACAAAAACAAGAGAAATATCCTCCACTTTGTGTGTGAAGTCAATTACAAATAAAATTCAATTCCGTATATCGGTTTTACTTGACTTTTAAACTGTGCCTATTTGTCCTAAGTCATCTTTTTGCAAATCGTTATAATTTCATTTCGAACCAAAAGGGGGTGAATCTTTCATGTTGAATCATGTTTTTATCATTTTAATTATTCTGGGAATTGTCGTTGGAATGGGAAACTCCATTGACGCCGCCTTGAAGGCGGATACGTTTGAGCAGCGCATTGACGCCCTCAAACTCAAAGGCAAAGAAATCACAGATAAAATCAAGGATATGGTCGAGACCGCTGTCAAAATCTGCCTTGATTACATCGGGTTGATGGCGCTCTGGCTTGGAATTATGAAAATCGCTGACGAATCCGGACTGGTCAGCGCCCTTGTCAACCTCCTCCGTCCGATTATGATTAGACTTTTTCCGCGCGTGCCGGCAAATCATCCCGCTATGGGAGCCATGCTCATGAACATGGCGGCAAACATGCTCGGACTGGACAACGCCGCCACGCCCATCGGGCTCAAAGCCATGAAGGAACTCCAGACGCTCAACGCCGAAAAGGACACCGCCTCGAATGCCATGATTATGTTCCTTGCCATAAACACCTCCAGCATCACACTCATTCCTTTCAGCGTCATGGCATTTCGCGCCACAACCGGCTCGCAAAACCCGCAGATTATTTTAGGACCCGCCCTGCTGGCTACCACCTGCTCCACAGCCTGCGGTATTGCCGCCGCCTATCTCTTGGCAAAATTCTCCAAACCCACGCGCGATTACTACGATGAATTTTTAGCGGGCAAGGATTTGAACGCCCTGGCGGAGGCTGAAGCGTCCAAAGAATCATGACGGCGTTCTGCCCAACTCAATCGGGAGGATAAAAAATGAAGCGATTTCAATCTTGGGGATTAATATATTTTCTCATGGCGATGATGATATCTATGATGGTCACAACTATTATCCTCGCACAAACAACCGCCCCTTCCGCGCCTGCCGCAGCGTCCGCCGCGCAGGAAACATCCGCCGCTGCGGAGCCCGCCGAATCAAAGCCTTTGACAGCGGGGCGCATCATCATATCGCTGATAGACGTTTTTTCGCAATGGTGCATTCCGCTTATTGTCATTGGGATTGCCGGATATGCCTATTTTATCAAAAGGGTGAAAGTATATGAGGTGTTTGTCGAGGGCGCCAAAGAAGGGTTCAACGTTGCCATCCGCATAATACCCTACCTTGTGGCAATCCTTTTTGTCATCGGCATCTTTCGCGGGGGCGGCGCGGAGGGGTTAATCAACCGCCTTGTCGCGCCCGTCATGAATTATTTCGGCGTGCCGTCATCCATCCTGCCTCTTTGTCTGATACGACCTCTATCCGGCGGCGGCGCCCGCGCGGTTATGATTGACATCTTTAAGACATACGGACCGGACAGCATGGACGGATTGATTACTTCCTGCATTCAGGGAAGCACGGAAACCACATTTTATGTCTTAGCGGTATATTTAGGAGCCGTGGGAGTGCGCAGGACGCGCTATGCTGTGGCGGCATGTTTATCGGGAGACATAGCGGGCATGATAGCCAGCGTTATTATTTGCAAAATCTGGCCCTGGCCCTTTTAACTATCGGGCATCTGCCTAAGATTATATTATTGTCCCGACTCTTCATAAAAGATCATCTGGGGAGAAAAGAAAACGCCGGCAATGCGTGCATTGATAAATACCGGGGGCGAGTTCTTTGGGCCCGGTGCGCGGCTGGGTGATAAAGCAACCGGTGCAGGTATTCTTCTGAATCGGAACTAAAGCGGTTTTTCCATACCGCTCAGCTACAATATGGTATTGTTTCAGAATCTCGCTGGAGATTTCCGACTCGCAGTGTTTTTTTTCAAGGTTGCCCTTGACTGTTTCCCCCACCTTGCTGAAATTCAATTCATGAAGCCGGGCAAGAGTTGACAACGTGTGCAAAAGCAAGGGTCATACCGCCTTTCTATTTCATTCATAATTAAATCAGCAAATATCATACCACACCCTATCGAAAATCTCCTCTTCCAAAAATTTAATCTTTCCCAATCAACAAATATAGTATGCACCCTTTCGGTGGTTTATGTCAATATTAAAAATGTTTTTTAAAAAAACTAAGATTCGTCGGCAAAGCGGACGGCAAGGCGGGAAAATATGCGGACAAAGATATTATACATTATCACCGATAGCGCCAAAACGTAAAGCAGATAGTATATCAAAAAAACATCCGGCATCTCCGGCGTGGGCAGCAAGGCATGAAATAAAACCCTGCGATACGCTACCACCAAAGGAGTTATGGGATTTAAGAGATAAACATAGCTCGCCCAAATGGAAAAACGTTTTGGAATCTCCGCCGCCGCCAGCCAAAAAGGATAAATAATCGGAGTGGCGTAAAACCATCCCGTCAACGTAATCTCCAAAATCGAACCAACATCACGATAAAATACATAAAGCGAAGATAATATCAAAGAAAGCGAAAGCATCAGAAAGGTCTGCATAAAAATTAACACCGGCAGCAGCAAAATATGAGGACTCAGCGGCGTCCGATATGCAATCATAAAACAAAATAACGCCAAAAGGGAGAATATATAATTAATCAGGTGCGACAAAATTGCCGAGACCGGAAACACCGCCGGGTTCAATTTGACCTTTTTGACTAAATTGGAATTGGCATAAATCGAGTGCATGGCATCCGAAAGACCCCCCGTAAAAAACGACCAAGCCAGCACGCCCGACAAAAGATGCAAGGCAAAAGGGAAATCGGGATTCCGTTTCTTGAATTCCGGCAGGCGCAATACCGTTGTGAACACAAACCATAAAATCAGCATCAAAAAAAGAGGTTTGCCGAATGACCAGAAAAAACCAAGCACAGACGATTTATACCGCGTCTTGAGGTCGCGCTTGACCAAGTTCCAAACCAATTCCCGCGCTTGATATAACTCGCGAAACATTCTCAGCCTTTTGGCTCCCTTAACAAAGGTTTTTGTATTTAATTACCAAACCGATTTAGATGGCGCATTTATCTCTTGACTCGCATCTTCCCCACGGCGATCCAATGCACCAACTGGCGCTGCGAGGGGCAGATGAAGGCGCAGGCACCGCATTCCATACAATCCATCAAACCGTTCTTTAAAAGATCGTCCATATCCTCATTTTCCACGCTCGCCGCCAGCAGCGTCGGATTCAACCCCATCGGACATGCCTGCACGCATTGCCCGCAGCGGATGCAAGGGCGATGCTCCATAACCACAACCTCTGCGGCGGTGATGCCCAATATACCCGACGTCCCTTTGACCACAGGCACATCCAGATACTTTTGCGCCTTGCCCATCATCGGTCCGCCCATAATCACCTTGTTATTTTCCTGATCCTCATAACCGCAATAATTCAAAATATCCTTGAAAGGCGTCCCGATGCGCGCAAGAAGGTTCTTCGGATGCCGGATAGCGGGTCCGGTTACCGTCAAGACTCGCTCAATGAGCGGCTTATGCAGCGCAACAGCCTCATAAACGGCGAATGCGGTGCCAACATTCTGAACGACGCTGCCCACCTCCATGGGAAGTTTGCCGCTGGGAACCTCGCGTCCAAGAACGGCATTGATGAGTTGCTTTTCGCCCCCTTCAGGATAACGCGTCTGACAGACTGCGATTGTTACGTCGGCATAACCCTCCGCTGCCTTGCGCATCGCCTCAACAGCATCCGGTTTGTTATTCTCAATAGAGATGATAACGTTTTGAACTTTCAGAATTTCTTGCATGATGCGCATGCCAAGCAGGATGGAGCGCGGACGCTCCAGCATCAAAACGTGGTCGGCGGTCAGATAAGGCTCGCATTCCGCGCCATTCAGGATGAGCGTATCAATCTTTTTATCCGGCGGGGGAGAGAGTTTTATATGGGTTGGAAAAGTCGCGCCGCCCATGCCCACAATTCCCGCTTCCCGAATTTTGGAAAGGAATTCCGCCGACTTGGAAAAATCCACCTCGCAAGGCGCATCCTTGTCAAAAAGCGAAGGCTCAACCCCCTCGATCCATGTATCCGTCCCGTCGCCTTCTATAATGATGGACCTGACGCGAGGTCCAAGTGGATGATTGAAATGCTCAATAGCCTTCACCGTGCCTGTAATAGAAGCGTGAATCGGCGCGGAGACCGCCTTGTCGCTATCGGCGATTTTCTGCCCCGTTCTGACCGATTCGCCCTTTTTGACAATCGGTTCGCAAGGCGCGCCAAGGTGCATGCTCAAAGGAATCGCCGCCTTTTTGGGCGCGGCAAATCTCTCAATCGGCAGCCCAGCCGTTCTTTCCTTGTTCTCCAACGGATGCACACCGCCCATCTTGAACGTCTTTAATAAACTTTTCATGGATTTATTCTTTCAGAAAACATAATATTTTTTATCTTACTGATGGAACTGCCGCACTTCTGTCAAGAAAAGACAAAAAAACAGTTGACACAAAAAGACAATCTACACTATTACTATTATATTAATAGTAATTGATGAGTTGTTGATTGAAAGAAAAATTTTTTAAGGTGTGCGGAATTGAAACTCTCAACACGAAGCAGATATGGAACACGTTTCATGATGGAGCTTGCCCTGCATTACGGCGAAGGTCCTATCTACCTTAAGGAGATAGCGCGAAGGCAGAATATCCCCGATAAGTATCTCGGCAATTTAATCCTCCCGCTCAAAACGGCAGGGCTGATTCGCGCCGAACGCGGCGCGCATGGCGGATACTACCTCGCGCGTAAACCGGATGAAATTACAATGAAAGATGTGGTGGAAGCCTTGGAAGGTTCTTTATCGCTGGTGGAATGCGTGGAAACACCGGGAGCCTGTTCCCGCTCCGCCGATTGCCCCAGCCATGACCTCTGGTCTGCCGTTTCAGAAAATATGGCAAGCACGCTTCAATCCATTACGCTGAAACAATTTGCGGAAAAACACAAGAATAAAACGCCGGAATCAATTTATTATATTTAACGGAGGGAAAATTAAATGGCAAAAATCGCAAACAACATCCTCGAACTGGTGGGGAACACCCCGCTGGTTCGCCTCAATAGACTCACACAAGGGCTGCCCGCTACCGTTGCCGTCAAACTGGAATCATTCAATCCCGCCTCCAGCGTCAAAGAACGCATTGCCGTTTCTATGATTGAGGACGCAGAACAGCGCGGTCTGATAAACAAAGACACTATCATCATCGAACCGACCAGCGGCAACACCGGCATCGGTCTTGCTTTTGTCTGCGCAACAAAAGGATATAAACTCATCCTCACAATGCCGGACACCATGTCCATTGAGCGGAGGATGCTCATTAAAGCCTTTGGCGCAAAAGTGATTTTGACAGAGGGTGCAAAAGGCATGACCGGCGCGGTGGAAAAGGCGCGCGAACTTGCCAAAGAATTTCCCAATTCATACATTCCGCAGCAATTCAGCAACCCCGCCAACCCTGCAATTCACCGCAAGACAACGGCGGAGGAAATTTGGCGCGATACGGACGGCAAGGTTGATATCATTGTTGTGGGCGTTGGAACCGGCGGCACAATTACAGGCATTGCCGAGGCTCTCAAACCTCGCAAGAAATCGCTGAAAATAATCGCCGTCGAACCCGCCGCCTCGCCCGTCCTTTCCGGCGGCGAACCCGGTCCGCACAAGATTCAAGGCATTGGCGCGGGATTCGTCCCCGATGTCCTCAAAAGCGAACTGCTTGACGAAATTGTCGTTGTGTCAAACGAGGATGCGGGCAACACGGCTCGGCGTCTGGCAAAGGAAGAGGGGTTGTTTGTCGGCATTTCATCCGGCGCGGCGGCGTGGGCGGCGATTCAGAGCGCCAAACGAGAGGAAAATAAAGGCAAACTTATTGTGGCGATTATGCCGGATACGGGCGAACGATACCTAAGCACGTGGTTGTTTCAAGAGTAATTAATCCTCCTGTGGCGGATTGGAAATAGGCATTTTTTAAGGAGAATAAAATGAACCATAAAATTGAAACCTTGGCGCTTCATGCGGGACAGGAGCCGGATCCGGCAACGCTTTCAAGAGCCGTGCCGGTTTATCGCACAAGTTCATATATTTTCAAAAGCGCCTCCCATGCGGCGGATCTTTTCAGCTTGAAGGAGATGGGAAACATCTATACACGCATCATGAATCCCACTCAAGATATTCTTGAAAAACGCGTGGCGGCGCTCGAAGGCGGAGCCGCAGCCCTTGCTCTTTCCTCTGGAACCTCCGCCATATTTTATTCCGTGATTAACATCTGCGCGGCGGGGGATGAAATCGTTTCCGCAAACAACCTCTATGGCGGGACTTTCACCATGTTCAATAACATCCTGCCGCAATTCGGCATCAAAACTCATTTTGTTGACCCGCTGAATTCGGAAAATTTTGACAAAGCCATCACGCCCAAAACGCGCCTCCTCTTCATTGAAACCATCGGCAATCCGGCGTTGGATTTCACGGACATCCGCGCCGTGGCGGACATCGCCCACGCCCATAACCTCCCCCTGCTTGTGGATTCAACGTTCACAACGCCTTATCTTTTGCGCCCAATCGAACACGGAGCGGATGTCGTGATACACTCATTGACCAAGTGGCTGGGCGGGCATGGCGCCGGCATCGGCGGCATCGTGGTGGATTCGGGAAAGTTCGACTGGACGAATGAAAAATTCACCCTTTATAATCAGCCGGAGGGCAGTTATCATGATTTGCGATTTGCCCATGATTTGGGCGATTTGAATCCCGTCGCCTTTATTATGCGGATGAGGCTTGTGCCGCTGCGCAATCTGGGCGCGTGCATCTCGCCCGATAACTCATGGATATTCCTGCAAGGAATTGAAACGCTTCCTCTGCGGATGGAGCGCCACAGCCAGAACGCGCTTGCCGCGGCGCAATATCTGAAAAACCACAAAAAGGTAGATTGGGTGCGCTATCCAGGTCTGCCGGATGACCCGGCAAGTCCGGTAGCGTCCCGCTATCTGAAAAATGGATTTGGCGGCATGGTCGTATTCGGCGTAAAGGGCGGGCGTGCGGCTGGGGAAAAATTCATAAACAGCCTGCGCCTTTTTTCCCATCTTGCCAATGTGGGCGACGCCAAATCGCTGGCGATTCATCCCGCAAGCACAACCCATTCTCAGCTGACGGAACAAGAACAGCGCGCGGGCGGCATCAAGCCCGAACTGGTGCGTCTTTCCATCGGAATCGAACATATTGACGATATAACAAGCGACCTTGAGCAGGCGTTAAATCAAATTTAAGGGGGTGCATCGTGTTTGATATAATCAAGGAGGATATCCAAAACGTTTTTGAAAAAGACCCGGCAGCGCGCAGCCGACTTGAAGTCCTGACTTGTTATCCCGGGCTGCACGCCATCTGGCTGCACCGCATCGCCCATTATTTTTGGAAGAACGGTTTTCGGTGGCTGCCCCGTTTTATTTCCCACTGCAACAGGTTTTTAACGGGAATAGAAATCCATCCCGGCGCAACCATCGGACGCCGTTTCTTCATAGATCACGGCATGGGCGTTGTGATTGGCGAAACGACAGAGATTGGCGAGGATTGCACGCTTTATCAGGGAATCGTTCTCGGCGGCACAACTTTAGAAAAAAAGAAAAGGCACCCAACATTAGGCAATAATGTCACCATCGGCTCCGGCGCCATTGTCCTCGGCGCCATCATACTTGGCGACGGCTGCAAAATCGGCGCAGGCTCGGTTATCATCCGCGACGTGCCCCCGGGAGCAACCGCTATCGGCGTTCCCGGACGCATCGTGGGCGCAGAGCCTCCCGACCATAAGCAGGACCTTGCACACAATAAACTCCCCGACCCCGTTGCGGAAGCCATTCGCTACTGGGCGGTGCAGCAAAGCAAACTCGAAGAACGAATCGCGCTTCTTGAGGACATGCTCAAAGAATCCGATGCGAACAAAGATGAAAAGCGAAAATAATTGAATATTGACAAAGATTTGTCATGCGATGAAAACCGAACTTAATAATTTTAATTTATTCTGGAGGAATAAAAAATGTCAGAAAAAATTACCGAAGATACACTCTTAGGCGATATCATGAAAAGACCCAATGCGGCTAAAACTCTGAGCAAGTTTCGACTGCCCTGCGTCAGCTGCCCCATGGCAGCTCTGGAAATGGGCATCCTGAAAATCGGCGACGTCTCCAGAATGTATGGAGTTGATTTGAAGGGACTCCTTGCCGAATTGAATGGCGAAACCCCCGAAGAAAAAAAATCCGGCGGATGTTCTTGTTGCGGCGGCTGCTAATATTTCCGCTCGGCGTTGATGCCTCGATTATTATCCGTCAATAACCCTTTGTTATTGGGGAGGTTCAAACCATGTCCAATATCATCTACCTTGACCACAACGCCACAACGCCGGTGGATTCAGAAGTGCGCGATGCGATGCTTCCTTTCCTGGGCGATAATTTTGGGAACCCTTCCAGCATTTATGCCCACGGACGGGAGGCGCGTCAGGCGGTCGGCGCCGCTCGCGAAAAAGTGGCAAAACTCATCAACGCCCAGCCGGAGGAAATTATCGTCACATCCGGCGGCACGGAGGCGGATAATCTTGCCATAAAGGGCGTTGCTTTTGCCCTGCGCGAAAAAGGCAACCACATCATCACATCCGCCATTGAGCATCATGCCGTGTTGAAATCTTGCAAATGGCTGGAAAAACAAGGTTTTGCTGTCAGCTATATCGGCGTGGACAGAGATGGCATCATTAACATTGAAGAACTGCGTCAAACCATCACGGATAAAACCATCCTCATCACGGTGATGCACGCCAATAATGAAACAGGCGCCATTCAGCCGATTGCAGAAATTTCCCGCATCGGCAAAGAGAGAGGCATCGCGGTGCATACCGATGCCGTCCAAAGCGTCGGCAAAATACCTGTCAACGTTGCGGACTTGGGTGTAAACCTGCTCTCCCTTTCAGGACACAAAATTTATGGACCCAAAGGCGTTGGCGCGCTCTTTATTAAAAAAGGAACAAGGATGATGAGCCTTTTTCATGGCGGCTCGCACGAATGGAATCGCCGCGGGGGAACTGAAAACGTGCCCGGCATTATCGGGCTTGGAAAAGCGGCGGAGCTCGCCTTGATGAAAAGCCATGCCGATGCCGAACGCGAGCGCAGCCTGCGCAACCGCCTCCTGAATGGAATTAAAGAGAACGTTCCTGATATTATTGTGGCAACCAACCCCGAAAAATCCATCCCCAATACATTGATGATTTGCGTCAAATGGGTGGAGGGGGAGGCGATTCTGCTCCATTTGGATGCCCTCGGCATCGAAGTCTCTTCCGGCTCCGCCTGCACCTCCGGCTCGCTTGACCCCTCGCACGTACTTCTGGCGATGGGAGTGCCTGTGGAAACAGCGCATGGCTCGGTGCGGTTCAGCCTCGGGCGAACCACAACGGCGGCGGAAATTGACCGCGTCATCGAAACATTCCCCGCAATCATTCGCAATCTGCGCGCCATGTCGCCCGAAACCCCGGTTCAATAAAAGGAGAACCCTATGCAACTATATACGGAAAAAGTTATCGAAACTTTTATGAATCCCCAAAATGTGGGACGCATGCCGGATGCCGACGGCATCGGCAAGGTGGGCAATGCCCAATGCGGCGACATCATGCAAATATTCATCAAGGTTAAGGACAACGTTATTTATGATATTAAATTTCTGACGCTCGGATGCGCGGCGGCAATCGCCACCTCCTCCATCGCCACGCAGATGGTTAAAGGCAAAACGATTGAAGAGGCTTTGAAGATAACAAACAAGGAAGTTGTCAATGCTTTAGGGGGGCTGCCGCCGGAAAAACACCATTGCTCCGTCCTTGCCGAGGATGGCATCCGCGCCGCCATCGAGGATTATCTCAGCAAACACCCCGAGCATAAAGCCAGCAAATCTTAAAAAAAATAAGCCGCGTGCTCCCAAAAAAATCCATATTTTGCCATTGACCACACGGCACATTTATTCAGAAAAAAAATTTTTACGTTGAAATAAAATAAAAATCGCCGGCGATTTGGTTTCACGCCTTTCGCCCGATATGATTAAAAAAGGTTCCAAGTGGCAAAAAAAATCGCAATTATATGGTGCGCATTTTTGGCAATGATATTGCCCTACGCCTTTGGTCAAAAACCGGATGCCTCTTTAATTCCATGGACAAGGTCAACCGAAGGTCAAATTGAAGCAACGCTCAAACCCGGCTCGACGTATGTGCTTTATGGGAATACCAAAGAAGATATCAAAATCGTAGGCAACGGCGCCACTATTTTTATCCCCGACGGCGAAGAATGGCTCATTGAGGCGGAAAATCAAATTTCGCTCAGCAATCTGACCGTTGCCGGCGGCGGAAAATTGACAGCGCTCTCCGCCGCTTTGCAGGACTACACAGGAATCACATTTGCCGACACAGCAAATGGCATCTTTATCAATTCAGCTGGCAACGTGCTGATAAAGCAATGCAATTTCCTTCGTATTACCGATACCGGTATCTGGCTGAACGGCGGCGCTAACTGCACGGTCGAACAGTGCGAATTCAAAGATTTCAAAACCGGCGCGCGCGGTATTGTGAACAACGCATCCACGCTCACAGTCGCCGACTCCCAATTCATCAATATTCCCTTTGAGGCGGTGGCGGTTTGGAACGGCGGCGCCGCCCGCATCAAAAACTCCGCATTCACAAACGTGGGAGAGTTCGCTGCCAATTTTGTGGAATCTTCGGGAATCCTTGAGGATTCCTCATTCATTAATTGCACAAAAACCGCCCAATATTACAAATCTTCCGCCGCAAAAGAATGCCGCATCTCCCGCTGCATATTGGATTCCTCTACTGCGCCTGTCAACCGGCAAGGCGATCTTATCGCCGTTATAGAAGGAAAGCAAAACATCCTTATAGAGGACAACATCATAAAAGGCGCCCTTACCGCCCTTGTCGTTTTGGAAAGCGCCGCCAATATAGAGGGCAACACATTTACGGAAACCCGGCGCGGTCCTGTTATCAATATTACGAGGGGACAAGCCTTTATTTCCGGTAATTATTCAAAATATACAGAACTCAACGACCATTTTTATATTGAAAACTCAACTGCCGTCATAACGGATAACTTTATTTTGGACAGCATGGATAACGGGATTTATGGATGGGATGGCGACATCACGGCTTATGGAAATTACATCGCGGGAAATAATGTGCTCGGCATCGGCGGAGATAGAAATCCCAGCGGCGCGCCCGGCACGGGATATGGCAGCAATATTGTCGCCCGATACAATACCATCCTGAATAACGACAACGGCGCCATCGGCATAGATGGGAATAGCCGATTGCTGGCGGAATTCAATATTCTGGGAAACGTTGCAGGCACCGCCGAGCCCGCTTCGCTGATTTTTTATCATCCTTCTGACCGCAGCAAAGTCGGCGCCTCAATGGTAGGACGCAGCAAAAATATCATCTTTCGCAACAATGCCTGTTTCCGCGGCAAGACAAAAAATATTATGATTTTTGATATTAATAAAAGCGCTGAAATCGGTCCCATAAGTTTGGAAAACCTAATCGTAACCGGCGCCAATGAAGAAGGGCTTTATGTTGACAACGCCCTCGACCAACTCTCCGTCGCCAGAAGCGCATTTTTCGGGAATATGAAATCCCCGCTCTTCGCCAATTCGCAGGCGTTCATTTATCAAAACACAACAGCCGTTTTTTCAAAATGTTCCTTCCAGCTCGGAACCGCAACGGCTTATTTGCGCTCCTTTGCACAGCAATCTGATGCCCGCAACTGTTACTGGGGCTCACCGTCCGGACCTTCCAATCCCGCAACCACATTGCCCAAAGTCGCCTATAAGCCCTATCTTGCCTCTTCTAAAGTTGAAGGATTTATTCAGGAAGGTTTCAACAGCATTCCCTCTGGCGCAAAACACGTTCTTCAATCATCATTTGCGGATTCTTACAACTGCCGTATCAACGCCGCGCTAAAAAGTCCTGTTAAAAACGCCGTAATCGGCATGGCGCATTATCGAGAATCGCCGCAGGTTCACCCGCCGGCGGACGCCATACGTTTTCTCGATATCTGGCTCGATTCCCGCATCTGGCTCAACGCGGAAAGCGTGAAGATTGCCATTCTCATGCCAACCGCCGAGATGCCCATTTCCTACACCCCAAAGGTTTACGAGTTTGATGAACGGACAGACACATGGAACAGCAAGACTTTCAACGAGAGCGCTCCGGAAGGTTCGTTCCGAGTTTTGAATCTGACGTATCAAAGCCCGGCAGAAATGAAAATAGCCGGAACGCTTGCGGTTGGTTATACGGTTGCGGTCACGCCCACGCCCACCCCGCCGCCGCCTACGCCCACGCCGCCCCCAACGCCGACCGCCACCCCCGCGCAAACGATTTATGTCACAGGAAAAATTACCGATTTCCAGACCGGCAAACCGGTCAATGGGGCGACCGCCCAGATTGACGGAGGCTTTTTGCGCGTGTTCAGCGATGCGCAGGGGCGCTTTCACCTCTATGGCGTCGCGTCAGGCGCCCATCAGCTCCAGATGTGGGGATTCGCTTATGAATATAAAAATCAGGCGATAAACGTTCCAATCAGCGGCAAACTCGATGTCGGGACAATTGCCCTCGGCAAAATCGGCGGAACCGTTGTCGGGCGTCTTGTGGATAAGCAGACCGGCGATCCCTTGCCCGCTGCAACAGTTCAACTGGATGGCGGAGCTCAATGGCGCACGCTCACCGACTCACAAGGCTACTTCATGCTCATCTTTGTAACCGCCGGATCGCACAAACTTCAGGCTTGGAATTATGCATACACCGCGCAGGAATTTGACATCGCCGTCAACGCAACAGGCGCAACCGATGTCGGCGTCAAACAATTCCAGATAGTCCCTAATACAGCACGCGGTCAGATTGTGGATTCTGGAACAGGGCGCCCGATTCTCAACGCCGTTGTGCAGTATGACGGCGGCGCCGCCGGACGCGCGACTTCAACCAACGCCACTGGACGCTTTGTTCTCGTTGATATTCCGGCGGGCAGCCACCAGCTTCAAACATGGGGCTGGGCTTATCAATTCGCCCAAAAAAGCTTCGATCAAACCAGCGGAAACGCAACAGACATAGGACAGATTTCGCTGACTCCCATCGGCGGAACTGTGAACGGACGCCTCCTTGATGCCGAGAACGGCCTCTCTGTTTACAATGCCGTCGCTCAGCTGGATGGCGGCGCACAAACAGCATGGAAATCCGCCAGCGCCATCAACGGCGATTTCATCCTTTATAATATCGCCGCAGGCAGCCATAAGTTTCAAACATGGGGTTATGCCTATCGCTTCATTGAAAAATCAATCGCCGCTGTTGATAACGGCAACATTAATCTTGGCGACATTCTTATGACTCCCGACCCCAACACATTCAATGGACGCGCCCTTGACGCACAGACTCGTCTGCCCATCGAAAAGGCGCAAGCGACGCTGACAGGCGGCGGCAAGACCATCACAACAACCAGCTTCCCCGATGGGCGCTTTGTCCTTTTGAATGTTCCCAAAGGCGTCTTTTCCATAAAACTGGAAGCGCCTGCCAATATAACCGTTTCCTTCACCGCCGCCCATCCGGGCGAAAATAAAAATGTGGAACTGGGCGATGTGTTGATGCCGTCAAAGTAACAATTATCTCAAAGAAAAATGCGGAAGCGAAATAAGATTACATTAAAGGAATCATCAAGGATAATTACAATAAACACGTAAGGCATTGCGGCGGCGGACATCCTCAACCTTGTTTATATCAATACTGCGCGCCCAGACAAAAATGCAAACATGGAACCGGAAAATCTCCCGCAGAACCAAGTTTGAAAAAATCAGCGCGCCTTGACTCCCTTGTTAAAAAGCGCCGCCTGTGAAATGATTTTCTGGTGGTCAAAAGCCAGCGGCGGCGGGGCGTCCATCGGAAACCATTGCGCATCGCCCGCGTCATCGCCTGCCTGCGGAGTTAATTCCCCCAATCTGCACTGGGCGATATAGACCGCCGAGACAACACGTCCGCGCGGGTCGCGATTTGGAGCATCCGCAAGCATCAGGAATTTTGTGCGTTCCTCTTCGATGCAAATACCCGTCTCCTCAAAAAATTCGCGGACGGCGCAGGCGGACAGCGTCTCATTTTTTTCCATGAACCCGCCCGGCAACGCCCAATATCCCTCAAAGGGTGGATTCTTCCGCTGAATAAGCAACACATGCTGTTTGCCTTTCGCGTCTTCCGCTATCAAAGCCAGATCCGCGGTCAGGGCTGGGTAATGATATTTCTTTTCTTCCATTTTTCCAAAATAAAAAAAAGTATCAGCCCGATAAGCATCAGGCTGCTCACAATCCCTCCGATGACAAATGACCAGGGTCTGAAATAACAAACGACTTTGTGTCTGCCCGGCGGAATGAAGACGCCCCATAAGGCATGATTCGCGATGTGCGGCAGGGCGTCCGCGCCGTTGATGGCGGCTCGCCAGCCGGGATAATACGCCTCGCTGAAAACGAGAATATCCGAACCGCCAACTTTCACCTCATACTCCCTTCGATTGGGTGTGTATGAAAGCAACTTAACTGATTCCTTCTGCCCTGCGGCTTTTTTATTTTCTGCCAGATTCGGATTGCCTCCCTGCGTCATCGCCCTATTAGCGATGGGGAAGTTGGGGTTTTCCAGCGTGGTCGGAATGAGATGCCATTCATTTTCCCCAATTGGAAACGACTCCGCAAGGTATGCGCTTCCCAACGGGTTTTGATTCTCATAAATCTGCAAGCCAAAGGTGAAACTTTTTTTCAGTTCCCATCCGGGGAATTCATATTTTTCATAGGATAGCAGGTAGCGGACGTTCAGCGCGGAAAGCAGATGGGGATTGAATATCTGGATAAGCCGCAGAAATGCGCCGGGCGATTTGGGTTCATGATACCGGCTGATGGCGTTGAAGAACTCCCCATATTTGCCGATGTAGATGGGATCGTATCCGCGAATGTCCAATATTCCTTTCATCATGCCGCGATTGGGGTAAAGTTCCGGCTGATTCTGGTCGTTCATCCAATCCATCAAACTGTCCGTCCACGCAATGCGCTGATGCTGCTTGGCGGCGTCGCTGATAAATCGGCTCAGCTGGGTATCGGGATAAATCTTTTCATAAAACATTCGCCATGGCACGGCTTCAATTAAGGGCATCCCAAAGTAAAAAAGGTCAACGGCGCACAACGCCAGAATCCAGCACGCGTCCCGCGGTTTTGCTTTTCGCCTGAGCAAGGCAGCAACCGCGCCCCACGCAAGTATGAGACTCGCGGCAAAAATGAGAATGCTCCTTCGGCTCGCCGCCATCATTTCTTGAACCGGTCCTGTGAGAGCGTTTAAGATTTTCGGCGAAACGATAGCTTTTATTCCCAGCAATTTCATGAAAGGCAGGGGAGCGATGAGGCATAAAACACATAATATAAAAAGGCAAAAGGCGGCGATTGCGGAAAATCTCAAACCTCGCCGCATAATCGCCGACGCCTCCCCGTCCGCATTTTTGAGCGTCTGAATAATCATATCTAAAGAGAGCGAAGATAAATAGCAGATAGCGGTGAGATAAAATATGACCATTCTCCCAGGGACGCGAAAGCGATTAAAGCCGGGAAAAAAAAGATAAAAGAATTTGAAGATGGGAGAGTATTTGCCCGTTGCTAACGTAGCCCATGCAATCAGTAAAATCAATGACAACCGATTCCACCGCCGGCGGGTCTGCCTGACGCGCTCATCAACGCCGCCCCCGACTTGCCGACGTAAAATCAAAAAAAGCCCCGCAAGAAAAAGAGGCGCGATGCCGATATATCCGTTATATTCCCAGAACCCCAGATTGCCCCAATAAATATCCTCGCGCCGCTGTGTCCCAAAAAAATTAGGTGCTAAAAATGTCGCCAAAGCGCGCGGTTGAAGGCTGCCGTCTGTGATATATTCCCAGCCTGCGCCATGCGCGCGTTCATAAGAGCGTTCGATGAACTCCTTCATCGGCATAAATTGCAACGCCGTCAGCCCCACCATCAAGATGCCAGCCGCCGCATAACCTGTCAAAAGCCCCGCCCGTTTTTCCTTTTGAAGCCATTGCAGAATAAAAAGAACCGCCATCATGAGCCATGTGTAGAATGCCACCTGCGGACTGCCCGCAAGCAGCTGAAGCGCCATTAGCAATCCCAGCATTGCCGGCGTCTTTTTTTCCCTGCGCTCAAACCAATCCTCCGCATAATAAAGAATCCACGGCGTCCATGCGGCTGTCAGAATAAAAAGAACCACGCCGCTATAAAGCCGCGCCGTAAAAAAGGAATTAAAACTGTAAATAAACGCAAAAAGAAAACGCGCCGCCTTGTGCCGGAGCCATCTTGTGCATAAAAGATAAGCGCCTAACGAAACAAACCAAAGATGTAAAATGGTGATGATTGTGAAAAATATCGGAAGAGGCATAATCAGGCAGAGCCAGTTGGGCGGATAAAATAGACCGTTCTGGATATCAGCCTGAAAAGGACGCCCGCTGAAGATGTGCGGATTCCATAAAGGGAAAACACCCTTCCAAACCCAATCCTTGAAAAACTGTTTGTAAGGGATGTATTGATTGATTAAATCTCCGCCGGATAAAACCTGTCCGCCTACGATAAGGGGAATGCAAAATACCAGCCAGAGGAGCAAGAAAACTCCCGCAACGGCAAAAAACTCCCTTTTTTCAAAATTCATATTCAGGCGCCCCTTTATGACGCATCTGAATATTATCAGCGGCAGGGTCCTGTAAAGATTTTATTTTCCTCATCGAATTTCCAACCGGCGGAATTAATCTTCGGGTCAATCGGCTCAAGGTTGCCGGCGTCCAAAATCTCTTCCACATCCTTCCAAGGTTTAAGACCCGAAAGGGCGTCCAAGGCGTGGAGGTTCAGATACCCCGACACATTGGCAAGCCGCAGGCACCGTTCAAGGGAGTAGCCCCGCAGAAAAGCCGCAAGAAATCCGGCAATCGAGGAATCGCCCGACCCGGTGGCGCTGGCGATTTTGGGGACATGATAAGCCGTCGCCCAGAGTTCGCGGTCTCCCCACAACTCGGGATTTTTGGGCTGCGCCGCGCCCATTTCTGAAAACCTTTCAGAACTTCCCGTGCGGAAATAAAAACCGCGATGCCCCGATTTCAAAGAAGTCATTTTGCACCCCATTTCAATAAAGGCGCGCGCAAAACGGGAGTATTCCTCAGGGGCGATGGAATTAATAATCTCTGCGCCGCCCACCTTTTTCCGCCGCGCCCAAAAGTTTTTCGGCTCCAGCATGGCAAACGCTTCCTCAATGGACGGCAGGAAAATATCCACATAAGGCAGGAGCTTTTCCAGAATTGAGCGCCAGTCTGTTTTACCCGCCTCGCTTGCGGGATCAGGAAGCGCCATATCCAGCGATGTTGTAGCGCCCGCCTTTTTTGCCTTGCGAAAACACTCGACCAATTCGCTCCCGCCGTTGGAATATAAAGCCCGCATAAGCGGCGGATAGCCCATGTGAAAATGGCGGCACTTTTTGACCAGCAAATAGTCTATATCCGCGCTGGTGAATGAGTTGTTTGTACCGGGATGATGAAGGAAGATGCGGTCAATGCCCGGTGGCGCCAGCGCAATAGTATAGGATGTCGCTTCGCCAGCCGCTATTTTAACACCCTCCGCATGACCATGTTTTTTCAAACGGCGAATGACCAAACTGCCGATATCGTCATCGCCCACCTTTGCCATGAAGACCACCTTCATGCCAAAGGTCTTGAGACCGATGCCAGTGTTGGAAACAGGACCGCCAGTGGAGAGCGCCGCGCCCCCTACTTGGACGAGCTTGCCCGGCGCGATAATCTCCTCAATAGCGCGCGAGCCGCTATCGAAAAATGCGGGAATAATGTCGAAGCAGATATGCCCAGCCATCGCCACATCGTAAGGACGCGTCTTTGATTGAGAAACTTTTTTTACGGATTTTGTTTTCATGCTTGTTTCCTATATTCGCAAATTTTAAATCGTTGTTTGTAATATTGTTATTCATCGGAGACAAGGCGATACAAGGCTGGTTCATCCTCGTCAATAGCTTCGAAGCGACCTACGTCCTTGTTCGTGAAGATATTGTCATGAGCATCGTCATTGTATGTGGAGACCTCGCCGATGATGCAATATTCGCTGACCGCCCAGAACTGATGGAAGGAGCCTGTTTTCAGCGTCACCCGCTCGCCTGATTTAAGGAAAAGAATCGTCCCGCTCACAAATTCGGCAGGCTTTCCGTTAAGAAGGATTTTTGCGATGCCGTTTGAAATCTGGCACTCGCCCTTTTCATCCTGCGCAAAAATCTGAATGGCAAGAACGCCAATGCGGCAGATGATATCCTCCTGTTTTGCGTTGTGTTTGTGGATAGGCGTAATCTGCCCCTGTTTTGCAAACATAATCTTTTCGCAATATTCCGGCAGTTCTGCCAAATTGACCAGCGTAAGACCATATTTTGAAAAATCGCCGAGCCCAAAGCCGGTCACGTCCCAGCGGGGCTCCGGCGGCAGATGCCAATGATGGCGCTCAAAGGCGAGCATGGCATCTGCAATGGCGCGATTAATCTCAGACCGTTTCATATTTTCATCAACTCCTTCAGCAAGTTAATAAGATGTATATACATATCTGCCCCTTACAGTGTCAATGAATTTTTGCCCTTTTTTCAATTTATAATTGCACCATAAATAGAAGCCCGACGACAATCCAAAAATCACTCTACTAAAATATTTTGTCGTTTTTTCATTGCGTTTGCATATCATGAAAAAAAATATCTTTTTTCGTGATGCATGAATGGAAGGAGGCAACAGATGCTAATTCATAATGCCTGCGTTTTGACGATGGATGAGGGCTGGAATATTATTGAAAATGGCGCGGTCTATATCAAGGGAGATAAAATTGAAGATGTCGGCTCGAGCGAGGAACTGCGCCAAAAATATATAGAGCCTGAACCGCTTGATGCCGGCGGGCGCATCCTGATGCCCGGATTTGTCAACGCCCACATGCACCTTTACAGCACAATGTCGCGCGGCATTGCCCTCAGGGACGAGCCGCCGGTCGCCTTTAATCAAATTCTGGAACGCCTTTGGTGGCGGCTGGACAAGGCTCTCGATGATGAAGCCGTCCGGCTTTCCGCCTGGCTGCCGCTCATTCAGGCAATCCGCAAAGGAACAACCACCATCATTGACCATCATGCCAGCCCCCGCGCCATAGCCGGCTCGCTTGATGTCATGGCGGAAATATTCGAAAAAATCGGTCTGCGGGGCGTCCTTTGCTATGAGGTCTCCGACCGCGACGGCGCACAAGCCGCAGATACGGGAATCGGGGAGAATGTTCGCTTCATCGAACGTTGCCATAAATACCCATCGCCCTTGTTGCGGGGCATGTTCGGTCTTCACGCCTCATTCACGCTCAGCGAGGATACCCTGCGGCGATGCGCGGAAGCTGCGCGTTCCCTCAGCGCCGGATGCCATGTCCATTGCGCGGAAGCCGCCTCCGATGTTGAATACACACGCAAAAATTTTGGTAAAAGCCCGGTGGAGCGGTTTTTTGATGCCGGAATCTTGGAGGAAAAAGCTATCGCCGCCCATTGCGTTCATGTTTCGGAAAGGGATATAGCGCTCCTTGCAGAATCAAAAACAAATGCGATTCATAACCCGCGCTCGAATATGAACAACGCAGTCGGCTGCGCTCCGGTTTTGAAGATGATTAGCAGCGGCGTTCGAGTCGGGCTGGGAACGGATGGCATGAACGCTTGTATGACGGACGAACTCAAAACGGCGTTCATTCTGCATAAGCATGAAAACCATGACCCGCGAGTAGGCTGGGCGGAATGTCCCCAGATGCTCTTTAAGACGAATCCGCGCATTGCTACCCAAATTTTTGGCTCGGCAATTGGCGTCCTTGCAAAAGGAGCGCTGGCGGATATAATCCTCCTTGATTACTTCCCGCCCACCCCGATGACGCCCCAGAACCTCGCGGGGCATATCCTATTTGGCATTGCGGATGCGCCTGTCCGCACAACAATTGTCGGCGGCAGGGTATTAATGAAGGATGGCGTTCTTATAGATGCGGATGAAGAAGAGATCAGCCGCCGCTCGCGAGAAGTCGCCTGCGAGGTATGGAAAAGGTTTTAACTATTTTAACACCGAAAGCGCCTGCTCGAGGTCTTCAATAATCGCCTCCGCTTCCTCGATGCCCGCCGCAAATCTGACCAGATTGTCCTTAATCCCGAGCGCAAGGCGCTCTTCCCGCGCGTAGTTGTAATAGGAAACCGATGCCGGATGCGTGATGAGGCTCTCCACGCCGCCAAAACTGGGTCCGATGCGCAGCCGCTGCAATCTGTCAAGAAAGAGCCTTGTCCCGTCATAATCGGCGTCCACCTCAAAAGTCACTACCGCGCCGAATCCGCGCATGGTGCGCTTTGCCAGCTCACAATACCGATGACTCGGCAATCCCGGATAATAAACATTCTGAATGCGCGGATGCTTTTCCAGATACTCCGCGATTTTTTGCCCGTTTTCATTGAACCGCTGCATGCGCAGGGCAAAGGTTTTAAGTCCGCGGATGAGCATGTAACTCGTAAAAGGTCCGATAACCCCGCCCATCATTTTGTGAAAATCGCGAATGGGTCCGATTAGAGCGGAAGGTCCTAAAACCACGCCCGCCAAAAGGTCGTTGTGCCCCGCAAGATATTTCGTGCAACTGTGAATGACAATGTTGACGCCGAGTTCCAACGGACGCTGATTGTAGGGCGTTGCAAACGTGCTGTCGGAAATTAGATAAATATTTTTTCCCGCGACCATCTTTGACAGACGTTCCAGATCCATGACGTTCAAATAGGGATTTGTTGGCGATTCGGAAAAAAAGATGCGCGTGTTCGGGCGAATCGCCGCCTCCATCGCCTCGTAATCGTGAACGGAGACAACCGTTGATTCAACCCCGTATTGGGGCAGGGCGGTCTTGCAGAATTCGAGGGTCTTTTTATAGGCATCGTCCGTGATGACAATATGATCTCCCGAACGGAGCAAGGCAAGAAGAGTTGTGGTGATGGCGCTCATGCCAGAAGAAAAAAGAACGGCTTCTTCCGCGCCTTCGAGCGCGGCGAGTTTTTTCTCCGCCGCTGTCTGTGTCGGATTGCCGTAACGCCCGTATTCATACCGCATATTGATGCCGTGCGTGTAATTGTCAATATCTTGAGAATTGCGGAAAACGAAAGTTGAAGTTTGAATAATGGGCGTCGTGATGGAATTATAGGCGTTGACGTATTCTTCGCCCGCATAAACAGAAATATCCGAAAAATTCAAAGGGTCAAAATCCATGGCTTTTACTCCAATTTACGAAAGGGTTTGAAAATATCCTTCAAAGGCAAAAACAAATCGGGAAAATTCGACCATCCAACCGCTTCCCTCGTCAAGCAGATTTAAAGGATGTTTCCTTTTCAAATACCTTGACGCGCTTCTGCGGCATCCTTAATGTCAACTCATTATAATTTAATGGAGAAACTTTTCTCCAACTGAAAAAGTGGGGTGAATTCTATATGCCAAAAGGCTATTTAATGATTGTTCTGCACGCACACCTGCCCTTTGTCAGACATCCGGAATATAACGACTCGCTCGAAGAACGATGGCTTTATGAAGCCATCACCGAAACATACATCCCGCTGCTTTCCCATTTTGAAAAGCTGGCGGAAGACGGCGTCCGTTTCCGCGTGACCATGTCCATGACCCCGCCGCTGGTTTCCATGCTCACCGATTCGCTGTTACAAGAACGCTATATCCGCCATATCGAAGCCCTCATCGAATTGGCGCACAAGGAAGTTGAACGGACGCGCTGGATGCCGGAATTTCAACGCACGGCGCAGATGTATCTGCGCAAGTTCGAACATTGCCGCTGGGTCTTTGCGGAAAAACACCGGCACGATCTTGTGCAGGCGTTCCGCCGATTGCAAGATGCCGGATTTTTGGAAATCTTAACCTGCGGCGCAACGCACGGTTTTCTGCCGCTTCTTCAAACAGAAAAAGGCGCAGTCCGCGCCCAGATAGGCGTGGCGGCAAGCCATTATAAAAAACATTTCGGACGCGCCCCGCGCGGCATCTGGCTTGCAGAATGCGGCTACTACCCAGGATTGGATGAAGCGCTCGCAGAATTCGGCATCCGTTATTTCTTTGTGGACACTCATGGCGTTCTCTTCGCCGATAAAAGGCCGCGCTACGGAATCTTCGCCCCGCTCTTTTGTCCCAGCGGTGTGGCGGCTTTTGGACGCGATGTGGAATCCTCAAAAAGCGTCTGGAGCGCCAAAGAAGGCTATCCCGGCGATTTTGATTACCGCGAATTCTACCGCGACATCGGCTTTGACCTTGATATTGACTACATCAAACCCTACATTCATGAAAGCGGATTGAGAATTTTCACCGGCATGAAATATCACCGCATCACCGGACCCAGCCTCGAAAACAAACTGCCTTACAACGAGGAAAACGCCATGCGAAAAGCCGCGGAGCATGCGGGCAATTTCATGTTCAATCGCGAAAAACAAATCGAACACCTTGCCTCCGTCATGGACCGCCCGCCGATGATTGTCTCCCCATATGACGCCGAACTCTTCGGGCATTGGTGGTATGAAGGTCCTGATTTTTTGAACATACTCTTGCGCAAGATGCACTACGATCAGGACGTCATCAAAACCATTACACCTTCGGAATACCTACAAGGCTTCCCGAAAAATCAGGTTGCCGTTCCATCATTTTCCAGCTGGGGATACAAAGGGTATTGCGAAGTCTGGCTCGAAGGCTCCAACGACTGGCTCTATCGCCATCTGCATGCTGCGGCTAACCGTATGATTGAACTGGCAAATCGCCATCCGCAAGCTTCCGGTCTGATTGAACGCGCCCTCAAACAATCGGCGCGCGAACTCCTCCTTGCCCAATCCAGCGACTGGGCGTTTATCATGAAGACTCAGACTATGGTAGAATACGCCGTTCAGCGAACCAAACAGCACCTCCTAAATTTCAACGACCTTTATTTCCAAATTGTAAGGAACCAGATTGACGAGGCGTTCCTCGCCGACCTTGAAGGCAAAAACAATATTTTCCCGGATATTGATTATAAACTCTATGCAGATTGAGCATCCCGCAAGGAGCGGATTTAATATTTACGCGAGGTTTTTATCAGGAAAAAAGATTAGAATAATTCCGATTTATAAAGATGAAGGGATTGGAGGTGATAGAGATTATTTACAATGGGATACGATATCTCTTATGAGTTTGTTTGGAGTTCATGTAATTATTTCTTACTACATTTTTGCCCAGCGACATCCAAGGCGCGCGGATAAAATAACGGCTCAAAGATTAGATGTGAAACAAAACAAAAAAGTTGGTATGGCGGCGGAACAAGCCTTTAAATTATATGAGCGCATTTCAAGTATAACCTCCGAAAAGTGCAAAAGCATAAAAAATTTATCGCCCAAAAATCGCAGGATAATGGCTCTTTTAAAAAATGAATCCGTTGCAAATAATTTTAGGTTGATGTTCAATAATATTTTATTATGATTTTAAGGAGTGTGAGTATGAGACGTTTTTATGTTTTGATGGGATCTTTGATTCTTTTTATGCAATCTATTTTAATTGCACAATCTTTTGCCGCGGTAAATCTGGATTCATCCACGCGGGTGATGGAAGTGCGCGGAGCGGAGGCAAGCGATTACTTCGGTCGCCCGCTTGTTTGCGCCGATTTCAATGGCGACGGCGCGGATGATTTTGTTGTCGGCGCAGACCGCTGGTCGTTTAACCCCGGACAGCGTCCCACGCTTTATATTTTTCGCGGGCGCGGAACTTTTGTTGGAACTGATGTTGTGGAGCTGACCACAGACACCGCCGATGCGGTCATCTATGGCGAAACCGGTTCGGACAATTTGGCAACAGCGCTCGCCGCCGGCGATGTCAATGGCGATGGCATCATGGATCTAATCGCCGCTGATTCCACTTTGGAGGTTGCCTCGCGTCCTTATGCCGGCGCGGTCTATGTCCTTTTCGGACGCGCCGATTTTTTTAATCAAACAGTATATGACTTTGCAGCCGGCGATTGGGATGTCAAAATCCTCGGAGCAAAAGCGGGCGACGATACCGGCGGCGCAAACGCCTTCGGCGGCATGATTTCACACGGTCTGGCTTGCGGCGATTTGAACCGCGACGGCATTGACGACATCGCCATCGGGGCGCATCTGGGCGCCATCGGTTCATGGAGCGCCGCAGGAAAAGTCTATCTCGTTTTTGGCAGAACCAACCTGATTCACGGCACAGTTATTGACCTTGTTAATCAAGCGAATGTCACCATACAGGGCAACGAGCAGTATGCCGAACTGGGGACGATGATCGCTATCGGCGACATCAACGGCGACGGCGCCTCCGACTTAGTCCTTGGCGAAGAATATGGCAGCGTAGGCACGCTCACCACAGAGGGTAAGATTTTTTGCTTCTGGGGAAAGAGCTCATGGGCTTCCTCCTTCAGCGTATCCACAGCAAACCTCATCATCAGCGGCGCAGTATCATGGGATTGCCTCGGAACAGCAGTCGCCCTTTCTGATGTGAACGGCGATGGAATCCTTGACCTTATTTGCACGGCGGATGGATGGAGTTCCAATAAGGGCGCCATCTATGGATTTTATGGCAGAACCAATTTCCCCGCCGCCATCGCCCTGTCCTCGCAGCAGCCCAGCTTTATTATTCGCGGATTCGATATCAGAAATGAAATCGGAAAAACGCTTGTCTCCGGCGATTTCAACGGCGACGGCATTGGCGACATCCTCTTCAGCTCCCGCGACGGCGAACGCGACGGTTTCAACAGCGAAGGCAGAACCTATCTCGTTTTTGGCAAACCTAACTTCCCTTCGCAGTTATCCATAGAAACCGAGCAGGTGGATTACATCATCAACGGCGGAGTTAATAATTTCCAATTGGGCGACGCCATTGCTGCGGGTGATTTAGATAATGACGGCGCGGATGAGTTCCTGATTGCCGCGCCTTTTGTGGATGGCGGCAAGGGGCGCCTCCTCGTTTTCGACCTCAACCCCCAACTCGCCGTTTCCGCTCGCTGGGAAATGTATGAATAAAAAAAGGGGGCGGAAAATCTTCGCCCCCGTCATATTGATTATAGACGCAAATTAATAAGTTGCGCTTCTTTTGCCTTCCGTATCCTTTTGCGTGCGGATAATCATACCTTTGGAAATTGTCCCATTGGTGGGATCATAAATCCACCCCTTGTTTGGATCTGCGGTTCCGAGCGAAACATATTTGCGCGTGGGTCCGAGACTCATCAGACGCCAGTCGCCATAGGCGTCAATGTCGCGGTGATCAAATCCGCTTGTGCCCGACCAAGGCGGGGTATCTTTTTCGCAAAATTGGCGAATGTTATGATACACAAAACTGCAGTCAAAGGGATTGGAATTGATATAAGGTTTGCCGATATCCGGCGCGCGGTCAGCCACAGCCCCGTATTTAAAAGGATCGGGAAAGATGGAAGAAATATACTTCTGCGGGGTTGTCAGCTGATGCGGGACGCCCTTAAATCCAAAGCTTCGGGGATTGCCATAAAAATTATTCATATTCTCGGGCTGTCCATAAGGCAACGCGCCCAGTCCGGGCGGAACTTTGTTATGGTCGGTAGAGTAAGCCTCCAGCGCCGTGGCTATGGAGCGCATGTCCGCGCGGGCGCGGGACGCCTTGGATCGCACCTGAGCCTCCAAAAAGTTCGGAACGGCAATCGCCGCCAAAATGGCAATAATGGCGACAACAATCAACAGTTCAATCAATGTAAAACCCATGTTCTTTTTCATACAAACACCTCCTTTCGCTTCCGTAATAATCGAGCATGTTGCATAAATTCTTATGGCGTCAATATTATTTAACCATTCCGCCGAACCTTCTTTTGCGCTTGCCCTCGCCCCTTATAGCCATTTACAGTTTCTCTGGTTCTTCTCATCGCCGCCTTTCGTTTTTCCTTGCGCTCCCGTCCGCATATTCATAGCAATATAACATCATTGGAAAAAATAAAGGAAGTGAAAGTCTATGCGGATACGCAAGGCGGTCATTACGGCGGGGGGGCGCGGCGTTCGCCTCTATCCCGCCTCGGACACGGTTCAAAAGGCGATGTTCCCTTTTCTGGATAGGGACGGCATCAACAAACCCGCCATTCAGATTATCGCCGAAGAGGCGCTGGAAAGCGGCATCGAGGAAATCTGCGTTGTATGCGCCCCCGGCGATGAGGCGCGCTATCGGGAAAGTTTCGACGCCCTGCGCAACAATCTCCTTGCCGCCTATGCCGGCGTAGATTGGGCGCGCCAGCAAGAAGAGCGTATTGCCAACCTTTTGCGCCGTCTCCACTTCTCCCCGCAGGAGGAGCCGCTCGGCTATGGACACGCTGTTTATTCCGCCCGAAAATTTGTCGGCGAAGAGCCGTTCCTGCTCCTTTTGGGCGACCATCTTTATATATCCCACATCAAAGAAAAACGCAGCGCTCAGCAGCTCATTGACCTTGCAGTGGCGGAAGATTGTTCAGTGGCAGCCGTGCAGTCCACGCCGGAACATCTTGTCCGCTATTATGGAACGCTTTCGGGCAAAAGGCTCCCCAAACATACCGGCGTCTATCAGATTGAGCGCATCCTTGAAAAGCCCTCCTTAAGCGTGGCGGAGCTGGAAGTTCCCACGCCGGGTTTGCGGGCGGGGCATTATCTTTGTTTTTTCGGAATGCACGTATTGACACACGCAATTTTTCAGATTCTTGAGGAAGCCATGAGCCCGCGCAAAGGGCGCAAGGTCGAATATCAGCTTACCCCCGCATTGCAGGAACTGGCGCGGCGCGAAAAATATCTCGCCCTTGAAGTCAAAGGCTACCGATACGATATTGGCGCCGCGTTCGGCTTGATGCGGACGCAGATGGCGCTCTCCCTTGCCGGCAAAGATAGGGAGCAAATTCTCACCGTTTTAGTGGAGACGCTTGCCGAGGCGCATCGCCGCAGACCTGAGGATGCAGGAGGCAAAGAGTGAAAAGCCTTGTCGAAATCATCACAAGCCGCGACCCTGAAATCCGCAATATCTCCCTCCGCAAAATTTGCCGTTCCCTTGATACCCGCGCCCTTTTGGCGGCTTGCGATGACCTTGAAAATTTCCGCAAAACATCGGATAATCTATATGAGCGGGTTCGCGCCGCGCTCTTTCTTTATGCGGCGCACCGCTTTTTTTTGATGGATTCAACCGATATATCCGCCACAGGCGCCATACCTCCCGAAGGGCGCGAAGATCTGCTGGGGCGGCGATTTGAGCAGGCGATCGCTTGTTTCCGCCGTCGGATGGAAAGGGATGGCGCCAACGGCGCCCTTTGCAGCGCGCTGGCGGAGGGCTATCGCCACCTTTCGTTCCAGACTCTTGCCGATCAGGTGAGGCGCAGCGTCCGCGCAAGCCGCGGCAATCAATGGATGTTCCGCGTCGGACACGCCGAAGACCATCCCGTGCGCATCCGTAAAGAACTTCTGGAGCGTCCGGAGGGGAGTCTGCTTTACCCGATTCTGGAAGAATCCACGCCGGTGCGCCTTGATTTGAGCCATAGCGGCTGGTCGGATATCTTCTTTCTTGGTATGGATTACCCCGAAGGTGCGCGCGTCCTCAATATCTCTGTGGATTTGGGCGTCTATGGGCGCGATAAAACCGTTCGCCCGCCGGTTTGTTCTTTTGTTCGCGTCATCCCTGAACCGCTGCTGCGCCTGACGAGTGTGGATCTGCAATGCACAAAAGATATCACATCGCTGGCAGACCTCTTCAATTTTGGCAACGATTATCTGAGCCTCTTAAAGGCGGGAGTCATCGCCTCGGGATTCATCCCGCCCTCTTTTGAGGGGACAAATCAGCCCGTCTCGCAGATTTTAGCGCGCATCATAAGCCCCGGTATGGGACTGGAACTTGTGAGCATGGTGAACGACATTCCCAAAGGTTCCCGCCTTGCCGTTTCCACAACCCTGCTTGCCTCCATTGTGAGCGTTTTGATGCGGGCAACGGGTCAGACGGCGTCGCTCGAAGGCGGTTTGGAAGAATCCGAACGGCGGCAAGTCGCCTCGCGTGCGATTCTGGGCGAGTGGCTCGGCGGTTCCGGCGGCGGCTGGCAGGATTCCGGCGGCATCTGGCCCGGATTCAAAGTTATTGAAGGCACGGCTGCGCGCGAAGGCGATCCGGAATTTGGAATAAGCAACGGCTGCCTGCTTCCGCGCCATCGCATACTTGGCGAGGAAAGCCTCCATCCAGAAATCATAGAGCGCCTGACTGGCTCGCTTGTGGCGATTCACGGCGGCATGGCGCAAAACGTTGGTCCCATTCTGGAAATGGTTACCGAAAAATATCTCCTGCGAGAAGAGGCGGAATGGAAGGCGCGTCTTTCCATGCGCGAAATATTCGATAACATCCTTTCCACGCTCAAATCAGGCGATATCCGCGCCCTTGCGGAGAACACGATGCGAAACTGGGAATACCCGCTCCCCGCTATCATCCCCTATGTCACAAACCATTTTACAGAAACCATCATCGCCCGCAGCCGCGAAAAACTCGGCGCAGATTTCTGGGGTTTCCTTATGTTGGGCGGAATGTCCGGCGGAGGCATGGCGATGTTTGTCGCCCCGAACCGCAAGGATGATTTCTGCGATGATATCCTCTCCATAATGCGCTCTTCCAAACAAACCCTTGAGGATGCCCTACCTTTTGCCATAGACCCGATTGTGTATAACTTTGGCGTCAACCAATCAGGAACCCGATCAAAGATGCTCAAAGGCGGCGGGGCGCTTTTGCCCGCCCGATACTACGCCTTGCAAGTGCCTGAAATGGTGCGCCAAAAACCCGAAACCATTTGCTATCTCAGAAGGGCGGAACTGGATCACTTCACGGCAAAACAGTCCGGCGCCGCGGAATCCTATTCGATGCTTCGCACCGTCGTCTCCAATCTATTCCGAGTGGCAGACCCCGCCTCGCAAGAGGAACGGCTGGCGTGGGACGCAGGCGCGGAGCGCATAAGGATAGAAAACGGCTTCGACTCTATTCAACACGAAAAAATCCGAGAGGATTTGCTGAGCGGTCGAATCGGTCTTGCGCGCAACCGCCTCCCTGTGAACACAGATATAGAGGATGTGCGCCCCGAGGATGTCTCCCTTTTGAATGGCGATAAAAAACTTGCGCGTCTTGGAGAGGATGAACTCCGCAGCGGTCGCGTTGCGACGATGACCCTTGCCGCAGGCATGGGCACGCGTTGGACATCCGGCGCCGGCGTGGTCAAGGCAATCAATCCCTTCATCAAAATAGCGGGACGCCACCGCAGCTTTTTAGAAATACACCTTGCCAAAACCCGGCGCACATCAAAATTATTCAACACGCACATTCCCCACATTGTCAGCACCAGCTATCTCACCCACGCCCCCATCAAAAAACATCTCAGCCTTAATGATAATTACGGATATGAAGGACCGCTCTATCTTTCGCCCGGACGCTCCATCAGCCAGCGTCTTGTGCCGATGGCGCGAGACCTGACCTTCCTGTGGGAAGAAATGCCGCAAGAAACCCTTGACGAACAAAAGCAGAAAGTGCGCGAATCGGGGCGGAAGGCGCTCATGGACTGGGCGCGCGCTTGCGGAGAGGGGAGCGACTATGTGGATAACGTGCCCTTGCAGCGCTTCAATCCCCCCGGACATTGGTATGAGGTCTCCAATCTGATGCGGAACGGCGTTCTGGCTCGCATCCTTGAAATGAACCCCAATATCCAGACCATTATGATGCACAATATTGACACGCTTGGCGCGGATATTTCACCGGAGGCGCTCGGCGCTCACAGGGCTTCGGGCAGCGTCCTCACCTTTGAAGTAGTGCCGCGCCGTCTTTGGGACAGGGGCGGCGGACTTGCCCGCATCAACGGGCAGGTGCGTCTCCTTGAAGGTTTGGCGCAGCCGCGCGACGAGGACGAACTCAAACTCATCTATTACAACACCATGACCACTTGGATTGAAATTGACCCGCTTTTGGAAATCTTCGGGCTCACTCGCAATGACCTTGCCGGCTCGGAGGAAAAAATCGCCGAGGCGATCCGACGCATGGCTCAACGCGTCCCCACCTATGTCACTATCAAGGACGTCAAACGCCGCTGGGGACACGGACAAGAAGATATTTACCCCGTTGCCCAGTTCGAAAAACTCTGGAGCGACATGACCTCGCTCGCCGACATCCCCTGCGGTTATCTGGTTGCCCCGCGCCAGCGCGGTCAGCAGATTAAATCGCCCGATGAACTCGACCCATGGGTCAACGACGGCTCCCGCGATTATGTGGCGGGACTCTGCGATTTTGTGGGAGGTTAGGCTTATGGAAAAGATGCCGGACCTTGAGCGCGAACTGCGCCCGCGGCTCGAAATCCTCGGCAACGAGATTATCATCTCGCTCAAAAAACGTTCCCGATACCGGCAGAATCTTGACATCTATCAGCCGGGTTTGGTTCTGGAGCATGCAAACCTTTCGCTCCTTGAATATGAACTGGGCAAAATGGAGCAAGTTCACGCCGAACTCGGACGATACACCTATGCCGATCAGGAGGCGTTCACCGATGTCAGCAAAGCCAGACTTGTCATCAAACGTCCCGCGCCTCCCTGCCCCATTCATAATTTCCCCACCGGGCTCGGCTCCGAAATCATCCAATATTACATCCAGTGGGTGAAAAAATCCTGCCAACCCGATACAGATTCGGACACCTTTGGCGAAACGGTTACAGCGGATGTGGCGGCTCTGCTCAACATCTATGAGCGCATCACACTGGGCAAATATGTGGCGGAAAAAAAATATCTCATGAACCCCGAAGGATTCAAAAACGCGAAAGGCGCCGCCGCCATCGAGGAACTTCTTGTGGATAAGGAGAGAGAGGCGAGGGTGATTGAGACGGCAATACACCTTGCCGAGCATTATCAGTTCGATGCCGAACAGGCAAAGGAGATTTTCGGATGGTTGATTGACATGACTGTCCGCGTGCAGGTGCAATACATCCTTAAACGAGCGCAAAAAAGGTAATCAAGCGCCCGAAAATTTATCATCCCAAACAACGAAAAAAGAGTTGACGAGCAAAAAAGGCAAACGGTATGACTCCCAAAGCTTTGTAATTGAATGTGACAGAGCGGTGAAATTCTCATTTATTTGCAGGGGGTTCGCCAAGTCGGTAAGGCACGGGCCTTTGGAGCCCGCATTCGAAGGTTCGAGTCCTTCACCCCCTGCCATTTTATGATAGGGATTTGTTTGATTATGCGAAAACATTTTGGGGGAATGCAATGATAGATCGTCCGCTTGTTATCGTCGGAGGGAGCGCCAGCAAAGAACTGGCGGGAGAAATCGCCAGTTATTTGAATATCCCGCTTGGGCATTCTGAAACCCGCAGGTTTTCAGATAGCGAAACATGGGTCAAAATTAACGATAATGTCCGCGGCGCGGATGTCTTCGTGGTGCAATCCACCTACACGCCCGCCAATGATAACCTTATGGAACTTCTGCTCCTGATAGACGCATTAAAGCGCGCCTCGGCGGCTCGTATCAACGCCGTGATTCCCTATTTTGGCTATGCGCGGCAGGATCGCAAAGACCAAGGACGCGTGGCGCTTTCCGCAAAACTGGTGGCGAACCTGATTACAGAGGCGGGCGCGGACAGGGTTATCGCTCTTGACCTCCACGCCAATCAGTTACAAGGATTCTTCGATATCCCTGTGGACCACCTTCTGGCATGGCCCCTCCTCATCAAACACTGCAAGTCCCTGAATCTGGAAAATTACGTCGTCGTTTCGCCGGATGTGGGCAATGTCAAGCTGGCTCGCTCATATGCCGATCGCCTCGGCGCACCGCTTGCTATTATAGATAAACGGCGTCCCGCCCCCAACGTTTCCGAGGTGATGAGCATCATCGGCGAAATCGCCGGAAAAAATGTTTTTCTTTTTGATGATATGATAGACACCGCTGGAACAATTGTCAACGGCGCGACGGCGTTGATTGAGCGGGGGGCGCAGGATGTTTATGCCTGCTGCACGCATCCCGTTTTTTCAGGACCGGCGCGGGAGCGTCTCAGCGGCTCTCCGATTAAAAAAATTATTGTGACCAACACCATTCCCCAGAAGACGGACGGATTCGCGGGAAAACTTGAAATAATTTCCATTGCGCCGCTGATTGGCGAAGCCATTCGCCGAATTCACCAGTATCAGTCGGTGAGCGAATTGTTTAATTAAAGGTTTGGTTGATGGTTGGTTTTGAAATTTATATTTGAATCTGGAGGATAAAAAAATGCAGGTATTACAACTTGAAGCGACACCGAGGACTATGGTTGGCGGAGGCGCCGGACGTCAGGCGCGCGCAAACAAACGAGTTCCAGCCATTCTTTACGGATTTCAGGTGGAAAAACCGATTGCCTTGACCGTTGATGAGCACACATTCGAAAAAGGATTGCGCCGACTTGCGGGCGATAACGTTCTGATTGACCTTTCCATTAAAGGACATCCGGGAACTTCCCGCGTTTTTCTGCGCGAGGTTCAACGCGATCCCCTTTCCGGCAAAATGATCCATGTGGATTTCCTGAAAATAGATGAATCCCAAAAAATGCACTTCTCCGTGCCTATTCACACCGTTGGCGTTTCGACGGGCGTTAAACTCGGCGGCATTCTTGACCACATCCTCCGCACGCTCGAAATCCGCTGCCTTGCCAAAGACCTGCCCTCTCATATTGATGTTGACGTCACCGAAATGGATATCAACAACTCTCTTCACGTTAGCGATTTAAATATCCCAGAAGGAGTGGAAGTTCTTAATCCGCCTAATTTGGTCGTTGTCAAGGTTATGATGGCAAGACTGTCCGGCGCTATGGCTGAGCCCACAGAAGCCGGCGAAGGCGAAGAGGAAAGCAAAGAGCCTGAGGTCATCGGCGAGAAGAAGAAGGAAGGCGAAGGCGAAGCCGAACCGAAAGGTAAGGACAGCAAAGAGAAAAAAGAAAAGAAGTAATCCGAGGGCGCAACTATGCGTCTTGTTGTCGGGCTGGGTAATCCAGGCCGCCGTTATGAGAAAACACCCCATAATGTGGGTTTTGAGGTGGTGGATATCCTTGCACGCCGCGCAGGTATCCAATTCCGCGAAACCTTTAAAGGGGTGGGAATCATCGCCCGCGGCGCTCTGGGAAATCAGGATACGGCTCTTTTAAAACCGACCACGTTTATGAACCTGAGCGGCGAAGCAGTGGGATGCTTCCTCCGCTATCACCCGCTGGATGTTTCCGATCTCCTGATTATATCGGATGACATCCATCTCCCGATGGGGAGCCTGCGGTTTCGGGAGGGAGGCAGCCATGGCGGTCACAAAGGGCTGCTCTCGATTATTCAGGTTCTGGGAACTGATGCCTTTGCAAGGTTGAGAATAGGCATCCACCCCAGCGGCGGAGAGGTCGCCGATTATGTGCGATATGTCCTTGCTCCATGGCGGGGCGAGGATTTGAAAATCATGTCGAATATGGAGGAACAGGCGGCAGACGCGGTGGAGTGTTATCTCAACGAAGGATTCAGCCGCGCCGCCAGCAAACACAATAAGAAATTGCCAAATAGCAATGAATGATTGCTTTCCCCCTGTTTCGTGCGTTTGCTCCGGCAAATCTGCCCGAAACTATTTAACCCGAAGGGAGGTGAAACCACGTGATCAACTACGAATGCGTTATCGTCTTTGACGGATTGCTTCCGGACGAAGAAATCAAGGCGCAGCAAGAAAAAATCCAAGAAATCATCATTAAAGACGGCGGTCAGATTAATCGCATTGATGTCTGGGGCAAAAAGCATCTTTGCTTTGAAATCAAACATCGGCGCGAGGGATTTTACACGGTTTTTTATTTCAGCGCCCCCAAAGGAGCAAAACTCCTCAAAGAACTTGACTACTCCTGCCGCATCGAGGAAAAGATTCTTCGGCATATGATCTGCCATGAGATTAAGACCAAAACCGCCGAAGTTGCGCCTGCGGCAAGCGCCCCAGCGCCGGCTGAACAAACCGCTGAATCCGTTCCCGCTCCCGCAACGGACGAACCCGCTCTCGCGGCGGAGCAACCTGCTCCCGCAGCGGACGAAACCGCTCCCACAGCGGAAAACACCCCTGTTGAGACCACGCCCGTAGCCTGAAAGGCTTCGGAAAATTTTCTCTCTGGGTGAATGCCTTTTAAGGAGGCAGGTAAAATGTTGGAATTGAATAAAGTTTTTTTAATCGGCAATCTCACACAGAAACCCGATGCCCGAATGCTGGCTTCGGGAGACCTTGTGGCGGAATTGCGCCTTGCGGTCAACCGCCGTTATAAAAATCGGGATGGACAGCCTCAGGAGGAAACACTCTTTATTCAGGTGGAAGCTTGGAAAACGGTGGCAAAATTCTGTCAGGACTGGCTTGCAAAAGGGCGGCGGATTTTCGTGGAAGGTCGCCTGAAGATGGACACATGGGAGGCAAAAGAGGGAGGAGGCAAGCGCTCGGTCATCAAAGTGGTGGCAGAGAGGGTTCAATTTGCCGATTCGCGCGCCGCCGCTGATAGCAGCTCTGATGCCGGTGAAATGGATGCCTCCGCCAATTCATCCTACACCGAACGCGATGCATCAAGCGGTTCTTTTTCCAGAAAACCTTCCCCATATCAGGGACCTTCCGCCGAGGGAACATCCCGCCCTGCATCAGGCGGTCAGCCTTTTAACACCGCGGGTCCGCCTGCATCAACGGATGACGATCTCCCGTTTTAGGGCGAACGCGGTTGGCTTCATATCCCGGCGATGGGTAAATTCATGCAATCTTATGGAGAGTGTGCTCCATTTTTGAAAGGAATGAACAATGGCTCAAGACGATAGAAATCCAGATGGAAGATATCAGGGAGGACCGAAGCGTTTTCCCAAACGGAAAGTGTGCGCTTTTTGCGTGGAAAAGATGGAAGTCATTGACTACAAAGACATTAAACGTCTGCGCCGTTTTATCACCGAGCAGGGAAAAATCCTGCCTCGGCGCATCACCGGCACCTGCGCCCATCATCAGCGCCTCTTGACGCACGCCCTCAAAAGGGCGCGCAACATCGCCCTTATTCCGTTCAAGGCTGGTTAATTTTTACACCAGTAAACGAGACGGGGAAAAAAGAGAAGGGAGAAACGCCTCGCTTCTCCCTTCCCCGTTTCTTTATTTATGCGGTCTTATTTTTCCGGTTTTCTTAATGAACCGTCATCATTAAGAATATCGTAAGGTGTAACCTTGAGCTCATCCTGAACAACGTTCGTCACTACATTGACGGCATCAATCGGAACGGCATCAAGGGGTTTGTCCGAGACAAGATATATGGTTCCGTCAATCGTCAGTTCGCGCCCCTCGCGTCTATCAATCCAGTCGCTCGTAAAGTTCTGCACGGCGGCTTTCTGATCCAAAAGCCAACCCTTGAAATCCTCGCGCCGATTATTCCTATATTCCAACCGCGCCAGAAACTCATCATTGCGTCTTTTGTCTTCGATGCTAATGTTATCCCCGTCCACCTTAAGCAATCTGACAAGTTCGCCTGTTGTTGTCTTGACGCCGTTGATATTGGCGTAATCAATTCCATCCAATCTGGTTTTTGCGCCGGAAGTCAGAAAAACCTGATTCTGGATATATTTTTCCCAAAGCTCCATCTGGTTATACCAGTATTGCCAGCAGGCGCGATAGATAACATATTCGATGGGTTCATCCCGCGGCGCGGATTGAAGCGCTTGATTATACGCCTCTAAAAACGCGTCCAGCTGCTGAGAGCCTTTGGCGGGTTCATATTTGATTGACCGCTCGATTGGAGCCTTGCTCAATGCCTTGTTATAAGCATCCATCTCTTTGGCATAATTGAGACGGGAAAGAGCGTTCGTAACAGTGGCTTCAGGCGCTTCGGGTTTTTTTAGGTTTTCGGGAATCTTGCGGGAATAAAAAGCCTCTTGATTAATTATCACTCGGTCGAACCGAGGCGATGAAAGTTTGATCTCCCAGCGGTTAAAGGGATTGGGCGCGTCCTTTTTTATGGAATATCCCTCTCCCTGCGGAAGAGGGCGCGTTTCCTGCGCAAAGGATGAAATGGCAATGATTGCCAGCAACCCCATCAATGCGCATGTCAACTTTCGCATGAAGCCCACCTCTCGTTTTTACTAATTTAGGATTGTATTCATATTACAAGGTCGTTTTCTCTTGCAAGCTTTTTTCGCATGAGAGCGGAGCAAATTTCACACTCTCTCTGATGACGCCGCCGCCGTTTCGCCTGAAATCGGTTTGGGCGACCAAAAGGCAAATCCGTTCTTTCCCGATGACTTCACTTTGCTCATCGCCTCATCCGCTCGATTGAGCAGCTGCTCCAGATTATCACCGTCTGTTGGATAAATCGAAATACCGATGCTAACGCCGATAGCCCAATCCTTGCCTTTGATGGTGTATAAAGACGCCAGTTTTTGCAGAACTTTTTTCGCCACCTGACTGGCGTCGTCCCTTCGAGAAAGATTCGGCAGCACAATCGCAAACTCATCGCCACCCAACCGCGCTACAATATCGCTCTCGCGCACAGAAGCCTGCAAACGCATGGCAACGTCGCACAAAACCTCGTCTCCCGTCTTGCGCCCCAACTCTTCATTAACCGGTTTGAAGTCGTCCAGATCAAGATAAAGAAGACCCAAAAGTGTGCGGTTGCGTCGGGCGCTGGCGGCGGCAAGATGGAAAAAATCCCCTAAAAGCAGACGATTGGAAAGCCCCGTCAGATTGTCGTGATTGACAAGATGCCGAATGCGCTCCTCCGCCTCAACCTCTTTTTCCCGTTCTTTTTCAAGGATGATTTTTTGCTCCTCCAATTGCTGCAAAGCCTTGCGCATCTGGGCGGATTTGGCGCGCGCATCCCTCCATAAGATGGCATTGCATGCAAGGGATAAAATAGCAATAATGGCAAGAGCGGCAACCATTGTTTTTCTCCATCAGAAAAAATAAATTCGATTACCCGCTGCCCAAAGAAACATCGTCTTTATTGGAAATATACCTCCCCCGATTCCAAAAATGATAATGGTATATCCCCTTGTATTAAATCAATGAAATAATTTATACTGAATCAATTATTCTGAGGGGACAAGCACCACCTTGGTTTTCATGAGATCGCTGAGGGCTTTGCGGGTCAATCGAAGATTCCAGCGGACAAATGTCCCTTCTACAGAGGTCTCAGATGAAAGAAGGAAGGAGCAGAAAAAAATATTCGCCCCTTCTTTTTTAAGAATGCTTTTTCTCCAGTTTTCAAGATATTCATGGAAATTCTTTGCCTTGGCGGTGTCGGCAAAAAATGTCAGTGCCCGCGCTGTCGCCCCGTCGGATGCCTGCTCAAAAGAAACAGATATAAAATCCTGACCAGAAAGCCGTTGGGCAAATGACGGTTGAGCCTCCTTGAAGGAACGAATGTAGTCAATCTGCATAAACGATGCAGGCTTTGCCGCCGCCCAGCCGATGCTCGCCCCATTGGTTTTATCCAGCAGGCGTTCGAGATTTTTGGACAGACGGGAACCTTTCGTTTTTATGCCGTCCAATGACTGTCGAATAAGACCGGAGTCTCCCGCAAGGATAGTGGAAGATTCCGGAAAGCAATAACCCGCTCCTTCATTTTCATAAATTGTCATACCATTGTAATCAACCGCCTTCATCAAAAGCCCAGCTGTGAACCCGAGCCGCATATTCACTGCGGAATTGTCGAAACTCCCTTTGATAACAGAAAGCACGCGCAAATCCGTTTCGGGATTGCCCGCCACAAAGAACATGGCATATTGGACATCTGTTTGCAGGTTGATGCCCACCATCCCTTCAATGGCTTGAATGTATTGATTCAATGCAAGCCCCATGGCAGGATTACCCGACTGGGAGCTGTTGGCAAACTGAAAATAAGCGCGACAGTCCAGATGCCCCACCATCCAAAAATCCCGCGGCTGATATCTAAGGCATGGATTAGCGGAGGCTTTGGCAAGAGAAACCGCCGGAGCGGGCGCTTGCGCCCCAGCGCAAGCGATGAACAGGATTAATACGAAAGTCAAAAAGAGCATTTTAACAACATTAGAGCGGGAAATCATAGCCGGCTTTTCCTTTCATTACCAATTATGGTTTTATTATCTGCGGTTTTATTAACCCGCAATCAAGCGAAAAACAAGGGCGTTCTCCCATAATAAAACTCTTTACAGCGTTAGCGGGAAGTTTTACATAGAGATGAATTGTTTTCGTAATAAAAAACTTTCGGGTGTAATTTGAATAATTTTTGCGAGGGTTGATTTGTTTTCCGCCCTGATAAAATCCTTGCGCCCAAAACAATGGACAAAAAACCTCCTGCTTTTTGCGGGCGTGATTTTCACGGGCAACCTGAAAGATGTCGCGCTTTTGGCGCGCGCCTTTGCCGGATTCGTCCTCTTTTGCATCCTCTCCGGAACGGTCTATCTGATAAACGACCTGTGGGATATCAAAAGCGACCGGCAGCATCCCGAAAAGAAAAACCGCCCCATAGCCTCGGGGCGCCTCTCCATTGGCGCGGCGGCGGCGGCAGTATTTATTATCGGCGTCCCAGCCCTTTTCTTTTCTTACATGCTGGGCGTCGCCTTTGGTCATTGCGCCCTTTTATATTTTGTCCTTGTGACCTTATACTCCCTTTATCTGAAACATTTTGTGATATTAGATTTGATGCTCGTGGCTTTGGGTTTTGTGATAAGGGCTGTGGCGGGTATCGAGGCAATTGAGGTGGGCGGGAAGATACCGGAAATCACGCCATGGTTCCTTGCCTGCGCCCTGTTTTTGGCGCTTTTTATGGCAATCTGCAAACGGCGGCACGAAATCATGTTATTGAATAATGGGGCGGCGGGGCATCGGCGCGTTCTTGCGGAATATTCCCCCGTTTTCCTTGACCAGATGGTGGCGGTGACAACATCCGCCACAGTGCTTTCTTACGCCCTTTGGAGCACAATCGGCAAATTTGCGCACCACCATATGATTCTTACTCTGCCCTTTGTTATTTATGGAATATTCAGATATCTTTACAATGTATATCGAAAGGATGAGGGCGGTTCGCCGGAAATCATCCTTTTGAAAGATCGCGGCTTGCAGGTGGATATTCTTCTATGGCTGATTTCCATTGTCATGCTTTTATATCTTTATAAGCCGTCATAATAAAATCACTGTCCGGGCTCGACAATGCGCATCCTGATATTAAGCCATAACCTGATTGAACGCGGAAATTATTTTCGCGCCCTCAAATTTGCGCATTTTCTTGCCGCTAAAGGACATGATGTCACCTTTATGCCATCCTCAAACAGATGGTATAAACCGAAAAAATATCAGGCGGGGAAAGTCAAAATCATCGAATCGCCCAGCTGGTCGTTTGTCATCGGGATTGACGACGGCTGGTCGCCGCTTGGGATTCTTTATCGAATATGGACAGCCCTGAAAAAAAAATATGATGTCGTTTATGGATTTTCCCACAAGCCGATTGATTTTATTGCGGCTTATGCGGCAAAAATCCTCCGCGGAAGTTTTTACATCAGCGACTGGTGCGACTGGTGGGGCAAAGGCGGACTCTTTGAGAATATCAAACACTTCAGAGATATGAATCCAAATCTTTCGCCGACTCGAAAATGGATTTTAGAAATGTATGACCGTATCGAGGCGAACCTTGAAGAATTCGTCCCGCGCCGCGCGGATCTGGTGACCGTTATCTGTCAAGCGCTGAATGACCGCGCCGTTGAAATCGGCATTGCTCCCGAGCGCCTCCTCAAACTCGTCTCCGGCGCGGATACAGAAAATGTCCGCCCGATGGACAAAGATAAGGCGCGGGAGGAAATCGGTTTATCCGCGCTTTTAGCGGGGAGCAATGCGGCAATACTCGGATATACGGCAAATTATCATCTGGATGAGTCGCTGCTTTTAGAAACTATGTCGCTTGTCTGCCGCAAAAAAATAGATGCCAAACTCCTTGTGGTCGGCGCAGAATTTCGAACCCCTGATGAGCAAATGAAAAAATGGGGGTTGAAAATTTTTGATGCCGAATCTGGAGAGCCAATGGCAAAAGAGCATAACATCATCCATTTCGGCAGGCGCCCTTTCAGAGATGTTCCCGCCTATCTGGCGGCGAGCGACATCCTCCTTCTGCCCATGACGGATATCATCTATAATCGCGGACGCTGGCCCCATAAAATCGGCGATTACCTTGCCGCCGGACGCCCCATCGTTGCTAATGACGTTGGCGATATTCCGATTCTTTTAAGAGGACGCGATGCCGGTTTAATAGCCGCGTCCGATGCGCAGGATTTTGCGGATAAGATTATTGAGATGATTCAGGCTAAAACCCGATGGGCTGAATTCGGCGCCAACGCCCGCAAAATTGCCGAAACGGAGCTGGATTGGAATACCATTGGCGAACGTTTGTATCAAAGGATTTCATTAATATGAACCAGCCGGAAATTTCCATAGTCGTGCCGGTTTATAATGGCGAGGCAACCATTGCCCAATGCATAGAAAGTCTGCTTGCCCTCGATTATCCAAAGGATAAATACGAGATAGTTGTGGTGGATAACGCCTCCACAGATGGAACGGCAAAGATTCTGGATAATTATCCGGTTCGCGTTCTGCCGGAAAACCGCCGCGGCGCGTGTTGCGCCAGAAACACAGGATGGCGGGCGGCGGCTTATGACCTTATCGCCTTCACCGATAGCGACTGCCGCGTTGAAAAAAACTGGCTCAGTTCAATTGCGCCTCATTTTCAAGACCCGATGGTCGGCGCCTGCGGCGGTCCGCTCGACTCCGCAAAACCTCAAACCGTCATTGAAGAATATGTCATCCGCAAAGACATCCTTTCACAGGAACGCGCCATGCGCAACGAGCCCATCTCGCCGCCCTTCCTCATCACCGCCAACGCGGTCTATAGGCGGGAGGCGCTGGAAAAAGTGGACGGCTTCGACGACGCCTTTACATTGGCGGGCGAGGATGCCGATTTATGCTGGCGCATTGTCTGGCTGGGTTATTCTATTGAATATGAGCCGGCGGCAACTGTTATCCACCAGCACCGTTCCACATTGCGGGGCATGCTCAAACAGGTGCGAAACTATGGCGCAGGCTCGGCGCGATTGTTCAAAAAACACCGCAAAAAATTCGGTTATAATTCCTTTTTTATATCACAGCCGTATAAGGAATTGTTCTTTTCTTTTTTCAAGATGCCGTTTAGTTTGGTTTTCAAAAAAAACAGATTAGAGCGTGTGATGCCTATATTAGATTTTCTGGGCGCGTTTTGTTTTCTCTGGGGAAAAATCACAACGAGCATAAGACTCGGCGTGAGATTTTTTTAAGCGGGTGAACGAGTAATTTATGCCGGATTTTGAAAATAAAATATCGCCTGCCCAAAAGGAACATGAAATAATCCTTTCCGATATTCGCAAAGGCAAATCAGACGGCATCGGGCAATTTCGCGACCTCCTTAAACGGTTCCCCGATTTTTTGCCAGCCATGGGCGACCTCGCTTGGGCGCTCGCCAAAAAGAATCGCCACGAAGAGGCTATCGCCCTTTATGAAAAATACCTCGCCATTCAGCCCGCAAACCCAGAACCGCGTTGGCGCATCGGCGACCGCCTTATCAATCTGGGGCGGCTTGATGAAGCGATTGATTCATACCAGCGGGTTTTGGAAAAACGCCCCAATTGCGAGGACGCTTCGACAGGGCTTAAATATATTAAATACCTCAAGCAAAAAACCGACAAAACCTCAAAAGTGGATGTGCCGATTCCTTCTCAACTTTCACCGCGGCAACAGGAAAATCTTGAACTTAACAAAAAAGAATACAACGAAAAGCGTCTCCATCTCAAATCCCATCCCCCGCAGCTCTATCTGGAAAGCACCACAAAATGCAATTTTTTCTGCCGCACATGTGAAAAAGGCTATGCCCCTTATTACGCCGAAGACCTCAGACCGGAAATTTGGGAAAAAGTCCGCGCAGAGGCAATGCCATGGATTGTCACCATCAGCATCACCGGTTTTGGCGAGCCGACTATGGCTTCCAATTTTGACTCCATTTTAGAAACATCGCTTCACAATGGCTCGCATGTGCATTTTGTGACAAATGCCTCTTTGCTTAATTTTCCCCGCATTGAGCAACTCACACGATACCCCGTTAAAATACAGATTTCTTTGGACGGCGCCACCAAAAAAACCTTTGAGGACATTCGAACAGGCGGGAATTTTGAACAGGTTTGTGAACGGCTTGCCATGATAAAAAAATTACGCGACATCCATCTTTCCGAGGTTTACTCCGAGTTCTCGCTCATTTTTGTAGCCCTGCGGAAAAATATCCACGAACTGCCCGATGTGATTCGTTTGGCGCATCGCTATGGAATTATGAAAGTCTGGGTGGCGGATTACGATTTAGGCGGCAGGGAATTTGATGAGCAATCGCTCAGACGCGAACCGCAAAAAGCAAATAACCTTCTTCATGAAGCGCAAACAGTTGCCGAGGAGCTGGGTGTTGAACTTGTTTTACCCGCGCCCTATTCTGAAAAGCAGCCCCCGCCGGCAAAATCGGGGCTTTGGAAAAAAATTATCAGCGCGCGCCGGCTTTTTCCCAAACCGAAAAGATTCCCGCAGAGATGCCATAGTCCTTGGTCGGAGCCTTACATACACAGCAACGGAATCATCACACCCTGTTGCGCCAGCAACCAGTTTCTTGGCGATTTGAATAAAACCCCATTCTTTCAGATATGGAATGGATGGCGGTATAAACTCATGCGTTGGAGAATCGAAAGCCCGCTGCCTGCTCTCGGCTGCCGAAGATGCTTCGTCATCTGGGGCATCAACGGCGGCAACGCCGGCAGCGTGCTGGCGCAGGAGGGACTTCTGATAAAGATGTTTTATTTTATGGAAACGCGCCTTTTAAGTTTGGCTCAAAAAATATATCAATTACTTCAAGGAGCGCCTCAGACGCCCATTCCCAATTATGTTAAAGGGCGTCCCATTATAAATAAGGAAGTGCCATGAACAACCAAAAAACCCAAACAGTGAACCAATTTGACATCATCTGCCTCAGCCATTTGAAATGGGAGCATACTCTCTTCCAACGCCCCCAGCAGATAATGCGGCGATTTGCCCGCGACCATCGCGTCATCTATGTGGCGCACTGCTCCACAAAAGAATTCCTATCCGCATTTTTTAAAGGGCGCATCCGCGATTATATCGGGCAGGAGGGCGAAAACCTGCATTATCTGACCATCCCATTCCTGCCTTTTTCTCGACGCATCGGGTTTTTGCGCAAACTGACAGACCGCCTGACATCCTTTGCGGCTAAACGGCACGCGCGCCGCCACAAATTCAGAGACATCTATCTCTGGCTTTATTATCCCAGCTACGTCCATCACCTCAAAATGTTTAACTATAAAAAACTTATATACGATTGCATGGATTTGTTCCGCGGGTTCAAATCATCCGTCGGCAATGTGCAAGATATCGAAAATGAACTCCTGAAAAAAGCGGATATCGTTTTCACCGGCGGACGCAGCCTTCAAAAATCAAAAGAAGGCATCAACCCCAGAACCTATTGCTTCCCCAGCGGCGTGGAATATGACCATTTTTTCAAGGCGACTCTTTCCGAAACTTCTATCCCTGACGACATCAAAAACATCAAACCTCCCATCCTTGGATATTTTGGCGCGGTGGATGAACGGATTGATTTCAAACTTCTGGATGAGGTTTGCGCCGCCCGTCCCGATTGGTCGGTTGTCCTGCTCGGACCCCTTGTGCAAATGGAAAAAACTCCCGTTGAGCGCCCCAATTTCCACTACCTTGGCAAAAAAAATTACGGCGACCTGCCGAATTATCTCAAAGCGTTTGACGTCTGCCTGATGCCTTTTGTCATCAGCGACTTGACCCTCCACATCAGCCCGACCAAAACGCCTGAATATCTCGCGGGCGGCAAACCCGTTGTCTCCACGCCCATTCCGGATGTCATCGCAGATTATTCGGACGTCGTGGCAATTGCCTCAACGTCTGAAGAGTTCATCCAAAAAACCGAAGAATGCCTCTCGGATAAAATAGGCGACCTCCATATTCGCATCCGCCAAAAGGCGGAAACCAAATCGTGGGATTATATTGCCGGCGAAATGGAAAAAATGATTGTGAATCTGGAATGATACATAAACCGGTAATAGTCAACCAACGAGGGATACTATAGCTATAGCTATACAAACACTTAATATGCCTATATCCCATCGAACTTTTGTAATCGCCTCCCATCCAGTTCTTATCTCCAATAACGGTTGACATGAGGCGCGGACGGCATTATGTCTTTTCTCATTAAATCACGCAATTAACTGCAAAAAGACGGAGTTATTTTCAGTGGATGTATCAATTGTCCTTATCAATTATCGGATGGCGCATCTTCTGACGCCCTGCCTCAAATCAATCTATTCGGGAGGCAACCGGCTCTCCTTTGAGGTGATTCTCGTCAACAAACCCTCGGAGGACGGAGCGGAAAAACTCACGGAAGAATTCAAGGATTTGCGCCTGATACCTTTCCCGAAATTCGGAATCAGCATCATGCGCAACGAAGGCATCCGCGCCGCAAAAGGGCGATATATCCTAATCCTTGATGCCGATACAGAATCGCATCCGCAGGCGTTGGACGCCCTGCTTGAGTTCATGGAATCACATCCGGATGTGGGTGTGGGCGGCGGAAAAACTGTCCGTCCCGACGGCTCTTTAGAATTTTCATGCAAACGATTTTACACAATGATGACAATCTTCTCGCGGCGGACACCTCTCGGCTCATGGTTCCCCAACAACCGTTGGGAGCGCCGCCACCTGATGCTTGATGAAGACCACAACTGCCCCCTCGAATGCGATTGGGTAGCAGGCGCTTGTTTCATCATTCGGAGGGAGGTCATCGAACAAATCGGTTATTTTGACGACACCTTTTATTTTGGGTTTGAGGATGTGGATTTTTGTTTTCGGGCAAAAAAGGCGGGATGGAAGGTGCAATATATCCCCAGCGCTGTCATCATCCACCACGTCCAACGCAAAAGCCTCGGCTTCAACACATTAAGCTGGGAACATTTCAAGAGCGGGGTGCGCTTCTGGTGGAAGCATTACATTCTCAAAAAGTCGAACGCCCCCAAATAAAAAAATCCGCCACCGCATAAGGATAGCGGATGCCTTAAGCATAACAGGGAATATAAATTAATAAAGAATAAGACTCAAAACGCCTTTAGGCGCGTCTTCATGGATTGGGCGATGCCCATCTTTTTTGCCCAGTCCATTCGATAAAGCGGGCAGTTTTTCAAATTATATCTGCTCAATTGCATCTGCAATTCAATCTCCTTATGGCTGCAATATACTTCTCCCGGACTATTTGGCGATTGATTGAAGTAAACACAATCGTTGAAATGACACTCGACCTTGATCAACTTCCACCTCCATAAAAAGCATATAAAAGAATAAACAAAAAACCATTATATATATATACCAAACCCCGAAATTTGTCATGCGATTGTTTATATAAAAAAACACCCCGTTGCGACACAATCGGGCTGTTTTGGGTGTCTTCACGGGTCTGTATAGTTAACATTTTCCTTGCGATTCATCAGCGCCCGAAGCGCTCGAGACATCTGAATTTAGTCAGAGTAATAAACAAAATTAAAACGCACTTCCGGCTTTTTCGCGCGGCGGAGGATAGATGATGGCGTCCATCTGGATGCGGGCATTCATCGGCAGACGCGCAACGCCGACGATTGTCCGTGCGGGCGGTTGATATGAAAAATATTGCTTATAGACTTTCTCCATTCCCGGCAGGTCTTCCATCGCCACAATATAAATGGTCATCTTGACAATATTGGAGAGGGCGCCGCTCAGGAAATCGCAAATTTTTTGAAGGCTCTGTATGCAAGCCTCTGTCTGGGCTCCTATCTCGTTTTCCACCAGTTTGTTGGTTCGCGGGTCTATGGGAAGCTGTCCGGAGATAAAAACCACATCGCCATATTTGACCGCCTGCGAAGCCTGCCCCAAAGCGGGCGTGGCGCCTTCAATCACCAGAGGCGTCCTCTGGGGAGCGCGTAAGCCGCCGCCGGATTGTGCGGAAATATTCATTTTGTCTTCTCCTTTTGAGATTTGACATTGCTTTTATTCTTTGAATTTGTGGGTTGTTTTGCGGTCTGTTCTTTTTTTTGCTCATTCAAATGTTTTTTTGCCCTAACCTGCGCGGCAATGTCCGAACAGGTGACAAATCGCAGCCCTTTGGCGCGGATGGGGTCTATGATTGCTTTTAGGGCGTCCACCTGTTTTTGGCTTTTGTCATGCATCAGGATAATCGAGCCGGGCTTTATGTCTTTAAGAACCTTCTCAACCATGTTCTCAGCTGTCACCGTTTTTCTCCAATCATCCGTATCCAACGACCAGAAAAACATGTCTAAACGCATCTGGTATGCGACCTTTGCCACAGTTGCGCTGGCGACGCCGTAAGGAGCCCGCATAACTTTTGGCTCAACTCCGCATGCGTTTTTAATCTCATCTTGTGTTTTGGTTATCTGCTCTTTGACCTTTTCCTCGCCGAGTTTGCCCATGTTGGAATGATCGTAGGAGTGATTGCCTACCTCGCAGCCTGCCTCGATGATTTCCTTCACTATTTCAGGATTCTGCCGCACATTATCTCCGAGCAGGAAAAAGGTTGCCGGAACTTTTTTCTCTTTTAGAACCTGGAGGATGGAGCGTGTCCATTGAAGATTAGGTCCGTCATCAAACGTCAGCGCCACAGAATCCCCGTCTGAAACGCCATTGTAAAAATAACGCTCTTTTCGCGCGGGGAATTCAAAACTGGGGTCTTTCTCTTCAAAGGCAGCCTGACGCAGCGTTTCAGTGGTCACAACCGTTTTTTTTGCAACCGTTTCTGCCTGTACCATCATAGCAAATGCCGCGAAAACTATAAGCAACAGGAACAACTTTTGAGCCATCTCTCAACCTCCCTGTAAGAGCAATCAACAGCAACAAGAGCCGGCAATCTTTTATCTGGAAATGCGCCATTAATTATCGGCGCTTTGCTCCGCCGGTTGCTGGGGAACGGCGGGTTCAGCCTTTTTTCTTTCCATAATGCGGGCTTTTTTGCCGCGCAGCTCGCGCTGATAGTAGAGTTTGGCGCGGCGCACTTTGCCCTCGCGCACTATTGTGATAGTTTCGACACGGGGCGAATGCAGCGGAAATACGCGCTCCATGCCCACGCCATAAGAAACTCGGCGCACAGTGAAGGTCTCGCGCATGCCCGAGCCGCAACGGCGTATGCAAACGCCCTCAAAATTCTGGATGCGCTCTTTATCCCCTTCTTTAATCCGCACGGCAACGCGGATGGTGTCGCCCGGACGAAAGTTGGGGAGATTGGACTTCAATTGCGCAGCCTCGAACTCTTTAATCTTCGGATTCATCAAACATTCCTCCCTATTCAATCTTTAAAATTTATCAACGTTCATTAGTCATCGTGAAAAAAATCAAACAGTCTCATCTTCCAATCAGACGGTCGAGGATGATTGCCGCCGCCGACCGCACTGATAAATGATTATATCCCCCCGCGCCTTTGATGGGTTCCAACATTAAGTCAAAATCCATGATGAGCGAGGGATGCAATCCCCAGCCTGTCCCAAAAACCAGACAAAAGTGCTCCGTTCCGTTTTGTATTCGCCGCCGCAGATTCTCAAAAGTGACGGTGTTCGGATACGTTTTGGCTGATGTGCCGACAAAGATGGGCGGCTTTCCTCCCGAGCGTTCCATCACATCATCTACCACTTCCGAAAGGTCGTCTATGACAAGGGCGAGTTCCAGCGCCGTTCCCCGCGAGGGGTTGTATTCCGAACCGAATCCCTCGCGCCAGTGGCGGATAATCCGCTCGGCAAACTTTTTTTGCGAAGGCATTGGGTTCTGGATGTAATAACGCTCCACCCCATAGGTGCGGGCGCTCCGCGCAATATCGTGAATGTCAAAGTTGGTGATGCTGGTGGCGGAGATGTCGCCCTTTTTATCTCTTATGGGATAATGCACCAAAGCGATATTTAATGGCATGGTTTGCTATCCCAGTTTCCTCAGTTCATTCAATATCCGATGGTCTTCTTCAGAAAGCGGCGCATGCTCCAGAAGGTCGGGGCGCACCCGCAACGTTCTTGCCAGCGCCTCGCGCCTTCGCCATTCTTCGATCTTTTTATGATGACCTGAAAGGAGCGTTTCCGGAACGCGGTCTCCTTCGAACTCCTCAGGTCTGGTGTAATGCGGATAATCAAGGATGCCCTCGTAAAAAGAGTCGTTGCGAAAGGAGTCTTCATTGCCCAGCACGCCCGGAACCATCCGCGCCACGGCATCCAACACAATCAGCGCCGGCGCTTCGCCTCCCGTGAGGACGTAATCACCGATGGATATTTCTTCGTCCACATGGCGCATCCGCACTCGCTCGTCAATGCCCTCGTAATGTCCGCATAGAAGAACAATTCGCTCCAGTTGCGCCAGTTCGCGGGCGCGTTGCTGGGTGAACGGCTTTCCCTGCGGCGTCAGAAAAATCACGCGGGGCTGGGGAGATTCTTCTTTCAAAGAGCATATCGCTTTGGCAATCGGCTCCGGTTTCATAACCATGCCGGCGCCGCCGCCATAAGGATAATCATCCGCCACATGATGCTTGTCTGCGGTGAAATCGCGGATGTTGATGATTCTGATGTCTATCAGGCGTTTTTCGCAGGCTCGGTTGAGGATGCTTTCGCTCAGCGGTCCTTTGAAAAAGTCCGGAAACAGCGTCAGAATCTCAAAACGAATCATAAATCTGTTCCTGTCACAGCTGATCCAATCCCTCCGGCAGCAAAAGATGGATTTGCCTTTTTTTCAAATCCACGCCGCGGATAAATGCCGAAACAAAAGGAGCCATATACACAGAACCATCCGGTTTTTGTATTTCCATCAGAAGATTTCCCGCAATGGTTTTCATGTCGAAAATGCTTCCCAGCTCGCCGCCAGTTTCCGCATCCAGCGCCTTGAGTCCGATCAGCTGATCCAGATAGTATTCCCCTTCGGCAAGCGGCGGTCGTAGATTGTGGGCAATCTGGAATTGCGCGCCCCGCAGCCGCTGCGCCGCGTTCATATCGTCCACCCCTTTGATTTTGACGATGACAAAGCCCTTGTGGAGCCATACATCCTCAACCTCAATCGGTTTCGGTTCCGAATTATCCGGCAGCGCCAGATAGGCGCCCTGCTCAAGGAACTTGTAAAAGTCCTCGGGCGTGTCCGTGTCAAAAGCGACCCGAACCTCTCCCTTGTTTCCCTGAGTTCGGACAATGCGTCCGAAGGAGATGAAATCATCTTCCACAGTATTTGCGTCCGCTATTGTCATTATCAGAGAGCGGTCTATTCTTCCAGAATCTGGAGAAGGGATTTCTTTTTGAGCTTTGTGGCGGCGGCAGAGAGGATTTTGCGAATCGCCTTTGCCGTCTGTCCGCCCTTGCCGATGACCTTGCCCACGTCGTCTTTGGCAACTTTCAACTCGACAATGACACTGTTTGCCCCTTCAATAGATCTTACGCGCACTTCTTCGGGATGATCCACCAGCGCTTCTGCTATAAACTTCACCAGTTCTTCCATCTGTCATTTCCTCCTTGATCTGGTCTTCCGTCCATTGTGCTGCTTCCATTCTTGTGGAATTTCAGATAACAACATGCAATTTGAAAACCATGGTTCGACAATTTATCAAAATGATGGCGCTGCGTTTTAGCCAATCTTTATGTCAAAACCCGGACTCCCTTGCGATAACCCGCTTAAGAGACCGATTGGGCGCCGGAAGTCGGCTCTTGCGTTTTCACATACAGCTTTTTGCGGCTTTCATGGAACTTTTTCATGATTCCCAGTTTGGAGAAAATCGAGCGGACAGTCTCCGAGGGACGCGCCCCTTTCCACATCCAGTCAAGGGCTTTCTCTTCATTAATCTTGATGGCTGCATCTTCTTTTTTGTTCAAAGGATGATAATATCCGAGAATTTCCAAGAAACGCCCATCGCGCTGAGGGCGCGAGTCTGCCACTACCACGCGGTAATAGGCGCCGCGTTTGTGTCCCATTCTCGTCAGGCGGATTTTAACCGACATTCAATCACCTCCCTTCCATTGCAATTTATTATTTTTTTATTGCCTTCCACAAACGTCCACAATCTATCACTCATTGATTCATTTTCTTTTTTTCTTCTTCTTTTTTAACTGCTGCTTTTTTTGCTGCTTTTCAAATTTATGATCCGCTTTGGCTTCCTCTTTGCGCTTTTTGCTGAACGGGTTCAACTTGCCCATCAACCCCGTTGCCCCCATCATCCGCTGCATCATCTTCTTTGCCTCTTCAAATTGGCGGATAAGCGCATTAACATCCTGCAAGGTTGCGCCGCTGCCTTTGGCGATTCGTTGGCGGCGGCTGCCGGTCAAGATTTCCGGATGTTCCCGCTCTTCCGGCGTCATGGAGAGAATAACCGCCTCCACCCGCCCCAGTTCGGCTTCGTCAAAGTCCACATCCTTGAGCTGGCGTCCAACGCCCGGAATCATGGACATGATATCTTTTAGGGGACCCATCTTTTTCACCTGCTTCATCTGATCCAGAAAATCTTGGAAGGTGAAAGATTGGCGCATGAGTTTTTTTTGCATCTCCTGCGCCTGTTTGGCGTCAAAGGTTTCTTGAGCCTTTTCAACAAGGGTAACCACATCCCCCATGCCCAGAATGCGGGAAGCCATCCTATCTGGATAGAACATCTCCAAATCGGTCAGTTTTTCCCCGATGCTGGAAAAGACAATCGGTTTGCCCGTGACGGCGCGTATGGAGAGGGCGGCGCCGCCGCGCGCGTCGCCATCGAGTTTGGTCAGACAAACGGCGTCAATGCCGACCTGCGAATCGAATGCTGACGCGCTTTTTACGGCATCCTGTCCGGTCATAGCATCCGCAACAAGAAAGGCATACTCCGGTTTCAAAAAGGCTTTTAAGCCGATTAACTCATCCATAAGGACTTCATTGATATGAAGGCGTCCCGCCGTGTCCACAATCATGATGTTGCAGCCCTCATGAAGGGCAAAGTCTATCGCCTCGCGGGCAATATCCAGCGGTTTGATTTGACCCTTTTCAAAGACCGGAACGCCTGCCTGTTCCCCGACCACCTTCAACTGATTGATGGCGGCGGGGCGATACACATCGCAAGCGACAAGGAGCGGTTTCCACCCTTTTTTGAGGCAATATTTAGCCAACTTGCCCGCAAATGTCGTCTTGCCCGAACCTTGCAAACCCAGCAGCATCACCTTGTTTATCTTGCTCTGGTGGAGCTCGAATTCCTTAGGCTTGCCGCCCATCACATCTACAAGAGCGTCATAGACAAATTTGATAATCTGCTGCCCCGGCGAAATGCTGGTCAGAACCTCCTGCCCGACGGCTTTTTCTGTCACTTTCTGGATGAAGTCCTTGACGACCTTAAAATTGACATCGGCTTCCAGCAGGGCGAGTTTGACCTCGTGCATGGCGTCTCGGATGTTCTTTTCCGAGATGGTGGATTCGCCCTTCAGCTTTTTGAAGATGCGTTCAAATTTTTCGCCAAGATTATCGAACATAAGTTTATTCCGAATTTCGTCCCGTTTCTTCCGCCGAGATACCTGAGAGTTTCTCAATCTGGCTGATAACACGCGCCAGATCGCTCATCAGCCAGTCCACATTATAAATAATTCTTTGCTTTTGCACCTTGCGGCGGATTGCCTGCAGCTCATTCACAATCGGACTAACATCAACATCTGGAACGGTTTTCTGCGGCAATGGATGCGCCGCCTTAGCCGCATCTTCCGCCGACGCAATCTCATCTTCAGCGGGTTTCATTTCCAGAAGACGAAGCGTCTTCTCGAATTTATCAAGGTTCCCAAGGGCATGTTTTACAGCATCATAGATAGCCTGCCGAGAAACCTTGAACTGCGCGGCAATCTCCCCGAATGACAAGTCCTCGCCGTAATGCAATTCCACAAAACGCCTTTGTTTTTCCGTCAGGAGATTCCCATAAATATCCATCAGGCTATTGATGCGATCCACCCGGCGGAAAGCGCTATCGGATGTTGGAGCCATAAAAACCTCAAAAAGTGTGTCATACTATTTGTCTTTACACACAAGCAGACGCACTTCATAGAAAACGCCCCGTTCCTGTGTCAAGGGGAGATTTTTTTATTTATGTTCTTTTTTTTACCTTTGAGATTTGATTGAACATTAAAACCAACCTGCACATCTCCATCGCAATTATTTACGATTCGCGGCTTTTCCGCAAAGCGGTTGCTTGTGATAACAGCGGAGGCGGTTCCTTCATTCAGCCGGACATGCTCGCCGCCGCGTTGAAAGTTGCAGGCATTGATAATCAGATTTCCGCCCGAACATTCAATGGCAGGCAGCCTCTTTTTTTCATAACCCCAAAATTGAAAATTACAGGCGTTGAATGTAACCGCGCCCTTCCCTTTGATATTGGCAATCTGTGGCGGGTCGCCCCAAAAGGCGCAGTTCTGAAACTGGATGACGCCTGTGTTCGATGAAGACACATCCACGCTCACAGGATGCGCGCCGGGGAAGCTGACAAATTCGCCGTTGGTTATCAGCAAGCCATAAGGAGCGCAATCATCCACCGCCACAGCATTCTGAGTTGCGTCCGCTCCAATCCCAAGAAAATTGCCATTTGCCACGCCGTTTTTCGTTCTCGTGAAACGATACCCGATTTTATATCCCCAGCAAAAAGTGTTGTAAACATATTCCCAATCTGTCCTGCCAAAAATAAACGCCTCCCCATTTTGAATCACCCAGTCCTGCAAGGATTCCATCTGGGGGTTGTTGCATGTGAGAAAGGGCCAAAAGTGGACGTTTTCAATGCGCCCAACATCGTAGCATTGATCCACAAAAAGCCCCCTGTAAAGCGGCTGGGCATAAAGATTGCGGATATAATGGCGTCCGGTTTCTTTGCTGCCAAAATCCACAGCTTGATATGGGTTAACGATAAGCACATCAATGATGGAGCAATTATCTCCTCCGCCGGAGGCAATCGTCCATGGGTATGGTTTGGGCGCCCCGGATGTGACCTGATTGGGATAAAAAATCGCCAAACCATTAACTACGGAGTTATTCCATAAGGTTATAAATGGATTGCCCTCCGCATTGCCCTCGCCTTCAACAACAAGCAGGGTCGTTCCCTTATACTGGCTCCAAGCCGTCGGAATTTCCCAAATCCCCTCAAGGGCAACATTGATTGGAATATTTAGATGCCTCTTAATCAGATATATGCCGCGAGGAACGCTTACCTTCCCGCCGATGGAATCCTTTCCTGCCGCCGTATCAAGAGCCTTTTGAAAGGCATCCGTGTCATCCGTTTTGCCGTCCCCCTTTGCGCCGAAATCAAGGACGCTGTAAACGCTCTTGTGGGTGTCGTCTTCCGGCGCGGCGGGCATTAAAGTTTGAATCGCCGTCAGAAAAATAATCACAATCAAACAGACAAAATTTTTCATCAGTCCCTCCCAAACAAAAAATTGTCTCAAAATTGCGCCAATCTTTATATCTAAAATCACTCCGCCCATTCAAGATTAATCCGCTTATTTTTGAATAATTCATGCAGCTGCTTTCGCAGCGTGCGGTATTCTCTCCGTTTGCTGTGCGCTGGGTGAAGACAGATGTGTTTTTTGTTTCCATCAATCCAGCGCCTTGAACGGCGAGCTATGCTCCGAAATTTTTATGCCGTCGCCCGAATAAAACACTAAAAATTATTGTTGACACGGGTGAGGAACGGCTTGTATGAAAAATCGTTTAATTAGTTGTGATTGAATGTTCCTTGAGAGAAAAATGCCGCGGGGTGGAGCAGTTGGTAGCTCGTTGGGCTCATAACCCAAAGGTCGACGGTTCGAGTCCGTCCCCCGCTACCAAATCAAAACAATTGAGGCGATGGGAATCATTTCTGATCCATCGCCTCATTTCAAGTCTGCGCTCGCCTTAATCGGTCTTGTGGCGGTGTAGCTCAGTTGGTTAGAGCATGCGGCTCATATCCGCAGTGTCGAGGGTTCGAGTCCCCCCACCGCTACCATTTTCTTCCCATCCAGATTCGAAGCAAACAACCAAAGCACGGATGCCCTTTTGCCGTCTATTATTTGAACCCTCCCGCCTTTATAAGCAAGTCCCCGGAGCTCGAAGATTTTGAGGAAAGCGGATCCTTGCCCAGCTGAATGCGGAATTCAATATCCCATTCCTTTTTATATTCCCGCCAAATATTTGAATGGGCGCGAGTCAGCGTGGCGGATATTGATTCGGGCGAATTTTTATCCACATAAAGAGAACGCACCCAGTCGTTGTATCCCTTTTTGCGCAAGCGGATTTTATGAGGTCCGTGAGAAAGGCGCACAGTCTTGGAGGTTTTGCCCATGTATTCTCCATCAATATAAAGCTCGGCATTGTCGGGATTGGAGCGGAATCGGATTTTTTCCGTGCGGCGTGGATTATATCTTGCATCGTCATGACCAACCCAGCGCGCGCTAACATAAATGGAGGTGTAACTTTCAGCTAATTCACGGGCGGGTTTGGGGGTGATGGGAGCGGGGACGATTGCCATTTTCCCCGGTTGCCCGGGCATAGGCGCGGGTTTTCCCGGCTCTTTGGGTGCCGGTCCTTGCGGCTCAGACGGCATCATTTGCATCTTTTGGCGGAATGAGTCAATCCCGCCCGGCATCATCCGAAAAGGCTCTTTTTCAGAATAGCGCTCGAATTCCGCCATGGCTCGGTGGCGTTCGCGCACAGCCAGCGCGCGGATATATTCTCTGCCGATGGGGCCTGTGGCTTCAAGATTATAATTCCTGTCGGGCAAGGAATAAGTGCCCGGACGAACAAAGTTGTCGCGGTCAAAAAAGTTCGGGAATATCTGGCGCGTGACGCCGTTGGTATCTATGTTGAAGATATAAACATAGCATTCCTTGTTGACGTTGAAATAGATGCGGATATTCTCCCCGATATTGTAATTGGTTTTTTCCGTCCAGACGCTGATTTGCAAATCATAATTGGGAGTGACAATGATGGACTGGGCGCGCCCCTCGGTGACTCTTTGCGCCGAAAGCGTCGCCTGCTCTTTGGCGATGGCGGAGACGTTCAGCATTGCAGCGCCGATCAGGCATGTCAGCAGGAACAACCGAACGAGTATGATTCTGTTCATGAGATGTCTCCTTTCAAAAAAAAATTATACTCATATAAATGAGCAAAAACTATACCTTTCCTAAATCCCATTAAATCATATTTCCACAAAAATATTCAAAAATATTTCCAGTATTGGAACAATGGCGCTGTCCATAAAACGGACAAAGTCTCAAAAAGGTGCAATTATCTCAATTCCGCCATCCAATATTCATATAAATCTCGGAGCGTCTGGCTGAAGGGAATCTGCGGTTTCCAGCCGGTGTCCCGCCGCAATTTCGCAAAAGAGCCGCGTGTTTCAGAGATATCCGTTGGACGCAATTTCTCGGGATCTGTCACCACCTCTATCTTCATCGGCGAAAAGGATTTGAGCGTCTGAAGGATGGATTTGATGGAACGCGTTCTGCCGCTGCAAATGTTATAGGCTTCATCATGCCTTCCCTTTTCAACCAACATCCGATATGCCCTCACAACATCTCGCACGTCTGTGAAATCGCGGCGCGCAGAAAGGTTGCCCACCTTTATCACAGGCGGCGCGCCGAGAGCAATCTCCGCCACCTGACGCGCAAAACTCGGGCAGACAAACCCCGTCGTCTGTCCCGGTCCCGTGTGGGAAAATGGGCGCGCCCGCACAATATGCATGTCCGGATAGCGCCCCCATTGAAAAGCAATTAAATCCAAAGCCGCCTTGCTTGCGGCATAGGGGTTTTCCGGATGCAAAGGCAGGGTTTCCACAGCAGGCAATTCCGCTGGTTTTAATGAGCCATAAATCTCCGCCGATGTGACAACGAGCGTTCGCACCTTGCGCCCCCATTCGCGCAGCGCCTCAAAAAGATGAACGCTCCCCATAACATTTGCGGCGTATGTGAGGACCGGATTCTTCCAGCTGGTGGGAACATGGCTGATGCCGGCAAGGTGATAAATCTCATCCGGCTGAGCCTCTTTAACAAGGTCGCGGACATTTTCATAATTTCTCAAATCAATCGGAAACAGGGCGACGCTTTTTTCAAGGCGTCCCTTGTGCAACGGATTGGGGCGACCGCCAGAGATAATAGTTCCCGAAACGCGCCTGCCTTCGCTCAGCAGATGTCCCGCCAGATGCGGACCCACAAAACCGTCATAGCCTGTTATTAACGCGCTGATTTTTTTCTTTGCCATTTACGCCTCTCCGTTAATTTTCAAACGTATCCCCTCTTCAAACGAGCGCGGGGAAAATCCAATTTCGCGCCGCGCCTCGCCTATATCAAAAGCTTTATCCTCGCCAAATCTCCGAACCTGTTCCGATGTCACGCGAGGCTTGCTCGCAATCTTCTCATAAATGCCCGCCATAAATAAACACAAGGGCAGCGGGACAGGGACGAATATTATCTTTCTGTTCAGCGCCCCGGCGATGATTTCAACTATCCGCCGATAGGTTATCGGCTCCGGTCCAGCAATGGTGTATTCCCTTCCGGATGTTTCCGGATGAGCAACGCAATAAAGCAGGGCATCCACCAGATCCCACACAAACACCGGTTGAATCAAATTTGAACCATCTCCGAAAAGAGGAAAAAACTTATGTCGCTTTATCTGGTCAACCAGTTTCGTTATATTGTTATCCTGCGGACCGCCGTAAATCATCGAAGGACGGAGTATGGTGTAATCAAGCCCGCCGCGCCTTATCGCTTCTTCTGAATCAATCACCTGCCTTGACGTCTCGCAGGGGAATTTCGTGTACCGTCTTGTGGAACTCATGAAGAGGGCGCGCCTTACGCCCGCTTTGCGGCAAATGGGGAGCAAAGCCGGCGCAAATTTTATGTGGGCAATGTTAACAAGGATATCAACATCTTTAAGCGCCGCGATAACCTGTTCCTCATTTTGAATATCGCCTTGAGCAATCTCAACTTTTTCCAGCGGAAGATTTCCCGCATGGCGGGGATTGCGCACAAGGCACCGCACCTGATAATTAAGTCCGACCAGCCTTTGCACAAGGCGCGAACCTGTGTGGCTTGTGGCGCCGGTGACCAGTATCATGGGCGATACCCCTTTATTTTCTCGGCGATTAATTCCTGATAAATATCGTATTGGCGTTCCAAAACCTTTTCTTCCGTGAAGAATTCCAGAACACGCAGCCTGCCGGAGCGTCCCATTTCCACCGCCTTTGAAGGATCGCGCAGAAGGGAGATAACAGCTTTTGCCAGCGCGTCCGCATCGCGCGGCGGAACAAGATGCCCAGTCCGCCCCTCCACAATCTCCTCGCGGCTGCCGCGGATATTGGTTGCCACAACCGGGCGCTCCATCGCCATCGCCTCAAGAATCGAGCGCGGCATCCCCTCCCGATAAGAAGGCAACGTGTATATGTTCATGATGGAAAGGAGTTCGCGGATATCGCTGCGCAAACCTGCAAAATGAATACGACCGTCAAGTTTCAAATCTGCGATGCGCTGATGAAGTTCTGCGCCGGTGGCATCGTGGTCGCTTTTCAGCGTTTCGCCGATGCACAAAAAATGCGTTTCGGGCAATTGCCTCAATATACGCGCCGCTGCCTCGACAAATTCAAAATATCCCTTTTCGCGGACGATGCGTCCGATGATGCCGATAATAGGCGCGCCATCGGGTATGCCGAACTCGGCTCGATAGCGGGCGGATGTCCCTTCCGTTATTTGAGCCGGATCAAAATGCCGAACATCAATCCCGTTCCCAATTGTTCTGATGCGCTCCGGCGGCGATATTTTTTCGCGGATTGCCGTCTCGCGATCCTCCTCGCTTTGTGTGAAAATAAAATCGCCCCACCGCGCGCCGAACCGTTCGAGCGCCACATGAAATTTTCGTTTCAGATTCGGCATATCGTCGTGAAAGTAAAACCCGTGCGCCGTGTAGATGCGGATAGGCACGCCGGCAAGCCTCGCCGCTATGCGTCCGAGCAGACTCGCAATCGGTGTGTGGACGTGAATAATATCATAATGATTTTTTCGTAAGTATCGGTGTAATATATATAGAGAGCGGATATGGCTGAATAAATTCATACTGCGCGCAATTGGAATAGGATGAAGACGCAAGCCTTCTTTTTGCAGCTGGGAGAAATACGAACCCTCGCTGCATACTGTTGTTACCTCGAATCCTTTTTGTTCCAAAAAACGGATAAGAGGGCGCAGAAAGTGCATCACAGTAAAATCAACCGCGCAAAGTTGTAAAACACGCAACGACATAAATTTTGTTCATGCCAAAAGGACTTGCACGGAATCAAGAACTTTGGCAGAGAGTTTTCATATTTTCTCGGGGAGGCAGAACATGGCAAATTTGGAAAAAACGATTGACGCATTGAAAAAAAACAATATTAACGTTCTTCGATTTCAAACAGGCGCCGAGGCAAAGGATGCAGCGCTTAAAATGATCCCCGGCGGTTCATCTGTCGCATTTGGCGGCTCCGCTACAACAGCGCAAATCGGGCTTATGGATGCCTTGCGCTCCGGCGGTTACAATCTCATTGACGCTTATGCCTCGGGTGTTCCGCGCGAGGAAGCAGTCGAGCGCCGACGCCTTGGACTGCTTGCCGATTATTTTATCACCGGCGCTAATGCCATCACCGAATCGGGCGAACTTGTCAATATAGACGGCTTAGGCAATCGCGTTGCCGCGCAGATATTTGGACCTCGAAAGGTGTTCATTTTTGTATCAGAAAAAAAGATTGTGCCGGATGTGAAAGAGGCTTTTATGCGGATTGAAAAAATTGCCGCGCCGTTGAATGCGAAGCGTCTGGGCATTGATGTGCCATGTGTGCGCGGCGAATCATGCCTTGAATGTCCGCCCGAGCGCACGCTTTGCAAATATGCGGTAGTTATTCGGCGGCAGTCGTTGCCGGAACGTATGACAATTTTTCTTATTGCGGAAGATTTGGGTTATTAACCACCCGCCAGCGCCGAAACGCCCGCTACTTGCTTTCGGTTCTGATGGTGCGTTTGGGCGTGGCAATGGGAATAACGCGCGAAAGGGCGAAAAGCCGCGCGCGGGCATCGCCGATCTTGGTGTTCAAGTCTTCCGTTTCGCGCGAGCCGAGCGAACTGTCAATGGAAAGAGCGGCTTCCCATGTGTCAATTGCGCGGCGATAGAATTTCTTTGCCTCTTCCTTATCGTTCATAACAAAAAATGTTGTTTTTCGCTCTGTAGATTTGAGGGCGTTGGCATGAGATTCCGCCGTGGCGTAAAATTCATCGCCCCTGCGCGCCAGCGCCAAAGCGCGCGCCTTCGTCTCCCTTGTCTCGCGGCGGAGTTCATTCTCCGCCCGCTCCTTCAATTCATTGCCCTGCGAGATAACATCCGAAAGATTGGGGAAGTTCCGCGCGAGAATGCCCGCTTTGTAAATGACTGTGTCATAATCTTTTCTTGTGAAAGCGCTGTTGATTTCCGCAAGGTCTTTCTGAGCATAGAATTTGACGCCCTCAAGGGCTTTTTGATTCTTGGGATCTTTCTCCAGAGCAAAAGTGTAGCGCTCCAATGCCTCATTATCCAGCCCCCGTTCGCGGCAGAAATCGCCCAGAGCAATATGCGAGGTGATGTCGTCCGGTGAAAGCGTCGCCAATTGTGCGGAATACTGATAAAAATAAAGAATGGTCGGATCTTCGTTGGGGTAAAGTTTGAGCAGGGTGTTGTAAACTTCGGCGGCTTTCTCGAACTGTCCGGTGGCGGCGGCGTTTTCATGCGCGGATGTAAGAGCCTCCCGCAGACGCGAATCAAGAATTGAATCGGCGGTTTTGGCGTTTTGCTTAATGTTCACCAGATAGGGGAGCGCCTTATCAAGGTTGCGCTGTTTGTAATAAAGGTCTGCAATCGTATAGGAGAGTTCTATATTGCCGGGATTATTTTTCAAACGCTCCTCGTAGATGGAAATGACCTTGTTAGCCATGTTGGGATCATTCTGCCAGAGGGCAAGCAGTTGATTGAATACCTCCTGATTGTTCGGATCGAGTTTTAGGGCGGACTCAAAATATTCTGTTGCGCCTTTGGGATTGAGCCGATCTATTGCCTGCATGCCTTGTTGATAAAGGAGCCGCACCTTCAGGAAATGAAGCGTTTCGCTCTGGGCAGTGGAGAGTTCTTTGCGCTCGATCTGCTCCAGAAGTTTTTGCGCGTCTGTTAACTTTTGCTCTTTGATGAGTTCGCCCAATTTTTCAATATTAGCGTCCACCTGCCGAACTTGCTCCTTGATTTCATTCTGGGCGCGATCCGCGATGGTTTTATTGATGTCGTCAATAAGCTGGAGGGCGCCCTCATTGGCTGGATTGGCGCCGATGGCTTTATCGGCATATTCCTTTGCCTTGGCGAAGTTCTGGCGCCCAAAATAATCCCGCGAGATATGCATGTAACTGGCATCCAGCGCCTCTTTTTCGATGCGGGCAATGCGGTTTCGGGCTATTTTCATTTCTCCAACGCTCGACTCAAAAACCACGTTATCCGGATCGCTGGGCGATTCAATGACAAGACCTGTGCGGCGTTCGCCTGAATTTAAAACAATCACGTCAGCGACAGCGCTCCGGATAATAAGCAGCAAGACAGCTGAGATGATTAGGAACCCCTTTTTCATACTCGACCTCCCCAAAATAGCGCATTTGGAAATCATGACGGATTATCTATAACTATGTATAAAATCATAAGGCAGGCATTTTGGGCTTGTCAAACTATATCATAGATTTTACTGCGAATACACTGCGCAGAGGGTTTCCGGCAGGAACAATCGGAATATCGTTCCCACCCCCTCGTTGGAGTCAACGGTGATGGCGCCCTTCACAACATCTATAAAATGTTTGACGGACGCCAACCCAAGTCCCGTTCCTTTTGAGCCTTTGGTGCTGAAAAAGGGCGAGAATATTCGCTCGTAAATATGCGGAGGTATGCCTTGTCCCGTATCCTCCAACTCAATCATAAGCAAGGAAGTTTGGGATTGCAGCCCGGGCTGCATTTGACAGGCGTGGCTCCAATAGGGGTCTTCGCGGTTTATCCGGCGGGCGTTAAGCCTGATTCTTCCGCCGTTTGGCATGGCGTCAATTGCGTTGCTCCCGAGATTCAATAGCACGCGGAAAAGCTTTTGAGAATCGAGGCGGCATTCCTCCAAGCCGGATTCCACCGAGCTGACAAAACTGATGTTCCCAATCGAAAGATGTTTGAGCATCAAGATGACTTCTTCGAATAGTTTGGAGATGTCGGTCTCCTCGATGATAGTGCCGTTCAAACCCGAATAATCCAACATATTCATAGCAACAAGGTGAAGCCTGCGGGAACTTTTATTCAGCAAGTAATAGGCTCTGGCGGACATCTCAATATCTTTATCTTCAATCGCCTTTTGAAAAACTGCCATCCCGCCTTGCATGACTGTGAGGAGGTTCTTCATACAATGGGCGACGGAATCCATCGCGCCGCCGATAGCGGCGAGCCGTTCCTCGCGGATGAGCTCCAACATCATTTTCTTGCGTTCGCTGATATCAAGAGAAAAGGCTACAACGCCGACGATGTTGCCATCCTTGTCGCGCTGCGGTTCAATGTGATTTTGAAAAACTTTTTCACCGTTTTCGGTTTCGATGGAGCTCGGCTCTCCCTTGAGGGCTTTATCAATCTGAATAAGGAGAGAGAGGGATTCGTCAATTTCCAATATAAAATTCCTGGCATGTTTTTCGATAAATTCTTCAGGGTTCAGTTGCAACGCTGTCAGCCCCGCCCCTTTTAGGTTTTTAATCTTTATTCGGCTGTCGGTTGACCATAGAATAGCGGGGATCTGCTCAACAATAAGGCTGAGCTCCTTTTCTCTGGCGCCCAGTTTATCCTTCATAGTATGTTGCTCTGTTGAATCGCGAAAGAACGCAATGCAGCATAGTTTATTATTATAAAGGAATTTGTGGGCGCTGATATCTATTTGGCGAATAGACCCATCCTTGTGTAGAAAAGGGACGTCTTCGGCATACTCCACTTTTCCCCGTGTGATATCCTCGAACAAATGCAAAACCATTGGCAGCGAATCTGAAGGATGCAGATCGTCCACGCTTTTAGAAATGAGTTCCGTTTCGCTATACCCCAGAATATTTGTCATGGCGGGATTAGCGCGCATGATGCGTCTCAATTCACAGTCGGCAACCATCAAGCCATCCACCATACCGTCATAAATCATTTGAAGGTCGTTTTTGGTCTGCATCAACCGCTCTTGAGTTTTAACGCGATCCGTCAAATCCACAACGGTTATCAGAAACCCCGGATCCGTCTGGGCGGGATCCAGACGGACAAGCGATAGCTCCGCAGGAAAAAAGGTATCATCAAGCCGTCGAAGCTTCCAGTCCCTCACATCAACGCCACGATTTTTGACCCCTTGCAGGGCGAGGTCGTAATACTCGATAAAATCATCATGCGCAGAGAATAATTCATGCAGAGGCAAGCCAATTAAATCCTGTGCATCTGGATTTTCGGGGCTGACGAATCGCGCCATTGTGTGGTTCATCCACCGAATAGACCAATCCGGGTTAAGAATGCACAAACCATTCGGCGTGCATTGAACGATGGCTTGATATTCCTGCTGCATCCGATGGACGTCCATTCGCTGTAATCGGAATGATTTCTGAGGTTTCCAGCGGCGAATGGCATGGTTGGCAAGGCACAGAAGGTTCTCCCACGTGAGCCCGGATTTTGCAGCGAATTCCTGCGCACCAGCCTGAAAGCCCCGCTGGATAAGCTCCTCATTCTCTTCGAAGAATAAAAGAAAAATGGGAATATCCGGCGCGATGTCGCTGATGGCTTCCAATCTTTTGAATGGGTCTTCCTGTTTTATATCCATATCAAGAATGATTAAATCGAAACGCTCCATCTCCAATCTGCGCTCGACATTGCACATCTCTTTTTCAAATGAAAAAACAACATGAATCGGGTCTGCCGGAGATGGCGGCTTCATAAGATCCCGCAGGCAGGCGGAATCATGACCAATATAAAGAATCTGGCAAAGGGTTGTTTCAAAAACCGGAAGCCTGAACGCTTTGCCTGTTTGCGATTTTTTTTCAGAAGGCTGCGACATCTTCTGTCCGCTCCAGCATAAGATTGCATAAAAAATTAAGGTATATGAACATCGCTTTCAACCTTCAAAGTAACTTTTAATTATGGATGCGATATTTGTAAAGTCAATAAAAAAATGCGGAAAATTTGATTTTTTTTCATTTTGGGACATTTTTCGATTGACACCCGCGGCGAATAGAAAATATTAATTTTTCTAAATTTAAATAAGTTTCCCCGCATCAAGCGACTGTTGCCCGTTCCTGTTATTGTTGTTATTGTTGTCAAGGAGGTAGTTGCCGTGGTAGTCCGCAAGTTTTCTATCAAGCAGGTTATCGAAAAAACAGGACTTGAAGAAAGCGAAGTTCGATTTTACGAAAACGCCTTTCGTGAATTCCTCGCCTTTACCCGACTGGATTCCAATCAAAAAGATTTCAATGAAGACCAGATTGAGGTGCTTATCCGCATCCGCGACCTCATTAAAAAGCGCGGATTTACTGTTGATGAAGTTAAGCGCGAGCTCAAATGCATCCTAAAAAAAGGCGAGGTATCACCCGCCGGCGCCCGTCCGGAAAGCTATGCCCGCGTCATTGCCGTCACAAGCGGCAAAGGCGGCGTCGGTAAGACCACGTTCGTAGTCAACTTCGCCATTTCCCTTGCGCTCAAAAAAAAGAAGGTCGCCATTTTTGACGCCGACCTCGGTCTTGCCAATGTTCACATTCTCATGGGCGTCAAACCCCAATTCAATCTTTCACACCTCATTCAAGACGGCTTCCCGCTGGAAGATGTTATCACTACCGGTCCGCTGGGTATCCAAATTCTTTCGGGCGGTCAGGGCGTGCGCGAACTGGCTAATCTGAAGGAGGAGGAGCGCCGTTCTCTTTTGCGGCAGATTGATAAACTCGAACGCAGCGTCGAGTATCTGATTGTGGACACAGGCGCGGGCATTTCTGAAAATGTCCTGCGCTTTGCCTCCTTTGCGGATGAGATTGTTGTCGTCACCACCCCAAACGTAGCCGCCGCCGCCGACGCCTATTCCATCATCAAAATCCTTTTAGGCATGGAGCCTAATGCCAAGATTGGACTGATAACAAACGAAGTCGCCAGCATGTATCACAGCAAAAACGTCTTTAATCGGATTAACGTCGCAGTGGAAAAATATCTCAATTATTCGCTGGGCGATCTGGGATATATTGTCACCGATGAATATATCAAGGCGGCAAACCAACTGCGCAAGCCGCTGTTGCTCTCCTATCCAACAGCCCCCGCCGCCATTTGCGTCAAGAGCATCACGGAGACTATCCTGAATGACAAGGTTTTCGTTAATACGCGAAAAGAATCCTCGTTTCAGGAAATCATGGGAGCTGTCCGCCGCACAATGGTCGGTGCCGGCGTGTGATTTGCCAAAGATGTGCGGCGAATGACGGATTATGGAAAAAATCTTTCATCAATGACCAATGACTATGGAGGCAAATATGATGGACGTTAATGTGATTGAAATGGTTGACCGACCATCGGCAGGGGCTTCGCGGGCGCAATTTGAGTCCAGCGATGCCGATGCCCTAAGTTGGTTTGCCATGAAGGAAAATCCATTTCTCGATAACGTCAATCCGAATTATTTCTTCCGCACAGAAGCCCACGAAGACGCCTACATAAAAATGAAAAAATGTATCGAAGATAACATCTCAATCGGTCTCATTGCCGCGCAGAGCGGCACAGGCAAAACCCTTTTGACGCAGATTCTGCTTCAAGAACTGGACAAACGCATCTACCGCCCCGTCCTCATCCTTGCCTATCCCCGTTTTTCTCGCACCGCCCTTTTGCGCGAACTCGCTCACGAAATGGAAGCCCCCGTCCTTTCAAGCCGAGCGCCTCTTCATGACTTGATTAACGCTGTGCAAGGACGTATTTTTGAGCTCCACACACAGGGCGTAAAACCTATTTTGCTCATTGACGAAGTCCACTTTCTCGGCGGCGACACGCTGCACCTTCTCCGAACGCTCAGCAACATTGAAACCGCCCAAAAAAAACTCATCACTATTCTCCTTTTTGGAGAGGAATCTTTTCTGCATAAATTAGACGACCCAAGATTCAAGGCGATTCTTTCCCGCACATTCATCCGCGCCCATCTGCGCCCGCTGCGCAATAACGAGGTGGAACAGTATGTCAAATTTCGCTGCTTGATGGCGGGCGGACGCAATGATATTTTTACGCCGGAAACATACGCCCGCATCTATGATATCACAAAGGGCGTGCCAAGGGAAATCAACCGACTCTGCCATAACGCCCTTGCCGCCGCCGCCAAATGGCGCAATAAACATGTTACAATAGATATTCTCAATCAGCTCACGGAATAATAACTATGGATAAAATCTTGTATAAAACCAGATTGCGGATGGATAACCAGCCGAATATTCGCCGGAATATTCGCCATTCACAGGAAACCTCGCACGAAGAAGACCAAATCCTTTTTGACGTCGCCGATGAACCTGTTCCTGCGCCGCCTGCTTCAATTGAAAAAAATGTGATTGAATTCCCGCTTTAAAATAAGTTTTCCTTTTTTTTATTAATTTGAGAAGAGCGGCAGGAAATTTATAATTGTCCCAAAACAACGGCTTATTGCTTGAAGTTAAAAATCTGCGGACGTCTTTTTTGACGGATTATGGCAAGACCCGCGCGGTGGATGATGTTTCGTTCGCTATCCCCGCAAAGGGAACGCTCGGACTTGTGGGAGAATCCGGATGCGGCAAGAGCGTCGCCGCCCTTTCCATCATGCGCCTGATACCGGAGCCCCCCGGCAAAATCGAATCAGGCGAGATCCTGTTCAAAGGAGAAAACCTGACTGTTGCGACTGAGCGGCAGATGCGTAAAATCCGCGGCAGCCGAATCGCCATGATCTTCCAAGAACCGATGACCTCCCTCAATCCCGTTTTTACGATTGGAGATCAAATTGCCGAATCGCTCGTAATTCATAAAAACATATCACGGCGCGCCGCATGGGATAACGCCGTCTCCATGCTGGAAAAAGTTAATATACCCGACGCCGGGAGCCGCGCGCGCCAATATCCGCACCAAATGAGCGGCGGCATGAGGCAGCGCGCCATGATAGCCATGGCGCTGGCGTGCGAGCCCGATCTCATCATTGCCGACGAGCCGACTACCGCCCTTGATGTGACTGTGCAGGCGCAAATCTTGCAACTCATGGAAGAACTACGCCGAACTCAAGGCGCATCCTTTTTGATAATATCACACAACTTTGGAGTCATTGCAAAAATCGCCGACAGCGTTGCCGTCATGTATGCCGGAATGATTGTTGAATCCGCCCCTGCGCGCGAATTTTTCTCCAACCCCGTCCATCCCTATACTCGGGGGCTCATGAAGGCGATGCCGCGTCTTGATGATAGCGGGGCGGAGGCTTCATTGACGCCGATACCGGGAAATGTGCCCGATCCGGCGCATTACCCTTCCGGATGCAGGTTTCATCCCCGCTGCACATTGGCTGTTGAAGAATGTAAAATTCAGATTCCCGAACTGTTAGATATGCCGGGAACTGGAGGGCATCAAGTCCGTTGCCCGATTATTTTGAATCAAATGAGATAATTTTAATTTTGGAAGGAACGAGCCATGAAGGTAAAATCAGAGATTAAACTCATCGAAGTCATTATTAAAAAGGATACATGCAAAGGGTGCGGTTTATGCGTTGAAGTCTGCCCGAAAGGCTTGATAACAATAACCAGCGGCGATATTAATAAAAAGGGTTATCCTTATGCCGTTTTTGGCGATCCGGAAGGCAAATGCACCTGCTGCGCGCAATGCGCCATTATCTGCCCCGATGTCGCCATTGAAATACGAAAATCTGTGTGATGATTATTTGAAACAATGCGAGGGTTTGAAATTTTTTAAGGAGCGGTTTCTTGCAGAGAATGCAAGGCGCTATTGAACACTTCGCTGCCGTTAAATGAGCAAGTTGGCGCTGTATTGACCACATTAGCCGTGTAGGCGCCTCCCGCAGGGCAACGCGGCTTATTTTTGAGATAGCCGGTTCTGTCACTTTTCCAAAGGTCTGTCATATCTACGGGATCGCCTTCATTAAGATTTTTAGCAAAGATATACATCTCTTTGGCATGCTCTATCTTTGTCAGATTTTCCTGACAGGCGATACCGCGTGTATATTCACGCTGCCGCAACCATGCGGGAATGGATATCATCATAATAATGCCGATTATACCGACAACCGTCATTATTTCGATTAATGTCATTCCGCGAATGGATAGAGATTTTTTTGTAATCTCCATTTTCCGATCCCGCAAACATATTCTATCGAGCTTCCTTTTTCCAAAAACAAAGGGGGACGATGTTTTACATCGCCCCCCCAAATTTAAATCAAGCAAACATGTTATTCGGGCATCACGTGAGGAGTGAACGGGGCATTGGTGGAGGCGATAGAGCAGACCGGATCCGTTCCGATAGCGTTTGGCGTGTAGGTGCCGCTGGAGGGGCAGATGGGTGTTTTCTTAACATAACCGTTAGCGCCAAAATAATTAGCATTGGTCAGGAAACCCGATGGAACAGCCGTTCCATTGGAAACCTTGAACTCGATTGCCCACTGCTCTTTCGCACTGTCAATCTTGGTCAGGTTTTCCTGGCAAGCCTGTCCTCTGGAGTTTTCACGAGCCCTCAGGAAGCCGGGGACCGCGATAGCAATCAGGATACCGATGATTGCCACGACGATCATGATTTCAACGAGCGTAAAGCCTTTTTTCATTTCTCATTTCCTCCTAAAAATAAAACTCTATCGGTTTAACACGCAAATAGAATGCCAATTCTAAAAAAAAGGTAGTCCGATGAATGCTTTAAATGTGTGTGATTGATAAATATGAAATTATAATAAATAACATAATTAAAATCTTTAAAATAGAAAGAAAAAAGACGCTTGCAGGGGTATCAAAACTTACCCATGTGTAAGTCGTTGCACAATTGGTTGTTCCCCTATTTACACAAAAGGGAGGCTGATGGGTTTCTTGGTCCTTATCGCCTCGTAAGCGGCAAGGCTGACCTCCATCGCCCGCATGCCGTCCTCCCCGCTGATGGAAGGCGGTTTATTTTTGATAATACTTTCTGCAAAATCCGAGACAAGGGCAAGGTCGAGGTCATCGCCTCCGGAAAATGTGGAATGCTTTAAATTCCGGTTCTGATATATATGAAGCAGGCGCGGGAAACAATCTATTGAAAGATTTGCCTTGGTTCCTTTGAAATCCATCGTCACATCGCCCCAAATTTTATAAGATGGAGGCCGCGACCAACTGGTATCCAGGCTTACGAACGCCCCGCCGGAGAGTTTCAGCATCAAAAGCCCGCAATCCTCCACCTTTATCGGGTGGAGATTTGTCCCCATCTCGGCATAGACCTCGATAATCTCCTCGCCAAGAATATAACGCAAAAGGTCGGCTACATGCACCGTATGGTCTGTTATGGCGCCTCCGCCGGAGAGCTTTTTATCCACAAACCATCCCCCCGGCATACTCCCGTGATTGGTAGCTTTGATAGCAAGGATTTTGCCGAGTTTTCCCTCCTTGATAAGCGTCCGCGCCCGTTTGACGGCGGGGGAGTAGCGCACAGAAAACGCAGTCTGAATCTTTACGCCCGCCTTGCGGCAGGCGTCGATCATGGCGCGGGCATCCTTCATGGAGGTGGCTATGGGTTTTTCGCACAGGATGTGCTTGCCTGCGCGGGCGGCGGCGATTGCCTGTTCTTTATGCCGCACATTGGCGGATGTGATAATCACTGCATCACACGATTCCTTTTGCAAAAGTTCTTTCCAGCATTTATAATGTTTTGCTTTGGGAAATTGTTTTCGGACGCGGTCGGCGCGGGCGGCGTCATCCTCCGCAAAAGCCGTAAAATTGACCTGCGGCAATTGCTCCAAGGCATGGGCATATCCCCAACCATGCATGTGTTCAAAACTGATAATCGCAACATTAAGCATATTATTTTTCCTACTTGTTTTCCAAAATTTCCAAATTTTGTTGGCATTGACGGACAATGTTTTCGTAAGATTTCTTCTTTGCCTCCGGCAAATCCTCCCACGGATTATCTCGGGAGAACACATGATAAAAACAATGAGCCAAATTATTTTTTTTCAATCGAGCCATAACGGACGCTTCTCAAACGCATCCTATTCTCGTCAATGACAAATTATAGCGATTAACGGCGTCTGACCCCAATTGCTCCTCATCTTAAATACCAGTGCCAGATCGGTTTGCAATCCGCTCCAACTCTTTAATTCATCAAATGAGCCAATAATAATTAATTAAGGGACGACCTTTATGCATTGCAATAAGTTCAAGATACTTGCACCTTTTATGGAAAAAGCCGCAAATCGAAATTGGCGGAGACATTTAGCAAATTGTTAATAAATACTCAAGACATCTTTGGAAAACATTTGGATTTTAAATTAATGTGTTTTAGGGGGCATCAAATAAAACTCTACGTTTGAAAAAATATACTGCATTTGGCAAAGACCAAATAAAAAAAACAAAAAAGAAAGCCAGAAAATGATAGTTGGTGGTAATAATTGCCGAAGAAATACTTTTAAGAAAAAGAAGCACAAAATTAAGACGATAGCCCCATAGTCTTCCCCTGCGCAGACCCAAATAAACAATAATTAGAAAGATCACCCAAGCACAATTTAAATATAAAATTAATAGCTTATAAATCAAAATGAGTTCTGAAGATAAAATATCTGCAATCGAAACAACATTGATGATAGCTCCAATTGGTAACAAAAAGTCCACATAAAAAGACAACCAACGAATTGATATCCCTTTTTCTTTCGTACTCGCATCCCACAAACTAACACTAGAATTATTATTTGTTGATTCGATATCCTTTTCCAATATACCACGATGACTAATTTCTTCTTGAGCAAGTTTTATAGTTTCCGGAGTATAATCTCCATGCTCTATTTTCACCATTTTAAGCAATTCACGGTCAGTTTTGTTTTTTATTTTTTCTCTTAATTCATTATCAGTATATGTCATAATTCTTCCCTTAAATTAAGGTGGTTTTTATATCAATATTTCAAAAGAGAAATCGGATATTGAGCCACTCCCCTCCGTCAAGACCAAAAAAGGGTAAAGTTAAGATGGATTTCTCCGGGTCTTGGATGAGGGGTTGAAGGGGGAAAACTTTTTTGAAAAGGTTTTCTCACTCTCCGTTCTCATACACGTTCGTCATGCCATCAATTTTACCTCCTTCCTGCCAAAATATACTGACGCCGGCATCTCATATTCAAGCGCCTGGTGCAGACGCTCATGGTTGTATAAGTCAAAATAACGACCAATTCCTCGCTGAGCCGCTGTTACGCTTTCGTTCCGCCTGAGGCGGATCTGCGAAATCGTTTAAATATACCCCCTCATATTTCAACGATCGCCAGAGCCTCTCGATGAATATGTCGTCATACGTCCGACCGCGTCCGTCCATGCTGATCTTGACGCCTTTCCCGGCTTACTCAGATTGGGCTTGGGGTATATCGCCTGTATCCCCATTTCCTTCATCAGCCTTCGGAGGCGTTTCTCTCCAACCTGATATCCCCGCCGAACCAACTCCGCCGTCATTCTCGGAGCGCCATAAAAAGGCATCCGAGTGTAAATTTCATCCATCTCCTGCATGATTCGATCTTCCTCTTCCGGGGCAGGCGCAATGTCCAATGCCAGCGTTGCTAAAAATACGAACCATGCCATCAGCGCGAATGTATTTCTTTGATTCACCATCATCCCCCGTTCATGACTTTTTTAAGCGCATCATAAAATGGTATCCCGCGCGTCAATCAGGCATTTTTTTATTGAACGAACGCGCGGACAGTGCCATGCACCAGTTATTAATGTTTTCAAAAAGGGGAGGGCGAAAAATGCGAAATCTGGTTTCCTTTTCTTTGGTGTTTATCCTCATTTTTTCTGCGGGAGGTTACATTATGGGAATGACAGTCCCTGATGCTATTCAAAAAATGATTGATGGCGGCGAATTCAAAGCCGCACAGGCGGCTCTGGAAAAGGAAGCCCAAAAAGAAGGGCTGACAGAAAAACAAAAAAAATCGCTCCTTTTCGAAGTCGAGCGACTTAACCGCATCCCTTATGATTTCCGCCTCACTGAGGAAGATGTCCTTCAAAGACTTCAGGAAAGCATTCCCGATGCAACAATGGATGATGTTACCTCATGGACAAAAACCGGCGCGCTTGAATCCCGCCTGATTGAAGGAAAACGGCTCTACTTTACCAGAGCTGTCAGCAACCTGTTTCTCCTGAACAAAGACGCCTCTTCGCGCCGCAAGGTAAAACCAAAAGAGGATGCCATACCCATATCCGAAGAGGGGGAGATAAAAGACCTTCGCATCCACGCCAAAAACGCCATTGAGGCGCGCAAAAAATCCAAAACGCCCACAGTCACGCCTCAGCGCTTCAAAATCGAATATACGCTAAGCGTCAAACCCGGCGAAGTTCCCGAAGGCAAAACCATCCGTTGCTGGCTGCCCTATCCCAAGGAAGTCCCGACCCAAACAGATATTGTTCTCCTTGATTCATTCCCCGGCAATCCCATCATCGCCTCCAACGAAAAAGACCAGCGCACCATCTATATGGAACGCCCCGCTGAAAAAGATAAGCCCACAACATTCTCTATCGCCTTCCAATACACCGCATGGGCGTTTGTAGAGCCCATTGACCCGGCGCAAATCAAGCCTTATGACACAAAGAAGGAAGTCTATAAGGATTTTACTATGGAGCGCCCGCCCCATATCGTCTTCACGCCAGAAATAAAAAAACTGGCTAAAGAAATCTGCGGCGATGAGCAGAATCCTTATCTCAAGGCAAAAAAGATTTTCGCCTGGGTGGATGCCAACATCCCATGGTCGGGAGCCATCGAATATTCTACCGTCCCGAATCTTTCCATGCGCGCCCTAACACGCCGCACCGGCGACTGCGGCATGCAGGGACTCCTCTTTATCACACTCTGCCGATATTCCGGCATTCCCGCACGTTGGCAAAGCGGATGGTCGCTCAAACCCGGCGGTGTTAACTTGCACGATTGGACGCAATTCTACGTCGAGCCGTATGGCTGGCTCTATGCCGACCCCTCAAACGGGTTGATGAAATCGGATAAAGAAGAGATTCGCTGGTATAACTTTGGCAACTTTGACCGCTATCGCCTTATAGTCAATTCCAACTACGGTATGGAACTGGAACCCAAAAAGACGCATTTCCGCTCGGAGACTGTTGATTTTCAGCGCGGCGAGGTTGAATGGGAGGGCAGCAATCTCTATTTTGATAAATGGACATATCGAATGAAGGTCACACCGCTGGGCGCGAAATAAACATAATGTTGCATCTTTTAGAATTCACAAAAAAAATACTATTTGAAAAGCCATGAATGGGCAGAGGTCTCAGCGTGCGACCAAACCTGAATATTTGGCTCGCCGCTTGAAGGGATGATATAAATCATAGATGCGTCCGGTTTAATGGCAACCCCGCAAGGCTCGATGGCGGGGTTGCCGCTCTTTATCTCCTGAAGAAGCGCCCCTTCGGGCGAATATAAACGGACGACTTTATTGCCTGAATCCGAAACAAAAACCCAGCCGTTGTTAGCCACATCCACGCCGCCCGCAAAGCTGGATACGGCGCATAAACGCGATTGCTTTCGCGTGAACACCTTGCTGCCTGCGCCGGCGCGTTCCCAAATCCAGACAGACCTGTCCGCATCGGATGTCTGATAAACTCTCCCGCCATCTTTTGTGCAACCGACTGCGCGGCTTAAGTGAAAAACGGGGTAATCAGGACCGGTTATCGTTGCGCTGGTAGCGCCATCCGCGGGAGAACCCGTCCAAAACGTCCAAGCGTTTTGTGTCCGATGCGCCGCAAAAATTTCCCCGGCATAATCCGCATCCACATCGCCGGGATTGAATGTCAGCGCAACGCCGTTAAGCGGCTTTCCCGTTGCCGACTCAAAGCGCGCCAGCATCTTCATTTTTTCAAGGCTCGCCCAGATAGTCCCATCGGGGGCGTGGCAGATACCCGCAAGATTTTGCAGGCTTATCGGCTGTCCGGCAGCGTCCCGCCCGGTTGTAATCGGCGAGAAGAAAGCCTGCGTGCCATTCGGATCATATATGACAATCCGGCTGTTGGCGGAATCGCAGACCCAGATCCTGCCGGCGCCATCCACAGCTCCATATTGCGAATTTGCCCCCGCTGTCCCGCCAGTGGCGTGAAAATTGTAAATCAGATTCGGCGAAGTTTTTATACTGAAAATTGGGCTGATGCGCATGGCGCGGTCGGCAACGCCGTTTTCGGCGTCATTATCGGAGGCGTGAATCTGGTAATAAAGCCTATTGGTTGTGACCGGTATGGAAATCGCAAATTCAGAACAATAGTAATTGCCAGTTTGGTAAGGCATATTCATCAAGACGCCGGAAAGGCGCGGATCGGCATCCGCCGCCCAAAGAACGCGCACCCCCTTGTCCGGAATTCCCGATTCATCCCTCGCCCCGCATATCAATCGAAAAGGCAAGCCCTGCGGAAGCGATGCGGGCTCAGCCCTTGGACCGGAAATAATCGGTCCCAGAGCATCATCGTCGTCCGGCGCGTTCAGCCAAAGCATGGGCGGGCGAATATCGGGGAAGACAAAGAAATTTTGCTGGATTGCCAAAGCGGTCGAGGTCGGTTTGTGGGAAGGACAGAGATAGGCGTATGAAAAAAAGGCAATACCGTCTGTCCCCATAGAGCGGATAGCGCCCGTCAGTTGCTGAACAACGGAGGCATCCGAGGCGTCCACAGCGGCAACAAATTGCCGATTGCCGCGATTGGACAACCCGTCAGAAATCCATTGCACCAAAATCGCCGCATTTAGATTGTATGTTTTCTTGAATGAAACATCAAGGATGCCCTCTTTCATCCATGCGTAGGCATCCTGAAAAAACGTATCGCGACCTCCGGCATAACTGCCCTCTGTCGAAACAGAAACCATGATGGATGGTTTGCGCGAATGAGCCCCCTGATAAATGCGCCTCATCAACGCGCTCACCTGCTCGCGCCTCCACTGCGACCACTCGGCGGGCATCGTTTGAGGCGTCCCGCCCCCCGTTGCCTCGGCAAACCTTTGAAGGCTCACGGCATCATAAGAATAACCCGCGCCGGGGTATCGCATATGATCCAGATGCAGCCCCGCCACATCATAATTCTCGATAATCTCCATAGCAATGTTGAAAAGATAATCCTGCACGGCGGGAATGCCCGGCGAAAGATAAAGATAATTGGTGTTCAAAGGAACCGTTGTCCCTGTGTTATCTGCAACGAACCAGTCGCGATGAGTGTTATAAAGCTGCGGCGCGTCGAGCGGCGGAGGAGCCGTCCCGTGCCACCCCGGATAAACATTGATAAAGGCGTGAAGTTCGATGCCGCGCTCGCGGGCATATGAGGCGGCGACGGCGAGCGGATCCCAACCCGGATCTGCGCCCAGCGAGGCGGGTGTCGTTCCCGTCAGCTCCCATGCCCAAGGCTCGATGTCGGAGTGATAAAAGGCGGTGGCATTGCCCCGGCATTGGAAAAGAATCATGTTGAACCCCAGCGCAATGCTATTATCAATAATGGAGCGGACATCCGCGGCGGACTTATAATCCCAACGCGTTACCCAAATGGCGCGGATTTCATCGGCATTGCCTGCCCCCCCCAACGCCGCAAAAAAAATCAGCGCAAACGAAAAAACATAATGCCTAAACATGATGGTCTGTTATGTATTTGCCTCTCCCCGCGTCAAGACGAAAAGAGAAATTAGATACAACAAAAATGGGATTGATTTTCATGCAATGCGGAGATTCCATAAAAAAAAGGCGGACCGCAATTTAATTTGCCGGTCCGCCGCAGTATCGAAAAGGAACTATTATTACATAACGACCAAATTTACATGGCAGCTAAGTCCTTTTTCTTTTGATAGTTAATTCCAAAAGATTATTGCTCCGTCGCCGAACATCAAGAGACTTCTTTATTATATTCGGCATTATTTTGTTGGAGCACGGTGACAGCCGCTTTTTGGGCGATGAGATTTTCCAGCGATTTGGTAAAGAAAAGAACCTCGTAAGGACGCTCCTTTTTCAAAGAATGGAAAAAGGGTTGCGCTATGAGCCAATCGGCAAGGAACTTTCCCGCCGCCAGATAACGTCCCGAAAAGACAATGGCATCCAAACCGCCCATCGCCGCCAGCGCCGACCCGCATGAAAGCATCAGCCGGTATTGGAAAATTTCGCGCGCCGCCCGATGTTTCTCATCGTTGGAAAGGAAGACTTCATCAAACGTCATGCGTTCGCCGCAAAGCCCAAAAAGCCCGCTCTCGCGCGTTAAAAGTTCGTCAATCTTCTCCGGTCCCCAGCCGAACTTCTTTGCCAGAATCAACGAAATACTGGGGTCAATTTCGCCGCAGGTTGTATGTCCGGGGAGCCCCTCCAGCGGGGTGATGCCGCTGGTCACCATGACCGGCGAGCGCCCCATAATGGCGGCGATCTCCGGCTGCGCTCCCATGCAGATGGATATGATTTTCTGAGATGTCTCTTTATCTTTATTGAACGATTGCGCCGCCGCCTCATGAAACAGGCTGTGGAACCCATATCGCCGGATGCCTTGCGCGTCGGATGATTTCGGATCCAGCCCATACATGGTTTCGCGCCGCGGCAGCGGGACAAAAAACGATGTGCCGAAAACCAGAACAATCGGCGTCTCTGCCATGAGTCTTTGGCAGCATTCAACCAGGGCAAGAGCACCGGGGATTTGCATAGGCGCCCGCGGTATAAGGCTCTTCATCTTCAAGAGAGAGTCCTTGTCTGCAATCGCCGGCTGCGGAAAAGCCTCGCCGCCAAATTTGCTGTATATGGCAACCGCATCCGGTCCCTTGCCGTTGCTTTGATCTATGCAAAGTTTCAGGATGTCCCAGAGTACTTCTTGCAGAGCAATCTTGTCGCTTGCGCTGTATCGGTAATTATCCAGGCGCCCTTCAAAGAGGGAGGTTTCTTTTTCGCTGGCGTAATAGCAATATTCGAGGGAGTAGCTGCCTGTTTTAAGGATTAATATCTTCATCTTGCGGCTCCTGTTCCTGATTTTTTTCTGATTGCTTGTCCAGCAATAAAAAGGTTTGGCGGGCGATGGCAAGCTCTTCGTTGGTGGCGATGGCAAAGATGCGGACTCGACTTTCTTTGGCGGTGATATCGGCGGGCAATTCCTTCGCCGCATCGTTTTTCTCTGAATCTATCGCCAGGCCGAACACTTCCATATCGGAGCAGACCATCCACCGAACCTGCGGCATTGTCTCGCCGATGGTGTCTGTAAAAATCACGGCGTCCGCATTTCCGACGGCGGAGAGATACGCCCCCAGATATTTGCGGATGCGCCAGACGTAAAGCGAGGCGGTGTTTCTCATCTGCGCTGCGTCATCGCCGCTTTTATCCCCGCGCGAGATGATGTCGCGGATATCGGAGGAGATGCCGGACATCCCCAGCACGCCGCTTTGTTTATTGAGCCGATTTTCCACAGCGTCGGGATCCCCGTTATGCTGCGCCATCAGGTTCAGCACAATCGCCGAATCCAAGTCGCCGCTGCGTGTGCTCATCATCAAACCTTGCAGAGGGGAATAACCCATCGTGTTGTCAATTGATTTGCCGTTTTTCACAGCGCAAAGGCTCGCCCCGCCGCTGCCCAGATGGCAGGAGACGGCGTTGAATTTATTCATCGGCTTGCCCATGAGGCGCGCCGCTTCCTCAACCACAAACCGATGGCTCGTGCCGTGAAATCCGTATTTTCGGATGCCCTCATCTACGCGCAGTTGCTCCGGCAGGGCATACGTGCTTGCATAATTCGGAATGGTGGCGTGAAAGGATGTGTCAAATACAGCTGTTTGGGGCAGGTCGGGATAAAGGTCGTCGCACGCCTTGAGCAGCCCGACCGCTGGGGGGTTGTGCAGCGGCGCCAGACCGGAGATTTTCTCCAAATCCGCGATGCTGTGTTTGTCCATCATGGCAGAACCTTTGAAGCGGCTGCCTCCATGAACCACCCGGTGCCCCAGGCAGTCCGGTTTTAGTTCCGGATTATCTTTCAGGAGGTTCATTACCTCCCCGAATGCCTCTGCGTGGGTTTTCATCGGGACGATATGCGTGGACTCTTTTCCGCGCACCCGGTGAATGATGCGGGAAGGCTCTGTTGTCTTGGGACTGACTCGTTGAGCCTCCCCGCCCGCCAGTTCAACCTCTCCGGGCATAGCGATTATTTTATATTTCAGGGATGAGCTTCCGCAATTGAGAACCATGATATTCATTATTATCACACCTTTTGTTTTTTATTGTTGTTGCCATGACCGGGACTTAAATTTCATTCGATGTCCAGCCGAAAACCGGGATTCCGATTAAGCCGTGCACAATCGCGGCGGTTCCATAGGCGGCTTTGACGATGTTGTCCATTGGCACGCATTCATCCACCGCATGAGCCTGATCAATCAAGCCGGGACCGAAGCCGACTGTGGGGATTTTGTATTCGTTCACAAGGACGCTGCCGGCGGTTCCCATTTCCAGTTTGTTGAGCTGCCATTTGATAGGCTTGGCGGAAAGTCCCGCTGCAGCAAGAGTCTGGCGCGAACGCTCAATCAAAGGATGGAAGGGGTCGGTTGTCCAGGCATTGACGACATTGCGCACCGCAACGGTTTTGCCTGTGAAAAGTTGCTGCTTTTCTTGGCGAACATCCACCATGACTGCCACTGCCCCGTAATTCTCGGCTGCGTATGTCGCATTTTTCTTCACATTGAAGAGCAGTTCTTCCACATCATTTTCCTGATAAATCTTCTGCGACATCTGAATCACCCCGCGGCGAATGCCGGAACGGCTCTCGAATTGGGGCGGCTGGATGCTATAAACCTCGCCCATGTTCTCGTTCTTTTTGAATGGGTGGCTTTCCTCCAGTTCTTTATAGATGCCATTTGCCACATCTTCCACATGAAAGGGCTGCTCGCCTTCCACGCGAATATCCAGATTGACCCAGCCGTCGTGCCCGTAAACTAACCCCAAACCGGTCGGCTCGCCGAGGATGGCATAGGAAGGTTTCAACCCGATGGAAGGAAGGGAATGATCCATCAAGGTGCGGACGCCGATGCTGCGTCCGTTCTCTTCAGCAACAGTCGCTGCAACGATAAGGTTGCCTTTGAGGGGGAGCAGGCTGTGCTTGAGTAATGCGCCGGCGTATAACTGCGCTGCAATACCGCTTTTGCAATCGCTGGCGCCCGCCCCGATGATACTGTCGTTTTCTATCTTGGCATCATAAGGTCCGTGTGACCACTGGATTTCATTCGGTGGAACCGTGTCCATGTGAGCGTTGAGTAAAACTGTCGGCGCGGCGTCGTGTCCGTGAATAACGCCAACCACATTTCCCCACTCATCTTGGAAGACCATGTCATATTCAAGTTCCTTCATACGGGACTCAACCATTCCAGCGACTTTCTTTTCATTGAGGCTCTCGCTGGGGGTTTTGATAAGATCCCGTGTGAACTCAATCATGTTTTCCTTCATCCGTTCCGCTTTGTTTTTGAGCATGTTATTCATCTTTTTATCCTCCCCTTTTTTTAATTTCATTCTTTGCCTATCTATGGTGCAACAATCATGCCAATAAAATTAAATTAGCGCAACTATATTAAAATGAATGATTTTTGAAATTTTCCTCTTGACGGCGTCCAGTCAGATTATTTCATTTTGAAATTATAATATTTCAATATGAAAGGCATAATATTTTGAAAAGCGATGATCTCAAACTGGAAGAGTTGGTGGACACCTCCGAAGGGTGGCTCGGGCTCAAAGGACGCCGCCTCGTCCTCATAGACAGCCGCACCCTTGCCCAGATGCGAAAGGAGATTGCCGGCTCCGTTGGCATGGAACAGGCGCGACGCATCCTCACCCGCATCGGTTTTTTCTGGGGACAGGCGGATGCCGCCGCTATGAAGCGCATCTTCACTTGGGATAGCCAGGAGGAATGGATTAAGGCAGGCGCGCGCATTCGTTCCATACAGGGACTTGCCAAAACCGTTATAAGCAATATTCACGTAGAGGACGACCCCGACAGTTTTATGATGGAGGTCATTTGGAACAATTCATTTGAATCCGAACAATATCTCGAAGTGGAAATCCCATCAGGAGACCCAATCTGCTGGATGCTGCTCGGTCATGCCAGCGGATACACAACCTTCTGCCTTGGACGCGAGGTCTATTTTATGGAAGAACAGTGCCGAGCAAAAGGCGACCGCATCTGCAAAGCCATCGGACGCACCAGAAAAGCTTGGGGCAATCGTCTCAAACATGACATCGCCTATTTTGAGATGGAAGATATTCATAGCAAGATTGTGAAACTATCCGAAGATTTAAAGCAAAAACAGCGTGAACTGGCAAGACAGCGGCAGAAAATGGCGCTGGTTGACCCCAGCCAAAGCCGCGAATTTGTCGGCGTTCAAAGCCCCGTTTTCCGACACGTCCTTGAACTGGCTAACAAAGTGGCGCAATATGATTCCACCATCCTTATCACCGGTGAAAGCGGCGTCGGAAAAGAAGTTCTTGCCCGCTATATACACAACAACTCCCGACGCGCCAAAGGGGCGTTTCTTGCCATCAACTGCGGGGCGCTTCCCGATACGCTCCTCGAAAGCGAACTCTTCGGACACACAAAAGGCGCGTTTACGGGCGCCGACCACGCGCGAACCGGTCTTTTTGAGGAAGCCAAAGGCGGAACGCTCTTTCTTGACGAAATCGGCGATGTCTCCACCGCCATGCAAATCAAACTCCTGCGCGTCCTGCAGGAACGGGAAATCCTGCGCCTCGGCGAAAACCTTCCACGCAAGGTGGATGTCCGTATCGTCGCCGCAACCAACAAAGACCTCCACAAGCAGATTCAAGAGGACACCTTCCGCGAAGACCTTTTTTATAGACTCGCCGTTGTGGAGATACACATCCCGCCGCTTCGGGAACGGAAAGAAGACATCCTCTCGCTGGCGCGCTATCTGGTCAAACGCTATGCCAAAAGGCTGCACATCCCAAACCTGCGCCTTGATTCATCCGCTCTGGACTACCTGCAGGCTTATCATTGGCCCGGCAATATCCGCGAAATGGAAAATGCAATCGAACGCGCCGCAGTAGTCAGTCATGGCGGTGTTATCTTGCCGGAAAACCTCCCTTTAACTGTCACAAAATCGTTGGATGGCTTTAACCGTTTCTATCCATCCGATATGACTTTGGAGCAAGTGGAGATGGAACATATTAAAAACGTTCTCAAGAAAACCGGCGGCAGCCGCATCAAAGCCGCCGACATTCTCGGCATCAGTCAAGCCACCCTCTGGCGGAAATTAAAGGAGACCGAACAAAACTGATAAATTCATCCCGTATCAAAAAAGACTTGATTTGAGCGCCCTGCGCTCAATTATATATACTTAAATTTGCTAATCTATATATAAAGCTATATTTTTTTACCATGAAACTCTTTTCGTCTAAAATCTTTGAGGCGATTAAAGAAGGGCAAATCACTTTGGCGTTTCGCCTCTGGGATTCCTGCCGCCTTGTGCCGGGCAAATCCTACAGCATAGGGAAACTCGGCAGAATCATAATCAAATCCGCGGAAAAAACGCCCTTGTCTGCCATTACTGATAACGATGCCCGTCTGGCGGGATTTGATAATGTTGCGCAATTATGGGATGAGTTGAAGACTCAAAAGCCGGGTCTGGATATTAACGGCGCGGCTTGTTTTCGAATCGAATTCCATTATGACGGCGTCAATCGCGATTCTAACCCGATTCGCGCGCCGCGCCCCCTTCCGCCCCATATGTTGGAACGCCTTGATGAAAATATCAAACGCCTCGATCGCCGCGCTCAGGGAGTCACCTATTCTGCCATCCTGCGGGAGATGTCCGAAAAACCTCGTTCCCGCGCCCAGACGCTCGCAGATAGTTTCGCCTGTTCTCTGCCGGAAATACGGCGCAAACTCTTTCGTCTTTCAAAGGAGCACCTGGTCAGGAGCGACCGGACTAGGCGTTTTTCCCTGACCTCGCGCGCAAGCCAGCTCCTCGCACATCGGGAGGCAAAACTTGCGGAAATCAAAAAAAGTATTTAATCCATTGACCATAGTCCGTTAAAGTTGCGGGGAGCAATGGTGAAAGTTCTGCATGTCACATATCGCTTTGGCGGCGACATCATCGGAGGCGCGGAGAACTATCTCTGGAATCTCTCCCGCCAGCTTGCCAGCCGAGGCGTGGATGTGACCATCGCCGCAACCACTGCCCGCGATTTTCATCTCCCCACGCGCTGGAATGTTTTTTACAAGGAAGGATATAAAGCGGGGGAGGAGGTTTCCGATGGGCTGCGAATTCTGAGATTCCCCTTTTTTGCGACTCCTAAATGGCTTGCGGGTTTTTATGGACGGTCGCTGCAACGCCAGTTTGACGCCGAGGAATGGACTTATCCGCCGCCGCCCGTTCAATCGGAAAGCGGCGGCATTCTTTTGCGGGGATGGTATTTTGAAGAGCCTGCGGGAAGGCAATCCATCCGCTGGACTCAAAAAACTGCTGAAATTCTTATCAGGGGCGAGCACATTTGGGAGATAGGTTTCAGCGCTCTTTGCCCTTGGAAAAATTCCGGCGAGGTGTTCATCAATGGAGAAAAGGCGGGCGAGTTTCTACCGAACAGCAAATTCCAGTATTTCGCATTCAAACCGCTTTCGCCTCAAAATGAGTTGTTCATTCAAATACGCCTAAAAAAGACAAAACGTCCATGGCGCGATTTGCGCTCTCTCGGCATGATGGTCGGAAGCATCGCCTATAAGCAAGGCGACGACTCTGTTGATCTTCCCCTTCATCAGCATTATTCCTCATATCTTTACCCCCGCAAAAATGAACTTTTCGGCTGGCTCGAAACCCGCGCCAAGGCTCGACCGGTTCCGTATAACGCCCTTTTTGACAAGGCGCGCGGTCCGGTTTCAAAACCGCTTATGAAATATATCTATGACCGCGCCGGCGAATATGATTTGATTCTTGGGCATGATTTCCCAAACTGGACGCTGGGAGCAGCAATCATGGCGGGTAAGCGCGCGGGCATTGCCACGGCGGCGCTTCCCCTTGCCCATCTTGAGGATGATTATTACCACTGGCGGCATTATTACGAAGCCCTTGCCGCCGCTGATTTGACTTTTAGCCTCTCCGATTATTCGCGCGATGTCTTCCGCGCGCGCTGGGGCGCCAATGCCCACACGCTCGGAGGCGGAATCAATCTGGACGAATTTCAAACGGCGCAATTTCACGGCGGCGCCTTCCGTAAAAAACACGGACTTGAAAATATCCCCATGGTGCTTTTTATCGGGCGCAAGTCATATCCCAAACGATACGATTCGCTCATCCGCGCCATGCGGATTGTGAATCAAAGCCGACCGGCGCGTCTGGTGATGATTGGACCGGATGAAAACCGCCAGCCGATTGAACCGGCGGATGCCCTTTATCTCGGTTCGGAAAATCGGCAAGGGATTCTTGACGCCCTTGATGCCTGCGATATTTTTGCCATGCTTTCAGGCTCGGAAAGTTTTGGAATGGTTTTTACGGAGGCATGGATGCGGCGCAAACCTGTTATCGGTTATAGGTATTGCGGAGCGGTGGCGTCGCTGATTACGGACGGCGAGGACGGTTATTTGTGCGACAGCGACGAGGATGTGGCAAGGAGGATTCTGGAGCTGCTCGACCATCCAGACCTGCGCCAGCGGATGGGCGCGGCAGGCGAACAAAAAACCCTTGCCCGCTATACGTGGGACATCATCGGCGCCAAAGCCCTTGCCCATTATCAAGAAGCCATTGCCCAAAAATCACAATAGATTAAAGACGGGCGAGGTCTTCCGGCGTGTCCAAATCCGCCAGAACGCCCTCATCTTCTGTTGGAACTTCCCTAATCAAATAGGCATGCCCGCGCAAAATTTCTCTCATGCCGCCCGCTTTTTCCGGCGGAAACGAAAGTATCTCTGAAAATAACCCGCCGGGAATAATGATGGGATGTCCGCGTTTTTTTTTGTAAGTGGGAATGATTATTTTCCCCGGCGACTCGGCGCGCGCCTTGAGCAGAATGCGATAAGTTTCGCGGTCCACTAACGGGTGATCCGCCAAGCAAACAATGGCGTCGCAATTCTTTTCCGCAATTTGATTCAGCGCCAGTTGAAGCGAATAAATCTGTCCCAGTTCTTGACGGCTATTTGGAATTAATTGCAGCCGGGAAAGGCGCAGATTTTTTATCAAATCTTCATGTGATGTATTATACACAACCCCGCCCCATAAGTTAACCCCCGCCTCTCTGAGGTCGTTTGCAATTTTTTCCAAAAAGGTCGCGCCGCCGATGGGAAGATACGGTTTGGGTTTTTTCATGCGCCGAGATTCGCCAGCGGCAAGGATTATGGGAACAAGGAATTTCATAAAGTCTAATACTGCGGAAGCGGAGCAGACTGAATTTCCACGCGGTCTATCATGAGCGCGCCGTTATACTGGTCGGTAGAACTGAAGTTTATCAGGTCAAAGGCATACCGCACGCCGTCTGGAACCGCGCTCGGCGGCATAACAAAATAAATCTCATAAACCGTCCAGTTGTTTGGAATTGGAGAGGAATCGCCGTTTAAGTTCGAATCAATAGAAAGCTCGTAATGAGTCTGGTTGACTATAGAATTGACCCGAATGCGCAGGAGCGGAACCTTTGAGCGATCCGCAACATCGGTCGAGGCAAAAAACCGCGCGCGGTAAAGCCGCTCCGACGCCATCGGCTCAATCGGGCTTTCCCACCAGCCGTAACAATAAGAACTGACGCTGCGGATGCCTATCCATGAATCGCCCGCGATGGATTGCGCCGGATGGAAAACGGAGGGTATGGTGTAATAACTCCACCCTTCCGCGCCGCTTTGGAAATCGTAGGTTTTTTCTGCAGTGAAGGAGGCGTCAATGCTATCCAATTTTAACCATTCCACGGCGATATCTTTAAGGAAGATGATGCCGGTGGTTTGCTCATCGCGGGAGAGGCTGACCAAATCAAAAGCGGTGAGGAGACCGCCCGCCTTATCCGCCTTGTTTTTGCTGCCCTGAATGGGACGATAAAATAATTGATAAGTCGTCCCTGACGGCGTGGGCGAGGCGTCGCCCGCACCGCCTGAATTAATCAGCAGAGTATATCCCAATTGAAAGTCATCCTCGTTCAACCGCAGCCGAATGCCCGGAACAAGACTCTGTTTTTTGACGCTTGTGGAAACGTTCCATGTCGCGCGATAAAGATAATTTTCAAAAATGCGCAAGGGTTGTCCGGCGTTGTCCCAGTAACCGTAGGTGTTGGCATCCTGCGATTCCAAAGCGAGCGCGCCATTTTGCGCTGCGGCGATAGGCGGCGTGAAAACGGCAGGAATGCTTGTGAAAACCCAGCCATCGTCGCCGTTTTCAAATGTGAATTCGTAGCGGGTCTTATATTCATCCGCGCCGACATCCGGCGCTCCATCAAAGCGCAACGCCCCCGAAAAATCGGTTGTAATATCCTGCACAAGAAATCCGGCGTTGATGCATGGCGAGCCTGGAAGGGGTGCAAAAATGTTATTGCCGGGGTCTGCAAAAAGAGGATTTGCCGCAAAATTGCCCTCCACCGGCGCGCCGGCGTTATTGATGTGCGCAAAATCCGCAGTCGTCTGGCTGACAGTTGTTCCGCCGTCCAGATAGTTCCCGCGTTTGTTGTCAAAAAGACAGTTGTGGCGCAGTATCGGTTCGCTGTTTTTAAAAACTTCTTGAACGCCGTAATTATCATTTTTATAGGAGATATTATTTACGATTTCAGGCGATGAATTTTGCAGTCCGATGCCGTTGCCGTTCCGATAAACGGCGTTGTGGATGATGCGGGGCGATGAATATTCGCGGCAGAAAATCCCGCCCGCGACATTAAATGCGATATGGTTGTTGGCTATCAGCGGCGCGCTGGCGTAGCATGTGATGCCATATTGGTTATTGCGCAGAATATCATTTGAGGTGATGCTTCCGCCGGCAACCGATGAAAGATTCACCGCGGAAAGAGAATTTAGTTTGAGAGTATTGCCGTGAATCACGGGAGCGCCGCGTTGTGCGGAAATGGCGTTGCCGGTATTAGAAAAAATGGTATTAAAGGAAATTAACGGCGAACCTGCATTGTAAAGGAAGATGCCCTCCTTGCCGCCGTTGATGGTATTGCCTTCAATAAGAGGCGAGGCTTCCGCGCCGGTCGCCTGAATGCCGCATGTCTGCGCGCCCTCTATGGCGCATTGAACGATGGCAGGGGAGCAATCCTCGCAAAGAACGCCCGTATCGCCGCCCTTTAGGTTAAGCCCGTCCACACGGCACCCCGTTGCTGCAGCAATGATGGGAGCTAAGGTGTTGGGATCGGCGGGTGTGATGGTCGTTTTGTAAAAACTCAAATTCCGCGTCCAACCGCCCGTTTCATATCCGCCGTAAAGCTCCACATAAGCGCGGAGCGTAATCGTTTCTTTATAAGTTCCCAGACCGATTCGAATCCGCGCCGGGTCTCCGGCTGCGGGGAGACAGGTTTGAACGGCTTTACCTATTGTGCGCCAAGGTTTTGCCTTTGTGCCTTCGCCTGCAGCATCGTTTCCGCTTATAGAAACATAATAATCGGCGGCAAAGGAAGGCAGGGTAAGAGAGGTTAAAATCAAAATCAAAAATCTCATAGATTTTTTCATGAGCGTTGCATTTCCTTTTTCATTTGGTTTAAAAGATCCGGTTCTATAAAAACATCCAGCGCCGTAAGCGCGAGCGTTTTTGCCGCAAGAAGCATCCCTTCATCGCCCGCCGGACTGGCTGCGCACTCGCGAAACTCGTCTGTATGAATGGGCACATCTGAGGATGATATTTTGATATTGGGATGAATGCACGGCAGCACATGGGAAATATTGCCGATGTCAACGGAACCTTGTCCTTTTTCGCGCGCCTCATCCGCAACGCCGCCAAGGGCGCGGAAATTCTTTTCAAAAAGACGGCTCAGTGTTGGATTGGGGCGAATCTCTTTATAAGGATGACCGATAGGGCGAATATCCACCGTCGCGCCAGTGGCAAGGGCTGCCCCTCGCGCGCAATTTTCCACGCGTCGAATGACCTCTTGCAATTCATCATAGTTTTTCCCGCGGCACGAAAAAAGTCCAACAGCGCGATCCGGCACGACATTGGGGCGCTCCCCGCCGTAAGTGATGACACCGGGAGTGCGTACGCTTGGATGTTGCTGCTTGCGCATCTGATCCACTGAAATAAACATCTGAATCAGGGCATCAAGGGCGTTTATCCCCTGCCATGGCATTGCCGCCGCGTGAGACGCCCTGCCGTGAAATTCAAATTCCATCAGCTGCATCGCCAAAGAATGCGTGTGCAGACGAGTTTCATTGCTCGGGTGAACCATCATGGCAATGTCCACGTCCGCAAAAACCCCGTTTTGAAGGAGCGTGACCTTCCCGCCAAAGGATTCCTCTCCGGGCGTTCCGATGACTAGCGTTTCGCCGGGAAGCTCTTTCATAAAAGGCTGAAGCGCGATGCCCGCAAAGGTTGATGCCGTTCCGATTATATTATGTCCGCATGCATGACCCAACAAACCGAGCGAGTCATACTCGGCAAGAAAAGCGATTCGTGGTCCGGCGGATGCGCCCTTTGCGCGCGCCTTAAAAGCAGTCGCAAGATTCCCGACCGGCTTTTCAATGGCAAAACCATGCCGTGCAAGAATTTCCGTCAGACGCTCGGAAGCCTTGAATTCTTCCAATCCCGGCTCTGGGTTGGCGTGTATGAAATGGCTGGTTTCGATAGCTTCCTGTTTCATCGAATCCAGTCGTTCAATAACTTTGTCTCGCAGACTTTTATTAACCATAAAACCCGTTTATTTCTTAATAGCCGCTCTCGATAAAACTATTCTTTTGATATAATCCGCCGCGCCAGCCTGTCAAAGAATTTCGCCTTATGGTAAAATTTCATCCCAAAAACTGGCAAAAATCATCAAATTATTTAGAAGAATTTCTTGACAGGGAATAAGATGGCGCAATAGGAACACATTTTGTAATTGATTTATAACGAGAACCGGCATCGGAATAAAATCAATTAAACCTGCAAGTGAGGCGACGTAGCCAAGTGGTAAGGCGGAGGTCTGCAAAACCTCTATGCAGCGGTTCAAATCCGCTCGTCGCCTCCAATTTTTTTGTGCCGGAGTGGTGGAATTGGCAGACACAAGGGACTTAAAATCCCTCGGGGCATAGCTTCGTACCGGTTCGATTCCGGTCTCCGGCATTCTTCTCCTCAATCAAATCAGGAGCGCCCTTAGATGTCCAATATCCGACTCAATGCCTTCATTTTGTTTCTCATATTTATTCAAATTTTAATGATTCAAGGCGGCGCTCTTGCGGCTGATATACATGCCACCGGCTGGATGTTCCGCGATGTAACCCCAACCTCAACCCCCACGCCCACGCCCACGCCGAAGCCCTTTGGCGTATATGTGCAGGCGGTTATTGATGAACTTGAAACCCGAAAAGCCAATGATGTTTCGGGTTATCTCATGAAAGACCTTTGGAACAAATATACCGGCGTGACGCAGACTCTTTGGTATAAAGGCACATCCTATATGTGGAACAACTGCGCCAAAGGCGAATGGGTCACTATCGGCGGCGTTCCATATCAACCTTACGGATGTTCTTATTGCTCCGGTCTCACGCTTGAAATCTGGCATCGGGCGATGGAAAAACGCGACGCCGACCGAGGCATCGCCAAAGCCAAGGAAAACTGGAACGGTCTCGGCACAAAAGGCATTTTCATTGTCAAAAAATTGTGGAATGTTATTAAAATTTCATACAAAGACACAGGGCAGGTTGTCACAAACAACCCATCGCCCGCCACCGCCCTTGAAATGTCCGGTATCGGCAAGATTATTACCTATGGAGATTCCGCCAAATTTGAAAACGTCAAACCTTATGATTTTTGCGATATCTCCCGAACAGGCAGCGGGCATTCCATCGTTTTTATCAACTGGATTCGAGACTCATCGGACAATCATATTAAAGGTTTCCGCTATTATTCATCACAGAGCAGCACATCAGGACAAGGCTACAATACGGAATATTTTTCAGGCGAGGGCGGTTCTGTTATAAAATCCTATTTTCATGCCGGGCGGGTCTATGATGATCCGAGCCAATGGACAGCCAATATTATACGAGAAGCCGACTTCCAATAAAACTCAAGATTTCCCAGCGGCAGGGATTGCATAAACCGTCCATAATTTATTCGAATAAACACGCTTCCATTCTGGACGGCGCACCATTGCGTCAAAATATTCCGCAGAACGCATGCCAATCACAATCAAATCAATTCCATATTTTTTTATAAACAAATCAACATCCGCGCCCTGAAAAAAACGCTCCATCATCGCGCTCTTTTCATCGTTGAAGGGCGTTGCGTATAACTGCCCTAATATAGAGGCGTGAGGCGTGAACGCCGGAATCTGATCCCCCAATTTCCGCTCCGGACAAAAAACCGTTCGCTGCACTTTGAGCGTGTTCAAATAATCAAACAGCTGCCTTGACTCATTGGGGATCATCAACACCATCGGATGCGGCGCCTCGTTGAATCTTTCCGCCACAAAAAGGATGTTGTCCGGGATGAATAGAAGGATTAAAAAAATGGAAACATAAATAAGCCGCGATTTTTCCTTTGCCGCAAAAGACTTCCAAATCGGGTAGAACCCGCAGGCGGCGATAAGCGTCAGAATGGAAAATAAATAACCCCTCGTAAAATGCGGCGGTTGCAGACTGCGTCCAGCGGGCAGCCATTTGTCGTTCAAGACCAGCGCCGCCACGACAATCAGCCAAACAAACATCAGCCGCCCTGCTTCGCGCCCTAAAAGATTTTGCCTGATGTCCTTTTTCAATAAGACAAAAAGCGCGGCAAATAACATCAAACCATACGCCGCCAGATATTCTCTCATCGGAATGATGTCGTGGATATTGACTCTGTGTTGCTCCGCGAGATTTTTAGAAATGGGGAATCGAGGAAGAAATACGCCATAATAATTGGCAAACAGCGCAAAAACAATTAAAGTTCCCGCAAAATGTCTCAGCGATGTCCTGCTTTTTTGACGCGCCGTTTCCCAGAGATAATAGACAATTAAAATCCCCGAAATCTCAATCCCCACAAAAACGCCGCTTGCACAGGCGAGAATCTGTCCGACAAGCGCAAGCCGAAAATCCTTTTTCAATACCCCCCAAATGGCAAGGAAGAAAAAGGTATGATACATCAACTCCAACGGATAATAAATATTTCTGAATAAATTAAGAAACCACCAGTGATACACCCCCTCCACTTTTTGAAATATGGTCAGGAACGACGAGTCTTTTGACCCCATAAAACGCGCAAGAGTTGCGAGCCACGCAATGCCGCCTCCAAAGGCGAGGATGACAAAGACCAAGTTGACATAAAAGCCAAAGCGCCCCTCCTTTTGCTCATCGGGAAAGTATGATTGAAACAGTTCCCAAATTGTCAGATATAATATAAAAAGGAAAGCAGCGCCGAAAAGAAGACGGATAATCTCCCAAGAGATGACAATGCTGCCGGTGATTTTCCAAAGCCACGCCAGCAGCGTGAACGGTATCTGGAAATTCACCGCCGCATTTTCATCCGATGGCGCGGCATAAGGATAGGAATAGGCAACGCCGTTGCCGCGTTCAAAAACTGAGCGGGATAGCGCCGTGTAAGTGATTTGATCCGATTGCAAAAATCCCGTGAACCAAAACCCTTCCGGCGCATTTTTTTGCCAGTAAACATTTGTTATAATTGGAATAGATAAACATAGAACAACAACCAAAAAGAAAACAACCCGGTATTTATGCCATTTAAGAATCACGTAAAAAATCGTCTTTTATTTGTGTTTCTTAATTATATACTCATGAATGGCGCGGGCGGAGCGGCGACCCGCCCCCATTGCCTCGATAACGGTTGCCGAGCCTGTGACAATATCGCCCCCAGCCCAAACCCCCGGCTTATCGGTGCGCCCGGTTTCGGGCTCAATGATAATATATCCGCTCGTATTGATGGGAAGGTCGGGCGTGGCTGAGGATAGGAGCGGGTTGGCGCCCGTTCCGATTGCCATGATAACAATGTCCATCGGCATTGTGAACTCGGAGCCTTTGACGGGAACGGGGCTTCGGCGTCCGGATTCATCAGGCTCGCCCAATTCCATCTTGATACACTCGATAGCGCGCACCCATTTCCCAGTTTCGTTTTCTTTGACCTCGCCCAGAATGCGCACGGGATTGACAAGAAAATGAAATATGATACCCTCTTCTTCGGCGTTTTCCACCTCTTCGATGCGGGCGGGCATTTCGGCGCGGGAACGGCGATAAATCAGATGCACCGCATCTGCGCCGAGCCGCAACGCTGTGCGGGCGGCGTCCATCGCCACATTCCCGCCGCCCACCACTGCGACCTTTTTCCCGTTTTTGAGAGGCGTTTTATATTCAGGAAAAAGATAAGCCTTCATCAGATTGGAGCGCGTGAGGTATTCATTGGCGGAATAAACGCCGTTCAGGTTTTCGCCCGGGATGCCCATAAATTTCGGCAACCCAGCCCCTGTTGCAACGTAAACTGCGTCAAAACCTTCTTTGAATAAATCATCAATGGTCAGGATGCGCCCGATGACATAATCGGTGCGAATCTCAACGCCGAGCGATTTGATAAATTCTATCTCGCGTTCCACTATCGCCTTAGGCAAGCGGAACTCAGGAATGCCATACACAAGAACGCCGCCAGGTTTGTGCAAAGCCTCAAAGATAACAACGCGATGACCCAGCCTTGCCAAATCTCCCGCAAGCGTCAGCCCGGAAGGACCGGAGCCCACCACCGCCACACGCCCCGTTTTTGCATTGCTCCTCTTTTCTGCTGATGGCTGATGACTGGGATGGTTCATTGCTTCCCAATCGGCGGCAAAACGTTCCAGACGCCCGATAGCCACCGGTTCGCCCTTTTTTCCGAGCACGCAAACTTTTTCGCATTGATCTTCTTGCGGACAAACGCGTCCGCAGACGGCGGGCAGGGAGTTTTTTTCTTTCAAGATGCGCGCCGCTTCCGCATAATCGCGCTCGGATATTTTTTTTATGAAGTCTGGAATTGCAATTTCAACAGGGCAGCCGCCCACGCAGGGGCGGGTTTTGCATTGCAAGCAGCGCGAAGCCTCAAGGAGCGCCTGCTCCTCAGAATAGCCGAGCGCCACCTCTTTGAAATTGGCAGCCCGCGCCTTTGGCGGCTGCCTCGGCATATCTTGCCGGGGAGGAATTTCTTTTGCCATCTACGACCTCCCAATCTTGCAGATATGTTCTTCATCCTTATAAGCGCCCAAACGCTCCATAAGAAGGGTGAAATCTACCTGATGGGCGTCGAACTCAGGACCGTCCACGCATACGAATTTCGTCTGCCCGCCCACCTCAACGCGGCAGCCGCCGCACATGCCTGTCCCATCAAGCATCATTGCGTTGAGGCTGACAACGGTTTTAATATGATATGGCAGCGTCGTTACGGCGACGAATTTCATCATAATGGCAGGACCGATTGCCATCACGCGGTCAATCTTTTTTCCAGAATCTATGAGCTCTTTCAAAGGAGCGGTCACAACGCCTTTTCGCCCATAAGAGCCGTCGTCCGTGCAGATGATAACATTATCGCAAATGGGTTGGAATCTATCTTCCCAGAAAAGAAGTTCCTTTGTGCGCGCCCCTAAAATGGCTATAACCGTGTTGCCCGCCTTCTTCATGGCGCGGGCGATTGGGTAAATCGGCGCGATGCCTATCCCCCCGCCGATGACAACAACCGTTCCATATTGCTCTATTTCTGAAGGACGCCCCAAGGGACCGGCAATATTTAAAAAGGCGTCGCCCTTATTAAACTGGTTAATCCGACGCGTGCCTTCGCCGATTTCTTGCACAACCATTTCTATAGTTCTCTCGCCGTCATAATCGGCAATGGTCAAGGGAATGCGTTCGCCTTCTTCATCGGAGCGGACAATGACAAACTGACCTGCTTGCGCCTTTCGGGCAATATCAGGCGCCTCTAATTTGAACCATTTGACCAACGGCGCCAGCATTCCTGCATCCAAAATGGGTATCATTTCATCCCTCAAAAAAAACAATTTATCGAAAATAAACTATTGGCGTTGATTAGGTATGGGCTGCCAAAAGCGGCGTCAACAACAAAGATACGCCCCAATGAACGTTTAATCCACGATGCGCAGATTGCGAAACTGCCCCGCATCGCGGTACCATGCGGCGGCGGCTTCTTTTTTGCTATCCAGATAATCCGCCGCCAGAATCCCTTCGTAAATCGAGTGATCCATATTGTTGTGGTGGAAAAGTCCTTGTCGCCCCAGTGTGATAAGGTTCGGAAATTTTTGCAGATGCGAGAAAATTTCATCCAGACGCGCCTCGTAGCCTCGACGATAGATGGGATATGCATGTGCCAACCGGCTAACATAGGTATCCATGATTTCATTAACTTTGACTAATCCTGTGCTTGCGAGGTCTTTGCATACGCGGCTCGCAAACCACGAATCGTTTTGGTTCCACATGCCGTCATTGGCTCGCATAGTCACTTCAAGGCAAATAATGGTTCTATGTTTACGCGACATCATTTCATCAAAATTTTTTGATTCATATCCGCGATTGAATATCAGACTCGGTTCGGGAAAATAAAGCCACGTGTCTTCGGAGATTCGCGGGCGGTCAACGAGGACGAAAACCAGCGCCATGGCAAGATATTCCAACGCCGCCGCCGCCTGTTTAGCCTCATGCGCTGACACAGCATCCACCAGTTCCGGTACGGGGATGGTTGAAAAACAAAAATCGGCGCAAACCTCTTCATTGCCATTTTTCCCATTGCAAGAAATTTTCCAGCCGCCGTTTGAATTCATGAGCATTTTTTTGACGCCGCAGTTAAATAAAAATTGAACACCCCGCTTTTCCAAATGCTCTTTTAAGCGCTGTGAAAGATTTTTAATCCCGCCTTTGATATAATAAAATTCTTGAAGCGAAGTTTCGCGCCCCTTTTGCTCGCGCAAAAAAAGCCGCCGAGCCAGAGCGGCAAGCCCTCCCGCCGAAACCCGCGCCTTAGCCACATCCGGCGACAACTCCGCAGCAGGCATTTTCCATGTCTTTTCTGTATACGGCTTGACGATTTTGTTATAAAGAGCGCAGCCGAAAGATTTTTGCATTAAAGTCTCAAAGGATTCTTCTTGCGGGGGAGAAAAGAGCCGCCCCAGACGCGTTGAAAAAAAACTGCCCGCAAAACGGGCAATCTTCAACAGACCAAAATGCGAAAGGGTATTCATCAAACGAGGCGGATAAACAATCATCCTGCCATCAAGCAGCATGTGGCTCCGGCGCCGGCAGGTAATCAAATCCTCGCCCATTTGTCGATTGAGAAAATCTACGGCTTGCGGAATGGACGCGCTAATGCGGTGGGGACCAAGGTCAGAGCTGAACCCTTTATACTGGATGGAAATAGCAAGCCCCCCCGCAAAGGATTCCTTTTCGATAATCGAAATATTTTTATAGCCAAGCTCGCTAAGGCGGCAGGCGCAGGCAAGCCCAGCCAGCCCCGCGCCCAGAATAGCTATGCTTTTATTTTTTTCCATAAACTCCCTTACTGGCTCGCCATACCACGATTCTGGAGAATCTCTCGAACTTTTTCGCGAGGCAAGAGGGAAATTTCATGGCTGATATTTTCCGCCTTAAAAATCTCCGCGCAAGTCAGCGGCGTCGGCGCGGCGGAAAGCCTTCTGAGGTATTCTTTGCATTCCATGGGTTTGGCGGTAAGCGCCACAGCAGAGGCAATGGCAAGCTGGCGGATGAATGGTTGCGGATCATCTAAGGCGATTCGAGTTGCCATCATGAAATTTTCCCCGCCGCGCGCCGCAAGCCTTGATAAAACAGCACGCCGAACGCGCCAGCTCTTATCTTCCTTCATCAAAGTCAAAATATCCTCAAAACGCGCGGACTCCGGCTCGTCAAGGATTGTCTCAGTTAAGGCGATTCGAAATACCTCGCAATCAGAATGCGCCAGCAATTTCTTTTTGAAAAGAAGGGTTCGCGCCCGTTCCTGAACTTTTTCCTGATATGCGCTCTTCCGCAGGGCGGATAACGCCGCCGCCATCACTTGCGGTTGCTCAAGGTAATCATCAACGGAAAAGACCGTAGTATAAAGAAAATCCTGCGCCTCCGGATACAATGAGAGGCGTAAAATAGCCTGAACGCGGATATCTTTGTCTTCATCGCGATTGCGCGCAAGTGTCATGAAGGGTTTGATGGCATCTGCGCCGGTGTACCCTTCAAGACCGCTGAGCGCAGCAAGCCGAAGCGAACGGCGCAGGGCAATGGGCGGATTGCCTTCTGCTTCGGGATATTTCATATTCAGGGTTTTCAAGAAGATTTGTTGAATTTCTTTTTTCTGTTCAGCGTTGGCTGGGAATTTGGCAAGCATAAACGCCGCCTCCCGCACCGTTCGGGGAAATTTCTTCACATCCTTTTTGTTCAGGATATATGATAACAAATCAAAAGAAACTTCGTTCCCTTTCATTTTTTCAAGAGCCTTCAGGGCTTGATAGGCGGAAATATCATCGGAATTTTTTTTAATCTTCCGAAGACCTTCCGGAGTGTTTTCTTTATGCTCCTCTTTAATTTCACGCCGTATTCCAGCGTCCCGCCTCGCGTCAATGCTTTCCCTGTCGTCTCGCCGCATCTCTGGGATATTGGATCGTAGAACAATCACATCATAATGTTCAAACAAAAAAAAGGCGTCTGTGGACGCCTTGCAAATTTTAGATAATGTGAAATAATTGCGCTATTTTTGGGTCGGCTTGATTTTTAAATCAACCGGAGTCTGAGCCCCCCGCTGGGCGAGCTCGCGCACGCAATAGATGATGTCCAAAATAATATGCTCCTCTTCGGTAAGCTCTTTCACTTCATAAAGATGCTTAATCTTTTGATTCATGCGTATTAAGACATTGGTGTAAGAGTCGAGGTCTGCCTTGACGTCCGGCTGGCTGAACTGAACCTCGAGCGCTTGATAGATTTCTTCGCCGAGTTTCTGTTTTTTCTCCGGGTCGGAAACATCGCGCATAAACCCGACAATCTCTGTTTTATTTTCCTCAAGCGTCTTAGTAATGACACTATCGAACTCAACAATAAAATGGTCCATCGCCTCGTCGGTCTTTTTTGTCAATTCGCTTTGCAGGTAAACCCTGCCTTCGGGGATGGCTTTGAGGAGTTGTTCGCAGGAGTTGCGAGCCACTTCGGGAGCCATGGCTCTCAGTTCGCCTTCTATGCTTTTTGAAAGTTCGGGCAGCATTTTTTCGATTTTGTCGCCTGCGACCATCATGATGGATTGAGGTTCGAGAACCTCTTTAATCAAGCCCTTGATAAAGCCGAAATAGATAAAAACAATTATCAGCAGGACAATTCCGCCGATAACTGTAATCGTCATGGTTTTCTTTTTTTTGCTGATGTCTTTGTCTAATTTTTCTGCCAAAGAATCAATTTTCTTTTCGATGTCTATAAGGTCGCTCATTGCCATCACCTCACTTTCCTTCCGGAATTTTTTTATCGGCAGCCTGAGCCATCGGGGCGCTCGGCTTGCCGGCTTCTGCGAACACGTCCTCGAAAACTACCAGTTTCAAAAGAAGCAAATCACCAAGACGCTGAGCGGCATAATGCACCAGTTGAGTGTCGTTCATTTTGGCAATATTATCCGGAATAGATGCGCTGTCAAGCGTCGCGCTCAAATCAGATAGGACTTCAATCTGCGGCTTGAACAATTCATTTGCGAGTTTCAAGGAAGCCGTATGGGCAACATCAAGCGTGCCGTCCATAATTTCTTTGCGTTTGGCGGAATCCTTCAACTCCGGCATGTCCGCGGCAAGGACACCCAATTGTTTTTCAAGCATCTTATTAAACTTTTCTTCCAGACTGCGGTTGACGAATTCCCCCACATTTTTTATTAATAAATCCATTTCTCTGGTAAACGTTTCCGCAATCTCGGGCATGCTTTTGTCAAATTCCTTGAATAGGGCTTCCTGATAAACGGGGGCGAGATTCTCCGCGAGATTTCCCGCTTCTGCCCCGACTTTTGGTATCAGCGCAACAAGCTCCTCCTGCGCCGCCTTTGCGTATGCTTCCTTGTCAATGTTCCTGAAAATGTTGATGACTGACAAGACCTGAAGAATGATGACCACAGCCACCACCAGCAGAACAAGCCGTCCCACCCATACAGCTGTCCGTGTGGCGGATTTGAGCTCTTCCATCTTGAGCTCAATGGCGGCAACTTTTGCCAAAACCTTGTCCGCTGACGCTGAGTTTTCACCCTTAGCCATGAGTTCCTCCTTTAGATAATATTTTTCATGAAATGATGCAATTGATGCTGCGCCGTTTTACCGCCGCGCATCCCCCATCTCACATCCACCGAAGGAGAAGCCATCCGTTTCGGCGAACAGTTATCTACCTACAACAAATTTAAAAAGCGAATCAAGGGAAAAACGCATAACCAACAGATATTTAATTCAAAAAGGAGATTTTTTTGAAGGGTTTGTATCGGAAAAAAGCGCGCCCGCGGAGGTTTTCAAGAGGGACAAATCCCCATGCGCGGCTGTCTAGACTGCTCTTAGAATTATCCCCCAGAACCATGATATGACCAGCCGGTATCGTTGCCTTCGTGAAATAATGGCGGTCGCAATCATTCTGATATTCAATGTGGTCATAAGGCTCTCCAGTGAGCTTTTTATTATTGATATAAACGCCCCCTTCCCGAATTTCAACCAGATCGCCCGGAAGACCTATGCAGCGTTTGATATATACGGGTTTATCCTGCGAATAAATTATCGGAGGAACCTTGAACACCACGATGTCTCCGCGTTTGGGCATCTGAAACCAATACTCGAATTTGTTGACCACTATCTTATCCGAACGCATGACAAATTTCCGCCCGATGAGTTTGTGCTGCGGAGGATGGAAGATAATCTGGTCATGCGTGTATCGCCCGTTTTCCCGATAAAATACATGGATGACGCTTGCGCCCTTCATGATAACAAGGTCATCCTCGCCGTTGTTATCGTAATCAAATTCCGTGCATAAATCGCCGACAAGCGTTGGAGTCATGGAGCCTGTGGGGATTTTAAACAGCTCCACGATAAATGTTCTAATAAACATCGCAAGAATATAAGCGATAATCAAGGCGTCCGCCCATTCCCGAACGCTCGCAAAAAAAGATTTATTTTGTTTTTTTTGTCTGGATTGTCTACCCGCATCGGTTGTTTCAACAGGTTCTGCATTCATTCCATTCTCTCCGTATCCTCAAAATGTATATTGTTTTAGATACCCTAATACAACATATAGGCGGAAAAATCCGCACCCGAGATCCCTTTGACCCTTGTTGTAACTGTTTTGGTGATTCTGCCTGTTTCAAAATCCACATGAACAGTCAAGGGGATGCGCATTCCCGGAGTTGCCCCCTCATTGACTGTGGCGTCAAAGAACAGGGTGACGGTTGATTTGGCTGGGATTGTGCCGCTCCATGCAAGTGTATTGTTTTGATAATCCACAGCAATGTTGCCGCTTGTCGCAAACGCCGAGCCCTGATTTATTTTGATGGTTTCGGGGATATCCGTCCCCATTAAAGGCGATGCCGGCAGCATCCCTTTGTTCACCAGTATGATTGTGTAATGGAAAACCTCGCCGGGATCGGCGACGGCGGGCGCGGCGCTGATTGATGTGTCGGCAAGATTGTAGTTCTGCACGATGGAGGTTCCCCTTGGGAATACGACCTCCGGTGCGCAGTTGCCCGAAACTTCTCCTTGTGCAACGATGACGGCGCCATCCGGAATCACTCTATCAACCCTGACCTGATAAACAACGGGTTGGAAACTTCCATGCATAATCAGCCCGCTCCATTCCACCCTGCCGGCAAGAGGATTCCACGTCCCCGAATCATTAAGGACAGATACAAATGTGGTATGCTCTGGGATGTACCCGAAGACATTGAAAAAATTCATAATGTTTCCCGAATTGACAGCGTTGACAGTTATGGTTACTACTTCGTCGGGTTGGCAGAAGGGTTTGTTAAAAAATGTCGCGGATTCATCCACAGGCGTTGAATTGACCATCGTTGTCGCGGCAAGATTGAGCGACTGTGTCTGGTGGCGCAGGCTTGCCGTATTGGTTAGCGCCTCATTGCATAAAGCCCAGTCTTCATCCACTTTAACCTTAAAGGTAAAGTTCCGTTCATCAAGAAACGCCCGATGGACATGTTTGATGCGCACGGCAAGGGAGTCGCGAATATATGTATCCACCGGCAAACCTTGGCAATGGTATGTTATCCCTTTTGCCCCTGTGGGATCCTCCATACCAACGCTGGCGGTTGAGCCGTCGCCGTAAAAGGCGGAATCCATCGTTTTATATTGAAATAAAATCTCGCTATCTTTCTCGTATAAAATCGCCTCAAACTCAAAAGCGGGTTCATAATTGCCAAAGTCACTGAAATGGTGCGCCTTCCAGCGGACAAAGAAAAGACGATTCGGCGCGGTTCCCTCGCTGCCTACCCAAATCCCGTCGCCTGCCATGGACGATATTGTCAGGTCGTCCCAAAAGGGGGCAATCACGGCATTCGGCGGTTGTGTTGACGGCAAGCATTGATTTTCTGAAACAGAATGCTCTGGGCTAAAAGCCAGATATCCGTTTGTGCTGATGCTGATTTTTGAATAATCCACGCCAAAGAATTGAAATTTGAACGGAAGAGGATACTCCAATCCCATATCATCGCCTTCCAGCGAGAGTTTATTGCCGCCGTCACGCCAATTAAAAGTTTCCTGACCGCTGATGCTGTCCGTATATGTTGGGGTAAATGACGGCTCTGATGACTTGAGAAGATTGCCGCTCCATTCAATTCGCTTCTCGGCGGAATTATAAAAGCAACCGCCGGTTGCGCTGCCATTAACAAACGTTGCATGGGCGGGAATCGGGTCAAAAAGTTGCAGCCCCGTCGCGTCATATTCCGTGCTTTTATTAACCAGATATATGCTGTATGTGAGCGTATCGCCGGCGATCGCCTGCTTTTTATCCACTTTTTTAGTGGATTGGACAAGCGAAGGACCTTCGATTGTGGTTAGGGCGGCGCGCGTCAATTCTCCGCATGAATCGCCCGAAATATTTAGAATGTTCTCAATCTGAATACCGGGAAATGTCACGCGATTCAGAACAGTCTGGAAGGTCATTATCCTTTCCTCGTTGGAGTTTAAAAACCCGTTCCATGTTAGCGTCTTTGTGTTTGATGTCCACTCCAGCCCGCCTGTTGCCGAGTCTTCCAGATATGTCGCATATTCTGAAATGGGGTTATTTAAATGCACGCCATCAATCTTTGTGAGCCCGCGATTTCTAATCTTGATGGTATAAGTTAGTTTATCATTTTGTTTCGCCGTTGCCTTGTCAACCGCAATGGTTGATTCAATCAGCGATGCGCGCAGCGAAAGGCTTTCAACATAATCTGCGGGCGAATCCGAGATTCCTCCAAAGGCGAACAACCGTCCGCCAGAAAAAGCGGAGGAACATCCCGCGCGTCTTTTATCATTGAGTGGATATATAATCTCCCATTTATCCGCGCGTATATCATAACGCTCCGCACCGGATAACCCAAACCATTCGTTTGAGCCCTCCTTGCCGCCGCCGCCAAAGACGTAAATATATGGATTGCCGTTTTCCACGACCGCCTCGCAGCCGAACGAATGCCTTCCCTGCCTCATAGGCGAGACCGTTGTCCATGATTTTAGCAAAGGATTATATGATTCGACAATGGATAGATTTGGGAATCCGCCCAAAACGAATATTTTTCCATCTGCTGCAACCGCCTGCGCATGCGAGCGAGCGCCGCCCGGCATCGGCGAGAGCGATGTCCATTGCTCCGTATCCGCGTCATAGCAATATGCATAATCGGTATGGACAACTCCATTAAATCCGCCAAAGGTATAAAGCCGCCCTTGAAGCGATGCGCACGCGACGCCATAAGCAAAGTATGGAAGATTTGCTTTATATTCCCATGAGTCCGCAGTCGGATCGTAAACCTCAATAGCGGAAAGCTGCCGCGGGACTTGTTCTCGGTTGAACCCTCCGACGACATAAATTTTGCCTCCCAAAACCGCCGCGCCCGCATTGGCGCATGGAATTGTCTTTGGCGCGCAGGCCGTCCACCTTCCTGTAGCGACATCATATCTTTCATTTAAATCAAGCACTTCAGCGGATTGCCAGTCAAGCCCACCGATGACATATACTTCGCATTCTTTTGGGCTTGCAGATACTTGCCGATATCTTCGCGTCATCATCTCCGCCTCATTGCGCCAGTTAACAAATGAAGCCGTTTTTATGAGATGGCTCGACTCCACCGCCAGATTTCCCTTTGACCCGACCTTGAGAATAGCATTATCAAAGCCAAGCGGTTTGGCGGTATGAGGGACGTCAATCTTGATTGCTATTTTTTGGCTGCCGCATGGGGCGAGCGCGCCGGTTTCGGTAATCTGCGTTGTCAAATCCTCGCGCCAGATACTCGCATGCCAGTTGCCGCCCGCGATAGATAGATTGAAATTATCAGCCGTCTTTCCCATATTATAGATAGTCTCATAACATATAATGGAACGTCCGATTTCTCCTTTGACCAAAACATCTCCCGGCGATACGCTTACGGCATTATTGGAAGGTTTGGTGGCAAGCCAAGAGATGGCTTTTTCCAGAAGGAGCGAACGCTGATTATCAGGATTAACCGAGTCCAATCCGAACGATAAATAAACAACCTTCCATGCAGGCGTTCCGCAATTGCTAACCGCAAGCCCGCCCAATTCGCCGTTATCATAATAAAAACATGGAACAGCCGCTGTATCCAGCGGAGAAATAACATCCGGCGTAAAACTCTTCGGCGCATTTTCCGGCAGAAAAACGCCAGCTCCGCCGAAAGCGATATTTGCCCCGCGCAATGCATTGGAGCCCGAACCGCCCGACGGCGCCGCATCATCTCTCACATAAGAAGCCTTGAAATAACTCTTATAAAGGGCGGTATCCGAATCATACCGTCCGATGTTTTGCCCGCATAAAAGGAGTTTGCCGCCCGCATCCAGAAATCCCTTGAGCCTGTCCGCAGCCCCAACGGAATTGGGACTGAAATTCGATTGCGCCCAGATGACGACCTCATAAGCGATGAGCGTGTTCACGGAGGGCATTTCCCATGGCGCGCCGATGATGAGCGAATCAAATGAATAATCGGCATCATCCAACGCCCGCTGATAATATCCCAAGACTTGCCAGCCCTGATTCCATGAATAAGAGCCCTCTGCGTCCACGAGAAGAATAGAAGGCGCGCTTGCCAGTTTGAAATCCATTTTGGTGGTTCCCGATATGGTAATCGTCTGGCGGGCGGAACGATGCGCGCTGCGCCCTGTTATCTTCAGGTTATAAGTTCCTGTGGGAACCATAAAAGAAAAATTCCCCGTCATCGTTGTGACCGATTGTCCCGTCTCTTTGATTGTTATTGTGCCAGGTATCGCAACGTTCGGATTAACGGCATCCACAATGCGTCCGCTGAATTGATAAACTGGTTTAGGTTTGAGAGTTGCATTCACAAGCGAAGCCAACCCGTTTTGAACTGTAACTCCATAAATATTTAGCGGCTCGTATTCGATATGTGAAAAGGCAACATCATAAACACCCGGAAAAAGCGGGAAGGCAAAAGAACCATCCGCTCTGGTGAAGGTGGTGATGTTATCATTGGGCGATGTCTGCAAACTCGCCTGAACTCTGACGCCTTGAATAGCCTTTGCATTATCCGAGCGCGTCGCCGAACCTTTGATAATACTGCCTGCCCGCAGGATGCTCATAGCGCGCAAGGCGTTGATATAACCCCATCCAAAAGTGTTGTCAGGACCCGCCTCGCCCAAATCCTTGCAGGAGGAACGCATGACTCTATCGAGGATGTCTATATGAAGTTTGGGTTCAGCGGAACGTAGCAATGCAAACACGCCCGCCGCATGAGCCGCCGCAATTGCCGTCCCCGAATAACCGCCCTCATATTGTCCAGAGGGAATACAGCCGAAAACATCAACTCCCGGCGCGCATGCGTCGGGTTTGATTGCTCCATAAAACGAAGGACCTCGACCGCTCAGATTGTAAATTTTTCCCCACTTATCAACCGCTCCAACGGAAAAAACCTCCGGCAGAGAACCGGGACTTGCCGCCCCGCCGGGCGCGTCGCCAACATCGCCCGCCGGAGCGACGACAATAATCCCCGCCGCCTTTAGCGCTTGGATATTCGCCCTGAACGTTTCATCCAAAGGATTCATCGTGCTAAAGCTGCAAAACACAATATGCGGCGCCATTGCAGGGTTTGCCTTTGCCGCCTGCCCGCTTAAATCTGTGGGAGCAATAAGCCACTGGAAACATTTCATCATCATAATATTGTCGCGATATGTGCCGCTTGTCTGAAGCCCCGAAGGCGTGACCGCCATCCATCGCGCGCCCGGCGCAACACCGGTCTGAGCGTGCATACTCTTGCCATCGCCAACAGCGCACCCCATTGTGAAAGTCCCAAGCGAGCCCGAATCTGTCGGCGCATTAGTTTGGCTGGCTCCGTAGTCGGCTCCGTATAATTCGCCGTTCATGCTAAACCAATTGTAGGCGTGGCTGGCGGTGGCGCCATTCCAACCGCGATAGGATGATTTAAGCGCAGGGTGATCCCATTGCACGCCGGATGAAATGGAGGCTATCACCACGCCCTCGCCGCGAACGCCGTATTCCGACCAGACGCGCTCCGCATCAACAACATCAACATTCCAGTTATAAGCGGAAAGGCGCAAATCTTCGGATTCTTTTAACGCATTATCAGGAGAAAATGAAATGGGGGCAGGCGCCACAGGATAATTTGGCGTCAGCCTTGCCACTTCTTCAAGGGCGGCAATGGTATAAGCGGCGGTTAGGTCGCCGCGCACAGCCACTGTGTTTGTCAAAAAAAACGACTGCCAACCGGAAACATGACCCTCTGACTCAAGGCTTTTGAGGAGCGCGATTAACGCTTTTTGGGATTTATCGGCGGCGGAACGAAGGGCGTTGCAGACCGCCCGCGTCTGTTCATTGGGAGATTTAATGTCAGCGGGCAATTCTGCTTTTTCTCCCAGCCAAACGATGAATGTAGCCATCCTATAATCTTCTGGCATGGTTTTAGCGGAAAAGTTCGCCGCCTCGTGAGAATTGCGCCCAGTTGCGAGCATTTCTTGGAGGTCAGGCGCAATCTTTTTCAGAACAGGCGCAGCAGCATATCCGTCAGCTTTCCATAATAAAAGAACTGTAAGAATGAAAGACAACATAACACACCGAGAAAACAAGCAAGATTTCTTCATCATTATCGAATAATTCCCCGATTTTATAAAATCAAATAATATAATGAATTAGAGAAATTATATCAAACCTTTCAATGTCAAGCAAGAGTTGGAAAAACACGCGCTTTCAAAAAAATAATTAAAATTAATTTTACAACCAAACCTTCTTTGAAAGGATTTGGTCTATGTTTATAACTTAAAATTTGCGGAAATAGAATGGTTAAGAAAGCATCCACAAAACTGATTCTTGTCCTTCTACTTGCAGCCGGGGCGTTATTAGCAGGATGTGCCAGCTACCAGCGAACCATTTTCTCCCCGTCCATAAAATCGGCTCAGCAGGATTTCAACAATCAAAATTATGAAAGCGCAGTAGCAAAATATCAACAACTTGCCCTGACCCATCCGGACGAAAAAAAGAGACAATTCTTTATCATGCAAAAAGGGCGCGCCCTCTACCTGATGCGTTCTTACCATGATTCCGAAGCGACGTTTCGAGATTATCTCCGCAATTACCCCGACGGATTGTATCTCGATGAATCGGAATCCTATCTGACAAAAATCCAGTCCCTCCGCGCAGAAAAAGATAGAAAAGATTTGCTCAAAAGGGAACAGATTGAAGGGGATATACGACTCCTCCGCCGGGTGATTGAAAATGATCCCTACAACGCTCAAGCGCAATACCAACTTGCCAGCAAATACTGGGATATTGAACAATACGACGAGGCAGCCCGCCACTACCTGCGCGCCGGCGAAATAGACGCCGCCCTTAAGGAAAGCGAACTTATCAAAAACCGCCTTATGATTGACGAATCCGGCGCGGCGGTGCCTATTACCCCGGAGCGCCAGAAATTATTGGAGCAGGAGAAAAACCCGCTCGTGGTTTTTGATGTTCATTCTTATCAGCAACGCGCCAAGCCGGAGGTTCTGGGCGCCTCCAAGGCTTTGAGCACGGTGACAGGCAAAGTCCGAAACCAGAGCAGCCGAGTCATACGAAACGCCACTGTCAATGTCAATTACTACAACGTTCGACACGAAATTCTGGATACGCAGGTTTATTATATAGGCACCATGGGACCGAAGGAGGTCCGCGCCTTTCTTGTGAACGGACAGAACTTTGATAGTATTCACAATGTTGACCAATTTGAGTGCCATACCTTTTTTCAATAAGAATGAGGATGATGAAACACCGCCGAAAATTATTCGTTCTTCAGATTCTTCTCCTTTCCCTGCTGCCGGGCTTTTCCTTGATTGCGCAGGATGAAATGACGACTGCCACATTGGCGCAATCTGATATAACGACATCATCAATGGCGCTGGCTGAGGCGACAACAACCGCATTGGCGCAAGATGAAATGACGACTGCTGCATTGGCGCAATCTGATATAACAACATCAACAATGGCGCTGGCTGAGGCGACAACAGCCGCATTAGCGCAGGATGAAATGCCAGATACAACGACAACGGAACTTTTAACGCCGCGAAAACGCGAAAGCACACAAGTGCGCATTCATGCTAAAGTCTTGGAGTGGACAACCGACCTCAGCGATGAATACGGCTTCCGTGTTTTTTACAATCGCTCAGCCGATTCGGGAAACATTTTGCAATCGGCTGATATGACCTATCCGATGTCATCTATGACTGAGTTTGGGGCAAGGGCTTTTCTGGATCGTATGTCGGCAGGGAGCGGCTCGTTTGATGCCATGATTGAATGCCTTGAACAATTTGGTTCTGTTGAGGTTTTAAGCGAGCCAAGCATCATTTGTCCCGTAGTGACGGATGCTCCCAAAGAGGAACCTTATCAGGCGCGCATCACAACCGGGGCAAGGATGCCATTTGAAAAAGCCCAGTCTGTCGGCAACAGCATCGTGCAGGTGACAGATTTTCGCGATGTCGGCGTCACCTTGAATGTTGGCGTTCGCAAGATTATTGATGACCGATATATTCAACTGGTAGTTATGGTTAATGTGAAAAATCTGGCAGGATATATCTCCGTGGGAACGAACCAAAGCGGCAATCCCATGCTGGTTCCGCAGCTGACCTCCCGCGAAATCACGAACCTGCTCCTTGCAGAAAATGAAAAAACTATGATAACTGGGTTGCTCGTCACAGAATCAAAGACTCAATCATCTTCGGGCGTTCCTTGGCTTTCAAAAATCCCGATTATCACACACTTTTTAGGAAATAAGTTGAAAATTCAAAAACGGCAGGAACTGGTATTTCTATTGCGCCCGGAGATCATCTATGATTGATGCTCTGGGGTTTTGTGAAGGTTGGAAAAAAAGAGTTATGCCAAGCAAAAAATTCAAAATCCTATATCCTCTCCCAATGATAATATTCGCGCTTATCATCATCTTTGCCGTAAGCGCCGTAGCCGATGAAGCTGTTCTCGATTTTGAAAATGATCTGGATACTCGTCAAATCGCCATCGAGGCTCTGGTCGTGGAAATTAACGAGGACTATACGCGGGATCTCGGAATCACATACACTTTCGTGCGCGACGATGATAAATCCCCGGGAAATAATCTGCGCGCCTTGGATTTTCGTTTCCCATTCCGCCCCGATTTATCCGGCGTTTCCACGTTTAATTCCAGCGGTAATGATTACAGCATCGGTCGTTCTTATCAACTCCCCGGTATCGGCGTAAAACTCAGCGGGATGGATATAGGACCCGGCAAACTCTCCGGCAATATGCGCGCTCTTTTGAAAGACGGAAAGGCTGATATCCGAGCCCATGCCATTGCCGTCGCGCTTCACAATACCCACGTCACGATTGAAACGGTTGATGAGGTCCCGTTTCAAGATGTGAGATATGATACGGACCGTAAGGAAAACAAACTTGACGTGACTTATGAAAAAGTCGGCGTGAAGTTGAAGGCGCGTCCGGTTATCAAGGACATCAACAAAGGTCGCATCAACCTGCTTATTAATGAAGTCAACCTTTCTAACGTAAGCGGATTTGTAACTCTTCAACAAGTCAACCGACCCATTATTGCCAAATCGAGCGCCAACACCAGCGTGGATATCACATCTGGCGAGACCTTTGTGCTCGGCGGATTCAAAATCAGACGAGATGTCACCACAGAGAGCGGTATCCCTTTGTTGAGAAGCATTCCTTATCTGGGTTATCTATTTAAAAACAATAGAAAGATTGAAGAGAACAAAGATATCCTATTCTTCCTGACGCCTTATCTCCTCAATCCAAGCGCCAGCCCCATCCTGCCCTATGATTTCCGGCACGGCAAATTCCTCGAAGTCAAGGAAAGCCCAGTTAAATATTAACCCTTATTTCTTGCCGTATTCCTTCCACAGCTTGGCAATCATTGCCCAATCCTGAGGCAGAATCTGCTCCCGGGTTGTGTCAATATGCGAGGCATAATAAAGAGAAGGCACGCCCATCAAAGGCTGCATCTGCATGTATTCCAGCCATGCCTTGCGCGAGGGACAGGGCCAATTGTCCATGTCAATGAGAAGCCCCGGACAGGCAAGGGCAGCCATCTCCGCGCGGAATTCCATTTTAAGGATGACGGAATCCTGATAATTCTTGTCTATATCGTTGAGGCGGATGGCGTCGCAGACATCCATAAAATATGGATTGGCGGCATGGGCGATAATAAAGGCATCCTTTTTGACTTTTTTGGCGGAAGAATAAATCTCTCTCAGATAGGTTTTCAATAGCTCTATACCCCAAACAACGCCTGCGCGCTGCGCTTCATTGTGGGCGGGAACGGCGGCAGTGAAATCAATCTTGAACCCATCAGCGTTGTAACAGCCCGCCTTGTCGGATATCATGCGCCGGATAGACTCGCGCAAGAGTTTCACGAATTCGGGATTAGTTGGGTCTTCGCAGATTTTTTGTCCGCCCCTTGTTACGCAAAGTTCGGCGGGAACGCCCTCGCCCGTAAAAAGCCCCCACCACAGAAGCACCTTTTTCCCCTTTTTGTGCATCCGGTCAATAAAACCTCGAATATCCTGCCATTTGCCCTCATCCACGGCGGGCAGCCCGCGTTCCTTCATCCATTTATCGTCAATGATGATTGTGCCAAAAGGGACTTTTTGCTTTTCCAGTATATTGACCATAGACTCATAAAAACCCTGATTGGAATATTGAAAGGGATTCCATTCGAGTTTCATATCCTTTTCGCCGAGTTTCTTGTGGAAATCCGCCTGATATGCCTGCTCTCCCCAGCCGCAGAAAATCGGTTCCCGCCACCAAGACGGCGCCTTGCCGGCAGGTTTTTTCACCATACGGTTTTTGAATAGATAATCCACATAAGACTGAAGCACAGAGCGCTCCGTTGAACCAAAGTGCATGACCAAATGGGGAGTTTCAAAAACGCCGACAGGTTTTGTCTTTCCATAATAAGTGAGGAACAAACCCAGAAAACGCCCCGCAATAAATTCATAATCATTAAAATTATACTCGCCGGGACGGGCGGCTATTCCGAGGCTCATCCAGCGCGATTTTGCCTGATCCGCCACGGCAAAGGCAAGCAGCCCGGGAGTGAAAAAGGCATTGCCCCCGTTGAAATTATTGTCATAATTCACGCTGACCTTGGCAAGTTCCTGAGCGGATACCCACTGCCGGTCGAGGGCGTTTGGCTCCGGATTGAAAAGCCATGCAAAAGATTTAGAGGATGATATCTCCTGAATTTCCACCGCGCCGTTTGAACCAGTTTTAGGCGCCGGCTTGCCGCCTTTTTCTTTCGGGGCAAAAATTTTTGGCACCCCCCACGCCTGAAAATAATGCAGTTTATCTATCGGGGCGCCTGCATTGAATCGGTAATAGTATTCCAACCTATCCTCATAACATTCAAAAACAAAGGTCATTTTCTTGTGCAGAAGACTTGTCCCCTCAAACGAAAGACGATGCCCGCCTTCTATCTCCTCAAGTTGCGGGGTTTTGACAATTCGCGTCAGGACGTCTTTCGATTGAATGCCATCGCAGCCAGACCAAATGCAAAGTTTCTGGCTCCATTCGCCCACCGTCAGGCGGACATAAACCGGATCTTTGACGTTGTAACTGAGCGAGTAAGCATCTGACATTAGATTAAATGTGCTTTTCCGTGTTTCCACAAGAATACGCATTTTTCCGCCTCCTCACAAAATAATGACAATAATACCCCTCTCGCTTGACTGGCTTCAATAACTATTTGTTTGACTTTGCCGGCATAAGAAAAAAGAGTATTTTGATTTTATCAATGAATTAGAAATTTTTAAACATTTTTTTACATCCTGTCAAATCAAAGAGGAAATAAAATGCGAGCCTTGATAACCGGCGGGGCGGGATTTATCGGTTCTTATCTGGCGGAGGCGCTGCTTGACAAAGGGTGGAAGGTGTCCATCATAGACGACCTTTCCACAGGCAGCATCAAAAACATTGAACACTTGAAACCCAATCCCAATTTGGATTATACCATTGACACCATCATGAACATCCCCCTGATGGCGGAACTGGTGGACCGGGCGGATTGCATCTTCCATCTGGCGGCAACGGTGGGCGTTCGCCTGATTGTGGAAAGCCCCGTCCGCACTATCGAAACCAACATCAAAGGCACGGAGATTATTCTGGAACTTGCCGCCAAAAAGAAAAAAAAGATACTCATAACATCCTCATCGGAGGTTTACGGCAAAAGCAACAAAGTCCCTTTCCGCGAGGATGATGATATAGTGCTGGGTCCAACTATCCGCGCAAGATGGTCGTATGCCTGTTCCAAGGCGATAGACGAATTTTTGGCTCTTGCATACTATCGCGAACGCAAACTGCCCGTTATCATCTGCCGGCTGTTTAATACAGTTGGACCGCGCCAGACGGGCGCTTATGGAATGGTCATCCCGCGTCTTGTGCGGCAGGCTTTGAAGAACGAGCCGATTACGGTTTATGGCGACGGCAGCCAAACCCGCACATTCACGGATGTGCACGAGGTTGTCTGGGCGTTGCGCCATGCCGTTCTTGAAACCGGGGCGGAGGGCGAGGTGTTCAACATCGGCGGCACCGAGGAGATTTCCATATTGAATCTGGCAAAGATGGTCAAATCACTCACCGAAAGCGATTCGGAAATCAAATTCATCCCCTTTGACGAGGCTTATGATAAAAATTTCGAGGATATGGGCAGGCGCGCGCCGGATATTGAAAAAGCCCGCCGGATAATCGGATTCAACCCGCAATGCCGCATGGAAGATATCCTCCGGAAAATCATTCATCATATTAAAAACAATTCCTAAAAAATCGAATAGCTGCAATAAAAAAAGGGCGCAGATTTTAATCTCTGCGCCCCTTTTTCGTTGAATTAACTGCTTTTACCTCCCCTCCGGCGTAGGAGTGGGGAGCGGCGTCTGTGTTGGCGTCGGAGTCGGTGTAGGAGTGGGTGTTGGCGTCGGCGTCGGTGTCGGCGTAGGAGTCGGTGTAAAAACTCTATCTGGCATGGCATCCGAAGGATAAATATAAACCGACACATCGTCCAAAATCAGAGTTGCGGTGGCGCGGTCAATTTTCTTAGGATCCGCCGGCAGCGGTTCCTGGATATTGATGAATTCGAAAAAGAGTTGAAGTTTGACGTTGGGAATGGCTTTGCCTTGATGGTCGGTAGGCGAGAGGAAGAACACGGAATAGGTTCTATTGTTTGTGGTGGGCGAAGCCTCGCCGTTGGATAAAACCCTGCCTTCGTCGTCAACTGAATAAGTGCTGTCAATTTCCTTAGCCACCGCTGCCTGCCAGTTTGTGGCATTGACGCGCAGACGCATCTTCGGCACTTGCCACTGAAGTGTGTCAAAGTCGCAGCGAACTGTGAAATCTACGCGATAAAGATTGATATCCTCGGTTAGTGTGATTTCATTGTCAGCGCTTTCCCAGCAGCCATAAGTTTTGTTATCAATGCCCATCAACCAGAGCTGACCCGGATACCACTGATTATTGGGCTTGTTGAGCGCAAGCTCCGAGCCATCCGGATTAATGATTTTATCCAGACCCCAAAACTTCCAATTTTGCGGACCATCATCAAAGTTGTAATGGCGCACGCGATAAGGTGTGAGCAGGCTGTTTAAGGGGTAGCGCTCAACCGAGATGCCGTCAAGGAATACAGTTCCATTGACTGCATCTTCCGGATTCAGATTGATAAGGTCAAAGAAGAAGGTCATTTTGTTGCCGTTTGACCAATAAGGGTTGGGAATGAAATAAAGACTATATTCTTTGTTGCCCATAAGGCTGGGGGCAAAAGCGCCGCCAAAGTCGCTGGAGATATAGAGATTGTCGGTTTGCTGCGGTTCCATAGCGTTATCAGAAACGCGCAAACGGATTGTTGGAGTTTTATCCTGCGGTTGATTGGAGCGGATATAATATCGAACCCTGTAAAGATTATTCGCAACAACCTCGGAAACATCCGCCGGACTTTGCCAGAAACCGTAGCAGTTGGAGCTGGTGGATTGCAGGGCAAGCGAATCGCCTGTTGTCCATGCCAACGGCGCGTCATATTCGCCCTGCTGCCCCGTGAACGTCCACCCCTCATCGTTCGGCGTTTGGTCAAAAGTTGGCCCGTATTCTTTTGTGCCATTGCGGTTTAGATAGAAATGATTCTCCAAGTCATACCGATAAAGGAAACCATATACCGGTGCCTCGTGCGTTTGGGCTAATGGGTGAGGCAGCGAGTATCCGAGATAAATCATATTAGTGGAAGGGTCGAGGCAATACTGGTCATAAAGCAGCGGCATGGTAAAGAACGTGTTAATGCGGAAGTGAATCTCGCGACCGTCGTATTCATCCTTGACGGGGAATTCATAATCCTCTTCATAAGTTTCGATGGAAATGGCGGGAATCTCAAAATCATTCTGAATGACATTTCTTGCTCCAGCCTCGCCAACGTTGCCTGTGCCGCCCGGACCTTCGTTAAATGACCAGTCCGTGAATGTATCATTATCGGGGACATTATCCGGGACATCATGACTCGGCGTGTCAATAAGGTTGATAACAGGCGGGAGATTAAATTCGCTCAAATTATACATAGTGAGCTGCAATTCTATATCCTCGCCCGCATCAATCACACCATTATTGTTATACCTGCCGCGCCTTCCGCTGTAACCCAGACTGTCGTCATCAACCTGCGCCTCGAATTTCAACGGGATATTCACGCCTCGCAGCGGAATTGTGGCGACCCATTCATAGTTGTCGGCATCCGCAAAAAGGAAATAAATCTCAAAAGGATACCCCCCTGCCATCGAAGGCAGGTCTTCGCGAACATGGAAGGGGATTGTATGGTCCTTGGTGACCCCTTTATCAATGTTGTTGGCGGTGATGTAATTTTCTGGAATCTGGATGTATTCATCGGGACAGTATATTAAGATGGATGTTCTGCGCGTGCCAACCGCTCCCGAGTTGCGGAAGAACGCCCACATGTAAATATCCTCGCCCGCATCTATCTGTGCATTGTGATCCCCGTAGGCTAAAGTGTATGGGAAGACTACCGGCGGCGGGTCTTCCGGATCAAAAGGCAAGGCGTTAGGATCGAATATCTCTTCCTGCCCGATGAATTGACCAAAGAAACTTGTGGAATACCACCATTGATTAAACGGGGCGGAAACAGAATTAGTAAGCAAAAACTTTTCATTTTTCACAATTTCGCGAGGATCCCAGTCCAAAGCGATGCAAGCAGTTCTTACGCCCATTCCCAAGCCGGTCATATTTATCTGGTTGCCGGAAATGGGGCAGGATGCCATGACTCGATAATGCGGCTTTTGAAAACGGCTGTCCCAATAATACCAAGAGTTGTATAATGGCCGGGGCGTCAAATCCACATAAGCGTAATTGATATTTGATCCCCATGCCCCCTGGGTGCCGCAAATGGTGTGTCGGAAATGCTCGATAGGTCCCGGAATGGCGTACGTCACCTTAATGATTTTACTGTTCAATACTTCCGGATAATATGCCCCAGCGTTGCTTCGGATATACACATTCACATTATGAATCCCCGCAGTTTGTTTGAACCGATCCAGCGTGAACTTAACTTTGGTTGTTTCACCATAGGCGCTTCCAGCGGATGGGACAATGGAAAGCGCGGGGTCATCCGTATAGAGGCACCAGTTTACGACACCGTTTCGTGTTCTGTTAGAAACGCTGATAGTGGCTTCATTCAGATAAGTGCTCAGATTAACGATAGATTGGCTGAATTCAAGCGTGTCAACCCCTTGAACATCCTCGGAAACCGCGGCTTCAACGCCCTTAGAGCGTTTCATACGAATGAATTTCTTATCAGCCAGATCATAGACTTTGGTGTCAACAGCAAGGACGTAATATTCAAGACGTGTGTATTTTGGGGTGGGTCCGTCAACATAGGATCGTGTTCCAGCGCTGAGCGGAAGCAGGTTCATGAGGGTATTTTGTTTGGCAAAAAGCCACGGGTCTTTCCATTTATCGCCCAGTTCATATTCACGGCGGTAAATGTTGTAAACAACATTGGGATCGCTATAATCATGAGTCCATTGGAGCATAATGTCTTTATCGCTGGGAGTCACCGTAAGCTTGGGTTCCGGCATCGGTTTTTGATCCGACCCTATAACAACAAAATGGCGAATGACGGGCAGGGAAACCAAATTCACATCCGGCAGATTGAAATCGGGATCATTAAATCGAGCTTCAACGGGTGTGCGCACCTGCAGGATGAGGGTGTATTCTCCCGGCTGCAATCCGCTGAAAGTCTGCCGCGCCCCTTGGAACCAGTCGCTCCAGACGATTTCATTGCCGCTGATAAGGGTGGTTCTATATTCCATAAAGTTAGCGCTGGGCAGTTTCCCGTATTCAAACCCCTTCCAATAAGAGGTAAAGTGGAACGTGATGAGCGTGTCTGATGTCACCTCTTGTTCGCCCGGACCAAGAACAATATAGGGCGTAGGTCGAAATTTATCCGGCAGAAAGGAATTTCGAATATAGACAATCTTGAATGATGGGTCTGAATTGCCTTTCAAAATAAAAAGATCCTCAGAAAGCGGTTTTGAACAATCACTTTGCCGGTTTGGGGGGAGAGAGGATGAGGATAAGGCTGAAGCAATTTCCTCTGTGCAGTCAGTTTCAAATGTCCATGTGGTCAGATCTGTAACCGGTGTCTGAAGTTTTTCGAAATGCATGGCGATAAGGAAAGTAGCGTCGGTGCGTCTGTTGAATTGTTTTAAGTCGCCAACGGTCACTTGTATTACTGTTTCTTGCGGTATGCTATAGGATGTGGAGGTGCTGAACTTGATCGGCGCCTGATTCACAAATATGCCAGTATTGACGCCGGTTTCTTTCATCGTCAATAAAACGGTTGGATAGGTTTTAGAGGCGGCGTTGAGCAACAATGACGATGTGAGTCTGATTTTGAATGTGTCTGTGGTGTTTTCATTAGCGTTCAGGTCGTCATCAAAGATTCTTAAACTGGCGGGCTCCGCGAAATTCTTGTAACGCGGCTTATCCCATGAAATCATTGTCGGACTGCGGAACCAAAGCGGCTGTGTATCCAAACTGTAAATGTTTTCGTCATTCGGGCTGAAATAAGTGACGTCAAACGGACGCCCATCCTGAACCTGCAGGACGTAATTCGCCGCATTGGATGCCACCAGACTGAACGTGAGGTGCTTGCCTTTAGGAAGCGAGAAAACACCGCTGTTCACATCGGTTTCCACCAGTTTGATTCGTATCGTCTTAGGTGCGGGCAACATATAACTGGTCACATCAACTTCGATTGTTTCTGCGCGAGTAGGGTCGTGGTTTTGATCTGAATTATTCAAAGTGATGATTGCTCGGTCGCGGATGCCGATGAACATCGGTTTGTCTATGTATATCAAAGAGGGAGTTGTTTGCCAACTTGCCACCGTCTCTGATATGACCTGCGACGGCGAATTGTAAGTCGCAATCACATTGTCATTGTTGGCGACATGAATTTGTCTCAAAGTCTCGCTTGATTGCTGCAACGAGAATCGCAAATCCCTGTCATCGCCTGCATTTGTAAAAACGCCGGTTCCGAGTCCTGTTTCATAAAGCCGGAGATTAATACCGCCCGGTTTGGGGTCTGTGTTGCTTGTGATGCGGACAATGATTGATTCCAATGTTTCAGATGTGAGATTTGCATCCGGGTCAACTACCGTTAAAATCGCACGATCATGGATGCCTGAATAGAGTTCCTTGTCAAAACTGATTGATTTGGTCGCCGCTTTCCACGTGGCGGTGTCCGATTCGGGTTTCGCTGTGCGCGGCACATAAGTGGCGGTAATAGTGTCCAACAGGTTTTGTGGATTGCCGACTTTCAATTGTCTGAGGTTCGGATCGCTGGCAAACAGCGAAAAATGAAGTTTTTCCGCATCAACAAGAGCGGTGAATATGGAGGTTGAATCCCCTGTTTCTGTCAGAACGATATTGATGCCGATGGGGTCGCCGAATTGGCTGCTGACAGATACAATAACCTGATCCGGCGCTAAGGGATTGATATTGGCATCCTTGTCCCCAACTTGAATTCTGGCAAGGTCGTGAATACCCACATACTCGGGTTTGTCAAAATCTATGCTCACAGCAGCTGCTTGCCAACGGGCATAACCGAGCAAAGCGGACGAGCCAGCCGGTTTGTATTCAACCGTTAGCTGGTCATAAAGGATTTTATTATCAACCTTGAGAATGCGCTGGGCGGGATCGGTTTGTGTCAGGGAAAATTTTATTAAATCCTGCGCCCGCTCATTGCGGAAAATGCCGGTGGCGGGTCCCGTTTCGTAAAGGGTTAAATTGAAACCGACTTTGTCTGCCATGCTGCTTATCCGGACGTTTATCTCATCAATGACGGAAAAATTTGTGTTGGCGGAAAAATCCTCAATAGTCACAATCGCCTTGTCATGTAATGTGTCATAAACTGGTTTGTCAAAATAAGCATTCCGATATTGGAACACCCAATGATCTCCAAGGTAGGTGGTCTGAAATCCCTCCGTCGCAATGCCGCCAAAGCAATATACAAGATTCGTGTCGGTGTCGTATGCAAAGGCTGATTTGGAACGGATGGAGGGAGTCTGATAAGGCGACAACTTCGTCCAGGTGTATCCGTTGAATGACCAGAGGTCGTTAAGACTTATGCTGTTTTGCAACCCGCCAAAAAGCAAGATACGCTGATGCTCGGCGTCGTAAACCATTTCATGATAAACGCGTGGCGCTGGGGAATTGGGCGTTTCGAGCAACGCCCAGTCGCCGTTTTTAAATATCCATGTCTGGTTGTGTTGTATATCATATTTATCCGCGCCGCCAAAAAGGACAAGTTCCTGGCGGTCGGCAAAATATGCCATGGCATGACCGTATAATTCCGGCGGCGCCGTTTCGGTTTCCACTTTGGTGAATTTCCCGGAGCGATACATCCAGAAATCGCCCAGATAGGGCAGGCTGGGGTAATGAACCGGGTCGGGAATCATTATAGAATTGGGCCCTCTGCCGCCGTAAAAGAATATCGCGTTTTGCGTTGAATCATAAGCCGCGGCGTGGGAATGGCGCGGCATCGGGGTCGGCACAGGAATCGGGATCTGTGTCCATTTCCCGTTCGCATATTTCCATGCGTCTCCCAAAGGAGCAAATGATGAGCTATTTCCGCCGATTAAAATGCCGGACTTCTCGGGGGGGTAATAGGTGAACGTATGCAGCGAACGGGCGGGTGGCTTCACCGTTGGATTGACCTGTTGCCACTGGTCGCCGAGAAATTCCCAAGTATCCTGCAGCGTGCCCGTTTCGCCGAATCCGCCAAATAGAACAAGGCGGCTGTTAGCGCCGTGATAAATCATTGCATGTGTGCCGCGCGCCGAGGGGATCGGGCTCACGTTAATGCGATGCCATCCATCCTGCGCGCTTGCAAGGCTGATGATCAGGCTGAAAAACATGACTGCCGCAAAGACTCCCCGAAAGGTTTTGGTCAAACGCATAATTCTCCCACCTTTATTAATAAGTTCTCAAAAAATGATATAGCTCTACCTATAAAATAAACACATTTTTCATTATACTTGTTTAAAATCCGAGTCAACACAAAACAACAGCGACTCCGCGCCAAAAACGTATTGATTGCCCGCAATGGCGCGCCCGGAGGGAGTCGAACCCCCGACCTGCGGATTCGAAGTCCGACGCTCTATCCAGTTGAGCTACGGGCGCGCACGCTTTTAACCAACGTCAATATGGATTACAAAACCATTCAGGGCATGGCGTCAATCCAAATCAGCATGCCCCTTAAATCTCATCCGGAACCTCATCGCTCAAACGATTGTATATCAGATACCCGATAATAAAACTGACCGCCGCAAAGCCCGACACAATCCCCACGCTCTTCCACGGCGGCATCTGATTCAGATAAAGTATGGAGCGGTAGATATCCACAAAATAATTGAATGGGTTTAAGGCGTAAAATTTTTTTAATGGAGCCGGAACAACGCTTGCAGGATACACAATCGGCGTAAACCAGAACCAAAGCTGAACGATAATCGCCGTCAACTGCCCGATATCCCTGAAAAAAACCGTCAACACGCTGGTTGCCAGTCCCAGCCCAAGGCAGAAAATCATCTGGGCAATCAACACAAAAAAAAGGATGAATATCCGCTCAAATGGGATAATAATCGTAAACGCGCCGGAAAGGTGCAAGGCTGCCAGAAACAAAATGAAGATGCTGAAATTGATGGCAAAATTTATCCCGCCCGTCAGCATTGCGGAAACATGCAGAATCTCCTTCGGAAAAGAAACCTTTTTTATCAGGCTGGCGTGTTCAAAAAAAAGGTTTGTGTAGCGAAGCAGTGTTTCGCTGAACATCGTCCATGGGATGATGGCGGAGCATAAATAAAGGCTGTAACCATAATTTGACGGAATGCCGGGGAGCTTGGCGCGCATCACCTGAGAAAAAACCATAATATAGATGCCAATCATGACAATCGGGTGGATGACGTTCCAGACCACCCCAAGCATAGAGCCCACAAAGCGTCCCTTGAAATCCCGCAGGATAAAGTCCTTAATCAAACTCCTGTTTTTCAGGGCAATGCGAAACATTATGCCTTTCCCGAAAACCGCAACAAAATAACAACCATCGTGTAGTCTCCGGCAATTCCCGCTGTCAAATGGAATTACTCCATTGACACGGACGGCAGCCGTTTGATTTTATCCCATCCATTATAGCCAATATTGGAAAGGACGCAGTTATGCCAAAGGAACGGCGCGAGAAAATTGATAAACTCCAAAAGAATATCGAGCGGGTCATCAAAGGCAAACCGGAGGTTGTGAAAAAAGCGATTATTGCCATTCTGGCACAGGGGCATCTTCTCATCGAAGATGTTCCCGGCGTCGGCAAAACCACCCTTGCCCACCTCCTTGCCGCATCCATCTCCTGCACCTTTCAACGCATTCAATTTACCAGCGACCTTTTGCCCTCGGACATCCTCGGTGTTAGCATCTACGACCCCAAACGGAGCGAATTCGAGTTCAAAAAAGGACCCATCTTCGCCAACATTGTCCTTGCCGATGAAATCAACCGCACCACTCCAAAAACACAGTCCGCCCTTCTGGAGGCGATGAACACCTCACGCGTTTCCATTGACAAAATCACTTATCAGCTCCCTATGCCTTTTATGGTTATCGCTACTCAGAACCCTGTGGAATTTCACGGCACGTTTCCGCTTCCTAAGGCGCAACTTGACCGTTTCCTGATGCGCATCCATATCGGCTATCCCGACCTTGCCGATGAAATTATCATCCTCAAAGAACAAACGGCGCTTGGAAGTCTTGACCAAACGGAGCATGTCCTTGCCGCTGAAGATGTCCTTGCAATGCAGCGCGAGGTGGAAGAGGTTAAGGTGGACGAAGACCTTCTTGAATATGTGGGCAGGATTGCCGCCGCCACGCGCAATTCTCCCCACATCGAACTGGGCGTAAGCACACGCGGGGCGCTCGCTCTGCGCCGCGCCGCACAGGCAAAGGCTTACTATGAAAATCGAGATTATTGCATACCCGACGATATCAAGGTTATGATAGAGCCAACGCTGGCGCACCGCATTCAGGTGGCAAAATCATTCGAAAGCGGCAGCATCGGCGGACACCGCGAGGATGAGGAAATCCTGCGTCAGGTTGTCTCTGACGTGGAAGTCCCGCTTTAATATAGAACATATTGAATTCCGCAGTTTGAAAGGAGATAATTATGAACCGTGTTATTTATTTCGCGCTGTTAGTATCCTTGATTCTGGCATGCGCAACCCATTTCCTGCCGGCGCAGCAAACTCTGGCTGATGCCGACTGGTTTGAGCGCGAAATCGGCGATGGCATTATTTGGCGTTATTATCTTTTCGACAATCTATACGGAAAAAAACAAAGCGTCAGCTATATCAAAATCAATCTCGCCAACCCCAATGTGTCCGTTAAATTTCCCTATCTCGCCAACTCCCGGCAGCTAACCAGTTCTATGATTCCTTCCCAATTCCCCAATGCCATTGCTGGTATCAACGGCACATACTTCAACACATCCGCAGGCGGTCATGTGACTTACCTTCGAATTAATGGAACAGAAATCCCTCCCGGCGGCGCGTTATTTTCCCCTTGGGGATATGAAGGGGCGATTGCTCTGGACACCTCGGATAATACATCCATCATCCCGAAGCCATCCGGCGGGTGGTCAAAAAATACCACACATCCCGATATTATGGCATGCGGACCCCTTCTCATAATCAACGGAGCTATTCCTTACGATAATTTCAATACCATCGGTTCGCATTGCACAGGGCGGCACCCCCGCAGCGCTGTGGGTGTCTCATCCGATAATTATCTCATCCTTTTAACGGTGGATGGGCGCACAGAATTGGCGGACGGCATGACCTGTGAGGAACTTGCCAGAGTGATGGACGAACTGGGATGTTTTAACGCCTTGAACCTTGATGGCGGCGGCTCCACGACTCTTTGGGGAAAGGGCGAACCCTATAACGGCGTCCTTAACTTTCCATCGGATAACAGCACATACGACCATCAAGGGGAGCGCGCATGTTCCAATGCCATCGCCGTCCAATCCATCGCACCGAAACCTAAAACATGGGATGCGCGTCTGATATCCAAATCCTATAAAACATCTATGGAATGCGGCGAAAAGCAAACCGTCGTTTTCACATATCAAAACATCGGAACAGCCGGATGGTCTGACTCGGAAACATCATTTGTCCTTGCCCGACCAGAGTCTCGAACAAGCCCTTTTTATGATGAAGCCACATGGCTCTCCGGTTCACGACCTGCCCGGATGATGCCGCAAACAGCGGCGCCCGGCGAAACCGCCGTATTCGCCTTTACCATTCAAGCGCCCGATGTTCCCGTCACTGCGATTTTTGACGAGCATTTCATGCTCAAGCAATCCGGCATCGGCAGAATCGGTCCCGCCGACAGCGAGGCGTGGATGCGAATCGTCGTCCAGTCGGAACTCATCGGCGGACAAACATTCATCGTGGAGAGCCGCGTCGGCGGAAAAAATTACGGCTGGTATTCGGATAGCGGCATGGCGGATTCCGCCGCCCATTGCACCGCCCCCGATTGCACCGGCAATATCGGCTCAAGGTATGGCTCCACTTATAGAAGCGTTGCCGGGCTTAAAAATTCAACAGCCGCGCCCAGCTTCCCGGAACACGGCTACTACAAGGTTTATGTTGCATGGAGCGATGGTTCACTCCGCAAAAATGCAATCACCTATCATGTTAACCACGCCAAAGGCAAAAACACTTATATCATAGATCAAACGAGCGCCGCAAACACTTGGGTTCAACTCGGGACAGAGGCTTACTATTTCCACAAAGGAACCAGCGGCTCCGTCGTCATGACAAATGAAAATATTGATGTCAGCGGTTCCATGTATATGGGCGCAGTCAAATTTGAATATCAAATTCCCGTTGAGCCCCAAAAAAATTATACCGTTAATTATTTAGGAGCTTATGAAAGCAAACCTGTTATTGATGGCGTGGTTGGCGCCGGTGAGTGGGACAAGGCGGAAGCGGCGGCATCCGGCTTTGTCCAACATGATAACCCCGCCATCCCCGCCGCCGAGGACGGCAGTTTCAAAATGTTATACGACGATGAATATCTCTACATCCTTTTTCAAGTGAACAATTCCTATCTCCCCGGATACGCCGTGCCGCCGGAAAATTATGGCTATGCGGACCTCAATGGAGATAAAATAAATTTTTTCATCAGCCCATTTGGGACGAGCACAGAGCCATTCTATCGAATCCTTTTTTGCCCCAATATCTCAGACAGCAAATGTTATGTTTGGTCTCAGGCAAGCCTCATCAAAACGCTGGACCCCGCTGTTGGGATAGATTGGACGGCGGATAGAGAGAGCGGATTCACCTATAATAATGGACTCCTTACTATTGAATACCGCATCCCATTTGCCCGCTTTAATTATTCCGGCATAAATGTCGCATGGTGTCCTCAAGACAACGAGGTCTGGGGCATACAGCCCGCCATCAGCAACCAGATTAGCGCCGGCGTGTGGGAATATGTCAATTGGGAGCCGGACAATACCCCCTCTTATGTCATGGGCGTTCCCTTTGGCGGATTAACATTTCGGGAAAAAACATCCGGCGTCTCCCGCTGGGAAATATATTAACCCCGAAATTTTAAGGAAATTTTAATAGAATGCCCCGCAACATTGCCAAATTCCGGAACTATCCTATTGACCCGAAAGGCGCCCGTGAAATATAAGTTTATAGTAATAAATATAAAGATGCATGGGATTTTTTATTTTTGCGGATGAATCGGGAAACTCTATACAGCATTATCATTATTATCGTTCTTTGCGTCATTGCGGCCGGGATGTTAATTGTGCAAGGACGCTTTGAGCCACAGGATTTTTTTGCCGTCGAATTTCAGAAGGATAAGCCGGGCTCTCAGGTCAAACAAATATCGCCGCCCGACGATGTCCTCTCCGCGTTTGCCATTGACGGGTATAAACCGATGGGCGAGAAGGAGGAATTCAACGAGGAAAACCTTTCGGATAAAATCAACGGCAAAGCAGACCTTTATCTCGAATGCGGGTTCGTCAGCATGGCTTCGCGCCGGTTTGCGGACATTGGCGAACCTTCGCGCTGGTTCGAGATTTATTTTTACAACATGGGCGAACCCCAAAATGCCTACGCCGTTTATTCGCAGCAGCGCCGCCGCGAGGGGAAAGATTCATCAGTCGCCCCGCTTGCCTATACAGTCGAAAACGCCGTTTTTTTCATGAACGGGAAATATTATTTTGAAATTGTATCGGCGGAGGCTTCCGATGAAATGGTTCTTACCGTGGAGCAAGCGGCTGCCGCTCTCATGAAATCCATGCCGCCCGAGCCGTTTGCGCCGCAGGAACTTTCGCTCCTGCCGGAGGAAAACCGCATCAAGGGGAGCGAGAAATTATTTCTGAAAAATGCTTTTGGGTTCGATAAATTCCCGCCGGTTCTTTTGGCTCAATATAATTTGAATGGAGATGAGATAACCGTTTTTATTGCCGCGCTGGAGGAAGACGCAAAGCCCTTAATGGTCGAGTATGTGAAATTCATGAAAGAGGTTGGCGCAACGGAGACCGCCGATGCGATACCGCCTATTCCGGATGCCGTTGTGATGGAGATGTCCGGCGAGACGGAAATTGTTTTCGCTCATGGAAATATTCTGGGCGGGATTCATGCGGCGGCAAAAAGGGAGTCCGCCCTTGCGCTGATTCCTTCCATTTATGAGAAGGCGAAGAATACCAAATAAAGAGAATGGGACGTGGTTCGCGAATCTGAACAAAACAATGAAACAATATCGCGCCGGCGCTTTTTAATCCGCATGGCAAAGGCGGGCGTCGCCGTAGCCGCAGCGGGCGGGCTGGGCGCGCTGCTTTATGACTCTTTGGGTCCCGGTGCGCGCAAAAACATCGCCGCCGTCTCCCTTCCCGATTTTTCAATCCCGAACCTTGCCCCTAAAATGGCGATTGTTTCTGGCAGCGATAGAAAGGCAACCGCGCAAAAAGCGTTGGAGGCTTTGGGAGGCATCGGAACATTCATCAAACCGGGCGACCGTGTTTTAATCAAGGTCAACGCCGCCTTTGCTACGCCTCCCATCCTTTCCGCCACAACACATCCCGACCTTGTGGGCGAGGTGATTACCCTCTGCCTGAAAGCCGGAGCCGCCGAAGTCCGCGTAACCGATAACCCCATCAACGACGCCGCCAGCTGCTTTCAATTAACGGAGATCGGGCGTGCGGTGGAAAAATCGGGCGGACGGCTCTATATGCCCAAAGAGAGTTATTTCGCGCCCGCCTCCGTTAACGGCGGCGAGTTAATCCGCGACTGGCCTCTCCTTTATGAGCCTTTTAAGGGAGTTAATAAGTTAATCGGGTTGACGCCGCTAAAGGACCACCACCGCAGCGGCGCTTCCATGACGCTCAAAAACTGGTATGGTTTGCTCGGCGGACGCCGCAACATATTTCATCAGGATATTCACAACATCATCAAAGAACTGGGGATGATGGCGCGTCCAACCTTTGTCATACTGGATGGCACTATGGCGATGATGACCAACGGTCCCACAGGCGGGGCGATTTCCGACCTGATGGCGGCGAATCTCATGATCGCCTCCACCGACCCTGTGGCGGCAGATGCATTCGGGGCGACGGTTCTGGAACGCAAGACCGCCTCGCTGCCTTTCATCCGCAAAGCGGCGGAGGCGGGTTGCGGCACGGCGGATTATGAAAAGCTCAAGCCTGCGCGGTTCTCTATTTAATGAGCCAAAAGGCAAAAAAACAAACGGTCGTTAAAATGAAAATTACCACCGCCCGCAGAATCAGCCAGATATTTTTTGTAATACTATTTTTCTGGTTTTGCGTAGTCGCCACGATGGGAACCGAATTCTGGCGTTTGCGCGGCTGGTCTGTGAACTGGTTTTTGAACCTTGACCCTCTTGCCGCCATCGGCGCGGCGCTCGCCACAAGGACGCTTTATCGCGGCATGGTCTGGGCGGTCGCGACGATTGTCCTGACGATTATCTTTGGAAGGTTTTTTTGCGGATGGGTTTGTCCGTTTGGAGCGATGCATCAGTTTTTCGGCTGGCTCGGCGCGTTTGGCAAAAAAATTTCCCAACGCATCGAACGGAACAAATACCGCAAAGCGCAATCCATAAAATATTTCCTTCTCGTTTTATTTCTAATCATGGCGGCGTTTCCGCTTTGGGAATCTGTTTCGCTTCAAACAGGGCTTTTAGACCCGATTCCCTTTGTCTATCGCTCGGTGAATCTCGTTTTGATTCCGATTCTGGATAGCCATACGCGCGCGGTATTTTACTCTTCGCGCCAGTATGACGGAGCGTGGCTTTTGGGGACGTTGTTTCTGGCGGCGCTTTTTCTTAACATCTGGATACCTCGGTTTTACTGCCGTTTTATTTGCCCTCTGGGCGCGCTTTTGGGAGTGCTGGGACGATTTTCTATCTGGAGAATCGGCAAGACCAAAGAGAAAAGCCGCGATTGCAGACTCTGTGAAAAATCGTGCGAGGGCGCCTGCCAGCCCTCAGGCAAAATCCGCATCAGCGAATGCGTCCTCTGTTTTAATTGTCTTCATATTTGCCCCGATAATCTCATCGCATGGCAAACGAAAGAGTCTTCGGCGGGCGAGATTATCAATCCGGATATAGGACGGCGTGGATTTATTTTGTCGGCAGTCTCGGGACTCTTAGCCGTTCCGATAATCCGTTTGGCGGGAACGTTGGGGACGAACTGGCATCACAAGGTTATCCGTCCGCCGGGAGCGCTTGCGGAGGTTGAATTCCTCAAACGCTGCCTTAAATGCGGTCAATGTATGAGAATCTGCCCGACCAATGTTATCGTACCTTCGGGCATCGAAGGCGGGTTGGAAAACCTCTGGACGCCCGTTTTAAATTTCCGCTCCGGCACAAGCGGTTGCCAGCTCAACTGCACAGCTTGCGGCTTCATTTGCCCCACTGCCGCCATCCGCCCCATCACGCTTTCGGAAAAATTGGGGCTTGGAGAATTTTCTGAAAAAGGACCCATCCGCATGGGAACCGCGTTTGTGGATCGCTCCCGCTGTCTGCCTTGGTCCATGAATACCCCTTGCATTGTTTGTCAGGAAAACTGTCCCATGACGCCCAAAGCGATTTATTTGGAAGAGCAATATTCTACGGTTCGCGACGGAGTTTATGAAGCGGCGTCGGCGGATGGAGCGGCAATTCGAGTCAACAAGGCGCAATGGAAACCCGAACAATATGCCGCCGGGGATTATTTTTGCGAAGCAGGCGGAAGGCGGGCGCGGATAATTTCCAATTCTGCCGACACTCTGATTCTTGAAGAGCCTTTGCAAATCGGCGCCGGCGACCGCGTTGTCATCAAAATTCATCTTTATGCGCCGATGGTTGATATCGCAAGATGCATCGGTTGCGGCATCTGCGAGCACGAATGCCCTGTGAGCGGTTTGCGGGCTATTCGAGTGAGCGCGGAGAATGAATCCCGCAACCGCAATCGTTCGCTTTTTTTGAAAAATTGATTGAGAAGAGATAAACACCTCGATGATGGTATGCAGCATTAATTGATTTGAGGAGGAAAAAGATGACGCCGGAAAATAAAAAATTAACCCGCCGCGATTTTATCAAGGATGCGGGCATTGGAGGCATCTCCACGCTTGTGTCGCTGGCTACCGGCGGGCTGGTGGGCAATCTAATGGCGCAGGACGCCACGCCGACAGAGACCCCCAAACCGGAAATCCCTCCCATGCCCAAACGCCCCTTCGGCAAGACCGGCGTGAATGTTTCCATTCTCGCCGTCGGCGGCATCACAGATTTCACAACCAATCAAATCATCCTCAAAAAATCACTCGACTGGGGCATCAACTACTGGGACACCGCCGATTGTTATAACGGCGGAAACAGCGAAATAGGCATCGGTCAGTTTTTTGAGAAAAACCCGGATGCCCGCAAAAAAGTTTTCCTCGTCTCCAAATCTTGCGAACGCTCTCTTGATGGCATGTCCAAACTCCTTGCGCGTTCTTTTGAACGCATGAAGACTGATTATATTGATTTATATTTCATCCACGGCATCAGCAATATAAAAGAAATGGCGCCTGAGATGAAAGGCTGGGCGGAGAAGATGAAAAAGGAGGGCAAGATTAAATTCTTCGGCTTCAGCGCTCACAAAAATATGGCAGAACTCCTGCAAATGGCGCCTTCCCTCGGTTTTATTGACGGCATCATGATGACTTACAATTACCGCATCATGCACAAAGACGATATGAAAAAAGGCGTTGAAGAATGCCAGAAGGCGGGCATCGGGCTGACTGCTATGAAGACTCAAGGCGGCGGTCAGGTCAAAACCGATACCGAAGAAGAACTCAAACTCGCCGGTCAATTTATTCAAAAAGGCTACACGCCGCATCAGGCAAAACTCAAAGCCGTCTGGCAGAATCCCGCCATCGCCACAATCTGCTCTGCCATGTATAATCTGACCGTTCTCTCTGCAAACGTCGCCGCCGCTGTGGACAACACCAAACTGGAATTGAGCGATCTCATGGAATTGAAAACTTACGCCGCAAAAAACTGCTCAGGATATTGCGCCGGTTGCGCCAGTATCTGCGACGCTGCCATGGGGCGCGATTCCCATATCGCCGATGTGATGCGTTATGTGATGTATCAAAAGGAATATGGCGATGCTGAAATGGCAAGACGCGAATTCGCATCGCTCCCTGAAGACGTCCGCTATTCCCTGCGCCATCTTGACTTCGCCGCGGCAGAACATGCCTGTCCGCAAAAAATGCCAATCGGCAAAATCATGCGCGAAGCAGCGGATTTGTTGGCATAACGAGACATTGGAAGCGGGGACATGGGGTTACCGGCTCATTATGTCATTTAAGCAATGGTAAAAAACTTATACGGAAATTTTCTCCGCAATGGCGGAAAATAAACTTGCACACCCATTCGCCGGCGCACCGGCACAACATCAAAAAAACAATTGACTTTTGTTTTTCATCGGTAATAATGGTGTTCCATGATTGATTTGAAAACCCGCAAGGCGATTGCGCTAATTTTTCGCAGACGGCGCAGCTGCATAAAATGAGGTGATGCGCGATGGGGAGTATATCTGCCATAAGCGATAAACAGTCCCCGCAGGTTCACGTCCTCTATATCGGTCCCGATGTGGAGGCGGTGCGGAATCTGATTGAATCGCCTAAACCTCACGACCCAATTTCCCCGACGATAACTCTGGAATCGGATATGCTGAACGCATGCCGCGCTCTTGAACGCAGGCAATCGGCGCTCATTCTTTTGGATATGGACATCCCCGAAGGCATCGGCTTTCAACGCCTGAACATGTTGGGCGATGTCTGCCCTGAGACCCCCATCGTCTGCCTTGTTACCGGCGAGGCTTCTTTCATCGCGCAAGAGGCGCTCCTGAAAGGGGCGCAGGATTATTTGATAAAAGATGAAACCAACTGGAATTTATTATTGCACACTATACGGCATGTGCTCGACCGGTGGAACGCTACAGCGTATCTGCGCAAACAGAAAAAGGAATTGGTCGGTTTGCGTCAGGAATATCAGGCGATTCTGCGGAGCACGCCGAATGGACTTTGCATGCTCAATCCCGACTGGTCAATCCGATGGGCGAATTACTCCATGTACCGTTTGCTTGATGTTGGCGCTCCGGAAACAATGGATTTAACCGGTCAGTCGTTTGCCATATTCTTCAAAAGACAGGCAGATTTTGAACAGTATTGCGCCCTTGCGCGCCAAGGCGTCCGCATGCAAGGCATTGATGACCGCCAGTGGCGGCTGTATCGTCTGGATGGCACGCCCTTTTATGCCCATCTCTCAATCGTGCGTCTTGACCCCGCACAGACCGACCCGGGTTATGCCATCACTATCAGCGATATTACGGACAACGTCAACGCAAACGAGCAACTCCGTCAAACAAAAGAAAAACTCCAGATTGTTTATGACGGGATGATGGACGGGCTGATTATTGCAGATTGCGAAACCCGCCAATTTTATCAGGTCAATGACGCCATCTGTCGGATGCTGGGATACACCCGCGAGGAAATGCACAGGTTGTCCGTTGATAAAATCCATCCCCCTTCCGAATTGCCTAATGTTATCAAGATGTTTGAAATCATCAAAACGGGCAAGATTGATTACATCCACGAACTGCCCTGTCTGCACAAGGATGGCAGAATCTGTTATATGGATCTGGGCGCAAAACTGATTCAATATAATGATAGGTTGTGTTCCATTGGGTTTTTCCGCGATTTGACCGCCCTTGTGGAAGCCGAGAAAAAATTACGCTTCAGCGAAGAACGGCTCAGGCTGCTGGTGGAGCAAATCCCCGCCATCATCTGGACAACCGGCAGGGATTTGACGCTTCAATCCATACAGGGCGTGGGGCTGAAATCCATCGGGCTCGAAACCCAGCCGTTTCTTGGCAAACCGCTGCGTGTTTTTATCCGCAACTTTTTGGCGAATCCGGCAAAGGGCGCCCTCAATTTAGGGAAATCAAGCAAACCCTCGCATGATGAGGAAAAGTTGATTGCCGCAACAAAAAATGCCATAGAAGGCAAACGCGATTCGCTTGAGATTTTTATTCGCCCCGACACCTATTTTCATGTTTGCGTGGAACCTCTGCGAGACTCGGACGGCGCTATTAAAGGCACAATGGCGCTCTCCCTTGATGTATCCGAGCGCAAACGTCTGATGACCGCTTTAATACAGGAAGAACGCCTTGCCGCAATCGGCGGCGCCATGGATTCCATCGCTCATTGCATGAAAAATCTTATAACCATTCAAAACAATGGCATCGGTCTTTTGAAGACCGCGATGGATGGTTCCAATTGGGCGCCCGCCGCCTTAGCCCACGAGATGTTGAACAAAAGTTCCCGCCGGCTTTCCCTGCTCTTGATGAACATGATGGATTATTCACAAATTCGGGAGATTACAAAAGAGGAAATTCAAATCCCTGCCCTGTTGCAGGACGTTATCAAACACTTCGAATTCTCCATTATGAGTCTGGCAGAGGAATCAACAGCGCGCATCGCCCCGCTTGATGTGCAGTTTGTCTCCCGCGTGGAAAAAGGAGCGGAGGTTCACATACTCGACTCCCAGCGAGTTTTCCGCGTCCTCCTCAATCTTGGCAATAACGCCATTGATGCCATGCCCAAAGGAGGGACTTTGACATTAACCGCAGAAAGGATTTCACCGCAGGATGAACGCCTCCTTGCCTTGCCGCCCGATTCGGGCATTCAACAGGCGGAATCCTATCTTATGATAGCAGTTTCCGATACCGGCATCGGCATCCCGCAAGAAATCCAGAAAAAGATATTTGACCCTTTTTTCACAAACAAAGGTTCAAAAGGTACCGGTCTGGGGCTGGCATCAGTAAAACAGCTCATAGCCGACCATGGCGGAGCAATCAGCGTGGAATCAAAACCCGGCGCCGGCTCCGTTTTCCGAATATTTCTGCCTTAAGTTTATCGGGCAGGCGCGCGCGCTTCATTTTACTGATAAAAAACACTTGACGCAGATAGCGCGCTATGTTTTCACACCATTTATACTTCTTGCGAAACATTTTCTCTAAGAGGAGAAAAGGTTATGAAAAAAGGGATTGTTTATGCCGCGGTTCTTCTGACTCTTGTTATGGCGCTTTCGGGGTGCTCTTATTTCAAGAATCGCTACTACGACTTTCGCGACATCACAGACCTTGAGGTGGGCGCCACCTTTGCCAAGCCAAAAAACGGCTCAAAATATCTTGTGCCGCATGCCCTCGGCGCATATGTGGAAGCGACGCAATTTATGCAGCTGGGCGCATTAGGGTTTAATAATATGGATACAGTGGGCGGAACTGCCGGTCTTGACCTTCGCAGCTCCTGGGCTGGAAAGGAATCGCGCACCCGATACGGGTTTGGTCCATGGCAAAAATATGTCATCAACCAAGAGGGTTGGCTGGACGACTACAAGGCGGAAAGCTTTGAAAAGCACGGCATAGACCTCTGCTATAGGGATAATGTCATGCAGGGAATCTGGCGCCGCACGCCCTATCTGCGCGGGCGCAACTATTGGGAATATATCGGCGGCGAATTTGCCATCTCGGAGCCTTTCCTCTCCCACTTCGGCATAAAAATCCGCGCCGGTTTTGACCCTTGCCAGGTGATGGATTTTATTCTTGGGTGGACAACTCTGGATATCTACGGGGATGATCTTGAAGATCGGGGAGAAAAATAAATACCCAAATCAACTGTTTGAGCAGAACGCAATCCGCCCCCGGAATCCCTCGAAATTCAGGGGGCGTTTTTCCATCTGAAAAATCTTGTTGTTGCGGCGGCAGTTGAGCCGTCCTATCCTGTTGTTATGCGAGGTATGCTGATGAGAACATGTCCCAAATGCGGTCTTGAATATGACATTGCGGAAGAGCGATGTCTTCGATGCGGCACGCCCCAAACCCCTCTGCCGCGCAAAAGAAAAATCGAACCCGGCGCCTTGCTCGGCAAAACATTTCGTTATAAACTGGAATCGCTTTTGGGCAAGGGGAAAAATGCCGAAGTCTGGCTGGCAAAAGATTTAAAAATGCGCGGAGGTTTGTTTGCGCTCAAAGCCCTCAAAACTCCGATAGCTAAAATTAAAAAAGAGGCTTTGCGCGCCTGCCAGTCCGCAGCCAAAATCGCTGAAACCCGCGTCCATCCAAATCTGGCGCGAATTTTCTCTTTTGAAACGGATGAAGAATTTGCCTTCTTTGTTTCGGAATACGTCAAAGGCGCCACACTGGAAAGCCTTCTTAAGAAAAGAAAAAAATTAACCGAGGATGAAGTGCTTTGGGTGGCGCGGGAGGCGTGTCTCGGTCTTCTTTATCTCCACCAGACGGGACTGTCGCACGGCGCGCTGGCGCTCTCCAATATGATTCTCAGTGAATCGCCGAAAAACGACACACTCCCCACCGTTCCCACAGCCCGCAGCCATCCCCATCAATGTGTCCGACTGGCGGACTGGGTTATATCCATTGCAATTGAAAAGACGGCATCCAAAACCGTCTCCAAAACGCCCGCTAAAATGATAGTTGGCGATATGCGCGCTCTGGGCGGACTTTTGTATAACCTCTTAACCGGCAAATCTCTGCCCTCCAATTTGAAAGATTTAACGCTGCCGAAAGGCGCATCACCGCTCATCTCAGAGGTTCTTAAAATTTGTATGGCGCCGCCCGCTGCAATAAAATCCGATTCCGCCGGACGCGTGATTTCCATTATCGAGCGCGGACAAAAAGAGATGGTGGTTCTGGATTGATAGCAGAACTATAAAGTTTGAAAGGGTTTTTGATATGAAGGTTAAGGGGAATTTATTCATCCCGTCAAAAGTGCGTTATGTTCGCGGGGAAAAGCCGAACGTGGATTGCATCCTTTGCGCCATAAGAGAAAAAGATAAAAAAGTGGAATCGCTGGAAATCTGCCGGACGTCTCAGTTTTGCATCTGCGCCAATCTTTACCCCTATAACCCCGGACATATCATGATATTCCCTTTACGCCACATCGAAGATATCCGCGAGATGAAAAAAAAAGAAGCCGAGGAACTTTTCACGCTGGAAATAATCTCGCTTGAAATTCTTGACGAGGTCTTCAAACCGCATGGTTATAATATCGGTTATAATCTCGGACCATGCGGCGGCAATAGCATAAAGCATCTCCATCAGCACATCGTCCCGCGATTCAGCAACGAACTGGGATTTGTTGACGTCATTACCGCAAGCCGCATCATCGTGGATGACCCGCGCCATTCCCTGTCGAAACTGAAAACCTTATACGCCGCAAAATTGAAAAAATGATTGCGATTATTTTGCCCGCCAATTTTTCCTGCTTTTTCCTCTTGACACGGTGGGGGAGGGCTGCGGTATGCATTTAACACTTTTTTGTTGAATGATCGTGTCGAGCGGGAATAGCTCAGTTGGTAGAGCGCGACCTTGCCAAGGTCGATGTCGCGGGTTCAAGTCCCGTTTCCCGCTCCAATTTTATTATAGGCAATATTTTTCCCGATGAAAATCTGCCTTATCTCCCCTTATGAAAGCGTCTCTTCGTATGGGTTGCGTCTCCTTTCTTCCATTTTGAAAAAAAATGGACATCAAGTAACATCGCTCTTTTTGGGGTTAAATTTTGTCAACGAATCAATCTCGCCTGAATCCCACGCAGAAATTGCGAAGTTTGCCTGCGGCTCGCAACTCATCGGCATCAGCCTTTCTTCAAACTATTACCGTATATCCATAGACCTGACCCGCATCCTCAAAGAGCGCTGTCCGCAGATTCCCGTCCTTTGGGGCGGCATCCACCCGACTATCGAGCCGGATGAATGTATCAAATTTTGCGATATGGTCTGCATTGGCGAAGCGGAAGAAGCCATCAAAGAACTGGCACAGAGGATGGACGCCGGACAGCCCTACACGGATACTCGGAATTTTTTTTTCAAGCAACCCGATGACAGTGTAATAAAAAACCCGCTGCGTCCTTTGGTGAAAGATTTGGATTCTTTGCCCCTGCCGGATTATTCCAATCAGGAACAATATATTTTGCAGGATGGGAAGCTTATCCCTTCCACGCATGAACTGCTCAACGAAAATCTCAGCGGGCAATATCTGACGCTTGCCTCTCGGGGATGCGTCAATTCATGCGCCTATTGCTGCAATAGTTTCCTTAAAGAACTCTACAAAGGCGACCGCTGGTTTCGCAAGCGCTCGATTGAAAATGTCCTCGAGGAATGCTTCTGGGTGAAGGACAACCTTCCTTGGGTGACCGAAATTCTCTTTGATGATGACGCCTTTATGGCGCGCGGACTGGATGAACTCAAAACATTTGTCGAGGCATACAAAAAAAGAGTAGGGATTCCCTTTTTTGTCACCGGCGTTACCCCCCGCATGCTCTCCGAGGAAAAATTACAAACGCTGATAGATGGCGGAATGAAACGCATCCGAGTCGGCGTCCAAACGGCAAGCGACCGCGTCAACTTTGATATCTACAAGCGGCGCATCTCTCAAAAAGAGGCGCTTGAGGCTTTCAAAATTGTGGGGCGCCACATCAAAGATTTCCGCCGCACTCATTACGATTTCATCGTGGATAACCCATGGGAAACCGAAGAGGAACAGCTGGAAACCCTGCGCTTCCTTTTGAAAATCCCCCGCCCGTGGGCGATTAATATCTGCTCTCTGACATTCTATCCGGGCGTGGAGTTGTATGAGCGCGCCCTCAAAGAAGGATTGATTAAAGATAAATTCAAGACGATATATGACAAAAATTTCCATTTATACCGCCCCAGTTATGTTAATAAAATGTTTTATTTCTTCTGCCAGACCAATCTGCCCGTCTGGGCGCTGTCCCTGTTCGTCAACAAATGGGTCATCGCCCTGAAATTGAACTGGCCACTTTGGTGGGCGTATCTTGCGGCGCGAGATGCCAAACATTATTTTTATGTGCTCAAAGCAAAAATCCGCGGGAAATAAAAAAAGCGGGGCGCGGAGCCGTTCCGCCCTTATATGGTGAATCGGTTGCCATGATTGAAGTTGTCAACATCTCCAAAAAATTTCGCATTCACCGCAAACGGCGGACAAGCATCAAAGAGACGGCGCTCGAATTCCTCCGTCCCTCGCGCGATTCTTTTTTTTCCGGCTGGTTCCGTTCCCGCCCGAACGAAGAAATCTGGGCGCTCAAAGACGTCTCCTTCAAAACGGAAGAAGGCGACACGCTTGGCGTTATCGGCTCAAATGGCTCCGGCAAAAGCACATTGCTCAAAATAATATCCGGTATCACTCAGCCCACAATGGGGAGTATCAAAGCAAAAGGGCGCGTGGCATCGCTGCTCGAACTCGGCGCCGGCTTCCATCACGAACTCACCGGACTGGAAAACATCTACCTTAACGGCTCCGTTTTGGGGCTTTCTCAAAACAAGATTAAAAGCGTTCAAGATGAAATCATCGCCTTTGCCGGTCTTGAACAATTCATCCACATGCCGGTTAAACATTACTCCTCCGGAATGTTAATACGCCTCGGCTTTGCCATAGCAACCCATATTGACCCAGACATCCTTCTTTTAGATGAGGTGATGGCGGTGGGGGATGCCGAATTTCAGGAAAAATCCGCCGCCAAAATCATGGACTTCAAAAAGCGCGGAAAGACCATCATCCTTGTCACACACAATCTGGATCAGGCGGAAGCCGTCTGCAATAAAGTCCTCTGGATAGAACACGGAAAGGTTAAACTGTTCGGCACTGTTGATGAATCCATAACCGGTTATGTCTCTGAATTCTACGAACAAAAACTGAAAGAGCCGCCCATCCCTTTCAGCTTTGAATTTGGCAGCGTATGCCAAACCACCCGCATGGGAAACGGCAATGTGCTGATTAACCGCGTGGCGTTCAAGGATGGTTCGGGAAAAGAAGTTCGCTCCGTCATATCTGGCGAAACCCTTCAGATTGAACTGTACTACACGGCGCTGCGCGATGGCATGGATTTGGAGGCAGTGATAGGCATCAACCGATTCGACAACACCAGCATCTGCCGTGTTGACTCCGCCTCTCAAGAAAACATTCTCAAAAACTGTCCCCAAAAAGGGATAATTACCGCCATTTTATCCCCTGTGCTCCTAAACAAAGGGGGATACCGCCTTTCTGTTGCCCTCAATCCCCCCGGCAAACCATACGAGCCGTATGACATCCACCTGCGTTTTTATGAGTTTCGAGTGGATTCAAACCAAGAGCACCGCATCGGACCAATTATCACCCATCCTGCCGTGTTTGAATGTTTCCCGATGAACGCCTCTGAATAAATTGGGAATAATGTAAAAAAAGGATTTGACAAATTTTCGGGAGCAATCGGACTTGCCCGCTTGTTATGGGAATAAATGCAAGAATACGGGATGAAATTGTATTTTTAACTTGACGAAAGAACCCCATAAAACCATATTTTTTTTTGATTAGTTATTATTCCACAAAGAAATCAATCAGAAGCGCCAGATTGATTTTTTCAAAAAGGCGGTTTTTTACATTGCAAAGGAAAAAGCCGGACAGCTTCACCCTGATTGAACTCCTTATAGTTGTGGCTATTATTTCAATCCTTTCCTCCATAGCCGTCCCCAATTTTTTGGAGGCGCAGGCGCGGGCAAAAGTCTCCCGCGCAAAAGCGGATATGGCTTCCATAGGAACGGCGCTGGAAATCTACGCCACAGACCACAACAATTACCCATGGCGCCGCGCCGAAAACTGGGAAAGCGATTCGGCGGATTTTGTCCCGCCTTACAAAACAAAACATAAAGACCTTCAAACTCTGACTACGCCGGTTCGCTATATGGTTTCCCTGCCGGCGGATATTTTTGACGTCAAAAGCGATTCGCCTCTGAATGTTTATAATTATTTCGACCCGGAGCAGACGAATATTTTCGCAAGCAACCAGATTCCAAGAGAGCCGCCTTGCTACTGCAAACCCAACGCCGGCAAAAAATTATGGATGCTGCTCTCGGTGGGACCGGACGGTTTTATAGGCGTTTTGCCCAGCGGGCGCCCTGGCGGATATCCCAAAGAGCCGCCCATCTCGGCGTTCAGTATTATTCAGGAATACGACCCGAATAATGGGACTATCAGCCGGGGCAACATCTACCGAATTCAGGGCGGCACAACGTTTAGTCAGATGATAGCAGCCAAATAAATGATGGAGGATATATCATGATAAGTATGGGACTGATGTCAAAAAAAGCGGTCTTTCCGATTTTTCTGATAGCTGGAATTCTCCTGCCGGTAGTTGCTTCGGCTGGCGCCCTGCAAAAGATTACGGTGGAGGAAATGGCAAAACTTGCCGATGTGATTGTTGTCGGGCTCGTCGAAAAAAAAGAAGGCGCATGGGTGGATAAACACATCGAAACCACCATCCGCATTCAGGTAAGCGAATATTGGAAAGGCAGCCTCGGCAGCACAATTGAACTAACCCAGATGGGCGGCGAGGTGACAAGACCCTTCCCGATTGCGATGCATGCAGACGGCGCTCCCCGCTTTTTTGAAGGCGAGCGTGTTATCCTGTTTCTCGAAAAACCAAAACAAAATCGCTCCGCCGCGCCCCCGCCCCCCGGCGCTAAAATCTCCGAAAAGTTGACATCCTCCATGCAAGTTTTGGGTTGGGCGCAAGGCAAATACACCATTATCTCCGACCCCAAGACCGGCGAAGATAAAGCCGTCTGCCTCGGAATGCAAAACGTCCGTGTGGTGGATAAACGCGAGATGGATAAATTATGCGCCGTTGCGGCAGAATATGAAAAATATCGCCTGAAAAATAAAGGCATCGCCGCCGGCTCAAAAGAATTCCCGACAAAAGACAACCTCAAAAAACCCAACCCCAAGATTGAAAACTTGGCATCGCAGAATTACACCTCCATTACACCGCATATTTCCGTGAAAGATATGGCTTCATTATCGCTTGATAAACAGGCGAGCATTGAAAAGTTCAAGGCGCTGGTTATTGAAAATATGAAAAAATAAGGATGCCGGATAGTGGCGGAATTCAATAAATCCAAAAGAGAGAGAAAAAGGACGATGAAAAAATACATCCTGTCTCTGATACTTTCGCTAACAATGATTTCCCTGTCATTTGCCCAAGTGGCGATTCTCAAACCGATTATCAACGACCCCATGACGGCGTCCGATGACGTTCTGGGCGTTGAATTGTTAAAATGGAATATAAAAGGGGACGACCCTTTGAGAGTTTCCATTTATCGAAATCAGGCAGGAGTTATTCTCCCAGAGGCGATAAATCCCAGAGATATCCTCGACGACTATATCTATATGGCGCTTAACCGCTCTTTGGAGCGTTGGAATGACGCTGATTGTATAGAGTTCCAAGGCGCCTATTATTCGGATTTTCTTGCCGGCATTAACCCCAACCTCCCCTTCGGTCCTATTCAAGTTGAACTTGACCGATTCAATCTCATCTCCTTTCAAGAACCCAATATCGTCCTGCCGACCGGCGTAATATACGGCGTTTATCGCTGGTATTTTACAATAGATTTTGATTTGGAAAACTATATTAATATCCCCGACCTGCCGGAAGGCATGATCCATATCCCCGACCCCAACGCGCCGGATATCGAATTTGACCTCAATATGGATGGCATCATGGATATCAACATCCCCCGCGGTAAATACAACGCGGGAACCATGCTCGATTGCGATGTTGTCTTCAACCAGCTATATACGGGGTATTATCTTTTCCCGGAAGATACGGACGACTTGACGCCCGAGCAGATTGCGGCGTATCTTGGGCTGACCGATATCGAGGCGGAGTTCATGGCTGCCGCCGGTGAAATGCTGGGGCTCTTGAGACTTTCTTCCCCCCTGCTGGAGCCAATGGTTATGGGACCTTGGATTTCTTCAGGTCCCTTCCGCTCAAACCCCTGGCGCAAGCGGGAGATAAAACTGGGGGATAAGCTGCTGCTCGGTTTGCTCGAGCCAAAGTGCTCCTGCGGCTCCGGCTGCATCGAGGGTAATGTTGTGGACGGCGCCGGATATTACGGACAGAGCAGCATATTTATCCTGCCGGATGTGCCGGTTTATCTGGGAGTCAAAGGCAGTTTTGAAAACATCGGACCGAATTCAGTTTTTTCTGAACAGGGCATTATTGATATCGTCGGCGTCTCCTTCACCGGTTTGCAAGACCTGAAAATTCCCATTGGACCCAACGCCCCGGATTCTTTGCTCAATTCAAATTTCAGATTTTCCTGCCTGGATCCCGGCACGTATGTCCTTTATATTGAACCTTCCGCCGATAGAGCCTATGCGCCAGGCTCGCAACAATATCTTCCCGTTATTCCCGCATATCCTGCGGAATATTACGGCGGCGCCACGCCGCCCACTTACGGCGATGGCAGCGCCGACGATAACAACGCCACCGATGACAATATCATCGCCAACAACTTTATCGAGGTGGCGATCAATCGGTATGGGCAATTTACAGCGGGCATTCGACTGGGTCCCGCACTTATGTTTGGGCATCCCAATCCCGGCACCTCCTTCACCAGCGTTCGCGTCAAAAAAGGAGACGTTGTCAATGACTTCACCAACAAAGGACACCCCTTTGGCATCGTAAAAAAACCCATTGTCCTTAATGATATCGCCAACTACACCAGCGGCACATGGGTGTTGGGCAATTCCATTGAACTGTCTCAGGGCATTCAAATTGTGAATTTTGGCGCGCCCGATAACAACCCCAAAAATTTCCGCGTTCAATATACCCTTAGAAACCTTGATGAAGACCCGGTAGAAGTCGGGCTTCGCATCATGATTGACACATTGCTCGGAGCCCGCGATGACGCCCCCTTCATTATCAATGGCGAGCAAGTTCGCAACGAACGGGAATATACGGGCGGTAGCATTCCTAATGTATTCCAAATCTTAGACCATCTTGAATTCCCCTCTTTACAAGCGTTGGGTATTCTTAAAAACCCCGCCATTACAGCCCCCGCCCGCTTTATCACTGCATGGTGGCCCAATATCTGGATATCGGATTTCGATTATGAGCCCACGGGCGTTTTCTTCTCAGGTGGAAATGCTTTCACGCAAGATAGCGCCATTGCGCTTTTTTACGGCATGAAAACCTTGCAGCCGGGCGAATCCGTCACATGGTCAACTCTTTATGGATTTGATAAAGCGCAAACAATCCCCGAAACCGGCGTTCAACATAACCCCGCCGCCCCCACCGAATATGACGATTATCCTCTCCGTTTTGAACCGCTTGAGGTGACCGGCGGACCTTGCATCCAAAATATCACAATCATCACGAATACAGGTACGGCGCCGGGCGGCGGCGCATCTTCCACAGACCGCGACGGCGACGGCATTCCCAATTCGGAGGATAACTGTCCGGATGTTTACAACCCGGATCAGGCGGACTCAGATGGCGACGGAATCGGCGACGCCTGCGATGACGATGTTGCAAAACTTGAGGACACCTCGCCCAAAGTAGGGGGGACCAACCTCCCTATTGAGGTCATGTTCTGCCTTGGCGCGGCGGCTGGCGATATTGACAACGACGGCGACCTGGATATCGTTATCGCCAATGGCGCAATCAACGACCAAGGACCGAGCTCTTTGTGCAACCGTCTTTATCTAAATGACGGAACAGGAAAATTCACAGATGTGACCTTTGGAGCGGATGGAATTCCCGGAACCGATGACGACCGTCTGCCCTACGCAGGCTCAATCGTCGCATCTTATGATATTAAACTGGCAGATTTTAACGGCGATGGTTATCTGGATATGTATGTGTCCAACTTTGCCACCGGCAGCGGAACGCTTGGCGCGCAAAACCAGCTCCTTATCAATATAGATGTGGATGGCGACGGCATACCCGACGGCTTTTTTGCAGACCAGACATCGGCGCGCCTGCCGGGTATTCTTGGATTTCCGCCTTATGCCTATGTGGACCAATCCACACATTCCGACGTCGGCGATATTGATTCTGATGGCGATATTGATATCGTGGTTTCTAATATTGACCGATTTACTGACATGGTTGGAACGACTGGTATTGACCCCGATGCGCCGACAACTCCCGCCAACCTTGGTTTATTAATGTTCAGCGAGCGGGTTTTAATTAACCATCTGAACGATAAAGACCCAGCCAAAAGAGGTTTTTATTTCACGGATGAAACGCTCGGCTCGGATTATAAGTTCGGAGGCAATACCTTAGATGAATGGGATCGCCTGCCCCCTCTGCTGCCCAACTACCCCGATGAAATCCCAACGCCAGACGTTGATGAGCGGGATTACAGTGTCACAAATCAGGTTGTTTTGGGTCCTATCTTCGGCGACAACGCGTTGGATATCCTCGTTGTTAATAGAAGCGCAACCCCCATTGAGCATTTCCGTTACAAATATGACGGCTATGATTTAGTGTATGATAATGTGGATGTGGATGGAGACGGTCTGCCCGATGGATATTTTGAATGCGTCAATTATGCCAGAGACTTTTTCATCACAACATCGCATGCAACTTCGCAGGAACCTCTCTGGATTGGACGACCCTCCGGGTTTCCCAACCATGGAAATATTCCACCGGCAGAAAGAGACTGGTTCACTCAAATCCGTTCCGACTCTGAAGGCGGCGCCATCCTCGACCTTGATTACACAGGTTATCGTTTTGTGGTCATTATCAACACGCCTGAAGGGGCAAATAGCCTGTTTCACCGCAACGCGGGTGGCGCACGCATGGGGGCGACTCGCGGACACCGCGCGCTCCTGGGCGGTTATGCCATTGACTATTTCTCCTTATTCCATACCGTAGGCGGCGATTATATGGATGATTACCCATCCGATATTCCCGCTCCCAGCGGACGCCGCCGCGCCATTGCTTATGGCGATTTGAATCTCGATGGTTGCGTTGACCTTTACATCTCTAATGATGCTGTAAACGGTAACCGTAACGTTGTTGGATTGCAGCCAGTCGCCAACCAAATTCTCCAGAATAATGGCTTCGGCGTTTTTACGGATGTAACCGCCTTATCAATCGGGACAAATGCAACCGGCGACACCACTTACTGGTCTCTTGTTGCTGATTTTGATAACGACGGCGACCTTGATGTTTTCTGCTGCAACTATGGAGAACAAAATGAACTTTTCCTGAACCGCATCATCAACGCCCCGCCGGATTTGAACAGCCGGGCGGATGTGCCGCTCTTCGTTGATAAAACGGCAGAATTCCTTCCGCCCTATTTCTCCTCCATTGCCAATCCGCCCGGATATGCACGCAGCGCCTCAAACGCCAGCCTCAATTGCGACCTTGCCGACATCAACGGCGACGGGCGTTTGGATTTGGTGGTGACAAATGGCGGCGTCAACAGCACAGCGGGCGATTATACGGTTGTCTATCTGAATCGAGGTCAGCCTCTTAATCAAGGCATCTATGTTTTCACGCCCAGCGGCTCGGCATTTCCAGCGCCGCGCGTGCTCCAGAATTTCAACACAGTGTTCCTTGAGCCCGCGCCTGAGCCCGGCTTCGACGCCAAATTTGCCGATTTCGACAATGATGGCGACCCCGACCTTTTCTTAACTCGCTCCGGAACACGCAACCGTATCTTCTTTAATGTTGATGTGAACACGTTCTCGGAAAACTCCGTGCCAGATGACGACACCATCGGCGACGGGCATTTCGTTGACCGCACGGCAACATGCCTGCCTAGTTTCCCCGTTCCCAGCCCGCTTGAAAATAGCCGCAAGTGCGCTGTCGGCGATGTCAACAATGATGGTTTGATTGATATTGTTGTCGCAAACGGATTTGACAGCGCCGGCGCGCCCAATGTCCTATACCTTAACGGCTACTTCCCCGGACCCAACGCCAAGCCCGGAAAGTTCTCCGCCCCTTCGCCTTGGGTCTTTTGGTCCGATGGCAGCCCCGCCGAAGTGTATGACGACTCCATGCAGCCGGTTCTTGCGGACTTCAACGGCGACGGCAATCTGGATATCTTTATTGCCAACCGCAACTCCTTCGGCGTCAAACCGCCCCATTTTGAAGAACGCTGCCGACTTCTTTTCGGCGATGGCACTGGCAAATTCACCGATGTCACCGATACCCATCTGCCCGTTATCATTGCCGATGTTCAGGGTGCAGTTGCATGCGATTTTGAACACAGAGGCGATTGGTCAGAGGATATCAACGGCAACGGCATTCTGGAACCTATGGAAGATACCAATAATAACGGCGTGCTTGACTGGGTGGACACCAACGGCGATGGGAAATTCACCCCGCATTATGATTTATTCCTCATCATTCGCGGCGGACAAAATATTTACCTGCAAAATGACGGCACAGGAAAATTCACCGACCGCTCCTCCTCACGCGTTCCGTTTGTTGTGGCGGACTCCTTCGGCGTGGATATCGGCGATGTTGATATGGACGGCAATGTGGATATCGTCGTCGCCCGCCAGACTTCCATTACCGAGCACTCAGTCCAACTACTGCTCAATGACGGAACTGGGCGTTTCCGCGATGCCAGCCATGAAATACCCATTCCCATTTCAGTCAGAGTTTACTCCGGATATGATTTTAACAATAACAGCCGCGGCGTGAGATTGGCTGACATTGATGGCGACGGCGACTTGGATATCGTGGTCTGCAATCTGGGAGACACGAACACATTCCCCATCCTCGGCGCAAATAACTACGTTTTCATAAACAGAATAATCGGCTCAAACTTCAACGCCAGAAACATCCAGAAACTGCGCACGCCTGGCAATCCACAAATCTCCAACGTCAGCCCTGCAAGCGCCCTGCAAGGCACGCCAAACCTTATTGTCCGAATCAATGGCTATAATTTCATAGAAGGATGCCAGATAGATTTTGGACAGGGTATCGCCGTTATCGGCGCTCCAAGAATTCTCAGCCCCACGCTTATGGAAGTGACAATCAACATTGCCAAAACTGCGCCGGTCGGCTCCCGCGCCATCACGATTGTGAACCCCGAAGGCGTCTCAATAGCAAGCAAAATGGGCATATTCAAAGTGACAACGGATGACTTCCCCAAACCGCCGTCTCCGCCGCTTAAGCAGTCATCCGCTAAACCAGTATGGAATTTATATAATTAATAAGGAACAGGTTAGAATCGGACAGGACGTTAGACTTCAGGACGATGGACAAATGAAAAACAGGAGGAGAGTTGTATGAAATTTCGGGCACGCTTAGGTTTGGCGATTCTGGCTGTTGGACTTCTGGCGGCGATTTATACACCCGCCGGATATAGCGAAGGAAGAGAGATTGTGTTCCAGTCTGCTTACGCCGCCTCCGCCAATCCCCATCCCAAAATCGCCTCGGAGCTCCAGCAAGCCATGGCTTTTATTAAAACCACTCCCAAATCACAAAGACAAGAATTATTCAAAAGCCTGACAAAGGGGGCGCCATCTCCTTTTCGAGTGGATCCCTTGGACCGCATTCAGTGTTACATCAAAATGACTGACTTCACAAAGGACGCCCTGAATAGTTTGAAAAATATCGGGGTTCATGTTCAATGCACATGCGAAGAGCGCAAAATCGCGCAAGCGTGGCTCACCCTTGCTCAAATTAATGCCCTTGAAAGCCTTAAAGAAGTCCAGATTATCCAACTCCCCAATTACCCTGTCCATAATGTCGGCTCCTTCACAACCGAAGGCTACAGCGCCATGAAAATTGACAAATTCGTCAACCGTCCGGAATTCATCGGAACCAACCTGACCGGCAAAGATATCAAAGTCGGCGTCATCTCCTCCGCTATAGACCGTGCAGACCAAAGTTCCGAGCAGGGGGATCTCCCGCCTGTTCCGCATGACGCCCCAAAAAATTTCTTCGGCGGCATCACCTATTGGTCTTTCCGCACTATCCCCGGTACAAACCAATATTACGGCGACGCCCTCAGAGGCATTACAACCTATTCTTTAGGCGGCGAGGAAACCGAAGACCAAGAGGGAACAGCCATGCTGGAAATCATTCACGACATCGTTCCAAATGCCCGGCTTTATTTCTCCAACTTTGATACTGATATCGAAATGAACATGAGCAAAGATTGGCTGAGGGAGCAGGGATGCGATGTTATCGCCGATGACATCGGATTTTTACAGGTTGGTCCCTTTGATGGAACGAGCGCGGTTTCTATGGGCAGCACCAAACAAGTTGAAAACGGCGTAGCGTATTATGTCGCTGTTGGCAATGCGGGCGAAAATCATTGGTGGGGATATTTTTCAGATGCAAATGCGAATAATTATCACAACTTTGGTCCGCAAGATGAAACCCTTGAAATTAAAATCCCTCCCTATGGAGTGATTATTCTGCTTCTCTCTTGGGATGAGCCTTGGGGCGCTGCCGGTTATGATATTGACCTTTACGCCCTCGACCCCAATTATCTGGACATTGGCAACCCGCTGGCTTTTTCCACCGATCCACAGTTGGGCGACGGCGATCCTTCAGAGCGATGCGCCCTTATCAATATAACGCCGAATACCCAGATTGTCAGTATTGTTATAACGCGCAAGGCAAGAATCGGCGGGTATGACGACGCTAAGCATCCTATGCGCTTGAACCTTTTTTATTTGGGCGGCACGATTGCAGAAACCGAATATCAAGTCCTTGAAGGAAGCATTCTGAACAACTGCGACGCCGGCGGCGGCGTTATCTCCGTCGGCGCTATTGACGTAAACTCGCGTCTGCAGAATATAGTTGAATCTTTCAGCAGCCGCGGTCCCACATGGGATGGACGCATGAAACCTGAAATCGTATCCTTTGATGGAACCCGCGGCGGCATCGCCCTCAACGGAACAAATTTCGCCAAATTTTACGGAACCTCTTGCGCCGCGCCTCATGCCGCCGGCGTGGCAGCTCTTATCAAAGGATATAAAATATCCGTCGGCGATACCGAATTCACCAACCCATGGAACAAAAAAGCTATCGTAGATAACATCAATGCCCTGATTTTCCAAGGCGCGGAAGACCTAATGCCTTTGGGCGCGGACAATACATCCGGCTATGGCAAAATCAATGTGGAAAATGTCTTTCTCAGATTCCTCAAAGCCACAAACCGCAACAAGCGTTTTGATTTTGCCAACTCAAAAGAAGGCTGGTTCTACTACGCCATTCCCGAAAAATTCACAGCGGGCGAAGGCATTTATGACAACGGCAAACTTACCATTAAGAGCGTGGATTCAAATACATACGGCACGTGGGAAAGTCCGCTGATTGTCTTTGATCCAGATAAAAAAGCCAATCTGAACACCGGCAAGATTTATATTGCCCGCTTTAATATTTCCACATCGGTGATAAATCCAAATAAATTCCCCGGGTTCAGACTCCGCGCCAACAGCAAAAATAACACTGTTGCCGCAGTGCGCGATTTCAACGCTAATTCCGGCAATAGCCACTTCCCGAGTTCCGCAGGCAAGGATTTCTTCTTGGTTATCAACCCTTCAGATACGGAAATCATGTCCGGAATATATCTCTCCTTTGATCTGGTCAATTTTGATGCGACAAAAGATCCTAAAGGCGATTTGTCGCTCGATTATGTGGAGGTTATCGAATGCAACAGCCCCATGCCAACACCTTAAAGAAGGGCTGAAATAAGTTAACCGGTTTTTATTTCCCGCAGCATTTCTTGAATTTTTTGCCGCTTCCGCATGGGCAGAGGTCGTTAGGTCCCACTTTGGGACCCTGCCTGCGGAAGGGCTGATGACTGACCCTTTGTTCTTGTTGAACAGGTCCGTCAGAAGAGGTTCTTTCTGGCTGAACGGCTGCTATCTGCGCCGTTGAAAAGGCTTCGGTTTCTTCCTTGCGATAAATCATCTGCCGGGAATTTTTCTGTTCATCCGCCACTATCTGAACAAGAAAGAAATGTTTCAGGATTTCCTTGCGGATAGCGCTCATCATATCCTGAAATAAAAGAGTTGCCTCGCGCTGATATTCCACGAGCGGGTCCCGCTGGGCATAGGAACGCAGGTGAATGCCCTCCCGAAGTTCATCAATCGCCAGCAGGTGATCCTGCCAGTCCGTATCAATAATGCGAAGCATGATGTATTGCGTTAAGGGTATAATTTCCGCTCCAACAGCCGCCACCTTTGCTTCATAGAATTCCTTGACCAGCTCCATGAGCCGAACAAGGAGGTCATCGAATTTTGTAACCTCACTCAGATCCAGATTATTTGTGTTCAAATTGGGAATGGAACGACGCAACCATTCAACAAATCCGTTTATGTCCCAGTCCGAGGGGTCTTTGTCTGGGTCGCCGTATGTGTGACGAAATTCATCTTCGATGGCTTCGCCGGCAAGGTCGAGGAAAATATTTCGAAGATCGTTCGGCTCGCCCATGAGAATTTCGCGCCGAAGTCCATAAATGGCGACGCGTTGCTTGTTCATGACATTGTCATATTCGAGTGTGTGTTTTCGCCGCTCAAAGTTGATGGCTTCTATTTTTTGCTGAGCCTTTTCCACGAATTTATTCAACCGCTTGTGCTGAAGCTCCTCACCCTCCTTCATGCCCGCGCCAAACCAGTCTAAAATACCCGCCATTCGGTCTGAGCCAAAAAGCCTCAGCAGGTCATCCTCGAAACTGATAAAGAATTGAGATGCGCCCGGGTCGCCCTGACGCCCGGAGCGCCCGCGCAACTGGCGGTCAATGCGCCGCGCCTCGTGCCGTTCTGTGCCGATTATCTGCAAACCGCATTCGCACTCAAGCGCGCATTGCTCGTGTTTGCTGCGGTGATTGACGCCGCGGCAAAGGTCAACTTCTTCGCACGTATCATTGCAATTGATGCAGCATCGCGCACACTTGACCACGCCGGCGCCGAGTTTGATGTCCGTGCCGCGTCCCGCCATATTGGTGGCGATGGTGATAGTTCCAGGTTTCCCCGCATCGCGAACTATTTCCGCCTCATGAGCGTGGTTTTTTGCGTTTAAGACATTATGAGAAAGCCCCGCGCGTTTCAACATGCGGGAGAGCAGTTCGGAAACTTCAACAGAAACCGTACCAACAAGAACGGGCAATCCTTTTTTATGCAAATCCTGAATTTCTTCAACAAGGGCGTTGTATTTTTCACGCTTGGTTCGGAAGAGCCGATCGGCATAATCAACGCGGCGGACGGGTTTATTCGTCGGAATTACCACCACGTCCATGCCGTAGGTGTGGGCAAATTCCTGCGCCTCTGTCTCCGCCGTGCCGGTCATGCCGGCTAGCTTTTTATACATACGGAAATAATTCTGGAGCGTTATAGTGGCAAGGGTTTGCGTCTCTTTTTCTATCTGGACATTTTCCTTTGCCTCAACAGCCTGATGCAAACCGTCCGACCAACGCCGCCCCGGCATAAGCCTTCCTGTGAATTCATCCACAATGATGACTTTATTATCTTGAACAATATAATCCACATCTTTTTCAAAAATCATATACGCCCGCAACAACTGGGAGATGTTGTGAATCTCCTCCGTGCGGATTTCATGTAAGCGGCGGATTTCCTCTTTCTTTTTTTCCTTATCCTGAGGGCTTAAATCAACTTGAGCCTCAATGCGCGCAATATCGTCCACAAGATCTGGAATCAAAAACTGATCCGGGTTTTCGGGGGAGAGCGCCTGCCGCCCTTTTTCTGTCAGGTCAATGTTATGTCCCTTTTCATCAACAACAAAAAAAAGTTCGGCTTCCAACTCCGGCACGCGCTTATCGCGCATAAAGTCCATCTCTGTGCGCTCAACAAGCCGCACCCAGCGTCCCTCTTGCAGATATTTTTGAAGACGTTTATTTCGCGGCGCGCCTTTTTTTGCTCGAAGGAGAAGAATGCCAATTTCTGGATCATCCGGGTTTTCATTAATTTTTTTTTCCGCCTCAGAAAGCAGACTATTCATGAGGTAGGTTTGTTTCTGCACCAATTTTTCCACCGGCGCGCGCACATGTTCGTAACGATGTGTGGAACGGTCAACCGGACCCGAGATGATAAGCGGCGTCCGAGCCTCGTCAATCAAAACGCTGTCCACCTCGTCCACAATGGCGTAATGATGCCCGCGTTGAACCAGATACATTTTGTTGATTGCCATATTATCGCGCAGATAATCAAAGCCGAATTCATTATTTGTTCCGTATGTGATATCGCAGGCATATTGTTCGCGCCTAACATCCGGCTCCATGTCGGTCAGAATGCAGCCGACTGTCATGCCGAGCGATTCAAAAATGGGACGCATCCACTCCGAGTCGCGTCTGGCAAGGTAGTCGTTGACTGTCACAAGATGAGCGCCTTTTCCTTCGAGCGCGTTCAAATAGAGGGGCATAATGGCGACGAGCGTTTTGCCTTCGCCGGTTGCCATCTCGGAGATTTTGCCCTGATGAAGCGCAATGGCGCCCGCCAGCTGAACATCAAAGGGAACCATGTCCCATGTGATTTCATTTCCTGCAGCTATCCATTTGCTTTGCCGCTCTTTGTGGCGGCGGCAGACCTCCTTAACGGCTGCATAAGCCTCTGGCAAAAAATCATCCGGTGTTTCGCCCTCTGATAATCGCCTGCGAAAATCCGCTGTTTTTTGTTTCAAATCCTCATCCGAAATATCGCGGAGATTTGCGAACTCTTCATTAATTAAACCGACAATCGGCATCAACTTTTTCATATCGCGGGCTTGTTTATTCCCGCCGAAGATTTTCTGGAAAATGGCTTTAAACATGTTCTCTCCTGTTGAATTTGCGTTCCAAATCGAGCAAACGGCGCTTCCATTCTAAACCGGCGCTAAAACCGCCAAGAGAGCCGTCTGCGCGCACCACCCGATGACAGGGGATGATGATAGGCAGCGGATTTCGCCCCAACGCCCCGCCCACAGCTCTGGCGCTTCCCGCCCGCCGCATCGCTTCGGCAATCCAGCCATAGGAACGCGTTTCGCCATAGGGGATTCTCTGCGCTGTTTCCCAGACAGCCATCTCAAAATTTGTCGCGCCCTCAAGGTCGAGCGGCAACGAAAAGTCTTTGACCCTGCCCTCAAAATACCCATTAAGGGCATCCCAATAGGGGCGCGCCTCTGTTGGGTGGGCGTCGAAATTCAGCGTATCCAGCCGCCGTTTCTCCGACTCAAGCGCCCTGCGCGCCGCGTCTTGCGTCCTTTGCGGAAAACACAATTGCGCCAATCCCCGCTCGGAAAAAACAATTCCCAGCCATCCAAAACTGATTCGACTTGTTGCCGTGTAATATGTCATATTCACATCTTTCAAAATAGTCACTAATGACGAAGGGGTTGCTCGGTCAAGGTCTAATCATAACGGATAACGCCGCTTTTCCGTCGAAGCGGAATAGCGGTATAGCAATGGGCGCACTGGTTATCAATGAGCTTGTCCATTTTTACGCCGTCCTTTTTCCGCACAATAAGAGGCGCCTTGCATTGGGGGCAATAGGTTATCTTCCCTTCCCGCTCATCCATATTGCTCAAATAAACAAACGGTAAAATGCGCCGCGCCAATTCCTGAAAATAATACATCCGCAATGGCTCCGTCGCGGGATTTTTATATTGGAAGGCTGGCTCATATCTAATCAGATGCAGCGGCGGCGGCGCAGGCTGCATCTGCCCCAGCCATCGGCAGAATTGCTCAAACTCCGCCTCGTTGTCGTTATGTCCCTCGATAATAAGCGCCGAAACCTCCAGATGGCTTTTGATATTCAGCGAAACAATATTCCTGAAAATCTCGTCCTTGTATCCGCCTGTCACATGTTGATAAAAAGAATCATTGAACCCTTTGACATCCACAATAAAAGCATCCGCCGCCTTGATTAGATCAAAAAGCGCCGCCTCAGAAATAAATCCATTGGTAGCAATGACCGCAGGCAGCCCCGCCCGACGCAAATGCCGCGCAGCATCCAGAATGTATTCGATATAAACCGTCGGTTCGTTCACGCCGAAAGCCACGCCCGCCACGCCTTGAGCCTGAGCCAGATTGACTAACTCCTTCGGCGGGACAAGACGCGCGCGCGCCCCGCTTTGCGAAACCCGCCAAGTATTGCAAAAAGGGCAGTGAATATTGCAACCCATTGAGCCGATTAAAAGAAATTTGGAGCCCGGATAAAAATGATAAAGAGGCAGCGACTCGATGGGGATGATTTCCTCAACGCTGACCCGACCGTATGTCATCGAATAAAGTTTGCCATTGCGGTTCAGGCGCACGCCGCACTGCCCATGCCGCGACGGGCTGATGGGGCAAAGGCAAGGGCATAACGAGCACTGAACGCTCCCCTCGCTTAGCGATTCAAAATATAGCGCCTCTTTCATTTCTCATTCCTCACAAACACAATTGACCCTGCTCCACTCCGAGTTCTGTTTGCAACAAATTTAAGACAGTGGAATTATGTTTATGACTAAAAAAAGTTGCCCTTTTTTTTGAACGTTCAAATTTTTTTGAAATTTTTCTTTGCGTTACCCCATCATTAATGTATATATAAAATAAATAATTTTCGAGGAGGTTTTTTATGAAAAAATTTCTTGTTTGGGGTTTGGGTATTTATCTTTTGCTTTCTCTAACATTGGTTGCGCCTGCGCAAAATTATGGAAATCAACCAAAGGAAGGAACGGGTTTTGATGCTTCTTTTTATCAGCCGCCTGCTGATAAGTCGCCGCTGCCTCTTTCTAAACAAACCAAAGTCAAAAATATTATTTTCATGATAGGCGATGGTATGAGCTTTGCCCATGTGGATTCAGCCCGCATCAAGGCAATGGGCGCTGATGGACGTCTATATATGGAACGCATGCCTGTGACGGGTCTGGTTAAAACGCATTCCGCCAATGCCCTCGTCACCGATTCCGCCGCTGGTGGCACGGCGCTTGCCACCGGATTTAAAACGAAAAACGGCACAATCGGTCTTGCGGCGGATGGGTCTAAAGTTGAATCCACGCTTGAACTGGCGCAGAAAAAAGGCAAATCCACAGGTCTTGTGGCGACTTCAACCATTTCTCATGCGACGCCCGCCTCATTCAGCGCCCACACAAAATCCCGCAACTCTGAAGAGGAAATTGCCGTCCAACTGGCAAACTCTGATATAAACGTACTCTTTGGCGGCGGCAAGCATTTCTTTATTCCCAAGTCCGCAGAAAAAAGCAAAAGGAAAGATGAAATCAATCCCCTTGAAATCGCAATTGCCAATGGCTACAAGTTCGTGGAAACTAAAAAGGATTTCATTGAGGTTCAAGGAAATAAAATCCTTGGACTCTTCCAGATGAGCTCCTTAAAAACAACCGGCGACGAACCGACCCTTTCCGAGTTGACAACAAAGACAATCGAGCTATTGAAAGGCAACAAGGATGGATTTTTTATGATGGTGGAGGGAAGCCAGATTGATTGGGGCGCGCATGAAAATAATCCCGATTATATGATTCGTCAGACGCTTCTTTTTGATATGGCAATCAAGGCGGCTCTCGATTTCGCCGCAAAGGACGGCGAGACGCTTGTGATTGTGACAGCGGACCACGAAACCGGCGGACTTGCCATCAAATCGGGTAACCTGGACGGCTCAGGTCTGGAACTCGTCTGGGGCAGCAAGGGTCATAGCGCCCTGCAAGTCCCCGTTTATGCCTTTGGTCCGCGCGCTGAGATGTTCATGGGCGTTCAGGATAACACAGATGTCGCCAACAAGGTGAAGACAATTCTAAATGAATGAACACTTCGCCTCGCAAATCTTTCATCTTAGTTTGATGCCAATTTGATGAAGCGCTTAATTATCATCGTCATTGCGCTTTTAAATGTATATTCTTTTTCCATGGCGGATGAGACGGTCGGCGCGTTCGATGAGCGCGCCGAGATTCCCATTAATCGAAAAATCAGAAATAAACATCCGCAAAAAATCACAAAAACACTCGATGGCATAACTTTTTTTTCGGATTATGATAATGGCAGCCTCGCGGACGTTGTCGCTATTAGCCAGAATGTGTTTTCATGCGCCATTTATTCGGAGACCGGCGTTTCGGGCGAGGCGCAATATTGGTTCCGCTTTCAGATGTTCGGCGTGGCTGGACGAACCATTACCTTGAATATCAATCATGCAAAAAATCCCAGACCAGTCATCAGTTTTGACGGTGTCTCGTGGCGACGCATGACAGCCGCCGAGGCGCCAAATACCGCCTCTGTAGTTTTTACTTTCGACCCCGAGCAGGACTTTGCCGAAATCGCCTTCTTTTTTCCCGCAGGGCTTGAGGAGATATATCAAAAAACTTCCGCTCTCGTGCGGCGGCATGATTATGTCACGAGCGAAATCATCGGACTCTCGGAACAAAAACGCCAGTTGTGGATGGTGAGCGCAACCAATCCGTCCGCGCCTGATTCCATGAAACATCGCGTCTGGGTTCATTCCCGAGTTCATGCGGGAGAGGCGACCGCCACTCATGTGATGTTGGGTTTTTTGGAACAAATCACAGAGGACTCTCCGCTGGGGGAGCGCCTTCGCCAGTTTTGCATCTTTAATGTTGTGCCGGTTGTCAATGTGGACGGTGTTTATCTGGGGCATACAAGATGGGACTCGTTGGGGCGGGATATCGAGCGGGGCTGGTGTCCGCCTGTTGTCATACCGGAAACGCTGGCGCTCAAAAACCAAGTGGATCCCTTCATGGCTGGCTCAAATCCAATTGAGGTTGCTTTGAATCTTCACTCCACCGTTGGTTCTTTTAAGGACACATTTTTTTTCAAACATACCGGCGCATCTGTTACGCCCGCATTTGAGGCGATTCAGCAGAGATTCATTGACGCCTTTGATAATGCCACGCCTCTTTTTGATAGCCTCAGCGCACAAACATGCGCCCTTGCGAAATGCCGTTTCATCGAATCATATTTCTGGAACAACTGGGGAGAAAATGTTATGGCGATGACGCACGAAGGGCACTTTTTCCGACGCATCACAGATAATGAATGGATAACCGACGACGATTATCGGGCGCTGGGACGCGCCATGGCAGCCTGCCTTGTGGAATATTTCGAGTTGCCGCAATACGCCCCGCAATTATGGATGTTGAATTAATTGCCGAAGAGGAAAAGAAGCGGTTTTTCAAGACGCGTACGCCACGCCTTTTCATTATGCTCTGCGCCTTCATCTTCATAATGCATCAAGTCATTATCGTCCTTATATCCGCTCTTCATCAAGAGCTCCGCCATGGCGCGTGTTTGCGGCGCGCAGTCTTGCGATTTGCCCGCCGTTCCGCTATCCAAATATAGCCGAATCGGTTGTTTTCCCTTTTCTCGAACGAGGTCAAGCAAATCGTTGCCCTTTGCGTCTTTATCCATCCCAAATGCCGTCGAAAGGCAAGCCGCCGCCTGCCGCGTTTTTTTTGATGTCAAATCGAATATTATTATCTGGAAATTCTTGATTTTTTTTCCGCTTATAGTTTGGAATAAAGTTAATTCGATGCCAAGAAAGGAACAAATCATGCCAAGAAAAATTAAAGTGGGTGTTTTGACATTTGGCGATGGGCGGGATTTTATGCAAAAACCGCTCACGCCCGTTAACGAGAAATTCCTCGCCGAAATAAAAAATCGCCTCGAAAAAGACGGCTTTGAGGTTGTCGCAGGAAAGGAAGTCGTTTGGCAAAATGAAATAGCTGCGCGCGAAGGTCGCCGCATGACCGCTGCTGGCGTGGATTGTGTCATCTTCAATTTTTCCGTTTGGGCTTGGCCCCAATACTCGCGCGTGGCGGCGCAGTTCTGCCCAAAGCCGATTTTGCTTTTTGCCAATTTCAATCCGCAATATCCCGGTCTTGTCGGGATGCTCGCCAACGCCGGCTCGCTGGATCAGGTGGGCATTAAATTCTACAAAACATTCGGCGATATCAATAATGAAAAAACCTGGCAGCAGGTCAAGTCGCGCATCATTGCCATTTCCGCGCTCAATCGCCTTAAAGGGATGACGTTTGCCCTTATGGGCGGACGCTCGCTCGGCATTGACACCGCTGTGGCAGACCCCGCTCTTTGGATGAAAAAATTCGGCATAGACGTGGACCATGTGGATCAATTTGAATTGGTCCGCCGCGCGCAATTGGAAATGAAGAAAAAAAAGGGACGTATTGATAACGCCCTTGATTTTCTCAATAAACATGTCGGTAAAATTCACTGGACTGCGCCCGACGCCCCCATGCGCCTGACGGAAGAATTGCTGCGCCGCCAATTGGGAATGTATTACGCCGCTTTGGATTTATGCGCGGAATTTAAATATGATTTTTGCGGCATCAAAGGACAGCGAGAGCTCACGGAACATTTTGCCACGGCGGATGTTGCCGAGGCGTTCCTCAACGACCCCTATGGTCCCGAAGGCGAACCGCGCGACCCTATTATATGCTCAACCGAAGCCGACATGGACGCCGCTTTGACTATGGAAATTTTCCATCTCATCAGCGGGCTGCCCGTTCTATTTGCCGACATTCGTCATTATCACACCGACCTTGGCGTCTGGGATTTGTGCAACTCGGGCGAACACGCCACCTATTTTGCCGCGCGTTCTTTTGACCCGCTGGTCAATTTGCCTAAAGTGGAATTCCGCCCCGAGGGGTTTTATTTCCCCGCCGGCGGTGCTTCTGTTTATCACATCTCCGCTCCCGGCGAAGTCACGCTGGCGCGCCTGACGCGTTCCGGCGATACCAACCGTTATCGCATGACAATTGTCCACGGCGAATTTGTCAGCTTTGGCGTAAAAAAGAATGAAAAAATCGCCGCCGGCGTGCAGGATAACTGGCCCCATTCCTATGCACGGCTCGATTGCAGCGCGGAAGCCTTTGTCGAGGCAATCAATTGCAACCACATTCACGGCACTTATGGCTGCTGGGTTTCTGAACTTCAAACATTCTGCGATGCGGCGGATATCGAATGTGTTGTGATTCAGTGAGTTTATCCGCTTGCCTCATCTCGTTATTTCCTTGCAGAGGGCAAACGAGTATTTTACACAATCCGTTTAGTTATTTCAAAATTAAGGAGTTTTTAAATGAAGTTATATATTTCGTGCGATATTGAGGGCGTGGCGGGCGTGCCCAGCTGGGAATACGGCAGCCGCAATAAATTGGATTATTCCGAGGGGCGGCTTTACATGATTGGCGAAGTCAACGCCGCCATCGAGGGCGCGTTGGAATCCGGCGCCAAAGAAATCATCGTCAACGATTCGCACGGCAACATGGTGAACCTTTTGCCCGCAAAGGTGAACAAAGCCGCCCGCCTGTTGCAGGGCGAGGTCAAGCCTTGGTCTATGATGGAGGGAATGGATAAACGCTATGACGCCGCGGCGTTCATCGGCTATCATGCAATGGCGGGAACTCAGTTCGGCTCCATGGCGCACACCTATTGCGGCGCCATTACGGCGGCTCGCGTGAACGGCGAAGTCTGGGGCGAATCCGAATTCAACGGCGCCTTCTGCGGCGCGCACGGAACCCCGCTTGTTTTTTTGAGCGGCGATGAAGCGGTAACTAAAGAGGTCAAAAAATTCATCCCCCAAATTGAAACAGCCGCCGTCAAAAAGGGCTATGGCATGAGAGCCGCGCTCTCCGTCCACCCCGAAGTTGCGCAACAAATGATTCGCGAAGGCATTATGCGCGGACTTGCGCGGCGCCGCGAAATCAAACCCTTCCTTCCCAAATCGCCCTACACGCTTGAAGTGGATCTTCGCGATCCGGATATGGCGGATATCTGCACGCGCATACCTTGCACCGAACGCGTCGCCCAGCGCACCATCCGTTTTTGTCACAAAAATTATAAGGAAATTTATCGCGCCTTCCTTAGCATCATGTCATTAGCAAGCCGCGTGTGATGTTGAGGTGCAAAGCCATGCAAGAAAAACCTTCAACCCCGCAAAAGATTTTGATTGTGCGGATGACCGCCATTGGCGATGTGGCGCACGTCCTGCCCGCCCTGAACGCCTTGCGCCTTGCCATGCCGGATGCCCGCATAGATTGGCTTGTTGATGAAATTCCCGCGCAGATTCTTATGGGTCATCCGCAAATCAATCATTTGCAAGTCCTCCGCCGCCGATGGCGGAAGGAATTTCGCCGGCACTTTTTCTCGGAGATTCGTCCGTTTTTTCGCCGGCTCCGAGCGGAGCGCTATGACTGGGCTATAGATTTTCAGGGATTGACCAAGAGCGGACTTGCGGCTTATTTCTCCGGCGCAAGGCGCATCATCGGATTCGGCGATCGCGACGGCAGGGAATTGAATAAACTTTTCACCAACGTCAAGGTTCGCCCCCGCCCCGGTCTTCACATCGTTGAAAAAAACATTTCACTGCTTGCCCCGCTTGGAATTGAAAATCCGCCGATTCAATTCGTTTTTCCCGATTTTGAGGCGGATAAGGTCTCTTTTGATGATAGCGGATTTTATGCGGCGGTTAACCCCGGCGCCGGTTGGCAGACCAAGCGCCTGCCGGTCTCAACGCTCGCCGCTTTGTGCGCCCGGCTCAACACCCAAAAGGGGATGCGGATTGTCATCACATGGGGTCCGGGCGAGGAGGAATTATCCAAAGATTTGCTCCAAAAGATTGCCAAAGCGGGCGCAAATGCGGAGATGTCCCCGCCTACCACGCTCCGGCAATTAGCGCGCCTCATATCCCGCGCCGGACTCTTTATCGGCGGCGACACTGGACCCTCGCACATCGCAGCCGCGCTCGGCATTCCCACTATTTCCTTTTTTGGAGCATCGGACGCCAAAAGAAATCGCCCGTATGGCGAGCATTGCAACACAATCCAAAATACGGAGATCCCGTGCATTCCATGTTGGAAGACGCGCTGCCGTTTTAAAGATGCGCGGCATCTTGCCTGTTTGAATTCCATCACAGCCGGAGACCTTTATGATTCCGCGCTGAGGCTGCTTGAATCGAAATGCGCAAAGTGAAATGCGCCAGAAATTTTATCACCACCTCCTTTGCCCTGACCTCTCTGGGCGCGCTGCTTTTTTTTATGTTCGCCTTTGGAAGCGCAAAAGAAAATGCCATCACATCGGATGAAACGGCGCACATCCCCGCCGGCTATATGATTTGGATGACCGGCGATTACCGGATGAATATCGAACACCCGCCGCTTGTCAAAATGTGGGCTGCTCTGCCGTTGCTTTTTTGCGGTTTATACAACCCCGTTCAGGATATTGACTGGAAACGGGGAGACGAATGGCATTTCGGCGGTTATTTTCTTTATCAATTTAATGACGCCTTTTTCATCGCTTTGCTTAGCCGATTTCAGATTATCGTGCTTGGAGTCTTGCTGGGGTTGATGGTTTATCTTTGGGGCGCAAAACTCTTTGCCGCAAGCCGGGACATGCGTCTTTTTTTTGCCGGACTTTTTGCCGCCTTATTTTATTTCTCCGAGCCCAATCTGATCGCCCATTCCGCCCTTGTCACATACGACCTCGCTTTTGCATTTGTTGTTTTTGCGGCGGGGTATGTTTACTGGCTTTTGCACATGGAGGGGTTTGCGAAAAAACGGATGGCGCTTTTCATTTTTTTGATGGCGCTTGCGCCGTTGATAAAGGTGGTGGGGTTGTTTCTTTGGGCGCTGATTTTTTTTCATTGGGGCGCGGCGGCGCTTTTTTCGCGCCGAAAGTGGAAGGCGCCCTCGCCGAGCTCGCCGCTTCGCATCCTTTCAACCCGATGGTCGAAAATTAAGATTGTAATTTTCTCCATGATTCTTTGCGGCGCATGCAGCCTTTTTTTGATATGGAATTTTTATGGATTTCGATATTATGCTTCGCCGGGATACGCTATCCCGCCGGGAGACCAGTCTGTAAAATATCTCGATTATTCGCCGATTTCCCAGCCCATCTTGCGGGAAACCCTCAATATTATGAAGGATAGGAAAATCTTTCCGCAAGGCTATATGTGCGTGCTCGGTCATGCCTTTATGGAAAAAGAGCGTCCGGCGGTGCTTTTGAAAAAGGTTAAAATGGCTGGCGGTTTTTATTCCTATTTTGTAATCACAACGATTTTGAAAACTCCGTTTATTCACCTTGCTGGGATGGCAACGGCGGCGGTTTTTTTTATATGGCTTGCGTTGCAAAACTTGATAAAGCGGCGTAAAGGAAAATTCTCCCGAGCAAGGTTTTATCTCCATCGCGCCGCCATTCCGCTTTATCTGATAATAGGTTTTTTCGCCCTAATCACCATGAGCCTGATGAACATCGGTCACCGTCTTATCCTGATGATAACGCCGCTGCAACTTCTGCTCGTCGGAAGCGTCCTCGAATATATCCTTTCGCATTTGCAAAAGACCTATGCCCGCCGAATCATCGGCGTTCTCATTATACTGGCAGCCTTTATCCCTGCCATATTAAATTACCCGCATTACATTTCCTATTTCAATCCCATCATTAAAGACCAGCGCATGGCTGGGCGCTATCTGGTGGATTCGAACGTGGACTGGGGTCAGGATATGAAAGCCTTAGGCGATTTTGTGACATTCAACCGCATTCCCAAAATCAATCTTTCTTATTTTGGCACCGCCGACCCTTGGTATTATGGCGTCAATCATTGGATTGACATCGGCAGCTGGCAGATTCTCATCCCGCGATTTCGGGAAAATACGCCGGACCTTTCCATACCAACAGCGGTCAGCGCCAATATGATTGGGTATGTGGCTGCTAAACATCCGGAACTTCTCCGCGGAGGCGAGCCGCTTCTTATCGGCGGCTCCATCCTTTTATTTCCGCCTGTGGAAGAAAAGCCCCGCTAAAATCTTATTCTTTGATTGCATTGATGAGCGCAAGGAGCTCCTCATGCGTTCCGATTGTGATACGGACGCCGACGTTCAATCTCGGGGCGTCCCAGAACCTGACGAGGATTTTTTTCTTTTTCAACTTTTCATATAACGATTTACCGTCGCCATTTTCGGCAAATATAAAATTCCCCTGCGAGTCATAGACCTTGAAACCGAGAGCGCGCAGCTCCTCCGTCAAAAAAGCTCGGTCATCTTTGATATGGTTTGCTGTTTCCTTATAATACGAATGCGCCCGAATCGCCGCGCATCCCATCACCTGCGTCATATAGTCCACGTTATATGAGTCCTTGAGTTTGTATAGGTTGTTGATGATGTCCTCCCCGCCTAAGGCATAGCCCAACCGCGCGCCCGCCAGAGAGGATGATTTGGAAAAAGTGCGGGTGATCGCCGCATTGGGATACTGCCTTGCCAAAGCCAAGCAATCGCCATCTGCAAAATCCACATACGCCTCGTCAATGATGAAAAGAGTGCCGGGCGCGCTCGCAATCAAACGTTCCAAAATCTCCGGTTGGTAAAACGTGCCATAAGGCGGATTTGGATTGGCGATAACAAAAACCTTGAATGCAGATAAATCGGGAAATGGCGGCAACTCACCATTTTTTCCCAATTCAAAAACTTCAACCTTTGCCCCTATTTGAGCGGCAATGACCGGATAAAGCGAATAGGTCGGATTTACCATCGCAAGCGTTTCGGATGGTTCCAGATACGCCTGAAATAAAAGGCGCAAAACCTCATCCGACCCGTTGCCGATAAAAATTTCGGATACCTTCGCATTATGTTTAACCGCAAGCAGCCGGCGCAAATCCATGCAGAGCGGATCCGGATAAAGGCGGAGCTGTGAAAACGGCGCCTGATGAAGCGCAATCAACACATCCGGCGCCGCCGGGTAAGGATTTTCGTTTGTGTTCAACTTGATGAATTTCCCGCCTCGCGGCTGTTCTCCCGGAATATAAGGTTTTAATTTCCGCACGATTTCAGTCGGTTTTACGCTCATATATCCACTCTCAATATATTCGTTATGATTAGGTTATCGTTTGCTTTTTATTAAAGCCGCAATTTTATCGCTTGAGCGTGGGCGTCCAATCCTTCAACCTCCGCCAGATGAATAGCCGCCGCGCCCAGTTGCCTCAACCCTTTTTGACTAATTTGAAGAATGCTTGTCCCTTTCATGAAATCTGTCACTGAAAGGGGAGAGAAGAACCGCGCCGTTCCGCCGGTTGGCAGGACGTGATTCGGTCCGGCTACATAATCGCCAATCGGCTCCGGCGTGAACAAACCCAGAAAAATCGCGCCTGCATTTTTCAAAAGCGGAACGAATTTCTCCGCCTCTTCTGTCATGACCTCAAGGTGCTCCGGCGCTTTAAGATTGGCGAGTTCCGCCGCCTGTTCGCGCGTCTGGACAATGACCGCCGTCCCCTGCCCCTCAATAGCTTGCCGGATGAAATCCGAACGGGGCGAAGCCTCAATCTGCCTTTTAAGTTCCGCCTTAAAAGCCTTTTCATTCAACCGACCGATGTAAATCAAAATCGGCACGGCAAGGGCATCGTGTTCTGCCTGGGAAAGAAGGTCGGCAACGATATAGGGCAGAGGCGTTGTCTCGTCCGCAATGATTAGAATTTCGCTGGGTCCTGCCACCATATCAATATCTATCAACCCATAAAGGAGCCGCTTTGCCGCGGCAACGTAGGCATTGCCGGGACCGACAATTTTATCCACGCATTGGATGCCTGCCGCGCCGAGCGCAAGAGCCGCCACGCCCTGCGCCCCGCCGATTCGATAAACTTCCTTAATCCCAAGGAAATGCGCTGCGCCCAAAATAACCGGATTCACAATGCCCATTTTCCCCGGCGGCGTTATAATGGCAAGGCGCTCAACGCCTGCGATTTTTGCCGGTATTGCGTTCATGAGCAGGCTCGAAGGATAGGCCGCTGTTCCGCCCGGCACATAAAGCCCCGCGGAAGAAATAGCCGTCTGGCGATATTCCAGCCGGATGCCGTTTTTCTCGCTGATGAAATAACTCTGCGGTCGCTGCTTCAAATGAAATTTTTCGATGCGGTCGGCGGCGAACTCAATGGCGGCGCGGGTTTCGGCTGACATGCCATCCCAACTTTTTTTCAAATCGTTCGCGGGAACGCGCAATGTGGCGGGCGTCAGACGCGCCCCGTCAAACCGCCTTGTAAATTCAATAACCGCCTTCGCCCCGCGTTTTTGAACAGCGGCAATTATTTCCGCTGCGCGCTTTTCCACATCCGATTGATGAAATATAACCGGCGAAAACCGCTCCAGAATCTTCTTTTTTTGCGAAGGATATTTTAATATCAGCATAACCTGCTACCTATTTAATCAGATTCTCAATCTCTTTCTCAAGGTCTTCCTCGCTCATGAGCCCGATAATCACTTTTTTAATGATGCCGCTTTTGTCAACAAGCACCAGCTGCGGAATGAACTGAACATTATATGCTTTTCCGACATTTCCTGTTTTATCCAAAAGCACAGGCAGCGAAAGATTAAACTGATTCATAAAACCTTTAATCTTCTGTTCAGGTTCGCCGCTGCTGTTGATAGTCAGAACAATGACGCCCTTCGGCTCCCATTTGGCGGAAATCTTTTGCAGGACGGGCATTTCTTTTTGGCACGGCGGGCAGAACGTTGCCCAAAAATCTAATACCACGGCGTTGCCCTTATACTGCTCAAGGGTGTGCGTTTTGCCTTTTATATCCTGCAACTTAAAAGCGGGCGCTGCTTTGCCCTCCAACGGATTCTTCTGCTCCTCCTCGGCGGCTTTTTCCTCCGCTTGACGCCGCATTTTAGCAAAGGTGAATTCGTCCACCTTGTTTGCGTCATTGGGCGGAATAAATTGAAAAACATCTTTGCCCAGCTTTTCGTTGAGGCGGATATTCACATGCTCGTCCGTCACAAGAAATGCCAGCTCATCATCCCCGTCTTTTTCCTGAATCAGAGGCTTATTGTCAAAAATCATTTTGCGAATGCGCCCTGTTTTCTCCTCCATAAAAAGGTCAATGGACGCCTGTTTGTCGCTTAACTTTTTGACAAGGTTGATTACCTTGTGGGGCGTTCCGTCAATCTGAACGCTCTCTTTCATGGATGCCTTGAGCAGGTCTTCTTTCAGAATTTCCGAAGGTTTGCCGGACGCGGTTACATCGGCAATTCCGCTTATTTGCCCCAACGAGCCGGAACGCATCGCGTCAGAGTCTCTCAAACCATCCGAGGCGGGCTTGATGACGTATTCCTTTTCCTGCGGGAGATATTTAATAAAGGTTTTGCCATCCGAAACCATCAAGACCCCGGAGGATTGTTTATCGCTGGTGAAAACCTTTATGCGATTCGGTTTTTCCCAAACAAGAGAGCTCGAAAGAGCGGATTTGTATTCCTGATTCTCAAAGTTGATTTTTACGCTTAACAACACGTTTGCCTGATAAGTTTTGACGTCCGCATAAACCGCGTCAATCTGCTCAAAGCACGCTTTAACATCGGCGGGAAGCTCTGCGCCGGTTGCTATCCGGCAGATAAGAATTAGAAAAAGAGCAAATCCAAAAATTCGCCTCACAAAAGAAAACATCGCATTTCCTCCGTTCGCTGCAAAATAAATTTGTGCAGGCATCGCACAGGGCTTTCATGCCGTCAATTGATAATTAATGAAGAAAAAACAAAAAGGGGTTAAACGGGCGTTTCTCGCCTTTGTCAAAAACTCTTTGGACAAGGCGGCTATTTATCCCGCGCCTGCCGCATATAACTATCTATATTTCAACCTGCAATATTTGAATATCTTACAATGGATGGTTTTCAAGTCTATAGCTCGGCGAAATTGCCGCACCAATTAAAAGGCTTGCATATCGCGCCGAAGATGTTTTTTGAAAAAAATATTTAATAAAGGTCTTGACAGGGTTTCAGCCTCATCATTATGAGAACAATGCTTTTGTTTTCGATGATGAGAAATCAAAGGGAGATTTTTTCTTTCAAGAGAGGGTAGGAATGCCGACAATTAATCAGCTGGTTCGCAAAGGACGCAAGGAGATAAACAAAAAGACCAAAAGCCCGGCGCTGCAGAATTGCCCGTTCAAACGCGGTGTGTGCACCCGTGTCTATACCACCACGCCTAAAAAGCCGAACTCGGCTCTCCGCAAAGTGGCGCGCGTCCGCCTCACTAATGGAATCGAAGTAACCGCATATATCCCCGGCGAGGGACATAACCTGCAGGAACACTCGCTTGTTGTAATTCGCGGGGGGCGTGTAAAAGACCTTCCGGGCATTCGGTATCACATAGTGCGCGGCATACTGGATACCCAAGGCGTCCAAAACCGCAAAAAAAGCCGTTCGAAATACGGAGCCAAGAAACCCAAAAAAGAAACACCTAAATAATATAAAACGTCTTTTAAATCAATGGGGAGGGATTAAGACCCAATGCCGAGAAAACGCAGAATTGACACAAGAGATATTCAGCCGGACGTCCGTTATGGAAATGTGCTGGTAACAAAATTCATTAATAACCTTTTTAAATGCGGAAAAAAATCAGTGGGCGAGCGGATTATTTACTCAGCCATTGAAATGCTTGGAAAAAAGTTCAAAGAAGATGAACCGGTAAACATCTTTGTTCAGGCTGTGGAAAATGTCAAACCCGTGCTGGAAGTTCGCTCCCGGCGCGTCGGCGGCGCAAACTATCAGGTTCCTATTGAAGTGCGCCCCTCTCGCAAGCAGGCGCTCGCCATTCGCTGGATTCTGGCAAGCGCGCGCTCCCGTCCTGAAAAAACCATGGCGGAACGTCTTGCCAATGAACTGGCGGACGCCTACAACAAGGTTGGGACAGCCATTAAAAAACGCGAGGACACCCACAAAATGGCGGAAGCCAACAGGGCGTTCGCGCACTATCGTTGGTAAGGCGCCCCGCGCGACTGCTACTTTTTTCAAAAACAAGAACCGGCAAAAAGAAAAAATTCTTTTTCGCCGGTTTTTTTGTGCATAAAAATCGAAACGAAAAGGATTGAAAAATGTCTCGTAAATATCCCCTTAGTAAGATACGAAATATTGGCATCATGGCTCATATAGATGCCGGCAAAACCACAACCACAGAACGCATCCTCTTTTATACCGGAAAAACATACAAGGTTGGCGATGTCAACGAGGGCTCCACTGAAATGGATTGGATGATTCAAGAACGCGAGCGCGGCATCACCATCACATCCGCCGCCACCCGGTGCGAATGGAAGGGCTATGCCTTCAACATCATTGACACGCCCGGTCATGTGGATTTCACCATCGAGGTGGAGCGTTCCATCCGCGTTCTTGACGGCTCTATTGCCCTCTTCTGCGCCGTTGGCGGCGTTGAACCCCAGTCGGAAACCGTTTGGCGGCAGGCGGATCGCTATCACGTTCCCCGCATCGCCTTTGTGAATAAGATGGATAGAATCGGCGCTGATTTTTTCGGCGCTGTCAATATGATGCGCGACCGGCTCCACGCCAACCCCGTCATCATTCAGATTCCCATTGGCGCAGAAGATAAATTTAGCGGCGTTGTGGATTTGATTGAAATGCGGGCTTATGTCTGGGAAAATAACGGCGGCGAAAACCACGGCGCAACATTTATGACTGTGCCCATCCCTGCTTATCTTGAGGCGCAGGCTGCTAAATATCGCGACAAGATGCTCGAAGCCATCTCAGATTTTGACGATGTTTTTATGGAAAATTATATTAACGGCAATTCCGTGACGCCTGATGAAATCCGCCGTGTGTTGCGCAAGGGAACGCTCAAGGCGGAAATCACCCCCGTCATGTGCGGCAGCGCATTCCGCAATAAAGGCGTCCAGCCGCTTCTGGATGCCGTGATTGATTTCCTGCCCGCACCAGTTGACGTTCCCCCCATACAAGGACAAGACCCCGAAACTGAGCAGATAATCTCTCGTCCCGCGGATGATTCGGCGCCTTTTGCCGCGCTTGCCTTCAAAGTTGTCGCCGACCCTCATGTCGGCAAACTCACATATATCCGAGTTTATTCAGGACGCTGCGAAGACGGCGATTATATGTATAATGCGAACAAGGAACAAAACGAACGTCTGAACCGCCTCCTTCTGATGCATGCCAATCAAAGAACCCAGATTAAGGAAATCAGCACCGGCGATATCGCCGCCGTTGTTGGCATCAAAGAAACTAAAACCGGCGACACACTTTGCGACCCCGATCATCCCATCCTGATAGAACCGATGAACTTTCCCGAACCTGTTATTTCCGTTGCCATTGAACCGAAAACCAAATCCGATGAGGAAAAACTTGCCCTGACCCTTTCCCGACTTTCTGATGAAGACCCGACGTTTTGCGTTCGGACGGATCCAGAAACCGGTCAAACCATAATCTCCGGTATGGGCGAACTTCATCTGGAAATCATCGTTGACCGGCTCAAACGCGAATTCAACGTAGCGGCGAATGTGGGGCATCCACAGGTGGCTTACCGCGAAACCATAGAAACTATGGTCGAGGCGGAGGGACGTTTCGTCAAACAGACCGGCGGTCTTGGACAATACGGTCACGTCTGGCTGCGAGTTGAGCCGATGGAGCCAGGATTTGGATTTGAGTTTATCAACAAAGTGGTGGGCGGAACAATCCCCCGCGAGTATATTCCCTCTATCGAAAAAGGCGTCATCGAGGCGATGACATCCGGCGTTCTGGCGGGTTATCCGATGGTGGACTTGCGCGTTTCTGTTTATGACGGCAGCTATCACCCGGTGGATTCATCGGATATAGCATTCAAAGTGGCGGGCTCAATCGCGCTGAAGGAAGCCGCCCGCAAGGGACGCCCCTATCTTTTGGAGCCGATTATGTCCCTTGAGGTTGTCATACCCTCTATTAATCTTGGCGATGTGATTGGCTATCTGCAACAACACCGCGCCAAAATCGAGGACATCAGGGCGCGCAGAGATTTGCAGGTGGTTCATGCCAACGCTCCTCTTGCAGAGATGTTCGGATATTCAACAGAACTCCGTTCCGACACACAAGGACGCGGCACATTCACCATGCAATTTTCTCACTATGCCCGCGTCAGCGCCGATGTGCAAGAACGCATCTGCGGCAAGATTTATTAAGATTTCATCTCAACCTAAGCCCAGCAGCCTTCCCGCTTGAAAAACTATAACAGCGACGACCCATGCTGTGACGATAGTATGGACAACGGCAAAGGCAGGCCAGCGCCATGAATTCGATTCGCGGCGGATGATGGCAACGGTTGAAATGCAGGGGATATAAAGCAGGGAAAATATCATTGCCGCCAACGCGGAAAGCGGAGCATAAAGCGGTGAGCCATCCGCTTTGCGGGCGTTTTGCAAAGCGCTCCGAAGGGAGGGATTTTTTTCCCCTCCGCCCTCGCCGACAGCATAAAGCGTGCCCAACGTGGAAACAACTATCTCCTTTGCAAAAAAACCGCCGACAAATCCCACGCCCAGCCGCCAGTCATAAAGCCCCGCCGGATGAAAAACCGGCATGATGGCTTTGCCCAGTTTGCCGGCGTAACTCCGCTCGAGACGCGTTGTCTCCCAGTTTGGATTTTCGATTTGCGGCGACTGCCACGGCAGGTGGCTCAGAAACCACATAATCACGCATCCAGCCAGAATAACTGTTCCCGCCTTCTGCAAATATAAATACCCCCGCTCCCAAACGTGAATTAGCATCGCCTTCATTGTCGGGATCCGATAAGGCGGCAGCTCCATTACAAAAGGCGCAGTCGGTCCCTTGAGTAAAAACCGCCTCAAAAACCACGCCATTGCAATGCCTACGGCAATTCCAACAAGATATATTATGAAAAGCACGTTGCCTGCCTGATGTTCGGGGAAAAAGGCGCCGATGAAAAGGACATAGATGGGCAGGCGCGCGCCGCATGACATAAACGGCACGGCGAGCATGGTGGCGAGGCGATCTTTTTCGTCTTCTATGGAGCGCGTCGCCATGATGGCGGGGAGGCTGCATCCAAATCCCAGCAGCATCGGAATAAAAGAGCGCCCGTGCAGCCCGATTTTATGCATGAATTTATCCATCAAAAAAGCCGAGCGCGCCAAATAGCCCGAATCTTCAAGAAAGGATAATATAAAAAATAAAATGTAAATCACCGGAATAAAAACCAAAACGCTCCCCACGCCGCCAATAACACCCTCCACGATGAGCGAGCGCGCAGGACTCTCCGGCGAAAATAAACTGCCCACGCCGCGTCCCAAAAGAATGAACAGATATTCAATCCCTCGTTCAAACGGCGCGCTTGCCCAGAAAACAAAACGGAATACCAGCCATATAAGGGCAAGGAATATCGGAAGACCTAAAAGACGGTTCAAAAGAATAGTGTCTATCATATCAGAAACATCGTGGCGGCGTTCATAATCCAACGTCACAGCCTCGTCGCATGCCCCGCTGATAAAACCGTAACGCCGCTCGGCAATCAGCGTCTCCGGATCCTCCTTGAACAACGCTTTGAGCAAGGCGGATGATTTCCCCGCAGCCTCTAAAAGCAATTTGCCCTGCGGCTTTTCGCTGATAGTTTGAATAACAACAGCATCCTGCTCTAAAAGTTTTATGGCAAGCCAGCGGGGTGGATAAAGCCGGGCAATCTCCGGGGCGCGCTTGATAAATTGCATAACGATTTCTATCTGCCTATCCACCTCCCTGCCATAGTGAATGCGAGACCGCATCGGCACGGCTTTGCTCTCAACCAGTTTAATCGCCGCATCCAAAAGGTCGTTCATGGCAACCTGCCGCGTGGCGACGGTCAGAACAATCGGAACCCCTGTCAGGGCGCTCAACCGTTCCTTGTTAATCTTCATCCCCTTTTTTTTCGCCATATCTGCCATGTTCAGGGCAAGAATCAACGGCACATTCAACTCCAGCAACTGCACGGCAAGATAAAAATTACGTTCAAGGTTGGAGGCGTCAAGAACGTCAATCACAACATCCGGTTTTTCCTCCACAATATAATTGCGGGCGACGATTTCATCAAGAGAATGCGCGCTCAAACCATAAATTCCCGGCAGATCCACAATGACAAAATCATACCCCTTGTAATGAAGAAACCCCTCTTTTTTCTCAACTGTCACGCCCGGATAATTGCCCACATGCTGGTGCATGCCCGTTAAGTTGTTGAAGATGGTCGTCTTTCCCGCATTGGGATTTCCCGCAAGCGCTATTTTAATAGTTCTTGATTTACCGTTCTCTGATTCGCCCATTCGCACATTCTCCGCTTCTTTGTTTTTTACGCGTCAGCCTTATCAATCAGTCGGTTCCACAATAATGGAAGCCGCCTCGTTTTTCCGCAGGGAAAGGTCATAACCAAGAATGGATATCTGCATCGGGTCGCCCAGCGGCGCCATACGCTTGACTCGGATGACAACGCCGGGGGAGATTCCCATATCAAGCATCCGTTTGCGGATGCGGGATTGGGCGCGCACCCTGACAACGCGAGCGCTTTTTCCCGGCTCAATATTTTTAAGCGTCTTTTCCTCCGCGGGGTTTTTTTCCGGCGGCAGGATTTCCATGATGCGCCGGATGGTTTCCTGACTGACGTGATGTTCGATGGCGCAGGCATCCTTTTCTGCCGTCTCCGCATGAACGCCTATCACATCGCGCAAAAGTTGAGTTAAAAGATTATGGCGATCCAGAATCTTTTTTGCCAGGTTTTCGCCTTTTTCAGTCAGCTCAATAGATTCATATCGCCTGTGATTGACCAGCCCCGCCTCCGCAAGGCGCTTGATGGCGCTGTGAGCGCTGGACATAGCAACGCCCATATGCTTGGCAATATCACGCATGCGTGCCGCTTTTTTTTCTTGTTTCAATACCAACACCGTTTCCAGATAATCTTCCAAACAGCTCGATAAATGCCCCACGCCGCCCATTACGACTGCTCTCCGATTAAAAATATTTTTTTATAATTGTTAGAATTAACTAACAATATTTTGGCATACGAATCACCGAGCGCCAGCCATTGTCAAGATTTTCTGTAAAGTTTCCGTTGAAATTATAATGCAAAAGAATCTATGAAAAACATTTCGAAGATTGTTTATTATCCGCTGTTTAGAATTTTTTAAAAGGAGCCAACGCATGAAAAAGACCACCATTTTACGGAAGGCGATTATGGAACAGCGCGCTGTGGCGGTTCCCGGCTGCCACGACGCCTTCAGCGCCATCATTATCGAAAAATGCGGCTTCGAGGCGATTCAGATTTCCGGCTACGGTCTCGCAGGTTCGCTAATCGGCAAACCCGATGTCGGGCTCGTCCAGATGAAGGACGTCCTCGACATGACTTGGAACATCGTTCAAGCGGTGAAAATACCCGTTATGGCGGATGTGGACACGGGAGGCGGAAACGCCGTCAACGCCGCGTGGATTATTGAGCGCCTCATTGCCATGGGCGTGGCGGGGATGAATATCGAGGATCAGATTTTCCCAAAACGATGCGGGCATATGGCGGGAAAAGAGGTCATCTCCGCCGAAGAAATGGCAGGAAAAGTCCGCGCCTGCGCAGATGTTCGCGATTGCCTTGATAAGGATTTTGTCATCAATGCCCGCACCGACTGCTTTGCCCTTTATGGGCTTGATGAGGCGATTCGACGCTGCAATCTTTATCTGAAATCCGGCGCCGACCTTGTTTTTATTGACGGCATAAAAACGAAGGATGACATCAAAAAGGCGATTAAAAAGCTCAAAGGACCCCTCTCTGTAAATCTGATGGACGCCATCTCCGGCATGAAAACCGAGCTCGTGCCTATCCCCGAACTGGCAAAAATGGGCGTGGGGCGCGTTTCCATTCCCGTAGCATCTATCATGGTCATGCATAAAGCATTGACGAGCTTCTTCACCGCCCTAAAAAAATCCCCCACCGGCATCCTCAAAGGCGAAACTCAATGGATTACATCCTTTGAAGAATATACCGATGCCGTTGGACTCAAAGAATACCGCAAACTGGAAGATAAATACCTGCCCAAAGAGCGGATACAAGATAAATACAAGGGCGTTAAAAAAATCGCGGAATAAATCAGCTTATGCCAATTTGGATTTATTCGCCGATTATTTGGGTATAATAAGATGAAAGCGGGCGCCGGCGGGGGAGGCATTCTCCGCGTTAAGGCGCCCGCCGTGCGCTTCTGCTATCTGGCGCGCTATAGGGAGACCAAAACCGAAACCGCCTTGGCGCGTTGTATAAAAAACCTCAAAACACTTTTCCGGGTCCGTTTTCCCAAATCCTGCGCCGTTATCGGTTATGGTTAGATGCCAGAATTTCCCCTCAGGGAAAACCTCGATTCTTAACTCTTTGCGCGGCTGCTGCTCCATCGCCTGAACCGCGTTTAGTATCAGGTTCAAAAGAAGTTGCTTGAGGGATGTGGAATCCGCCAACAATGGGCACGCCGTCAAAATGGAGTTCTCCACCTTAATATTTTTTTTCGTTATCTCGCCGGAAACAAATTCCAGCGTCTCGCGAACGAGAACAGCAAGGTCGGTTGGATGCTTTTCAATCTTTCCCGGCAGTGCGAATTTCATAAAATTGGAAAGCGTTTGATTGAGATGATGAATCTCCCGCTTCAAACTGTCAAGGAGCTCGACAGCTTTTTTTTGCGAATCCTCCCGCGGGTCGTCCAACTCCTCCCGCACCACATCAATATTGATATTCATAGAATTGAGGGGGTTGCGGATTTCGTGCGCAAGTCCGGAGGCAAGCGTCCCGATGGCGGCGAGTTTATCCAATTGATCCCGCTCGCGAATAAGCAGGACATGGCGCGAAAAAATCCGCCAGAGCAGAAAATACGCAGCGGATAAAATTAAAAGAAGCGTGACCAAAAGAATCACAAGGCTCTGCGTAATTAGCGAACTGGAATCTGAAAGGCGATTGAGGATGGCATCCTCGGAGACGCTGAACTGCAGTTTGCCCATCATTTTTTCGCCTATCATGACGGGGATATCCATCTCGCGCATCTTTTCCCCTCTGCTATGTAGAATAACATCAAGGTGCGTGTCATCCATCGCCGAAGGAAGACTGCCGGTGTATTGCCCCCCCGCCTCAATGACAGCAGTGTCTGATGTGCGCCGTTCCTCACCCTGATATCGTCGAATGACCATCGCTCCGCGCTCATCCACAAGCGCCGCCATCACAATATTCTCATTCTGTTTAAGCAAAAGCTCGATGGAGGCATGGACGCGGGGATTCTGTTTCAGCTTTGCCATCTCCGGCTCGATGCCTTTGTGGATGATATCGGATATTTCCCCCGCCACGCGCTGCCCATGTTCTCGAGCAAGCGATATGGCGTTCTGAAGCATGCTCTTTTTCCAGTAATTGACAAGTAACGCCACAAGCGCCGTCAAAACAAATCCGGTCAAAAGCAAAGATGCCATGTATAAAATGAGCGCCTTTGTGCCGATGGAGTATTGCTTTTTCATGACTGCGAATCGCCGTCCTGCGGCGGATGCGGCTGGGTGATTTCATTTTTGAATTGTTTGATGGAATAAGCGGTTATCTCCGCATGCTTGCGGAAGGCAAAACGCGCCGTTGCCGCAATGTCCATTATCACAAGAACAAAAACGATGAAGATTATAACAAAACACATTCCCAGATATGCCAGCTGCCACCAAATGCCCCCGAAATATTTTGAAAGCGATGGAGCAAAAAGGCTGGTCAAGACAATGAGCAAAAGCAGCCCCAGACCCGCGAGCCGACGCCCCAGCCGCTGCGAGTAATACTTCTTTTCCCAGCCCGCGGTCTTTTGGCGATGGCAATAAATCGTTTCGCCCGCCCCCATAAGGACGAGCAAAAAAGCAATCACCGATAAAAATATTTTGGCAACCATCCCAGCGCCTTTTCCGCAAAAACAAATCAAATAGATGTTGAACTATCGGCAGATTGGCTTTCAACAAATATCCGCACGGGTTTTATTGCGATTGTATCAACGCAAAAAAAATTATGCCGCCAAGGCTCAGCGCCCCGAAGGCAGGCTCGCGAGCAATAAAGGTTTTTGGGGCTTTGCCGTCACGTCCTATTGAACAATTCGATTGCTCCAAATCTTTGACGCGCCGCTCAGATATTTAAGCCCGCTTTGCGCTGTGTTGAAAAAAATGTCGGAAGCCCAAAGAAAAAAAGAGAAATAAACGCCTCTGCCAAATGAGAAGCAAACCATCCCCGATTTCTTTTATTGTTTCAGAAAATCTAAAAGATCCGCTTCTGTGGTGATGCTTGAGTTGCGGTTAATTTCCTTTCCCTGCTCATCGAGAATAAGAAACGTAGGAACCAGATAAACCCTGTGCTGGGTGTAGCGAGGGTCGTTTACGCCTGATTGAATATATTCCATTTGAAAATTGGAGAGCGCTTTTGTAACCGCCGGCTTTTCCAATATCTCGGCGATGTTTTTACAAAAGGAAAGACTGGGATTGAAAAAATACAAAAGTTTCTTTGCCGGCTTGGGCGTTGGCGTTGCCGTTGCCGCCGTTGTTGTTGCAGGCGCGGCGGAAAGAATCGGAGTAATTGTGGGGACAGGCGTCACATCAGCAACCTTCACGAATGGGGAATATGTTGAAACGGGTCGGATGGGGGATATGGGAGTTGTCTGCGCTATTTGGGCGGCTGATGAATAAATGTATAATTCAAGAATACGCACCACCCAGTCATCCTGCTTGCCGTTTACCCCCGCGCCCACTTGAGGATCGCTAACCTCAATCCCCACATATCGGAATTGAACGCCGGGAACCAAAATTTCATTTCGCGGAAGAGTATTATCAATAAACTCTTTGATAAGCGTCCAAGGACCCTCCATAGAAGCCGCGCTGCCAAAGAGTTTGTAATCTTCCGTTATCAAGTGTTTGCTGTCTGTGAGGTTGCCCTCATGAACCACAACAATTCGTGTGATAGGATAAATATTGCCCAAATCCATAATGCCCCAGTGAACCTGTGGCGTGTTGTAACCGGCGTGCGAGCAGCACCACTTTTTGGCGATATGCTCCTGTCCGTCCCAAAGGCATTCGAATCGGCATTCGGCTCCCGCTGGCCCGCAGGCTTTGTAACCGACGGGAATGATGCGATTTTCCGCACCCGAAACAATGCCCGCGATCGTCAACAAAGCCAACAGACCGTTAACCAAAATAAAACTATTTGGCTTCACAATTTTTTACCATAACCTTAGCGAAAAAGATAACATTTTTCTTCTCACGGTTTGATGCGGGTTGTCAATAATATAATCAAAAAATGAAAGCGTGGCGCACCTCTTTTGTGTGTTGGTATAATATGGACTTGAGCTTCTCCCCTTCCGCCAAGACCAAAAAAACATGAAAGTTAGACATTAGAGTATAAACATACTTTTTGTGCTATGTTAGAATTTGCTATCCGCATAAATAAGTTGCAAATAAAAATGACAAAATATAAGTGTCTCATGCGTTTAAGTTTGATAAGATTTAATGTATCCTCATAAAAATTATGTGGTTTGCGATTTACAAAAGAGAACTGAAAGCGTGCCTGCAATCGCCTGTTATTTATGCCCTCGCAGGCGTCTATTTTTTCCTGACCGCTTACTTCACACTGGGTATGATGATTGAATTTTCGGATGCTTATAATGATTACAACATGCGCCAGTTGTATGGCATGAGCTCCATGAACGTGACGGAGTGGGTGGTTCGTGGATTTTTTGGGTTGATGAATTTTCTGATGTTGATTGTCGCGCCGCTTTTGACCATGCGCCTTTTTGCCGAAGAGCGCCGCAGCCGAACTTTTGATTTGCTGGTGACCTGTCCCGTCCGCGATGGGGACATTCTGGCGGGTAAGTTCCTTTCCGTGCTTACTATTCTCGGCGCGTTGCTTGCCGTCTGTTTTGTGTTCCCGCTAATTCTGGGAAAGTATAGCCAGCCTGAATGGGCGGTGGTTTTTGCCGGATATCTCGGCGTGGCGCTGTGCGTTCTGGCTTTTGCTGCCTTTGGCGTGTTTGCCTCAGCGATAACAGAAAACCAGATTATCGCCGCCTTCATCGGTTTTGCGGGGCTTCTTTTTTTCTATCTAATAGGCGATGTTACATCTTCGCAGGCGGGCTGGAAGGGGAAAGCGGCGGGTGCGTTTTCCATTCGACAGCATAGCATGTCCTTTGCCCAAGGCGTTATTGAATTGAAAGACATTTTTTTCTTTTTCGCCTTCGCAGCGTTTTTTTTGTTCCTTTCGCTTGAGGTTCTCAAGGCGCGGCGTTGGAGGACGTGAAAGAATTGCTGCGATATGAGGGATATATCAAATATCTAAACCGACTGATGGCAAAATATGATTAAATGGATTGCTATTATCGGCGTCTTGATGATGTTTGCCGCGAATGTGATAGCCGCGCTGACGGGCGGATTTGCGTGGTATTCGCTTGCCTTAGGCGGCGCGGGAATGCTCTGCTTTCTTTCGATGCTTGTCTCCGGCGAGCAGGGCAACACCGCAAATTATATACGGCTAATACTGAATGTTATTTTTGTTTTTGGGACGCTTGTCTTTTTATACCTCATTGCCGGCAATCATGACCTCCGCCGCGACCTAACCAAAAACAAGATGTTCAGTCTTTCTCCACAAACCATCCGCTATCTGCGCGGCATGGAAGAGCCGATTCATGTCACCGGCTTTTCCACAACCCCCCGCGAAATGCAGCGATTTTTAGAGCAATTCACAGCACAGACGGATAAAATCAGCGCATCGGTGAAAAACCCTTTTGCCGATTTCCGCGAGGCGCAGCGGCTCAAAAATGAATTTGAGACCGACCTTTCTCCCGGCGATATTTTTATCCAGTCCGGCAAACGAAAGAAAAAAATAAGCCAAATGAATGAAAGCGCATTCATCAACGCCCTTGTCGAAGTGCGCCGCGCGCAGGATACCGTGATTTATTTCCTCGACGGTCACGGCGAAGGTTCGCTGGATGAACCCACTCAGGAACAACTCAGAAAAAACATCCCAACATTCAGCGCCCTCAAACGTGTTTGCGAAGAGCGCGGCATGAAGGTTCAACCTTTGGAAATCATGCGCTCCGGATTCGTACCGGATGATGCCTCCGCCATCGTTTGCGCCGGACCGCGCATAGACCTGTATCCGATGGAACTCGAAACGCTAAAGGCGTGGCTCAAGGGCGGCGGCAGGCTCATCCTGATGCTCGACCCCGCTCCCAAGCCCGAGCTCAATTACCCCAATTTCAAAACCCTTGCCGCTGAATTCGGCATCCTGCTCAAGGACGATATCATCCTTGACCCGAACAAGGAAAGCATGGCGCGATTTGATATGCCTATCGTCCCCATGGTCACAACCTATGTGCGCCACGCCATCACCGATAATATCCCCTACACCCAGTATCCGCTTTTTGTGCCGCTGGCGCGCACAACGAATCCCGCGCCGAATCCGCCCCCTGATATTTCCATTAAACCCTTGCTCAAAAGCAGCTCATCCAGCTGGAGTCAGCCCATCGGCGCAATCCTTGAAGGTAAGATGACAAAACCCGCCGCAAATGAAATAGGTCCGCAAACGCTGGCGGTCGCGGCGTCTCAAACTCCGCCCGATGGCGACGAAGAAAAGGCGGCGCGCCTTGTTGTTTTTGGCGACTCGGATATTTTTACAGATGTGAATATCGTTTATCAGATTCCCCTTTATCTTTTTTCCAACAGCATCAACTGGCTGACCCAGAAAGCGGATCTGGTTGCCGTGCCGCCGAAAATTGTCGAAGACACCCCCATGGCGCTCACAGCCGGGCAGCGGAATTTCCTTGCCCTCCTTTTTGTGGTCACGATTCCATCGCTCATTTTTTTTGGCGGACTGGGGTATTCGCTCATTCGGAGACGCATGCGATGACATGGAAAAAGACTGCCATCCTTGGGTTGATTTTCCTATGCGCCATGGCGGGGTATTTTGCTGATAGCAGCCGTTCAAGGCAAAGGCAGCTCGTTAAAGAACGGCAGAATGACCTAATTCCCTTTGACGCAGAAACGGCGACCCGCTTCACGCTTATCAATGCCTCCGGGACATATCGCCTGCAAAAAAACGGGGAGGTTTGGTTTATCACGGAACCGCGCCAACTCCAAGCCGATGCCGACCAAGTGCAGTCGCTTCTTGCCAACCTCTCCGCCGCCAAACAATACGATCCCGTTGAATCAAACGATTTTGCACAATATGGGCTGGATAAACCTCGGGCAAGCATCCTCCTTGAAGACCCGCATACCGGCGCAAAGGCAACGCTTCGCGTGGGACTTGAATCAACCGCCCATGACCGATTTTTTGCCGCGCTCGAAGGCGAAAAAAAAGTCTTCACTATCGCGGTTCATATCAAAACCGCCCTCGAAAAAAACCTTTATCACCTTCGCGATAAAAAAGTTTTCGCCATAAAAAAAGACCGCATCGCCCGAGTTCAGATTCAATGCGAAGGCGTCCTGACTGCCATGCAAAAAATGCCCGATGGCAAATGGCAATTGCAAAGTCCTTTCATGGAGGAAACGGACGCCCCGTCTGTGGAAAACCTTCTCTCAACGCTCGAGACGCTCCGCGCCTCTTCATTTCTGGATGACGCGCCAACCACCCCGGGCTCATTTGGGTTCGATAAACCCCGCGCCGTTATCGCTGTGCAGGCGGATGATTTAACCACGCTTATATTAGGGCGTGCGGAAAAAATCGGCGAAAGATATTTTGCCCGCATTAAAGACGCTCAGACGATTTTCACGATTTCAGAACTATTTGTTAATCAGATTTCAGCCGCGCCCAATTCGCTCCGCAGCCGCGAAATCGTCAAACTTAAAGAATCCGACATTTCAGAAGTTAAACTTATCACAGGCGATAACTACATCAGCGTTGTCAAAGATGAAAAAGGGGAGTGGCGCTTAAAAGACGATGACAATGTCCGGCTTGACCGCGCCCGTGTGCGCCGGCTTTTCGCAGATCTGGCATCCCTGCGTATCGCCACATTCGAGGCGGAGCACCCGCGCTCTCTTCAACCCTACGGTTTGGATAACCCCCGCGCTCGTGTGATTCTCTATCCTCAAAACCGCGAGGAACGCGTTGTGCTTTCGTTCGGCAATCAAGCGGAAGGGCGCGACGTCGCCTATGCCGCCATATCAAACAGACCGATAGTTTTTGGGGTGGACTGGACAAGAATCGGCGATTTTTATCTGGTCAAGAGCGACCTTGAAGATCGCAAAATCTTTGAATTTGAGCCGAGCGATATTCATCATATCCGCATCAAAGATAAAGATTTTGAAGGCATTCTGGAAAAAAAAGGCGAGCGCTGGCTGGCTATATCAAACGCCGTTTCAAAGAAGCCGGAAATCGCACCCCCCCAAATGATGGTTCTGCTCAATGAGATTCTTAACCTTGAGTATGAAATGGAAGTGCAGGAGCCGCGCACGCCAAAAGATGCCTCGATTGTTGACATCAAGATATCTGATAAAGACGCCGGCGAACTTGCAAATATATCCGTATATATGGAAGATAAACCGCAAGTTCTGCTTAAAACGGCGGGCGGAAAATCCTATCTTGTAAGACGCCTTGAAATTGAAAAAATAATCAAGTCGTTCATGGGTTTTTTTGAAAAGGAAAAAGAGTAATTACGTTCAGGATAAAATCGGGCGGTATTTGTCGGGCTGAGACACATTGGCGCCGTTGCAAAAATTTAAGGAAATGGGTATAGCCTTGAAGCGGCGAGGATATGCGGTTCCACATCGCGGCGACAATCCCAACACTTTGGGCGAGTGGTTGATTTTATTTGCGACAAGATGTCCGCCTTCAATTCGCCGCTCATGGCTCGATTGCGGCAAAATTTTAAATTGATGATGAAAGAAATCACTGGACAAAACACTGGTGAATCCGTTTTATTCTCGCGTTAATTGGTAAGGTTCAAATTTATGATTTTTTAAGGAGCAATATATGACTGAAAAAGTGACAAAAGAGGAGCTTCTTGCAAAAGCAAAAAAACCCTCTCACGACGCGATGATTATGCATCCCTACTACAAAGGTAAAATCGGCGTCATGTCCAAATGCGTCGTCAGAGACGTCAGCGATTTTGCCATCTGGTATACCCCCGGGGTTGCCGCCCCCTGCAAAGATATACAGGCAAATCCTGAGCGTGTATATGAACACACCAACAAAGGCAACATGGTCGCGGTTGTTTCGGATGGCACGCGCGTTTTGGGGTTGGGCGATATCGGCGCCGAGGCAAGCATTCCTGTTATGGAGGGGAAAGCCCTCCTTTTCAAATATCTCGGCGGCGTGGACGCCTTCCCTGTCTGCCTTGATACCAAAGACCCCGACCTGATGATTCAAACGGTCAAATTAATCCAACCCTGTTTCGGCGGCATCAATCTCGAGGATATTTCCATGCCGAAATGCTTCCGCATTTTGGATACATTGCGCAAGGAATGCCATATACCTGTCTGGCATGACGACCAGCAGGGCACGGCGGCGGTCACGCTGGCGGGACTCATTAACGCCCTAAAGATTGTCGGTAAAAGAATGGAAGATGTCAGAATCGCAATGGTCGGGGCGGGCGCTTCCAATATTCGCATCGCGCATGTCATCATGCAAGCGGGCATTGACCCACAAAAAATCATTATGTGCGATTCCAAAGGCACGCTGCATAAAGGCAGAAAAGAATTGGAATCCGAGTTCAAAGAAAAATGGGAAATGTGCCTTATCACAAACGGCAATGACGTCCGCGGCAGCATCCCAGACGCCATGAAAGGCGCTGATGTCCTCATCGCCCTTTCCCAACCCGGTCCGGATGTCATCAAAAAAGAATGGATTCAACTCATGAATAAAGAATCCATTGTGTTCGTTTGCGCCAATCCCATTCCCGAAATCTGGCCCTGGGAGGCAAAAGAAGCCGGTGCGCGCATTGTGGCGACAGGGCGCTCGGATTTCCCCAATCAGGTGAATAATTCGCTTGGATTCCCCGCCATATTCCGCGGCACGCTCGATGTGCGCGCCTCAACAATTACGGATGAAATGTGCATCGAGGCGGCAAGGGCGCTGGCGGAGTTTGCCGAAAAGAACCGAGGCATCAGCGATGATTACCTGCTCCCCACAATGGACGAGTGGGAAGTGTTCCCATACGAAGCGGCGGCTGTAGGGATGAAAGCCATCGAACAGGGCATTGCCAAATTAAAATTCACACGCGATGAATTGCTCGAGATGGCGCGCAAAAGAATTCGCCATTCCCGCGAGGGGATAGAACTGCTCATGAAAGAGGGTTTGATTCCGCCTGCGCCGCAAGTCTGAACGCAGCCGACCGTCAATGGGGGAGAGCATCTTATGAGGGAAATTGATGTTCGCGATATAACAAAAATAGTTGCGCGCCTATGCATAGAATCCAACTACTTCGCAACAGATGACCTTGTAAAGGCGACTGAAGAAAGCATCTTGAAAGAAGAATCGCCGGCGGGACGTGCCGCTTTGGAAAAAATCCGCGAGAACCAAAAAATAGCGGCGGCGGAAGAATTGGCGATCTGCCAAGACACCGGCGTGGCGGTTGTTTTCATCGAAGCAGGGCAGGACGCGCATTTCATCGGCGGCGATCTCGAGCAGTCCATCCACGAGGGCGTGCGGCAAGGTTATCGAGACGGCTATCTGAGAAAATCTGTCGTGGAAGACCCCCTGCGCCGCAAGAATACCGGCGACAACACCCCCGCCGTAATCCACATTCGAATTGTGCCGGGCGATAAAGTAAAAATCACCATTGCCCCCAAAGGCGGCGGAAGCGAAAACATGTCCACCGTAAAAATGTTTGCGCCATCCGCCGGGCGCGAAGGGATTATCAAGTTTGTGGTTGACTGGGTCAAACAAGCCGGCGCAAACCCCTGCCCGCCGACGGTGGTCGGCGTGGGAATCGGCGGCACGTTTGAAAAAGTGGCAATGCTGGCAAAAATGGCGCTCCTTCGACCCATCGGGCAGCCCAATCCCGACCCTTTCTATGCAGATATGGAAAAAGAAATACTGCAAAAAATTAACGCCCTCGGCATAGGACCTCAAGGTTTTGGCGGACGCATCACATCCTTTGCGGTTCACATCGAGACTCACCCGTGCCACATCGCCTCCCTTCCGGCAGCGATAAATATGAATTGCCACGTCTCGCGCCACCAATCTTTTATATTGTAAGGAATGCCCATGTCTTCCATTAAACGCCTCTCAACACCGCTGACGGATGAAGCCGTCTTGAGCCTGAAGATGGGCGATGATGTCCTCATCAGCGGCGTCATTTACACAGGACGCGATGCGGCTCACAAGCGTCTCTTCGATATTTTGCAAGCGGGCGGAGAATTGCCTGTGGACTTGCGCGGACAGATTATTTATTATGTGGGTCCCGCTCCTGCTAAACCGGGGCATGCCATCGGTCCCGCCGGTCCCACAACCAGCTACCGTATGGACGCCTACACGCCCCGTCTTTTGGAATACGGACTCAAAGGCATGATAGGAAAAGGCAATCGCTCCCATGAGGTGATTGAAGCGATAAAAAAATATAAAGCGGTCTATTTTGCCGCTATCGGTGGCGCCGCGGCGCTCATAGCCAAAAGCATTCATAAAGCGGAAGTCGTCGCTTATGACGACCTCGGTCCGGAGGCGATCCGGCGCCTGGAAGTCGTGGATTTTCCGGCAGTTGTCATCAATGATTGCATGGGAAATGATTTATATGTTGAAGGAGAAAGGCGGTTTAAGCTATAATACTAAAATGGAAATAGAAACAATGGACATAAAATCCGAGTTCGCGGAGCGAATTAGCGAAATCAGCGGCGCGAACCTCTTCAAATGCTATCAGTGCGGAAAGTGCTCGGCGGGTTGCCCTATGGCAGAGAGCATGGACATCCTTCCTAACCAGATTGTGCGATTAGCGCAACTCGGGCAGTGGGATGAAATACAGAACTCTAACACACCATGGATTTGCGCCGCCTGCCTCGCATGTTCTGTGCGATGTCCGCGCGGTATTCAAATCGCCGAAGCCATCGAAGCCGTTCGCCAAATCTGCCTGCGCAATCGGAACTCCGAAAGAAGGCTTGGGCTCAGCGATGAGCAAATCAAAGAACTGCCGCCCATCGCCATTATTAGCGCCTATCGAAAGATTGCGGAATGAAATCCATGACAAAATTATTGTATTATCCCGGATGCACCCTGAAGGCAGACGCCCAGCATTTTGAAGAATCGGCAATGTGCGCCTTGAAAGAACTCGGATTTGAACTTCAGGAACTGGAGCGATGGAATTGCTGCGGAACAGTTTTTTCACTCGCCACAGATAACACTATGTTCCATCTCGCCCCGCTGCGCAACCTTTTGCGGACGCGGGAAGAGGGCGGCGATAAATTATTCACCTTATGCTCCATGTGCTACAACACGCTCAAACGCGCCAATAAACTTTTTAACGAAGACCCGGAAAAAAATGACAAAGTCCGCAAAGCCATGTATGAAGAGGCGATTGCATACGACGGCAAAACGCAGACGCTTCATCTGCTTTCTTTATTGCGCGATGAGGTGGGTTTTGATACATTAAAAAATAAAATCGGCAAAGGATTGAACGGAATTAAACTTGCCCCCTATTATGGCTGCATGTTGCTCAGACCCGATGGGCTCGGTGTTGACAATATGGAACATCCCAGAGTCTTTGAAGATTTGATTCGAGCGATGGGCGCAGAGGCGGCGGATTTCCCGTTTCGCGCAGAATGCTGCGGCTCTTACCAAACGGCGCAGCAGCCGGAGATTGTGGCGGAGCGGACGCGGCTCATAATCGGCAGCGCCCGTAAATGCGGCGCAGATGCTGTTGCTGTGAGCTGCCCCCTGTGCGCCTTTAACCTCGACCAACGTCAAGCAATCGCCGCACGCCTGCATTCGGATTTTGAATTAATGCCGGTGCTTTACATCACAGAATGCCTCTGTTTGGCGCTGGGCATCGAATTCAAAGAGCCTTGGAAGGCGTTCCATTACGCGCCGGTGGATGCGGTCATCCGCAAAATGGAGAAGAAGGCATGAAAGGTTCGCCCATAAAAAAAATCGGAGTCCTTATCTGTCACTGCGGTAAAAATATCGCAGGAACGCTGGACATTCCGGAACTGATTCGAGGCGCAGCGGCTCTGCCGGATGTGGCGTTTGCCGGCGATTACAAATACATGTGTTCTCAACCCGGACAAGAATTATTGAAGGAAAAAATCAAGGAATTTGGATTGAACAGCGTCGTAGTGGCGGCATGCACGCCAAATCTCCACGAACCCACATTCCGCAAAGCCGCCGCGGAGGCGGGGCTCAATCCCTACTGCGTTGAGATGGCAAATATCCGGGAGCAATGCGCATGGGTGCATCAGAATAACGGACATTCCGCCACGGAAAAGGCGCTGCAAATCATCGCCATGATGGTGAAAAAAGTTGCTCAAAATTCCCCGCTATTCGAAGCATCCATTCCCATCGTCAAACGCGCGCTCATAATCGGCGGCGGCATTGCGGGAATGCAGGCGGCGCTCGACATCGCCGATGCCGGCTACGAAGCGATTCTTGTGGAGAGGGAGCCTTCCATCGGCGGACATATGGCTCAACTATCCGAAACCTTTCCCACGCTCGATTGCGCCCAGTGCATCCTCACCCCCAAGATGGTCAGCATCGGCTCGCATCCGCGCATTCGGCTGCTTGCCTATTCCGAAGTGCGCGGGCTGGAAGGATACGTCGGCAATTTCAAGGTGAAAATCGAACGCAAGTCCTCCGGCGTGGATTGGGATAAATGCACAGGATGCGGCATCTGCATGGAAAAGTGCCCCACAAAAGTTCCGGGCGAATTTGACCGCGGACTCGGCAAACGCAAGGCAATATACACCCCGTTTCCGCAAGCTGTTCCCAATAAACCAGTCATAGACAAGGCGAACTGCCTTTATTATAAAAAAGGCGTCTGCCGCATCTGCGAAAAAAATTGCGAGGCACGCGCCATCAATTTTCAACAAGAACCGCAAATCATCGAAGAAGATGTGGGCGCTATCGTGGTTGCCACAGGCTATGACCTTTATAGCACGGAAAATCTGGGCGAATACGGCGCGGGCGAAATTCCGGATGTGATTGACAGCCTTGCCTTTGAGCGGCTGCTCTCCGCCTCCGGACCAACCTCCGGCGAGGTGCGGCGTCCGTCAGATGGCAAAATTCCCAAAAGCGTTGTGTTCATCCATTGCGCCGGCTCGCGCGACCCTGAAAAACACAAACCCTATTGCTCCCGTATCTGTTGCATGTATTCCACCAAACAGGCGCTGCTCTATAAACACGCGGTTCATGGCGGGCAGCCTTATTTATTCTATATTGATATCCGCTCCGGAGGGAAAAATTACGAAGAGTTTGTTGAACGCGCCCAATCAGAAGGCGTGATTTACACTCGCGGAAAGGTGGGGCGCGTTTATCAAGAAGGCGACAAGGTTATAGTGCAGGGCGTGGATACCCTGCTCGGCAAGCCGATGAAAATTGAAGCCGATATGGTGGTGCTTGCCATGGCAATGCAGCCTCAATTGACCACGCCCGAGCTGCGCCGCATACTGAAAATTACAACCGATATTCACGGTTTTTGGACGGAGGCGCATCCCAAGATGAACCCGCTCGGCACAACCACGCGCGGCATTTATCTTGCCGGATGCGGTCAGGCGCCCCGCGATATTCCAGACACTGTCTCGCAGGCATCCGGCGCGGCGGGCAAGGTTATCGGTCTTTTTTCGCAAAATGAACTGCCGCTTGATCCCATGACGGTTTATGTGGAAGAAGATTTGTGCGCAGGCTGCGGGTTGTGCGTGGCGGCGTGTTCTTATGAGGCAAGGAGTCTTGACCCACAAAAACGGATAGTCCTTGTCAACGCCGCGCTCTGCCAAGGCTGCGGCGCGTGCATGATAGCCTGTCCTAATGGGGCGACGATACATAAAAATTTCTCCAGAAAACAGATTCTGAATATGGTGGACGTTTTGACATGAACGCCGAAAAACAAATCAACGGTTCCGTTCTCGTAGTCGGCGGCGGCATTGCCGGTATCCAATCCGCCCTCGACCTCGCCAATGCGGGATTCAAAGTCTATATCGTGGAAGAAAGCCCAAGCATTGGCGGCGCGATGCCGCAACTTGATAAAACATTTCCCACCAACGACTGCGCCATGTGCATCCTCGCGCCTAAACTTGTGGACACGGGACGCCATCCCAATATCAAAATACTCTGCAATTCTGAAGTGAGCGCCATTGAAGGCGAAGCCGGACGTTTCACGGTTGAAATCACTTCTTATTCCACATGCGTGGACCCTGAAAAATGCAACGGATGCGGCGATTGCGCGGAATACTGTCCCGTTAGCCTGCCTTCCGCATTCGATGAAAATATGGGACGATGCAAAGCCATCTCGCGCCCATTTCCGCAGGCAATCCCTAACCTCTTTGGCATCGTAAAAGAGCCGGAGATCGCCCCATGCCGCATCGGATGCCCCGCCGAAACCAACGTTCATGGTTATGTGGCGTTGGCGGCGCAGGGCAAATGGGCGGAGGCGTTTCATCTCATCCGAGAGCGCCTCCCATTCCCAGGCGTGCTCGGGCGCATCTGCCAGCACCCATGCGAGCTGCGTTGCAACCGCAAAGATATCGAACAGCCTCTTGCCATTCGCGACATCAAACGCTTCATTGCCGATTATTATTATGCGCATCCCGAACTCGAAGAAGAACTTCGCAAAACCAAGGAGGAACGTCTGCGTAAAAATGCGGAAGAAGGCGCGGATTATCGCGACCCCTTTGCGCGCGATGCCTCGCGAGGCGTCGGTCGCAAAGTTGCCGTTATAGGCGCGGGACCCGCCGGATTGACCGCCGCCGCAGACCTTTCGCGCCTTGGTTATACTGTCGAAATCTTCGAGGCGGATGACGCCAGCGGCGGCATGATGCGCACCGTTATCCCCGATTTCCGTTTGAATAAAAACTACCTGAACCGCGAAATCAAAGCCATTGTGGATGAGTATAAAATAACAATTCACTTCGGAAAAAAATTAGGGCGGGATTTCACAATCGCCTCCCTGCGCGAGAAAAAATTTGACGCCATCTTTATCGCCATAGGAGCCCAACTCAGCAAAGGCATGGCGCTGGAGGGAAGCGATAAATTTGACGTTCTGCCGGGCGTGGATTTCCTGAAAAAAATTAACCGCGGCGAAATGGCGCAAGATGCCTTCCGAGATAAAGATGTGGTTGTGCTGGGAGGCGGAAATGTGGCTATGGACGCCGCCCGCGTTGCCAAAAGACTCGGCGGTCGCGTGACAATTGTCTATCGCCGCTCCCTCAATGAAATGCCCGCCACGCCGGAAGAACGCGAACAAGCGGCGGAAGAGGGCGTTGTCTTCTTGATGCTCTCCAATCCAAAACGTTTTGTCGCCGAAGAGGGAAGCCGAGGCATGGAATGCCTCCGCATGGAACTGGGCGAGCCGGACGCCTCCGGACGCCGCCGCCCCGTTTCTATCAAAGGTTCAGAATTCATCATCCCCTGCGACATCGCCATCATGGCAATTGGTCAGGAAGCCGAAACTGATTGTCTTAACGCCGAAAGATTCGAACTTGCCGGCGGATTAATTAAAACGGATAACTGCACATTTCAAACCTCGATGCCGGACGTCTTTGCCGGAGGCGACATCGTCAGCGGTCCCGCCTCTGTTGTGGAAGCCATCAAGGCAGGGCATGAAGCGGCAATATCCATAGACCGCTTCCTGCACAAGGAAGACCTGCGCAAAGGACGCTCCAAAAACTTTAAAGGTTCGCCGACGCCTCAGCGGGAGCGTTACGCAACGCAAAGCCGCATGACGCTTCGAACGCGTCCCGCCGCTGAGCGCATATTAGATTTCGAAGAAGTGGAACTCTTGCCCGCGCTTGATGATGTCGTATCGGAATCCAAACGCTGTCTTGATTGCGCCGCCTGCTCGGAGTGTATGCAATGCGTGGCAAGTTGCGGACGCGGCGCGGTTGACCACACGATGCAAGACCGCAAACAATCGCTCACAGTCGGCGCAGTCATCCTCTCTGTCGGCTATGAAAAATTCCTCCCGCAAACCGGCGGGAGTTTTGGATTTAACCTTTACCCCAACGTCCTCACCAGCATCCAATTCGAGCGGATGTTGGCGGCATCAGGTCCGCAAAAAGGGCATGTGTCGCGTCCCTCCGACGGCAAAGAACCGCGCAAAATCGCATGGCTTCAATGCATCGGCTCTCGCGATGAAAGTTGCAACAGCCCTTGGTGTTCTTCCATATGCTGCATGTATTCCACAAAAGAGGCGGTCATCGCCAAAGAGCATCAGCCAGAACTCCAAACGCATATTTATTACATGGACATCCGCTCCTTTGGTAAAAATTTTGAACAATATATCAAACGCGCCGAGGAGGAATACGGCGTTGTCTATCGGCATTCGCGCATCCCGCAGGTGGAGCAAAACCCAACCACAAAAAATCTGATAATCCGATACATCAACGATACGGGCGGGGTTAGCGAAGAGGAATACGACATGGTGGTCCTCTCTGTCGGCATCCAGCCATGTGAAAAGTCAAAAAATATAAGCGAACTTTTTCAGATTCAATTGAATGAATATGGATTTTTCCAGACAGCGCCTTTCGATAAAACAAACACAACGCGCAACGGCGTTTATGTGGCTGGCTCCATCTCCGAGCCCAAAGACATCCCTGAATCGGTCACAGAAGCCTCCTGCGCCGCCGCCGCCGCCGCTGTCAACATCGCCTCCGCCCGCGGTTCGGAAGTTACGGATAAAAAATATCCCGCGGAAAAAAATGTTGAAGACGAAGAACCCCGCGTCGGTGTTTTTGTCTGCCATTGCGGCACAAACATCGGCAGCGTTGTGGACGTCGCCGCCATTGTTGAAGCCGCGCGCAATTGGGATGGCGTTGTTTTTGCAGACCAGAATTTATACACCTGCTCGCAGGATGCGCAGGATGAAATGAAGAAAAAAATCCGGGAACATAACATCAATCGCGTGGTCGTGGCGTCCTGCACCCCGCGCACACACGAGGAATTGTTTCAGGATACCATACGCGAGGCTGGACTCAATCCCTATCTTTTTCAAATGGCAAACATACGAGATCAGTGTTCGTGGGTGCATCGCGATTCGCCGCAAGAGGCAACGCGCAAAGCCATGGATATTGTGCGAATGACCGTTGCCAAAGCCGCGCGCCTTTATTCCGTCCGCCGCTCCCGATTGCCGCTTGTTCAAAAGGCGCTTGTCATCGGCGGCGGCATTGCGGGCATGAGCGCCGCGCTCGCCATCGCCGAACAGGGGTTTGATGTTTTCCTTGTAGAAAAAGAGGCGCATTTGGGCGGGCATCTGCGCGAAATCTATTTTGGCTTCCGCGAAGAGCAGCCGCAAAAACTGCTTGAGGAAACTGTTGCTAAAATCAACGCCCACCCCCAAATCCGCGTCTTCCTCAATTCACAAGTCGAAGCCCTCGCCGGCTATGTCGGCAATTTTACGAGCCGCATCCGCGCACAAAAGCATATCGAAGAGGTCAGCCACGGCATTGTGGTCGTTGCCACTGGCGCGCAGAACGACGAGCCAAACGAGTATCTCTACGGACAAAATGAAAACGTCTTGACTCAGCGCGAACTGGAAAAGGCGCTCTTTAATCAAACGGCAAACCCCGCCGATTGGAAACAGGTTGCCATGATTCAGTGCGTCGGTTCGCGGAACGAAGAACACCCATGGTGCAGCCGCGTCTGCTGCAGCGAGGCAATCCGCAACGCCCTCAAAATCTGTCAGATGAATCCATCGGCGCAAATCTTCATCCTCTACCGCGATATCCGCACCTATGGATTCAAAGAAGATTACCTCTACCGGAAAGCGCGCGAAAAAGGCATTATCTTTGCGCGTTTTGAGGAAAATGAGCCGCCGATTGTCGCGCAGGAAAAAGGGCGGCTCTCTGTTAAATTTTATGACGATATCCTAAAACGCCAATTGACGCTTCATCCCGATAAATTAGTTTTGAGCGCGGGGATTGTACCCGCAAACAATGAAACGGTCGCGCAGCTTTTGAAAGTTCCGCTCGGCTCGGATGGGTTTTTTGTGGAGGCTCACGCAAAACTGCGTCCTGTGGATTTTGCCAACGACGGCATCTACCTTTGCGGAACTGCCCACTCGCCGCGTTTTGTGGATGAGGCAATCACGCAGGCTCGCGCGGCGGCGGCTCGCGCGGCAACCGTCCTTTCAAAGGATACGCTCGAAACAAAAGGCATCATCGTTCAAGTCAACCCCCGCAAATGCGTCGGCTGCGAAGTATGTGTGGGCGTTTGCGCGTATGATGCCCGCCAATTCGACTCCGAAAAGAGGTATGTTGTTGTGAATGAAGTCTTGTGCCAAGGCTGCGGAGCTTGCGCGGCGGCTTGCCCCAACGGCGCCACACAGCAAAACGGTTTCACCAGCAGCCAGATTCTTTCGATGATTGATTCGCTTTTTGAAGAAGATTTTGAACCGGTTGTTAAAGTATAATTCCGCAAAAAAGATGCGCGTTGTCGAGTGTTAGGAGAAAAAGATGGCAAAAGAATTTGAACCCAAGATTGTGGGATTCCTGTGCAACTGGTGCACTTACACCGGCGCCGATTTGGCGGGCACGTCCCGCATTCAGTATCCGCCGCATGTGCGGATTATCCGCGTCATGTGTTCCGGCGCGGTTGACCCGGCATACATCCTCAAGGCTCTGCTGGACGGCGCGGACGGCATATTCATCGGCGGCTGCCATCCCGGCGACTGCCATTATCTCACAGGCAACTACAAAGCGCGGCGTAAAATGGTGCTCATGAAATCGGTGTTGGAAACGCTCGGATTGGAGCCGGAGCGTTTGTGGTTCCGTTGGATTTCCGCCTCCGAAGGGCAAAAATTCGCCGACTCCATGACCGAGATTTCCGAAGAGGTGAAAAAACTGGGACCGAATCCCATCAAGGAGTATTGGAATGTCTGAAAAAGGCGCTAATAGCGGAGCCGCTTTTTTGAAATTCAAAAAAGGCGGCATGAACGCCGCATTCAATGATTTTTTGGCGGGACTCATCAACAGGGGAAAGGTTGCCGCTGTTCTTGCGCCGCAACAGGTGCCTTCGGGAGGCATGGCATTCCCAGCCCTCATCAGCGATCCGGAAAAAATAAAAACAGACGCCTTTGCGCCAGTGCTTCCCGTTGCCACCGCAAAAATGATCTCTGCGCTCACGTGCGAGGCGCCGCTGACCCGGCGCGTGGCGGCGGTGATGCCGAATTGCCAAATCCGCGCCTTGATTGAACTTGTCAAACTCAAACAGGCGGATATCGGAAACATCGTCATCATTGGCATAGATTGCCCGGGCGTTTTTGATATTAATGATTATTCGAATCTCAAAGAAGATTCAGAAACGCTTTTCACCGCCCTTTTCAATAACGTGAAAAAAACGCCCGCAAAAATCCGCTCCGCCTGCGCCACGTGCCGCGAGCCCATCCCCGAATATTGCGACATTGCTGTGGGCGTCCTCGGCGTAAAAGACGGCGTCATGCTCGAGCCTCGAACGGACAAAGGACGCGACGCCCTTGATGGTGCGGGTTTGGATGAATTGAAAGATGCAAACGGACGCGCAAAAGCCGTTGAGGAGTTCAAAAAAAGCCGCGCCGCCGCAGACGAAAGTTTCAGAAAGGAACACGAAAAAATTCAAGGGATTGCCGAGGTGACAAAATTCTATGCCGCATGCATCAATTGCCAAAACTGCCGCACCGTTTGCCCCATCTGCTACTGCCATGAATGCTTTTTCCGCTCGGATAATCTCGCGCAAACGCCGAACACGCTTCTGGCAAAGGCGCGCGCCCGCGGTTCTTTCAAAATGCCGCTCGATACGCTCCTCTTCCATACAGGTCGCATGAATCACATGATACTTTCTTGCGTGGAGTGCGGATTGTGCGAGCAGGCGTGCCCGGCAAATATCCCGCTGATGCAAGTTTTGAAACGGGTCGCCGCCGATGCCCAGTCAAAATTCAACTACATACCCGGACGCCATCCGGATGAAGAGATGCCTCTGAAGGTTTTCCGAGAAGATGAATTTAACAATGTTGGGGAAGAATAAATGATGAACGAAGAAATCATAGACACAGGCGAACTGGATCCTGAATTCAAATTCCTGATAGCCTCCGATGAGGACGGCGCCGGAATTTTAAAATGCTACGCCTGCGGCTCATGCACCGTGCGCTGTCCCGAACAAAAAGTAAATCCGGAATATAACCCGCGCCTCATCATTCGCAAAGCGCTCCTCGGTTTGAAGGAGGAAGTCTTCCGCAGCGAATTCGTCTGGATCTGCTCCTCTCATTTCCTCTGCCTTTCCAAATGTCCGCAGAATGTTAATATCAAAGGCGTCATGAACGCCGTCCGCAATTGCCGCATCGAAGCGGAAACGCTCGGCGCGCCTGAATCAGAAAATCTGGACACAAGTTTTAAATATCGAATAGCGGAGCAGGAAGTCGGCAAAGATATCTTCCACTGCTTTGCCTGCGGCTCTTGCACGGCGGGCTGCCCCGAGCGCAACCTTGATGACGAATATTCGCCCCGCGCGGTTATTCGCAAAATTCTTCTCGGTTTGAAAAGCGACGTCTTTGCCAATCCCTTTGTGGATATCTGCTCCTCGCATGTGCGCTGCCTTGACGAATGCCCGCAAGGAGTGGAAATTCCCCGCTTGATGACGGCGATTCGGCGTCTTGCCGAAAAAGAGGGCTGGACGCGGGACGGCAGGCACATTGTCAAAGAGGTTATCCCCGAAAAGGTCGAACGCGAAAAAAGAAGAAAAGGCGAAGTGACAAGGGTGTTCATCAAATAACAGGAGCGAGTCATAAAAAGTTGAGGACGCAAGATGGTCAATAGTTCAAAAATATCCGGCGCAGTGGCAGTGGTTGGCGGAGGCATCACAGGCATTCAGTCCGCGCTCGACCTCGCCGGAATGGGATACAAGGTCTTTCTTATCGAAAAGAAACCCGCCATCGGCGGATATATGGCGATGCTCGATAAAACTTTTCCCACCAACGACTGCTCTTTGTGCATCCTTTCCCCAAAATTGGTTGAGTGCGGACGCCACAAAGATATTGAAATCCTCGCATGCGCCGAACTCATGGCAATCGAAGGACAGGCGGGCAATTTCACGCTCCGAATCAGAAAACATCCGCGTTTTGTGGATGAGGCAAAATGCACCTCCTGCGGCGATTGCGCCGAAAAATGCCCCGTCCGCATTCCCAACGAATATGAGCAAGGGCTTTCCTTCCGAAAAGCAATCTACAAATATTACCCGCAGGCGATCCCCAATGCATTTGTTGTGGACAAAGTCGGCTATCCGCCCGAATACAAAGGCTGCATTATGTGCCGCGCCTGCGAAAAGGCGTGCGGCGTTGGCGCAATTAATCTGGACGCCCAGCCGGAAGACATCGCCCTTGAAGTCGGCGCGGTGATTTTGGCAGATGGCGCGGAGGCTTTTCGCCCATTCATCAAAAAAGAATACGGCTACGGCACATTTGCCAACGTCGTTACAAGCCTTGAATATGAGCGCATACTTTCCGCGTCGGGACCTTATGAAGGACATGTCAAGCGACCGAGCGATCTCAAAGAGCCAAAAAGCATTGCATGGATACAATGTGTCGGCTCCCGCGACCGCCAAATTGGCAACAACTATTGCTCCTCAGTCTGCTGTATGTTCGCCGCTAAAGAAGCCATCATCACAAAAGAACACGCCAAAGATGTGGAAACCTCCATCTTCTATATTGATATGCGATCCTACGGCAAGGACTTTGATAAATACGTTGACCGTGCAGAAAAAATCCACGGCGTCCATTACGTCCGCTCAAAAATCTCGGAAGTGGTAGAAGACCCCGAAACCGCAGACCTGATTATTCGATATGAAGATGACTGCGGAGAATTGAAAGAAGAGCGCTTCGGGCTTGTTGTTTTATCCGTAGGGTTGTGCCCATCCGAAGAAAAACGCCGGCAACTTGCCGCGCTGGGGCTTGAACTTAATAACTTTGGATTTTGCGCAACGGATGCAGCCGACCCCGTAAAAACTTCCCGCGAGGGAATTTTTGTGGCGGGGAGTCTTGGCGAGCCGATGGCAATACCCGAAGCGGTCATGCATGCCTCCGCGGCGGCGGCTCAAGCGGGGCGGATGCTTCGCGATTCGCGCGGCGAACTCATCGTTGAAAAAATTTACCCGCCGGAAATCAACGTCAAAGACGCGCCTGCGCGTATAGGTGTTTTTGTCTGCCATTGCGGCGTCAATATTGCGGGATATCTTGAAATCAATGACCTCGTGCGCCATGCGGCAACCCTGCCGGATGTCGTCCATGCGGAAAATCTAATGTATGTCTGCGCTCAGGACTCCCAGAAAAAAATCGCGGAAATAATCCGCCAGCATAATCTCAACCGCATTGTTGTGGCGGCGTGCACACCTCGAACTCACGAGCCCCTTTTTCAAGAAACTATGCGCGAGGCGGGACTGAACCCCTTCCTTTTTGAAATGGCAAATATCCGCGACCAGTGCTCGTGGATTCACATGGAGGCGGGCGGCGCGGCGACGGAAAAAGCAAAAGACCTCATCGCCATGGCGGTGGCAAAGGCGCGGCTTCTTGAGCCCATCCCCGTTTCGGAAGTGGATGTTACTTCCGGCGCATTGGTCATCGGCGGCGGCGTCGCTGGAATGACAGCGGCGCTTGCCCTTGCCGACCAAGGATTCCCGACCGCTCTTGTGGAGCAGGCAGACCGTCTCGGCGGACGCCTCCATAAAATTCGATACACAATTGACGGGATGGACATCCCCGGACTTTTGAATGAACTCGCTGAAAAAGTCAGCCGCCATGAACTCATTAAAGTTTACACAAACGCCGCCGTTCGTAAAACCGATGGCTTTGTCGGAAACTTTGTCAGCGAAATTGCGCAAGGTTCGGAAATCGTAAAAATCCAACACGGCGCGGTAGTTGTTGCCATCGGCGCTTCTGACGCCGAAACAAACGATTACCTGCACGGCGCGGATGACTCCGTCATAACGCAGGAAGAACTTGAAAACCGTCTTGCTAAATTATACAAAGGCGAACTACGCTCCGGCGAGACATTTGTCATGATTCAATGTGTGGAATCCCGCAACGACGAAATCCCCTATTGCGGGTGTGTCTGCTGTGTTCATGCCGTGAAAAATGCCTTAAAAATCAAGGAGATCAACCCGCGCGCCGAAGTTTATATCCTCTACCGAGATATCCGCACTTACGGCTTCAAAGAGCAGTATTACGAAGCAGCGCGGGATCTGGGCGTCATTTTCCTCAGATATGATAAAGATGAACCGCCCATTGTCGAAAGACGAAACGGACGTCTCACAGTCAGGCTCAAAGAGCAATTCCTGCGCAAAGAGATTGAAATTCCAACGGAGCACGTTGCGCTTTCGCTGGGGATGCGTCCTGTGGGAAGCCGCGAAGATATTGCAAAAATGCTCAAAGTGCCGCTCAATGAGGACGGCTTTTTCCTTGAGGCGCATGTCAAACTCCGCCCGGTGGATTTCGCAACGGAGGGCGTTTTTGTGGCGGGGACATGCCATGCGCCGAAATTCATCAGCGAAACGATTGCGCAAGCGCAGGCAGCGGCGGGACGCGCGGCGCAGATTCTTTCCCAAAAAAAATATAAATCCACCGCCGTTATTGCAGCCGCAAATCCTGACAAATGCTCCGGCTGCGGCGTTTGCGTTGCCGTTTGCAACTATAACGCCATTGAATTAAAAAAGGATGTTGTGAACGGCGCGGACAGAATATATTCAAACATCAACGAATCACTATGCAAAGGATGCGGATGTTGCGTGGCGGCGTGTCCAAGCGGCGCCATCGAACAGCGCGGTTTCACCACCGCCCAGCTCGAAGCCATGCTCTCCGCCGCGCTGCACGATACCGTTGCGAGTATTTGATGATGAACAATATTGTAACATACCTCGCAGATTTTCATACCGGAGACAAATCCGATTTGTTTCATCAGGATAGACCCATAACCAAAACCGATGAAATATTGCTCAACGAAACTCTAATACCGCGATTTATTAATGAATTCTGGACATCCAGCCAGCGACAGAGCCATTCGTTGCACGAAATCTCTTATCGCGCCTGTTTCAAGGCGGAACTGCCGAGATTTTTCATAAACCAGCTTACTAAATATGGTGATTTAGTCTATGACCCTTTTATGGGACGCGGAACAACGCTTCTTGAAGCAGCCTTATTGGGGCGGGAAGTTGCGGGAAATGACATCAATCCACTCAGCCGAATACTGATTGAACCGCGAATCAACCCGCCGCCGCTTGCTGAAATTCATCGCCGTTTGCAAGAAATACCTTGGAACCTTGATTTGAAACCGGAATTAGACCTGTCCATGTTCTATAGCCCTGCAACCGAAAGAATGATTGTTTCTTTGAAAGAGTATTTATTGTCCCGAAAAGAGGAAAATACCGAAGACTATATAGATAAATGGATTCGAATGGTTGCAACCAATCGTCTTACGGGACACTCTTCTGGCTTTTTCTCCGTATATACTTTACCCCCCAATCAGGCGGTGTCGCCTGAAGCGCAAATAAAAATTAACGAAAAAAGAAAACAAGTTCCGACGGACCGCGATGTCCCAGCCATCATTGAAAAGAAATCAATCCGGCTCCAAAAAGATTTGACTGTTGCTCAGGCGAAAAATCTACAACACCTGAGCGCCCGATCGAGATATTTCTGCCAAGATGCACAGATATCTGTTACGCTCGAAGACGAAACGGTCGCCCTTGTGGTAACATCTCCGCCATTTCTTGATACAGTTCAATATGCGGCGGATAACTGGCTTCGATGCTGGTTTAATCACATTGACGCCCAAGAGTTTGGAAGGCATATCACCATGTCCCGAACCATTGAAGAATGGTCTTATGTAATGAAAAATGTTTTTATAGAATTAAAAAGGCTATTGAAGCCCGGCGGATGGATTGCCTTTGAAGTCGGCGAGGTGCGAAACAGGACTGTAATGCTGGATGAAGTCATTGCGCCCATAGGAATTAGCGTGGGACTGGAATGTTGCGGCATTGTCATCAATCAACAGGAATTCACCAAAACAGCCAATTGCTGGGGAATTAAAAACAACCAATTGGGAACTAACACCAATAGGATTGTTTTATTTCAAAAGGTTTGAGTAAATGAGCATTCGCGAAGAACAATTGATTCGGGTTATAAAACAAATGCTTACGCCTCTCAGGAATATCCCTTTGGATATCATCATCGAAAGCATCTGCGGTTGCAAAGTGTTGGCTTACGATGATTCGATCAATAAGGAGTTATTAAAGATTGTTTGCAGCGCAGGTAAAACCATGAACCTAAGAGGCATCCAATCAAAACGTCAAAATGAAGTGGGAAATTATATTGAGCCTTATATCATATCCGCCATTCAACAGCATGGTTACTTTGCGGAAACACCTCAAACTTTTTCCGGGAAAAAACGCTCTGCCGGTTATCCGGATATTGCGGCACAGATAAAAGGAAAATCATTATATATCGAAGTGAAATCATATAGCAATAAAACCAAATCATCATCCCTCAGGTCATTTTATCTATCCCCTTCTAAAGATTTCAAAGTGACGCAAGATGCGTTTCATCTAATATTCGCATTTGAAATGGTTAACATTGAAACAGGAATTTTTAAAACAAAAAAATGCTCTGTTTTGGATGCAAGAAATTTGTTGTGCGATGTCAAATATGAATTCAACTCCGATAATAGGCGGCTCTATGAGGCGACAAACAACCACACGTTATTTGAGTGTAATTTCATGTGAAATAGAAGGACTGCATTCATGACTTCGGTAAAAAACGACAAGCGAATCATCATCTTCTGCTGCAACTGGTGCTCGTATGCTGGAGCGGACTTGGCGGGCGTCGGCAGGCTTCAAATGAAACCTGACTTTCGAGTCATTCGGACGATGTGCTCGGCGCGCATTGACCCGCAACTTGTGCTGGAGGCGTTTGCCAAAGGCGCGGACGGTGTGATGATTGCCGGATGCCATCCGGGCGATTGCCATTATATCGGCGGGAATTACAAAACCCGCCGCCGCTTCCACATCCTCCGCCGAATGCTCGAACAATTGGGCATCAATCCGCAGCGTCTGGAACTTCAATGGGTCTCCGCCTCCGAGAGTAAACAGTTTCAAGAGGTTGTGAATTCTTTCTGCGAAAAAATCGCCGCGATGGATAAGTTGCAGATTCCATCTGCTAAAAAGGTATCGCAAGGAGTTGCGACATGAGCAAGAAACAGGAACAAGTCTCCGTTTTTATCATGGGCAAAAAGTTTATGGTTCCCGCCGCTTCAACCATCATGAGCGCGCTGGAATATTCCGGCTTTCAACTCAAAAGGGGAGTGGGCTGCCGCGAGGGTTTCTGCGGCGCATGCGCCACCGTCTATCGCCTGAAAGATGATTTCAAAATCCGCACCGGGCTTGCATGTCAGACCGTTGTGCAAGAAGGAATGCTCATCGCGCAGATTCCCTTCGTCCCCGCCGTGAAACCCGTTTATGATATTTCAAAACTCGAGCCAACTATTACAATATTCAAACAACTTTACCCCGAAACTTTCCGCTGTCTTGGATGCAACACATGCTCCAAGGCATGCCCGCAGGATATCCGCGTGATGGATTATATCAACGCCGTTGAGCGCGGAGACCTTGCCAAAGCGGCTGAACTTTCTTATGACTGCATCCGATGCGGGATGTGCGCCTTGCGTTGTCCGGCGGAAATCGGTCAATTCAACGTGGCGATTTTGGCGCAGCGGCTTTATGGGAGCTGTCTGGCGCCGAAATCAAAGGAGATGATTGAGCGCGTTGAACAAATTCGCAAAGGGCAGTTCAATGAAGAAATGGCGGCAATCAAGGCAACGGACAAAGCCGCATTAAAAAAAATGTATTATGAAAGGGATATCGAACCCGGAGAATCAGTATAGCGAGGATTTATTTATGTATCCTTCCTACATGCACGAATCGTTGAAATTGGTGGAGCAGACAAGACCCGCACGGCTGAAAATTGCTCGCGAAAAAGGACGCTCAAAAATTTTTCCCTCCATGACGGCGGAAGAGCGCGAGGATGTCCTTCATAAATTCCACCCCGATTATAAAAAGGACGCCAAGCGCGCTGTGCGCATCGGACCCAATGCCGGCGAAGAAATCACAACGGAAGTGGCGGATATTCTGGAGTCCTGGCCCCGCATCAATCCCGACACTTTCGAGCCCATGTTAAAAAAGCCGGATATGGAAACGGATGTTCTTGTGGTCGGAGGCGGCTCGGCAGGGGCGTCCGCCGCTCTCCTTGCCGAACAGACGGGCGCGCGCGTCCTGCTTGTAACTAAACTCCGCCTTGGCGATTCAAACTCCGTCATGGCGCAAGGCGGAATTCAGGCTGCTGTCAATCCGCAGGATTCCCCCGTCCGCCATTATCTGGACGTTATGGGCGGCGGGCACTTCGATAATAAACCGGAACTCGTAGAAGCGCTCGCAATGGATGCGCCGCTTGTTGTTGAATGGCTGACGGAGCTCGGCGTCATGTTCGACCGTCTGCCGGATGGCAAACTCAAAACACGCCACGGCGGCGGAACATCGCGCACCAGAATGCTCTCCTGCAAAGATTACACCGGCTCGGGAATTTTGCGCGTCCTGCGCGATGAAATCGAATGCCGAAACGAACGCATACGCGTCATGGACTTCACACCCGCCGTTGAACTTTTGATGGATGCGGAGGGACGCGTGGCGGGCGCAATCGTCCAAAATTTTGAAACCGACGAATACTTCATTGTCCGCGCAAAAGCCGTTGTTATGGCAACCGGCGGATTAGGACGGCTTCATACGCAAGGATTTCCCACTACCAACCATTACGGCGCCACATGCGATGGCGTGGTGCTTGGTTATCGCGCCGGCGCAAAAATGCTCTATATGGATTCCGTGCAATACCACCCGACCGGCGCCGTTTATCCAGAACAGATTCTCGGATTCCTTGTGACTGAAAAGGTTCGCGGACTCGGAGGGCAGCCAGTGAACAAAGAAGGCAACCTCTTCGTTTTTCCGCTGGAGCCTCGCGATGTGGAGGCATCCGCCTTTATCCGCGAGTGCCTTGAGCGCAATAACGGCATCGCCACGCCATCCGGTCAGCAGGGCATCTGGCTTGATTCCCCCATCATCGAGGAATTGGAAAAACCCGGCACTATCGAACGCGAACTGCCCGCCATGGTGCGCCAATTCAAACGCTTCGGAATAGATATCACCAAAGAGCCGATGCTCGTTTATCCCACGCTTCATTTCCAAAATGGCGGACTCGATGTCAACGCTCAATGCGAAACCAACATTCCCGGTCTTTATGCGGCAGGGGAGGTGCAAGGCGGAACGCACGGGCGCAACCGCCTGATGGGCAATTCGCAATTGGAAATAACCGTCTTCGGCAGACGCGCGGGCAAATTCGCCGCGGAGTATGCCCTTGCATTGAAAAAAGAGCTGCCGCTGAACCTCGACCATGTGCGCGCATTCTCGAAAGAAGTGCAAAAATTGGGCATTGACCGAAGCCGCGTTTCTCCTATTCTTTTGCCCGATTATATTCCTTCCCATATAAAAGAAAAACAAATGACCTCCCACTATCTTGGAACGGTCAGGGGATAAAACCAATGGCGGAGCAAAAACTCAAACTTGCGTTTTACTGGGCGGCGGGATGCGGCGGCTGCGAAGTCTCCGTTCTTGATATTGACGAAAAAATCCTCGATGTGGCTGCCGCTGCGGAGATTGTCATGTGGCCTGTGGCTATAGACACCAAATACAAGGAGATCCGCGCCCTGCCCGATAAAACCATAGACATCACATTTTTCAACGGCGCCATACGCAATAATGAAAACGAGGAGATGGCGCATCTCTTCCGCGCAAAATCAAAAATACTCATCGCCTTTGGCGTCTGCGCCGTCGGCGGCGGCATCGTCGGACTGGGCAATATGTATGATAAAAAAGAACTCCTTGAAGAGGCTTTTATCAATACGCCCTCAACCGAGAATGCCGATAAAATTATACCCGTTCCCAAATATAAAATGCCGGAAGGCGAAGTCCATCTGCCCGACTTGAACGAAGCCGCCCGCGCGCTGGATCAGGTGACGTCGGTGGATTATTACATCCCCGGCTGCCCCCCGCAGGCTTCGCAGGTTTTGGATGCCGTCAATGCAATTCTCGAAGGTGATCTGCCGCCAAAAGGCTCCGTCATAGGCTCGCAAAAAACCCTCTGCGATGAATGCGAGAGACGCCCGAAAGAAGGCGAATTCAAAAAAATTAAATCCATTGCGGACCGTCTGGATGTGGAGCCCGACCCTGAAAAATGCTTGCTGGAACAAGGCTTCATCTGCATGGGAGCCGCCACGCGCGGAGGTTGCGGCGCCAAATGCCCATCGGCAAATGTCCCCTGCACCGGTTGCTCCGGACCCGCGCCCCATGTGAAGGATCAGGGCGCAAAAATGATAAGCGCGCTTGCTTCCATTCTTCAAACCGACGATGAAGAAAAGAAAACCGATGAGGACATCATGCGCGAAATTCAAAAAATCAAAGACCCAATAGGAACGTTTTATCGCTATTTTCTTGCGCGTTCTATTATTCCCCAAAAGGTGAAAGACTATGAGCCATAATCACAGCCATATAAGCATTGACCCCATCACCCGGCTTGAGGGGCATGGCAAAATTGAAATATTCCTCAACGCCGCCGGCGAAGTGGAAAACGCATATCTGCAAGTGCCGGAACTGCGCGGATTTGAAAAATTCTCCCAAGGACGCGAAGCAATCGCCATGCCGGAAATCACAAGTCGCATCTGCGGCGTCTGCTCGCCCTCGCACCATCTCGCCTCCGTCAAGGCGCTGGATGCCGCTTTTAGCGCACCGCCGACCGTGCCCGCGCGCAAAATACGCGAACTCATGTATAACGGTTACATGATATATGACCACATCCTCCACTTTTTTTATCTGGGCGGACCGGATTTTGTGGTGGGACCTAAGGCGGAAAAAGGCAAGCGCAACATCCTCGGCGTGATTGAAAAAGTCAGCCCGGAATTTGCAAAAGACGTCATCCGCCACCGTTCGTATGGGCAGAAGATTATCGAAATAATCAGCGGAAAACCCATCAGTCCTGTTTGCGGCATTCCCGGCGGCGTTAATAAAAAACTTAAACCCGAAGACGTTGCTGAAATAAAAAAAATGGGCGAGTCCTCCATCATCTTTGTGCAAAAAACCCTCGACCTCTTCCGCGACCTCGTTCTGGCTAACAAAGATTATCTTAATTTAATCCTCAACCCGATATATCGCCTTGAATGTTACGACATGAGTTTAGTGGATGAGAATAACCGTTTTAAATTTTATGATGGCATTATACGCGTCACAGCGCCTGACGGCAAAGAGGCATTCAAATTTCCCGCCGCCGACTATCTCGAATACATCGCTGAAAAGGTCGTCCCATGGTCTTATGTAAAAATCCCCTACCTGAAAAAGATTGGATGGAAGGACGCGCAGGCAGGCGCGGACAGCGGCTTTTATCGCGTCGGACCTCTGGCGCGCTTGAACGTTTGCGATGGAATGACCACCCCGCTTGCGCAAAAAGAATACGAAAAGTATTTCAGCACGCTGGGCGGAAAACCCGTCCACAACACCCTTGCCTATCACTGGGCGCGTCTGGTGGAACTGCTCCACGCCGCGGAGATGGTGGTGCGCCTCGCCGATGATCCGGATGTTATCAGTGAGGAAATCCGCCAACCCGTCGGCGCCGCCGGAGAAGGCGTTGGCGTTGTTGAAGCCGCCCGCGGCACGTTAATCCATCATTACAAACTGACGCCAGAGCGCTTGATTGAAAAAGCCAACATGATAGTCGCCACAACGCACAATAAAATGCCCATCTGCCTTTCCATACGCGACGCCGCCAAAGGGCTCATCAAAGGCGGAGCGCCGGATGAAGGCACTCTCAACATGATAGAAATGGCTTTCCGCGCCTACGACCCCTGCTTTGCATGCGCCTCGCACGTCATCGAAGGCGGAGTCGGGTTTGATATTGTCATTCACGACCACAGGGGAGATATGATATTCCAGCGTTCGCGCGACCTGACATTATTATGAACCCTCCAAAGACTCTGATTCTCGGCATCGGCAACGCCATTCGCGGCGACGACGCCATCGGGCTGCTGCTTGCGCGCGAACTTGCAAAAGACCCGCCGCCCGAAACAACCGTGCGCGAATTGGAAACCTCAGGTTTCGAAATCCTCGATACCATAGCCGGTTTTTCAACTGTGATTATCATTGACGCCATGCGGACAAAAAAAGGCGATTCTGTGGGAGAAGTTATTTGCGCGCCTCTGGATGCCTCGCATCCAACCGCAACTCTTCTCCCGTCGCACGGATTTGATTTTTCTCAACTCATTCAAACATGGCGGCGAGCTCATCCCGAACGCATCCCTGCCGACATTTTTTTCATCCTGATAAAGGCGGCTGATGTGGACGAATTCCGCGAAGGCTTGAGCCGTCCGCTTCAAATGAAATTCGCCCAGATACTGGATGATGTCCGCGCAGAAATTAAGAATTTATTGGGACCGGATTAAAAATAAATCCAAGACTATGACCCTTTGCGGATAATCTCGCGCACCATCTCGACAACGCCGTCTTTGATGAATTCCACCGCCATCGCTGCAAGGATGAGCCCCAATATCCGCGAAATAATTTCAATAATCCGTTCTCCAAAAATAGCAGAAATCTTGCCTGAAAAATAAAGCATCAACCAAGTGATAGATATGCACATGAGCAGCGCAACTAACGGAACGGCAAAACCATGTTGTTGGGAAAGGATGATAATTGTGGATATCGCGCCGGGACCGCACAAAAGCGGCGTCCCGATAACAACCGCCGCCACCTTTGCGTTATCGTTACTTTTGTGAAATTCCATACCCAACACCTGATTGATTCCAAGAATCAAAAGGATTACGCCGCCTGCCACAATAAAACTTGAAATGGTCAAACTCAGCAATCCAAACAAGAGTTGACCCGCAAAAAGAAATATTAAAAGAAGGGCGAACGCGACAACAACAGCCACAAAGGCTTGACTGGCGCGCTCTTTCTTTTTCATCTCCCGCGTCAACGAAACAAAAACCATCATGCCCAAAAAAGGGTCGAGAATAATTATCAAAATCACAAAAGATTTGATTGTATTAAAAACAAAATCGTGAAACAATTGCGGACTCTCCCGAGATAATTTCTTAATAATGAGGATACCATCTTTAGAGCAAGACTGGCGGTCAATAAGTTTCGAGTTCAAACACAGTTATTTGCAGTTGATTTTTTTTATACCTGATTTATATTTTACAAGATAATTAGTTTATTAGCGCGGACTATCATCTTTTTGCTGCGCGATCCCGCATCAAATAATATATCCCCTCAATTTAAAACTGGCAGCCTTATTATCCCAAGAAAGGATACCGATAGTTCCTCGGCGGAGCAAGATTCTCCTTGATAACGCGGGGAGTAACCCATCGCAAAAGGTTCAACATGCTGCCCGCTTTGTCATTGGTGCCGGAGGCGCGGGAGCCGCCAAATGGCTGCTGCCCCACAACAGCGCCGGTGGGTTTATCGTTGATGTAAAAATTCCCCGCCGCATATCTCAACCTTTCGCGCGCTTTGTTAATCGCATAACGCTCCCGCGCGAATATCGCGCCCGTTAATCCATAAGGACTGGTCTCATTGCAAATATTCAAAACTTCATCGAACTTACTTTCCGGATAAACATAAATCGTCAGCACAGGACCAAATATCTCCTCGCACATCAGCTTCGATTGCGGCGCCGTTGACTGCACAACCGTCGGCTGGATGAAATATCCCTGTGAATCGTCAAACGTCCCGCCGCAGATGATTTTATACTCCCGACTTTTTTGAGCAATCTTGATATAGTCCGTAATTGAATTGAATGAACTCCTATCAATCACAGCGTTCATGAAATTGGAAAAATCGCACACATCGCCAACCTTGATGGTGGAAATCTCCTCTTGCAAACGTCTTTTAAGCCCGTTCCAAAGCGAGTCCGGCACATAAGCGCGGCTGGCGGCGGAGCATTTTTGCCCCTGATATTCGAATGCGCCGCGAATAAGCGCCGTTGACAGGGCGTCCATATCCGCCGAAGAATGCGCAACGACAAAATCCTTCCCGCCCGTCTCGCCGACAATACGCGGATAATTTTTATACCGTGTGACGTCGCTTCCAATAACCTTCCAGATGTCGGCAAACACAGCGGTCGAACCCGTGAAATGCACGCCCGCCAAACCCGAGTGGTTCAAAACAATCGGACCCATCATCGAGCCGGCTCCCGGAACAAAATTTATCACCCCATCGGGCAACCCTGCCTCCTGTAAAATCTTCATGATGTAATAAGCGGGCAGCATAGCAGAGGATGCCGGTTTCCAGACCACAGTATTCCCCATGAGTGCGGGCGATGTGGGCAGATTGCCCGCAATAGCGGCAAAATTAAAGGGCGTGATTGCGAAGACGAAACCCTCCAGCGGGCGGTGCTCCATATAATTCACAGTCTCGCGTGTGGAAAGCGGATGTTCGTCAAAAATGCGAGTCATATAATATGGATTAAACCGCCAAAAATCTATCAGCTCGCAAGCGGAGTCAATCTCCGCCTGATGACAGGATTTACTCATGCAGAGCATCGTTGCGGCATTGGCTGCCATGCGGTATTTGCCGGACAGGAGTTCCGCTGCGCGCAACAAAATAGCGGCGCGGGAAACCCAATCAAGGGCGCTCCATTCCCTATGGGCTTTAGCCGCCGCTTTGATGGCAAGCGTAATTTCCTTTAATCCCGCCTTGTGATATTTGCCCAGCGATGATTTATGATTATGAGGCGGATGCATCTCTTCCACATTGCCCGTCCAAACCTCCTTCCCGCCGATGAGACAGGGAATTTCAACAGGATGGGCAAGCATATCTTTCAGGCAGGTTTGCAGCTCCGAGCGTTCTTTGGAACCGGACTCATAAGATAAAACAGGCTCATTGTCCGGTTTGCGAATTTGGACAAAACCATTCAACATAACAAACCTCCTTGAAAAGGACTGACATTCATTAATGAAAGCGGCGCGTATCAGTGTCAAGCAAATACAGGCGCAAAAATGAAAAAATTTCGCAAAATTGCACTTGACGCAGGTTCGGTTGGATTAATAAACAAATATAACATTTTGTTTTGACGGCTTATAAAAGCCCTGAAAAGTGAATTGTTTAAAGAAGAAGCCGCGGCTTCTCACCTGATACTCCGCCTTGCGCGGAGTCCCTGGGTTAAAACATAACGCCCACTTTACAACGTGGGTTATTGTGTTTTGAACAAAGGCGGGAGAGGAGTCTCCCGCTTTTTTATTTGAGGAGGTGATTTGGGATTATCCAGAAGACAAGGATTAATGAACAGATTCGCGTTCGCGAAGTGCGCCTAATCTCAGAAGACGGCGCGCAAATCGGAGTTGTGCCTATTGAGCAGGCGTTGAAAATGGCTGAAGAGGCAGGACTGGATCTGGTTGAGGTGGCGGAAACCGCCAAACCGCCCGTCTGCCGCATTATGGACTTCAACAAACTTCAGTATGAAAAAAAACGCAAAGCTAAGGAGTCCAAGAAAAAAGCTAAACAAATCCAAATAAAGGAAGTCAAATTCCGCCCGACCATTGACCCCCATGATTTCGCTACCAAAGCCAAAAAAGTGAGAGAATTTCTGGAAGAGGGGAACAAGGTTAAACTTACGCTCATGTTTCGCGGGCGTCAGATTGTCCACGCCAATCTGGGAGAAAAAGTCCTGAAGGATTTGGTCGCAGCCGTTTCCGATGTCGGAATATTGGAAGGCAACCTGCAATTGATGGGACGCTTCATGGGCGCCACACTCGTTGCCAAGGCTCCTCCGGCAGCAGCTTCAAAACCGAGCGCGCCAGCAGATCAAAAAACAAAACCTGAAAAATAGGTAAATTTCAGGAACAGACAAAAAATGAGAGTGAATTCGAGAAGGTTTTTAACCCGCGGATTCATAAAAAATATAATATTGTCTCATAACGATGAGTTGGTAAAGGAGGGATTTTTTTAACATGCCTAAGATGAAAACTAAACGCAACGCAATGAAACGCTTCAAAGTGACTGCCACCGGGAAAATCGTGCGCCGCAAAGCCTTGCACAGCCATATTCTGACCAAGAAGACAACCGCGCGCAAACGACGCCTGCGCCATCCGGATCTCGTTTCAAAATCCGACCGCAAACGCGTCCGCACGTTTTTGTTAATTTGATTCAGACTCTTTAACGCCAAGATGATTTTAACCTAAGTTCGTTTGTTCTGTAAGGAGGAAAAATTCAATGCCACGCGCAAAAAATAACGTTGCTTCAAGGCAGCGCCGCAAAAAAGTTCTTAAAGCAGTAAAAGGCGCCTTTTCCGGACGCCGAAAACTATTCCAGAACGCTAAAGAAACCATGCGAAAAGGGCTCATGTATGCCTATCGCGACCGCCGTGTCCGAAAGCGCGATTTCCGCCGCCTCTGGATTGCCCGCATCAACGCTGCCACTCGCAACGAAGGCATCTCTTACAACCGATTCATCAACGGACTCAAAATCGCCGGTGTGGAAGTGGATCGCCGCACGCTTGCGGAACTTGCGGTCCGCGACCCCAATACCTTTAACGCCTTTGTCATTCAGGCTAAAGAGGCGCTTGCCAAACCCAAAATCTGATGAATCCAAAATTCAGGCGCCAATCGCCGTATAATGCAAGGAATCGCTAAAAAATGTTGGATGAAATCAAAAATCAGCTGAAAGCGCTTCTTCCTTATCTTGAAGCCGACCTCGCCCGCGCGCGAAGCACCGCTGACCTCGAAGAGATTCGAGTTGCTTTCCTGGGCAAAAAAGGGCAACTCACAGCAATCTTGAAATCCTTTGCCTCCCTTGACCCTGCTGAACGCCCCGCCGCCGGCAAACTCGTCAACGAGGCAAAAAACCTCCTTCTTGATGCCATCGAAAAAAAGGCGCTCGAATTTAGAGAAAGCGAATATGAGCAACTGATTGAGAGCGAAAAGTTGGATATCTCGCTTCCCGGAACCGCTGTGCTCCCCGGCAGACGCCATCCCGTTTCGCAAGTGCTCTCTGAAATCGAGTCCATTTTTACTTCAATGGGTTTTGCCATCGCAGAAGGTCCGGATGTTGAAGATGAATACCACAACTTTGAAGCCCTCAATACCCCAAAAGAGCACCCCGCCCGCGACCTGCACGACACTTTTTACGTGGAGGGCGGATTTCTCCTGCGCACCCACACCTCCCCTGTCCAGATTCGCATCATGCAAAATCAAAAACCCCCCATTTGCATCATCGCCCCCGGCAAGGTTTATCGCGTGGATCAGGACGTTTCCCACTCGCCGATGTTTGTGCAGGTGGAGGGTTTGATGGTGGATGAGGGCATTACGATGGGGCATCTTAAAGGCGTGGTGGAAGTCTTTCTCCGCCGCCTGTTTTCAGAAGATGTTGCCGTGCGGTTTCGCCCTCATTTCTTCCCATTCACAGAGCCCAGCGCGGAAGTGGATATCCGGTGCGTTCTCTGCAAAGGGGCGGGCTGCCGCGTTTGCAAAATGACCGGCTGGCTCGAAATTATGGGCTGCGGCATGGTGCATCCTGCAGTTCTTGAAAACGTCGGCTACGATTCTGAAAAACTGACCGGTTTTGCCTTTGGAATGGGCGTGGATCGTATTACGATGCTCAAATTCGGCATCAACGATATTCGGCTCCTTTATGAAAATGATTTAAGGTTTTTGAAACAATTTTAAGAGAGTAGTCTTATGAGGTTCAGTTATCGCTGGCTTCGAGAATATCTGCACGTCAGGAAAAGCCTGACGGAAATCCTCGATGGCTTCACCATGTCCGGCGCAGAAGTCGAAGGCGTTGTGGATATGGGCGGAATATCCCACAAGGTCGTGATTGGGCGCATCCTTCAAATATCGCCCCATCCGGGCGCTGATACTCTGGTTCTTTGCAAGGTGGATATCGCCGGCGACCGTCCCCTTAATATCGTTTGCGGCGCAAAAAACATGAAGGCAGGCGATAAAGTCGCTGTGGCGCTGGAGGGCATGACCCTTGCCAACGGATTGACCATCCAGCGCACTCGAATCCGCGGCGAAGTCTCAGAAGGAATGCTCTGCGCCGGCGATGAACTTGGCTTGAATGACGACCATAGCGGCATCCTCATCCTGCCTGAAGATTTCACGCTGGGGGAGCCGCTGGATGTCCTTCTGGATATTGCCGCAACGCCGAACCGCGGCGATTGCTTTAGCCTGATTGGTCTTGCGCGGGACATCGCCGCTTATTTCAACTCCCGCATCTCTCTGCCAGCCGTCCGCATCATGGAGACGATGGATCGCATTGACAACTACCTCAAGATAACCGTCGAGAACAAAGATGCCTGCCCGCGTTATGGCGCGCGATATATCCGCGGCGTCCGCGTGGAGCCCAGCCCTCCGTGGCTTGTCTATCGCCTTGCCAGCGCCGGCATTCGCTCCCTCAACAACGTCGTGGACGCCACAAACTACGTCATGCTCGAATACGGACACCCCATCCACGCCTTTGACATGGATCGCGTAGCGAACCGCCATATCATCGTTCGCAATGCGCGCGAGGGCGAAATTCTGGAAACGCTCGATAACGAAAAAATCAAATTAACCTCGAGCGACCTGCTCATTGCAGACCCGCGCGAACCGATAGCCCTTGCCGGCGTCATGGGAGGGTATCACTCCGGCATCACACCCAGCACTATCAACGTGGTGCTCGAGTGCGCGTTCTTTGATCCCTTGACCGTTCGCCGAACATGCCGCCGTTTGGGCAAGATGACGGACGCCTCCTACCGCTTTGAGCGTACGGTGGATAAGGAGGACATCCCGCGCGTCCTTGACCGAGTAACACAATTGATTCAAGAACTTGCCGGCGGGGACATCGCGCATGGCATCATGGATGTCAAAAATTATCGCACCGCCAAAAAAGCCATTTCTCTATCAGTCACAAAAACCAATAAAGTCCTTGGCACAAAATTAAACCCGCGCGAGATGGCAGACCTCCTCACCAACCTCGAATTCGAACTCATCGAGCCAAATCCAGAAGTACTCAACCTCGCCATCCCGACACATCGCAACGACATCAATCGCGACATTGACCTCATCGAAGAAGTCGCAAGGATGTATGGATACGAAAAAATTAAACCCGTTCTGCCATATCTTCCGGCGGAACCGTGCCTGCGCGAGCCGCGCGCCATGCTTGAAGAGCGTATCAAAGAAACCATGAGCGCGCTGAATTTTGATGAGGCGATAAACTATTCCTTTGCCTCCAGCCGTCTGACGCAGGCGCTGGGGCTGCCCCTTGATGACGCCGTCAAAATCACAAACCCTATTGCGCCTGAAATGGACATTATGCGCACATCGCTCCTTCCGGGATTTATCGAATGCATGGCGCACAATCTGAACCATGATATATTCAACATACGGCTTTATGAAATCGGCAAAACATTTAAACGCAGCGGCAGCCTTGTTAGCGAAGATGTTAACCTCGTTGCCGGACTGTGCGGCGATGCGCCTTCAACATGGCAAAAAAAAGGCTCCCCATCAACCTTCTATGACATCAAAGGCGCGGCGGAAGCCATCCTTTCCCTTTTGGGAATTTTTGACGCCCAAATCGAAACCGTGGGAAATTGCTTTTATCTCCACCCGGGACGCGCTGCGCGTTTTTTAAGCAACGCGCAGGAAATCTGCCGCTTCGGCGAACTCCACCCAAAATTGACCGATTGCTTGGAATTTGAACGGCGAATTTATTTGTTGGAGATGAATATTACTCGGGCGGCGGCGCTTGCCAAAAAGAAAAAGGTTTTCAAACCCATACCCAAATTGCCCGCAATTACCAGAGACCTTGCCATTGTCCTTGGAGACGATATCTCGGTTCAAAAAACGGAAGAAGTTATCCGTTCCCATGCCGGACAACATCTTGAAAGCATTTCATTTTTTGACCTTTATAAAGGCGCTCCGGTGCCGGCGGGCAAAAAAAGCCTTGCATGGTCGCTCACGTTCCGCTCGCACGAACGCACGTTGACCGACACCGAAATTGACGAGGTTATGAACTCTATTCTCAATTCCTTGAAAGAGCAATTCGGCGCATCGCTGAGATGATTAAGATTATTTGAATTTATATTCCCGCCGCGTTTCGCGAGCGATGTCGCGCTCTTTGATGTCCTCGCGGCGATCAATATCTTTCTTACCCCGCGCAAGGGCTATCTCAATCTTGGCAATCCCTTTCTTATTGAAAAACATTTTTAACGGGACAATTGTAAAACCTTTTCGGGTCACCGCGCCAACAAGACGTCTTATCTCGCTTTGGTGCAGAAGGAGCTTGCGCGGGCGGCGCTCGGGGAGATTCCACCTGTTGCCCTGCTCATATGGGGCGATGGAGGCATTTTGCAAAAACACCTCGCCATGTTCGATGGTGGCATAGGCATCGTTCAAATTCGCCTTGCCGGCGCGCAAAGACTTGACCTCTGTGCCGCGCAACACCATCCCCGCCTCAAAACGGTCAAGGATGTGGTAATCATGCCGCGCCTTGCGGTTCGTGGCAATAACTTTGAAATCATCAGCCATAAGCCATCTTTTTGGAATAATTAAAATTGCCGCCGTAAACGACAGCCTGCAATTTGCTTGTCATCTATTAGAGACGAACCTCGATGGGCGTCGCCTTGCCCGCCTCAACTGTAATGGCAGAAGAAGCCGCATCGCCGACATTCTTTTTGGAAATGAATAATTTGTAATTATCCGAAGGGGGCAGATTCAATATCGCAAAAAAACCATCGGCGCTCGAAAGCCATGTCCGATTTTGCCCTTCAACCTTAATCCATGCGTCCATAATCGGCTCGCCATTATCGCGCCGCAGCGCCTTGCCTATGATAATACCCGTCTGCGGAGCGGCTTTCCATGGCATGGGAGCGACAGGAACCGGTTTGGGATATATGGCTTGCCGATAATAAGGAGCAATCTGGCGGCGTTCGATGCCTCCGCTTGAAAAGGCAACATTACCAAATCCGCCCAATTGACGGCAAATACTTACCTGTGCAAGGTATTCTTCAGGTGGCCATTGCTTGGGATTGTTAATATGATTGTAACAATAAACATGGCGTCCGGCGGCATTTTGTAAAAAGAATTTGGCAAGGTCGTCATAATTGGGTTTGGGATCCGGGATGTCCCAGTAAATCATAGGACAAATGCTGTCCACAACGCCCTGCTTAAGCCATTCAAGGGAATCCTGATAATACTCATGGATACCACTTGAAAAGCGGTCATATTGAGGTATGCGCGTTTTGTCATAAATGCCCCAGACTGAGCAGGTGATTTTGACTTTGGGTTTGACTGACATTACCTCGCCATAAATATCGTTGAGCATGCGCGTTACCTGATCGCATTGCCACTTCTCCCAAGAAAGATTATCAGGGTTGCCATCGCCAGCATAACGGCTCTTGCTGACCGCATCAAATGAATATTGCGGCCCGGGATACCTGATGCGGTCAAAATGAATACCGTCCACATCATAACGCTTCACAATATCCATAATCACCATGCGGGCATAGGCGCTGACAGCCGGGTTGCCCGGGCTGAAAAAGAGATAACTATCGCCGCTGGCGCTGACTTTCATGATATTGCCTTGATTATCATAGCATGCCCAGTTGTCTGCGCCTTGCGTTGCGTAATGAAGCCAGTAAGGATGCTCGGGCGTTGAATGTTCCGGAGGGTTTGCGTTCTGCCAAACAGGATACGGGTTTATATAGGCATGGAATTCAAGCCCTCTCGCATGCGCTTCATCAATCGCAAATTGCAAGGGATCAAAACCAGGATCTTTGCCTCCGATAGCAGCAGCCCAAGGCTCGTAAGGGCTGGGATAAAAAACATCCGCCTGACCGCGCACCTGAAATATTACGGCGTTAAAATTGCCGGCTAAAAGAGTGTCCAGAAATTTCAGAATTTTTTGTTTGCAAGTCGAAGGGTCTTTATCGGGCCATTCAAACCGCGTGATTGTCGCCGCGCGGAATTCAGACTCAGGCACGCCCGCCGATGATATTTCTGCCGATGGCGCAGGCGCTGAAGCCTGAACATTGGCGGCAACGTTGACAGGGGTTTTGCCGGCGGCAACAAAAGGGGAGGTTGCCGCGCCGGTTGAAGGCGCTGCCGTTATCGGCGGTTGCGGGGCAATGTTGATAATGGGCGGAGACGTTTCAGGAACAAGAGGCGCAAGCCCGATGCCAACCTGCGATGGAGTTGGTTGGGGCGGCGCAAGATTTTCTAAATTTATCGGAGGAAGAGAGGGCATTTCGTTTGAAGGGGATACAGTGGAAGCGGGGGGTATCGCAGGCGGCAAAGCTAAAGGCGCAAGCGGCGCCACAAGAGTAGAGCCCCGCGCCGGCTGCTTCAATGCCGTGTCCGCCCTTCTTGCCACAGAAAGAATAACATCTTGTTCCGAAAGCGCCTTGATACCTTCCGCGCCCTCGCGTCTGATACGATTAAGCGTTTTATCCCGAATCTCGCTCATGCGGCGCGCCGCATCGCTGTTGTTCGGATCTTCCTGAAGCGCTTTTTCATAAAGAGGCAGGGCGGCTTGAACCTTGCCTTCATGATAGAGTTCTTCCGCCTGTTCAAAAGTGGTTTTCCCTTCGCTGTCCGTTGATTCGGGCTCCGCCAACCCGCCCTTGTCCTTTTCAATTTTTTGAATGCGATATTGAGGAATGGTCAGCGTCACCAGCGAAGTCTTGATGGTAATATTTTCAGACGTTTCAGTCTGAATCGTCCCTTCCAGTTTTGTGCCGTCTGTCAGATAAAGGGCATCCCCAAAAGCCCAGAATGAAGCGCAAAAAATTAAAATACCAACAACTAAATGTCGTCTCATTTTTTTCTCCGGAAAGTTCTTTCAAAATTCAAAGAAATCACGGGAATGTTTATGATGATGAACCCATGAATGTCAAAGATAATTTTGCATGGCAGCATTATCAAAAAAAGGAGAACTTTTTTGAATTTAATGCTCGATATCATTTTTTCTTTTTGATATGGGAAACTTATCCTATTTTGTAATGGAAGGATATCAAAATGAGAATGTGTATAGAATGTATCAGTTAGATTACACAGCATCTCCTTTTGTGATGAAGAATATGAGTATTAAGCGAGGAACACATGAAAAGTCTTATTCAATATATTGAAATAATGCTCGCTTTGGTATTGCTTCTTAACTTTTCATCTGCGGATGATTTAAGTGTACTCAAGGATTTATTTGATAAATCTAATTCTCATGGAGAAATGATTAAAACAATTAGGATGGATGCGACTATAATACAAACAACAGACAGGGAACCTCCTCTAAAGAGGCAATTCTGTATTTGATTTTTCGTCTCGCAGCAAAAAAAATCTTCACTGAAAAAAAGCATTGATGATTTCTCATATCAGAATAATGCGGAAATGATGAATCTCGTCAGGGAAAACAAAAACCGAAAAATTCTCCGGACCTGCCGCGGAGCAATAGAATTGAATAAAACTTTTGACGCCATATTTGGCGGGAAAATTGATCCATTACAAATTTATATCGCCCGACAGATAGCGCCGGAATGATGACTCCTCTTTATTTTCTGTTGCATGTAATCATCCGAATAAAGTATTTATAATTCAATTTAATAACATTAATGTTTTGGATGATAACACAATGAAAACCAAAATAACTTTTCTGGCTCTGTTTCTTTTTTCGGTTAACCAATTATTGATGGCAGATATCATCACCCTGACAAATGGTCAGACTATTGAGGGGGAATCGAAAGAAGTGGGCGATAATATCGAAATCATCACGAACACATCCCGCATGACAATACCCAAAAACCGCATCGCCAACATCGTGAAGAGCGAATATACCTTAAAGCCAAAAGAAAGCGCTCCCCAGACGGTGGAGCCGAATCGCCAGAAAAAGGCTCAGGATCTTTTCAAACAGGCTGAACACGCCCTCGATGGCATGGACGCCCCCAAAGCCATTGAACTCCTTGTCGAGGCTGTTAATACCGATCCGGTTTATGAAGACGCGCTGGAACGGCTTATCCGTCTGTTGGCTGACCGTTTGGAATTCAAAAAGGCGAAAGAATACCTTGAACAACTGAAACAAATCAAACCGCTCCCTGATGATATCAAGGCTTATGAAGCAAGAATTGAAGAAGGATATAAGAAACAAACGGAAAAAGAGCAATATGCCTCCTCCGAAGGTCAGAGACTCCCCGGCGCGCCCACGCCTGTTGTCATTCCCCAAGGAACGCCTGCCGCCGATTATACCGGCGCTTATTACGTGGAATACAGCTATTGCGCCCGCATCCAGCAAAGCAACGACATCGCCTCCGTCGCCCTCTACACCCAGAATCCTCAGACGCCGGCGATTCAATTCTCCGCGCGCGTGGCGGGCAACTGTGTGGTGTTTGATTTATCCCGAATCAACCCCAGCTATGTCCCGAACAGCATTTTTGCCTTTGTGGAGCCGGACGGCATTTCCTTTTCGCTGAGCATTAACGGCGATATCAAACCCATGGTCGGCAAAAAGATAACTAATGGCGATGAGCTGACCGGTTTTCTCCAGATTTTGGCGGGCAATTATGACGCCGCGCGCATCGCCTTTGAAGAAGCCGTCCGTAAACAACCGGAAAACACGCACGCCCTTTTTGGGCTAGGACGCGCGCAGATGCACACCGGCAAGGCTGATATGGCGCTTACCGCCTTTGATATGATAAAAAACAAAAGCGAGTTTAAAAAATATTTCTGTATGGAAAAACTTTTCAACATTTCCCGCGATTATGCCGAGGCTATGGTCATGAGTGCCAAAGGCGAAAATGCAATAGACGACTACGAGGCTTCTTTCAAACAATTTCCGCTGCGCGTCCCCGATTTTGGTCCCTTCATGGGTCTCATCGAACGCACAGACAATGTCAACGACATCAACGTGAATAAAATTAAATCATTCCTTGAGCCTTTTAACAAAAGCCTCAAGGTTATCGAAAACACATATCAAAAACCTTTTTGCCGCTGGGCTGTGGATGGAGCGCTCGCTTCCGCATCGGATACGCCCAACGACTCAAATTATATTACAGTTGCCCGAATGCTGCTTCTGCAAGCAAAACTCGCGTCTTATGAAAAACGTTTTTCTGACGCTATGCTCTGGTCAAAGCGGCTTATGAAAATGGGTCAGCATCTCAATCATGGACGTCTTGAAACGCGGCAGTTGGGCATTAAAATTCAAATTTTGGGAATCGAGGCTTTCCGCGATCTTATCTGCGTTCTCGAAAAGCCGGAACAGGCGGCAGAAGTTTCTGCCATCCTCAAAGAGATTATTCAATCGCAACCGACCGGCGACTACCAAAGCCTTGTGCGCTATGAGCGCGTGGAATGGCCCAATGCCAACAAAGCCATTTACATGGAGGCGGCGCAGCGTGTGCGCATCGAAACCACGCCGCTTTTGTTCCTTCCGATTGCCGCCGCTTCAAAAAGATACTATCTCACCCATAACCATCTCTGGCCCATTTCGCTCAGCATGCTGGTGCCGGAATTCCTGCCCGAGCCTATTCAAGACCCCTTCTCAAAAAATCCAATCAACGTCTTTCCCGAGCAGGGAATATTCCGCATTTATTCCATCGGTCCAGACCGCAAAGATGATAAGGGCTACCTCCCATTTGATATCGCCGCAGGATTGGGCAGCGACGGGGATATCATCATGGACATCAAATAAGCGCGGGATTTATTCGCAATCAATGGATTCAAGCACGAGCTCGCGCAACGGGCTGGGCTTGAGGATGATTTCCGCGCCCTCGGCAACCGTTCCTTTGCTGTGCTCCGTAAAATAATGACGCAGGATTTCACCGTTTATTTCCGTGAGCTCGCCGATGCGAATATAAACTGCGGTAACTTTTTTGACCTTTAATTTTTCTGCGTGTTTAAGCAGGTCTTCCATCAAATCGCGTAAAAGACGCATCTCGTGCATATCCTACTCCTTGTGCGTTGCTTGCTGTTCGTGGTTTGCGGATAAAAAAGCCGCAATCGCATCCGCTGTGTTTTTGACTTCGGGCGTCAGGCGCTCGCTCCATGAAATTTCTTTCGATTGGATGCCGATAAAAAAAACATCCGAACCGGTATCCTCTTTAAGAATCCCCGCAATCACTTTAAGCGGAAAAGTATGCGTCGAGAGGGTGGTATCAGGTATGAACTCATGGGGGATCACCCGCGCCTCGCCGGGAGTCCCGCCGAAATCGGCAGCGTCTATGATGACCGTTTTTGCTGGAGCCGCCGCCACCGCATCATCAATGCAGTCTTCCGGTCGGTCGGCAACGTTCAATAGCTGGATACGGTTTTCAACAACGCCGGAAAGTCGTTCAAAAATATAAGGTCCCGCTCCATCGTCGCCCCGCAGCGCGTTGCCCACAAAGATAAAAAGGGTGGCGCCGTTCGGCGCGGGAAGAAGAGCCTCTTGAACTTTATCTGTTAACAAATTGGACATTTAGGAAGTGCGCGGAACATGAAATGCACGGGTCATAAGCGCGCACCAGCATTTCCAGCGCCAGCGTGATTTCTTCATCCGTCTTATCCAAAATCTCCGGAACCAGTTTTTTCATATCATATTCGATATTGTTCACATTCTGGTTGGTCGGGATGATGCAATTAGCGCTCTGAATTATACCGGCGTCGTCTACCTCATAATGATGGAAGAGAATGCCGCGCGGCACTTCCACCGCGCCCACGCCGCTTCCCGCCTTGACGGGAATGACGTTATTTTCATTCAATCCAACCGTTATCTCCTCATCATAATTAAGCCCGGTCTTTTTCATCTCCTCCATAAGCTCGATGCTTTCCTCAAGGCTGTGGACGCATTCGATTAACTGCGCGACGGTGTTCAGATAAGGATTGGTAACCTTCGGCTTGAAGTTTAGAGCGTCCCCTACTTCCTTTGCCTTCGGATGGAGTTTATTGTAATTCAGATTTAAGCGTGCCAATGCGCCCACGGCGTAAGACTCGCGGCTCAGGCGCGTGTGCTTTGCAGAGGAATGCGGCACAACAAATTCATTGGTGATTTTTTTGTAGCCATATTTATCCATGCGGACGCCGTCCGTTGTGCCGATATCGCCCATCAGCATCGGATAGATATTGTCATTGCTGACAAGCCCCACATACTCCGTGTCTCTTGTGAAATCGGGGAATTTCAAAGTTTTGGCAAGTTCAATGGTTGCCTCAATATCCGGACGCGAACCCTTCAAAAGGTCGAGCATAGCGTCCATATCTTTTGGACGCGGGAGTTTGGTGAAACCGCCCACAATTGAGGAGATGGGATGAATATGGCGTCCCACAAGAATATCGCAGACGTTGTTATAAGTCTTTTTCAGACGCAGGGCGCGGCGCACCACCTTATTGTGGGAGGCGATAAGAGGCACAAAACTCGGCACACCCAGAAGATCCGGCGCCACAAGCAGATAAATATGTAGAAGATGGCTGTCTAAATTCTCCATATGGAGAAGGAACCGGCGCAGCCGGATGGTCTGCTCGGAAGGCGTAAAACCAATGGCATCCTCAGCCGCCTGAATGGAGGCAAGGGTATGCCCGCAGGAGCAAATGCCGCAGATGCGGCAAGTGATATGCTGCGCCTCAAAAATCGAGCGCCCCCGAATCATCCCCTCAAAAAAACGCGGCGATTCGACAATATCCAGCTGGCATTTTTCCAGCTTCCCTTCCTTCACGTTGACCACAATATTGCCGTGCCCCTCAACGCGGGTAAGGTATTCGACGTTTATCTGGACGTTTCGATTGGTCATTTTTTATTCAACTCCCTGCATTTGTTATACATGTTCATTTTATTTTGGACCAAATCCATATCAATATTATAACGGGCGATGACATCCTGCGCCCCTTTGATATTCGGGTTGGAGACCATGCCGCGGCAGCCGTAGCAAATGTTCCCGTTATTGATACACCATGAATTGCATCCAGCCCGAGTTACCGGACCAAGGCAGGTCAGACCGCGCTCATACATACACACGTTCTCGTTAAGTTTGCACTCCACGCAGACCGCATAGTCAGGAACTTCGTAATTAATGCCCATCAAGGCGCACTTGAGAACTTTCACAAACTCCGGCGGATAAACAGGGCAACCCGTCACAAAATAATCCACCTTGACCACCTGCCCCACCGCGTGGGTCGGAATAGTGTCAAAGAATTTGGCGCTCTCGCCGTAAACGCTCTTGCGAATTTCCTCCAGCGGGAAATTATTCTTCATGCCGTTCACGCCGCCGATGGTGGCGCAGGAGCCGTATGCAATCAGAACTTTGGAACGCTCGCGGATTTTCTTTATCCGTTCCACCGCATGATTGTCGGTTATGCTTCCTTCCACGACAGCAACGTCATAATTCTGATCCCATTTCTCGCTCATGACCTCGCGGAATTCCACAACGTCTATGGCGCCAAGAATGTCCAGCAGTTCCTCGCCCATATTGGCAACCTGCAGCTGGCATCCCTCGCAGCAGGCAAAATCGAAAAAAGCTACCTTTGGTTTTGGTGACATTTAAATCGCTCCCTCCAGGTCTTTGATTTGATCGAACGAAAAAACAGGACCATCCTGGCAGCAGTAAAAATGCTCAATCTGGCAGTGCCCGCACTTGCCCAGACCGCATTTCATGTGTCGCTCCAGCGAAACAAGTATTTGACGATCGGGTATCTGTTTCTTGCGCAATTCCTGAATCACGTATTTATACATGACCGGAGGACCGACCACTGCGGCAAAGGTGCGGTTCGGATCCAGATTCACGCCCGGAATTAAGGATGTGATAAGCCCGATGTTTCCCTTCCAGTCCGGGTCAGCGCGGTCAACCGTGCAGGAAAAGTTGACGTCCACACGCTTCTGCCACGTTTCCACCTCGTCGCCGAAAAGCATATCCTTTGGCGTTTTGCATCCCAGAAGAATGTCAACCTTGCCGAAATCGCGCCGGTTATCTATGATGTAATTGATAAGCGAACGAAGTGGCACAATGCCGATGCCGCCGCCCACAATCATAATGTCGTTTCCTTCCATCAACGTGACAGGGAAACCCTTGCCATAAGGACCTCGGATGCCAACCTCATCGCCCGGCTCCAGCTCATGCAAGGCGCGGGTCAGACGCCCTACCTTGCGAATCGCCAGTTCAAAAGAATCGCGCTTGGTTGGGGAAGAGCAGATGGAAATCGGCGCCTCTCCCACGCCAAAGATGGAAACCTGAACAAATTGTCCCGGTTCATGATCCAAACTCTGACCCTCGGGCAGGGCAATTTCAAAAAGTTTTTCCAGTTCGGTCAGCTGGCGGGTGCGCAGAACCTTGCCCCTGACCAGCGTGTAAAGAGAATCTTTCAGTTGGATTTTCATTATCGGGCATACTCCTCTTTCAGTTTTTTCAAGGTCTCTTTAAGGTTGATTTGAGCCATGCAGGTGCGGCTGCAGCGTCCGCAGCCGGTGCAGAAGAAGCGCGCATAGCGATCCACCATATATTTGAATTTCTTGAAAAACCGGTGTTTCTGGCGCGCAGAACGTTCCTCGCGAAAACTCTCCCCGCCCGCCACCTTCGCATATCCTTCATTCTGGCAGGAATCCCACATGCGAACGCGCTTGCCTGTTTTCAAATCCAGATTAACCTCATCCCAGATGTTGAAACAATAGCAAGTCGGACAGACGTTTGTGCAGTTGCCGCAGGCGAGGCATTTATCGCCGAGCTCATTCCAGATTAAACTTTCCTTTGTGTCCGAAAGAATTTTTGGGACATGCTGATATTCAATGCCAACCTCGTTGGTAAAGGTTTTTGCCTTCCGAGCGCGCAACCCCTGCAGTTCTTTGAAATGGCGCCCCAGCGCCTCCTCAAAGACGGGAATCTCTTCCACAATAACGTCGCCTTTGAGCGTGCTCACTTCAACAAAGAAAAAATCCCCAAGATCGGTAAAGAAAAGGTCGTAACCGCCGTCGGGCAGATGATTGTTCATCATCGCGCAGCTGGCAAACTCATCGCAATACTCGTTGCACTCCAGACCCATAATGGTGACATCTTTTTTGCGGGAAAGGTAGTTGTAATCGCGGGGGCGATCGGAAAAAACAATGTTCAGCGCCTTGATTCCCGCAATGTCGCAGGTGTGAACGCCAAAAAGAACCAACGCCTCTGATTCCACCACCGCCTTCATATTCTCGCCCCAAGTTTTGTCGTATTCGAGAAACGACTCATACTGGGGCATAAAATATTTTTTTGGCGGGATGATGGTCGGCACATACTTCAAAGTCATCTCGGCGGCTGTTTTTATGGGCTGAAAAGAAAAATTATCATAGCCCTTATGGACAGGACCCATAACATTGTGTTTCTTTGCGAGCAGCGAAATAAAATGCTCGAACCGTTCTTTACTGAGTATCAGATTTTTCATAATTCACTTTCTCTCTTGCGATGTCGTTTGGTGAAAATTTTCACAAAAAAGGGCAAAAAAATATACACATTCAACACACAATTTCATCTCTTCTAATTTCCTCATTTTCCTTTTGTCAACGCTTTTTCAAAAATAATGAAATTTATTTTAAGGCGGCGGTTATCATCGCTTGCCATCCAAACATCATCGCGAATCATTCAAGCGGTTCCGATTGAAAACAGGCGCACACTTAAAAACGAGTTCCTTTTAACACCGCCTTGTCAGAGTACCGAACCCATGTCAAAAAAAATTCGCTCTCAAAAGCGCTCGCTCGTTTATAAAATTCCATGCGCTTGATAACGTCGCCATCTTTTTTGTAAACGCACGAGAAGCCGCTCATCATGAGACTCAAATGAATAATCCGCGCGAGGCATTTTTTTTTGCAAATAATTTGCGAAAAATTATTTTTTTCAAAAAAACATTGCATCGTATAAAAAATAATTTTTTCGCCGCGCTCATCCATCGCGCGCTGAGGCTTGTAAAATAAGGCTCGGAGCGCGATGCAAACTTTTTTCATCCCGTTCAATTTTGTCTTGACACGCGTTCGGATGATGCAGCACATTCAAACTAAAATGCGAAATGTGAATGTTCAACAATGGCTTTGATGCTCGCATGAATTTCCGTTGAAGGAGTGATGAAGAGAGGTTGTCCGCGTTCCCTGAAAATCTTTTTAAGGACTGTATTTCAAATACATAACTCCATATAGAAAGGGGGGAAGAAAGATGGCTGTCAAGTGCGCTACCAAGAAGGCAGCTCCGGCTAAAAAAGCTCCGGCTAAAAAAGCCGCTCCTGCAAAAAAAGCTGCTCCGGCAAAAAAGGCTCCTGCGAAAAAGAAGTAAGGGCTTTTTTTGGACGGATCGCCAGCCTTGCTGGCTCGTTTGTTTTCCGGGGAACGTTGAGGAAAATCTCTTTTCATTGTCTCGCTTGAAAGAGCTTCGATCATCGTTCCCCTCTTTTTATTGATTTATTTTTTTCTCGCCGCAAACCTTACTTAAGAAGCGCCATAACCAAGCAGGACAACGAATATCGTGCGGATGAGGATGGTGAAATCCAGCCAGAGCGACCAGTTATCTATGTATTGAAGGTCAAGTTTCATCCAAGTCTCAAAATCAATCTTGTTGCGACCCATCACCTGCCATAGACAGGTGATCCCAGGTTTCATGCTCAAACGGCGCCGTTGCCATCTATCGTATTTTTCCACCTCGGCTGGAATCGGCGGACGCGGTCCCACAAGGCTCATCTCGCCTTTAAGAACGTTATAAAACTGGGGCAGCTCATCCAGCGAGAGTTTGCGAAGGATGCGCCCGATTGGCGTCACGCGCGGATCGCTCTTCATCTTGAAGACTGGACCCGTCACGTCGCTTTTGGCGCGGAGACTTTCCAGTTCCCTTTCCGCCCCGACCCGCATCGAGCGGAATTTGAAAAGGATGAAGGGTTTGCCGTTGAGACCGCTGCGAACCTGACGATAAAAAATAGGGTCTCCTTTACCCGATGTCAGCTTGATGATGAGTATAATCAGCATAAACAAAGGGGAAAAGATGATTAGAAATAACAAAGCCGCAATGCGGTCGAAGGCATATTTCGCAAACAAGGCGGCGTCCATTCTGCGAGTTGGACTGAAAGTCACAAACGGGACAGATTCAAAATAATCCAGCTCCACGCTTGCCACGCGCCGTTTGAAAAAATTTGCCGCCACGCGCGTGCGCAGCCCTATCGTTTCACAACCCTCAAGAATCCGCTCCGCATCTGAAAGATTCATTTGCTCAGGAAAAAAGATAACCTCGTCCACCGGATTCTTTTCCACCCACTCAATTGTCTCGCGCGCTTCGCCGACGATTTCATCTTGATGAATGCTGCCGCCCTTCTTCCACTGCTCGGGCGCATCCGTGAGGATGCCCTTCACGCGGAATCCCCAAAAGGGATGGCTCTCAATCATGCGCAAAAATTCCTCAAGCCGCGCACCGCTGCCCACAAGAAGAATCTCTCGGTAATTATACCCCCGCCGCCGAAGCCCCATTAAAACCTTTTTGACTGCCGCTGTTTTTATACAAAGAAAAATAAAAAGCAGCGCAGGCGCAAGAACCATTTGCCCGCGGCTGATTACATCCTTTTTGTAAATCATATAAACAAGCGAAATACAGACCGCCATCGTTTCAAGACTCGCCGCCGCAAGCATTTTTGCAATATGGCTCGCGTTTCGGATGCGCTGAGAATTGTAATAGCCGTTCGCCGCAAGAATAATCACCGCGACAATCGCGAAGACCGGCATAAACCGCGCATAATGGCTTAAACGGCTCGGCGCCATAAGCGTCGGCGCAATATAAGGCGAAAACAATGAATTCCTTAAAACATGCGCCGCAAGAAATGCGCATGCCGCCGCGCCGATATCTATCAGCATATTCAGACGCGAAAAAATATAATCCTTTTCCTTTAACATGGCAGAATCAATCAACTCCGTTAAATGCGGTTACCATCAAGCATCGCGGTTGCCCATCACAACCTCCATATACACATCTTCCAGCGAGGCGCTCACTGTTGCAATCTCAATCAGCTCGCATCCAGAAGCAATAAGCGCCTTGATAATTTCCCCGCGAATTTCGGCGCCTTTTTGAACATCAATATAATATGAATGCCCGCTATCGGGAATAGGCATTTTTCTCTCCGAAATTTTTAACACCCCAGCCGGTTTTTCAAGCGCAGCCTTAATAGCGGAAGAATCCCCGCGCGCCGTCAGCGAAATTCTCCCCGCTGGGCTCATCCGATGCGCCAGCTCCGCGGGCGTTCCCACAGCCGCAATTCGCCCCAGATTGATGATGGCAATACGCTGGCAGAGCGCCTCCGCTTCCGGAAGGATATGCGTGCTGAGAATCATCGTCTTTTTCCCTTCCATTGCCTTGATGAGAGAGCGAATCTCCCGTATCTGCGCCGGATCAAGCCCGACCGTCGGCTCGTCCAATATCAAAACCTCCGGCTCGGCAATCAGCGCTTGCGCGAATCCGATACGTTGGCGATATCCCTTCGAAAGATTGCGGATGAGCCGCTCGGCGCATGATGCAATGCCGGTTAGCTCCATCATATCATTCACACGCCTTTGACGCCCCGCGCTCTTTACACCCTTCACCTCTGCCATGAATGAAAGATACGCCCGAACGGTCATATCCTCATACACCCCGACCGTCTCCGGAAGATACCCGATACATCGGCGCACAGCCATCGAGTCCTTCATCACATCAAAACCGGCAACAAAAGCGTAGCCCGATGTAGGCGGCGTATGCCCCGTCAGAATGCGCATCGTGGTCGTTTTCCCTGCGCCGTTGGGTCCTAAAAGTCCGAGGATCTCTCCCTTCTCCACTCGAAAAGAAACATCCTCAATCGCGGCTGTTTTACCGTAAATCTTTGTTAGATTTTGAACCTCAATCATAATGAAAGAAAAACTAAAATATAATATTCGGCAAAAACAATAAAGAAGTGATATTCAGCAAATAAAAAAGGCTCCGAAACCGGAGCCTAAGGTTTTTACAAATATTCCAAAACAAAGGGAAAGAGCATATCTTATTCGGAAATCTTAAAGACTCTCAATCTTGCGGCGCAGTTTCATCATCCGACGGCGCGATTTGCGCCTTGCCGCCTCGATTTTCCGTTTGCGTCGAACGCTGGGTTTTTCATAAAACTCGCGGCGCCGCAACTCTGCTTGGAGACCCGATTTTTGGCATTCCTTCTTGAAACGCTTCAGAACGCGCTCAATAGGTTCGTTCTCCTCCACTGTCACACTCGGCATGTATTGATGTCACCCCTTTCATTCCCCGCAAAAGGCTGTCGGCTTTTCGTCGACCGACCCTGCTCCTCATGCAAATCGGGCTTTATTAAAAAGACAAAAGAAACATCTATTGGAAACTATCTTCATATCAAACGGATTAACCTTGTAAAATTTCCCCCTTTCGCCTGTCAATAACAAACTTTACGTAAAATCTAAAGATGCAATTCCACCACATTGCCGTCATAAAGAATCTGGTCGCGATTGATGGTCTGCCCGTCAAACTTGGCGCCTTCTCCCCAAAGGCGGGCGTATTTGAGATTCAAAAAATCCTTGTGCACAGCCCCAGCAAAATCAATAAGAGTGCTATCCCGCGGGATAGTATAGGGCGGAGTCGAGCGATCCACTTGCTTGCCCGGCTCTTTGGGATAGATGCGGATGATGCGCAGAAGGTCAAAAACTGCCCGACGCAGGACGTCAAGATTCGTCCCATCAAGAGCCGATACCGCAAGCATGTCGAATTGAGAGCCGTATAGTTCCTCTAAAACCTCAAAATTGTCCATCGCGGAAGGACCGTCCAACATATTGCATAAAAGGATTGTTCGCTTTTGGGAGATGTTGAACGGCACGGAGGGATCTACTTCCTTAACCATGCGAATTTTATACTGCTCCAACTTCTCTGTCACAAATTCAATATCCTGCTCAGGCATGCCGGTGAGAGAGACCACAAAAAGGATGGCGTTCGCCGCGCGGACGACCTCAGGCAGCCAAGTCTCCGTATGCTCCGGCGAAAAGGGCGGCAGGTCAATAAGCTGAATCTTGACATCCTCAAACGCCATCATCCCCGGCATCGGTATTGATGTCGTGAAGGGATAAGGCGCAATCATCGGCTCAGCCTTTGTGAGCGATTTCAAAAGTTGGGACTTGCCTGTATTGGGTCCGCCCACAAGGGCGACTTGCCCCGCCCCCTCTTTATCTACATGATAAGAAAACCCTTTCTTGCCGGATTTGCTCTCTTGAATGAGTTTGATTTTGGATATGCGCCGCTTGATGTCCGCCTGCATCTTCTCCGTTCCCTTGTGCTTGGGAATCGTGCGAAGCATTTCCTCAAGAGCGGCAAGACGTTCCTCATCCGTTTTGGCTTCCTTAAAAGCCTTATCGGCATTGTGGAAATCAGGAGTCAGATTCGCAGGCATACTTCATCCGTGGAAAAATATTCTAAAAAAAATCATTTTATGTCAGAATAATGCTTTATGGGGAATTACTGGTCAGAACCGGCGCGCTTTTCAAGTTTTTTCGATAGTCGCCCATTCTTCGGATAGTATATCGCCCTGAATACCCACAACGACTATCTTGAGCGGAACGGTGCGTTTAGCCGCCGCAAGCCCCGCACGGGCAATCTCAATCAACCCTCGGCAGCAGGGAACCTGCATAATCATCGCCGTCAGCGTATTAATCTTCGCCTCGTCCGCAAGCAGCCGCACCTTCTCCACATACACATCCTTGTTTGAGTCCAGCTTAGGACAGGCAATAGCGAGCGACTTCCCCGCAAGAAACTCCGAATGAAAATTGCCAAGCGAATAACCTACGCAATCCGCCACTAAAAGAACGTCTTTCTTTTGAAAATACTGCGCCATCGGCGAAACCAGATGCAGCTGGATAGGCCATTGGCGCAGGGCGGAAGCGGCGGAAGCCTCCGGCGCGCTTTGATTCGGCTGCGCAATCGGCGCATGGGCGAAATCCGCCGGAATAGGAATGTTTTTCTCTTTCAAAAAATCGAGCGCCTCTTTAAGAAACTCAACCTGCGCATGGTCCTTTAGATGCCGCAGATGTGCCAGAATAACGTTTTGCCCCTGGGGGATGATGTTTTCCATAACGCGGCGCTCATCATAATTTTCCGCCTCGCGCTCCTCCACTGTAATCGCGCCCTGCGGACACGTTCCAATACAAGCGCCCAGCCCATCGCAAAAAAGGTCGCTGACAAGCCGCGCCTTGCCGTCTATCATCTGAATTGCGCCCTCCGGACAATTCGGCATACACAATCCGCAGCCGTTGCATTTTTCCGCGTCTATTGAAATTATTTTTCGCTTGCCCATTACACACCTCATGTATGTTATTAAAATATATATACAGGATAACATTCGCAGGATTCCATGAAAAAATGAATTCAATCCGCTCCATCGCAAAAATTTTATCCGTTGCCGTTGTTTTAATCTGCGCCGAAATATGCTCAGCGCAAAACATCAACAGCAATATGATTCCCAACGGCGATTTCCGCCGCGAAGGAGCAGGGTGGAAACGCTATATCGCCTGCGCAAACGCCGAACGCGATATCTCTGGATGGAGCCTTGAGTTCAAAGACGCGTCCGCTATCATCACAGGAAATGACTGCCAACCGCAGGGACGCGTCGGTTTCCGCAGCGATTCCATCTCCCTTGCCTCTCTGGATTTCAAAAGCACGCTCACCCTTCATCTTGAATTTCAATGGGAGGGAAAAAACATCCATCGAGCTGGAATGTATGTCTATGCAGTCGGCGATTTGGGAGCGAAAATCTTGGGCAGCGAACTCACCGCGCCGACAGGCAATTTCTCCGCCAAAGTCAAAACGCCTCTCCTTATTAATAGCAACCGCCTCTCCGTCCGCGACAGTCTCATACTTTATTTTTTCCATGACGGCATCGGCGTATTGAAAATCAAAAATGTCTTGCTGCGTCTCAGCCGAGCAGAAGATGGCTGGCGCGCCGGTCTCGACGCCGCGCAAATGCCCGCCGTTTTTATGCCACCATTAAAAAACACCGCCGGTTATTTCCCAAAACCCACTAAGGACGCCCTCAAATATCTGCTCAATGGCGAAAAAAGAATGTTTGCAAAGGATGGCGAGATTTCGCCGAAGAATAATATCGCCGTCAAAGATTACAACTGGCGCGCTCGTCAAGTGTCGCCAATGCGGGATTTCGCCGTTGTGCAGGAACGCCCTTTTTGGCTCATGCCCGCAAAGAATGAAAAAAACGCCCCCCTGTGTGAAATCGAACTCAAAGACCCATCAAATGCCCCGACCCTGCCGCCTCTGCCGGATGATTATAACGTTTATCTTTATTACTGGGGCAAGAACCGCTATGGCAAAACTCTTGCTGACCTTGAAAAGGACAAAGCGGAACTGGCATTCATCAAAAGTTGCGGATTCACGGGTGTATGCTTTCAGGATGATTACGGTCTGGATTTCAGCGAATGGGTTAAAGGCGCGGCGCTCAATCCCCTTTATTTGCGAACAATCGCCCAAACCTATGATAAATTGGATTTTCGCTCGCCGATGATGTATGCCTTTACCTCAGGCGTGGATTTGGGCGATGAAACAATTGAATCTACGCATACTCAGACGGCTTATGAATATTTCAAAAGGACATCCCACTTTTTTGAGGAAGCTCGTGAGCAATTAAAAGGACGCCTCCTATTGGGCGTTGCCGATGAGCCGAACGATGCAAAACGGTTGGCGCGCGCCCAAAAAAATCTGCTCAATTGGACTAAACTCTTCGGACGCGAAAACCTTGTCATTCCCGGCACGTGGAAGGTCTCCATAAAGCTCGGAGAATGGATGAGCCCGTGGGTTGGCGCAGGCGATTATCCCGATTTTTCTACACTGCAAAAGACCCGCATCAGCGGATTTTACAGAGTAGCCGATACGCATATTCACCCGCTTGTTATACGGCGTATAGCAGGACTCCACGCATGGGCGAGCGGACTTCGCACTCAGGTTTATTGGCACTTTGCCATGTCGGTTAAAAACAAGGATTCCGATTTGGACGGCAAGGCTTCGGATGTTTTGCTGGTTGAGCCGGATTCAGACGGGATAGAAATTACCCGAACCATTCACATGGCGCAGATTATGGAGGGCTTGCAGGATTTGCGGCTCCTTTTCGCCCTTGAAAAACTCGCCACCGCCGAGCAGCGCGCGCCTGAAATCAGCGCATTTCTGGAACGTCTGCGCGCCCGAATTCCCGCCAGCGATCAGGCGGACTCTCGCTGGGATGAACCTGAAGAGTTTGAAACCTTTAGGCAAGAAGGCGCGCGTCTTTGGATGAAATATTCGGCGAAATAAACAAATAAAACACTCGCATGACTTTTACTTTATCTGCTGCGTTGAACGCCCGTGCGGGCGCAATATTCAGCAATGGGACACTCGCTGCAACGCGGAGATTGCGGCGTGCATCGGTTTTGACCGTAGGTAACAAGCAAATCGTTGATGACGAGCCAATATTTCTTTGGCAAAAGCTCCCGAAGGGCAAATTCTGTTTCAGTGGGGTTTTTCGTTTTCACATATCCCCAGCGGTTCGTTATTCGGTGAACATGAGTATCCACACAGATGCCCGGTTTTCCAAAACCGAGCGTCACAACCAAATTCGCCGTTTTTCGCCCCACGCCCGGCAACTTTAAAAGTTCATCAATTTCATCTGGAACGCGCCCCGCATATTGCTCCAACAAAATTTCGCAAATCTCTTTCAGTTGTTTTGCCTTTGTGTTGTAAAATCCAACAGGATAAATAGTTCGCGCAATAGTCTCAACAGGCAGGGCGCTCATTTCCTGCGGCGATTGAGCAAGGGCAAATAGACGCTCGGATGCAGCCGCCGTGCAATCGTCCTTTGTCCGCAAACTCAACACAGTTGAGACAAGAATCCGAAACGGACGCTGCGGATCCTCATCAGCGCGGGAGATGCGCGTAACAATCGGTTCCTTCCAAAGCCGCATTTCCCGACGAAGAATATTCATAACGCGGTCAATCGGAAAACTTTTGCTGGTATTGATTTTTTTCTCAGACATTTATTGGAGCAATATTTCTTGTTAATAAGGAAAACTCGGCGGCTCCACAGATTCAAGAATCACACGATCCAGAAAAACATCCGTTCCGCCTCGACCCTTGTCGCTCAGATTAATCAGATCAAAATTGAGTATGATAGTCTCAAGGCTGCCGCCTCTCAATATTTCCTGCTCGGGATAATAATACACCACATACTCCCGCGGCAGACGCGTGGGCGCCATCATAGCATCGCCCATGTTCACCTCGTCATAAATGGATGCGAACATGTTTCCCCGCGTGGTGATGCGCAGCCGCACATCCGGCGTTTGTGCGCGCGAGGGCGCATCGGTGAAGATAAAAAACCGCGCGCGGTATAACGTGTTTGTGGTTATGGCAATCTCCGTATCTTTTTCCCAGAATCCATAAGTGTTGCTATCCGCCACGCCCAAACTCAATGCTTGCCCCGTCTGCGACGCGATAGCAGGGCTGAAATGCGGATAGGCATTGCCGGACTTCCATCCATCCGTGCCGCCGGAAAATTCATAAATCGCAAGAACTTCTTTGGTCGGAAGCTCCGAGAGAGGAATGCGATCAAAATGCACACCCCTGAAGAACATCGTGGTGTCTTTGAAATCTTCCTCATCAAGATTGATAAGCTCCGCATACGCCATCATGTCGTTGGATGCCTCGTCTTTGGCATTGTATAAAATGCGGCTGGTCATCCATGGCAAAAGAGCGCGCGCTCCTTGTTTGATGGAATATTCCAACGTTGAAGCCGGCGGGACAAAATAAAGATTGTAGGTTTTGGGATAAAGAACGGTGGGGGAGGCGTAACTATCCTTATAACTGAAAACTCTAAGCGAAGCCGACATCTGATAGTTCTGGCTGTTCACCCTCAACCGAAAACTCGGACAATTTACCTTTGAAAAAATATCCGTATCCACAGTGAACCGCGCCCGATAAACGTAATCCTCAACCACAGGAATCTCGTCAGGGTCGTTCTCCCAATAACTATAAGTGTTTGCCGTATGGCATGTAATGGAAAGAAACCCCGGACCATACCCCGGCACGCCCGGATCAAAAATATCCTCAAAATCGCTTACATAATTCCAGTTATCCATCGAATTGTAAAAACCGTAACTCATAGGCGCGCGGGAATCCGCCAACGCGCACAAAACCAGACGCGAGGGATGAAGGGTGACCGTCGTCGCGTCAATCGTGTCCATCACAAGATTCCGAACATAGTCTCTCTGCAATGTTGCGCCGCCTGCCTTAACAAGCGTCCACGTCTCAGGATTGACAGCCGCAATCGTCATCTGCGTTGGCAGCGCCTTGTTGCCGTTTTCATCCAGCACATCTTCATGGAAGATTTTTGATGTGTGATCCTTAAAATTGAGCGAAACATTCATAGGCTGCGTTATATCCACAGGAGAGCCGTCGAGAGTGTTTGCTTCAATAACGCAAACGGCGTTTGTTTTCGCAGGCAAAAGAACGCGCTCCTCCGTCCTTGCCGGTCTCATCCTCAAAATCACAGTGCCGCTTGTGTCCTCCTCAAAACCATTCAACGTCACGGAATGACGGTAAAAGGGGCTCTCCGCATCATAAGGCGAGGCAAGTGTCACCGATTGCCCCGCGCCCGCCAGCCGCGCCCGCTTTTGCGTTTCTTCAAACGGCTTCACGTGAAAAACGGCATAGATGCCCTTGCTGTTGTCATAAATCGGATGGGTGTAAGGAATTTTCACCGGCGCGTCATACGCAGGATAACGCGGCGGATAAAGATAGGTGATTCTGACGGATACTGTGTTATTGGCAGTATCCACAACCTGCGGCGCCCCGAGCGCATCCGGCACAATCTCAAAATAATAATTCCCCATAAGGTCATTTTTATTCAGACGGAAAATCCTCATGTTCTCCTCGCGTTCGCCGGCGGCAAAGTCTATCTCGCTCTCATCATAGGCAAGCGTCAACGTGGGAGCGCGGAAGGGGTCGAATAGGAAAATTGGAAATTCGCCGTCAAAGGCGACGCAATTATTGGTTCCAAAATACTGGCGCGCCTGTTTCATGTAAAGAAAACCCTGATAATAGGAGGAAAGAATCGGAATGCTGAACCTGTTTTTACTGTAATAACTTCCGACACCGGCGGTCAATTCTGTTGAAGAGTAATGATGCACAAACCCCGTAGAGGTGATAGTTCCAGCGCTGATGTCAAGACCCGCCCCCGCTGGCACAGGAAGTCCGCCGGGCGAAGCGGGAATCCCTTTGTCATTTTGCAAACCATCGGGACGAATCGCAGCGATATCAATGCCGGAAGGCTCTCCCGCCCATCGGCGCGCGTCGTCATAGATGCCCGGAATTGTCAGCCACGGCGAGTTGCCGACCGTGAGAATCACATGGCGGCGATTGATGGGCGCAATGGAAAATTCCGCATTCGTCCCCAGCGTATCCCCAACCACAAACAAACGAAAGTCCGCCGCCGTCAAAGTCGTCGGCGAATCCATCGCTTGGCTGAATGTCAAGATTACAAGGTCGCCGGAGGTCACTTTGTTGTCTGCATTCGTATCGTAATAAATATTTGGTCCTGTCAATCGAGGATAGATTAATTCATCCGCGCCAATATCGGGAGCCGTTCCGCTGTAACGATAATGCCGAAACTCCAGATCCATATCCTGTTCGGCAAAGACCGGAGCGATAAACGTTGCCGTATCCTGTGCCGCAGACCCGTGCTCAATATGGTAATCCCCCATCACCGGGTCTTTAAATAATGGATCCCCGGTGATATTATTCTGAGAAAGATGAGGCGCATTGTCCGCCGCATTAATCTCCGCCGCCGAGTTCAAAATCGCCGCGCCGTCGTCAAAATAGTTGCCTGAACTATTCTCGTAAAAAAGATTGTTGACGCAGTCAGGGTCGGCGTCGGCGCCATTTTCCTGCAAACCAAAACCCGTGTTAAAAGCGATTATATTGTTATAAACAGCGGGATGAGCGTTTGAAATCCCAATTCCAGCCTCCGCATTATTATGAGCCACCGTGTTGTCGTCAAAAACCGTGTCGCCATTTGAAATCGAGACAGCCGAACCGCCGGATGCAATGTTTTTATTGTGATGTATCACGGTGCTCAACACATGATCCAACGAATTATCAGCGGCATAAGCCGCGCCATTAACCGATGCCTCGTTATGCGAAAAAACATTGCCGTAAATAAGAGCGGAGCCGCCCGAAGAAAAAATACCTCCGCCGCGGCTGGCTGTGTTTTTCAAAAACAAATTCTTTTGAACCGGCGAATCGGAAAGATAAAGGCAAATCGCTCCGCCATCCAACCCGTTATTTCCCTCGAATACATTTTCCAGCAAAGAAGCCTTTGAATCATAAATCGTCGCGGCTCCGCCCTGCCCAGCCGACTTGTTATCTGTAAACGTGCTGTCCTGGATCATCGTATCGGAAGCGCGATAGATATAAAGCGCGCCGCCGCTCAATGAGGATTCATTGGACTGAAAAATATTCTCGCCAAAGACAGGCGCGGAGATGTCGCCTTCGATAAACACCGCGCCGCCATTTTCCGCGCGGTTTCCATCAAAAAGGCAACGGACAAAAAAAGCGGTGGAATCGTTGATGTAAATCGCTCCGCCGGTTGTTCCTTTGTTATTTCTGAAACGTACGTTTTGAATATAAAAAGCAGAGCAGTTCGTAATGCGCAGCGCCGCCCCGCCCGCTGAAACGATGTTACCGTTTTGAATTGTCATTCGCGAAAGGAGCGTGGATGTGGTGACAATATTATCAGCCGTAAAGGCGGGAACGCCGGTTGCGCCGGAGTCAACAAAGGTCAGAGCCTCGCCGCTTCCCTCGACGGAAACCCCGTCCCGCAAAATGATGGGGAAACTCTGCGAATTGCCGTCGAACACACCCGGTCCAATAATAACCGTCTGCCCCGCATTTGCCGCCATAACAGCGTCAGAAATTTGATAATAATCCTCCGGCACGCGAATGCCAAACTGGGCAAAGGACCAAGCAGTCCATAAAAAAAGGGCAAGGACACACCCCGCTCGTTTAAACATAAACGAATCTCCCTTCAAACGGCGCATCTTTCTCTTTTTCCTATATAGCAGGATTCAAAAAACGTATATTATAAATCATCGCCGCACTCCCCCCCCGCCATAAGCACCCCATGAGAGCAAGACCCTCTTAACGTATAAAAAAGACATCAACCCGTCCGCTCGCCGGGAATTTCTTCAGCATTTTCGCCGCTCGAGTCCATAACAGGTTTTTCATTATGTTGAGCATTGCCAGACGGCGAATCATCCTCGGCTGGCAAATATCCGCCCATCTCGCGCAGGATGTTGTCCATTGTCTTTTTCATTTCGGGGGCGGCCTGGAATCGGTCTTCCGCCTTTTTGGAAAGACACTTCATGATGATTGCGTTCACGTTTTCAGGAATGGCGGGGCAGATATCCCTCGGCGGGGTGGGCTCAACATTCACCTGCTGATAGGCGATATCGCCCGATATAAATGGCGGGGAGCCGACTAAAAGTTCATACATGATGATGCCGACGGAATAAATATCAGAGCGTCCGTCAATCTTGCCCCCGCGCACTTGCTCCGGCGACATATAACGCGGCGTCCCAATCAGCGCGCCTGTCGGAGTGAAACTCGCCTCCTCAACATGCACAATACCAAAGTCGGTAATCTTGACCTTGTCCCCTTTGTCAATCATGATATTATCCGGCTTGATGTCCCGATGGATAATGCCTCGATTGTGGGTGCATTCGAGCGCTTCGCACAATTGGGACATATAATAAAGCGTTTGCGAAATCTCGTAATTTGTAATCTCCAAAGATTCGGAAAACCGCTCTTCGATGATGTCCCGCAACGATGGACCATCCACATAACTCATGGTGATGTAACTTTGTCCATAGACATTGGAGATGTTGTAGTCATAGATTTTCACAATATTTTTGTGGTTGAGCGTTGCGGCTATACGGGCTTCGCGGAAGAAGCGGTCAATCGCCTTGCTGCTTCCGGAAAGCCCCTCCCGCAGGATTTTCATCGCCACCTCGCAATTGTTCTTGATGTCAAAAACCTTATGAACAACGCCCATGCCGCCGCTGCCAATCTTTGAAATATATTTATACCTGCCGATGGCATGATCGCCGATAAGCTCGCGCATCTTGGGGTCAAGGAAGAGAGCCTGATCCTGATTTTGAATCCGCGTCTCAATCTCCTGAATCCGCGCTTCAACATCGCCGTATTCCGGATCCCGGTTGTATATCAGCCGAAGGGTTTCAAGCCCCTCTTTAAGCATATTGTGTTCCATCAACTTTTCATAAAGATGGATAAGAGAAGAAAAATCGTCCGGACCGATGTCATTAAGCGCCATGTATTTCTCAAGCGCTAGCGAGTATTCATTGATGGTCTCATACGCTCGCGCAAGGCGTCTCATGGCAATCAGATAAAAATCGGAGTTCTGAGAAACCTCCGTATATTCGGCAATCGCTTTTTGGACATTTCCCATCGAATAGCACAAGTCCGCATAGCGTAAGCGAATTTCGGACGAATTCGGCGATTCCGCCAGCATCTGGGTATAAACATCATTTAACTTGACCTGTATTTCCGGCAATCCCGGATACATATCCAGCGCCCGCGTCAAATAATCTGCCGCCATCATGTAATTGTAATGATGACAATGCACATTCGCGGCATAGAGATAATGAATCAGCGCCGGCTTTTCCATTTGATTCAGAATGTGGTCAATGCGGCTCATGATAAACGACCAATCATCGTAGCCCATGTTGAGTATCGCAATATACTTTTCGAGGGCGCTTTCCCATTTTTTGTTCTTGTAGTGCAGCTCCGCAAGCCCCAGCTCCGTATGAACCTTGAGCTCTTTATCCTCTCTTTGCTGCGCCTCCACAATAACAAGGTCATGCCTGTTTATGAACTGAAGCAGATAAACCGCCGTATCCAACTCGCCGTGTCGCTCCAGCCGAAGTGTGATTTCATTGATTAACGCCTTATTTTCCGCATCAAGCGGAATGCGGGAAAGGAAATCAAAAGCCTGACGGAAATCCTCGGAATCTATCAACTCGCGGGCAATCTTCTTGATGATGGTAAAGTCTGTCATCTCGGAGATGTTGATGGAATGAGCAAGTTCGATGGCTTCGGGAATTTTACTATTATTCACATAAAGATTCAGAAGTTCAATCTTGTGGTCTGGCGGAACATCCATATCGGCTTCTGCGGCAACCAGCCCCTCATAATAATGAGTCAGCCATTCTGTGGCTGTTTTATCCGACACACCGTCCTTCAAAATACCCCGATATATATCCGCCGCCCTATCCGGAAATCCCGTTTTGTCATAAAGAGACGCAAAAAAACATAAAGCGGAAGGCGGCAACTTATACGAACGATGCGCAAGCGTAAAACTCTTCAGCATCAGCATCAAATCATCATATCCCAGCTCAAGGGCGGTTTTGTATGAGGATACCGCTTCTTCTGAATGTCTTAAAAAAAGATTAACATCGCCCAGAGCCTTGTGCAGATCCGCCGACCGTTCGTGCTGGGACATCAGGGCGTCAAGCCGGTTGCGAGTTTCTGAAAGCGCCTGAACATCCAAGGAAGAAAGGTCATTGACATTGTTTGCCAGCTCAGCCGGTTGCTGAATAAGGTAACAAATGCTCAAAGCTCGGTGAATGCGAAGATTTTCTGGCTCAAGCTCAGAAAGCCTTTCCAGAAGGCGCAACGTCTTAAGACCCATCTGATCGCTCTTCAAATAAAGCTCCGCCAGATTAATCATCATTTGCACATTATCCGGAACTTTCTCAATCGAGGACTCGAGCGATTTTATGGTTTTATTTAGAATTTCGTCTTTCATATCTTATGTGATTGATGCTTCATGATTATAAGAAAATAGGATAAAGGATTGTGAATATGCTGCCTTTTCCAAGCGTGCTTTCCGCCTGTATTTTCCCGCCTGTCGCAGCCAGAAGAAGGCGCGTGATGGATAACCCCAACCCCAGCCCTTCAAACGGACGATTCAGCCGGTTGTCCACCTGATAAAAACTTTCGAATATCCTAGCTAGATTCTCATGGTCAATGCCAATCCCTTCATCCTCCACAGAAATCCGCAAATCTCCCTCTTCCTTGCGGAACCTGATTAGAATTTTCCCCTGGTCCCTGCTGAATTTGACCGCATTATCTAAAAGGTGATAAATGATTCGCTCCAACGAATGTTCCTCGGCAAGGATATGAGGAATCTCATCATCAATAACAGGTTGGATGTCCACCGCTTTGCCATCCTTGCGCGCCTGAACGTTGCTGATAGCAGTCATGATGACCGGCAAAGGGTCAATCTCGTTGATGCTGACGTCGGAAATGCCGTGCACCTGAATCTCCGCCACCTCGATGATATCGTTCACCAGATTTATCAAATGGGCGGCATTTCTATTCACCCGTTGCAAAAGATTATACTGCTTATCCGTAACCTCCCCGATTTTCCCCTCCACCAGCAAACCGGAAAATCCGTAAATCGTCGTCAGCGGCGTCCGCAATTCATGGGAAACCGTTGAAAGAAAATTGCTTTTTAACGTATCCAATTCCTTCAAATCACGATAGGCGGCTTGAAGGTTGTTATACAAAACGGCGTTTTCCAAAACCAGCGAGGCTTGATTGGAAAACCATTGCAAATGTCTCAAATCTTCCTGCCCCAGCCTCTTGTTGGAAAACTTTCTATCCACAAGAACCACGGCAAAGCGCTGTGTTTTGCTGCGGATGGGCACCGCAATAAATTCATCGTCAATGATTTTAGCAATCATGCTCGGCAGGAATACCGTCCTGTCGCTTTTATTTTGTAAAAGCGGATAATCTTTCGAGCAGATATCGTGGAAATACTTCTCCTCCCGATGCTTCCCCCGACCGGAAAAAGTGAGCCTCTGGATGGATTTGGTCAGTGCGCTTTCTGCGCCGAATCTCTGAACCATGTTAATCCAAAGCCCCGATATGCGAAGACCTGAAATGCAAGACTCCCATCCGCCATTTTGCAATAAGTCAAACCGATTCTTCTGATTATCCATGATATGATTCAGCGCCCGCTCCTCCGCCTCCAAATCCTCCCTAAATTCCTTTGCCTCCGCTTCTGTTGACGGACCAAGCGCAATGCTGCCGGAAAAGGTATCGAACTTGGGATCATAAATAAAAAGAACGCCCCGTGTAAAATTCAAGCCATGCGGGGAAACAAGCGCAGAAAGAATAATCCCATAAAGGTCTTCGATGTTTGTAGAAGAAGAAAGAGCCGTGAGTATCCGATTTATGGTCTGAAAACCGCTCAGATACCGCTCAAGCGTTTCTTCTGAAATCTCTGCCCGGATTTTATCGTTTTCGGTCATGATTCATTTGCTTCAAACAACATAATTTCAAAAACCCTTTTTAAGTCTGGCTATGCAAATATTTAATCATGGAAACCGTTGTGCCCTTTCCTTCGGGATATTCAATCACAACCTTGTCCATGAATTTATGAATGATATAAGTTCCAAGTCCATGGCATTTGTTCAGAAACTCGTCAATGTTTTCAACGCCTTTGTAAGGTTTCCCCTTGATGCCAAGACCTTTGTCACAGATGGTAATCTGAAGATGATCGCTCGCCGCGCGAACGCATATCTTCATATGACCCTTTTGCGGGTCTTGGTGTTTTGGTGTTTGCCCCGAAGCGCCGTTAATAAAATAAGCATGGCGAAGGACGTTCGAGCATGCCTCATCCACAGACATCTCAATCTTGCTTATTTCATCGCGGGAAAAACCCATCTTCTGAGCGACGCTTGCCACAAAATTCCGCATGATAGGAAGAATCTCTCCCCGCACAGAGCATTGGATTTCCATCAAAATATCTTCTTCATTTTCAATTTTGCTATCCATCCTTCCCACCGCCTTCAATATTTGCCGCCTCGCCCCATTGCATGATAGAGGCTTTAATTCCTTATTTGCGCCTCCTGTTATACAGCCTGGAAATAATTCTCTACATCTTCCTCTTTCAAAGCAACATTGAAAATCTTCGTGAATCCAAGCAGGTCTAAAATCTTGAACACCTTCTCATTGGGTTGAAGCAAAACCATATTTCCCGATTCTTTGCGCAACCGCTGAGTCAGCGCCATCAGCGCCCCAATCCCTGCGCTGGATATGTAATTCAGCCCCTTCAAATCTATTACAATCTGGCGTTGCCCGCTGCTGACAATTTCCTCAATGCGATTTTCAAAGGCATTAACCGTGTGGGCGTCAAGGAAACCCGTCAGTTCGATGATGGTGTATCTCTGATTGGTGATTTCAACTCTCACATGAAGATCGAACGATTTCATGAGCGTCCTCCCGTCCTTTTAATAATTGAGATTCTCCGTCCCGCTTCCAACCGGCGCCCTTGAGGTTACACTATCCATCAGGGCTTTGACCTTAATCACAATCATCGTAATATCGTCATGCTGTGGCAGATCCCCGGAAAACTCGCGTATATCAGCCATCACAGCATCTAAAACCTCCTTTGCTTTTCCATGCAGACTGCGATTGGCGGTCTTTAACAGCCGTTGCTGCCCGTATTCTTCAGAAGCCTTGTTCATTGCCTCAACAACGCCATCAGTATAAAGCACAATCGTGTCGCCCTCCGCAAGGGTAATTTCACGGTTTTCCGTAATATTAAAAATATCTTCGCCCACCATACCCAGTGCGATGCCGTTGGGCGCCACAAAATCATGCTTTTTGCCCCCGTCGGTGAATATTACCAACGGCTCATGTCCCGCTCGGGCAAAGAGTATCTTATGCGTCCGTATATCAATGATGGCATAGATTGCCGTAATAAAAACATTCACTTGCGTATCTGTTCGTATGTATTCATTAATCACCTTTAAAACGGCAGCCGGCGAAAGAATGTTTCGGCTTTCCGCCCTTAACGCGCTCCGCAGCATGGACATGACCAGCGCGCCGGGTATGCCCTTGCCGGACACATCGGCTATCACAACCCCAAGGTGATCCTCATCCACCCAAAAAAAATCGTAATAGTCCCCGCCCACCTCCAGCGCCGGCTCGCTTATTGCCGCCATGTCCAGACCTTCCACCGAAGGGCATTCCTTCGGCAGAAGCAGCTTCTGGAAATCATGCGCCACACGCAGCTCCTGTTCGATTCGCTGCTGCTTTGCCAGCTGGTCATAAAGCTTCACAATATCAACCGTCACCGCCGCCTGATCCGAAAGCGATTCTAAAAGACTCTTGTCCCGCTCATCAAATGAAATCCCGTCGCGCTTGTTGGCAAGCGCCATAACGCCCAAAACCTTGTCCTTGATTTTCAACGGCGCAACCATCAGGCTGGCAATGGATACATCGGAAGTCTGCGGGACGCGCGGGTCGTTTTGAGGATCTGTTATCAGCTGTGTGATGCCGGACTGGGCGACATAGCCAATGATTCCCTCTCCCAAATTGACTTTGTCCCGCATAATCCGTTCCGTGAGAAATTTGCGCTTGGTAAATGCATGCTCAGTCGTCTGGTGCAAAGGAGGGAAAAGACCGATGACCACCTTCGCCCGCAGCGCGTTCTCCTCCTCGTTCAAAAGAAAGATAGCGCCGGACTCCGCATGAGTGTATTCCACTATGAAATTAGTGATGATTTCCAGCGAACCCTGCAAATCAATGCTGTGTGTGATGCGCTCCCCAATCTTGTGCAAAAACGATATGACCGCCTCGCGTTCCTTCATCCGCGTTTCGCTGTAAACCCGCAGGAAACGAATGCGTTTTTTTAATATGATTACGGCTGCAAAAAGGATTATGATTATTAATGTTAATATATTTTTTGACATCGCTTATTCGCCGGCGATAACATCATACATTGAACTTGAAAGATTTGCGCCCTGTGTCAACTGCAAAATTTTTGAAACGTATCTTCCCGAATATACGCATCTTTTAATAATATATAACATTTGGCGATGTCAACCACTGCATAATAAATTTTTATTTGGACCCCGGCGCGACATTTAATGAGTTTGTTTGCCATCGGACAAATCCCAAGTTTTGAAATTTACTTGACGTTCCGCTCCTGCTGCATAATGTTCGCTCCCAACTTTTTCAGCAAAGAGGCTTAAAATCCAATGAAATTTTATGGCGACTGGCTTCCGGATGACTTGCGGCGTTTCCGCTTTATTGAAGCGATTTTCCGAGAAACCTGCCTCAGGCATGGATACGGCGAAACCCGCACGCCCGTTATTGAAAAACTATATTGGTTCACAGGCGCAGGAATACTCTCTCCTGACCTGATGCACAAAATTTACACCTTTTTGGATTGGGACGGCTGGAGCGGAGAGAGAGTCGTCCTTCGTCCGGATAATACCGTTCCTGTCTGCCGGCTCTTCTCTGAATACTTTATGAAACAAAAACAGGCGCGCCTGTTTTATGTGGAGGATGTCTTCCGCTATAATGAAGAACAAAAAGCAGGCGGACGCCACTGTCAATTGGGACTGGAACTCCTCGGCAACTTCGATTTTCCGCCTGTGCGCGACGCCGAAGTCATTCTTCTCCTTGTAGAATTTTTTAAAGAATTAAAAATCGGCAAAATCAAAATCACCCTCAGCCATGCCGGCATCCTCCGCGCTTATATTAAAACTCTTGGGCTTTCCCCCGCCGAGGAGGAGGACGCCTTTGCCCTGCTTCTTGAAGGACGGACGCACGAACTACGCCGCATCTGCGTCCAGCGGCATGGAATGGATGGCTTAAGCCGCCTGATGGACTTGCGCGGCTCATCCGCCGCCTTCCTTACCAACCTTAAAGCGCTGGGAAAAAACTCCGCCGATTTCCTTGCCGCCGCGGCAGAATTGGAGCAAATCGCCTCCATCCTTGAAAAATTGGGCGTCCACTTCGAGATTAACCCAGCCATCCGCAAAGACCTGACCTATTACACCGGCGTGATGTTCGATGTTGATGTGGAGGGAACTATCGTTGGCAGCGGCGGACGCTATGACAATCTTCTGCAGCGGTTCACAGGCGAACCAATTGGCGGGTGCGGGTTCTGCCTTTATGCCGAGGCGTTGATGGAACTATGCAAAACACTCTACGGCGCGTTTGAAGAGCGTCCCTCCATTACGCTTGTCGCGGATTTCAACAAAGAGGCGGACGTTGTGCAGGCTATCAAAACAGCGGAAAAACTCAGAGCCGCAGGATTGAGCGTCCAGCTTTCCGCCCATAAATCCGCCCGAATGAACGGACAAATCAAAAAAGGCAAAGATGGCTATATCCTTGAGGCTCTTTCAAAAAGCAAAAAAGAGGCTTTCCTTTTGCCCCTGAAATCTATCAAAAAACTCATCGAATTTTGGGGGGTATGCTGTGATTAAAATTGCCCTGCCAAAAGGCGCTGTTCAAAATCAGGTAAAAAACCACCTTGCCGCTTGCGGCATAGATTTTTCCGGTTATCAAAAGGACGCCCGCGCCTATGCCTCCGGAGCCAGCGGCGAACAGAACCTTTTCTCAAAACAATTCCGCGAAAAAGATATCCCCATTCAGGTCAGCATCGGAAATTATGACCTCGGTCTTTGCAGCTCCTACTGGGTCATGGAACATCTGGCGCAATATCCCAAAGCGGCAATCATAAATCTGCGCACGCTGGATATTCCATCGGGATATCTTTATGTCTGCTGCGCCGCATCAGAGCCGGAGGGCAGCGCGGGAGAAGTGTTAGCAAGGATGGCAGCGCGAGGTCCCATTCGTATTGCCACGCAATTTCCCGGATTGGCGGAGGAATTCGCCTTGCGCCTTCGCCTGCCCGATTTTCGCATCTTCGCCCTTTGGGGGGCGGCGGAGGCTTACCCTCCCGAAGGCGCGGAACTTGCCCTTTTATGCGCCAATAACGAAGGCTTTATAAGCGCCAACGGCTTGCGCATTGTGGAACAAATTCTTGAATCCCGCGTTTCTCTCATTGCAAACCGCGCGCTCTTTGAAACAAAAGACTTGACGCCGATTTTAAACAAACTTTGCCAATAATCACGGATACAAACAATGGATAATGGACAAAATAAAAACCTTGTTCGCCTCGCTCTGGCTGATGGACATCAGCAAAAATCCGCTTGCGCCTTTCTCAAATCCTGCGGCATCGAGGTGGAGGGCTACGATTCCTCCTCAGTTTCCCGCCGCCCGAAGAGCAATCTTAAAGGATTCGAGATCAAAGTTATCCGACCGCAGGACATGCCCGCACAAGTTGCCAACGGTCATTTTGACCTCGCCATCACCGGCGAAGACTGGTTCCTTGACCATCGCTACCAGTTCCCCTCGACACCTGTGGAAAAACTCCTCAATTTAGGCTTTGCCGGCGTGCGCGTTTGCGCCGCGGCGCATAATGACCTTGGCGTAAAAACCGTTGAGGAATTCACAGCCCTTTTTGAACGCGGCGGGCTGCCTTTTCCCTTTATTCGCATCGCAGGCGAATACGTGAACATTGCAGACCACTTCGCCTATACCCATCGCTTTCGCCGCTACAAAGTGATTCCCACAACAGGCTCCACGGAGGCTTACCTGCCGGAGGATGCGGACATGATTATCGAAAATTCCGAGACGGGGCGCACGCTTATTGAAAACAATCTCGGCATCATGGAAGTCCTCTTCAAAAGCTCCGCATGCCTTATTGCCAATACAAAAAGCCTTCGCAATCTCGCAAAAAAGAATCAAATCCGCGAGTTGACGGAAAAATTCAAAGCCGCTGTCAAAAAGGCGGAAGAAAATCAGGAGCCCGCTTCATGACCGATTCTATCATCGAACCCCGCGCCGTGAGCGGTTTTCCCGAATGGCTCCCAGAAGAAGAGGCGGAATTCCAGCGTCTGCTTGGCATTGTTAAAAAAGGATTCGAAACCTTCGGCTTTGCCCCCATCGAAACACCCGCCGCCGAACTGCTCGAAGTCCTAGCATCTAAAGGCGAAATCAACAAACAAATTTACACCCTTGCCCGCCCCAACGCCGCAGAGGAAGAACGCGAAACGGACATGGCGCTTCATTTTGACCTCACAGTTCCCCTCGCGCGTTATGTCGCTATGAATTTTGATAAACTCTCTTTCCCTTTTAGGCGTTATCAGATTCAAAAAGTCTGGCGCGGCGAACGTCCGCAGAAAGGACGTTTCAGAGAATTCTATCAATGCGATATTGATGTCATCGGACATGAATCGCTTGACCCATTGAACGATGCCGAAATCCCCGCCGTCATTTACGGTATATTCACAAAGATGCAAATCGGCGCATTTGTCATCCGAGTCTCCAACAGAAAAATACTGCAGGGCATACTGCTCGAATTCGCCACCCCCGCCGAAATAGCTATGGAAGCCTTGCGCATTGTGGATCGCCTCCCCAAAATTGGCGCAGATGCCGTCCAGCACGACTTGGAAACGGGATGCGGGCTTCCCTCGGAACTCGCCGCACATATCATTGAAATTGCAGGCATCTCCGGCAGAGGCGCTGATGTGATGGAGCGTCTGGAAAAAAACAATCATTCCCATCCGCTTTACCTTGAAGGCGCGGAAGAATTGAAACTCCTTGTCACAAACCTTGCCGCGCTCGGCGTCCCAGATGACGCCTTTGAGGTTGACCTCTCCATCACGCGCGGACTCGATTATTACACCGGCACAGTGTATGAAACATTTCTGCGGGATTATTCGCAGCTGGGCAGCATCTGCTCCGGCGGACGCTATGATAATCTGGCGTCGCACTTCACAACCCAGCATCTCCCCGGCGTGGGAATTTCCATCGGCTTAACGCGCCTTTTTTCCAATCTCCTTGATGCGGGCATCGTCAAGCCCTCCGCCAAATCCCCATCGAAGGTTCTTGTATCGGTCATGGATAGGGCGCGCCTAAAAGATTATTTCTCGGCGGCAACTGAACTCCGCCATGCCGGCATCCCCACTGAGGTCTTCCTCGAAAATAAGCGCTTCAAGGCGCAGATAAAATATGCGGATAAAAAAGGAATCCCGCTTGTCTTAATTGCCGGCGAAACCGAATTCGCCACCGGAACATGGCTGCTCAAAGACATGCGCAATGGAATTCAGACTTCCATCAGCCGCAAAGAACTTGTCACTTGCGTTTCCAGCCTTCTTTAAACCGTCATCTTGAACGCGGCAATCTTGCAATGTTCTAAAGTGAAATACCCCGCCGACTTTTTCATTTTAGCCGGATTGATTTCATCCGATTGAACCGCAAGGGTTTCGCCTTTTTGCCCTTTGAGATTTAATTTGACTTGAATTTTTTCCCGCGTGGGATTCCATAAGCGGATGATGACGCTCTTGCCATCTTCCGATTTCTTGATGCACGAAACGCCGAGATTGCCTGCGGCGCTTGCCGGTTTCACATCAAGCAAAAGATAATCGGAGGCGTTTGTCAGGCTGCCTTTTCGTTGCGAGGCGGAGAGGATGGCGCGAATCGGCGTCATAAAATCGGCGGCGGCGCGCACAAGCCCGTGTTTTTTCCAATCGCCCGCAATCGGTTGAATTGCATAATGGAATTCGAGGCGTCCCAGACACTGCGAACCCTCCAGCGAATAATCCTCGCCGATGGAACGGCGCGTGCCTCTCAGAAGCGTCAACGCCAAAGTGTGCGGTTTATCGTCAAGGCATGCCGCCTCCGGAATGCCCTTTGTCAAAATCGCAAGCCCGCCTTTTTCATCGGAAACGGCAAACCACGAAGATGCCGCTTGCGTTTCAGGCAGAGGCTCCGTCCAATCCGGCGTCTCCGGCAGATGAATATCCCGCTCAACGACATCGAACGGCGCATCAGCGAGCCATGATTTTGCCTTTGTTGCCCCGCTGGGAAAAATAACGCGAAGGCGATGATCCCTTGCATTATTTTCCACAACCGTTTTAATATCAGCCCGCCTTGCGCTGCATTCCAGCGTAACAATCGAGACGATTGTTTCCTCAACCATATCAGTTGAACGCCGCGCCTTAAAAGGTTGGGCGGTTTCCACAAGTTCCACATTCTTCTCCCGCGGTTCGCATCGGGCGGGGAGCGTCATTCGGCGGGTTATACGCAAGGATGCCGAAAGCGGTCCTTGCTCAATAATTTCAACAACGCCCGCTGCGCTTGTTGAATAAATAATCGAATCATTCATCGGCGGCGTGTATGTGGTTGAATCGCCCACATCGCCCGATGAAACGAAAACATTCAACCCTGAATAAACCCGTCCGGTCTTTTTATCTGTCAGCGTCAAGCTGCCGTCCGCTTCAGCCTTAACGCGCAAAAATTCATTTTCTATCTCGGCAGGAGCGGTCATCCGCGCCGATTCAAATGAGCAACACTTATCCGGTATTGTCAGATTCAGCCACGCGCCCGGCTTGACGATATACGTTTTATATCCGAAAGCCGGCAAATCCTCCGCGAGAAAATCCGCCTCAACCCTCAGGCATAAAAAACCCAGCTGCGCCTCGTGGTCGGCAAGAATCTCCCTCTCCTGCTTTTGTTTCGATTTGAGAACAAACGGCACAGGACGCCCCTTCACGTCGCGTATCTGCAATCCCGCCGGCTTCCATGAATAGGGGAGGTCTATGACCGCGCGCACAACTCGGCTGCGCCGAAATCCTGCCGTGTTGAAAACCGTGAGGGCAATCTCCCGCTCTTCCAGACGGGACGTGTCAATTTTCAAAACAATATCCTTCATCGCCTCATAAGCGATAAAGTCCGAAAGATTCCGCGCCTGCGCATAACGCTCCGCCATGGCGTCATGCACGGCATCCACGCTTGTGCCGCAGATGCCGTCATGCGCATGATTAACCATCAGCATCTTCCAGGCTTTGTCCACAAAAGGTTTGGGGTATTCCGAGCCGTGCATCGAAGCAAGGGCGCAGATAGGTTCGGCAAGGCGAATGAGCGCCGTCTCCGCGGCGTGATTCAAAAGCTTCATATTAATCCGCGATGAGATGGTTCCCGGCAGGAGTTGATTGAATCCCGGAACCTTGATGGGACGCCGCATCTCCCCTTTGAACGTCTGTAATTTTATCCCGCGCTTTTTGACATAAGCCCGCACATCCGCAATATAAGCGGGGAGAGTTGAATGAACGACAACCTCCCGTCCGAAATGCTCATTGGCTGTGCGGATAATCTCCGGCACATCCCTATGCGGAAACAGGTGATCCACGCCGTCCATCCCCAAAAGGATTGGCACAACGGAAACGGAAAGCGCCTTCTCGATGAGCTCCTCCACGCATTTGACCCAGAGCCCTTTATCGCGAAGAAAAACCTCGCGCGTCCGCCACCAATAATGATCCGCGCTGGCGGCATCGCAGGCGTGCATGGGACAATCGGCTGCCCAGCGGTATGACCAATCCATCGCATCGCGCCCCACACACCCCGGGCGATGCACAAGATAAAACCAGTTCGATTTTGTGTAGCGATCTGGAAGATGAAACCCCAGCGCCTGCGAACCGTCCGGCGATTCCCATATCATCTCGCTTTTTGTCTGCCATTGGCTGATGCCGCGAGAAAAGATAATACTTGTTATGCCGAACCCCGAAAAAATCTGAGGCATCTGCCCGCAATGACCAAAGGAGGAAATCAGATAACCCTCCCGCATTGTCGCCCCGCGGCTTTCGGCGATTCGCATCCCATAAAGCAAATTGCGGATGATGCTTTCGCCCGCAATCAAGTTATTGTCAACCAGCGAATACCACGGTCCCGTAAAGAGCCGACCCTCCTTCAGCCAGCGCCGGACATCCTCCGCCCGTTCAGGTCTGACCTCCAGATAATCCTCCAACATCGCAGTCTGACCGTCTAAAAGAAACGCCTTGTAATTAGGGTCGTTCTCAAAAATTTCAAACAACTGGTCGAGGCATTTGACAAGATAAGGCTGAAAAAATTCAAACGGCTGCCGCCATTCCCTATCCCAGTGGGAATGAGACACCACATGCAACTTTAAATCATTAGGCAGATTTTTCATATTACAATTTCCCCAAAAAAGGTTTTAAAATGATTATACATTTTCGGCGAGTCTATACTACCCGCCTATTTGGCTTTTCAATCGAAAAAATAATACTCTTGAAACCAGCCGCCTGCGCGCCCTATTTTCATTTCATTATTTCTTTATTCTAAAAGGGGGCTCTTCATGGACGATACTTTCAAAGTAACGTGTCCGGAATGCAACTGCATCCTTGTTGTTGACCGTAAAACCGGCGAGGTGATTGAAACCCGAAAGCCTATTCTGGAAGAATCCACAGGCGACCGTTTTGAGGACGCTTTTCAAAAGGTGAAAAAATCAAAGGAGATTGCCGAGGAAAAGTTCCGCGCCGCTCAAGAAAAAGAACGCGACAAATTCAAAAAACTGGACGCCCTTTTCTCGGAAAAATTAAAAGAAGCGCAGCAAAAAGGCGACATCGCCCCGCCGCAGCGCCCTTTTGATCTGGAATAAAATGCTATGAAATTGATGCCGGCTTTCTTCTTTCTCTTTCTTCTTTTTGCCTTCTCAGCAATGGCGGGAGAGATTTTGCACAATCCATCCCTTGAACAGGACGCCGAGTCCGACGGCATTCCCGACCATTGGGCATTCTTGCGGCATCCTGTCTTGGATACAGATTTGCTTGCCGCCTTTGATGGAAACGCAAGCGTTCGCGCATCCGTATATCACAACCTGATGCAGTCCCGCCACGCCTTGCCCGGCGTGCGATACACATTCTCCGGATTTGTTCGCGGCGAGGAGGGCGATGAATCCGCACAACTTGCATGCGAATTTTTTTCACCCTCCCAGTGGCTGCATTACCAGCGGGGATTTGCGCCGGTTTCCGCCGATTATGCCCCGATGGCGGCGACGTTCCTTGCGCCGCCCAAAACAGCCTCTCTCCGCGTTAATTTTAGAAGCCTGCTCTCCTCTCAATGGGTTTGCGGAGACGCCTTCTCGCTCCTTGATGAATTTATCGCAAATCCCGATTTTGAAGATATACAAAACGCCATGCCGTCGGGATGGTATGCCAGCGGCGCGCCTGCGGTCAACGCCTCATATCAGGGCGCATGGAGCGGCAAAACGCAAGTTCGATGCAATCGCGAAAATTATTTTTATCAGGATATGGCTGTTTATCCCGATAAAAAATACGCCCTTGTTTTTCATGTCCGCACGGATGACGATTCTTCAATCTCGGACTTTCTGCCCGTCCTGTTTTTCGATAATGCGCTGAGCATCATTTCGGAAATTCGAATCCCTTTCGATGCGGAGCCGTTCTATAAGCGATTCGTGAGCGAAATGACGCCTCCTCAAGAAGCGGTATCTATGCGGATTGCACTGCGCCCAGCCGGCGAGTCGCGCGATTTTTTATGGTTTGACGCCGTCACTATGGCGGCGGTTGCCGCATCGCCTGCCGAGTTTTCTCCTAATGGGGATGGCGTTTATGATGAATGCGCCGCCGTTGTGCTCCTCAACGAGAGCGCCCTTGTGACTCTTCATGTATCTAATGCCGCAAACGACGCCCTGCGCACGATTGCCGTTCTTGCAACTCGCCCAAAAGGGGCGCACTCCTTTTCATGGAACGGGCGCGCGGACGATGACACGCCCACAACAGCCGGAAAATATCGCTTTAATTTTTTGATACAGTCCGCGTTGCTGGGCGAGCTTGAAATATCCGCGCCGATGGAAGTCGCCGCTCCGCCGCCTGTCGCCGCTCCGCCGCATGAGTTTGCCGATACGTTTCCTTTGGGAATCTGGTTCCATCTCAGCGGACGCTATGCGGATGATATTAATTATCCGCGCTATCTCACAGCCGTTGCCGCCAGAGGGTTTGACACCGTCATCGCCAGCTGGATGAATGAGCCGCGCATCGCTGAATTCATGGATGCCGCCGATAACGCCGGCTTGAGTGTCATCGCCCACAACCGCGCCATAGACAACCTCATCACGCAAAAATATGATTTCGCTTATGACAAAATTCCCGAAACGAAAATGCGCGAAGCGGCAACATCGGCGGCGCTTGCCCTTGCTCATCATTCCTCCTTTATCGGTTATTATATTCGCGATGAAATCGCGCCGGAATATCTCGAAAATGCTAAAAATATAGTTCGAATTCTTCGCGGCGCAGACCCCGCCCACCCATCCTTCAACGCCATAGCCATGACTCCCGACCTGCCCGAACGATTTGAAAAACTCGATACCGATGTCCTCCTGCACGATGTTTATCCCATCTGGTCGCTCGAGCCCGTTGCGCCCTCAACGTTCGATTCCTTCTGCGCCTCGTTAGAAATGGCATCGCGCGCCGCCATCGAAAAAAAACGCCCCCTTTGGGTTATTCTCCAATCCTATGGCGATGAAAATCTGCGCATGCCCGCCCCTGCAGAACTGCGCTGCCAAGTCTGGCTTTCCCTTGCCTATAATGCCAAAGGAGTTTTCTTCTTTCTCGCGCAAAGTCTTTTTAATCTGCGAGGGGTGTTCTCGTTCGATGAAACGCCGCTGCCGATACTTGATGAACTCGGCGAAATTAACGCGGAACTTGCGCGCCTTGCGCCGACGCTTTTAACCCTTGCGCCCGCCGAAAGCCTCGCCTCGGCGCCGCCCGACCACCTTGTCAAATCATTCACAGACTCCGATGAAACGCCGCATCTTATCGTGGTGAACAAAGATTGCCTATCAACACGCTCCGTTGAACTTATATTAAATTTGGAGGGCGCCGCGCTTGTGAGCGATATCCTGAAGGAAGCCCCGATTGCGCATTTTTACGAAGCGGGCAGACTGCACATCCCCCTCACAATAGAAGCGGGCGGCGGACGTCTTATCAGAATCGAACAAAAAAACAGCGCCGCTAACGCGCCTCACAGGGCGCCGCGCGAGGCTATCGCCTCCGCCCTTTCGCTCCCGAATTTCAATATGATGGAAGAACCGCTGCATTTATCCGAACCGCAAAATGGCGTTCTTGTATCTTTTATACCCATCAAAGAATGGACAAATAATCTCGCCGTTGGCGAGGGGCTGGCTTGTGTTACATCAAACACAGGGGGCTTTCGCCTCTATGATGTCGCACGTCCATGGTCGCCCATGCCGATAGCTCATGTTTTCGATGAACATAATTACAATGCGGCGTCTATCAACGGCGGACGAATTTTCCTTGCCGACCCATGGGGCGGCGTCATCATATACTCGCTTGATTATGCTCGAAATTTAGATTTTTTGGGTGAGCGTTGGGGACATTCCGGCGCGCCCTTTTCTATGAATGTTAACGGTGATTGCGCCTTTTTATCCTGCGCTAAATATGGGCTGCGCCTTCTTGATGTATCCGAGCCAACCAGTCCTGTTCTTACCGGTTGCGGCGAACCTTGCGAATTTGGACGCCATGTTATTCCGCGCGGCGATTATGCATATCTCCTTGATGAATTTAACGGCATCCACATCGAGGATATTTCAACATCCGCGCCGATACGTTTGGCAACGTTGCCGCTCAATAGACCTTTGTCTGGGGATGCCTGCGGGGATGCCCTTGCCGTTGCCTGCGGGGATTATGGGCTTAAGGTCTTTTCCATTCACAAACCCTGCGAACCTGAATTGATGGGCGAGATTGCCCTCTCCCAAACAGATTCTGCCACATTTTATAGAAATAAAAATATCTTTGCTTCAGCAGGATTGGAGGGTATCGCCATCATTGAACTGGACGAAAAAGGCGCCCCTCAATTAAAAGGCTATTACCAGCCGCTGTCCGGTTATTATGCCCTCAAAGTAGTTGTGGACGACCCCTATTTATACATCCTCTACCCTTATGCGGGAGTTTGTATTCTTTCTCCCGATCGGCTTCTCAATCCCAATTCCGGAGCGCACTTCGATGGCATGGCGGCGTATTGACACAAACAAAAATGTTTACCCCTGTGCCGCGCTGGCGCTCCTTTCTTTGCTTGCTTATGGAGATTCGCTTCTCAATGGATTTGTCATGGATGACCAATATATTCTGCTCCGCAATTTTACTGTTCGCCATCTTGGAAGCCTTCCCCTGCTTGTCTCGCCGCGCTATTTTGAACTCTTTGCCGAACAATCATGGCGTCCGGTGGTTTCCTTATCCTATATTTTGGATTATCAAATCTGGCGGCTCGCGCCGATGGGTTATCATTTCCATAACCTTGTTCTGCATGCCGTTAATGCCATCCTTGTATATTTAATTTTGAAGAAAATAACAGGGCAGGGACTTCCCGCTTTTATAACTGCGGGACTATTTGCGGCGCACACAATTTCGGGCGAGGCGGTCAATGTTGTTTCCTTCCGCGAGGATTTGCAGGTTGTCTTTTTCATGTTGCTTGCCCTCTGGGCGCTTCTGAAAATTTACGATGGCGGAAAAAAGGCGTGGATTGCCCTTCTCTGGGCATGCGCGTTCCTTGCCATTCCAGCAAAGGAAAATGGCGCGGCGCTTCCCCTGCTCCTGGCGGGAGCGGGATATGCCATCGGGGGACGCCGCTTTTTTGTAGAGCGGCGCGGAATTTGGTTGGGGGTTGTTGCCGCTTTTGCCGCGTCTTTAAGCATCCGCTTTTTCATCTTAACACCCCCCTCAAATCTTGCTGCAGTGCCCGCCTCATTGACTATTTTGGAAAAAATTCTTATGATAATAAAAATTCAAGGCTATTACCTTCTCTCGCTTTTTTACATCGTCCCCTTTTTGCCCAATATGACCGTAACGAACGGGCTGGCTGTGTCACTTGTCGTGATTGGAAACCTCCTTTTATGGGTCATCTTCCTGCGGGACAAACGCGCCAAAGCCGCCCTGCTGTTCTATGCCGTAGCCATGATGCCTGTGGCGAATATCGTCCCGCTCGCCAATCCCATTGCCTTTCGTTATCTTTATTTTCCAGCATTGGGTTTATATTATTTATCAGGGCTGACCATTCACAAATTATTTGAACGAGGCTATCTTGCCCAAAGAGCCCTGATTGGATTTTTATTTTTGATCCTTTTCGGCTCAACGCTTTATAGCGCAGTATGGAGCCGTATTTGGAGGGATGATTTATCTTTAGCAATTTATGCCGCGCGATATAATCCGCAAGATTCCCGCACATGGGCAAATCTGGCATCGGCGCAAAATAACCGCGGATTATATGCGGCAGCGGAAGAATCCGCACGACGCGCCCTGCGCCTGAATCCCGATGATTTTTATTCCAGGTCGGCTCTGGCAATGAGCCATCTGAAAAGAGGAAAGTTCGAAGAGGCGCTTGATTATTACCGCAGCGCCCTTCGTTTCCCCAGCGTTCTGAACAGCCGCGCGGAAATTTATTTCGGCATGGCTTACGCCATGGCAAGCCTGAATCGAGCCGGCGAGGCGATTGAGATGTATCAACGAACTTTGGAAATCAATCCCTGCCATACCGGCGCGTTGAGCAATCTTGCCGTTATCTATTGCGAACAGGGGAATTTGAAAAAAGCTGAACCATTATTCACACAGGTTTTGAATCTTGATCCCCATGATGCTCAGACGCATTTTAATATGGCGCTTCTGCTTTTCCAGACTGAACGCTCGGAAAAGGCAATTCCTCACTTGCGCCGCGCTCTTCAACTCGACCCGCAAAATGCTCGCGCCGCGCAGATGCTCCGCCATATTGAACAAAAATAAATCACTGCTCAAGAATAATCATATTATCCCGATGAATAATTTCTTCGTATTCTTTTTGTCCGAGAATTTTTTCTATGTCATCACACTTTGCGCCCATGATTCTGCGCACATCGTCTGAATTGAAATTCACAAGTCCCTTGCCGATGCGATTGCCGGATTTGTCCCGTATTTCAACAACATCGCCCCGCTCAAATTTCCCCTCAACGCCTTTGACGCCCACCGGCAACAGACTTTTTTTGCCCTCGATAAGCGCCTTGCGCGCCCCTTCATCCACAATCACCCATTTGTTAACGCCCGATTTGCCGAAGACAATCCACCTGTCCCGGCTCGAAAGTTCAAGACGCTGGCGGGGCACAAACAGCGTTCCGGGACACCTGCCTGCAAAAACCTCTTGCAGAATGCCCGGCTTTTTGCCGTTGCAGATGCACACATGAGCGCCTGCGTCCATAGCGCGCCGCGCCGCTTCAATCTTCGAACGCATGCCCCCCGCCCCGAGTTTGGATGGCGAATGCGCCGCCGCCCCTTCAATTTCCTGTGTAATCTTTTCAATCCTCGTGAGCAGCCGAGCATCCTTGCTGGTTCGCGGGTCTTTGTCGAAAAGCCCATCCACATCGGAAAGAATAATCAAAAACTCCGCCTTCATTTTTGCGGCAAGAATTGAGGAAAGCATGTCGTTATCTCCAAAACGCAGCTCATCCACCGTTGTTGTGTCGTTTTCGTTGATGATAGGCACAACTCCCATTTCGAGCAGCGTCTCAAGGGCGTAACTGGTGTTCAGATAACGCCGGCGATCCTCCATATCGTCGCGCGTTAGGAGCAGCTGCGCAATGTTGCGCCCGTAATGCGAAAAATGCATGCTGTAAATATGCATCAGACGGCTCTGCCCAACAGCGGCAAGGGCTTGTTTTTCCGGTATGGAGCGTTTCTTTTTGTTGAAATGAAGCAGCCCCTTGCCCGCCGCAACCGCGCCCGATGTGACTATAATCGCCTCCCGCCCCTCGTCAAAAAGGCGCGACACGGATTGCGCCACATCATCTATCAGATTTTCATCAAGCCGCTCATCCGCCCGCGTTAAAACAGCGGAGCCGAGTTTGAGCACCACGCGCTCGGGCAAAAACCCCAATTCTTCAATTTTTTTTATTTTATCCATCATCTGCTTTTCATCAGGAAAGATTCATGAATGCCGCGTGCGGCTCGAATGCCCTCCGCCACAGCGTCAACCATTTCGCCGCCGCCGGTTGCGCAGTCGCCGCCCGCAAATAATTTCTCCACGCTGGTCGCGCCAGTTTTATTGTTCACAACCACCCTGCCATTTTCCAACTTCAACCCATGGATGCCGGAAAGAATATCAGAAAGATAAACCTGTCCCAACGCGGCAATCACCATGTCGCACTCAATAGTGAACTCGCTGCCGGGGATGGGAACCGGACGGGGGCGTCCCGATGAGTCCGCATCGCTGAGCCTCATCCGCACGCATTTAAGACCGCCAACGCGTTTCTCGCCAAGTATCCTCACCGGCGCCGCCAGCCAGATGAATCGCACCCCTTCAACGAGCGCCATCTTCTGCTCATCTTTATAGGCAGGCATCTCCGCCCGGCTGCGCCGATATAGAACCATCACATCCAGCGCCCCGAGCCGCCCCGCCGCAATCGCCGCGTCCACCGCCGTATTGCCGCCGCCGACCACCACTACGCGTTTGCCGATGGAAATTTTATCAAGCTCGGCGGAGCGTGTCTTTTCCAAAAACGATAACCCCTCCACAACCCCCTGCAAATCCTCGCCGGGAATATTGAGCGAGGCTGTGGAGCCGCGCCCGATTCCCAAAAATACTGCGTCATATTTTTTTAGAAGCGTTTCGAAAGGGATGTCTGCGCCGATGCGCGTTCCCGTCTTCAGACGGATGCCCAAATTTTTTAGCATCCGCAGCTCCTTCAAAGCAAAAGAAGAGGAAATTTTGTATCGCGCGATGGCGTGGGTGTATAGCCCGCCCTCTTTGCGGCGCGCCTCAAAAATCTCAACCCGATGCCCTAAACGCGCCAGCTCGGCAGCGCAGGAATATCCAGCTGGACCAGCCCCAATGACTGCAACGCGTTTGCCTGTTGTTTTGCCCGGGAAAAGAATTTGCGCGCGGTTATCAATAGCCCAATCCGTCGCATATCTTTGAAGACGTCCTATAGGAATCGGACGACCGTGCAACTGGTTGAGAACGCAGGCGCCTTCGCAAAGCTCCTTTGTCGGGCAGACCCTTGCGCATCCGCCTGCAAGATAATTGGTCTCATAGAGCTGGCGAGCCGAACCTTTGATGTTGCCATCTCGAATGCGCCGGATAAAATCAGGCACGCTGATGCCCGCGGGGCAGGCAGCCGAACAGGGCGCATCATAGCAGAAAAGGCATCGCCCCGCCTCTGCCAGAGCCTCATGCTCGCCCATTGCATTCTCCATCGGCTCAAAACGCTTTTCCAATTCTTTAACTGGCATCGTCCCTGCTCCTGCTATTGGCGTTTATACAATCTGCCGCGCATATGCGGCAACAAGCCGTTTAATCTCCGCCGCCGTGCCCATCTGCAATATCTCTTCTGTTAGCCTTTTTGCATCCGCCAGACGCACGCTTCGGATTACACGTTTGACTTCCGGGATGGCAATAGGTCCCATGCTCAATTCATCTATTCCCAGTCCCAAAAGGATGACCGCCGTCATCGGGTCAGCCGCCATCTCGCCGCAAAGCCCCACCCATATATTATTTTTGTGCGCCGCAATGATAGTATCCCGTATCAGGCGCAAAATCGCCGGGTTATACGGCTGATAAAGATGCGCCACGCGCTCATTCACTCTGTCCACCGCAAGGGTGTATTGAATCAGGTCATTCGTGCCAATGCTGAAAAAATTCACCTCTTTTGCCAGAATGTCCGCCATGACAGCCGCCGAGGGGATTTCCACCATAATCCCCAGCTCTATATCCTTTATGTAATTGACGCCTTCAGCGTCCATCTCATCCATTATTTCGCGCAGAAGTTTTTTAATCTGCCGAACCTCCTCCACGCAGGAAATCATGGGAAACATCATTTTGGCGTTTCCATGCACGCTTGCGCGTAAAATGGCGCGCATCTGCGTCTTGAAAATCTCCGGATTGGCAAGCCCCAGGCGGATGGCGCGCAATCCTAAAAAAGGATTCAACTCTTTGAAAGAAACACCCGAAATAAATTTGTCCCCGCCAAGGTCGAATGTGCGAAATATGACCGGCTTCGGGCGAACCGCTTCCAAAACATCTTTATAAATCTGATATTGCTCCTCTTCATCCGGCATCCCATTTCGATTCAAATAGATAAATTCCGTCCGAAAAAGACCAATCCCGTCCGCCCCATGCGACTTGATGTGTTTCGTTTCCTCTGGAATTTCTATATTGGCGGAAAGCTCTATGGAATAACCATCAAGAGTGCGGGCTTCCAGATCGCACAAAACGCACAGCGATTGCTTCTGTTCACGAAGCCGCTGCTGGATGATTTTATATTTTTTTATCTCTTCTGCTGTTGGTTTGATTATTACTTTGCCAGAAGTGCCGTCCACAATGAGCGTATCTCCGGTAGCAACCTTTTCCACAAACCCGGCGACGCCGACCACGGCGGGGATTTCCAGAGCCTTTGCCATAATGGCAGTGTGCGACGTCGGTCCGCCAATATTCGTCACAAAACCAATGACCTTAGACCCATCCATCACCACCGTATCAGAAGGACCCAAATCATAAGCCGCAACAATCACCGGTTCGCGCAGGTCGCGCAGCGGATGCCGCACATCCTTTCGAAGGAGGCTCATTATCTGATTTGCCAGATCATAAATATCAGAAACACGCTCGGCAAAATAACCATCTTTCATATTGCCAAAAAGGGTGGCAAGCTTTTCCACCGTTTGACTCAGCATATATTCGGCGTTCATTTTTTCCCGGCGGATTCCCTCAATAGTCTCATTGTAGAACATCGGGTCATCCAGCATCATCAAATGAACGTCAAAAATGTTAGCATGGGATGCGTCCGTCGCCTGCTCCGCTTTCTTGCGGATTTTCTGGATCCGCTTGCGGCTGTATTCCACAGCCTTCATGAAACGCTCAATCTCCTGAGCCACCTTTTCATCAGGGATAGAACGCGGCTCAGCGGAGAGGCGGCGGGGATCAAGTCGGAATACCTTGCCTGTCACAACCCCGCCGGAAACGGCGATTCCTTCGAAATGTCTTTGAGGCGACATGATGAATTTCCCTTATTTGGCGGGCGGCCACTCGCCGAAATTATTCCTAAAAAGTTCCTTTAATTCAAGGAGACACTGCTCTGCGCCATCCCCCAGCGCAATAACATCCAGTTCGCTGCCCTGCTCCGCAGCAAAAAGCATTAACCCCATGATGCTTTTACCATTCACGCGCTGCCCGTTCTTTTCCACCACCACCTCGCACTTCTCATACCGCTTAGCGATATCCACAAACTTGGCGGCTGGACGGGCATGAAATCCCAGCGGATTGGTTATCGTCAGAGTGATGCGCTTTTCCCCCTTGTTTTTAGGACTGAAAAAATCAAACATCCCAATCTCTTAGCATAAAAGTTAATTAATTATAAATATTTCCTTTGCCAACTGCGCCGATGTCAAGTCCAATGCACCAATTTTACGCAAACAAAAGACTCATATAAAAACGGAAAATACACCGCATCGCGACGAGAAAAAAATGTTGCCAAACGGCGGGTTTGGCATGTAGGGTTTTGAATGGTGCTTTGGCATGAAAAAGATAAAACCTCATGTTTTGGCTTTTTTTGCCAATAAACAGATTGCCCGCTCCTTATTTTGGAAAAAAATAAATTAAAAGAAAAGGAATATCTAATGAACAAACAAAACAAAAACCGCAAATTATCGTTAACATTTGCCCATAAGGTAGTATTTTTTTTAAACATTTTATTGCTATTCAGTATTCTTGCCGCATGCAGCATCCTGCCCAATAAATCGAAGAATGTAGAAAAGGAGTTCTCTTTCGCTTGGTTGTCGGACACGCACATAGTAACAATAGATAAAGGGGCAGAGTTCGGCGATAGAACCGACCGGCTTGAAAAAGTAATGGAAAAAATCAACGGGCGCAACGAAATTGATTTCATTGTTGTGAGCGGGGATCTAATCGAAAATGTTGCAAATGTTGAGCAATTTGAGGTGTTTGATAAAACTATGCGCACAAATAAACCTGTTTATTTTATACCGGGGAATCATGATATCGGAAACACATCCGATATGAAGAATATCAAATTATGGCTTAAGCGCGGATATGGAAAAGGAGATCCGGCAAAAGAATACTACGGCTTTACTCATAAAGGCGCGGCATTTTTCGTTCTTAACACATTCGCATATCAATCAAATGAAGAAGAGGTGTTGAAGAGGTCGGAAGAGCAGTTGCAAGAGATGGACAAATTCTTTGCGGATAACTCTTTTGCAAAATGCAAAATTGTATGCGGACATGCGCCTCTTTTTATTTTAACATCCGATGAGGCGGATGAATATTTTAACATAAAAAAAGAATACAGAGAAAAGATTATAGAAATAATGAAAAAACATAATGCCCGCTATTATTTGTGCGGACACAGGCATGGGGAGCATAAAGTCGAAGAAAGCTGGATAACGCTCTATACACAAGGGGCTTTATCATGGGCAATCGGCGAAGGGCAAAAAATCGGATATTCTATTTTCACGTTTGTGCCGGAAGAGGGGCTTAAAAAAGAATTTTTTGAGGAAAATTAAACGATAACCAATAATTTTCGATAGCAAAAAAAATCAAAGCCTTTTACCGCTTGACTTCCAGCCCCGCCCGGTGGGACATATTTAACCATGGAACGCCTTTGTTATTCTTTTTTTAAGCAAGCCGGTATCCAGCGATTTATTTTTATCGCCTTAGTTGTTTTGGCGCAGGCAGGGCTTATATTCAGCCAGTCGTCCCCCAAACCCATACATGCCGACGAACATAAAACCATCCTGAAATTCGGCGGCGATCATAATTATCCCCCCTACCTTTTCCTCAAAAATAATGAACCGTCGGGCTTTGACGCCGATTTAATCAGAGAAATCTCCAGCGTGATGGGCATCGAAGCCGAAATCCGCCTTGCGCCTTGGAATGATGTTCGGCATGCCCTTGATGCCGGCGAAATAGACGTCATTGCGGGTATGGTTTATACAGAGGAGCGCGAACAAATTTATGATTTCAGCATCCCTTACAATATGATAACGATGGATTTGTTCGTGCGCGAGCGTTCAAAAATCCGTTCGCTTGATGACGCCCGCAACAAAGAACTAATAGTTCAAGAAGGCGGTGTCATGCACGATTATTTAATCAGACAAAATCTGGCGAGCCGAATTATTACGCAAAAAAACGTCCCGGATGTTTTGCGGATTCTTTCCTCGGGCAAATATGACGCCGCCTTTGTCAACAGGATTCAGGGACAATACTTTATACAAAAATATTCTTTATCAAACATCTTTCCCCTCGGTGAAAAACTTCAACCGCGCGAATATTGTTTCGCTGTAAAAAAAGGCAATGTGGAAACTATTGCCCGACTCAACGAAGGTTTAAACATCATCAAAGCGACAGGGAAATACCGCGAACTCTATGAAAAATGGTTTGGCGTTTACGAAAAGAAAAACATCTGGATTGTCATGCGATATTTTATCTGGGCATTATCTGCGGTTGCCGCGCTTCTTGCCATGAGCGTGGTCTGGACATGGATGCTGCAAAAGAAGGTCAAAATCCGCACTGCAGAACTCCGTCAAGTTATTGACCTTGTTCCCCATATGATATTTGCCACCGATAAAGACGGACGTTTTCTTTTGGTCAATCGCGCAATGGCGGAATTTTTCGGGAAATCCATTAATGAACTTACTGGCGTCTCGTTGACGGAGTTCTTTCACAACAAGAGCCAAGCGCTTGAGTTTCTTAAAAAAAATCTCTCCGTGATTGAAAATGGACACGGCATGTTCAACCCCGAAGAAATCATCGAACGACAGAACGCCGCCCCAGCTTTTTTTCAGACAACCCGCATCCCCTTCACGCCAACGATTTCACGAAAAGCCGCAGTCCTTGGCGTTGCTGTGGATATCACAGAACAGCGAAAAGCCATTGAAGCCAGACAGGAGAGCGAAGAACGCTTTCGCGCCGTCTTTGAAAAAGCCGCCATCGGCATCGCTCGCAGCGGGCTTGACGGGCATATCCACGAAACGAATAAAAAATTTCAGAACATAATGGGTTACTCTGCACAGGAACTTGCATCAATGAGAGTGGAAGACATTACCCACCCCGACGACATGGAGCAGGAGCGACGTATGGTTTTGGAAACTATTAAAGGCAAACGCGAACACTACAGCTCCGAAAAACGCTTCATCCGCAAAGACGGGCAAATCGTCTGGGCAAATCTTACCGTTTCCCTTATCAGAGACACACACATGCAGCCCCGTTTTGTAATCGGCATGGTCGAAGATATCACAGACCGCAAACGGGCGGAGGAACGCATTCAATACGACACCCTGCACGATTCCTTGACGGGACTGCCCAACCGTGTCCTTTTCCTTGAACGCCTTGACCGCGCCATAAACAAAATGCGCCGCGCTCCAAACTATCATTTTGCCGTGCTTTACCTTGACCTTGATGATTTTAATAAAATAAACGACAGCCTTGGGCATTTAATCGGCGATGAACTGCTTTTATTGCTTGCACGGCGCTTGCTCTCCATTCTCGGTCCAGACGACACAATAGCGCGGCTTAGCACGGATGAATTCGCCATCCTTCTCGACGCCATGCCCAAACCATCCCATGCCATTGACGCCACACAAAAGATTTTCGATAGCATCAGCGGCGGTTTTAACGTTTCCGACCACGACATCCACATCTCCGCAAGCATCGGCGTTGTGCACGGAAACACACGAACGGACATCGCTCAGGAATATCTCCGCGATGCAAGCACCGCCATGTATGAAGCCAAACACCTCGGCAAAAATCGCCATATCGTTTTCGACCCATCCATGCACGAAGCCGCAGTCTTTCGCCTCACGTTGGAAGAAGAGATGCGCAGTGCCCTCCGCAAAAAAGAGTTTATCATCCATTACCAGCCGATTATCGAACTCAAAAGCGGGCTGCTAACCGGATTTGAGGCGCTGGCGCGATGGGCGCATCCGGTGAAAGGCATGATCCCGCCCGACGTCTTCATTCGCCTTGCAGAGGAAACAGGGCTGATTGTTCCCCTTGAGGATTTCATTTTCGAAACCGCCTGTCGTCAAGTTTGTGAATGGCGTAAAAAATGGGGAAGAAACATTGACCTCCATCTCAATCTCTCCGTCCGCCAGTTCTCAAACCCGGAACTTGATAAAAAACTCGAACAAATCATTACGGACACCGGACTTGCGCCATCTTCCGTGCAAATTGAAATCACAGAAGGACTGATGCTCGAAGTTGGACCGGCTACCCACGCCATGCTCGACCGTCTCAAACAATTGGGATTCTATCTTTGCCTTGATGATTTTGGCACCGGCTATTCCTCGCTGAGTTATTTAACCCGACTTCCGCTCAACGCCCTTAAAGTGGATAGGATTTTTGTCAGCCGCATGACAGTGGGGGAGGAAAACCTTGAAATCATCCGCGCCGTGCGCGCCCTGGCAAGGACGTTCAACCTTAATCTGATTGCAGAAGGCGTAGAAACAGAAGAGCATCTCCTCATGCTTAAATCGCTCGAATACCAACATGCCCAAGGATATTTTATATCCGAACCGATGGACGCATCCGCTTCCGAGTCTTTGCTTCTCTCTAATAAAAAGTGGTTGTGAAAAACCTTTTTAGGAAACTTTAAGACGCGGGGCGCATAACCCCTCCGCCGGACCATTATTGGCAAAGGAAGTAATCGCCGCCCCAAAATCCCAGTCGCCCCATTTTCGCTGCGTCCTGATGAGAATCTCATTTGTGCCCTTGTCCAGATTTATCTGTTGCGTCCTCCAGAAGGATTCAATCACCAGCCCCGATTTCCCATTAATCCAGATGCGGCACGGTTCATCGTTCCGGGTAACAAGGTTAAAACGATTATTACGCGCCGCCTCCACCCGAAAATATAGATAAGCGCTCTCGCCGCCGCCCCGCGTTTCCAGCAACTTGTGCATGTCAAAAAGCGGTATATTGCACCAAACATCGCGTCCGTCTATCGGGATCCGCGCATGCCGCCAACGCACCGCCCCATGTTTGCCCTTGTATTCAACCGATGAATCAAACCCGCCTGATGGTATGAGCGGTTCGGCGGAGTAATCCTTATCCGCATCAAACGGTCCAATGACCCATGCCTCCCTGATTCCAGATAAATCCATATCTGCCTGCGGATAAAAGGTCATCTCACATTTGCCTTTTCGCAAGGCAACCTCCGCGCCGACCTCAAGTTTCCCCAGCCAGTTGACTTCCTTAGGGGAATGAATCATTATCTCAGATTTCGCAACCTCGCCGGCTTTCAGGATAATCCCTTCTAACGGCGCGATGTTTTTCGAGCCCCATTCAGGAGGGACTTGCCATCGGATATTCGCCTCCCAACCTTTGTCCATGCTCGGCGAAGCCCAGATGTTTGTGCATAAAGATAAAACTTCCGGCTCTGCCGCGTCTCCTATGCGCGTCTCAATACAGACGCCGATTAACTCTTGAAGCAGCATCTCCAAAGATGGGTTCGCAGGTATTAAGTTATATTCAAAAAAATATTCCAACCGATCTTTGAAGAATGATTTAATCGAATTGGGGGTTGATTGTGGTAAACAATACATGACTTGATAAGACAGGAGAAGATGTTCTGGCGATCCCAGCATCTCTTCGAGAACGCGGCAGACTCTGGCTCTCCGTATCAAATCATCTAAAAGCAATTGCTTGGAAAGATTAACCTTATTCGGGATATGCACAACAGCCTCTTTGCCCTCCCGAATCATATTTAAATCAAAACTTTGCTTTTTTGCAGGCGTATGAATTTGAAGAACATGTCCCATTTTTGAAATTTTCTCCGCATATTGACCGCTCCATGGCGTTGCCTTAAATGAGATTTTTTTTGCGTCCGTTTTTATAGAACATGCCAATTTTGCATAATTGCCGCTCAAATATTCAGCGGATTCTCCATCATCGGCATATATTTCCGAAGCGCCGTTTGCGCAGGTGTAAGCATGGATTTCAAGTGTATCCGGTTTAATCTCAGAATACATGGGAATCAGCGCGTCGCCGCGTGCATAGATGGGCATCTGCGAAAGAGGCGCCGCCACGCGCCGCGCCGCTTCTCCCTTGAAAATCTCGCCGGTGAAAAGGTCTTGCCAGATTCCCTGCGGAAAATAAACCGTCCTCACGCCGCCGCATAAAGCCTGCGCCTCTGTGATAGGCGCGCATAAAATATCCCGACCAAAATAATATTCATCCGGATAATGATACGAATTTGGATTATTCGCTTCTTCAATATAAAGCGGTCTGCAAAGCGGAAGATTTTTCTCCGAGCACTCCCGCGCTGCGCCGTAAATGTATGGAAATAAACGCTGCCGCAGTTTGAAAAATTTCCGCGCAATCAACAGCGCCTGCCCTTCGTAAGCCCAAGGCTCCCGTTCCCCATGGGAGCAGTGCATCCGAAGAATTGGCGAAAATGCGCTAAACTGAAACCAGCGAATATATAAATCCTCGGGTATGTGTTCGCCTACAAATCCGCCTGTATCGTTTGACCAGTAGTGAAATCCGATATTTCCGCCCGATGCCGTAAAGGCAATCTGATGCCGCAACACGCCCCAGTCGCTGAGGGTATCTCCCGAAAAACCTATGGGATAACGCTGGCTGCCCCACCCTCCGCAGCGCGAAAAAATCACAGGACGCTTCCCGCCTCGCGCCTTCGCCGCCGCCTCAAAGAAAACGCGATTTGTCCAATATTGATGGAATAACTCCGGACCTGTGTGCGCCGCATCCCCATCAATCCATAAAAAGTCAACGCCCATATCATGAATCGGTTTTATCAGCAAATCAACCGCCGCCTTTTTCTGGCGCGGGTCAGCCATATTGACAGATATCTGTGCCTGCGATGGCTTGATTTTGACGCCGCCTTGTTGACAGAACGGCTCAAAGTGCGAATCGCTTCGCAGTAATTCCTGCGGATGAACATTTAATGTCACAAGAATGCCCCGATTATGGCACCACTTGATAAACTTTTCCGGTTTTGGGAAAAGGTCCGTGTTCCAGTCCCAGTGGCACCATGCATTTGGTTTATGCCAGTCCATATCTATCACAAGCGCGCTTAGCGGCATTCCCTCCGCTTCGAATCGTTCCACAAGCGCCCTCAATTCTGCATCCGAATACGGATGCCATCGCGACCACCATAAGCCGAACATCTTGCTCAGCGGCAATGGCGGTTGTCCCATCAATATCCCCAAATCTTTTAATCCCGCCTTAAAATCATTTCCATAAACAAAAAGATACCAGTCCGAACGGCGCCCCTCCAGACGCGCCCGCAGATTGCCGCCATCATCCAATAAAGGTGTGCGGCTGTCGTCATAAAGATGCCACCCCGCCCGTGAAAGAAGCCCGTCTTTGAGGCGCGGATGACGCCCTCCCATCCCGCTGCAATCAAGCCCCCGATTCCATCCCCCCAGATTGGAGCTCCCCGCGCCTATATGCCACATTCCCGCCATCCCGCCTCGTTCCCATTCGACAATTAGCCCCTTGTGTTCGCCGCAAGGCATGGCATCCATTTTCAAATGAATTGTAAAAACGCCCCCAGAAATAATGATTTTATCGCCTTTTTTGCCGATGTTTAATCCCGTTGTGGGCAAAGGTCTCTTCTCGATAATTGCAGTAGGTTTGTCATTAAACTGACCATCCTCCGCCCACTCAATTCTCAAAATCCCTTCGCCTAAAACCTGAAACCGCCATTTCCCAATAATCATGATTCGCCGCTCCTTTGCGATTTTTCGCCATGTCTATCCTTGCACGATATCTTCAAGAATCCTATGAAAGAACGATGCCGACCGCAAAGCGTCGCGCCGCATTCATCGCAACGGTAAAACGCCCGCCCACTGCAGACCGTGCAATACTCGCGCCACGGCAGCGTAATAAACCGCAGGAAAAATCGGTCAACCCGACGCCCAAAAAGCTCCAGCGGCGACCGCCGAAGAGTCCGGATAAAATAAAACGTTGGAATGAGCAGCGCGATAAAAAGACCAATCTGAATATAATATTTCATCACATCTTCGGGAATATAATCGGACATCAAAAATTCCCAGCGCGAAAGGGGCCAGAGCGGAGCAAGCCCCCACCAACCTGTTACAAAAACATCCAAAAGATAATGGGAGGCGATTGAAATATAAAGAAAAGGCAGCAGCGCAAGACGGCGCCCCTTTTTCAAAAATAGCAGCGTTGCAAGAGGAATCAACGCCGCCCAAAAGATGTTGTGGCTGAACGTTCGATGCCATTCGCGCCAAGCCGCCGGGCCCAACACAAAAATCCCGTCCGCATCCGGCGCAATCGCCATCAGCGTAATCGCCCGACGTTCCGCCTCATCCTCCCCGCCCCAATGGGACAAAAGCCATCCCGCCATCAAATGTCCGCCAAAGTTCATAAACCCATGAACTCGGCAAATGCGGTTTCCTTGTCAAGCTCGCTTCTTGGTTTTATTCATAATAGTCAAATAACCATGATTGCTATTCCTTGACATTGCAAATAATCGGAATATAGGAATCATTATCATTTTGAATGTAATGGCAATAAAAGGTGTTTTATGAATAATTTACGCCAGATATTTGCATCGAGCGAGCCGCTTCTTCTTTTTTGCGTGATTGGTCTGGGATATCTTGTTGGCAAGTTCAAATACAAAGGTTTCAGCCTCGGCATCGCAGCGGTTTTATTTATCGGGATTATCTTCGGCGGATGGCAGCCGAAGGGCACGGCTCCCTTTAAAATCGCCAACGAATTGAGCGAAATCGGGCTGATTCTTTTCGTCTATGTGGTTGGCATTACAAGCGGCGCGGGTTTTTTTGAATCGTTCCGACGGCGCGGTATTCGCTTCAACTTTGTTGTGGCAATTATCCTTCTTGCCAGCTCGCTCTTCACATTTGTTGTTGGTCGCATGATGTCTCTTCCCTTCGGACAGGTCGCGGGCGTTTTTTGCGGAAGTCTGACCAACACGCCGGCTCTTGCCGCCCTTACAGAGGTAATCTCCAACAGCGGCGTTGATAACCCTGCGGACGCCGCCGTCGGTTATTCCATCGCCTACCCCTTCGGCGTCATCTGCGGTATCCTCTGCTTTAACTATTTTTTCAAGTTATATAAGGATAAACCGCGCGAAAAACAGGCGGCGGCGGCGACTGGCAGCGCGCCTGTTTTGAAGGTCAATAATTTCAAAATCACAAACCCCAACCTTTTTAATCGCGCAATAGGGGAGCTCAACATCCGCCATAATATCGGCGTCATGATCTCGCGGGTGCGTCATGGCGGCAGAGTCATCGTTCCAAATAAATACACCGTCCTGCAGGAAAATGACATCATCGTTGCCGTTGGCTCTCCGAACGATATGGAGCGGGCGGAGAAATATTTCGGCGAAGCCTCCGATGAAAAAATTGAAACAGAGAGCCAGAATATTGATATGCGGCGCATTCTTGTTTCCAGCCGCGATGTGGCGGGTAAAACAATCGGCGAACTCGACCTCGACCGCAAGTTCAACGCTACGATTACGCGTTTGCGCAGGGCGGACGTGGAAATTGTCGCTTCGCCGGATATGGCAATTGAGATGGGCGACCGTTTGATTGTGGTCATGCCCTCTGAGCGCGCTGAGGCGGTGGCTAAATATTTCGGCGACTCTGTTCGCGGTCTGGCGGAAATAGATTATACGGCTCTCACGTTGGGTATCTGCCTCGGTGTTCTTTTTGGCATGCTCCCGCTTCCGCTGCCGGGCGGGCATAAAATTTCGCTCGGCTTTGCAGGCGGTCCGCTTATTGTCGGGCTGGTGCTCGGACGCATGAGCCGCACCGGCCCTTTCGTATGGTCTATGCCCCTTGAAGTCAGCCAAACCTTAAGCCATATCGGTTTGCTGTTTTTTCTTGCGGGCGTAGGTGTTCGCTCTGGCGGTCCTTTCTGGAACGCCATATCCACAACCGGTTGGAAATTATTCTTCCTCGGAGCGGGCGCATCCCTTATTTCCACTATAGCAACATTATTCTTAATTTACTATTTCGCGCATGGAACAGCCGCTCAGGCGATGGGCGCCGCCAGCGGAATGCAAACACAGCCCGCCACTCTGACCTGCGCCTACGACCTTTCCAAATCCAGCGATGCCTATATCGCCTATGCCACTGTTTATCCCTTTTCCATGATTGGCAAAATCATTTTGGCTCAATTGATTTTTATCATCGGCAAAAGCTTGTTCGGAGTGTAATGCCGTTAGTCTAACCGTTATGCTATTCTAATAAAGATACCAGATATCAGGGGAGGGAAGTTCAAGAAGGAAATCCCGCACAACAGCCATGTGTTGCATGTTTGTGGCGCTGCTGTCTGTGGCTTTTACAGGCGAAACCTCCGAAAGAGGCGTATATACGCGGCTGTCGAAAACCAAACCGTTTGGGTATATGCTTTTCCCGAGGATAAGCGGCGTTTTTAACGCATGGAGATAAGAATTCGGCAACACCCAATCATAAGGCTTTTCCCTGTTTGCGTTTGTGTTTGTGTTGCCGTTTTGATCCGCGGGATATGGGCTGGCGGTTTCGACAATGGCGCTCAATGTTTTGATGGCATTCTCTGTTCGGTTGCCGGTATTCAAATCCCCGCCGATAACCAGATAATCTTTGGCGGGGACATTAACGCTGATGTAATTTTTCAACGCGGTCGCCTCGGTGTTTCGCGCCGTTGCATTCGATGTCAGAAGATGGATGCTCACCGCCCAAAGGTCTTTATCGCCCGGAATGTCAATCCGCGCCCAAGCAAAATCGCGATTAGCAACCGCCGTGTCGCTCCAATCGCCCGATGCAACAATCCGCCATCTGCTAATAACTCCGTTGGGGATTTGTTCCTTTCCCGGCTCCCGCATCCAATTAAACCCCGCGCCAAAAGATTCTTGAATATAAGCGTCTATCTCCGCTGTTGTATTGTTGCCCACATTAAATTCCTGAATCAGCACAATGTCAGGTTTCAGCGCCTGAAAAATTCTTTTGGCGGGGTCTTCGTATGATTGTTTATTGCCTGTTGTTAAATTGGCAGCCATGATGCGGATGCGGATATTTTCCGCGCAAAAAACCGTTAAGGCATGGGAAAATATTGCAATAAAAAAAACGAAATATACTATGTGTTTTCTCTGCCGATTCATAAAGAGGCGGATTATTGATGCCTCATTTTTGCAGGGTCAACCATTATCATCAATAAATTATTGTTGCCATAATCAGCGGCTTGTTTATGAAATCCCCTATTCAATTTGAATGAACGTCTCGGGCGTTTTCATCGAATTTTTAAGGAGCAAACCGTGCAAGATAATCGTTTTTATCCGTTTGAGGAAATCGAGCGTAAATGGCAATCCCGCTGGGCAGAACGAAATCTTTTTAAAACCGCAAACGATGGCAAACGCCCCAAATATTACGTCCTTGAAATGTTCCCCTATCCCAGCGGACGCCTCCACATGGGACATGTCAGAAATTACACCATCGGCGACGCTATGGCGCGTTTCATGCGCATGAAAGGCTTTGATGTGATTTATCCGATGGGATTCGACGCCTTTGGACTGCCCGCCGAGAACGCCGCCATCAAAGCCGCGCGCGAACAAGGTATCGCCCTCGATCCCGCCGCATTCACCCAACGCTGCATGGACGACATGGTCGCCGCCCTCAAACGAATGGGATATTCTTACGACTGGGACAGATTCCTTGCCACCTGCTACCCCGAGTATTATAAATGGAATCAACTTGTCTTTTTACGAATGTTCGAAAAAGGCATTGCCTATCGCAAAAAAGCGGCTGTCAATTGGTGCCCCGATTGCGACACTGTCCTTGCCAACGAACAAGTCATTGACGGCAAATGCTGGAGGCACACGGAAACAACCGTTGAAATCCGGCAACTCACGCAATGGTTCTTCAAAATCACGGATTATGCGGAAGAACTACTCAACGAACTCGATAACCTAACCGGCTGGCCTGAACACGTCCGCACCATGCAGCGCAACTGGATTGGCAGGAGCGATGGCTGCCTTGTCAATTTCGAACTCGCGGACCCACGCCCCGGCGAAGATAAAAACCTCCCCATCTTCACCACCCGCCCCGACACCCTTTATGGTGTTACATTCATGGTCATTGCGCCGGAGCATCCCCGCGCTTTCGAAATGGCAAAAGGCACACCGCAGGAATCCGCCGTCCGCGAATTTATCAATCGCGTGGCAATACAAGATAGAAGCGTCCGCACCGCCGATGACCGCGAAAAAGAAGGCGTCTGGCTTGGACGCGAGGCAATTAACCCCCTCACCGGCGACCGCATCAAACTTTTTACCGCCAACTTTGTCCTCATGGAATACGGCACCGGATGCATCATGGCAGTCCCCGCCCACGACCAGCGCGATTTTGAATTCGCAAAAAAATACAACATCCCAATAAAAATAGTCATTCGTCCAGAAAGTGAAAAAACCATTTCGCAACAACAAAAAACCTACATCGAAGAATGGCTCCGTGCCGGCATGCCCGATGACGGCAGCGGCATGAAAGGCGCCTTCATCGAACCGGGAATCCTGCACAATTCCGGTCTTTTCACAGGCATCCATTCAACAGAAGGCATCGGCAAAATCTCCCAGTATGTGGCAGATAAAAAAATAGGAAACAAAACCGTCCAATATAAACTGCGCGACTGGCTCATCTCCCGCCAGCGATACTGGGGCACGCCGATTCCTATCATCTATTGCGAAAAATGCGACGCCGTCGGCGAACGCGAAGAAAACCTCCCTGTTGTGCTCCCAACCGATGTTTCATTCGATGCAAAAGGCAACCCCCTCCGCACATCAAAAACATTCATTGACACCCGATGCCCAAAATGCGGCGCGCCCGCAAAACGCGAAACCGACACAATGGACACCTTCGTGGACTCTTCATGGTATTTCCTCCGCTATTGCGACCCCAAAAACACCGAACAGCCATTCTCGCCGGAAGCGGAACAAAAATGGATGCCCGTTGATCAATACATCGGCGGCGTCGAACACGCCATCATGCACCTGCTTTATGCCCGATTTTATACCAAAGTCCTGCGCGACCTTGGATTTGTCAAATGCGGCGAACCATTCAAAAACCTCTTCACACAAGGCATGGTTTGCAAAGAGGCGCCCTTTTGCCCACAATGCAACACGGCGATTCCCGTCAACAACCTCACTGATGGCAAATGCTCCCGCCACTGTTGCAACGTGGAAATGAGAAGCGTCAAAATGTCCAAATCCCTCGGCAACACAGTTGACCCATCGGCGCTCATAAACAAACTCGGCGCGGACTCCCTGCGCTTATTTATCCTCTTTGCCTCTCCAGCAGAAAAAGAACTTGAATGGAGCGACCAAGGCGTGGAAGGCGCCTCGCGATTCTTAAACCGCATCTGGCGTTATATCATGGCAAATAAAGAAGCCCTCCGCGAAGGCAAACGCCTTTGCGCCCAATCGCCGTTCAATCCCAACGAAAACGAAGCCGCAAAAAAACTTCACCGCATGACACACATCGCCATCGGACGCGTCACGAGCGACATCTCGCAGCGCTTCCATTTCAATACCGCAATAGCCGCATGTATGGAATTTTTGAACGGCATCACATCCTTTGAAATCAAAGAAGATGAAATCACAAAAAAAGCCGCATTCGAAGCGGTAAAAACACTGCTCCTGCTTTTAGCGCCGATGGCGCCCCATCTAATGGAAGAGCTCATGGAGGAACTCGGATGCGAAGACTCCATCGCCACCCAGCCCTGGCCTGAGTTCGATGCGCAGGCGGCGGCGTTCGATGAAGTGGATATTGTGGTGCAGGTGTGCGGCAAAATCAAAGCGCACCTGATGATACCGGCGGAGGCGGATGAAACATTTGTCCGCGAACGAGCGTTAGCCGATACCCGCGTCCAGCAAGCCCTTGGCGGAAAACCCATCCGCAAAGCCATCTACGTCCCCAAAAAACTCTTCAACATCGTGGTGTGAGTGAAACATAAAAAAGGCGATTTTGCAATTTTAGTTTTTTTTACTTGCAAATGATGTGGGGAATCATTTACCTATTTTTTGAGTATTACATAAGAATTAAACGGCGATATGTATATTCAAGATATATATAACATTGCTAAGAATGGCAACCCCGATCTTGCTATAGAATCTTTGCGCCCCTTTTTAACAAATCAAGAAAACAGAATACAAAATATTTTTACTCTTGCGTATTGCTATGAATTAAAGAAAGAATATCCTTTAGCGCGCTATTTGTATTCTTATGTAATAAAATTTGAACCTACAAATCAGGAATACACTGCAAATTATAAAAGATGCGATGATTTATATAATAAATCTATCAATGACGCAAGATCGCTCAAAAACGGTATTTTGTATATTTTGATAGGCGTTCTTTTAATTCTATTTGGTGTCGTGTGTTTTGCGTCATTATTTTGGGAATCGTTTGCGAGTTTGATTGTTGAAATTGTGGATATTAATACTCCTGATTATTTATTACCCTTAGTAATTGCTTCTATTGTTTTTGCATTTTTTGGCGTATCTTTCATTTTTTTTGGCTTAATAAAATATTACAAAAAAACGCGGATGGTCAAATCTGCAATAGGCCCTAATTTTAGCGATTCTAATCATATAATATGTTGGTCTTGTGGTCTCGCGCGAACGAAAAAATTTATTCCATGTCCCATATGTATGGCTTCGAGATTAACACCTGATGAGAAAACCGCAAATCAAAGAAAATACGCAAGTTTATTATTATATGCAAGAATTGGGTTAGTTGCAATAATATGTATAATAGTTTATGCCGAAATTAAATACAAGATTAGTAAAAAAATTAAAATAAAAAACAACACTGACAAAGAACATATATTTGCGCCGTCCCAAGAACCCTCCCATGCCAGTAAAGTCAAAAATTATAATGTGAATAATAAGGATAAACCTAAATTAGCCGAAACTCCCTATCAAAATCCTGATAATGCTTTATTAAAAGGTGATTTGGAAAAGATTGAATCATTGCTTGATAATTTGTCAAAAATAAGTGAATCTGTTGATTCGGAAAAAGAGGATTTTATTTATAAGGGAATGAACCCGGATAAAATATTAGATAAATTGATTATTCTACAAAACAAGAACGCTAAATATACTGTTGATCAGGTAATGGAAAATGCAGTGTTGACTCCTTTTTACTCTTTTCATATTAACATCAAAGATTTCGAAAAAAAGATTGGCGCTTCGATTCTTAATACTGTGGACGAAGGGGGTGATTTTTGGCTTATAGTTGCTTTAAAAGATGGAGCGGTTCGTGTGAGGGTGGATGAATCCGATTATGACAATGGGAAATTTACCACTATTTCTGATGGCGTCACGCCATTTATTGAAAGAGTTGGGCCAACAATCGAAGAGTCCAGCGGTTCTGCTAAAATGAGCATAAGCGAATTGAAGGGGAAAATAGTCCGTTCGTATTATATCAAAGACAAAAAAGTCTTTTTGAAGGAAGTTGGACCGATTATTGGCATTTCTTCTTATGGTGTTGACGAGTATGCTTTGATAGTCAAATGCACAGACGGTTTAGCGCTTGTTACTGTTGACCATGCTTCGTATGATATGAAGGGGAAAGTATGGATAAAAAAAGTTGAAAAAAACAAAATATTTTAGGAGGTGTTGCTATGTTTTGTCCAAAATGCGGAACAAAGAACGAAAATAATGCAGAGAAATGTGTAAATTGTGGAGAATCGCTTGCCGCATCAGCGGCTGTGGCAAATGTAGTGAAAACGGCATCAAAGGATGCTTTGTCGGCTTTTAAAACCTTTTTTACTAATCCAGTTGGGGGATTAGCAGATGCTTTTTCTTCGCTTGGATTACAACGCGCAATGCATGTGGGCATCTTTTTTGGGATTGTTTTTGCAATTTCGTTAACTTGGAGTTCTCGGGTTACATTTAATGTTTTTAAGTTGTTTCTTAGCAATAAAATATTTATTAAAAACGACATCTCTGATACAATTAAAGTATTTATATGGGCGCTTATTCCATTTGCGAGCTTAGCCTTAGCCTGTGCGATAACCCGTATTATTTTTAGAGGTGTGGGTAAATTCGGGCAAGATGTTTTTATTGCTGGCGCTTCTTTGTTGCCGTTAAGCATTTTGTTTGTTTTGATAAGAGTTCTTGGGATGCGTAACATTGAGGTGATAATGATAATAGCAGTATTTGCGATTGTTACAACGATTATGATGCTTTTTGCGGGTTGTACGCGTTTGTCTAATGTTACTGAACGAACTGGCACGCTATCGGTGCCAATAATATTGATTGCAACAATTTGGATTTCAAAAATCCTCCTTGTTTCCTTTTTTGTTTAATTGAGTTTATAATGACTTGAATCATTTGAGGGGGTGAATTTTTTGCTACCTTTTTCCATACCCCCCAAAGGTTAAAAAACGAAAAAATTATTTTAATGTATTTTTATGGCTCCTGAGCCATGTTTCTAAAATCAAAGTAGCGGCTATGATGTCTCGCTTTTGGCGGCGGCTCTCGCGGCGCATCCCCGCCTCGATTAATAGACGCTCCGATGCTGATGTGGTCAATCGTTCATCCTGAAAAATAATCTCGATGCCGGGATGTTTGCTGGAAAAGGTTTTAGCAAATTGACGAGCCGCATCGGTTGCCGGACATTCATTCCCATTCATTTTCAGCGGCAACCCCACTACCGCCCTAGCCGGTTTAATCTCCCCGACAATCTCATCAAGGCGTTTCCACTCAGAGCCGCGTCCATCCCGAACAACCACATCCAGCGGTTGTGCCGTGATGCCCAGCGCGTCGCTCACCGCCACGCCGATGCGCTTTTCCCCGACATCTATGCCCAACACGCGCCCCATGATATTAACCTATGACCCGATGTCCCAATGTCTTAAAAAAAAATTATACGATTCGACAAATGAAATGCAAACAGTTGATAGCCGTGTCGCGGAGATTGGACACCTTTTCCATCTCGTTGATTTCAGGGTGAATATAAGGGTTGCGGAAATGCTGCAGGCTGATGAGCAGGTCGGCGAATTTTGTCACATCCTCATCGGTTTCGATTCCCTTGATGCCCAGCGGGTTATTCACCTCGATGGGTTGGTTCATTTTCTTATAGGAATAACTCCTGCCAAAGCATAATATCACAATCCCCAACGCCTTAAGCCCGTCCGGTTTGTAGCGGCTTTCGTGCTCCATGATGCGCTGGAAGACCTGTTTCACATTATCAATCGTGAAATCATAATCCTTGCCGATAAAAGTCTGCAAACGTAAAAGGTATTGATGATAAAAAATATCAAGATGACCTGTCCGCGGGTCAACCATTTGGCGGATTAAATCATATGTCTGCGGGCTGCCAAGGAAGCGGGAGAGCTTTTTTTTCAATCGGAATTTTGCCTCATTTTCCACAGCAAAGCTATAAGAAAATCCGATATTGCGCGAAAAGGCGTCGCCGGTGGGGCGGGGCGCTCCATCCGCCGACTGCAGTCGGTAGAAAAATTCTGCCGTCATCAAAGAATCGCGGGAGTCTGCATGAAAATTATCGAAGTCGGAAAAATCCTTGCGGAAATCCGCCTCCACATCCCGAAGCATCCCCGCCCGCTCCGGCTGCGACATAAGGCGGCTGGCATCTGCCACAGTGTCCTGCCGCAGCTCGGCGCTGCGCAAGTTCACCAGTGTGTCGTATGCCTCGCTTTGAATGTAGGGATGCAGATTTTTTCGCGCGAGGATTTCCTCAAGTTTGGCGATGGCGGCAACTTTTGCTGCGGGCTCTTCCGCCTGTTGGCACCCCAGAACTTCTTTCAAAAGCGCGCGGTTTGTTTCATATTCTACGCTTGCCTGTTTGATGCTTTCATAAAGCCGTTGCAGGCGCTCCTCGATGTTGGATTTGCTGATAACGTCAGAGGCGCCCAGCTTCGTGGCTATAGCCCCCTCTTCAAAAGTCCCGACGGCGCTAATCATCACAATCGGCAGCAGCGGATCAATGCCTTTTGCCTGACGTATCAAATCAAGCCCCTCGGTCGGCGTTCTCATGCAAAGGTCTGTCACCAGAACATCCGGTTGCTGAGCCTTTAAAACCTCCAACGCATCGCCCGCATGTTCCGCCTCGCAAACATCAAAATTATGCAGCATCATGTTCCGCTTGAACGCATCCCGATAAATCTTGTTATCATCCACTATTAAAACTTTTACAGCCATGTTTACACCTCAATCTTGGTCTTTCGATTCGGGCATCTCGCGGTTGAGATATATGAGAAACTCGGCGCCGCCCTCGGGATGATTTCGCGGCTGAATCCGCCCCTTGTGAAACTCCGTGATGATGGTATAAACCCAGTTCAACCCCAGACCTTCGCCCTCCTCATTTTTCTTAGTGGAAAACCCAAGGCTGAAAATGCGGTCAATTTCCATCGGCGTAGCAATTTCCCCGCGCTCATTCCGAATACCGTGCCCGCTGTCCCGGATGGATATCACAACCTGGTCCGCCTTTTCATCAAAAGTGGTCTTAACGTTGATAAAGCCCACAACGCCTTCCGCGCCAGATTTGCGTTTGATGGCTTCAAGGGCGTTTGTCAGAATGTTGAACACAGCCAGTTTCACAAGGCGTTCTTCCAAACGGCAAGGCGGAATCTCCGCCGCAAGGCTTGTTCGGATATCAATATTCGCCGATGTGGAAAGTCGGAACAAATCCACAATCTCCTGCAACAGGCGGTTCACATCAACATATTCAAAACGCGGGCGCTTGATAAACGAAAACGAGCGATACACATTCACAATCTGTTGAAGAAACATTGTGTTGTTAAGCACGGCGGCAAGCGATTCTTTGAAAATTTTCTGCTTCTCCGGCGAGCGCTTAATCTCATCCTCCTCCATGTCCAAAAACGACTTCACCGCAAGGAGGTCGAGCTTGCTGGTGGCAATGATATTAGTCAGGTCATGCCCCAGATTGCGGGAAAGGCTGATGGTTGCCTCGCTCTTTTCCTTGAAGATAATCTTGCGTTGGTTCTCGATGGATTGCAGCCCTAAGCGTATTTCATCTGTGAGAAGGCGATACGTTTCCAGATGCCATCTATCCGGCGCGCAACTTTTTCCCGAATCGGGAACGTGGACGCCAATCAACACCTCGTTGAAGTCTTTATCTGAAAGGATGATATCCGACCAAGCGAAAATCTGCCGAGAATCAAGTTGCAAAACAAATGCCGCATTCTTTAATTTTTTCTCAATAAGCGGAACCGCCGGCGTTGCCGTCTGTGAAAGAATATAACTTTTCATTGCCGGAGGCAGCCCCGCATTGCATCGCCTACCGCTCGAATATTCCCCCGCAACTTCAAAATTGCTGTCGTCTCTTCGCTTGAGAATCAAAAAATAAATGCAATCAAACTCAAACAGTCCCGCCGTAAATTCAGCCAGCTCCGTCATAATCCGATTCTGATCCAGATTAGCGCTCGTCGCAAGGAAATCCTTCAACTTCTGATTGACCCGAGTCAAAAGCGAATCGCGCGCAAGGTTATTATATTCCTTTTCAAGCAACGTTTTGGGACGCTCAAAAAGGTGCGGCGCGCGGCCGCGCGATTCTTCCAGATACGCCACCACGCGCTTCACAGGAAGGATGAGATACTTGAGAATAAAAAAATACGACAGCGATAAAACAATGATGACTATCAGGGCGTAAATCCGATATTCGCTGGTCAAATCCTCGATTCGTTTATCCTTTTTCGGCGTGGTATAACCAAGAATCAACCGCCCGACCGGCGCATTTTTGACAGGGTCGGATATCTTGAGACTTGTTTGCCCGCGGAAGTCTTTTAAGATGAGCGAATTGGAATAAGTGTTATACTCGCGGAATTTGCTTCTTTCCTCCTTAAGCAAAATCTGACGGTCCGCATCTTCAAGAATGATTCGATAGATGCTCGTATCCCCATCCAGAATTTTCAAAAGCGATTTGCTCAGCGAGGTCTTGGCTTTCTCGCGCTCCTCTGGACTCCTTGCTTCGAGCATCAAACGCGAGCGAAGGGTCAAATCTTCCTGATCCAGCGGAAAAAACTCCTCCCAAAAATTGACGATAATCTCCTTTTTGCGCACCTGATAATTCTGCCGGTCGAGTTCCAGCAATATCAGCGCCAATGTGGCAACAAATGCAACTATTGAAAATACTAAAATATGATATTGTTTGAATCGCGAAAACAATTTTATTTCCCAACCCCCTTATTGCGCGCCGCGAATCTGATGGATATCTATATCCCGCAGTTCATAATTCTTAATTCAATTGTCTTGGTTTACTTCTTCACTACCCCCGGCTGCCATTTCCCCGTCAAAACCTCCAAAACAGCCTGACGACCAACACCCTCCAAAAGCGTCTGAAGGGCATCCTCAGGCACAGTCATGGTCATGCGCCGGACGTCGCTGACGTAAGAATGAGAAACGCTGACCTCTTCGTATTCATTGAGCGGATTCAGCCGATCTTTTGGAGAATAAAGCTTCATTTGGAAGTTAACTTCCATCGTGCTCAAAAGGGGGAATTTATCTGAATCTGTGCTGGAAACACGGTTGTCGAAAGAAAGAATTATACCCTGAGCAACCGCATCTGCCTGCTCCGGCTTGGATACAACATTCAATCGCCCGTCCGCAAGAAAAGCCTCCACAGTGGCGCGAGTTGCCAACTCCTCCAGCCCCGCCTCATAAGAAGAATTGATGAACATCGGCACATAAACTGTTTGAATCTCCGGCGGCAGCGTCCTAACGCGCGGCTGGATTCGACAGCCGGCGCAAACCATTAAAACCGCCGCGCTGATAACCAAAAGGCACACCCGGCTAATAACCTTTTTTGGCATGTTTGACTCCTAATTCCTTTCAATAACCTCCGCATTGCGGGGAAAATCCGGCTTGAATATGGATTCCTTTATCTTTTTGTTAAATTCAACACTGTTCAGAGTAATATCCGTTGTGTCCTCGCCGTCCTCCAGAAAAACCAGACGCTTCGGAGTCAGACTGTCTTTTTTGATCCAGATGGTTATAGCCTGAAAACTCAAGCCCTCCTCCTTTTTTTTCGGCTTAAAAAGGAGCGCAAAAACATCCGGCTTTTCCTCTTCCGGAATCCAGCGAACATCATAAACCTCGAGAACATCCTTCACAGAAACGCCGAACCCTAATAGCATGTGGTTCAACTTTTTGATGGGGCTGTCCTCCGCCCGAAAATGATACACCTCCACCTGTTTGATTTGCGGAATGTAGACCCACGCCGTGTCTTTGATTATCAAATTCACCTGCTCATTGGGAGGCAGATATTCGCAACGGAATTTTCCCGGCTTCTCATACCAAAAACGCCCCTTGGAGGGAATCTCCTCAAGAAGCAATGTCGAAACCTTCAATTGATTAAACTCGCCGAAATAAGTATTTGTTTCCTGATAACGCTTTTCCAATTGCGTTAATAGCTCAATCCCGCGCACGGTTGTGTCTGTTGTGGGCGCGGCGGTTGCCGTGGGCGTCGGGTCAGCGGCAACTGCAGCCGCAGCCGTGAGCAGCCCCGCCGCTAATAAAAATGCAAATATAATATGGACTTTGCGAATCAATAACTTATTCCCCCTCACAAAATTAATCAGGTTCATAAGGATTTTCGTTCCTTTCGTCAATCTCCTTTTTTCAAGGCAGCAAAAATGATGCCGGAATTTCCTCCAGATGTTCATAATCCGGTCGCCACAACAACTTAAATTCAGGCAAGCGGGGTGCGGATTCTTGTACAATCTCAATGCCGTGAACGCCTTTTTTCAATGGAATCACGCGCTCGCCATCGTCGGGACAAAGCATCGCCCGCCCGTCAATTGTCAGCGTGGCGCTGGTCGGACTTTCAAGTTTCATCGTGGAAAAATAATCCTCCGGAAGAATCAATCGTGCATTAAAAAGAACGCGGCCATCGCCTCTGGTTTGATTTTGCCACGGCTCGATTGCCGCCGCTGTTTTTAATTCCCGATGCGACAGGTTCGCGCAATAAAACACCGCCTCTCCGTTCGGAGAGTTAACAGCCCGAATACGTTCAGGCGACGCAATGGCTTTATAAACATCAAACCTAAAAGGCGGAAAATAAATCTCAACATCCCCAGCCGGCAGGTTCTCCGTCGGTCGGTAAGGATTGTAGAAATCAGGCTCGACATTCATGATAATCCGACGCGCCGCCGTGAATACAAAAAAATAATTAGAGCCATAGGCGTCATCCAAAAGAATGGCTTTCCCCGTCCGGCTCCTTTTTTCCAGATAACGAGATTGAAACGTCTGCTCCGCGCCCCAGAATTGTGTCCATAATGTTTTAACGCGCGGATATTGTAAAAAATAACGATGAAAATTGATGCCGCCGCTTAACCCCAAAATCGCTACCATGAAAGATGATATCATAACCCTTCGGCTTTGAAATGTTTTAGCCAGCCATTTGAGCAATCCGGCAAATCCAATCCCGCAGAGGGCAAATGCCGCCGGTGCGGATGCGCCCGTCCGATAACTTTGCGGCGCCTCCGCCCTCAGCGAAAAAATCCCTCCCATCAGCGCAAACAATAACCATAGCAAGAGGAAGCGATTCTTCGGCTTTCTTATGCCCCAAATTGCTATCCCCAAACCCAAAGCCATAAAAAAGCCGCTGATAAAATCTAAAAGCGGAACATCCGGCAGATGATGACGCACATTCGGGTCGCTGTAATAATGAAACATCCCCGCATGGCGGATAACATTTTCAACAAGTGGCAAAACGCTTTTTGCCTCTTTCATATCATGCGTGATGCTCACATTCCCCAGACGCGCAGTAAAAGCCGATGGTCGCAGGAGCAAATTTATTCCAATCGGAAGCGATGTTAAAATCAGAAAACACGTAAAAAAACCCAGCCCTCTTTTATGTCTCTTCCAAAAACCGCGCTGAATGCTCGCCTCAAATAATAGATACAAAAGGATAAAAACCGCCAAGATTTTTGAGGCGGCGTAGGTGTAAAGGCATAACCCGGTAAAAAAACCGCTTAGGATGTAATACCCGATTTTTTGCCTCTTTATCCCGCGCCATAAAAAAAACCACGCAGGCAGCTGCAGAGCCGTCAACATAACCTCGTCCCAGCCCCAACGCGAAAGCCCCGTCTGCCAAGAACTTACAGCCATAAGAAAACTCGCCCCGAGCGCCGCCCTTGCACCCCACAAATGCTTGACCAAAAAATAAAGCAAAAAAACCGCCATTATCCCCGGCAAAACGGACGCCATTTTGACACCCAAATAATTCAAGCCAAAAACAAGCCAGACAGCGCGAAAATAATATAAATATAAATTTGGCGTCTCTACCCATCCCGGTCCCACTAAAGGCGTCATCCCAAAAGGGCTTTTCCAACTTCCGTCCGCATTCAATTCACTCGCATTGGAAGCCGTATAAATCTCATCCACCCACAAACCCGGCGGAATGCTCTCTATCCGATAAAGGCGCATAAACGCCGCCAACGCCATTATGAAAAACAAAACAATTTTTATTTTGAATTTATTGCTCATTCTCAATTTGAATCAGGCAGGTCAATTGCCGCTACTATTTCCCAATACAAAACCGACTGAATATCTGGTCAAGAACTTCTTCATCAATTTCATCGCCGATTATGTCCGCAATCGCCTTATGCGCCTCGCGCATATCCATCATCGCCAACTCATCAGGGACGCCGTTTCTGAAGGCATCCGCCGCCCGCTTCAAAAAATCTCGCGCCCGTTCCAGCAGCGATTGATGCCGTTCGTTGATAATAAGAGCGTCCTCCTCGTTTGCAGGCTCGGCTCTAAGCGCGCCGCAAATAATGCCCTCCAAATCCTCCAATCCTTTGCCCGTCAAAGCGGAAACCCGCGCAATCGGAATGGCAGCCTCAAACATTGGCTCTTTCTCAATGCATAACTGAGCAGGCAAATCTATTTTATTCAAAACAATAACATAAGGCACAGAAGGCAGGTTTCGATAAATAAATCTATCCTCCTCAAACAAAGGCAGGGAATTATCCAGAATGAAAAGGAGCAAATCAGCTCGATGCATTTCCGCCTTGGCGCGTTCAATGCCCAACTGCTCAACCTCCCCAGCCGACTCGCGAATGCCCGCCGTGTCCACAAACGTCACAGGGCATCCCCGCAAATCCACCGTTGCCTCAATGCTGTCTCGCGTGGTGCCGGGATGGGGAGTGACAATGGCTCGCTCCGCACGTAAAAGCGCATTAAAAAGGCTTGATTTGCCGGTGTTTGGATGCCCGACAAGAACTACCCTTGCCCCTTTTTGAAAAATGCGCGAGCGCATCCCTTGTTCTATCTGCGATTTGATGGTCTGACGCACATTTTCGATGGCATCAATCAAACGCGGACGATTCGCCTCGCCCAGCTCCTCTTCAGGGAAATCCAAGCGCGACTCAATTTCTGCGCTGATTGCAATGATGTTTTGCTTGACGCCCTCTATTTGACGCCTGAGCGCGCCCTCCATCTGCCTGAACGCAATACGAGCCGCCCTATCTGTCTGAGAGCGAATCAGGGCGCAGACCGCCTCTGCGCTGGTCAAATCAATCCTGCCGTTTAGAAAAGCCCGGCGCGTAAACTCTCCCGGCTCAGCCGGACGCGCCCCCATTCGGCGCAGCATTTCCAGAGCAGCTCCAACAATAATCGGGCTCCCATGGCAAAAAAACTCCGCTGAATCTTCGCACGTGTAGGAATGATGAGCGCGGTATTGGACGCAAAAAACCTCATCAATAATGCTCCCTGTGACAGGGTCAATCAAATATCCAAGCGTCATGTAATTGTATTTGACAGGAGGGCGAGTTTTAGGTTTGAAACAACTTTTGATGATATTGGAGGTTTCAGATCCGCTGATACGGATAATGGCAAGGGCGCCCTCGCCGGAAGGCGTTGCGCATGCGGCTATTGTGTCCGTTTCTGAATTGATGGTTGACATCTCAATGATGCGCCTATTCAACAGGAGTGGATAACGAAAGGATTTTAGGTATCAAATAATTCAGCATAGAATGTCCCTCGTGCTCAGATGTAAAGATTAAATGGCTTACATATATAGAGCGAGAAGTTTTGGCTCTATCTACGGTATAGTCAATAATTGCCATCGCTGTGCCAAGTGAATTACCTTTGCTCGTCTTGAGCAAGTAAATCGGAGTAAATACCGTGTCGCTTGTTGTATTATCCTGAACAATGGGACGAAACCTCACATCAGCGTTCAACGGAAATTCCACCTTCTCAGGCAATCCCTTTGAATAAGGGCTCTGACTGTTCAGTTCAAAAAACAAATCCTCTGCCTTGTTGTCGGGCAGCTCAAAAGAAAAGGCTTCCCCAGACCGCTCGCCGGGTTTGAGGATATGCATCCCAAGTTCCTTGTTCAGCCAAGGCTCGGATGATGTCCGCTTCCAACGATTCTCCAGCGATTCATAACCATAAAAAGCGGGATAACCCATCGCTAGATGCGCCAAACACCCGCCCTGTTTAACATAATGAGCCAACGCTTTGAACCCATCCTGTGCCGTCTTGACTGTTTTATAATAAGTTTCCGTTTCGTCAATATTCAGAACAATCGGAAAGGCTTTCGGTGTGAAAAACTCAGCATCAACCATCTCCTCCGGCGAAAGCAACCGCCCCTCGATTTTTAAATCGGATAACACGCTTTGAATCTTGTAATAAGTCGAGCGATCGTAAGGAATGCGGGCGTCGCTATCTCCAATCAGAGCAACCGAAACGGGGTATTTATGAATGTTATAGGATTGCAACACCAGCAAATCTGAAATCGCCCAGTAGGGAAAACTGCAGTGGGAAATAAGAGAACTCTTGATGCGAATCGGCTGCGTATAGAACGGGAGGACTGTGAGGGCATCCGGTGAAAGGTCGAATAATATGCCCGCAATCCGCGAACCGTCAAGCAAATGCACTTCGCACCTGCGCAACTTGTCCGCATCGGGATATTTCTCAAAAGTTCGGCTGCTGGGTGCATTTGGGTAAATGACCTCAATCTGCGACAATTCCATCTGAAAATCATGACCATAGCGCGGTTTGACAATAATGCCTCGTTTATCCATTCCCATGATGCGTCCGCTGATAAACTCGCCCGTTCTCAATAAGATGCCCATGCGGTTTTCCAAATCTTCCGGATAAAGGGGAATTGCATAGGGAGTGGGGGAGGGAATAGATGAAACCGCCTCGCCGCCTAGTCCGGTTATTTTCTTTATAATATTTTTGCCGGAACGCTCGGATTTTTCCGGGACGGTATAATTGAGATGAATCAAGCGAACCCAGTCTCTGTCTATTTTGTGAAGAGTTCCATTCGATTCAATTTCTGTCCAGCGATCCGAAAGGCTTGCAAGCCTGCCAAAAAGACGGTCGTTGTTATCAAGCACCAAAAGCGCCGGCGCCATTGTTTCAACTTTATCTTCTGTGTTTGAAGGAACCAGATAGACATCAAGCCGAAATGCAAGACCCGCAAATGAAAGCCCCTTGTCCGGTTTGCTTGCCGCTTTTAACGCAATGACATTATCCCCTTCCTGAAGCAAGTTGGCAATATCAAGAGAGATGTAACTGTGCATAAGAGAATCCGGTTTTATAGCCAGCGCCATACCATTAATGTAAGCCTTTTGAATTGAATCATCTGCGGTAATAGTTAAGACAGCGCTTCGGGCTTTTTTATTTTCCGGTATCTTGAATTTGCGGCGAACCAGCAACGTCTCCGCCGTGTTGCGGAATGTATCGTGCTTTGCCCATATCCAAGCCGCTCCGGGGATATAAAACCATTGATATTTAGGATGGGCATAATTGGGGCGCTCCCAATTGGCGTCGTCATATTCGGCGTCGAACCACAAGGGTTTGGACATGTTTATGGGGATGCGCCGTTCGGGTATCAGGCGAGTTTCATTTATCTCGCTGACTATTCTCATTTGGCTTTCGGGCGTATAGCGGATGCTCCTCACGCTTGTCAAATCCAAAGACTTCTTGCCCCCGGATGATGCGATTTCAATAACCGGCGGTTTTAAGATTGACGATTGCCTTGCCTCAGAGGCGGAAAGCCGAATAATATGGACTGGGGAAGAAAGGGTGTCTGTTTGCAGCAGAACCGTCTGCCCCGCCTTTGGGGCGCCGGCAAATATAACCGCGCACGTTCCAAGGAAAACGGCAAGTAAGATGTTTTTTCTCATGTTTGTTTTAACGGAATCGCACTCCATAATTATAAAGGGTATTTATTCGCCCGCGCGCCTTTTCCGCAAGGTCGGACAAGGCGTCTATTTCCACAACCCTATTATATTCCAGTATCGCCTGCGGATAATTCAACATCTTCTGATGGAAAATCTCGGCTGTTTTGAACTGAAAAATCTGCTGCAGGTCTTTCTCCTCAAACCTCTCGCGGCATTGCTGGAAAAAGGCGATTAAATCTTCCGCTGTTGATACGCTGACATCTTCGCCGTTAATAATCTTAAACGATAAAGCATCCGCCGCATCCCGAACCAGCGAACATTTCGGATAATCAGTTATCAGCTGTTTGAGAAGGGTTAGCGATTGGTCAAAGGCAACATCGCGGTTTTTTGCCTTCAAATATATTTTCAACGGACGCCAGTCATCGGCGGAATTGCGCGTCAGCAAATCAATCCGTTTCAGGATGAATTCCTTTTTATCCTCTGTCAAATAATGCGAAGGATAATTCTCAATGCATTTTTGATAATGAGTCAGAGCGGCTTTGTAATCGCCTATCTGTTCATAATTTACATTGGCAGCCTGAAACTCGCCCAAAAAGGACATCAACGAACCCGGCGCGCGATCGGAAACCGTGCTGTAATTCTGAATGGCGCATAGATATTTTTTATCAACAAGGCACTGCTCCGCCTCTTGAAATGTCTTGAGATTATTAAGGTAGATGTTATCCGCTTCCTGAGTGGCGGAGGCAATGTCGGCAACAAAACGCTCCATCTTGTGGATATCGGGGATGAATCGGCTTTCGCCGGAAAGATATAGATTCAACTTCAACCGTTGGATGCTCTCAATAACATCCGATTGACGCTCCGGCGAGGCTACAAGGCGAAGGCGGGTATCCTCCAACGATGTGAAATTGGAGCCGGCAGGAGGCCATGATTGAAAATTGGCATAAGGCGTCAAACTGGATGCGTTCGGATTATCCGCCTCCTTGAACGCCATCTCCATGTCCGTCACGCGGCTTTTATTCAACACCGGTTCCCCGACGGTGGGTTTGACCGGCGTGGGCGCGGGCGTTGCCTGCGCCACAGTTTCAACCGGCAAATTAGCCTGATTGACGCGATGGTTTGGCGTTATGTCAACCAATGGACGCTTCTCTTGTTTGAAAATGCCCGAGGCGATGATAAACCCGAATAACACAAGCGCAATAGACTCAGCCAAACGCAAAAAAGTCGGTCTGCCCACAACGGCGTCGAAAAAGTTGCGCAAACGCCGCCCAAGCGGCGCAGTCTCCGCCGGAAGCGCTCCCTTGCCCCGCTCTTCATGGGCGCGCGCCAGAACCCCGTTAAAAAAATCCGGCGGCGGCAAAGCATCCGGCGAGGCAGTATCCCTCAGGAACGCAATCAGGCGCTCCATGCGGGTGTATTCCTCGCGGCATTTCGCGCAAGAGATAAGATGTTCCTCGACGCTGTCCTGCTCCCGACTCGAAAGCGTTTTGTCAAAATAATCATCCAACAACTTTTTTACATGCCGGCAGTCCATACTATTTTGCTCCTTCATCCATGGGGAATTTAAGAATCGGACCCAATGATATGCGCAACTTTTTGCGCCCCTCATGGATATTGAATTTGACCGCGCCCTCAGAACAACCGAGATGCTCCGCCACCTCTTTGATGGAAAGACCATCCACATCAAATAAAAGAACGGCTGTTCGCTGCCTTGGCGGCAATTCAGAGATATGCTCGTTAATCGTCTGCATCAGCTCTTTGCGCATCAAAGCGCGGCGGGGATTATCGGGCATGGAAGACTGAAAAACAAAATCCTCCGCCTTGACTTCTATCTCTTCCTCCAGCGGTATATAGCTCCGCCGGCTGTTGCGCGCGCGATGCGTATTGCACTGGTTGGCAACCATCCGATATAACCAGTGCGCGAACCGCTCCGTATCCCGCAGACTCCCGATGTGGCGGAAAAGCCGAATGACGCATTCTTGAAAAACCTCCTCCGCATCGTCATAATTCCGCATTAGCGAATAAATCAAACGGAAAAGGTCATCCTTCAATACCTCAAAGAGCTCGTCAAAGGCGGCGCGGTCGCCCTCTTGGCAACGCTTGATAATCTGCGGATCAACTGTGAGTGCGGACACGCTGCGCCATCCCGGCTTTGGTCCTATGCTATAATGACCCAAAAGCCTGTAAAAAAGTTAGACACGTTCCAGTTATTACAAAAGAATAGGATATTTGTAAATTGACTGGTTTGCCGCTGGCAACAAAATATTTTACGGAGGCTTTAATTTTGCCCGATTCAACCTTTCGGCTAAAAGTGAATAATTATGCACAAAAATTTGCCATTACCCAGATAACAATGCATAATGCAATGCAATGCTGCAAAACGCAATACTATTAAAGTGGCATTGCAATATGCAATTGTTATTGCAGCCGTGCAAGTGTCGCTAAATCAATGGTATAACTCAACTATCTATATCCAACCTAATTGTGGCATGTAAATTGCTCTTTCCTAACGTTGATTCTTAGGAGAAGGTGGATGACTCACGTATACAAATGCCTGGTTAAGTTTGGCCACGCCGGAAGCGGCAAATATCTCGAAATGCCGATTTTCATCCGGGCGCGTAATATAATGGAAGCCCTTGAGCGTGCCAAACGGTTCAGGGGAGTTAAAAAGGGGAATTTGTATCGCACAGGTGCTAGCGTTTTACAAATAAACCAGGCATCCTGATTTTGATTTAGATTATATGTCCTTAGATTTTCCGGGAGGGGGGACTCCCGGAAATTTTTTTGTCCTGCCCCATCATCCTTATAATAAATCAAACCGCTTGCAAGCTCGGCGATCTCCGATTGCGCCGGTGCATATATTTTTTATTTTCCCAAAAGATGGAGGGCTGCCTGAAACGCAAGAATGTAGCTGTAAGCCCCGAAGCCGGCGATTTGACCCCGCGCCACTCCGGCGATGTATGAACGATGCCGGAAGTCCTCACGCCCGTAAATGTTAGAGAGATGAACCTCGATAACAGGAATCTTTACGGCAGAAAGGGCGTCTCGAATAGCAACAGATGTGTGCGTGAAAGCGGCGGGGTTAATAATGATGCATGAAACAACCCCGCGAGCCTGTTGAATCTTGTCAACCAATTCGCCCTCATGGTTGCTCTGAAAAAATTCAATCTGGACGCCGGCTTTCCCAGCCAGTTCCGAAACCTCCCGCTCAATTTCATGAAGAGATTTCGTACCGTAGATATCCGGCTCTCGTTCGCCGAGAAGATTCAGATTCGGTCCGTTCAATACTAAAATTTTGTTGCCCATGCCATCGCTCCTTAGCGCGGGCGCCTCGCCCAAAATAAAATGCGCCTATTTTTCGCCCTGCATTTCCTCAAGGACTTCAAGGAGGGTTTTCTCTGGAACGTCGTCGCGGATTTCCACCTCTCCAATTTTTTTTGGAAGAACTAAACGAATGCGTCCTGAACGCACCTTCTTATCCTTCTTCATGCGCTCGATAATATCGGCAGGGTCAAGCGCGCTGAACCGATAGGGCAGCTTTGCCTGCTTCAGAAGATTCCAGAGACGCTGGCTTTGCATGTCGTCAAGCATGCCAATTTTGACGGCGATACGCGCCGCGGCAATCATCCCGATAGCAACCGCCTCGCCATGGCGGTATTTGTGGTAATTGGTGAGCGCTTCTATTGCATGTCCAACCGTGTGCCCAAAATTCAAAATTGCTCGCACGCCCGATTCCCGCTCATCGCGGGATACTATTTCCGCCTTGATTTCGCAGCAGCGTTTGATGATTCGTTCCAGAGAGGAACTGTTGCCTGCAATCAGATTGCCGGTCTCATCTTCCAACGTCAAAAAGAGTTCGGGGTCGGCTATCATGCCGTATTTAATCACTTCGGCAAGCCCTGACCGGAACTCTTCCGGCGCCAGTGTTTTGAGGACGTCTGTGTCTATGAACACAAGCCGCGGTTGATAAAATGCCCCGATGAGATTTTTGCTTAAGCGATGGTTGACTCCCGTTTTTCCGCCAACGGAACTGTCCACCATTGCAAGCAGGGTCGTAGGAATTTGCACAAAATTCACGCCCCGCATATACGTTGCGGCGGCAAAGCCGGTTAAATCACCTGTCACTCCGCCGCCCAGCGCCGCAAGCGTGCACTGGCGCGGATAATTGTATTCCGCAAGAAAAGAGTAAATACGCTCAACAGTGAAAAGGATTTTTTGATCCTCTCCTTCATTAAATATAAAATCGTCCGCGTCAAAATCCGCCTGACGCAAACTCTCCAAAACCTTCTCGGAATATAGCGGACCCACGCGGCTGTCCGAAATGACCAGAACTTTTTCATCAGGTATGACGCTTTTCAATTCCGCGCCGGCTTTTTCAATCCCACCGGTGGTAATGAGTATGTTATAGGATCTTTCACCCAAATTAACTTTAACTGTTTCCATTTTAATTTCCCCCATCAACCCACATCTGAGTTTTATATAATATAGACTGGAAACCCATATCAATAAAAAAAATGAATAGATAACTTGGTTGACATACATCGGCACCGATTATGAGAATTGTTTCATAGGCGGTAAAAAAGGGCGGGATTTTATGTCGCTTCAATGGACATCCTCCATCACAAAATCTTTAATCCTAATAGCCCTCAATTTCCTCCTTTCCCCCGCGATGGCGCAGATTTTTTGTGTCCCCGATGATTTCCCAACCATCCAATCTGCGGTGGATGCCACCACCGATGGATGCCGCATAATCATCTCGCCGGGGACTTATTACGAGAATATAAAACTCAAAGGCGCGAATATCATCCTCCAATCTGTCAACCCCGATGACCCCGAAAGCGCCGCTTCCACTATCATTGACGGCGGCAATACCAAAAGCGTTATCAAATTCAACGGCGACGAACTCACAACATGCGCCCTTGTCGGTTTCACAATACGTAACGGGAGAGCTGATTGCGGAGGCGGCATTGACGGAGGCGGATGCCTTGCCGCCATTAAAAACTGCATCATTGAAAATAACACCGCTCAGACTTCCGGCGGCGGTCTTTTTAACTGTCATGGATTGCTCGCCCGCAATTTTATTGCTAACAACACATCGCAAAGATACGGCGGCGCGCTCGGTTATTGCGGCGGGGACATCCGCTGCAATATTATCGCGGGCAATCAATCCCAACAAGGCGGCGCGCTCTTTCAGTGTTTCGGCGTTATACAAAATAACTTCATTTGCCAAAATATATCACAGGAGACCGGAGGCGCGGCGGCAAGTTCATCCGGCATCTTCCGCAATAATCTCATCGCAAAAAATATCTCCTTTGATTCCGGCGGGGCGCTTGCATCCTGTTCAGGAGTTCTTCTGAACAATACCATTGCGGATAATCAGGCGGCGCGGGGAAGCGCCCTCTTCGGCTGCCGCGGTTTCATCGTCAACAACATCATCTGGCGCAATCAGGGCGCGGAAAAACCGCTTCAAGATTCATCCCAGCCTTTATACAGCTGTATTCAGGAATGGACAAACATCGGTCGCGGCAATATCTCAAAAGACCCGCTTTTTCAAGCGCCGCACGATAGCGATTATCGCCTTCGGTCCTCCTCGCCATGCATCAACGCCGGTTCCATTTATTATCTTTTCGGCGACTATCTTGCCGCGCTTGACGGCTCGTGCCGCCTTTACGGAGCGTCGGTGGATATGGGCGCTTATGAATGGGGCGCAACATCGGATAAAGACGGCGATATCTTTTCAGATGACGCTGAATTAAGGGCAGGAACAAATCCAGATGTCGCCGATTCTGATGGAGACGGACTTTCCGATGGCGCGGAAGTCCTGCGCGGCGCATCGCCCCTCGCATCTGACGTTGCAGGAACAACAACCATACCCATTGATTTTATCTCCATCCAACAAGCCATTTTTTTCGCCTATCCGCATGAAACGATTATCATTCGCCCCGGCGAATATCACGAAAACATTCATCTCCTTGATAAAAATATAACACTCAGGAGCGCCAATTCCGCCAACCCGCGCATCGTCCGTTCGACCGTCATCAATGGCGGCGGGCGGGGCGCGGTGATTTCACTTGCCGGCGGCGAAGACTCCTCCTGCCTCATTGACGGGCTAACAATCCGCAACGGCTTTGCTTGGCATGGCGCGGGTATCAATGGAAACGGCGCCTCTCCGACCTTACGCAATAACAGAATCATAGATAACTGCGCCAGCGGCGCCTACGCCTCCGGAGGCGGCATTCAAGGCTGCCATGGCGCCATCATCGGCAATCTGATTATGGGCAATCGCGCGGAAGGGGAGGGCGCCTCCGGCGGCGGGCTTGCCATATGCCGAGGCGATATCAGACGGAATCAAATCATCGGAAACCATGCAAATCGTCATGGCGGCGGGCTTGTCCTGTGCGGAGCAAATGGCGCCATTAGCTGCAACACCATCGCCGAGAACACCTCCCTATATGGCGGGGCGTTGAGCTCCTGCTACAGCCGAATAATCAACAACATCATTCACTCCAATAACGCCCGCAAATGGGGCGGCGCTATCCATGGCGGAGGATTTCTGATTGCCAATAACACCATATTCGGCAACATCGCAAACGAAGAAGGCGGCGGTCTCACCTCCTGCGGCGGCGCTATTAAAAATAACATCCTTTGGGATAATCGCGCCCCGCTATCGCCGCAAATAGCCCTCGCTGGAGAGTTGGAATGTGCTGCGCCCGACCATTCCTGCATCATGGGCTGGACACAAAGCGGCGGCGGCAATTTATCCAACGACCCCCAATTTATCAATCCTGAGGCGTATGATTTCCATCTGCGCCCAACCTCGCCATGCCTTGACGCCGCAGAGCGCATCCCTTCTATCAGCGATGATTATGACGGGCGCGCCCGCCCCCGCATTGTAATCCAGTGGGAAAACCGCGCCGATGGTTCCGGCTATGATATCGGAGCGTTGGAATACTGTCCCGCGCCGCCGCGCGTTGCCGAATTTAATTTCTCGCGCGGATTGGAGGGCTGGTCTGGCGGAGGCGCGCCCGAAGTATTCGCGCTGCCCACTTTTGGATGGAAAGATGGCGCCTTATTCATCTCATTTGTAGGCAATAAGAATGTTTATGGTTTCTGGGAATCGCCACAAGAGGGAATACCTCTGGAACCCAATTATCTTTACCGCGCCGTTTTCCGCATCTCCACAGACATTGCCGAACGTTCCCGGGTTCCAGCCATTCGTCTCCGCACGCTTTCTGCCAATGCCCAACGCAGCGACCTTGTGGAAATCGCCAGCATCGGCGATGGCGGATTTTCCCCGACTGCCATCCCCGCCGATTATGAACTTTACATCCTCCCCTCCAAAGACCTCGCATCTCCCAACGGCGCGGCGCGCATTCGCCTTTTCATGGACATCATCAATTTTGATGAAACCGATGCCGCTTCCGGCGCTGTTTTCCTCCATCAAGCGATTGTGGAACGCATCGAGCCATCCGATATGGTTCCGTTGGGAAGGCTCAAAAATTGGACATTTGCCGGCAGAGCGGATGGCGGATGGACATGGAACGAGATCCCCGAAATCTTCACGCCGCCGGAACATGGCGCGCAGGATGGGCTTTTTATGCGCGGGCGCGATGCGAATACCTACGGTTTTTGGATGGCGCCGCCGGATTCGCTTATCCCTCGGCGCGGAGTGATTTATCGCGCCTCGTTCGTTATCTCAAGCAGCGTTGCGGATTTGTCCAAAGTCCCCGGTATGCGCCTGCGATGCAACGCCTCAACCTTCCAGTCGGCAGGCGTGCTTGAAATTTCCAGCGCAGGCAACGGAGAGAATTCCCCCTCACCGTATGGCGCAACCTTTGATCTGTATTATGTCGCGCCGCCCGATTTTGCAAATCGTTCCGCCAACCGCCTGCTCCTCTTTTTTGATATGAAGAGCCTGAACCCCGATGACGAATTAACTGGCGAGCTCAAATTAGAGCAGGTTAGTGTTGACGTTTTCGGGGTGGCTTATTAGAAAAATTGTTCATGTGTTTTATCCGAACAAAAATACTTTTTATTCTTTTTTTCCTTTTTGCGCGCTCTGCTTTTTCCATTGACTTTGATTATTACAGCAATCCCGTTACCGCTCTTTCTGAAATCGGATATCCGGAAGAAACGCAGGTGTTGAGCAACAGCGTTTTTCGCACCTTATGCGGACACTTTCAAATTCTCCCCGATGGCGCAGACCCGCGAACATCTTACACCCTTTCCTTTGAAGAGGGGCGCTATCCAATAATCCGCTATGAGATGCCGTGCAACGGCGGCAGGGCTTTTGTGACCGCCTTTGCCTCCGTCATGCCCAATTCGCAGAAGGTTGCCTATAAGGCAAGCACCATCAACCTGCGCGGCGAATTTGAAATCATCAAAATTCGCAACCTTATCAATTTCATCCGCATACAAGCGGAAAATAAATCAGACGTTAAAAGAGATTTCCATTTTCAATTCTCTTATTCTTTCGGCGCAGGCATTCCCATGCAGGTGGATTATCAATCTAAAGAGTTCATCTACTACGACTGGAAAGGAAGGCATTTTGACGTTTTAGAAGACCGTCGGACCTTTGGCGAGGGCAAAGAGGTTCTTTTTGCCTCTTCCCATAACCTTGCCGTTTCCGGCGGCGGCGCAAGGATTTCCATCAGTCTTGACCCCGCAGAAAAAAAAGATATTCACATTTTCCTCCCATATTTCTCCATGACCCGAGCCGATGCCCAAGCGCTGTTATCTGCCCCTGATGTGTGGCAAAAATACTATGATGCTAAAAGAAAATTCTGGGATGACCGCCGAGCGCAGGCATTCACCGTCTTCATCCCGGAAAAAAAACCGATGGATGTCTTTTACGCCTCGCATTGGTATCTTCTGGAAACCTGCCTTGATAACATCGGCAAACGATGGATTCTCCGCGCCAACCCCTTTCAGTATGACCAGTTTTACATGCGCGACGGAACCTTTCAGGTGCGGGCGATGGACTTGCTTGGCGAGCATGAGATAGCGAAAAAGTGTCTCGATTTCTTCATCGAGAGCCGCGATAACGATGGACGCCTTGCCAGCCAGCCGGAGCAATACGACGCAAACGGCATGGCGCTTTATGCCATTGGTCAGCATGTGCTTCTAACCAAAGACAAGACATGGGCAAAGCGCGTCCTGCCCGCCGTCCGCAAAAGTGTTCGCTGGCTGGAAAAATACCGCAATGGCGGCTTGATGCCTCCCTCCTCCATGAATGATAACGAAATGCTCAAAAACGCCCGTCTTGTGGGGCATAATATTTGGGCGGCAAATGGGTTGTTCCACGCGTTTATTTTGGCTCAGGCGGTTGGCGCAAAAGAATTCATGGATGAAATCGGTGAATCATCAGGTAAATATGTAACTCTTTTGATTAATGAACTCCAAAAGTTCGACCGCATCCCGCCTTCCTTCGAATATATGGACGCCGAGGCTTATGCTCCCGGACGTTTCGGTATGAAATACGGTTTCGACTGGGGCAATCTTAGTATGATTTATACCCCTTTTGACATCTGGGATTTTCCTATCATGACCAATACGCTCGATTATTGCCGCAAGTATTATCGCGAAGGTCTTTTTCCCTATCCCGAACGCGGATACGAAGACCAACTGCATCATTATCTCTCGTTCGATATTACACTAACGTCTCTTGTTCGAAGGGAATATAACGACGTTTTGAATGATTTCTACACAGGCTATCTCCTCCATACCACCAACTGTCATGCGGGCTGCGAACGGTTTGACCGCCGGACGCGCGATTACATCCCGCCCTCGAATATCACGCCTCACGGAACTTTCGCCGCAAAATATATTGCTCTATTCCGTAATTTTTTTGTCATGGAACACCATCTATACGATAAGAAACTTCGCTTGTGCAGTTTTCTGGCTCCTGATTGGTGCGCCGCCGGCGCTCAAATCAAAGTGGAACGAGCGCCGACCGCCTTTGGGCGCATCAGTTTTCATCTTGATTTTTTTGAAGAGAACGCATTGCTCCAAATCTCGCCGCCCAAAGCTGAGCGCGATTTCAATGGATATATCTTTTATCTGCCGCCTTTTCTTGAAATGACAAAAGCGCTCAGCGATGGAAGGGATTTGCCGATGATTGAAAAAACTGTTGCGGCAATTCCTTTTGGCAGATATGTGGAAATTCCGTCCAATGCGCGGCGCGTTGAAATTTTCTTTAAAAGAAACCCGGCGCCAAACGTGAATTACGAAAAAACCGTGCAAAAATATATCTCTAAGAATCGGCAGCCATGAATTCCCGGACACACCCCCAAAAAACTATCGCTTATATCATCGCCCCCCTGATTGTGGCGCTGCTTGTTGGGCTTGTTCACATCATCCCAACCGCGTATATGGTTTTAAGACTTGGCAGTAAATACAAAGGTATTTTTGCTTTCCGCTCAGCGGATGCGGAGCATTACAATGTTAATATCCGCATGGCAATGCTGGGATTCTATTCCAACCAGAATAACTACCTTGCCGAGGGGCGCACATCGCCAAAAGGCGGGTTGCCCCCCGTTCGTTCAGAAGCCATTCTTGGTTTCATCGGCGCAAAACTAGGCGTTCCCATCGGTTCATACATTGTGATGATGCGATTCTTTTTGCCTGCTCTTGCATTTTCCCTATTGTATATTTTGTTCCATTCCACATTGAATATCTCGCGCCGTCAAGCGGTTTTCTGGTCGTGCCTTATTATGTTTTCGCCATATCTCCTTTTTGGCTGGTTCGGGCCCATCTCAAGACCTGTCTATGAGGTGTTATCCGAAAACGAATATCATCTTCCGTGGCAGGAGCAGTATTTCATTGCCACCCTGCCATTTGCTCGGATTGTTAACCCGCAATTTTCCGGACTCTTCTTCATAGCCGCAATGATAACCCTTTTCAAACTCATGCAAGGCAAAAAAAAGGCTTTATGGTTTATTGCCTCCGCATTTCTTTTTTATCTGAATTTCCGTTTTTATTTTTATTTCTGGTCAACGCTAGGCGCGCTCCTTGGCTTGCTTTTTTTATTAAGCTGCCTTATGCGGGATAAAAAGAATATCCTTTTGCTGGGCGCATTTATGGCGCTGAGTTTTCTCGGCGCGCTCCCGCAAGTTATCGCCATTCTCAAACACTCCGCCAATTCGGGCATTAATTTTGCCTACGTGCATTCTCGAGCCCCTATTATCAGCCCCGGTTGTGTGACGGCGTTTTTAATTCTGGCGGGCGCAATCGTGCTTTTGTGGAAAAAGATTTTATCTTTTAATGATGCCGCCATTGTCCTTGCCATGCCGCTGACGGTTCTAACGGTCATGAATCAGCAGGTTGTAACAGGCAGAATTGTCCAGCCTTGGCATTACGAATTATTTGTCGCCCCGATTCTGCTGGCTATTGCTCTGGGGATTGTTTGCAATCGGACGGAAATCTCGCAACGCATTCTTGCCTTTCTCAAAAAAAAGGCGGAATCGCATTCCATGCTGCTTCCCATTCTTTCAATGGTTATAATGGTTTTTCTTTTTTTATGCGGAATGACTCTCTTCTTTTATTATTTCAAACTTGCCCCCCAAATGGAAGATGCCATGACTTACATTAGCGCGGCGGCTTTAATGGCATTTCTTGCCGCGAGTTTTTTTCAAATTATCATAACGATGGCAAGCCATGCGAACACAAACGTGGAAAACCTTAAGCACATTTTGGGATTAGGTTTAATTCTCCTCGTTTTTGCGCAGGGTATGACAAGGCAGAGTTTTGTTGCCTCAAAGACATATCAACAGGCGGCGGGCATTCAACATCTTGCCGCCCCGTTTGCCTGGCTTGAAAAAAACACCCCCCCAAATAGCGTTGTTTTATCCTCATTCGGCGTGGCGGAACGAATCCCCCTTTTCACTCATAACGCCGTGTATTTGTGTAAAAATGCCATACATGAGCATATCCCCAGCGAGGAAGAGCGCTTTAATCGCGTCTTTAACTACTTCATTTTGACCGGTCATGATGAAGACCGGTTCCGCGCCCGTCTGGCTGAATGGCCCTACGGTTATCTTTTCTGGGGCATACAAAATCTTGAGCCCAAAAAGGACCTTTATTCATTTGGCAAACTTCCTTCAATTTCTGAAAAATATATAAAAAAACTTCTTGTCAAATATATGGAAAAGAGGAAGATTACAATCTCTTTTATTTTACGAGAATACAAACTCGATTATATTTTTTTCAGTCCAGCGGAAAAAGATTTCTTCCCGGTCGAACCCGCCGCTTGGCTGAATCTTGAAAAAGTTTACGAGGATGAAACGCCCGTCATTATATATAAGATTAAAACAGATTTCTAAGTCCATTTTTTCCTTTTTATGGCTAATTTTTTATTACGGAGAATAAATCATGGAAACCCAGCGTGAGCGTATCGTTCAAACTGATATCAGCGATGAGATGAAAACATCATACATTGATTATGCGATGAGCGTTATTGTCGGGCGCGCCCTGCCGGATGTGCGCGACGGGCTCAAGCCGGTGCATCGCCGCATCATCTTTGCCATGCGCGAACTTGGGCTTTCTCCCAACCGCCCCTACATGAAATGCGCCCGCATCGTCGGCGAGACAATGGGTAAATATCACCCCCACGGAGACATCGCTATTTATGACACCCTTGTCCGCATGGCGCAAGATTTTACCATGCGCTACCCGTTGATTGACGGACAAGGGAACTTCGGTTCGCTCGACGGCGATTCTGCCGCCGCCTATCGTTACACCGAGGCGCGGCTTGCCCATATCTCCGAACTCATACTTGCCGATATTGATAAAAACACCGTTAATATGGTGCCGAATTATGACGGCAAAAATCTTGAGCCGGAGGTGCTCCCCAGCGCCTTCCCCAACCTCTTGGTCAACGGCTCTGCCGGAATTGCCGTCGGCATGTCAACCAACATCCCGCCCCACAACCTCTCCGAGGTCATAGACGCCCTTATCATGTTGATTGACAAACCGGATACCACCCTTGAAGAGGTGATGCAGAAATCCATCAAAGGTCCCGATTTCCCCACAGGCGGCTATATCTATGGCTTGGACGGCATTATGGAGGCTTACAAGACCGGGCGCGGCATCCTAAAAGTGCGCGCGCGCGTCCGAACCGAACAACTCAAGCAGGGCAAAGAAGCTATCGTTATCACCGAAATCCCTTACGCGGTAAACAAATCCAAACTCATGGAGGAAATCGCGCGGTTGGTCAAAGATAAGAAAATCCAAGGACTTACCGACATTCGCGATGAATCCGACCGCGACGGCGTCCGCGTCGTCCTTGAAGTCAAAAAAGGCGAAGTCGCACAAATCATCATCAATAACCTCTATAAGCATACCTCCATGCAAATATCCTTTGGCATCATCCTTCTCGCACTTGTCGATGGACGCCCGCGCTTTCTTTCGCTCGTAAAAATTCTTACACTGTATCTTGAACACCGCTGCGAGGTCGTGCGGCGGCGCACCCGTTTTGACTTGGATAAAGCGGAAGCCCGCCTCCACATTGTTGAAGGGCTTGTCATCGCCGTCAATAATATTGACGAGGTCATTGCCATCATCCGCAAATCAAAGGATGTTGAGGAAGCGCGCGGACGCCTCATTAAGACCTTTGACCTTTCTCACATTCAGGCGCAGGCAATCCTTGATATGCGCCTTCAGCGCCTCACAGGGCTTGAAATCCAAAAATTGAAAGATGAGCGCAAAGAGTTGCTCGCCACTATCAAAGATTTGAAGGAAATCCTCGCCTCTGCAAAACGAGTTAACGATATCGTCCGCGCCGAACTCCTTGATGTTAAAGCGCGTTTCGGCGATAAACGCCGCACGGAAATTGTCCCCTCCTCTAAAGATCTCACTATCGAAGACCTCATCGCCGAAGAGAATATGGTCATCACCATCAGCCATCAGGGCTATATTAAACGCACGCCCACATCCCTCTACCGGCGCCAGAAACGCGGCGGCAAGGGTATTACCGGAATGGAAAGCAAGGAAGGCGATTGGGCGGAAAGCGTTTTTATCGGCACCACGCATAACTATCTCCTCTTTTTTACCAACAAAGGCAGGGCGCACTGGCTCAAAGTCTATGAACTCCCGCAGGGCGGGCGCGCCTCTAAAGGGCGTCCCATTATCAACATGCTCACCCTTGAAGAGGGCGAACAAGTTCAGGCTGTTATCCCCGTTCAGGAATTCGACGATAAGCATTATCTCATTATGGCAACCAAAAATGGTATGGTCGTTAAAAACGCATTGTCTTTATATTCCAATCCGCGCCGCGTCGGCATTAAGGCGGTCAAGGTTGAAGAGAACGATGAACTCATCTGTGTCCGACTTACCAACGGCAATCAGGAAGTTTTTCTCGGCACACGCAAAGGGCTTGCCGTTCGTTTCAAAGAAACCAACGTTCGCCCCAGCGGACGCTTCACCGGCGGCGTGATCGGCATCCGCCTTGGAAAAGACGATGAGGTTATCGGCATGGAGGTTCTCCGCCCCAATTCCACCATACTCACCGTTTGCGAAAACGGCTTCGGTAAGCGCACGGATGCCGATGATTACAGACTCATCAAACGCGGCGGCAAAGGCGTAATCAACATAAAAGTCACAGAGCGCAACGGCGATGTCATCAGCATTAAAGACGTCATAGACGACGACGAATTAATCATGTTGACCCAACAAGGGATGTCCATCCGCACCTATGTAAAACTGATGCGGGTCATATCCCGAAATACGCAAGGCGTGCGGCTTATCAATCTTCAGGAAGGCGATAAAATAGTCGCCGTCGCCCGCATTGAAGAAAAAGAGGAAGAAGGCAGCGAGGATGGTGAAGGCAGCGAAAACTTCGAAGGCGAAGAAGAAGCCGAAACCCCTCCTGAAGGCGCATAATAAAAAGGCTGGGACTTAAATCCCAGCCTTGACCTTTTTTTGATTTTACAAATTTATCAATCGCTGAAAGTTATATGCTCAGAAAGCATCTGGTTGATTTCCCGAATCTCTTCCGGCGAGCACAAATCCCCGTATTCAAGCGAATCGCCAAAACGCCCCAGATTCAGGTGCATCAGCGTCCAATTCTTATGGGTGTTATGCGCCACAATTTGCCCCAATTCATCAGAACCCCAATAAACAGCATCCCATACTCGATCGCCGAATCCGATTTTCAAACGGCGCCCCCGTTCGAGAGTTTCCTTTTTTTTGAGCGGCTCGATAACCTCTGTTTTGGGACGCCCGGGAGATAAAAATGGGACAAGCCGTTTTTGTTCCTCAGAAGTCAAATGGGATATAATACTATCCCGATACCAGCGCATCGTGCGCTGCATTTCTTGAACAACACTATGCGGAACTTTCCCAAGCGCCTCGCATCGGTAAGCCGAAAGATAAATCCCTTCCGCCTCCACCTTGCCGTCTGGTCTCAAATGATAAACCAGATGATACTCCTTGCCGGAAATAGGTCCTTTATAAATTCCAAGACTGCCGTCTTCAAGGTGAAGAACCGTTCCCATCTCATACAATAAAACAGACGATTTGGATGGCGGCGGCGTTTCCTGACGCGGAATTGCGCGAGGTGGTTGCGGCTCTTTTGCTGGCGAAGGAGTTTTGCTCCATCCCGGCTCGGTTTCGTCCTCGTTGATGGCGTGTTCGATGGGAAGGGAAACCGACTTGCCCTCCGCAGCCGGCGGCGTCGGCGCAGATTCACCCAACGCCCATTCAATGGGAATGCGCGGCGGTTCTTTTTCCGGTTGTTGAAAAGGCGGAAGAGGAGCGGTTCTGGGAGGCGGTTGCATCCGCAAACGTTCCAATTGACGTTTTTTTCGCAACTCCTCTTCAGGCGTCATCTTATAAATGGATGACCCGCTTTTGCCGGAAATGGACTCTTCCAGTTTCCTTAAATACTCTTCTTCCCATGCAGATTCTTTGTCTTTTGAGTTCATCCTGACCTTTTCTCAAATAAAATACAGATAAAAAAGCTAATACCTATTATCCCAAAGTCAACACTAATTTTATATTATTCCATTCTTGACCTGATTATTATAATTCATATTATAGCACATTATCAAATTTGAAACACATAAACTTTATTGATGAAAAAAAAATTCGCTGAAATCATATCCTCCGGCACTGAAATCATGCAGGGGCTTTACCCTGATACCAACGCCTGCCATCTGAGCGCCCGTCTTGAAAAACTGGGATATGCGGTCAAATATCACACCGCAGTGGGAGATGATTTGAATGCGCTTTGCGAGGTTCTCGAAATTGCGCATAAAAGAGCCAATGTAGTTATTATAACCGGCGGATTGGGTCCTACGGTGGACGACCTGACTCGTCAGTCCGTTGCCGCGGTGTATGGACGGAGTCTTGTTTCCGATAAACATGCGGAGGAAATGATTCGCTCATTTTTCTATTCCCTATGGATGAAAATGCCCGAAAACAATCTTGCTCAAGCTCAACTGCCGGCAGGATGTCTGCCGCTCTATAACAGTAGAGGAACCGCCCCAGGATTTATTATTCACGAACCCGAGGCCGAAAAGGTCTTGATTGCTCTTCCAGGACCTCCCCGCGAGTGTTTGCCCATGTTTGACGAGCAAGCGGTGGAATTTCTGAAAACAAATTTTTCATCCGCATGTGCAATGGAAACCCTTGTGTTGCGAACAATCAACGTCTCCGAATCCAGACTTAATGAGCAACTCCAACCGCTCTTCGGCGCCATTCCCAACGTGTCTATAGGATTTCTTGCTAAAGCCGGCAAAATTGATATTCGCGTCATCGCCTCCGCCTCGACGCCGCTGGAAACCCGCGACCTTCTTGAAAATGCAAAAACTCAAATCTTGCGCCGCATCAGCCCTGATTGCGTTTATGCGGAAGGCGAGAATGTCACGATTGAACAATGTGTCGCCAATCGCCTTGCCGCGCTTAACCTTACGGTGGCAGCGGCTGAATCCTGCACAGGAGGACTTGTTGCCAAGCGCCTGACGGATATCCCCGGCAGTTCCCGGTATTTTATAGAGGGAGCGGTTGCCTACTCTAACGAGACGAAAATCAAACGCCTTGGCGTCCGCGAGAAAACTCTTAATCAATATGGTGCTGTTTCCGGCGAGACGGCAGCAGAGATGGCAGCCGGCATGAGGAAAATTTCCAGCGCAGATATCGCCATATCCATAACCGGCATCGCAGGACCATCCGGCGGCTCGGAAACAAAACCGGTCGGTCTGGTCTATTTTGGTTTGGCTGCGAAAGATTATGTTCTTTCCTGTCAGCGGAGATTCAAAGGCGAGCGCGACCTAATACGCGAACGCGCCGCAGATTTTGCGCTTGTGTTGATCCGGCGCTGTATATGAAAAGTTGCCGATGAACATGACAAAGCTATATAATCATTACACAATGAGATTCGTTGTAATACATATCATTTTGGGTATCGTTTTCTGCGGAGTTTTATCTGCGGAATTGGAGCAACCACAGACTCCAATCCCTACCCCTCTACCGGCGATCCTGCCATCGCCAAGCCCGTCTGCCACGCCAAAACAAACGCCGCTGCCGGGCGACGCTCGAGATTCCGCAGAAGAATCCATGCAGGCTCTTCTCAAGACCAGATTCGCTCCGCCTTTGTCCATTTTTGAGACCATACGCCTTGTTGAAAGCCTTATCGAGCTGCTTAACCCATCTGTGGATGTTCTCAAACCCTCCCGTAAGGAAAAAGCGCAAAAAATCATGACTCTGGTTTCAGCCCAAGTCAAATTAACCGATGAGCGCGTCTCCTCTCTTTTGTATTACAAATGGTATAAAATTGGAAATCAGCGCGTTGAAGGAGAAACCATCGAGGAAAAAGTTTACAATCCCCAGCCGCCAATCCGCAATGTATCGGCTATCAGCTTTGAAGCCACCGGCGGCAATGTCCAAATTCATTTTGTCAAAGTGATTGATACCAATGGCAAAGTCTCAAACTTTAATGTGAACAAATGGATTTTTGACGGACTCCCGCATAAGGAGGTTTGCTATCTTTATTTTCCCGCCAACATAAAAAGCGTCATTGTTGACTATTCCGCAAAAACCAGTTCTCGGGCGCGCCTTACTGTTTTCGCCGGCGTCACCGATCGCCCGGAGCATGGCAAGGTGGCGCTTTATTACCTCACCCGCGTTGCCAAATCTATTGAGTCTGATAACTTTGCGCAATCTGAAGCCGATCTGGTCAAAGCGCGCGAAGCCCTCATTAGTTTTAATCGCCAATTACGGCAATAGATTGCCATTTGGTTTCCCTTCGATTCGTTTTTCGTTGACACATTGCCTTCCTAATACATAGTGAAATCCGTTTTTATTGTATGTTTCCTCAAATCTTGCAAATCGAATATTTGTTTTTTTATTAAGGAGTTTTCATTGGCACTGGATTTGATTGGCAGCTGGCTATTGCCCGGATTTGGATATTTGCGAAAGAAACGTTATGCCCGCGCGCTCATACTGTTTATCATAATCGAGGGAACTTTTTTTCTCGGGTTGGTTCTCAAGGGGAGCGTGACGCCTCCGATTCTTGATCCCAGCGGCGGCGGCGTAATCAGTTTTCTTTCGTTTTTGATTCAAGTTGGAAACGGACTTTTGAGCATCATCAGTTTTGCCGCTGTGTTAGCATTCAAAAAAATGGGTGACTTCCAACTTGCGCCCGGTCCCTTCCTTGCCTTTTTTGCCGGCGAACAGCCTCACGCCTTTTTTGAAATGGGCGGATTTTATCTTCTGGTTTCCGGCGCCATGAACTATTTCAGCGTAGTGAATTTTTATGACCGATATAAAAACGGCAGAAACGGTTGCGCTATTGAGGCGCATAAAAGCTGAGGAATAAACCACGGCGCGGGGGCGATTGGAGCGGTTAACATGGGAACAATAAACATCGTCTCAATTATATACTTATCATTCGTTGTGGCTTTTATTCTGGGTTTAAACGACCATGACACTCCTCGAAAAATAATCAGAGCAACGCTCCGCCGATGGTTGAAACTCCTTGCTGCGCTTGTAGTTATTGGCGCCGTTGTTCTGCTCCTGAGCCATATCTGACGCGCGCCCTCAAAAAGCAAAAAAACGTTTAGAAAAAAAAAGATTGTCCTTGACATGAAAATGCGATATTAAGTAAGCATCGAATTAATTTCTGTGGCAATTGTCCGCAGAAATGAAAATTAAAAGTTTGAAAGGAGGGATAAGTATGAAAAGAATGAAGGGCTTTACCCTGATTGAGCTCTTGATCGTCGTAGCCATTATTGCAATTTTGGCGGCTATCGCAGTGCCGAACTTCCTGGAGGCTCAGGTTCGTTCCAAAGTCTCCCGCGTCAAGGCTGACCAGCGCTCTTTGGCTACTGGTCTTGAGGCCTATTATGTAGATAACAATAGTTTTCCCGCAATGGCCAAAGGCAATGCATCTGCTAACGGCGGCTTGGCTGGAGTCACCGTTCCTGGAACCGCTGGCACCAGCGGCGCCAAGAAAATCCTCACCTTCCGCGTTTGGGCAAGTGGCGAGACACTGCGTTTCCACACAATTACAACGCCTCAGGCGTATGTGACCAGCTATTTTTCTGATCCTTTTGCAGATTCCAAAGGCTGCAGCTTCTCCTACTATTGCGACGCCAATGGCTGGATCGTTGCCAGTTTTGGTCCCGATACGGATGAAAACGGCTCCGGTGGTTTTACCGGCGATCTCGGGCTGGTTGACGGCTGGGCTGGAACAGGCACTGAAACTCAGTATACCTCAGCCATTGCGCAGCCAAGTCTTCAGTTGTTGACGGGATCCGCTTATTCGGGCGAGTGCTACACCTACGACCCGACAAACGGAACAATTACCCCTGGCGATGTTTATCGGGTAAAGCAATAATTACTGATTGTTTTACAAATTCTTTGATGGGGCAGATTGAACGTATGTTCAGTCTGCCTCTTTTTTTTAAGGAACGTATTAATTCTGCCCGAATCAAAGGAAAATGGCAATGGATACATGGGGTGGTCAACCGCCCGCCGAAAAAAAAACCAAACGATGGCTTACCTGCCTTGTCGGTTGCCTGATAGTCGCGGGCGTTGCCATTTTATTCTTTCTGATTATCGCCTTCATCCTTTTGCGCGCCCATGCTCCCGTTATTGAAGAAACATTCTTTACGCCTGCCGTTACCGGCTTTGCGCGCATTCAACTGGATGCCCTAAAAAATCAAGCGGTCAAGGAACTGCTCCGCGCCGTTATTAAAAGCGAGCCCATCTCCGACTCAAACCAAAATGCACCTGACCCTGAACAAATCCTTTCTTATATTGGGTTTATCCTGCATGAAAAACATTTCATCTACATCTACCCAGATGAACAGGAAGAAACGTCCGATTTCATGGCGGTCATAAATATCAAACGTCTCTCATGGCTTGTTTCTTCCATGCTTAGCGATAAAACCAGCAAAAACATCCGGAAAATCCCGCCCCCCGCAAATATCAAGGCGCGCTGTTTCAGGATTGATTTATCATCATACGAAGCCAAAGCGGAAAAAGAAAATAAAGCCTCCCAGCGCCCCATATTTCTCGCCGTTGCCCCGCGCGCTGTAATCTTTTCCAATTCTCAACTTCGAATGAATAACGGACTTGCGCTTTTGTTTGCCCCAAAAAATAGCGAAGATCTTTCTCCGCTTGCCCGAGCCCTTCTCCCATCCTCAAACTCCGATGATTTCATCAATGGCTTTGGTATCTGGCAAAAAGAGTGGAATATAAATTTTGTTAAAAATCTAAAAGAACAATACCCCGATGCCGCAAATGATTTAACCCTTGCTGAAACAGCGCTCGACAAAACTCATTTCAAAGGCGCCTCGTTCAAATGCAATCTGATTTCCAGCGATGTCTTAAACCTTTCTATTGAAATTCTTTGCATAAACGAGCGGGAATCTGTTGCCACTGCTGAGATTCTAAATCAAAAAATCAAACCGCTCATGGAAAAGGAAAACTGGGAAATTGAAATTTACGCTAATAAAAATAAAATCAATGCCCTCATCGAAATCAGCGGCATCGAAGAAAAACTCATCGAAGGCATGAAAGAAAAGTAAAAAACTCTTGCATCGTGCCTGTCAAATGGTTCTGAATCTTTCTTTATTTTAAAAATGAAAAATGCAAAATGAAGCGAATATTAATTTCCAATGATGACGGCATTGATGCGCCCGGTATCCGCGCCCTTTATGATGAAATCAGCCGCATTGCCAATGTGACGCTCGTTGCGCCAACCAGCCAGCGCAGCGGCATCGGGCATGCCATCTCGCTTTGGAATAATCTTACCCTCGAAGAACGAAAAACAAACGGCAACATTTGGGGTTATGGTCTCGAAGGAACGCCTGCTGATTGTGTTAAATTTGCCGTCACCACCCTGATGAAAGAACCCCCTCACCTTGTCATATCAGGCATTAATCGCGGGCAGAATGTGGGCAATTCGATCTTTTATAGTGGAACTGTGGCGGCAGCGGCAGAAGGAACTATGTTCGGTTTTCCATCCATTGCCGTTTCGCTGGGAACATTTGACGACAACGTGGCGCGCTACGACGTCGCCGCCCGTTTCACCGCCCGCATCGCAAACCTGATTCTGGAAAAAGGTCTGCCGGCGGGCGTGCTGCTTAATATCAACATCCCCAATGTTTCTGATGAGGAAATCAAAGGCGTGGTCATTTCCAAACAGGGGCAATCAACGTTCACGGATTTATTTGAACCGAGAGAGCGCCATAACGGGCTGCCCGCCTTCCGCAATATCGGCGGCGAAATCACAAAAAGCAACGGCGATGAAGATTACGACGATTTGGTGTTGGCGCAGAATAAAATATCAATCACGCCTTTGCGATTCGACCTGACCCACCATGATTTGCGGGAAGACCTTGACCGCTGGATGCGGAAACACGTTGAAGATGAAATCTTTGAATTATCCCGTATAAAGCCCAACCCGCAAACATAAGCAAAATAATTTCAATGGTTCCAACTCGATATCGCACATCCGGCTGGCTTAATGCATAAGGCAGCGTCACGGGCAGCGCCGCCATCAAGGCTAATATAGAATATTTTCTCATCCTGTTGTCTTTAATGATGAACCCTCTTATTATGCCAATCCATCCCAAAAGCAAAACAGGAGCCATGCTCAAAAACGCCGCCGCCTCCGCCCATCGCGTGTTTCGAATAAAAGGACTCCAAAAATGGATAGCCTTGCGAATTGTGAGAACAACCATAAACCGCTTGTTGTCCCGCATAAATCGCCGCGCCTGATAGGCGTAATTGTTCCCAATCTCCAGTTCCTCGCGCACACCCCTATAAAACCGCATCTGAGTCAATTCCTGATAATTATCAGGGACAGGCATGAGCCGTTCCCGACCATACCAGAGATTTGCATAATAAGAAAAGCGCGTCACGCCGTGTGCAAATGTAATGGGATAATTTGTCGAGACAGGGATGAATTTGCCGCCGCTGATGGCGGCGTTGCGAATCGTCCATGCGCCGACAAAAAGCAGGATAGGGCACGTGAAATAAATCAGCGCAATCTTGAATTTTTCGCGTCTCAACCCGTTCCAATAACAATATACCCATACGATAATAAACGGAAGCGCCCCCAGAAAAACAGATTTATTAAGAACCGACAGCCCAAAGAAAATGCCGCTCAAATATATCAAGCGCGGTTTTTTGCTCTCTATTCCGCCGAATAAAAAATAAAGCGAGGCAAGAAAAAGCATTCTGGAAAAATCCTCAGAAAGAATCTGAACAGCCTGTAAAATAAAAGCCGGATAGAGCGCCGCACCCAAAGCCGCCAGCCGAGCCGCCAGCCGCGAGCCAGTCATTTGCCTTGTTGTCCATAAACATAAAAAGGCGTTCAAAACTCCCAGAAACACTTGTGCAATAGCAACCGCTTTGAGATTTTGTGTGCCCGCAAAAAAATATATGACCGCCAGAAAAGCGGGATAAAGCGGCGGACGAAACGCCGTCGGCTCGCCGCTCGGAGCGCAATATCGCCCTTTTAATATCTCCTGAGCCAAAAAGTCATAATCAGTCGAATCGTTGAGCGGCGTTAAAATCTTCTCCGGCAGGGGAGGCATAGCAACAAATAGCGCCAGCCTCGGCAGCAGAGCTGCCAATAAAAGAATGATATTGAAAATTATCCCTTGTTTTATCCTCATTGGGTTAATATCCATACTTTCGTTTTATGGCTGTGCAAAGGAAAAATCAATGCGCGTTGCGATTATCACGCTCGGTTGCGATAAAAACACAGTGGATAGCGAGTATATTGCCGGACTCCTTGCAGAGGCGGGGCATGAGGTTTTTATCCCAAATGAATCTGATGATTTTGATGTCCTCATCGTCAACACATGCGGATTTATTGAAAGCGCACGCGAAGAATCCGTCCGCGCCGTCCTTGAATGGGCGCATATAAAAAAAAGACGTCCCTTTCGACTTTATGTGGTGGGATGCCTTGCCGGACGATATCCCAAAGAAATGAAAGAATCTTTCCCAGAAGTGGATGGGTTCGCCGGTGTTGGCAAATGGCGCGAGATAGTTCAAATGATTGAAAAAGGCTCGGTTAATAAAGCGCTATCAGATAAAAGACCCCAAATCAAATTAATCAGCCCCATGCCTCGCAAAAAACTCGACAGCCTCCCTTATGCCTTTCTCAAAATTGCCGATGGCTGCTCCCACCGATGCTCTTTTTGCGCTATACCGAATATCAAAGGACCCTATCGAAGCGTTCCTCGGGATATCCTCCTTGCCGAAGCTCAATCGCTCCTCAAAGGAGGAGTTCGAGAATTGAACCTTGTGGCGCAGGATAGCAATAATTACGGGACGGATTTGCGACCTCGCGATTCCCTTGACGGTCTCCTCAAAGACCTCTTGAGCATCAAGAGCAAATTCTGGGTGCGCCTGCTTTATCTATATCCGCGTCCGCTTCCGCCCGCGCTCATATCACTCATGCAAAGCGAAAAAAAACTTTGCCCCTATCTTGATATTCCTCTCCAACACCTTTCGCCGGATGTCCTCAAACGCATGGGACGCCCCAGCGATAACCGCCGAACTATATCCATGCTTAATCATTGGCGCAACCAAATCCCCGGACTTACAATACGCACAACCTTCATTATCGGATTTCCGGGCGAGACCCGGCAGGATGTTGAATATCTCCTCAAAGGAGCGCGCGATTTCAAGTTCGAGCGTCTGGGCGCATTTCTCTATTCGCCGGAGGAAGGCACGCCCGCCTATAAACTTGGCAAACCTGTCCCAAAGTCAACCGCCCGCCGGCGTCTCGATAAACTTATGCGGCTTCAAGCAGAAATTTCACTCGAAAAAAATCAGGCAAAGTTAGGCGCAAAAATGGAAGTCTTGGTCGAAGCGGCGATACCCCAAAAAAATATTTATATCGCCCGCTCTCAGGCAGACGCGCCCGAAGTTGATGGCGCCGTGATTATCTCCTCATCCGCTCCGCTCCATGCGGGAGATTTTGTCAATGTGCAAATAACCCAAGCGGACGAGTATGATTTATCCGCAAAAGCCCTTTAACCAGCCATCACTTGAGCATTATCTGAATAATATCCTTATTCCTCGGTAGTTTGTCAATCATGGCAGTGGAAGGCATTTGGTCAAGTTTCAAAATACAACAAGCAGTTAGCCCGCCCTCAAATATTGTATTTTCCATCTCCTTGCTCAATCGCGCCTTGACCTCTACCTCCGCGCCAAGATTCTGCAATTCATAAAATCGTTTTATCAGACGCCTTATCCGCAATTAAAACCTTCATTTCCCCGTCTCCTGTTTTTCATCTGCCCCTTTTCGATAGATATAAATCGCCTTTTGGCAAGTTCTTTCATACTCATCTCTCCCTCGAGCCGTCAATATGAAATCTTGATGTTTTCCCAAGTTTTTATTGGTCTTTCCTGTTGACGATGAGAATGACGAACATTATTGAAACCACCATTGTTTTTGCGACAAGGACAACCGCCTGAATGAATTTTATCCCCCTTATCCACGCTGCTATATTGGGCATTGTCGAGGGCGCAACGGAATTTATCCCCGTCTCTTCAACGGGACATCTGATTCTCGTTCAGAATCTGCTTGGTTTTACGGGCGAAAAAGAAAACGCCTTTATTATCTTTATCCAGCTCGGCGCCATCCTTGCAGTCCTATGGATTTATCGCTCCAAAATCTGGAACCTTCTCCTCAATTGGCGGCGCGCGCCGGAAGGACGGCGCCTTCTTTTGAATCTCATCCTCGGCACGCTTCCGGCGGCGGTTATTGGTCTGCCGACCGAAGACTGGATTGAATCGCATTTTTTCAAACCGCTGCCCGTTTCGCTTGCGCTGATACTTGGCGGTATTGCCATTCTTATAGTGGAGCGGATGAGTCAAAAGCCCAGCATAGATAACATGGACATAATCCCACCAAAAAAGGCATTTGGGGTGGGATGCGTTCAATTGTTGGCGATCCTTTTTCCGGGCGTATCACGAGCAGGGGTAACCATTATAGGCGGCATGTTTTTTGGATTTTCGCGGCTCGCAGCGACGGAGTTTTCCTTTTTCCTTGCCATTCCCGCCATGATGGGCGCATCTTCCATCAAACTTTTCAAAGCGCGCGATGTTATCTCAGCGGGAGATATTCCTATGTTCGGCGTTGGGTTCATCGTGTCATTCATCGCAGCGCTTGTTGTGATTCGCGGACTGCTTGCCTTTATCTCCCGCAAATCCTTTGCCGTTTTTGCTTGGTATCGAATTCTTGCGGGCGCGGCATTGCTGGGATATTTGCTCTTTTTTTAAGGAGGCAACTTGGGCATAGCGCGCAAAAGCCTGATTGATTACTTTGCGCAGAATGCGGCGCTCGTAGTCTCGTTTGTCGCCGGCATCCTGCTCTCCAAGTATTTTGGCAAAGGAGGACGCGGCGCTTATGTGCTCGTCCTTTTTGCCAACACAATGCTCATGAATTTGACCAATATGGGCGTGGAAATCTCAACACGCGTTTTGGCGGGGAAAAAATCCGCCTCCGTTTCGCAGGTTCACGCCGCCGCCGTGACTCTGATTGTTGTCATGAGCATACTTTCAGGCATCATTCTTTATTTTTTTCGCGCGCCGCTGTGCAGGCTTTTCTTCAAAGATATCCCGCCGAACCTCCTTTTTCTTGCCGCCCTCATGCTCCCCATCTCGCTTTATGAGCTTGTTTGGCAGGGCATCATGGTGGGGCTGGGGGAGATTGCTATTTACGCCCGACTCATCATGTGGAATCGAATCGCACAGAGCGCGCCGGTTATCATTCTGATTGCCTTCACATATCCCCAAATGTCTTGGTTGATTTATGCTTGGGTGATTATTCAAATTGCCACGCTGATTGTGTCGCTGGCAATCATGGCTCGCCGATGCCCGCTTTTTGCCCCTTTTGACTTTAACCTTATCAAAGAGATGCTCTCTTTTGGCTGGGTCGTGTATATCGGAAACATGGCGTCCTCGCTGCTTCAGCGATACGATTGGATTGTCATAACGAGCCTTGTGGGCACAGAAGGCATCGGCGTCTATAGTCAGGCGACCACATTTTCGGATAAGGTTACTTTGATTGGCGGTTCGCTCGAGCGCGCCACGTATGAGCCCGCCATTAATGCGGATAAAAATTACGCCCCGATCCTCATCAGAAAAGTCTTTCGCTATAATCTTTATGTCAACATCCTCGGGGCAGTTCTAATGTATGCCTTTGGAAGCGTTTGCATCAGAACCTTTTTGAGCGAGCAATTCATGGGAAGCCTCTTTCCGCTCAAACTCCTTCTCCTCTCTGTGGTTTTTATGAGCTGTAGCCGTATCTTGGCAATATACTTCACCGCCCATCTGAAAAAGCCGTCCATTCCCGGCATCATCAACTGGATTGTGCTGCCCATCAGCATTGGGTTTTGCTATCTTCTGACAAAAATAGGAGGCATCAACGGAGCCAGCGTGGCGGTGGCAACAATTTATTTCATCCATGCCGGCATCTTTTTCGGCGTTTTTAAATTCAAGAACCCATCCATCAATATAGCCGGTTTCTTTCTGCCAGAGCCCGGCGATGTTGAATATTTGAAAAACAAAATTTTTAGGAGAGTAAAATAAAATGTTATTATGGCGCGGCGCATTTTTATTCTCTCTCGCTTTATCGGCGGTCGCCGCCAATCCGCAAATTTCCTTTGATGCGGACGGCGCATTTCAGCGCCTCCCCAAAGGCTTAAAACAAATCTGGCTCGCCGAAAAAGAGGCGCGCTTTACCCGCCATCCCAATACCTTCGCGTGGATTTCCGATGTCGAGCATGTGACTTGTGAAAAAACAAACGAAATCTTTCTCGCCGACGCCGACCCGCCCTATTACCTTTGCGGCGCAACCATTCCCGCCGGGACTTTTTTTGAACTCTTTTCCTATCATTGGTTTGTCACAAAGGAAAAAGACCTACTCGGCGAACGGATTAATTATAAACTCATCGCCCGTAATGATAACCCTTCGGATGTTGTTCTTGAATTGGAGGGCATCGGAACAACACGGAGCTGGGATCATCATATCGCATGGGAAAAAGCGTTCAGGGGAGATGGACGCCGCATCATCAGAATCAAACCCGGCGAGACCGTAGCATTGTGGGAGGAACGCCGCATCGTTGAGGAATTCCCGTGGAGCGGAATATTACTCGGACGCTCTTCCGGCGACCTCTGGGTCTGCGATTACTGTTGGCTCGGCGAAAAAGACCCGGGCATCCAAAATGCCCGCCCCATGCCAGACCTTTCACTCCCGCCGGTTCTCAATCCTTCTTTTTCGCGCGGAACAGCCCAGTGGAACGGCGCAACCATTGACCTTTTTCCTATGGCGCGCACAGCATCTGGGCGGATGGCGCTTTCTCAAATCAAAAAAGGCGTCTATTCCTTTGCCATCGCCGATTCGCCCGGTGGACCGCTGGGCAAACCCTGCCGCTATGCCGTTGTGCCCAAGTCCTTTGAGGCGGATGTTATGAACGTGCTGGATCCTGTCAGTCAAAAAAGCCACCTCTTTTTCGGCGGCAATTATCCCGTTATGTATAAATTGCCCCTTGCTCTGGCAAATGACAGCGCTTCCACAAAAACGGTCTCCATCTTTGTTAGCTCCAACGATAAATACAATGTGGACACACTGGCGGGCATCTGGTTTCAAGGCAAAATGACGATGCGCCGCGTTCCTATTGTGGGGAAAAAAAAGCATTGGAAGGTAATCGCTATTACGCTTCCAGCCGGTCAAATCCTCGATGAAGAAATAACCATCGTCCCCATCGGCAGCCGCTGGGGCGGCATGGTCGTTTCCTTTGCGATTCAATAATCACACAATGACGGATGCAAAACAAGGAAATAGATTCGCCAAAAGATGGCGTATCATTCGGGAATATTTAAACTCCATCGAAATTTCATGGTCTAATAAAATCAGCCCACCCATTATACGGTTAAAAATCTCTTCCTCGCATTGCTCTTTAATTCTCTTTGCATCAAAAAGTTCTTTAAGCCATTCGCGATCTTTTGCGTTGATAGGAGGGTTGCTCAATATTTGGGATATCCGTTTTTTGTTTTCCGATTTTTCCTTGTTGATTAACAAAAAATGAGGAAAGGTGATTCTATTAATGGCGCCGTCGTCAATCTCCGTCCAAAAATCATTGAGGTCATCCTGAATCTGATAGGCATAGCCAAAATCGAAGCCGACCATATCTATATAATTAAGGAGATAATTAGCTCCCGAATTCAGAATAACGCCCAATTTCAACGGGCAGCAAAAAGTGTATTCGGCTGATTTGTAACCATAAAAAAAGTCAATGTTTTCGCGGCGAATGCGCTCGGGATGATGAGAAAAATTCATTTCGGCATATTGACCGATAATGGTTATCATTGCTGTATTTAAAATCAAACTCATTGCCTTGTTAATCAAATCCCGCTCCAACTTCGATTCGTGAATCAGCCACAAAGAGTATGTATAAAGGAGGTCTCCCGCCAGAAGGGCGTAATCGCTGCCCGTCAGATTGGGAGGGAGAGTGCGGAGCATAGATTTTTGAAAACGGTGCGGGAGCGAGAGCTTTCCGCGCCGACGCGCAGACTTGTCAATAAGATCGTCATGGGCAAGGGCGCAATGATGCAGCAGCTCCAACGCCACCGCTATCTGGTAAATATCAGAGTTCAATTTACCCCCGAACCCAAGATAAGAAATCAAAAACATAAGCGGGCGTATTCGTTTTCCTCCTTTTAAAACAAAAGGATTAATAATTTTTTCCCAATTATTTAAGCGGGTATCCCGGTGAAAGGCATCCAAATGCTTATTCAATTCACGCTCAAAACGTTCGTTGATTTTTTTAAGAGTTGTCATATTTTTATCCTTTCATAAAGATTCTGATAAGATATATTACTCCAAAAAATAGATACGCCTGTGCTGTTTTTATGTCAATCGTTTTTATCTCCGCCGTTCTCCTATTCAATATACCCAGTGCATTTTTAATGAACAGGGGCAGCGGCAAAAACGCAAACGCCAACCAAGGAAATAAATGCTCCTTAATGCCAACAAGGATAAGAGCTAAATACGCCGCCGCAATCAAAGCCGCATAGCCCCAGCGCGCCCGCTTCCAGCCCAGCCGAATAGCAAGCGTTTTCAGCCCGCGCCGCGCATCGCCCTCAAAATCACGCAGATTGTTCCCATACATGATAGCCGCCACCAAAAACCCAAGCGGCAGCGAATAGAGGGCAATCTCAATATTCACCCGCCCCGTAATCCCCATGAACGACGCCATCGCAAGAAACGGTCCCATTAGAAAAAAAACGCATACCTCGCCCCATCCGCGATATTTATATGCAATCGGCGGCGCCGTGTAAAAAAAACCTCCCAACGCGCCGATTATGCCAAAAGCAATCAGCCGCATTCCTTGCTTGATTACTAAAGGAATCCCCGCCGCCATCGCACACGCAAATAAAAATATCGCATTGCGATAAACCTTTTTTGGCGTCAAAAGACCTTTCGTTAAAACCCATGTTGTGGAATCCGAACCTTTCTCATCAACACCGTTGAAATAATCATAATAATCATTGATGAGATTTGTTCCCGCATGAAAAAGAACCGCAGATAAAAGGGTTAAAAAAAGATAAAAATAACTAAACGCAATTTCCAGCCGAAAGGCAACTGCCGACGCAAGAAGGACAGGTATAATCGAACTGGGAAACGCGTAGGCGCGCAGAATATAAAACCACTTCTTCACATTTTATCCAGCTTATTATCCGCCTTAAGAACCGTCAATCAACCGGTCAACTGAAAAGCTGCCCGCCCCCTTGACCATATAAAAAAATGAGGCAAAAAGATAAAAAAGCGCCAGCTCCCTTACGGCAAAAGCCGCGCCCTTATGCGCCACAAATGACGCAACCAACATTGTGCAAAGTATCAAAAAAGCCGAAATCGTTGTGAAAAGTCCCAACGCCAAAAACATCCCCCCGAAAAACTCGCCAAAGGCAGCCATGAAGCCCCAAAAGGTTGGCGCAAAGTTCAAACCGATTTTCCCAACGGTTTTCCCTATCGCCTCCCAACCTTTCGGACCGGCAAATATCTTGCTAAACCCGTGCGAGGAAATACCTGCTCCAACAAAAATTCTCAAAATGAGCAAACCAATATTCCTGTCTTCCGACGTAACAAATAAATATTTAAGCGGACCTTTCATAACCATGCCCTCCTCGTTATAAGGTAAGTGAAAATTGAAAAAACCTCCGCCGATTTGTCCAGTTAAAATTGCGATACCCGCACATGAAATAATGCATCCTCAGCCCCAACCGCCCGCATACCGGGATTTTCCCAAAAACCACGCCCACGCTGTCGTCAATCAGCGGAATTACCCAACCCAAATCCACAGCCCGAAATGGTTTGAGACGTTTGCTGCGAATGCTCCTGACGATATTATCCCCCGCGCGCGCCCCTGAATAAATCGCAAAATTCACCGCCTTGCGCAAATATCCGCCCCCGCACGCCATCGCCGCTGAATCGCCCGCTGCAAACACGCCATCATATTGAGGCGCCCGCAGGCATTCATCCACTACAATTCTCCCATCAGCCAACAAATCCATTTTTCCGATTATTTGGGGTATTGCAAATTTTGTCCCTGCCGTCCAGCAAAAGAAAACATCCTCGAATTCTGCCCCTGAATGCAAACGAACATTGCGCCCGTCAAAAACCTCAATGAAATCATTCAGTTTCAAGTCGAACTTCATCCGCTTGATATACCGCCGAATGCGCTCTTTTTGCGATGATGATAAAAAAGGGAGAAAGTCCGGCGCGCGTTCCGCCAGCGTAATCCGCAGCGTCTTTTGTGATTTTTGCGCGGCAAAGGAAAGATTGCCCGCCAGTTCCAGTGCCGTATATCCCGCACCGGATAAAACCAGATGCGGATGCGGCGCACGATAAAGATAACCGGCAAAATCTTCCCTAATGCGCTCCGCTTCGGTAAGCGTCGTCAGTGTGTATAACCGCTCAAGGCTTTGGTTGAACCCGTAAAAATTCGATGTCGAACCGGCGGCAAATAGCAGATAATCAAAGCAATATTGATTTTTTTCTGTTTTAATAAAACGGTTTTCAAGATCTACAAGGCAGACATTTTCGTTTTTGAATTCAATCCCTTCGGGTAAAAGCCGCGCAATCTCCTCTTTAAGAAATTGAGGCGGCATGCGACCTCCCGCCGCATCCGGCAGCGAGGGAAGCATTGTGGAGTATGAATTTTTATCAAAGAGAAAAACTTGATGATTTCCTTGCAACACCGCCAGTTTCCGCGCTGCCGCCAGTCCAGCAAATCCGCCGCCGAGAATGATAATCACCATCCAAAAACTCTTGCCAGATGTTAAAAAAATAATATCTCCCTCACGCCACACGCGTCAAGAATGATTCATGTTGCCTTGATTTTTCAAAATAAAGAAAAAAATAAATGTGTCCGTTGGAAGTTGAAAAATGGAAGGAGGCGGGGGAATTTTGGGCATGGTTTGCCGCACGCGCCGCCAGCGCGAAAAAAAGTCCAGCGATTGAATATATGCGCCTACAAACCCAGACACCCTACCAGCCTTTCTGCCAGCGCCAAACCGCCAAAAGCCGTCGTGTTTTCCTCCTAAATATTTATCATGATTGCGCGCGCATGCTATGATTGGCTCTTATTCACCATCGGAGATCCTTTCTTTAAAGGGTTTGTTGATTTACTCCTCAATAGAATGGAATCTCCGGTGGGCAGCACTATTAACAAATTGCAACTATTTTGAAGAATCAGGGATACTCTGATGCGAAAGATGCGTTAATCAAGACGCTTGGAGTCTAAATTCATTATAAACCCATCTGTTTAATTAACTCATAGGCATTATTCCATCATTATCAACCAGACAAGGTCAGCCACATCCACCTTGCCATCGCCGTTGATATCTCCATCCAAAGCGCCTGTTTTGCCAGTCAGGAAGTCTGTGAAATCCTGGCGCGTTAAGATTTTCGGCAATACATGTATAGCGCCATCTGTTTTCTCAATCTCGCTATACCAGTCAAAACTGTCGCCATACTGCCCCTTAAGTTTTACCTCGTTCAGAGTTATGGCGATGTCTGACGGCGCAGGCGCGCTATAAGATACCCGGAACTTGAGAATAACAAGGCTTCCGCTGCCGCCAGTTATCGCATTTTGTGTGCTCATGCTGACTTTGGCGTATCCGCTCCCGTATGAAACCGTCTTTTGGAACCCGCCGGTTATTGACCCAACATTGATTGAATCAAGAACAAGCGTGGAGCGATCGGATGGATAGCCGATTGTTACGTCAAACCCACTTAACCCCGTAGCGTCATTGACCTCAACAGGCAGAAATACATATCCTCCGGGCGATGTCTGTCCCTCGCCAATTTGAATAAATATTGGCTGCCTGCTTGAAAGAACAGTTCGCAATGTCCAATCCTTTTCTTCCTTGTCACCCTTGCCTTTTCTCTCCTGCGGCGGGTTGATCGGCAATCCCACAGACAAGCGCTGAATCATCAAAGCGTCAGCGCTGTCAATAACACCATCCCCATTGATGTCTCCTGACTGCATCTGGCAATCTGTCGGAGTGATCAACCCAACCGCTATTTTCAATGCAAGAATCACATCGGCGCTATCCACCACCTGATCTCCATTCAAATCGCCCTGCATACACTCTATGCTAATGCAAAGAAGTCCGGTGTCGCTGTAATCCACGGGGAGGCGAGCCGGAACAGTGTCATAAAATTTCACTTCCCCAAGATTAAGAAGCCCGCATTCGCCTTGAGCGGCGTCTGGTTTCAGATATAGATAAATGTCAAACAGATGCCCCTCGCCGCGCAACGTATCAGCCTGCCCAATGGATGAAATCCGAATTTTGCCCGGTTCTGTGGTGTTGGCGAGAAATGAAACTTGCGAGGTCACTGCCGTTCGCTCGATCCTTATGCCTGTGGTAACAGCATCCACATTCGCGGGGTTGTATCTAAAATCAATGTCTATTCCCCATGGGTTGATTCCCGCGGCATTATCAACGTTGATCGGGATACGCGCCCAGGTTCCCTGTTTACTGGAAACATCTGGCAGGGATACAACAACCATTCCCGAAAGGGCGCGGACCGGTCCCGCCGGGGCGCTCTCATTCCCATCCCGATCAACCGCCGTAACTTTGTAATAATACTCAACGCCTGACGCTGTGCTTGTGTCTTTATATGAAGTCTCGGTTATCAATGATGCGTTGATTTTCGTAAAATCGCCCGATAAAGAAGTATGGCGATAGACATTATATCCAGCCAGATCCGACTCTGTATTGGGATTCCATCGCACAAGGGTTTGAGCCGCACCCGAAAGAGCGGTCAAGCCCGTCGGAGGCATCGGCGTTGTCGGCTCAAGTCTTATATTCATCAACATAGGAGCCGTGAATCCCCGAATCTGCTTCGATTCATAGCCCGCCTTACTGAATTTTATCCTGAGAGATGTGGTATTATCAGGCGCGGCGACTGTATAGATTCCGGAGGTGCTCGTTGAATCGCTATCAACCAATGCCCCGGATACGTCGCCAAATAATTCAACAAGGACATCCCCCAGAGCGTTTCCCGTTCTAATGTCCTTGACGGTTCCTCTGACCTCCGGAAGCGGAGTGCGGTTATTCACGCTGAAAATATCGGTTTCCGACTCCTCGCTGTATAAATCACCATCAAATGCCTTGATTTTGAACCTGACAAAATTCTCCGCCTGATTGAGGATGTCAGCCTGACTGTTCCAGACAAATGTGTGAAAAATGCCGCCCGGCATGGATTCCAAATTATATTGCCCATCCCCGCCAATCCCCATGGTCGCTGGAACATAATTCGCGCCGCCATCCACACTGAACCAGACTTCAAGATTCACCCGATCGGACTGGGCATCTTTGACAATATAATTGATGCCGACAAGACCGCTGACCTCACCTTCCGGTGTCATAACTTGCACAATCGGAGCCGTATTCTCAGGAACCGGCGTCGGAGTTACCGTTGGGATTGGCGTATGTGTCGCTGTCGGTGTTGGCGTAGGCGTAGGAGTATTCGTTGGAGTTGGTGTGGGAGTAGGTGTCGGAGTTTCAGTCGGCGTTGGTGTCGCTGTCGGCGTTGGCGTAGGCGTAGGAGTATTCGTTGGAGTGGGAGTGGGAGTAGGTGTCGGTGTTGGAGTCGGCGTGGGTATCCAATCTGGATCATATTCGTATGCTCCCATATCAAAACCAGCGCCCTTAGGACGCGTTACACCGAGTATATCATATTCCGGCGCGCCTACGGATGTCCCAGCGTCAATACAGGGAGAACCCTGCTGTAACCGGAAAACCCATTTTGCTGGGTCATCGCCGGATACATTGACAAACATAGGATCAACAGCAATATTGCCCTTGCCTACTGACCCACCGCCGAAACAACTATACTTAACCTCACCTCCGGATTTTTCAATGTCTGCATTATTATTACCCCATGCTATGCAATTGGTCACTGTGCCGGAATTACCAATCCCGCCGCCGTTATTATTATAGACCGTGCAGTTGGTCACCGTGCCGGAATTACCGATCCCACGGCCGTTATTATTATAGACCGTGCAGTTGGTCACCGTGCCGTAAAAGTTACCAATGCCGCCGCCGTCGCTCCATGATGTGCTGTTTCCATAGACTGTGCAGTTGGTCACCGTGCCTCTGTTACAAATTCCTCCGTATCTAATTGCGCTGTTATTATAGACTGTGCAGTTGGTCACCGTGCCCCAGTTATAAATCCCGCCGCAGCGGTCATTATGAGGATCCGGGCCGTAGGATTCCCATGCGGTGTTATTATAAACTGTGCAGTTGGTCACCGTACCTTTTTCGTTGTTATAAATCCCGCCGCCGTATCTTGATTTCCCTCTTGTAATATGGAAGCCGCCCAAAACTCCTGAGTTTTTGACGCACCGGCGAGTATCTTCTCCAGCTATGATTGTTGGATGTGCGGAAATGTTCCGTTGTGAAAGCTGCGATTCCGTTCCCGCAAAGCCGCCATAAAGTGCAACATCTTCGCTATTAACAACGGTTTTAGATTCTGCATAGGTCCCTTCTGCGACCCAGACTTCATCGCCTGGTTTTACCTTTTCTGTTGCCTTTACAATTGTTTTTAAGGCGGCGTCCCATGATTCCCCCGAATTTGAATCGTTGCCGGTGGTTTTCACATAATACCGCGCCGCAAAGGCATTCGCCGCAACCAGACACAGGAATACAATACCCAGAAAATATTTGCACTTCATTACAATTCTCCGTGTAGAATTAAGTATTAGATTAATAAGTTTACAATCTACAATATATAAAATGACATTAGGTTAGTTGTATATGATTGATGAAAAATGAACGCAAGCAAAATCGTCATATAGAACACAAAAAAACACACTTATTCAAGCAAGGAATGAAAAAAGCGTGAGGGGCAATTTATGCATGTTCCGTTAATATGGCACAGACGCAGAAACCCAAAAAATACTATATCATCCGTGCCACTTAAAAACACTTTGTAAGTTTGTTGCATTTCCGAAATGTAAGTTTAATATAAGTCCACCGTGTTTTTTTCGCCCTTTTTTCGCCTTTTCACTTTTTTTAAGCCTCTTCAAGCCGCCGCGCTCCGAGCCAATAAATATAAGCCTTAGCGCCCTATTGGAAAATCAAAAAACGTTTTGAGTTTGGAAATATAAGGGTTAGAACGGAATGCAAAAAAATCAAATACGCGGAAAGCCTTGATAATGCTGGCTCTCCGCGTGATATTTTTGGCGGGCCTAAGAGGAGTTGAACCCCTAACCTTCTGATCCGTAGTCAGACGCTCTATCCATTTGAGCTATAGGCCCTTGAATTTTTTTTAGGCGAATGTTTGTTTATCAAAAAACAAAAGCAGTTTAAAACTCAATCTTCTAATGACCCCAGATGTCAACCAAAATTTTCAGATAAATATAATCATTTGTTCTTGCAATCCATTTTTCATCCATTTAAGTTTTCAGTTCCTTTTTTGACGGATACGGCGTTTCTTTGTTAAATTTTTTATATATGGAGGGTATCGCAAAATGGCTCTTGTCACTCTGAAACAGATTCTGGATGAGGCGGAAAAAGGCGGCTACGGCGTCGGCGCCTTTAACGTCAATAACATGGAGCAAATCCAGGGCATCTTTAACGCGGCGCAGGAACTGGAAAGTCCGCTCATTATTCAGGCGAGCTTTAATGCCGTCAAATATGCGGGGCTTAAGTTCCTCCAAGCGCTCATGAAAGCTGCCGTTGAAACCTATCCAGACGTTCCCGTGGCGCTGCATCTTGACCATGGTCCGGATTTTGATCGCTGCAAAACCTGCATCGAACTCGGTTTTACGTCCGTCATGATTGACGGCAGTCTTGACTATTCGAGCAAGGAAAAAAAGAAACCTGCCCGTTCCTTCGAGGAAAATGTGCGCGTGACCAAAGAGGTCGTGGATTACGCCCACTCTTTTGGCGTGAGCGTGGAAGGCGAGCTCGGAACATTAGGCGGCGTTGAGGATGATGCCGCGGCTGCCAAGGTCATGTTCACCGACCCCGACCAAGCGGTTGAATTTGTGAAACAGACCGGCGTGGACTGCCTTGCGGTTGCCATCGGCACCAGCCACGGCGCTTACAAATTCAAGGAAAAACCGATCATTGATATTGACCGCGTCAAAACCATCCACAGCAAAATTCCCGAAATCCCGCTTGTTATGCACGGCTCTTCTTCCGTTCCCGCCGAGCTGACCGACAAGCTCAACAATTATATTGTTGTTTCCAAAGGCAAGGACGACCAAGGCGGTCCTTTCATTGATTTCCTCGGCAAAAAATATTTCATTGACCGCGACTATAGCATTGCTAAAGACCTTGTGTATGACCTTTTCTTTAAAAACCGTTTGAAAAAGACAATGGGCGTGCCCATCGAAAGCATTCAAATGGGGATCATGAACGGCGTGCGCAAGATTAACGTGGACACGGACGGTCGTTTGATGATTACAACAGCTGTTCTGGATGTTTTGCATGCGAAACCTGAAAAATTCGACCCGCGCGATTATCTCACTCCTGCGCGCGATGCCGTTTATAACATGGTCAAGGGCAAGATTCTCGCCTTCGGCAGTGCTGGACATGCCAAAGATTACAAACCGAAAACGCTCGCTCAGATGAAAAAATTCTACGAGTCAACGTAATTGCGTCGGTCTTAACAGCACTGGTTATTCAAGGCGGGGTTAATTCCCCGCCTTTTTTTATTTGGCGAGGGTTTTCAGTTCAGAAAGCAGACTTTCCATGCTGTCATAACGAGCGGAAGGTTTTTTCTCAAGGCATTTCATAATGACCTGTTCAATCTTTGGATCCGTGCCTCGCATCGGCGGCGGTGTTGTGAAAATATGATGATATGCAATGTTGCCGGTGCGAAAGGGAGGGGCGCCCATAAACATCTCATAAAGCACAACCCCAAGCGAATAAATATCAGAAGCGGGGCTAACCTGCTTGCCCTCGTTTTGTTCCGGCGACATGTAAAGAGGTGTTCCGATGATGATGTCGGATGAAATATCGCCCGCCTCTTCCAGAAATGTGGCAATCCCAAAATCCGTCAATTTGCAAACCTTGTCAGCGGTGAGAAGGATGTTGGCAGGTTTGATATCCCTGTGAAGAATGCCAAGGGCATGCGCCGCTGAAAGGGCGGAGGCGATTTGAATGCCGTATTCTATCGCTTCGGATGGCTGAAGCCTTTTTTGCGAGGCGATCAGTTTTTTCAAATCTCCTCCATCCACGTATTCCATCGAGATGTATTTTCTGCCGGCTTCCTCGCCGATATCGTGAATGCGAACTATATTCTGATGGGAAAGGCGGCGTGTGGATTTAACCTCAAGGCGAAAGCGTGACTGCGCATCCTCATCTTCTGAAAATTTCTCAGAAAGGATTTTGAGCGCCACCACCTCGTCCAGCTCGCGGTCATAGGCGCGGAAAACCACGCCCATAGTGCCGCGCCCCACCTCCTCCATGAGTTCGAACCGCTCCTGAGCGCGCTGGCTGAGCTGTTGCATGATATCATCCCGCAGTCTTCCCATCCCAAATTTTTTCCGAACCTCAGCGCGAAGGGCGTTCACCTGCTGATAAACATCCTTAAAGGCGATGTCTGCGGCAAGAATCTGATTGAAGACTTCAATCGTTTTTTGCGGATCCCCCGAAGCATAGAATTGCTCTCCCAGCTGATATAGGAGTTCTTTGACTTCGTCGGACATGTCCAGACGCAGGAAGTATTGATACGCCAGACCAAGTTCGCCCTTTTTGAAAAAGCATTTGCCGATGGTCAAAACAGCCTCGCGCGATTCCTTGTCCTTGTTGAGAATCTGCTGATATGCCTTGATGGCTTTATCGTATTCCTCCAACTCAAAATAAAGATTTGCCGTTTTATAAAGCATGGGCAGCGGCGGGTCGCGGAACATAGCAATGTATGCCTCGTAGCATTCCGCCAGTTCAAAAAGGACGTTGGGATTTTGCGGGTCAATATTTCGCGCCTTCTCCAAATCCTCCACCGCCTCTTCAAAATCTCCTAAAATCTTTAGAAGAACTCCGCGCTCTACCAATGTGCGGACATGGCGGGGTTGCTGTTGAAGTATTCGATTGTATCCTTCCGCCAAGTCGCCGCAGTAGCGCGTATAGCTCGTGGAAAGCTGGCTGAATTCATCAAGGGCTTCCTCAATTCTATCATCCTCGATTAGGTAATATCCCAGTTTGATGTGAAGTTCCGGCTTCCAAATTTCTGAATCCTGCAGTTCGAAAAGATGGTTGATGACATTATCAAGGGCGGCGGGTTGATTCTGAATGAACCGGTCAAGAACGACGCCGCCTTGTTGCGTTTCGCCGATTTTGAATAAATAATCGGCAAGGAAAAAATGCAAATCTTTATCGCGAGGGTCGCTGGCGATTGCCTTTTGAATCAACGCGACGTTATCTTTGTCAATTCGCCGCAGATGCATATAACTATGGGCAAGATTTTTTATTATGGTTGTTTTGTCCGTGATGGTCTGGAGAATTTTTTCGTAGGTTTCCGCCGCGCGTTCATAATTTCCAGCAAATTCATAACAGCGCGCAACTCCGCCCAAGATTTGCAAATCGTCGGGGTTCATTTGAAGGGCGTTAATGAAAACGCCCAGCGTTGCCAAATTGTAATTCTGTTGGTGTGAATAGATTAACGCCAGAGCGTAACAAAGGCGGGGATCGTCCTGCCTCTTGCGTTGCATCTTTTCAATAAAATTAGTTATACGATCCCCCGTTTCCGTAGTGGTTTTCAGGCATTGGATAAGAAAATCGAGCGCTTCATTATCCTCGGGATTTAACTTTAACTGCTCTTCGCAATAAAGGAATGCCGATTTAGTATCCCCTTTGAACATTTTTGCGCGCAGGATGCGGCGGCGCGCCTCCTGATTGTTCGGCTCCATAGCCGCCAAAGCCTGATAAATCTCAACCGCCTCGTCCGAATAAGAATCTTCGTCAAAATAATAATCAGCAAGGCGTCGGACAAGCTTGTGGCTTTTATCGCCCAAACGCCAAGCGCAGCGCAAGATTTCACGCCCGTCGGCAATAACCTTGTTTGTGGAAAGGATATGGTGGGCGATTCTCATACAGGCGCCGGTGCAATTTTTTTGTATCGGGAGTTTTTTTCCCTTTGATGCAAAAACGCCGCAATCGCACCGGCAGATGCGGAAAATCTCAATATCATAACGAAAGGCGCTTTCCTCGTCGCCGCGAACCCGATAATAATTCGAAAGGAGCGTTAAAAGGTCGGTATTGAATTTGTCATAAGGCAGAGCGGAAAGATAAACTTTCGAGGCAAAGTCATCCATTCGTTTTTCTTTTTGATAGATTTCACTCAACTCAAGCGCAACCGTTTTGACGTTCGGCTTTTTCTCAAAGGTTTTTTCCAGAAGAAGACGCCGCAGACCATCATCCAATTCTGTCAGATACCGCTTGATTCTTTTATCATCCATTTGCGACAGACAGTCCGCCGCATAGCCCATAGCCGTTTCTTCTTCTGAATAAAAACGGAGATGCTTGAGCGCCTCATTCAGCCCGTTCTCATATTCATTGGCGTAAAGATAATACCGGCATAGCCCCAACCGCGCAAACCTGTTTTTAGGAAGCACGTTAAGCGAATCTTTGAATATCTTCACAGATGCCGGAGTTTGCTTTTTTAAATTATAAAAATACTGGCAGATTAGATTGTGAATCTTTTCGTTGCGCGAACCAAGATGAATCGCCTCCTTGTAAACCTTCAGCGCCTCTTCATCCGTCCGACCGTATTCGCAATAGCCGCTGGCAAGGGGGATGATGAAACTTTTGGATAAGGGGTTGATGCCTCTGAGAATCTCATAGATTTCAATAACCTTCGCCCATGTTTGGTTGTTCACATGGTAACGCCCGAGCAGTTCATAATAACGCGCTTTTTCCGATGGATGGAGCCCGGGGGTTACCACATATTTTTCATAAAGGGCGATCGCCTGACTGGAAAGGGAGCCAACTTCTGCAAAATGATTAGCCAAGAGTGAAACAATTTGTTTATTTTCGGGGTGGCGTTGAAGATAGGCAACAAAGAATACCGCCGTATCTTCATTAATTAGATTATGCGCCATCAGCTGCTGAATTAAAAAGTCGTTGATTTCCGCATCTTCCGGAAATTCCTGAGATAAACTTTTTAGGATGCTGATGCCCTCATCCAACCGCTGTGTATCAATGAATCCGCGCGCAAGCAGCAATCGCGCATTGCGGTCGTAAGGCTCATAAGCGAGGAAATACTCATAAACCTCCATCGCCTCTTGATCCGTGCGCTCCTTATCCATGTATGCCTTGGCAAGGATTTTGATGGCAGTCGCGTTCGGCTCATCAGCGCGGATTATCTCCCGATAAACGGAAAGGGCGTCCTCATCGGATTTGCCCATCTCGGCGTAAATATCGCCAAGACAGAGCAGCGAATTCTGATATTGCGATTGGATGAATGCCCAATCCCCGTCCAGATGCGCGCCCCAGCGGCGGGATTCCTCCAATTCTCTGAATTTTTTGATAATACGTTCATAAGTCATCATCAACGGAACGGATTCATTGTTTTCTTTGTAACACTCCACAAGCAGGGCAAGCATCTGAAAGTTTTCCGGCTCAGCGTTTGAAAGCTTTTGATAGTAATGAATGGCTTTTTTATCTTTGGCATCGCGCGAGCGCAGGAATCCTACGATTGTTTGAAGCAGCCTTTTTTCGTTCTGATAAAGCTCGAAAGCCTTGTAGTAGATTTCCATCGGGTCAATCTTGATGGATTCATATTCCATCGCCAGCTGGTCAAGAAGGGAATAAGCATCGTTATCTTGCGCCATATCCATCTTTTTTGCAAATTGCTTGAGGGTGTCGCCCAGAATCATCTCCCGCTGACGGGGATCGGTTATATCCCTGTTGAACGTCGTCTTCATCCGCGTGATGATGTTGGAGGCTATCTTCATCTATCCAAAACTCAATTCGAATGAAAATTTCTTAACCATATATTATATCACGATTTTCGAAATTTCAAAAACCAATCGTATTATAATTATATACAATGTCAATATTTTTTTATGAGCCTTTTAGCGCTGCCGGTCATTTTTTGGCAATGCAAATCAACGATACACCGATTGGAAGATTCATCCGCTCCAAAAGCATGCCCTCCATTTCCAGAACGCGTATCAGCGCCGCATTGATGAAATTCGGCAATATAATAATATGCGTCTTCGGACTCTGGTCGGTCGGCTTGAAACGTCGAAACACCTTCTGAACGATACGAAATGCCAAAATAGGGAAGTAGGTGAACGTTATCAGAAACGAATATTTTTCCAATGTAAAACCATTGCCGGCTATCAACTTTCGGAAACCGCTGTGAGAATACCGCCGGAAATGATGAAGCGCCTCGTCGTGGCTGCTCCAGAGATACTGGTGCGCGGGAACGGTTGCAAGCAGATAACCCCCCGGCTTCAATATGCGGTATATATCCCTAACGAGCGACACGTCGTCCTTTACATGCTCAAACAAGTCCAGCGCCAGCACAAGATCAAGAGAGGAATCGGCAATAGGCAGCTGGCTCACGTCCCCGCTGATAAGATTATCCAGCCCCCTTTTCTTGCAGAAGGAAAGAGCCTGATGCGAAAAATCTAGCCCCAAAGCGGTGGCGCGTCCGTTCAACTCTTCAAGAATCAACCCCGTGCCGCAGCCGATATCCAGCGCCCGCGCCTTGCCCCCCTTCAAGAGCCCAAACCGCTCAATCATACGGAACAAAATCTTTTTGCGCCCCTGAAACCACCAATAAGTGTTTTCCTGCGCATACATTTTGCTGTATTCTTCAGGATTCATTCCGCTCCCTAACGACGCCATGTGCATGAAAAGGTATAATCCTTTATCAATCCCCGCTATTGTCAATCCTAAAATCATAAAAGTTCGGCATTCCCGCCTCGCGATTCAATACGAAACGCGGTTCACCCCAGCTAACCCGTTTCGTGTATAAATGATATTTAAGGAAGTCTGCTCGATAAAACAATTGACCAAACAGGGCACAAGTATTATAGAAAAAATATATTATCCTGCATAAAGGAGTGGTAGATTTGGGAGACATTTCAATGTTCTGGCAATGAACAGTGCCATCAACTATGACGTATATATGTTGTAAAACTTCGACACAAAATGGACGATGTGAGCGGTTCTAATCCGGCGATTGAAGCTATGTTATATGATGCAGTGAAATGGGTGGCATTAATAGTTCGGATTTTTTGGAATATGAAGATCTTTAAAAAAATGAGATCAATAGCAGAATTTGACATATTATATTACAATTTTTCCCTCATTATACGAAGCAAAATTGAAAGGGGTTTCAATGTTCTCATTACTGAATCGATTCCTCATACGTATATTTGTGGACTCATCATGGCCCTATGTTTTTTGGCATTGTCATCGCTTGCCAGAACGTTCCTTTAAGATAACGGGGCGTCAGTTTCATATCTGTGCACGATGCACCGGTATTGTCTTTGGATTTTCTTTCGTTCCCTTTGTTATGCTTATAGGATGCATGACGATTCCATTATCGATTGCAATGATTGCGATGCTTCTATTTGATGCAATGACCCAATTACTTGGTTGGCGTAAGTCCAATAATGTTCTACGACTCATTACGGGAATCTTTGTCGGTTCATTTGTCCCGGCGGCAATTCTTAATTTATTATGGAGAAGTATTCATTAATGACAGAAATAATTACTCTTCAATACCCCAACAATGCTTCAGGGCAGCAACAAAAAGTCCAAGCGTTACGACAATATCTCGCGAAAGGATGGACAGTCGTATCGGAAACAGTCACCCCAGGGCATTTTAAGGGGGGCAATGCGTGCTGTCTCACGGTATCTGGTTTCGCCTGCTGTGGTCTTTTTGGCGCCCCTCTTGGCCTTATAGCAGGGCGTACAGACGGTATTATTACTGTTACATTACAGAGGGATAAGAATGACCTTATTGAAAAACGTGCAAAAATACGTGCAGATATTATTGAGGCGGAAAACTCACAAGATTGGGAGAGCATGAAAGAATTATGTGAAAGTTTTCTTTCTTTCAATCCAGATGACAAAATTATTGAAAAAAAATTAGATCAAGCATGTAGGCAAAATTTGGCTATACCTTTGCGTCAAAAAGCTAAAGATGCCCACGAATCTGGAAACTTGCGTGCTGCGGAACTGTATTTTGCGCAATGTCTTGAGATAATTCCTGATGACAAAGAAATTAAAGAATCTCGAGATCAAACGCTTGTGAAAATTGAACAACTGAAAAATGGAATGAAAAAACAATTATTGTTTTTTCTCTATCAAGAAAAACCAGAAGACGCGCTTTCCTCAGCAGAAAACATCCCATACTGGCTACAGCAGGAAAAGGAGGTCGCGGAAGTACTCAAAGCTGCAAGGTTATACAATAATGCCAAGACGGCTTATAATTTAGGAAACTTTCGTGATATGGAGCAGTATTTTGCACAATATCTTGAAATTATACCTCAGGACAAAAAAGCTCAAGAATCCCGCAATCAAATACTCATGGAGATTGGTCGCCTTAAATCGGAAACAAAAACCCATCTTATATCTTTTCTTGAACAAGAGCAAATCGAGGAAGCACTTTCATACGTGGAATATATCCCATATTGGTTAAGATCGGAAAAGGATGTTTCAGATATTCTTACGGCATTAGAGTTTTTGCAGAAGGCGAAGGAGGCCCGTTATACAAAAAACCTTCGAATGATGGTCCAATATCTTGATCAATATCTTGAAATCCTGCCAAATGATAAAAAAGCTCAGGAATTGCAGAAAAAAACAATCACTAAAATTGAAGAACTGAAGGTGGATACAATAAATAATTTCATGGCTTATCTTGCACAGATGCGTCCGGATGAAGTTATATCCTCAACTGAACATATATTATATTGGTTAAGGCAAGAAAAGGAGGTGGCGGATATTATAGAAGTGTCATATAATCTTATCGAAGCCAATAATGCTATGAAAAAAGGGAAATGGACATTGGCGATAAAAAAAATGAAGCAATGTATGAATTTCCCAAACTGTGCTTGGGTTAATGAATGGATTAATTATAGCGAAAAAAATCTCAAAGATGTTCGCCGTGCAGTAAAGATGTTTTTTATTATATTCAGTAGTATCGTTGTCCCTATTGGATTGATAGCAATTTTTCTTGCTCATATTTACATGAGTCCCGCCCTTTTTTCTGTAGGAATAATATTGTTATTCGGAGGTGTCGTCCTTTTCCCCCAACAATTTTTTATTCCTATTCTTATAAAAAGTTCACTAAAGATAGGGGATTTTAAAAGCTTTCTCCCCTTAGATGGCGTTAAGCGCAACTCTTTGTATAATTCGAATAAAACATAAAGACCTTATGGAGATATTTTAATCATTCTGTTCGAGATACTATTTTCGAAAAAAAGGTTCTGGAAAAATCGAAAAGCTCCCTTGCAATCCCGTCACTAACAAATGAGATTCTCCTTGTTCAATCGCCAGAATAGGAGGTTGTTCCCATGAACGTTTTGCCAATAGGACCTGAACGTATTTCAACGCCGGAGCAACTGGCGCGGTAATTCGACGTCATGCGCCGATGGAAAAAATGATTGCAGTAGTTTCGCCGTACGATTCAAAACGATAAAATAAATAACGATCGTCTGTTTTGCCCAAGTTTTCGTTCGATATTTTGCTGAACTCTTAATAGAAACCAAAAACCAGACGTTCAAAGATAGGTTGCTCAACAATGCAAAAACGTTTGGAAAAACAGAATACCATCCGATAATCTCATGGGTTATGATTGGAGCAAGAAAACCCACTATGATGAAATCCTCGAATGCCAGTCTACGGCTGGCGGCGATAAACGATAGACGCGCCTTTTGTAATTTAATTTTCAATCATCCCTTATATCCCATCTTCTGCAGAATCTCATCCGCAACCTCGTAATCGTTGAAATGGAGAGTTTTGTCTTTCAGCGTCTGGGTGCTTTCGTGCCCTTTGCCAGCCACAATCACAAGGTCGCCCGGTTTGGCAATCTCAATGGCGCGTTTGATGGCTTCATAACGGTCATAGACAATCTCAAAATTTTCGCTTTTCTGATTCTTTACGCCTGCAACAATGTCGTTCATAATCTGCGAAGGGTCTTCCGTGCGGGGATTATCCTCTGTGATGATGAAATAGTCGCAGTTTGCCTCCACAATGGCAGCCATCTGCGGACGCTTGGAGCGGTCTCGGTCGCCGCCGCATCCAAAGACTGTGATGATTCGGCTGGGATTCATGGCGCGCGCGGCGTTCATAACCTTCTCCATGCCGTCGGGGGTGTGGGCGTAGTCAATGATAACGGAGAACTTCTGTCCGCGCTCCACAGGTTGGAAACGCCCCGCCACAACAATGTTTTTCTCCAGCCCTGTCTTGATTTCCTCGAGCGTTATCGGCTGATTTAAAATGCCCGCCACAGCGCCGAGCATGTTGTAAAGGTTGAATTCGCCGCGGAGTTTTGCCTTGATGTCAATCTCGCCTTTGGGAGTCACAAGGCGGAAATCTGTGCCGCCAGCATGGAGGACGTAATCCTTCGCTGTCACATCGCTTGGATTTTTCAAGCCATAGCGAACAACCTTTGCCCGCGCGGCTTTAATGAAATAATCCGCCGAGGGGTCGTCCATATTAACCGCCATAAACTTATCCTCGTTCAAGGTTTTGACCCATTTCAATTTAGCGTTCCGATATTCATCCATTGTTATATGGAAGTCGAGGTGGTCCTGCGTAAAATTCGTCCAGATACCCGCCTCGTAGTCAATACCCGCCACACGGAAAAACTCCACCCCGTGCGAAGAAACCTCCATTGCGCAGTAATCGAGCTTTTCCTCCAACATGTGCGTGAAAATCTCCTGCAGGTCCGGCGGCTCGGGCGTAGTGTCTTTTGATTTGCAGATGCGCCCGTTGATTTTGTAATAAAGCGTGCCAATCAACCCCACGCGGTATTTGGTCATCATGATGCTTTCGATGATATGCGTTGTAGTCGTCTTGCCATTTGTGCCGGTGATGCCGATGAGTTTGAACTTGCGCGATGGATGATTGTAAAATTCGCCCGCCACCAACGCCAACGCGCGGCGCGACGAAGGCACAACAATCTTGACGATATTATCCGGCACAGGCATATCGTTCTGGAGCATCACAGCCACGGCTCCCGCCTTGATGGCGTCGTTCACAAAAGGATGCCCATCCGGAATCTCAATTTTATCCAATTGAGTATAAATATCAATGGCAACATAGAGAAATCCCGGTTTGACGCGCAGCGGGTCATAGACCACGCCGGCGATTTCGGGATCCTGGCTGCCGGTGATTTTCTTATCAGCCAGCACGGATAATAACTTGCTTAATTTCACGTTAGCCTCTCCTTGATTTGAGGTATTGTTTAAAAAACGTAGAACTTTTTGCAAACGCCCTTTGTGAGCGTCAAGAACAAATAATTATTCGTCCAAACGCTTTGTTCAATTGACAATTTCCCAGAAATAGATTGACACGTTGTTAAAATATTGTTCAGAGTTATTGTAAAGTTTGTTTGGTATTTTGATTAATCTCGCAGAGTTTTTGCGGAGTGTTACTGATAATGAAAAGACATCATTGCTTATAGAGGGGAAATGCTCAAGGCTCTATCCCCCATAAATCATAAAAAACAAATATGGATAAAAAGGCAATGGAGTTAAAAATCGGTGAGATATTAATTGAAAAATTCGAGATTATTGAGAAACTCGGTCAGGGCGGTCAGGGTTCTGTTTATAAAGTAAAAGAGATAAACACAGGCACTTATACAGCGATTAAAATTGTCCCCGATGAAATATACCACGATGAAAAATCGCGGGACAGGCTGCTTAAGGAATTCAATCTTTCCAGCAGATTAACGCATAGCAATATTGTCAAACCTCTATATTTTCATGCCCAATCAAGCCCCCGCTTTATCGTCATGGAATACATTGATGGAGGAACGCTTTCTCAAATCCAAAACCGCCTTGAAAACCGTGTTTTCATAGTTCACCGAGCTATTCAGATTGTTCGAAAAATAGCAGAAGCCCTTGATTATGCCCATAAATATGGCGTTGTCCATCGCGATGTTAAGCCTCAAAATATTTTGCTCGGAGCTGCAGATGAAGTCAAAGTTACCGATTTTGGAATTGCAGATGAAATTAGAACTGCCACAACCCGCACGCTTTCAAGACCTCTAACATCCGGAACTCTTCCTTATATGTCTCCCGAGCAATATAAGACCGGCAAATGCGATGAAAGAACAGATATTTTTGCTTTGGGGGTCGTATTATATGAAATGCTTTCCGGCGATCCCCCTTATCCCTCAACCGGTCTTTGCTCTCTTCATCCAACGATAAAGGCGCCGCCCATTCAATCGCTTTCTAAAAAGCAAATGGATGTGATTTATAAAGCTCTGGAGTATGATAAGGATAAAAGATTTAATACTTGTTTGGATTTCATCAATGCTTTTGAATCGGCGAGCATTCCCGTCCAAAAGAAAAAACCTATTGGATTAATTGTGCCGGGAATTCTCATAGCACTTTTGGCAATAATTTTATTTTGGAGAGTCATCGTTCCGGCTGGTTCTGCTCGTCTTGATGAAACCATCGAGTCTCTTTCAAGGGATATCGCAAGAGATATTCCTTCAAATAAAATAGAAACAGCCGCGATTCTCAACTTTCAGAATGAAAATGGCAAACGATTTTCTGGTTGTTCAATGGTGCAATTAAAAATTGAAACATCTCGAGTATTTTCAAATAAATTAATCTTTGTTGAACGCAAGCGTGCCAGACAAATCTGGGAAGAACAAAAATTTCAGATGTCAGATTTGTTTGATCCGGAAAAAACAAAAAAAATTGGCAAGGCTATTGGAGCGGATAAACTCATGTATGGGACGATTGTCAAAGAAGGGGCTGATGTCTCGATTTACGTTTCACTGACTGATATAGAAACCTATACAAAACAAAATTACTCAGTGAAAATTCCAATTAATGACCTGCCAAAGAATTTTTTTGATGCAATATCGGCGGAGGTCTCATCAAAAATTAATACGCCGGAAGGTCCTGAAAAAACAGAGGTATTAATAGCGCCAAGAGTTTCTAATAGGCTTTATGCGCCAGATCAAACCAAAACGCGTTCAACGCCGATAATCGTTGTGGGGACGCCGGTAAGTATAATTCCAACAGAAGAAAGTAAATATGAATCCAAGAACAACTCGCCGCCCCCATCATTGCCAATAAAAGAATCCAACACAATAAATATCCCCGCCTCTTTACCAGTCCCACCGCAGTATCACCCGAGATCTAATGTTGAGAAATTTGATTTAGGAAGTGGCGATTATCTTGAAATGGTTTATATAAAGGGCGGCGAATTTGAAATGGGTTCATCAGAAACGGAAACAGCAGCATTAGAAGATGAACATCCTCTTCATAAGGTGATTTTATCGGACTATTTTATTGGAAAATACGAGGTGACGCGAAAACAATTTCAATTATTTGTTAATGAAACAGGATATATAACAGACGCGGAGAGAGGCACAAAAACAGAGGGAAAGGGATCTATGATATTTCCCGGTTTTTACAACGATCCTTCAATCAATTGGAGAAATCCGGGTTTTGAACAGGGAGATAATCATCCAGTAACTTGTGTTTCATGGAACGATGCCCAAAAATTTTGCGAGTGGCTTTCAAAAAAAACTAATAAATCTTTTTGCCTCCCATCGGAGGCTCAATGGGAATATGCTTGCAGAGCCGGCTCCAACACTTTCTTTTTCAGAGAAACAATGGAGGCGGGACATGGGCTTATAAACTTTTTGGATATGTCAACAGCCAAACGATACAATCTATTGTTTTATCCGTATTCCGATAAATTTGAGAGCACTGCTCCAGTTGGCAGTTTTAAGCCCAATGATTTTGGATTATATGATATGGCGGGAAACGTTTTTGAATGGTGTTTTGATTGGTATGATAGCAAAGCCTATGAAAAAGCGGCGAATAAAAATACTTTCGGTCCAGTTAATGGTAAAGAAAAAGTTTATAGAGGGGGAGGTTGGTTTTCAACATTACTTGAATGCCGTCCGGCGCGTAGGAGAAGCATTGAACCCCAAAGAAGATCTTCATGGATAGGTTTTCGCGTGGCTCGATTAGTTAATTCACAAACAAGTTCGAACTCTATTCAAAATGAGATGATTCCTTTGTCTCAAATTCAACCCAAGCCTTTTCAAACAGAAAACCCGGCTAATATTAACTCGACGCCTTCTCCTACGCCACTTAATATCCCCAAAACCGGAACAGTTCGAAAAGTTGACTTGGGTGATGGAATAATTCTTGAGATGGTTTACATTCCAAGCGGGACTTATGATATGGGTTGCAATGATGGCGAACCCGATGAACGCCCCGTTCATATGATTTCGGTTGATGGCTTTTGGATTGGGAAATATGAAGTTACCCAAGAGCAATATAAGGCAGTGATGGGTACAAATCCGAGTCATTTCAAAGGAGTAAATAACCCAGTGGAAATGGTCAGTTGGTATGATGCGATGGAGTTCTGTAAAAAATTGTCTCAAAAAACAAGGATGAATTTCACATTACCAAGCGAGGCGCAGTGGGAATATGCATGTCGCGCGAGAACGCAAACGCGTTTTTCTTTTGGTGATAACGTTGGGGATTTGTGGAAATATGGAAATTATTGTGATGCCTCCAATACTAGTGGTTTTTCGTGGAAGGATAAGGCGCATAACGATGGCAATGATAAAACATCGCCTGTGGGATCGTATAGACCAAATTCATTCGGATTATACGACATGCACGGAAATGTCTGGGAGTGGTGTCTGGACTTTTACGATGAGGGATTTTACAGGACACAAGCAGCGAGTCGGAGAAACCCTATCAATAACAACCAAAGTAAAAAACGTGTCCTGCGTAGCGGCTCTTGGTTCCATGAGTGGTGGGGCTGTCGCTCTACTGATCGTATTTGCTACCCTCCCGATGCTCGAATAGATTACAATGGTTTTCGGGTTGTTTCTTCCTCCCTCTGAGGGGTTTTTGAAAACGGGGCTCTTGGTAAATTGAAGAGGGAGGCGCAGGGCAAAAATTTTTGGATATGCCAACGCTTTATCCGACATCATCCACAAAACAATTGACAGCAATCATTAAAACCGTCAAACCCGCATGATTGTTTTATAGTCAATAAAGTAGATTTGAAAAAAGTTTTATTTTTTTGAAGGAGGGTTTTTGCGTCATGCGCAAACAGAATATCTCAACCCCAAGGCTTTCTCTTTTCATCCCGCTTCTTGTTTGTTTATTTGTTATTGTTTATGCCTTGCAGGTTTTTTGCGATACTGCTCAAAAGGAACCAGACGCTGTCCCGCAAAAAAATCCCGCCATCGAATCCGGCAAATTGAAAGTTCAAAAAATTTCCGATAAACGCGATTTGATTCAAGGCATCTGGGCTAACGGATATATCGGCGATTATGTCCTCGAAAATGAAAAAATCCGCGTCATCGTTACATCGCCCGAAAGAGAAGGGGTCACCGCAAAAGGAGGCGGACAGATTGTTGACGTATCCCTTAAAGATTATCCGGTTGATTATGTGCGCGGACTTTATGCCCGCATCGGCACGCAGCCCGAAACAACCTATTACGACCGCTATGCCAACGTGGGGCTGGGCGTCGAAACAGATTATTCCTATCGGCATGCAACGATTCAAACCGTCGGGCTCCCCGATAACGCCGCCTCGCTTATTGTCTCCGGCAAGTCCGAAGGCAGCCACAAATTTGAGATTACTACCGAATACACAATCAAACCGAATAAACCTGTGATTGAAATCACCACCACCGTTAACAATCTTTCCACTGGAACGCTTGAAAGCCTGACCCTCGGCGAAAAGGTGGACTGGGGAGCCTGCAGCACCTTTATTGGCGGCGCGGGCGTCATCGAATACGGCGGCGAGCAAAAACATGATGAGGTGGAATGGTTTGCCGGTTTTATTGATAACTTCAGCGCCGGTCTGACGCAGAAGAAAGGTTTGATAAACGGATTGTTCAGCCCATCCGCAGCCACAATCAATTATGACAAAGTGTCCATCAAACCCGGCGCTAAGGCTTCTTACACACGCTATCTGGTCATCTCGGATAAACGCCTCTCAGGCGTCTCCGATTTTGCCTATGAAACGCGCGAGTCAAAATTCGGTTTTGTCGCCGGCAAGGTGGTTGACCCCGAAACGAAGCAACCCGTGCCGGATGTGGATGTGAGGATTATTGTTTCCAAAAAAGGTAATAAGGATTACACTCCTGCGCGTCCTTTAACTAAAGGCAGCTCCGATGCAGAAGGCAGTTTTGAAATGACCCTGCCAGAGGGTGTTTATTTTGTTCAGGGCAGGGCTTTCTCCCGCCGAACCGCCAAAGACCCTTTCAGTTTCACAATCAACGACGGCGATACTTACGGTCTGGAAATTAAAGCCTCCCGCTCAAGCGTCCTGAAGTTCACATGCACAGATGCGGATACAGGCACATCCATTCCTTGCAAGCTGACCTTTATCCCTGTTCCGCCCACGCCGATGTTTGACCGCGGTCCCGGCAACGAACTTTACGCCCGCAATGTTTATTATTCCGCCACCGGCAGCGAATCTCTGGATGTCCCAGCCGGTCATTACAAGGTCATATTCAGCCGCGGCATCGAATACGATACCTATGAAGAAGAGATTACCATCGCCTTCACTAAAGAAAATATTATCAACGCCGCATTAAAACGCGTCATAGACACCAAAGGTTTAATCTGCGCCGACATCGGCGTCCGCACCAACCGCTCCTATGACTGCTTTGTTTCCCCGGAGGATCGCATCGTCGCTGCGGCAGGCGAGGGCGTTGAATATATCGTCTCCGGCGATTCCAATTCCGCTACCGATTTATCAGAAGCCGCAAAAAAGGTTAAACTCGAAAACATCGTCAAAACGGGCATCGGTAAAAAAATCGAATACATGGGCGAAAAAAGTCTCGGACATATTCTCGTCTGGCCCCTTGATGCCAAAGGCGCCGCTGCTGCCGCCAAAAATGATGAACTTGATTCCCAAAACCCGCGCGACCTCATGAAAGCCCTGCGCTCAAAATATCCCGGCTCCTTCATTCAAGTCAACCGTCCGCTCTTTCCAGTGGAAGGCTATTTCACAAATTTCGGATATGACCATAAAACGAAACCCTTTATCGAGGAGAAAGACTTCTCTTATGATTTCGACCTGTTGGAAGTTATCGAAGGCAAACGCATCGGAGGGGCAAAGGAAAATATCCAACTCTTCTTTGATACCCGGCTCAAAGGATATGGGAAGATAATGCCCATCGGCGGAAGCTTCAGCCATGCCACTTGGGGAGAAGAGGTCGGATATCCCCGAATTTATGTGGCATCATCCAGCGATAATCCCGCGGCAATCAGCGAACGCGAAATCGCCGAGAACATCAAAAAAGGCAATTTCCAGATTACCAACGGACCCATCATCAAATTCACCGTCAACAACATGCCTCCCGGTTCATTCATCAAAGATACGGACGGCTCTGTGGATTGCCATCTTGAAGTTTTTGCCGCGCCTTGGGTTCCGCTTTCCTATATTGACATCAACATGGACGGCATCTTCCTGCGGCGAATTATTCTCCCGCCATCAAAGGAAATCAAACGCTTCCCGCGCCCATCAGCGCCTGAAGGCTCTGAAAAATTCCCTGTTAAAATAACCAAAGATAGCATCATAAACGTTATCGCGGCGGGCGTGGAGCGCGAGACCCTTTCCCCTGTGGTCTCAAGTTATCCCCTCTCTGAAGGGCTTTCCTCCATTGCCATCACAGCGCCGATTGTCATAGATTTTGATGGCAACGGCAAATACGATCCCCCGACTGCCGAGCAGATAGGGAATTAATAAACAAATAAACAACCCTAACTTTCTAAAACATCAGGTAGAAAAATATTTGTAAAATATTAGTATATACTACCTTGACAACTCTTTTTTCATTGTGAGATTATTCTCATTGATTTATTCGTATTGTTATTTGAGAATACATTTTTTGAACGATACGAATAAAAAAAATTTGTAAAAGGAGGCAGGAAATGAGTCTGAAAAAAAGTTTGATGGGTTTCACGCTGATTGAGCTCCTCATAGTTGTCGCCATCATTGCCATCCTCGCCGCTATAGCCGTCCCTAATTTTCTGGAAGCTCAAGTGCGCTCTAAGGTCTCGCGCGTCAAGGCGGATATGAGATCTTTGGCTACGGCTTTTGAATCATACCATACGGATAATCAAAAGTATCCCGTTGGCGTGGGTTATCCTGAAGGGTATGTCCGTTATCGGCTGACCCGTATTACAACCCCTGTGGCTTATATCTCAACCCTTCCCGGCGACCCGTTCACGGATGTTAATCCCGCATTAGGCGGACAGGCGGGCGACAAACCGAGCTTTATTTACCTGCTGGACAAATATCATCCATGGGATTATTATTATGCCTCTGACCCCGGTTTCCGCCTCTGCGTCCCCAATGGAAGCATCAAATGGGTGCTCATTTCTCAGGGTCCTGTTAAACTTGCCACAACATGGATAACGTGGATTCCTTATGATCCAACCAACGGTACCGTTAGCAATGGTATTATAGTTAAAGCGGGTCCATGACGTTTTTGAAATCGCGGGAAAAAAGAAAAGCGGATAGAGAATTCTATCCGCTTTATTTTTTGTCTAATCAACAAGCCAGAATATTAATACATCTCCCAATTCTGAATGGTTGAATAGCCATCGCGAGGCAGATTGAATGTGCTTGGTGTCAAAACGGCGTCGCTTAAGCAAACAGCGTCAATCCATCCTGCCATGCCGCGGTTTGCTCCGTTCGAGGGCCAAGCGCCGATCCACCAGTCATTCTGTGTGGAATTCCCGCCCCAGTTGGGATTGGCTTTTCCACTGCTGACGCCGTCAACAAAAAACTCGGCTTCATTTGTAGCTGCCTTATAAGTGAATGCCATATGATACCATTGATTGGGTGTCATAATGGGTCCGTTAATATTAACCTCGCCAGCTCCGCCGTTTCCGCTCAAGCAAAGTTGAACCTTGCCATCGCCGCCGATAATTTCGATGGGCCAAATGCGGATTTCCCAGTTGGCGCCTTCATTAGCTATCTGGGCAGTTCCAAATACATCCTGCAGCGAATATTCGCATCCATCAACAGGATCCGAATTTGATCCAATTTTGGCAACCATGCAAATGACTTCAGCGGTAAAATCCCCAGTCATGGACCAACTTTGTTCTTTGGAGATATAATACCCAATATGCTGCTGGGAATCGGCGGGAGTGCCCAAGCAGGTAAAGAAAGCGTTGCCGCCTTGAAATCCTGCCGTGGGGGGAATTACGATATCAGGGAAATTACCCGTATGGACTCCCGGATCGGGCTGCAAATCGCCATAATCGCGCCACGCTCCGCCTCCCAGATAAGCGGGAAATGTTTTGGACACAATAGATGTGCCAACGTCATTAACGCCTAGCGTATAATCGGCAAGGTCCGCCACTGGGTCAATATCGAAATTCAACCTCCAGATAAGCGCCGCATTTGCGGAAAAAGCCAGGCCCAAAACAAAAAGAACACATGCAAAAGTAATATACCTTTTCATCTCTTACCTCCTAAATAATTTTTTGATGATTTCTCATTCTGAACATCTGTCTTGCATTTATCACCTTCTTTCAAAAACAAAATTTATTTGTTCGCCATCAATTTCACCTAACTTTATCATTGAGCATCCTTCTTATTAAATTTGATGTCAAGCTATTTGTATATATTTATTTCATTTTTTTAATCGGAATTCTGTTGCCTTGCCTGTTTCCGATGTTTAACACTCGATATTAATTATTGAAACGGAGAGAGACTAATTTGAAATCGCTTTTTTCATCTCAAGGGCATTGGTTCAAAGGTATGCTGCATACGCATACCACAGAAAGCGACGGCTGGCTTTCGCCGGAGCGTGTTCTGAAAGCTTACAAAAATATGGGGTTTGATTTCGTCTGCCTGACCGACCATTGGAAGGTCACGCCCAAACCTGAAAAAGCGCCGGAAGGTGTTTTGTATATCCCGGGTGTGGAACTGGACGGCGGCGCCACAGAAGCAGGTAATTTTCACCTTGTCGGTATTGACGTCCGCGATAGCGCCGCGTTCAAGCCTATCAAACCAAACAAGGAATATTCTGCGCGCGAACTTTTAGAACTGCTCAGAGCGGAAAACGGTCTCGTTGCGCTGGCTCATCCCTCTTGGAACGGCGTCACCTGCGCGGACGCCGCCGATATTGCCGACGACCTTTTTGCCATGGAAGTCTGGAACAGCGGCTGCGATGTGGAAATCGGACGCGGACTCGCAGACGTCCAATGGGACGACCTCCTTTCCCGCAACCACAAAATCAAGGGCATCGCTGTGGACGATGCTCATCGCTATTACATTGATTCTGGCAGAGGCTGGGTCATGGTTAAAGCTGAAACACTCTCGCGCCAAGCCATCCGCGCCGCCCTTGAAAAAGGCGAATATTACTCATCAACGGGTCCCATCATCCACGACGTCCTCTTAGACGATTCAGCCATCACAATCAAATGCTCTCCCGTGCGGAAGATAGACCTCGTCTCATCGCCGACAAAGGGTCAATCCACGCTCGCCCCGCGCGGCTCCAACCTGACAGAACACACCTTTCTTTTGTCTAATGGAATAGGGCGATATGCGCGCTTGCGCATCATGGACTCCGCCGGCTGCCTCGCATGGACGAATCCGGTATTTTTTAATTAACATGCATGACTTTCGACAAGAAGTCGGGGATGTGAAGATTCAACCAAGGATATCCCATCACCCGATAAAATAATCTTGATGATTTCTCTCATGAGTCAAAAAAAACCAGATCCGCTTTTGGCGGTTCACCATCTTTAACCCTTTTGCGATTTGTCCAATTCGCACTGAACCGAGACGATTTGATATTATTCTGCTGTGCTGGAATTTATTTTCTTCATGAAAAGGTTTTAAATATTATTCGATTACAGAAACCGTTCCCCGACCTGCCCTGCCGGGGTTGGCGCCTTCGTCGCGGGTGCCGAGGTCTCCTTCGTAAAGAGAGTCAATAAGCGAGCCGCGTTTTTTGATGGCTATGAGCGTGTCAACAATTTTGTCTTCAAGGAAATTCTCATATTCGTCGGCGCGCGATGTCGGCTGGAACGATGCCTGCCCCAAAAAACGGAGCATTGTTCGAATGGCGTTGAATGAATCCACCCGCGATGAAATCACAATCGGTCCGCGGCTATATGATTCATCAGTCGAGGCGACTGTGACAAGGTCGGTATCCAGCGCGGCGCATAAGCCTGCGTGCAGCGCAGTTGTTGTTGCCGATTGGCAGCGGTCGTCCTCGTGCGTGAAAAATCCAACCGGCTCGCCGGGCCAAATTGGCGCGTGAACTATCTTCCTCAACACCCGCGCCTTTGCCACGTTGTAATCAATCCAGTTGTTATCCATCTGACCGTTCACCATCGCATAAGGGGAGTAGCAAAAAAGCGGTTTCATGATGGGGCGCGCCCCCAGCTTTTTGCCCAGCATCAGCGTGATTAACATACCCGTCAGGCATTTGTATGTCGGGATGCCGCTCAACTCATCGTTGGACGGCATATCGAACGGAAAGCCGCCTTTGACGTTCTGACTCATGGCGTAGATGGCGTCCACAAGGAGACGCTCCGGGTCGGTGCCTGCATTAAGCGAGCCATAAATCGGATTAATCTTTCCAAAGTCCGCGCCGACGGCGCGGGCGTAAAGCGCCGCCTCGGGCGTATTGAGCCCGCGATGATAGCGCACCTGAAAATAAAGGTTCGGACGCAGCCGCTCTTTCACGAGTTTGATGTTGTCAAGCGTTGGGATCGTGCCGTCTTCTTCATGTGTTATAGGACCCGAAAGAAGCCCCTCGTGCCGCGCCACCCAAGAGGGACAAATGAAAATCGTGCCGTCAACGCCCCATTCGGCGGCGATGCGGTTGTGCATGACGTCCATGACGGGGCAGCCGCTGCCGGTGAAAAAGATGATGAGCGGACGCCGGCGGTTGTGGTGCATCGGGCGCGTGATGCCGCTATCCGGCGCGGCGTCCAGTTCTTTGATTTCCTCTGGCAGGAGACGGCGAGTCCCAGCCATGAATTTTCCTTCTTTGTAAAAAGCGGCGACCTGCTCGCCGCAAAGTTTCAGATAATCCCCAAGCAGACGTTCCTGCTCTGCGCCGTCTTGCGACTCAAGCATCTGCTCGCGAATCTGCGCGCGCTGGATACCGGGAGATGTTCGCTTTGATGCCCATTCAAGAGTCTGCTCGCAAATCTCGTTCAGCAAATCCTCAATCTGTTTGTATCGGAAAAGATACGAATAATGCGCGGTCACATCGTATTTGCTGGTGCGGAAAGCGCTCTGTTTTTGGATTGCATCGCGGTTTTCCACATACGCCAGCGCCTGTTCCGGCGTGGAGTTGGCGTCGAAGCCTTTGTCAAAGCCGAGTTCGGCGGCAAGTTGCGGCGTCACAGCTTTCCCGCCGATGACAATCTTTGATTTCTTGCGCACACCCGCCGCGTCCAGCAAATCAATCAAAGTCGTCAACAGTTCCGCCACGCCGTAGCCCATCGTGCGGCTGACCATCACAAAATCATAATCATCTTGTGTCGCCTTTTTAACGATTTCCTCAACAGGCAAATCCGGCGGCAAAAGGACGGTTTTATGCCCCGCGTCATCCAGCGCCCGCCGAATCATCCGAATGCCAACATCATGCACCGGATCAAACGGAACCATGAGACATTTGAATTTCATTATTCTAGTCCTGTTTGAATAATAGCCCTTCGATAATCTCGTGAACATGAGCAAAGTCGAATGGCGAATTACGAATTTCGAATTACAAATTAATGAATCAAATTAAATGTAAAGTTTCTTAATTCATAAACTTTAATTGGCTATTCCGCCACACCCGCATGTCAAGATTAAAAATGAAATGAGCCAAAAGGGGAGCGGTTCAAGGAGAGCCATCGCCGAGGCATTCGCCCTGCTCGCGCGTTCAGGAAAAGGCGTGAACAAACGAGACGATGCCTCCCATGGCTCAGACCAACCAGCCAAGCGTCCAGCGAAGCATGCGCATCACACAGTGCCGCTTACGATCGGGCGGAAAAAATAATCGCAGGAGCCTTCTTAAATATAATTAGCGTGTGTTAACTAAATTGTCTCTCTATCTCTAATCCAGCACGTGAATATTTTTCTTTGCGCAGATTTCTTTTAACTCTTTGGGCCAAACGGAAACGGTTACCTCGCCCAGATGCGCCGCGCGCAGGAGATACATGAACGTCCGCGCCTGCCCGATGCCGCCGCCGATGCTCAGCGGGATGCGGTCGTTGATGATGGATTGATGATAGGGGAGTTTCAGAAAATCCTCTTGCCCTGCCATCTTGAGCTGAATCTTAAGCGTGTCTTTGGTCACACGAATTCCCATAGACGTCAGCTCGTGGCGGCGTTTTGTCACAGGATTCCAGACCAGAATGTCGCCATTCAACCCGTGATACTGTTCGCCGTTTTTGACAATAGTCTCCGTTGCCCAATCGTCGTAATCCGCGGCGCGCATCTCATGGGGATAGCCATCTTTCAGAGGCCAGCCGATGCCTATGATAAAAAGGGCGGGCGCATATTCCTGTATGACGCGCGTCTCACGCTGCTTGCGGGGCAGATCCGGATACATGTCCAGAAGTTCCTCCGCATGGAGAAACTTCAGCTCCTCCGGAATTGGCGGATATTTGGAATTCTTAAGCTGGGGATACATCTCCTGAGCGATGAGCCCTGCGCCCCGAATCACCTTCCATAATTTCCGGACAACATCTTTCAGGAAATCAACTGTTCGTTCTTCTTTGGTAATTGCCCGTTCCCAGTCCCATTGATCAACATAGGCGCTATGGTCATGATCGAGAAAGTAGTCCTTACGCACAGCCCTCATATCCGTGCAAATGCCTTCGCCGATTTTGCATCCGAATTGAGCAAGCGCCATACGTTTCCACTTTGTGGCGGCTTGAACCACCTGCGCGCAGATGGGCTTTTGCAGTCCCAGCCCGCAGGGGAATTCAACCGGCGTGCGCGAGCCGTCGCGGTCCAGATAATCATTCACGCCGCTTTCCTTGTCCACAATCAGCGGAACCTGAACCATCTGCAGATTCAGCTCCTTGCAAAGATTGGCTTCGATATAATTTTTGATAGCAAAAACAGCCCTCATTCTCTCCATGGGAGTCAGAATTGCTTGATAATCATCCGGCAAGTCATGGACGAGTTTTTTATAATCGCCGATTCCCGGTCCTGCTAAATCTGCTTTTTTGTCTAACATAAAAGCCTCTCCTCTCTTTTCATCAAAGCTGGGAATTTGTTTTCGGATTTTCATCCAACAAGATGGTGTATCTATGAATTAACAAGACATGCGTCAATGATAAATTAGTGGGAAAATAATCACAAATTTGATGAATGTTGTTCTAAATTAGCGGCTCAGCAATCTTGCGCGCCGCGACCATAATCTCAATCTCATTCAGAACAAGGGCGCGTCTGCCCCAGTTGCCAGCCGTGCCGCCCCACATGTTCAGGACAGACATGCCTGCCATGCGAAATCTCTCAAATCAAATTATGAAAAGCGAATTGATTTGTTTTAACGCAACGCCCCAATTTCGTAATTCAATTTTGTAATATGCCAGTAGTCGCGTGCTATTTGTTTATTTCTCCCATTGATATTTGTCTCCGGGTTTGAAGACATTCCCGCGAAGGCGGAGACGCGCGCTCATGCCCGTGAATTCCACAGATACGATATCGCCGTCTTTGAAGCCCAGCGCCTTGAGCATCTCCAAACCGATGCCCTTTGCCTCCGCCTCGCTGGAACAAAGAATCGTAGTCTCAATATCAACCGCATCAACAACTCTGTTAAAGATGCTCGCCGATTCTGCCATTTGAACACTCTCCGATTCGATGATTAGATGATTCCCGCATATTCGCCGACTGTTTCAATCAGCAAGAACATCGCCTTCACCATCTTGCGGACGCGCTCGTGAATCAGATTGCCTTTGTTATCCAGCGTCCCCAGCCCGGGAGACATGTAAATGTTGGCGTCATACATAATGGTCGGGATGATGCCCGCCTGCTTCATGCCTTCCTGAAGGATGTTCGAACCCGAATACATATCCTCGATGGAAAAGATTGGATAGCCAATGCCCTTTCCGTCCCACGCCTTTTCATAATTAATTTCAATCGCGCAAGAGTTGTAATCTTTATTGATGATGAAATTTTTGCGTATCGCCATCGGAACGGTTTTTGCCTCCTCGACGACGATGGCATAGAATTCATCCACAGGTTTTTTCAGAAGGGCGGGTTTCTCAAGGATGGCGCGCAGGGCGGCAACCATGCCTGAAAGCGCCTCTTTACCCGGATCAATAATAACATAAGCCGCCTTGCCGTAGCTGGAGGTTGTCCCGCTGCGGGCGCCGTGCATACCGAGCGCGCGTCGAATTTGCGTGACCGGCTCTTCCTTGCCGATGATGAGCCCGGATGTCGGGCTGCAGCTTGCCTTGTCCATCGAATAAAGCATTACATCCGCGCCGTTTTTACGGATGTCATTGCCGATGAATGGCACGCCCCATGCGTTGTCAACGATGTAGGGGATGTTGAATTTTTTCGCTAATTTGGCAAGGTTCGTCTGAAGCTTCGGCGCGCCGTTTTTGTCTTTCACGCCATAGCCATAACCGGGCGTCGTGTAGCCAAGCGAGGTAATGCCAGTTACAAGCGAGGCATGGCGGTTTGCCGTTTCTTCGATAACTGTGATGGATTTGTCCGGGTCAACATCTTTGAGCATCGGGCAGATGGCGTGACGGATGCCGTGCACTTCATATTTTGCTCCTTCGAGGGGCACAAAAATAACATCGGTGTCATTTTGGCGTTTGCCGATAAAGCCAAATTCGCCGGCGGTGCAGCCGCGGTCGGCAAAGATGTCTTTGTATTTGGGCGGAAAGGGACGCCCATATCCTCCCTGATGATGGATATGGCGCTCATAAGGAGCTATGTAGCGGCAGCGATAATTTTCGCCGCGTCCGGAAAAAGGCGGCGTCACAAGCGTGTCGAACGCCACCCACAAACCCGCTTCGCAGGTATTAATCGGACAGCAATCGTATTCATCGCCGTAGTAGCTTTTAATGATGCCGCGGAGTTCATGTGCAAACACTCCGCAGGAAATAACCTTGCGTCCCATCTTGACCATCTCGGCTTCGACGTCGTCGCGGAGGGGTCCATGGCAATCAGAAATCGCCCCGGTGAGACCGATATTATTTTTTTCCTCATCGGTGATATTAAGCGCGGCGGCTTTCTTTTTGAAATCCGCATAAATTTGCAGAATTTTCTTCTGCAAATCTGTATACATCTCATGCTTAAAACGGTATTTGGGTTTTGGCGCCATTTAAAAATCCCCCTTTTTCTGATGTGTTTTTCGATTTAATTAAAGTATAGATGTATTTCGCGGCTTTGAAAATGCAAAGAAAAAATGCAATTAAAAGCCGGTCAAAGGCAAAAAAAGAGAAAAAACTTTTTGACAACCTTAATTTATTTCAATTATACGACATTGAAAATCTGGGGCGATAGATAAATCGCCTCGCCCCTTTTATGAATATTGGGGAAATACTACATCGGGAAAAGGAGTAAAAGTATGCAAAAAAAAGGAAAGTTCGCTTTGGCATTATTGCTGATTGCGGGCATCGCTCTTTTGTGGAGCGGCGCTCTTTGGGCGCAAGAAGCCCCATCAACATCTAAAGAAGTCAAAGACACAAAAGAGCCGATAAAGATTGGCGCGGTTTTAGCCGTCACCGGACCCGCCTCTTGGCTCGGTCAACCGGAAAAAAACACCGGTCTCATGATTGTCGAAGAAATCAATAAAGCTGGCGGTATCAACGGTCGTATGATTGAATTGATTGTCGAAGATGATGAAGGCAATGAAACCAAAGCAGTCAACGCCGTGAACAAATTGATCCTTAAAGACAATGTGGTCGCCATATTCGGTCCTTCCACAACCGGACCAAGTTTGGCTGTGGTTCCCATTGCCGAACGCCATAAAATCCCGCTTATCTCCTGCGCGGCTGCGGCGGCAATCACTGAACCAATTAAGAAATACGTTTTTAAAACCCCGCAAAAAGATTCAGACGCCGCAATCATGATTCTTGACCACATCAAAGCCAAAGGCTATAAAAAAATCGCCGTCATTTCTGAAGCCACCGGTTTTGGAGATCAGGGCAGAAAACAAGTGCTTAAATATGCCGCTATGCCCGAATACGGCATAGAAATCGTGGCGGATGAAACCTATGGTCCCAAGGATACGGATATGACAGCACAGCTTACTAAAATCAAAGAAAAAGGCGCAGAAGCCCTTATCAACTGGTCTATTGTCCCCGCGCAATCCATCGTTTCCCAAAACATGAAACAACTGGAAATGAAAATTCAACTCTATCAAAGCCATGGATTCGGCAACCCCAAATATGTCAAAGCCGCCGGCGATTCTGCAGAAGGCGTTCTTTTCCCTGCCGGACGCCTCCTTGTTGCTGAAGAACTCCCCGAGGACCACCCCCAGAAAAAGGTCCTCGTTGAATACAAGAAACAATATGAGGAAAGATTCAAAGAGGATGTCAGCACATTTGGCGGACACGCCTATGACGCCCTGCATCTAATTATTCAAGCCCTTAAAAAGGTTGACGATCCCACGCGGGATAAAATCCGCGACGAAATCGAAAAAATCTCAGGCTTTGTCGGCACCGCAGGCATCTTCAATTTCACCCCCGAAGACCACACCGGACTGACCAAAGAAGCCTTTGCCATGCTCACAGTCAAAGATGGCAAATTTGCGCTTCACAAAGAATAAACCACTTGACGAAATTATTAAAATGGGGCGGGTCTTGTCCCGCCCCTTTTTTTGTGTTTTTGTGAGAAAACAATTGAAAACTTATTTTCATTTTATTGACAGTATGACTTCTTTTAACGCATAAAATTTTTTTTATCTCATGATTTATGGTTTATGAACGAGAGATTTTTTCAAAATCTAATTTCCGGCGTCTCAATGGGGAGTATTTACGCCCTCGCCGCGCTGGGATTTAATATCATCTACAACGCTACCGGCATTGTCAACCTTGCACAAGGCGAATTTGTTATGCTCGGCGGCATGTTCATGGTCCTTTTCGGCGGAACGCTCGGCGTCCCGCTGGGGTTTGCTATTATTGCATCGGTGTTCGTTGTGACGCTAATAGGCATCATCTTTGAACGGACGTGCATCAACACCCTGAAAAACCCGACGGTGATGGTGCTTGTTATGATAACAGTCGCCGCGTCCATCATCCTCAAAGGCGTTACAATGTTTCTTGCCGGAAAAGAAATTCACACGATGGAATATTTCTCCGGCGGACATGGAACGGTTCCCCTCTGGGGAGGCAAGATTCCCACACAGACCTTTTGGGTTCTGGGCACGTTGGCGGTTGTAGTGAGCGCCCTTGTTATCTTTTTCAATTTCACCCTTGCCGGAAAAGCCATGCGCGCTTGCGCCTTCGACCGAACGGCGGCGCGGCTGATGGGAATTCCCGCTCGGCGCATGGTATTGCTTTCTTTTGGACTTTCATCGGCAATCAGCGCCCTTGCCGGCGCCGTTATCATGCCTATCAGCATGGTGGATTACCAAAGCGGCGCGATGTTTGGCATCAAAGGATTCGGAGCCGCCATACTCGGCGGGCTGGGGCATAACCCCGGAGCGGTTGCAGCGGGGCTTATCCTCGGCATCCTCGAATCGCTCTCGGCGGGTTATATTTCGTCCCATTACAAGGACGCCCTTCCGCTTCTGATTTTATTAATAGTCTTATTTATCAAACCGAGCGGACTATTCGGCAGCGAAGCCGCCGGAAGGTTGAAGAAATTCTAATGATGCGTAAAATCTACATCCCCTATATCATTTTTGCCCTGATTATCCTTCTGATACCTGTTTTTATACACAGTTATTATTATCTGGGCGTCCTGATACAAGCGGGATATTTCAGCCTGATTTGCATGGGGCTTTCGCTGGTTATGGGATATGCGGGGCAAATCTCGCTGGGACATGCGGCGTTTTTCGGTTTGGGCGGATACGCCTCGGCGATTCTGACCGGCGGACATGGCTGGTGCCCATGGCTGGCGATGCTTGCCGCCATGATTATATCCGGCGTTCTGGCGTGGCTCATCGGCAAACCCTCGCTTAAACTCAAAGGGCATTATCTTGCCATGGCAACGCTTGGATTCGGAGAAATTGTGTATATATTTTTCAATGCCGAAATCAGGCTGACCGGCGGTCCATCCGGTTATACTATGGGCGTTATCCCCTATCTGACCATCGGCAACCTGACCATTGATAACGAATTCAAACATTATTTATTAACGTGGGCGATTGTCCTTTTGATTCTGCTTGTGAATCTGCATATCATCCATTCGAGGCTGGGACGGGCTTTGCGCGCCATCCATGCGGATGAAGAAGCGGCTCGCGCTATGGGAGTCCACACCGCCCGCTTTAAAGTTTGGATTTTTGTCCTGAGCGCCGTCTATGCCTCTTTGGCGGGGAGCCTCTACGCCCATAACATCCTCTTTGTTGCACCCGGTCCTTTTGCAGCCATGCATTCAATTCTTTTTGTCACAATGGTTATTGTGGGCGGGATGGGCAGCATCTGGGGCGCTGTTGCCGGCGCGTTGCTCTTAACTATTCTGCCTGAAACGCTGAGAGGTTTTCAGGATTACAACATCCTCATCTATGGCGGCATCCTCCTTTTTATCATGCTCTTCATGTCCGGCGGACTTTTTGGCGGCGGACGCCTCTTCCTTGCATGGCTGAGCCATTTGCGCGGGCGAAAAAAGGAGGTGGCGGATGGCTGAACCTCTCCTGAAAATTCAGGCGCTTAGCAAATGCTTTGGCGGAGTCTCGGCGCTTAATGACGTCTCATTTTTCGTGAAAAGGGGAATTATCAAAGCCATCATCGGACCCAACGGCGCAGGCAAAACCACACTCTTTAACGTTATCGCTGGCAATCTCCAACCCACAACCGGCGCCATTTATTTTGAAGGCAACGATGTAACCCGCTTGTCGGATTATCATATGGCGGGTCTCGGCGTGGCGCGCACCTTCCAGACAACGCGCGTCTTCCACGGCATGACCGTGTTGGAAAATGTCATGATTGGACGCCATACTCACTCCTGCGCGGGTTTTTTCGGCACAGCGTTGCGTCTTCCCGCCATGCGCCGCGAAGAGCAAGACATTGAAGCAGCGGCAAGAAAATCTCTTGAATTTGTGGGGATGGGAGCAAAAGCAAATGCTATGGCGGAGACGCTGCCTTTCCGCGAACAGCGCCTTCTTGAATTTGCCCGCGCCCTTGCCACGCAGCCGCGTCTTCTTCTTGCTGATGAACCAGCCGCCGGATTGAACACCCGCGAAACAAAAGAAATAGCGGCTTTGATTGCCAAAATTCACAAACAGGGCATCACCATTCTTTTGGTCGAACACGATATGTCTCTAGTGATGAACATATCCGATGAAATCCTCGTTCTTGATTTTGGAAGCAAGATAGCCGAAGGAACGGCGCAGGAAGTCCGCCGCAACGAAAAAGTGGTCTCGGTTTATCTCGGCAGGAGGGATAACAGTGCTTAAAGTTCAAAATATCCGCGCCGGGTATGGCAACCTCCTTGTGCTGAAAAATGCCTCCATTCACATCAACGAAGGAGAGATTGTTACGCTCATCGGACCCAACGGCTGCGGAAAATCCACCCTGCTTAAAACCATAGTCAGACTCCTGCCTCTCCAGCATGGCTCGATTATGTTTCAAGGCAAAGAAATCAACCATCTCCCGCCCGAAAAAACTGTCTCGCTTGGAATCGCCCTTGTGCCGGAAGGGCGCCATATCTTTGCGCCCCTTTCGGTGATGGATAACCTTGTGCTAGGAGCTTATACTTGTTTCAGTAAGCTAACATTTCAGGAAGACCTGGAACGTATGTTTGTCCTCTTTCCGCGTTTGAAGGAGCGGCGAAAACAGCTGGCGGGAACCCTTTCGGGCGGCGAACAGCAGATGCTTGCCATCGCCCGCGCCCTCATGTCCCGCCCCCGGCTGCTCCTTTTAGATGAACCTTCAATGGGGCTGGCGCCTCTTATTGTTGAAAACATTTTTGAAACTATTAACAAACTCCGCGCCGAGGGCAAAACAACCATCTGTCTCGTTGAGCAAAACGCCGAAATGGCTCTCGAAATCTCTGACCGCGGCTACGTCCTTGAAACCGGCAAGATTGTATATCAGGGACCCCGCGAGAATTTAATAGAAAACGTCGAGGTCATCCGGGCGTATTTAGGATAAATAATTAATAAAATATTGTGAGGTGCTGCCATGATCTGGAACCGTGAATTCGAATCCATGCCGCGCGAAGATATCCTCCAGATGCAGATTGAACGGCTACAATCCACGCTCAACCGCGCCTATAAAAATGTTCCATATTATAAAAAACTCTTCGATAAACATGATATTATTCCTGAAGAAGTCAACTCACTCAAAGACCTGCGCAAGATACCGTTCACAACAAAGGCGACCCTGCGCGAAAATTATCCCTACGGAATGTTCGCTGTGCCCCTGCGGGAGGTTGTCCGAATCCATTCCTCCTCCGGCACAACAGGCAAACCCACCGTTGTGGGATACACCCGCAACGACCTCAAACATTGGAGCGAACTAATGGCGCGGGTGCTCGCCATGGCAGGCGTCGGAAAAGACGATACCGTTCAGATTGCTTTTGATTACGGACTTTTCACCGGCGGTTTTGGATTTCATTATGGGGCGGAACTCATCGGCGCATCCGTTGTCCCAACTTCCCTTGCCGCGCCGGAAAAGCAGATTCACATCATGCGGGATTACAAAACGACAACCCTTGTCTGTTCGCCCTCGTTTGCCCTCTCCATCGCCGATAAACTCCGCGAGCTTGCTATTAATCCAAATGAACTGACCTTACGCGTCGGAATATTCGGCAGCGAACCTTGGTCGGAAAAAATACGCGCAGCCATACAATCAGCGTTCTACATCGAAGCATACGACACCTATGGACTTTCGGAAATCATGGGTCCCGGTGTTGCCAGCGAGTGCGAAAAGAAAAACGGGCTCCACCTTTTTGAGGATCACTACATCCCGGAAATTATTAACCCTGATACCGGCGAGGTTCTCTCGATGGGAGAAACGGGCGAACTTGTCCTGACAACCATCACAAAAGAAGCTGTGCCGATGATTCGTTACCGCACCGGCGACATCACCAGCATCACTGACGCCCCTTGCGCCTGCCGACGGACATGCGTCCGTCTGAGCCGCATCAACAACCGCACCGATGACGTCATCATCATACACGGCGTGAAGATTCTGCCCGCCCAAATCGGCGCCGTCCTTTCGATGGTCGAACATACTCAACCGCATTATCAGCTTCATATCCAGCGCGAAGGCGGCATGGATGAACTTCAAATCCACGTGGAGATTGCCGAATCTGTGAATATTGACGAAGTCAAAACTCTCATGCGTATTCAGAGCGATATCAAACAACGCATTTTTGCCGAGTTAGGCATCCATGTGGATGTCAAACTTGTGGAGCCCAAAACCCTGCAGGGTAAGGGCGGAAAAATCCAGCGCGTGATTGACAAACGAAGCAACTGACCGGTTAAAATTTCCCATGGGCGAAGGCAATAAAAGGAAACGGATGTTGAGCCTTTTCGGCTGGGTCGCCCTTGCCGCCGCACTCGGCTGTTATGGCTGGTATCAAATTCATCTGCCCCTCAACCGCCTGCATTCCAATGATTTCAAACACATGTATCTCGGCGCAAAAATCATGCGGCAGGGACATAGCCCCTACGATGCCGAGCGGCTCTTGTATGAAGCGCGGGAACACCGCTTCCAAACAATTCTCCCGTATGTTTATCCGCCCTTTACCGGCATTGTTTTAATGCCTCTATCGTATCTGCCGTTTGGGAAGGCGCTCCTTGTCTGGTTTTTCATCAGCCATGTCCTGATGCTGGCGGCGATTAATCTCATTATCTGCTCCGTTTACGGCAGATGGTCGCCTGCGCCGGCGGCGTTTTGGGTTTTTTATGCCGCCCTCTTTTTCCCGCTGACAAGGAACCTCACCGCGGGGCAATTGAACGTCGCCTTGCTTTTCTGTTATGCTTTGATTTGGTATTTTCATGAAAAACAAAAACCTATTGCTGTGGGTTTTGCGACGGCATTCGGGACGATGTTCAAAATTTCCCCCGCCATCCTCTTTTTATATTTCATCTGGAAACGCCAATGGAAAAACCTCCTTTGGGGAGGCGTTTTTACAGCGGGAATCCTCCTCGTTTCCATCGCCTTTGTCGGATGGCAGACCCATCGCGAATTTATCCCCCTTGCCCGACAGATGTCCTTTGGACGCTCCACATGGGAAGAGTATGGACATGATTTTTACCGCCAGCCCTTCAATCAATCGTTCAACTCTTTTTTCCATCATATCATGACAAAAAACCCGCACACAAATCCGCTGCTTAAACTGCCCAAGCCCTATGCGGATAAAATGACCATGCTCGTCTCCCTCATTCTGCTCGTAGCCGTCCTTTATTGCGCGCGCTCAAAAAGCCAATGGAATCTGAGCGATTATCGGGAACAACGCGATTACGCCCTTTTCATCATGCTTTCGCTTTTTTTGCCCAGCCTGTGTTGGGATCACTATTTGGTGCAAATGTTCTACCCGATGATTGTTATCGGTTATGGCGCAGCGCGGCGCGGTTGGCGGCTCATGCTTCCCTTTTTGGCGGCGGCGCTTTATATCCTCGCCATGCCGTTCAATTTCGATAGCGACGCCTTCCGCATGGGACTGGGCATCCTCATGATGTCTATTAAACTATGGGCGGCGCTGTTAATCTTTATTCTGCTTTTGATTTCTGTCAAACACCCTCTCAAAACGGAGGCGGGCGCGCCATGAGCATCGCAGATTTGATAAACGGTCAAAAACCGGAAGGGGTGGAAGAAATAGTTGTGGCGGCGATGCTTTCTGCTGCGCGCCCTTTTTATTTCGCAGGTCTCCAGATTCATAAAACGCTATATCGAAAAGGATGGAAAAAAATTCACAAATTGCCCTGCCGTGTAATCTGCATGGGAAATTTGACATTGGGCGGCAGCGGCAAAACACCCGCAACCATCATGGCGACGCAAATGCTCTGCGATTTTGGCGCGAGGGTTGCCATTCTTTCACGCGGGTATAAACGCGCCAAAAAAACAAAAGAACCCGTGATTGTGAGCGATGAAAATCGCCTGCTTGCCAGTCCCGCCGAATCGGGCGATGAACCTTTCCTTTTGGCTCGCTCGCTGCCGGGCACCCCCGTGATTGTCTGCGCCGACAGATACCAAGGCGGAATGGAAGCCATCAAACGGTTCAAGCCAGATATCATCATACTTGATGACGGATTTCAGCACTGGCGTTTGGCGCGCGATTGCGATATCGTCTGCATTGATAGCTGCCAGCCGCTGAAAAACCTGAAACTCTTTCCTCGTGGCGCGCTGCGCGAAACGCCCGCCGCCCTTGCACGCGCTCATGCGGCGCTCTTTACACGCGTGGATGAACCTCAAAAAATCGCCGAACAGGTGCAATATATCCGTTCTTTTAATCGGACTCTTCCGGTGTTTTACCTCCGCTATAATTTGAACGAATGCATCCCTCTCTCAAAAGGCGCGGCGCCCCTTTCCGCCCAAGATTTGGAAACAAAGCAGGTCTTTTTATTTTGCGGGATTGCGCGCCCTGAATCTTTTTTCCGTCTTGCCGCTCAACACGCGCGGCGCATTGCGGGAACGCTCGCCCTGCCAGACCATGTCCATTATGACAAAGATTGCCTGCGGGAATTGAGCCATGCCTTCAGCCGAACCAATGCCGACTACCTCCTGACCACCGAAAAGGACGCCGTCAAATTGGAGTCGGCGGGGTTGCCGCGCATTCCTGTTTATTATTTCCGGCTCAACACCCAACTACTTGGCGAGAACGCCTCCGACGAATTTTTGAAAATACTTTTGGAGGCATAAAAATCGTGCCCCCGAAAAAAATAACGCCGCCGCTGATGGATGAAACAATCCGGTCGCTTCTGGAAAAATCCGCAAACCTAAACCGCTGCGTCCTTTGCGGCAAATGCGCATCCGTCTGCCTCTCCTTCAAACATTTTAAATCGGAAGTCTTTTCCCCGCGCGGGAGGATGGCGCTTTTTCAATCGTATAGTTCGGGGAACCTTGAGCCGGGCGAAAAATTCGCATCGTCCATTATGAACTGCTTTGCCTGCGGGGCTTGCGAATCCGTCTGCCCTACTCCCGCCCGTCCGCGGCTTGCCGGTCTGCTTATGCGCAGCGCCCCGCCGTTATCTCAGCATCTGGCTAAACTTCAAAAATCTTTGAAGGCGGGAAATTTTCCCGTTGGTTTTTTCAAGGCGGCAGGATTGAAACTTTCCCCGGCAGCGGCGTCATTTATCCAGCCGCTTGCCCCCTTAAAACATGCCGAAGGTATACTTTATTTTGCCGGCTGTCTTTCCGATTCCTTCATGCCCGAAAGCATCCGCGCCGCATGGAACCTCATCCAGCAGTTTGGATATAATCCGCAACTCTCATCCGGCGTTGTCTGCTGCGGCGCGCCCTATTTATTTGCGGGATTGCTCGCAGATTTTTGCCGAATTGCCCTTGCAAATATCAAAGAATTTGAAAAGGCGCGCCCAAAAACTATACTCTGCGGTTGCCCCTCCTGCGCCGCCGTTTTCAAATCTTATCCCGATTTTTTTGAGAAAAATTCTAAAGAGGGAAAAGCCGCGCTGCGCCTTGCCTCGCGTATCGCCGTTTTTCCCGATTGGCTGGAAAAGGCTTTGCCCTCAAAAAAAGCCCTGCTCTCATTGGAAAATTTGAATGTTATTTACGACGAGCCTTGCAGTCTGAAATACGGCGTTTGCGCCACAAAATCCCCAAGCCGCATCTTGAAATCCCTGCCGAGCCTTCATGTTGAAAAATGGCGGGAGGATGACTGCACTCCCGGATTGCCGCTTTTCCTTTATGGCAAAAGCAATAACCCCATAGCGCAAATCCAAAACGCCAAACTTGCGCAACTGAAAGAAAAAGCCGTTGATGTCATCGTGGCGGAGGATTCATTCAGCAGGGCGTGGTGGCGGATTGAATTGATGAAACGCCCATCAATCAAATCAAGAGTCAGTTCGCTTGCTGAATTGATGATGTCCTGCTTCTAATCAACTGTCCTTGTTATTCACACGCATGGTTGTGATGCCCGCTTTGAGAATATCGTGCAGGTGAATCATGCCGATGGGGCGTCCCTCTTCGTCAATAACAGGCAAGACGGTGATATTATATTGCTCCATGCGGTCAAGCGCTTTGACCGCAAGCGTATCGGGATAAATCGTCTTCGGATTTTCTATCATATATTGGATGACAAGGGCGTTAAAATCGCATGTTCCGGCAAAAAGGATGCGGCGCAAATCGCCGTCTGTTAGAATCCCTTTTAATTTGCCCGCGTCATCTACGATGCTCGTAGCGCCCAGCCCTTTGCTCGTCATGACCACAATCGCCTCTTTGAACGTCTTTGAAGTGTGGATCACAGGATTGGTTTCTCCCGCATGCATCAAATCCTGCACCTTGATGAGAAGGCGGCGTCCGAGCGAGCCGGATGGATGAAACAGGGCAAAATCCTCCTTGCGGAAATTCCTCTTTTCTAAAAGCACAACCGCAAGGGCGTCGCCCATGGCAAGCATCGCGGTGGTGCTGGCTGTGGGCGCAAGACCCAGCGGGCATGCCTCCTCTTTCACGCCAATGTTAAGAACCGCGTCAGCCTGCCGAGCCAGCTCCGATTCGAGATTGCCTGTCACGGCAATCAGGGGAATAGAGAAATGTTTCAGATAGGGGATGATGCGCAAGACCTCTTCTGATTGCCCGTTATTCGAAAAAGCTATAACAACGTCATCCGCTGTAATCATCCCAAGGTCGCCATGCAAGCCTTCGCCGGGATGCATAAAAAATGCGGGAGTCCCCATGCTGGCGAGCGTGGCGGCAACCTTGCGGGCAACATGCCCCGCCTTGCCCATCCCCGTCAGAACAACCCGCTTTGTGTTGTATAAAAGGTCAATCGCCTTTGTGAAATTTTCGTCAAGTTTGTCGCAAAGGGCAAGCACGGCGTCCGACTCTATGCGGAAAACCTTCTTTGCCCTCTCCAGAACATCCATCGGTTTTGCTTCAGACATTGAATCACCTTTCCTTGCTTAATTGCCAGATAAAAAGATCCAGTTTCTTTAATTCATCTATAAGAAGCGGAATATCGTCAAGGGGAACGCTGTTTGGACCGTCGCTCAACGCCCGTTCCGGCGATTCGTGCGTTTCAATAAAGATGCCGTCCACGCCAACCGCCACCGCCGCTCGCGCCAGAGGAACAATAAACTCCGCCTGTCCGCCTGTTCTATCTCCCTTTCCACCGGGCAGCTGCACAGAGTGCGTCGCGTCGTAGATCGCCGGATACCCCAGCGAACGCATGATGATGGGGGAGCGCATATCCGAAACAAGGTTATTGTATCCAAATGTGGCACCCCGCTCGGTTAATAAAATATTTCGGTTGCCTGACGATTCCAATTTTTCCACCACGTTTTTCATATCCCACGGAGCGAGGAATTGCCCCTTTTTCACATTCACAGTTTTTCCGGTCTTGGCGGCTGCAACCAGCAAATCAGTCTGGCGGCATAAAAAGGCGGGAATTTGAATAATGTCCGCAACCGACGCTACATCATCAACCTGCGAAACGCAATGAACGTCCGTCAGAACGGGAACGCCCGCCTCCTTTTTGACCTCTGAAAGAATGGCAAGCCCCTCCTTCAAACCAGGTCCGCGCCACGCCCGGATAGAACTCCGATTCGCCTTGTCAAAGGAAGCCTTGAAACAAAAAGGAACGCCCGCCTCAATCGTAATCGCCTTGAGCCGTTTTGCCGTTTGAATGGTATGATCCCTGTTCTCAATAACACATAAACCGATTATAAAGGCAAGGGGGGCGTCTCCGCCGAACACAACCCCTCCGACATCCACTTTCTTTGCAATATCAGCCATATTTTTTCCTTTGATTAATTAATATGATGGCTTACATAGGCAGCGGTTTTTAGGAATTCAAGCGATTATTGCATCTCTAATCAAACCATTTAGCCCGGCATCTTCAAAACAGCTGCAGCTTATTGAAAAAACATTATAAAAACAACAAAGTTTAACGACGCCCATTATTCCTCCCGCATCTTTTTTTACCCCATCATGGACGCATTTATTTTTTTGTTTTTTTGAAAAGTCATTTATGGCAACGCTGGCACAAACGGCAAAACAAACAAATCATCATTTGGCAAAGTCATTTATTCTTGAAATCGCCCAATGCCTGTTTTTAAGTTTGGGAATGTTTTATTTGATGAATGAGGACGTTCATGATTAAAAATTATATATTTAAAACCGTTATTTTGGCTTTGTGCTCCGTAGCCCTTCTTGCAATATCGCAAACGCCGAACCCGACTCCTATTCGCACAGATACCACAACCACTGTCATTCGGACGCCTGCGCCCACAGCCGCCACTCCAAAGCCAGCCAGCGCCACGCCAAAACCATCCAGCGCGGCTGCCGCCACAAAAAAGGATGAGCCCTCCGATGCCAAAGGCGCGGTTCAAAAATACTCCTCCTCTCGCAAACAGGGCGCAGTTCCTTCAAAAAAAGGCGGCGGCAAGGGAAAGGGCAGCAAACATTATAAATCCACCTATCAGGTTCCGGTGTTTCAGGAAAAAGCCGACCCCAACCTTGCCATATTGTATTTTTACCCGCCCGACCGGCAGGTTGTTCTCAATGATGAAATCTTCTCTACCATATTGGTTCTTTCCAATCCTCGCGGCATGCCATTCAACAAAGTCTCGCTTGCCATCAAATACGACCCTGCAATCCTCGCGCCCGTTAGTTACGAAGATAGGTTATCAACAGAACTCCTTAATACGCCGCCGCAGATGACCGTCTATGCCAAAGAAGGTTTTGTTGTTTTCAACGCCGAATTATCCAAGCCGTTCCTTCTGGTAAATGATGAACTGCTCGCCATTCAATGGAAACCGCTTTTGCCTCAAAAAGAAGCTGCGCTTTCCTTCGCCGAATTCAAGGGACAGCAATCAGGATTGTTCCTCGATTCGATGAATATCCTCGGCGATCCCGCCGTCCCCGGCGACGGAATGCTTGACGCATCAATTACCATTTTTCCCAAATCCGAGCTCAGCGAAGAAGACGAGGAAGAACTGCCCGAACCTTTTGATATCATCGTGGACAGATTGGAACATAAAAAAGAGACCGAAGGCGTTATCGCGCTTGCCCTTTCTAATCCAAAGGATATCATCCGCGAAGGTCAAATATTTGATATGGATATCCTTTTCAGCAATTCCAAAGGGCTGCCCATTGACAACGTCTCTCTCGAAATCCGCTTCGACCCAAAAGTCCTTCAAGTCGTGGATTATGATGAGGATAACTGGATTACAAGAGATGTAAATATCCATGACGGAGACTCAACGGAAATCTTCCCCTTCGATTACCACATAGCCAATACGGCATTAAACCACAGCGGACGAATTATTTACAAGATGGGCATAGCCAAAAGCGACGTGCTTGTTCGAACCGGCGTCATGGCGACCATTCGATTTATCGCTATCGCGCCCGCCGATAAAACAAAAGTATATTTCCACCGCGCCTCAAACATCCGCTCCCGAATGGGCACATATATGGCTCATGCCGGGCAGGACATGCTCGGGTCGGCGGACGACCCCCATGCCGGTATTTTGAATTCCGAGTTTATGGTTCTCCCCAGAGCCGAATAATCAGAAAACGATAAAGGCGGGGTTTTCCATCGGAGGCGGCGTTTCCTCGCTGGATTTGTCTTCTCTTGCCTTGCCAAACTCGCGCGTCTCAAACTTGATGAGCTCCTGCTCAAGGTGAATCACCCGATTCTCCTTCTCGATGAAGGACGTCCCAGTTTGTTTCAACGCGCCGATTCCCTCTCCATACCAGATGGAATATTGGGCAAGAACGGAAGACTTCTCCCCAGTTTTTTTGACTTGATACTCTGCGGTAATATCATAAAAAATCTTCACGGCGTCAAACTCTCCCGCCTCCACCCGGCATTTTCCCACCTTCTCAACCCGCGCCATGCCGGTTTGGCGAATCTTGGTCGTCTCCGTTTCCATGAAGGCTCGAATGCGCCAACCGCGCCCCTCAATTAATGGCGCCGCAAGGCAGGCGTTATCCCCTTTGTAATATGTGGGCTTCATCTGATTTTGTATGGAAATCCCCCGCAGATGAACCTCCCGCGGCGTCCATTGATACGCCTTAATAGCGCCTTTTGAATCCGTCAGGATGTGAACCTTTTTCCCAAAGGCTTCATCAGCCCCCTTCCATTGAAACACCCGCTCCGTGACTTTATCATCGAGCGTGATGCGGTAGGTGAACCGCGCATTGCGGTTGTGTGGAAAATACCGGCTTACTGCAGAATCATTGGGATTAAAAGGACGCACAACAAAAAGAGAGCAGGAGCATAACATCCCCGCCAAAAACGCTGCGGCGATGCATATCAAAAAAAATCGCTTTTCAGGCATGGTAAAATCCTTGAATCAAACATGATTCACCATCTTTCAAAATCGCTTCCGTCAATCAAGGATAATTTCCTTGCAATCACAGCCCCCCGTGCCAAACCATCCTTTTAATTATGCGCGACAATCTGAAAATCATTCATCTTGCCTCAACCAAAAGATGGACAGGCGTCGCCGAGCCCATGACCAACCTTGCTTTTCATCAAAAGGCGCTCGGCTGCGATGTTTTTGCCGGTTTTGAATGCGGACGCTCTTTCGAAAAATACGTCCGCGCTTTGGGGATTTCCGTCCTTGAGGGACTCCATTTGGATAGCCGCATGAACCCAGTCACCATTATTAAAGATGTCCGAATCCTGCGGCGGCATATTCTTGCGCTCAAACCCGATGTCATCCACGCCCACCTGCTCCATGACCACTGGATTGCCGTCCTTGCGGTTCGCGGCATTTCCCCCAGACCGCTCATCATCCGCACCATGCACCGCTTTGGCGCGCCCTATGCCGACCCCGTGCATCGCCATTTATTTACCCGTCTCACCGATGCCATTATCGTCCCCTCGCTTGCCATGCGCCGGCTCGTCCTGCGGCGGCATCCCATGCTCGAAAAATCCATCTTCGTAATATACGGCGGCGTCAATCAGGCGCGCTTCCACCCCGGCGTGGATGGGAAGGCAATGCGCCGAAGCCTTGATATTCCAGAAGACGCCCCCGTGCTGGGGCTTGTTTCGCGGCTCAGAAAAGACCGCGGATTCGACTGGCTTTTTGCCGCTCTGCCCAAAGTCTTTTCAGATATCCCTGAGGCTCGTCTTATGATAATCGGCAGGGGAGAGATGGAGCGCGATATCAGGGAACGCATCAAACATCCTCCTTTTGCTGGACGGATTATCATGGGAGGCTATCGGACGCATGACTTGCCGCAAGCATACAGGGCGATGAACGCGTCTCTTTTTCTTGCGATGGGTTCGGAGGGGAGTTGCCGCGCCGTCATGGAGGCAATGGCTTCGGGCATTCCCGTTATCGGCGTCAGACAGGGCGTTGTGCCTGAAATAATCAAAGAGGGAGAAACGGGGTTTATCGTCGCCCCGAATGATATTCACGACCTTGCAGGAAAAATCTCAAGCGCTCTTTCAAACTTATCCCGTCTGGAAATGATGGGCAAATCTGCCCGCAGTCAATCGGCGCAAATGTTCCGACTTCTCGACCGCGCCGAAGAAACCATTGATATTTATGAAACCCTCCACTCCAGACGTTAATGCCCCATGAAAAGACCCGCATTCATCGTTTTGCTCCTCCTTCTTGCCGGCAGAATCTTAGGCATGAATATTGCCGCGCCCGCATGGCTCGCGCTATCCGCCACTGTGCTTCTGCTCATTGCGCACGGCTCCCTTTTTTTGGCGCGTAAAAAAAATCTAACATCCGCCACAAGCGGTTGCCTTCTTCTGGCAGCAGTCTTTTTTCTCGGTTTTCATCAGCAGCGCCTGATTGTGGAGGCGGATAACCTTGCGTCGCTGATTGTGGAAAAATTGCCCGCCCAACCGGCGCCGGAGGTCGCCGCCACCATTGCCGCCGAGCCGGATTATCGTTCGGACTCTGTCACACTCCTCGTTAAAAACCCCTCCATATCATGGCAGGGAAAAACCATTTCCTTAAAATCGCGCGCATTGGTTTATTTATACAACGAGGCTGCCGAAGAAATTCGGAAAAATGTTTCCATGCGCGGGGATAAAATTCATCTGCGCTCCCGCATCGCACAGAGCTCCGCCTTAAGCAATCCCACATTGCCGGATTATCAAAAAAGATTACGGCAGCGCGGAATCCATCTTATATTCCGCATCAACACCTCCGATGATATCAGCATTGCTCCGCCCCAATCAGGACGCTCCGTAATCAATAAATCTCTCCATGCAGTCGCTGGATTTCACAAAGATATCGCAACAATCTTTGACTCTGTTCTTTCGCCCGCAAATTCCGCTCTGCTCAAAGGACTTGCTATGGGGCGCACAGAAGATATTTTGCCGGCGGATAAAGATGCCTTTCAACAAACAGGGCTTGTGCATCTGTTTTCCGTCAGCGGACTCCATGCGGGGGTAATCGCCGCGCTTGTTTTTTTCCTGCTCCGTCTGGCATATCTCAACATCCGCATAGCTGCAATTCTGACAATTATCTTTATCTGGATTTTCGCGATTTTTGTCGGTTTTCAATCGCCGGTTGTGCGTTCAGCCATCATGATTTCCATGCTCCTTGCATCTTATTGGCTGCCGGGATTGAAACGACCGCTTGATGGAATTTCGCTCCTTTCGTTTGCCGCATTCTGGACGCTTATCCTCAACCCGCGCGCCCTATCGCAGGTGGATTTCCAACTATCTTATATCTGCGTGGCGGGAATGGTTATCCTTCTGCCTGTCTTCAAAGATAACTTTTTTCTCAATCTGGAATTCGCCTCATCGGAGCAGAAGGCGCTTCGGGCAAAAATCAATCGCCGCATCCTTTTCCCTCTATTCATGGTGCTCTCCATCCAGCTTGCCATTCTGCCCCTCCTTGCCCACTATTTTCATCGGATTTCCCTCGCCTCATTCATGGCAAATCCCATTGCCATTCCTTTTGCTTTTTTGTGCCTTGCCTTAGCAGCGGCGATGGTTTTGGCGGGATATCTATTTCCTCTCATGCTCCCGTTGCTTGGCGTTGTTGCGGGCGCGTCTTTAAATCTCCTGCGGGAAATAGTCCATCTCCTTGCCGATGTTCCCGGCGCCTCCATTCATCTGGAACCGCTTCCGTGGTTTCTCATCGCGCTCTATTATCTTCTCCTCTTCGGGGGGAACTGGATGCTGGAAAAAAAGAGCCGGCTGCCGGGACGGAAAGCGCGGCTCATAATCGCTTTTGCCATGCTTATTGCCTTGCTTGTCTGGTTTCCGATTTTGCAGAGCGGCAGACCGGACATGGAGATTGTTTTTTTTGATGTGGGGCAGGGAGACAGCGCCTATATCGAATTTGCCGACGGCGCCAACATGCTCATAGATGGCGGACGCAGCGTCCCGCGCAATATGGGCAAACAGGTTATCATCCCCTATCTTGAAAGACGGGGCGTGGCATCCCTTGATGCTGTGGTTGCCACACATTCTGATTCCGATCACATCGGCGGGCTCCCCGCCGTTTTCGAGCGCATTTTTGTGAATCGTCTTGTTATCGCCGAGGGGGAGGAGCAAGATTCTCAACGCATTGACTTGATTGAGACGGCAAAATCTTGGGGCGCCATCGTAAGAAAAGCGGCGGCGGGCGATAAACTTGAAGGTTTCTCAGGAGCCGCCGTTGAAGTTCTGAACCCTCCGCGCCCCGTCCACAGTTCATGGACGGATAACGACCGCTCCCTTGTCCTCCGCATCAGGAAAGGCGCCAGCGCAATTTTGTTTACAGGAGATGCTGAATTAATTGCCGAACAATCCATGCTTGGCTCAGGCGCCCATTTGGAATCGGCAGTTTTGAAGGTTGGGCATCACGGCAGCCGCGCTTCCACATCGGATTACTTTCTTAATGCAGTCAAGCCGGAAGCCGCTGTTATTTCCGTTGGGGCGGATACAGCTTATCGCCACCCGCATGATGAAACGCTCGAAAGACTCGCCGAACGCGGCATCCGTGTTTATCGAACAGACCGCAATGGCGCGGTGGTGATGAAGATGAAAGGCGGGAAACTCGAAATTAACACTATGAAAAAAAGGAAAGCGACTGCTAATGATCCCTGATGTTAAAAACCTTGTCCATGTTCAAAATATCCAGAATCTGCTTTACCCGCGGCGTCACGCGGAATAAAATAAAAGCCTTATTCGCCGCGGCAAAACGCTTGTGAAACTCCATTAAAAGACTGATTCCGCCAGTGTCCACATATGTTGTTTTTTCCATGTTGATGATAATCCGATTGACGTCATTGTTTCCGGCGAGCGCGCGCTCAACCGTGTCGCGGAGCACAAACGAATTGCCCGCCGTCAAAACATTATCCAGCCAAAGAAGGAGGTTTTTGTCTTTGATCTGGGCTGTCACATTCAGGTCTGGCGGCGTATCGCTGCGGCGGTTGTCGCCTTCGATACGCCGATCCATGCGGCGCATATCAGACCGGCTTTTTCTCCGAATCATCAACCTCGCCCCCCTTTAGCCATGTTCAATTTCACGCTTCCGGCTTTGAACGAATCTCGATGCCAAGAATTTCTTTTTGAATCTCGATTAATTTTCGTATGCCCAAAGCCGCCAGATTCAAAAGATCGTCCATCTGCTGCCGCGTGAACGATTTGGTTTCCGCCGTGCCTTGAATCTCAATAAGCCCGCCTGCGCCGTCCATCACAACATTCATGTCCACCTCAGCCTGTGAATCCTCAATATAAGAAAGGTCAAGCGCGGGCAGCCCTTCCACAATCCCAACGCTCGTGGCTGCCACATAATCCTTCAAGAAAACGCGCCCCATCTGATTCATCTCAACCAGTTTCTTCATTGCCAGCCCCAGCGCGATGCAGGAGCCTGTGATGGCAGCCGTGCGCGTGCCCCCGTCCGCCTGAATCACGTCGCAATCCACAAAAAAAGTCCGCTCGCCAAGGCTCTCCATTTCCACCACCGAACGCAGCGAGCGTCCGATTAATCGCTGAATTTCCGCCGAGCGCCCCGGTATCCCCGATTTTGTGCGGTCGCGCGGTTTTCTTTGATTGGATGAACATGGGAGCATGTCATACTCCGCCGTCACCCAACCCCGACCCGTGCCGACCAGATGCGGAGCTGCGTGATTATCCAGCGAAACAGCGCACAAAACCTGCGTGTTGCCCAATTCAATCAATGCCGAGCCTACGGCGTATTTCAATATATTCGGCGTGACTTTTACCGGTCTCAAATCATTTGACTGACGTCCGTCAATTCTCATGAAAAAACTCCATTTGGTTTTTTAATCGTCCGACCAGCGGACGCGCCACCCGCGAGTATCTATTTGAAAATTCGGCGTATCCTTGAATCCCGGATCCTTGAAAGTGGAACTGAACCCCAACCCTCCGAATAATCGGGTTTTGTCCTCGATTGCCATCACAAGCTCCGCAACCACCTCAAAATCCGCCTGATCCACATTGCCGTCTCCTGTTATATCATCCATCATGCCGTCGCCGTTTTCGTCAATGATAAAAATACAGGAGTCGCCATAAATGGTGCGGCTGAACTGCGCAATCTCTATCCCCTTGCGCCGCATGAGCTCAACGCCATTGGGCGGGATGAATCCTCGAAGAATTTTAAACGAGCTGACTTTTATGCCGGCTTCTTTCAGCGCATCCAAAAGGTCTTCCAGTCTTTTGACAAGCGAAGGGTCAAGGGCGATAAAATGCGTTTTGCCCTTCTCTGAGGCGGGAGAAAAATCCCCCAGTGTAAAATGCCGTGAAATCGGCGTGGAGGCATTTTCGGGCGTAACCTTTATGAAATATTTCGGGGGACGATAAGCCTCCCGATGCGATAAAACCGGCTCCCGAACCTTGGCGTCGTTCTCATTCGGATAAAGTCCGATGGGGTAGCCCTCAATAACGCCGTTGCTGTCCTTGTCAAAAGCCTGCATCACAATGAAATTAAAAACAAAGGAACCCACAATATTTCGCTCATTCAGATTCTTTTCTTCCGGCGCAAGGCGTGAGTATGTTGCTTCTTCCACTAAAAGCGCCGAAAGTTTATACGAACCCGGAACCGGAGGCGCCTGCCATTGCATTCCGCCCGGCTGGAATTTTTTCGCCGCCCCGCCGGACATCTCCCAACGAAGATTGCGCCCCTCTTTCACAAGATACGTTTTTGCCGCCGCCGGCTCGATTGCCGATTCAATATCCACATCAGCAGGCGCAGCATCCGCAAACTCCACAGAAGCGGTAAGCCAATCTCCCGGAATAGCAAACGTTGCCCAGCCGGATTCAATCGGCGACGCCTTGCCTCCATTGATTCCAACCCTGCCTATGAGCGGAATCATCTTTGCGGCAGGCGGCGATGCCGTTGTTGCAGACGGCGCAACAGCATCTTGCGCCGCACAAAATAAAGGCGATATAGCCGCGTTAATAATATACAATAAAACCAGAACATATTTTTTCATCGAATAAACCTCCAACAGCAAATTATCATAACGCCTTTATTCTTCATTTCTCATTATTGGTTGAACCCAACCAAAACCTTTGCCTCATTTCAAGAACAATAATTAGCAGCGAGCAAAGATGACGCGTCTTATGTCGTGGGCGCGCTCTTTAATCTTTTGGCATTGAGGGCAAATTCTGATGGCTAAAAAACAAGAGCAAATAAAAAAGTAGTTTCCCAAGCCCAGCTTCCCGCTCGTTAATCGTCCCGAAGTTTTTGCTTTACAAAATGTACAGGAAATATAGAGAGCGTATATTAATTAATCTATTTGTGGAGAAACCCGTGATGCCCAATTTATTTACGCACCCCCATAAACGCTATAATCCCCTGACAGATGAATGGGTTTTAGTAAGCCCGCATCGCCTGCAACGCCCTTGGCAGGGCAAGGTGGAGCAAACGCCGCAAGATTCTTTGCCCGCTTATGATCCCAAATGCTACCTTTGCCCGGGCAATGAACGCGCCGGCGGACACCGCAATCCCCCCTATAAAAACGTGTTTGTTTTTGACAATGATTTTTCCGCCTTGTTGATTGACACGCCAAAGGCAACCCTTCGCAAATCGAAACTAATCCGCGCCCAGAGCGAAAAAGGCATCTGCCGCGTGATATGCTATTCACCGAGGCATGACCTTACAATGGCGGAACTGCCGACAAGAGATATCGAAAATGTTGTGGATGTTTGGACAAAAGAGTATTATGAACTTTGTTCAAGAAAGGAAATCACCCACGTCCAAATTTTTGAAAACAAGGGCGCCATCATGGGCTGCAGCAATCCCCACCCGCATGGTCAAATCTGGGCAACGCAAACAATCCCAACCGAACCCGCGCGCGAAATTAAATCGCAAAAAAATTACGCCAACGCAAATGGCGGGAAATGCCTGCTCTGCGAATATCTCAAACTCGAACTGGAAACAGGAGAGCGAATCATTTGCTCAAACGATGAATGGATCGCGCTTATTCCATTTTGGGCAAAATGGCCATTCGAAACAATGGTTCTCCCCAAAAACCATGTGAAAGACCTTGTTGCGTTTAATAACAAGCAACGCCAAAATCTTGCGGATATCCTGAAAAAAATAACCACCCGTTATGACAACCTTTTCAACGTCTCGTTTCCTTATACGATGGGATTGCATCAAGCGCCTTCGGACTACAAACCCTACGATTTCCTGCATTTCCACATTCATTTTTATCCGCCGCTTTTGCGCTCGGCAACCGTCCAGAAATTTATGGTCGGATTCGAAATGATGGCAAACGCCCAGCGCGATATCACGCCCGAACAGGCGGCAGAACGTTTGCGCTCGCTGCCGGAGGAACACTTTTGCCAAAAATGCAAATGAGGGTTGCCGCATGATTTCCAACGAACATATCAGCGATGTGTTTGTATCTATTTTCCAGACAGATGCCGAGTGGATTTCCTCCGCGCCCGGCAGGGTTAATATCATCGGCGAACACACGGATTACAACGGCGGATATGTGCTGCCTGCGGCGATCAACCGAGAAGTCAAAATGGCGGCAAGCCTCCGCGGCGATAACCGGCTTTTTCTTTATTCGGAATATCATCGAGAAATGTATGAGACGCTCATCTCGACAAAGATTGCTCCGCCTCCACAAAAATCGTGGCATAATTATTTTTTGGGTGTGGCGGAACAGTTTCAAAAAAAACATTTGCCCGTGCCGGGTATGAACGTCCTCATTAGCGGCGATGTGCCCCTCGGAGCCGGACTATCCTCCTCCGCCGCTTATGAGGTGTGTGCGGCAACGCTCCTTAACACAATAAGCGAGGCAAATCTTGCCCCCCGCGAAATCGCCCTCCTTGCTCAAGCGGCGGAACATGGCGATTTTGTGGGCGTCAAATGCGGCATCATGGATCAATACATATCAGCAATGGCTCTGCCCGATCACGCCCTTTTGATTGATTGCCACACCCTTGATGCAACGCCCGTTCCCTTCAATTCGCGAAAAGCATCCATTGCCATCATTAACTCTATGAAGCACAGAAAACTCGTTGGTTCAGAATACAATCGCCGCCGCGCCGAGTGCGAAGAGGGTTTGCGGCTCATCAGCGAGTGGAGCAAAAAATCCTTTTCATCGCTCAGGCATATCCCGACCGAGGTTTTTGATAGATTTAAAGAGCAACTCCCCCTTGATGTGCGCAAACGGCTTCGGCATAATTTGACCGAAAACGACCGCGTCCGCGCCTGTGTGCAATTTTTTGCCTGCGATAACTTCAAAGAGGTTGGACACATGCTTTACGCCTCCCATGCCAGTCTCCGCGATGATTTTGAGGTTTCATGCGCCGAGCTGGACGCCATTGTGGATATCGCCTCCCGGTGCGAAGGAGTTTACGGCTGCCGCATGACCGGCGCCGGCTTTGGAGGATGCGCCCTTGCCCTCGTTGCGCCCGAGAAAGTCGAATCGTTCAAGAGCCGCATGATTGAAGAATACAATCGGATGTTTTCAAAAACGCCGGAAATCTACATCACCCCGCCATCCGCGGGCGCGAACGTCCTCCGAAAAAAAAATGGCTGAAGGACGCTTCCTTCAGCCATCAATCTGCGTAAAATATACCGAACTCAGAACCGAATCACAACCACCCGCGCATTCTTAATATAGGCAGTCGCCGCCGCATTCTCGCTCTTGTAATCAATCTGAATATGATGATTGGCGGCGGTCAGGTTCAGACGCTTCAAGGATGCAAAAGTCACATAGTCCGTTGTGTCTTGCGGCTCAAACGGGCAATCGCCGTATATAGTGGAATCAATGGTCAGGCGGACTTCGGGACTATAGCTGACGCTGGAGCCTTTGTATCGCGCTGTGGCAAAAACAAGACAGTTTGACTGCGCCGAAGGCGTGAAATCGAGCAGTGTCTTATATTGCCAACTGGTGCTGGTGGTTGACCATGCCCCATCGCTTTCCGCATAATAATGTTCAAAACCTGAAAGCGGAATGACGGCAATGCGCGGACGGCGCACATACATCGTCCCCGATTCCGAAAGGCAAGTGATGGTGAACGTGTGCGAACCCGCTGTCAGGTCAACCACCCTCATTGCGCCAAACGTGTAATAATTTGTGACGTCCTGCCCTTCCAACAGGTCCTCATCATAAATCGTGCCGTCCACTCTGAACCGCGTATAAATGCTGTAACTTTCCGAATTGGGACGCGGCTCTGCGGTTGCTATCAAAAGATAACGCCCGGCTGTTGCACTGAACGTAAGCGAGGCAACCGTGCTTTCTGTAGTCGTCACATTCACCTGAGCGTCCTGATCGTCATCTTTGTAAGATGTCGGTACAGGAAAGGCAATAATTCGCGCGTTGCGTATGCGGGCGGTAGCTGCCGCGTTATTGCTGCAATATTGAATCTTTATTGTATGCGACGCCGCGGTCAGGTTGATGACTTTGTGCGTGATAAACGATTGATAATTGGTCGTGTCCGAAGGCTCGGCGTCATACATGGCATAAACAGTGCCATCAATGGTCAACTGCGCCTTGGCGTTGTATGATTCTGAACTGCCGTTCACTTCGGCGGTGGCGATAATCAGGAAATTTCCCGCCGATGGTGTAAAGGTCAGCGTCGTCTTGTCCTGCCAGCTGGTGCTTGTGCTCTGGCTCAAAGCGTCGCTTTCGGCATAATAGGAAAGAACAGGAGCCGCCGGCGTTGCGGAAACCTGCGCGCTGTATCCGCTTTGATTCTGCAGCGGCGTATTATCCACTGCCGTCACGACATAATAATAAGTGACGCCGTTTGCCGCTGTGTTGTCAGAATAATTGCTGACGGTCGCAAGCGAGCCGTTAATCTTGGTATAAGGACCGCCGCTGACAGTCGCTCGATAGATATTGTATCCCGCAAGATCGGGTTCCGTGTTGTCTGCCCAATCAAGGCTGACCGTGTTATTGCCCGCAGTTGCGCTCAGTCCGGTCGGCGCTGCCGGCGGCGTTGTATCCTTCGGCTGCGCGGAGACTTGCGCGCTGTTTGCGCTTTCATTGGGCGATGCGGCATTGTCCACCGCTGTCACAACATAATAATATGTCGTAAAATTGGCTACACTGTTATCGGCATAATTGTTGCCTGCTAAAAGGGCGCTGTTGATTTTTGTATAAGGACCGCCGCTGACGGTGGCGCGATAAACATTGTATCCCGCAAGGTCGGGCTCCGTGTTGTCCGCCCAGTCCAGATTGACCACGCCGTCGCCAGCCGTTGCGCCCAACCCTGTCGGCGCTGCCGGAGGCGTCACATCCAGTGGATTATGCTGCGGACCCTGCCAAACATCATCCACATAAAGAGTGAATGATGCCGTTGGATCCCCGCTGACGGCGCTGATGCAGAGCGCCTCCAGCGTTCCCCATTCGCCTTCAAGAACTCCGTTGCCCGTCATGGATGCCCATGCCACATTGGGGATATCTATGAACACATACTGCCAATCCGGCGAAGCATTAATACGGACTTTATTGGTTGTGCGCTCAATTGCTCCTGTTAGCCCGCCATTTGCGCCTATCGGTCCATTGCCGCCGGTCTCGCGAATTTGAATCTGCAAATCCAATTGTCCCGCTGTCAATTTGACATAAAAGGAAAGACCCTTGTTCAGTTTCAGCAAGGGATTGGGACGATTGGCGGTGTTGTAAGTCGTCAGACGGATATACCCGCTGCCGGGCGTTGTCCACGTCCAAGACACTTTATTGCTCTTTGAACCCGGCGCGCCGATATTGGGATCAAGGCGATTATTTGCCGCTTCCGTTGAAACGACGGAGCTGCTGCCTGTTTGAATGCCTGTGGTGCTGCCGGAGAAATCAGGATTGCGGAACATTGCGGCAGCTCCGGCAGTGTAGGATTCGAAACCATCAACAGCCGCGTTGGTCGGAACAGGCGTGGTTTTAACTTCGCTGCTATATGCGCTCTCATTGTGGTTCGGAGTGTTGTCCACAGCCGTCACAACATAAAAATAAACGGTGTTATTGGTCAGCCCGGAGTTCGTGAAGTTGCTGGCTGTTATCGCTGTGCCATTGACCTTTGAATAAGGACCGCCAGAAACAGTCGCCCGATACACGTTATATCCCCCAAGGTCCAGGTCGTTGTTGTCCGCCCAGTCAAGATATGCCGCGCCATCGCCCGAAGAAATAACCAGCCCTGTCGGGACAGCCGGCGGCGTTGTGTCCTGCGGCTGTGCGGAGACCTGCGCGCTATATGCGCTCTGGTTGTGATTCGGCGTGTTATCCACCGACGTCACAACATAGTAATAAGTCGTGAAGTTGGAAACCGTTCCATCCACGTAATTGCTGACGGTCACGAGCGCGCTATTAATCTTGGTGTAAGGACCGCCGCTGGTTGTGGCTCTGAACACGTTATATCCCGCAAGGTCGGGTTCGGTGTTATCCGCCCAATCAAGCGCGACAGATTTATCGCCCGCCGTTGCGCCGAGTCCTGTCGGGACAGCCGGCGGCGTTGTGTCCTGCGGCTGCGCGGAGACCTGCGCGCTATATGCGCTTTGGTTGTGATTCGGCGTATTATCCACCGACGTCACAACATAGTAATAAGTCGTGAAGTTAGAAACCGTTCCATCCACGTAATTGCTGACGGTCACGAGCGCGCTATTAATCTTGGTGTAAGGACCGCCGCTGGTTGTGGCTCTGAACACATTGTAACCCGCAAGGTCGGGTTCGGTGTTATCCGCCCAGTCAAGCGAGACGGATTTATCGCCCGCCGTTGCGCCGAGCCCTGTCGGGACAGCCGGCGGCGTCGTGTCCTGCGGCTGCGCGGAGACCTGCGCGCTATATGCGCTCTCATTATGATTCGGCGTGTTATCCACCGACGTCACAACATAGTAATAAGTCGTGAAGTTGGAAACCGCTCCATCCACGTAATTGCTGACTGTCACGAGCGCGCTATTAATCTTGGTGTAAGGACCGCCGCTGGTTGTGGCTCTGAACACGTTATATCCCGCAAGGTCGGGTTCGGTGTTGTCCGCCCAATCAAGCGCGACGGATTTATCGCCCGCCGTTGCGCCGAGCCCCGTCGGGACAGCCGGCGGTGTTGTGTCTTGCGGCTGCGCGGAGACCTGCGCGCTATATGCGCTCTGGTTGTGATTCGGCGTGTTATCCACCGACGTCACAACATAGTAATAAGTCGTGAAGTTGGAAACCGTTCCATCCACGTAATTGCTGACGGTCACAAGCGCGCTATTAATCTTGGTGTAAGGACCGCCGCTGGTTGTGGCTCTGAATACATTGTATCCCGCAAGGTCGGGTTCGGTGTTATCCGCCCAGTCAAGCGCGACGGATTTATCGCCCGCCGTTGCGCCGAGTCCTGTCGGGACAGCCGGCGGCGTCGTGTCTTGCGGCTGCGCGGAGACCTCGTTGCTGTATTCGCTCTCATGAGATGTTAAATCCACCGCCGTCGCCACATAATAATAAGTGACAAAATTAGTTGCGCTGGAATCATTGTAATTGCTGACGGTCACAAGCGAGCCGTTAATCTTGGTATAAGGACCGCCGCTCGTCGTGGCGCGATAAATGTTGTATCCCGCCAGATCCCCTTCGCTGTTGTCGTTCCAGTCGAGAGCTACCGAACCATCTCCAGCGATAGCGCTAAGACCTGTGGGATTTGCCGGAGCTGTGTCTGCATAAAGGAAACGAATTGCATCTGCCATGACAACGCTGCCAGCTGAGAAGTTATCTGTTATCTGAACATAACCATTTGTTCCCGCATTAAAAGTCCATGTTCCCAGCAGGTTCCAAGTCCCGCCGTTTGCCGTTTGATTGATATAGACCGTGTTTGTCCCGCCCGCATGGGTGATTTTAATCTCGGCTGCTGTGGCGCGGTTTGAACCCTGAGGATGCCACTCATAAACCTCATACTGCCCGGCGTTCTGGATGGTCGGCTTGAATGTGGCATACGCCGCGCCCGTGCCGGGTCCTTTGTAGCGATAATCCGTGCTGTATTTATCTGTGGAGGCTGTCCCCGCGCTCCAAGAACCGGTGAACGTCGCCCAGATATTGTCAATAATGATTTCATTGGCATCTCCGGCAACGAGCGAGACATTCTTTGTGGTCACGTTTCCGGCAGGGATGCTCACATTCCCGATAGAGTTATCGGCATAACCCAGTTTTTGAACAAGGAGCGTCGCAGTACCCGGTGCGATGCCAGTGATGGCAAAGGAGCCATCGCCGTCCGTCCAGACGGTTTTGCCGCCGTAGGTGACAAGCGCCCGATCAATTTTGATGCCTGTGGAGGAGTCAGTCACGACGCCGCGCAGATAACCCTCCGTCGGCGCGGTTTTCCAAGGCATGGAGGGAACCGCTGCCCATGATGGAAAGACTTGGTTTTTGAAATAAGCCCACACAGTTGCATCGGGATCTGTCCCATTATCCGGCTCGGCATAGGAATAAATCACAATGCCATCAGCTGCTGTGCCGCGCGAATAAAGCATCTGCGCAACCGAACCTTCTTTGGTATTCAGATATGCCCCGATACCCGAATGGAGGAAACGCTCTCCGCGATATGTGAGGGCTTCATTGAGGCGGCTTTCAAATGTTGATTGAGATTCTGTATAACCCATCAGGCAGTTGGAGTCAATAATCTTGCCCGTGTTCCAGTTCTGCCATTCTTGGAAATAATAATCATAAGCATCCGAGCGGCGTCCAATAGTGGCTGCTGAAACGTCAATGCCGGGCTTGACGGCGATAATGTCCACATACGTGCGGCGCAGCCAGTCCGTAATCTGGCGGCGTCTCCATGCGCAAAAACTCGCATCATCAATGGAGGGTTGCCCCGTGCGCCCTGTCTCCGCGTTAAAACGCGCAATCGCCGTGCTATTGTATCCCATATCCCGCCCCAGATAGCGGATATAATCAAATTGAATGCCGTCAATATTATAATTGGTCACCAAGTCCATAACCACTTTTTTGTTCCACTCATTCGCCTCCGGACATCCCGGATCCAACAAGTAATACTCCCCGCTGATAAGCGTCGAACCTGATGAATTCTTGCTCAAATATTCCGGATGCGCATTCATGACATGCGCGGGATTTGTCGAGCCCGATGCCCCCGACCAGACCAGATAGGTGACAATCCACGCATGAACCTGAATGCCCTGCGCATGAGCCTTACTTATCAACTCCTGCAACGGGTCAAAACCTGCGGCAATATCCGAGGCGCGCGGTTCCAAGTTCGGCGTATGAGGAGTGTAATAAGCGTCTCCGCGTTTGCGAACCTCGGCGTAGATGGCATTATAATTATTGCTCTTTGCAAAATTAACGAGCGTTGTAATTTGAGAAGATGTCTTGATTCCTGAATGCCACGCGTCTACCCACAAACCGCGAATCTCCGGTTTCGGCGTCGGCGTCGGTGTCGGTGTCGGTGTTGGAGTTGGTGTCGGCGTCGGGGTGGGCGGCGCCCATGGATTTTGTTGAGCCCCCTGATAGATGTCATCCATATAAAGCGTGAAGGCGGCGGTGGGGTCTCCGTTCACAGCGCTGATGCAAAGGGCTTCGAGCACGCCCCATGACCCGTCCAGAACACCATTGCCTGTAAATGCTGTCCACGAAATATTCGGAATATCAAAATACACATACTGCCAGTCGTTGGAGGCATTAACGCGGATTTTGGCAGCGGAGCGTTCAATGCTTCCCGATACGCCGCCGTTGGCGCCGATGGGACCGCTGCCGCCGGTCTCGCGAATCTGTATCTGCAAATCAATCTGCCCCGCGGGCAGTTTCACGTAAATCGAAAGCCCTTTTGTCAAATCAAGGAACGGGTTCGCTTTATTTGCAGTATTGAATGTCGTCATCCGGATGTAACCCGTTCCCGGCGTCGTCCATGTCCACGCGGTCTTATACGATTTCGTCCCCGGATTCGAAACACTTCGGTCAATACGGTCGTTAGCCTGCTCGGTCGAAACCCCGACAAAGTCGCTCGCCGCAGTCACGCCGGTGGTCGAGCCTGAATATGTCGGCTTCTGGAATATCACAGAAGACCCCGCTGCATAAGACTCGAAGTTATCAAGGATGACCTGCGTTGGAGAGGGCGTCGGCGATGGCGATGGCGTGGGAGGCGGCGTCGGCGTCGGATTCGTCAATCCGAAGAAATTCACCACGCGACCCATCACGTCATTCCGAACGCTTGCCAAGGCAATCGTCTCAAACGGAAATCCGAGAACCACAACCTTGACATTTCCATTGTAAACCACCGCAGCGTTTCCGCCAGAACCGCCCACATACGTCATCGCAGCTGTTGCGCCGTTGACGGCGGTCAACTGATCCGGATAATCTGCGTCATAGCAGGCGCCATTGGCGGGGGAGAAAGAAAAGGACGCAAGCCCCGCAAACGGAGCCGCGCTGCCCTGAACCTGATACGTCCCCGCATCATCGCCCGCATACGCCGTCCTCAACGTCCCGGAGGCAAAAGCCTTGTCTGCAGCCGAGCCCTGCTGATCCAGATCCCAAAGAATCTCCGAACCCGAAACAAACAGGCATTTCCCGTTGACGGAAAGGAACGAGTTCACCTTCGCTTGCTCAACGCTGGAAAAAGTCTCATCGCCGGTGGATTCCTCGCCGCAAATCCAGAAGAGCGCCTGATAACCGCCGATGGATATGTCATTGTCCGCTACAGCCTCATTGGAGGCGCCGTCGAATGAAATGCCAGCCGCATGCATCGCAAAGGCGTGCTGTATGGAATAATTAAAGGTCTGGAAATTCAAAGGATTCGTCCAGCAGACATTCCCCGCATTTCTAATATTTTCCCAGACCAGCATCGTATTATTAAAACGGTCAAAGCCGTTCACAAGCAAAGCCTGCGCGGAACTGCCAGAAGACGGCAGACGCACAGCAAGCGTTTCGGTGGGGAAGGATTGACCGCCGGCATTCACCGCGCACACGCGGAAGAAATAAAGATTGCCCGGAGTCAGCCCGCCAATTGTCGCCGATGTTCCAGCCGCCGCAACCCCGTTGTCAAAACCATTGCCATTTTCCGATTTGAACACCTTGTAACTTTGAGCAGCATCGCCAAGAAGATTATTGCCGGTATTATATGGCGGGGCGTCCCAACCCAACTGCACCTGCCCCCCGCCGATGTTCTTCACCCAAAGGTTCGTCGGCGGCTCCGGCGGCAGATATGCCGGCACGCCGTTTTTGTTCGCAAAATATTTGATAAAGCCCTGCGCATAGGCGCGCCCTAAAATCATCTTGAAACGCGGGTCGCGATAATAAGCGCAGTCTGTGGCGTTGTCATGAAATAGCACCTCCATCAAAAAGCCCGGCACATTCACAAGATTCGTCGGGCTGTTTTCGCCGTAATTTCCGCTATTTTTGTAAGCCGACCAGCCGGCGTCCCAGCCTGCCCGCACATCATTCACCACCTCGTCGTGAATGTAATTGCGCAGGTTGGCGCATTCAGTGTTTGCATTCGCATGAAGGTATGTCCTTGTCCCCGAATATGAGCAGCAGTTGGTGTGATGAGCCATGTAGGCGCTGTCGCCGTCGTAATTATCCATCCAGCCCGCAAACTGCGGACGATCCGCCCAGCCGCCCGCTTCATCATCCACGCCTGTGTAAAGAAGACCGCTGCTTCCGAAACCGTTCCATTGCAGATAATTGACTGCTTCCTCCTCAAATCGAGGACGTCCGGAAATGCCGTGCGTCTGGCGCGCCGTGTCCCCCATGCCGCCGCCGAAACGAATGGCATCGGCGGAAACCGTCGCACCGGTGGCTGTATGGTTTGTCAACTCCACAGAGCCGCGAGCCGGATCCAGCCCCGCCTTAAAGTAAAACTGCCCCAGCGGAAACCACATGAAACCATATTTCGTCTGATCCACGATAATTGTCGTGTCGCCTCCCGTATGATGAACAATATATTGCGCCTGTGTGGACCTGCCCGAGTATCTCGACCAACTTGCATAGACCCAGTAAAAACCGTCCGCCGGAAAATTCGCCGTCCATTTTGCCGTGGCGGTTACGCCTGTAGCGCTGGTATTTGCCAAACGGTTGATACCGCCGTTATTGAACGGGTTGACGTTTACGCCCACCCACGAAGCCGTTGTCTTTTGCTTGAATCCCCTCAGCGTGGAAGCAAACCACGAGCCTGTTTCAACATAAGTCCCGTTGGAAGGGTTTGATGTCCCATCTTCCTCATCTATGATTATCATATTAGTTTGATGATCCATCTCCCTCACAGTCAGAACAACCGCCCCCGCATTGATGAGGTATGGAACAGTGTAAAGGTTAATCTGTTCGGCGTTGGAGAAATCTTCAAGAATGCCGTAATCGGACACAATGCCGCGCTGCACGCGCCACCTGCCGAAATCAACATCGTCAAACCAGCCGTGTCCCTGATTCAAATAGATGGTCTTGCCCGTCAGAGAGCCGGTGATGTTGCCCGGATTGGGCAGAGGGATGGAGCCCATCAGTTCATTGACGGCGGTTCTTGGAGCGGTTTTCGGACCGTCCTCGCCTTCATCTTGAACAATCGGATTGCCCAGTTCGGGCACAATCAAATCGTTGAACGAAAGCGTCTCGCCCGTAATCGGATCCAGGGCGAACATCTCCAGATTGCGAATGCCCACGCATTCGAGGGCTTTGGCAAACTGCTCGCCAATCTGGGAAAGGGTATAATCGCTATAATCCCCCGGACTCAGGTTTTTGCCGGGGAATTGTATCGTCACCTTTGCCGATTCTGTGTCCGTGACCTCCACATCCACCAATTGGGTGTCTGCGGGGATTCTGGACGCATAACCCGCATCCAACGCGTCGTCGGTCGGTCCTGCTAATAAATGCAAACAGAGGGTGACCGCCGCCGCTTGCTGAGACTTTCCATCGCCCGAATCATCACGCGAAACCTCCGTCACTGGATTCCACGGTTCCCCCGCCGAACCCTTTGTCTCAACCTTTGGCAGCGCCTTCTGCTCGCCGCCCGTCACACCCGCTGCCGTCATGACGCTCGCAACCAACAAAACAGCCAGCGCCAGAAGAAGATAATACCCCTTCCTCATAATCGTGCCTCCTCTTTAAAATGTATGAAGTAATTAAATAAGTGGCGGGAAAGAAAAACCATATGCGGTTCTCAGAGTGATCGAAACGTTTTAACCCGCAGGGACAATAAAATTACGATTGCCCCCAATAAATGACTTGTGTCATATGTATATATTGTTTTTTGAGTCAAGAAAAAAATAAAAAATAATTTGTTGATTTTATTGGAGTTGCAAGGCGTTAATCGAAACAAGCAACATAATGAATAACGAGAATAATAAAACACCCAATTGCATTAAAGCGTTTGAAGCAAACCGTCAAGCGGCAATCATGCTCGCTTTTTCCTTCCTCGCCGTCCTCGCATATATCTTTTTTGTACCCCCATGCAACGATTCAAAATTCTATCCGCCCTGTCTATTCCACCAAATAACAGGACTCTACTGCCCATCCTGCGGCTCTACTCGCGCGGCGCATCATCTCCTCCACGGACGCCTCATGGAAGCCTTTTCGTCAAACCCGCTGGCAACGTTTGCCATCCCGCCTTTGATTGTGTTTTTAATCATGTTGATTCGGTTTGCATGCACAGGCAAAACATGCAAACATCCCCCGTTTAAAATATCCTATATCTGGTATCTTTTGATTCCCCTTTTACTATTCGGCGTCTTGCGAAATCTGCCCTTTTATCCCTTCACGCTCCTTATCCCCCCAAAATAATTTCATAAAAATTTTGACATAACGACAAGCATAGGGGATTTTCTTCATAATTCATTTTTTCAGGAATTAAAAAAAAGTGTCTCAGAAAAAAATCCTCCTTCTCGGCTCGACCGGTTCCATCGGAACCCGCACCCTCGATGTTGTGCGGGATTTTTCGGACGCCTTTTGCATCTGCGGACTTTCCACCTTTGGCAGGGTGGACATGCTGAAATCGCAAATTGAACAATTCCGCCCACGTGCTATAAGCGTTTCTGATGTTGCAAAACAGAAAGAGGCTCGCTGCCTTGCCGAGTCATACGATATTAAAATTACATTCGGCGAGAACGCCCTTTCCGAACTGGTTGCCATCTGCGAGCCGGATATCGTCGTAGTTGCCACAGTGGGGATAGCCGGTCTGAAGCCAACGCTTGCCGCCATTGCCCATGGAGCCGATGTCGCCCTTGCCAATAAGGAAGTGCTTGTGACCGGCGGGGATTTGGTGATGGCTTCCGCCCGCGCCAAAGGGATTTCGCTCCGCCCCATAGATAGCGAGCACAATGCTGTGGCTCAATGCCTTCTGGGACAAAATCCCTCAAAAGTGCGCCGAATTATCTTAACCGCCTCCGGCGGACCTTTCCGCCATTTCACACAGGAGGCGCTTCAGAAGGTCACGCCCGAGCAAGCCCTTAAGCATCCCACATGGCGCATGGGATGCAAAATCACCATAGACTCCGCAACGCTCATGAATAAAGGCTTTGAGGTTATCGAGGGGCATCATCTCTTTAATATGCCGCTGGAGCAGATAGATGTGGTCATCCATCCGCAGAGCATCATTCATTCCTTTGTGGAATATGTGGACGGCTCTCTGATTGCGCAGCTGAGCGTGGCGGATATGTATCTTACCATCCAGAGCGCGTTGATGTTTCCAGAACGCCGCCCCAATTATCTGGCGCCGCTCGAGATTTCCGCTTTATCGGCTTTGACTTTTGAAAAACCGGACTGCGAACGTTTCCCCTGTCTTTCCTATGCATACGAAGCGGCGCGCGCGGGCGGGACGGCGCCCGTTGCCCTCAACGCCGCCAATGAGGTTGCCGTCCGCCGTTTTCTTAATAATGAAATCCCCTTCCATCATATTCCCCATATTATACGCAAATCTCTGGACACACATAAAAACCATCAAGCCTCTTCTTTGGAGGCGATCGAAGAAACCGACCGCCTCACAAGGGAGGACGCGGAGGCGTTATGAGTATCATCGGAATAATTGCGATTGCATTCACTTTCGGCGTGGCAATTCTCGCTCACGAGTTCGGGCATTTCCTCCTTGCAAAAATTCTTGGCGTGGGCGTGGAAACCTTCTCCATCGGCATGGGGAAAAAAATCTTCAAGTTCAAATGGGGCGAGACTACTTATTGTCTGAGCGCTGTGCCTTTTGGCGGCTACGTGGTTCTCAAAGGCGCCCTTTCAAAAGAATTGGAAGAGCACCTGAAAGAAGAAGAGAAAAAAAAGGACGCCGATAAAGAAGGAACGCTGCCGGTTGAAGAAAAGAGCAAATCTCTTTCCGAGATGGCGACCGATGACATCATCTCCCTCCGCAATAAACCGCTCATTGTAAAAATAGCCATTTATAGCTCCGGCGTTTTTATGAATTTCATCGTGGCTATAATCGCCTTCACGCTCATCATGATGGTCGGCATGGAGACGCCTAATCCTAAAAAACCAATCGTCGGTTATGTCGCCGCTGATTCGCTCACGGAAAATATGGGCGTTCGTTCCGGCGACGTGGTTTTGAAAGTTAATGAAAAACCTATCAAATATTTTGATGATATCATCGAACGGATGGAGTCTCTTTATGAATCGAATATCACAACCATGACCATCGCCCTCCAACGCGACGAAAAGGTTTTTGATGTGTCCATCCCGCTGACGCCAAAGTCGCAAAAATTCATCGGATTTATGAAATATTTCCACCCCGCCCATCCGCCATACATCGAAGATGTTATGTATAACCAGCCTGCGGACAAGGCAGGCATCCGACCGGGCGATTATATTACTCAAATTAACGAAGAGCCCATCAGCGACTGGTATCAACTGGTGGACATCATCCGTTCCAGCGTCGGCAAACCTTTGCGTGTGCAAGTCCGCCGAGGCGAAGAAACGCTCGTCATGGTGGCAACACCCACCGGACGCGCCGATGAGCCGGATGTGGGGCAGCTTGGCATCCTCATGGGCGACCCCGATAAAATCATCAAACGAATGGGATTCGGCGAAGCCCTTGGCGAAAGCATAAATGTCAGCTTCCGCATTATGGGATTCGTTGTGTCCCACACCTATAAATTATTCGCCCGATTCAATATGCGCGAAATCAGCGGCAACATGGGCGGACCAGTGGCGATCGCCATCGAATCATACCGACAAGCGCGCAGCGGGCTCAGAAATTATTTCTATTTCTTCGGCGCGTTCAATATCATGCTCCTCATGCTCAATATCATGCCGCTGCCGATTCTTGACGGCGGACATATCCTCTTTTCCATCATCGAAACCATTATTCGCCGTCCCATATCCCCCAAAATGCTCCTGCGCATCTATTCCGTGATGATTGTAGTCCTAATTGGACTCGCTCTCCTTGTTACCTTTAATGATATTATCGGCAATCTCTGGCGGCTGGGAATAAGATGAGAAGAAAAACAAGGCAGATACATATCGGCGGAATTCCAATCGGCGGCGGCGCGCCCATCACCGTCCAGTCTATGACAAAGACCGACACCGCCGATGTTGCCGCCACGCTTGAACAAATTCACCGCCTTGCCCGCGCTGGATGCGACATCATCCGTTGCGCCGTCCCTGATGAAAAAGCCGCCGCCGCCCTGCGCGAAATCTGCGCCGAATCGCCCATGCCGGTGATTGCCGATATTCATTTCAGCCACAAACTCGCCCTTTTGGCAATTGAATCGGGCGCGGCTGGTTTGCGCCTCAATCCCGGAAACATCCGCCAGCCGGAGCATATCAAAGCCGTTGCCGAAGCCGCCGCCGCCCGCAACATCCCCATCCGCGTCGGAGTGAACGCCGGATCCATCTCAAAGGAATGGCGCGAGAAAATCGAACGCGCTGAATGCTCCCTTCCAGAGGCAATGGTCGAAAGCGCCCTCGTCCATATACGGCTTTTAGAGGATTTGGGATTTAATCAAATCAAAGTAGCGCTTAAAGCGTCCGATGTTCCCACAACGATAAAAGCGTATCGGCTGATGGCGACGCGCTGCGATTACCCCTTTCATGCCGGAATCACCGAAGCCGGAACAGCGCGGACGGGCGTCATCAAATCATCCGTTGGGCTGGGCATCCTTCTTTCTGAAGGATTGGTGGACACCCTGCGCGTTTCGCTCACAGCAGACCCAGAGGAGGAAGTCTTCGCCGGACTCCGCATCCTTCAATCCGTCGGCTTGCGCCAGTCCGGACCAGAACTGATTTCCTGCCCTACTTGCGGACGCATCCAGATGGATTTGCGCGTATTGGCGGAAAAGGTGGAAGAGTATCTCGCCGCGATTAAAACACCCATCAAAGTAGCCGTCATGGGATGCGCGGTTAATGGACCCGGCGAGGCAAAAGAGGCGGATGTCGGCGTTGCCGGCGGAAAAGGGGAGGGGTTGGTCTTTCGCAAAGGCGAGATTATCCGCCGCGTCCCTGAACGCGAATTATTTTCCGCGCTAATCGAAGAAATCAAAGCATTTATAAATGAATGAGGAATTGCGAATCACCGATTACAAATTATGAAAAAATCTTCATTCAACTACTGACTGATGACTAATGACTCCCTAATAATAAAAGACGCCCTTGATAAAAGCGCCGAGTATCTGAAATCAAAAGGCAGCGCAAGCCCGCGCCTTGATGCAGAAATCCTATTGTGCCGCATCACAGGTCTTGCCCGCCTGCAATTATATCTCCGTTTTGACCAGCCGCTTTCAAAAAACGAAATTGAAAAATATCGCGAACTCCTGAAACGCCGCGCCGCACATGAGCCGGTTGCCTACATCATCGGCGAAAAAGAGTTTATGTCCCTGCCATTTTACGTAAGCCCCGCCGTGCTCATTCCCAGACCGGATACAGAGACTCTTATAGAGGAAGCCATCAAACGGATAGAAGAGTGGCGGGCGGCTCATCCGAACAGCATGCCCTCGCTTTTCGAGGTCGGCGTTGGCAGCGGGGCGATTGCCGTTTCCCTCCTGCATCGCTTCCCAGAATTTTTAATGAAGGCAAGCGACATAAGCGCCGCCGCGTTGGAAGTTGCGCAAAAAAACGCCGTCCGCCACGGCGTTCAGGAAAGATTGTCGCTTTTTTGCGCTTCTTTTTTCGGAAACGAATCAGGACCTTTTGATTTCATCCTCAGCAACCCTCCCTATCTTTCCGAAAAAGATAAGCAAACCCTTGCGCCGGATATCCTCCTCCATGAGCCGCATGAGGCGCTTTTTGCGGGAGAAGAAGGGCTGGATGTCCTGATTCCGCTCATCGAAAAGGCATTAAAAATTCTTTCATCGGATGGGTGGATTTTTCTTGAAATTGCCCCGAGTCAGTTTCATATACTTAAAAATATAGTTGAGCTGCAAAAAGATGTAAAAAAAGTTGTAGCCGTTGAAGATTACTCAGGCTTGGTCAGAGTCCTGAGTATTAACAAGCAGTAGTTCGACCTATTCCAGTTCTCAGTGAGGTGGCTTATGGATCAATTTATTGTTGAAGGCGGCGTTCCCCTTCGCGGTGTCGTTCCCATCAGCGGCGCAAAAAATGCGACGCTCCCCATTATGGCGGCAAGCCTGCTTGCCAATTCCCCGGTCACGCTTCGCAATGTCCCCGCGCTTATGGATATTGATTCTATGATGCGCATGTTGCATCATGTGGGGGCGGATGTGGTCAGGGACAAAGATTCTCTTGTTATTGACCCCACACGGTTCAATGTGGCGGAAGCGCCTTATGACCTTGTGCGCAAGATGCGCGCCTCGTTTTATGTGCTTGGACCGATGGTGGCAAAGTTGAAAAAAGCCAAAGTCTCCCTGCCCGGCGGCTGCGTTATCGGCAGGCGCCCCGTTGACTTGCACATCAAAGGATTGGAGGCTTTAGGGGCAAAGGTCAAAGTGGAAGGCGGCTATGTCATTGTGGATAAACCCAAATTAAAACCCGCCATATTTTCCCTTGAAGGTCCAAGCGGTTCCAGCGTCGGCGCCACATGCAACACGCTCATGGCGGCAGTCTTCATCGAAGGACGCGCCGTTATACATGGCGCTGCCAAAGAGCCGGAGGTGATGGCGCTTGTGGATTTTCTCAATGAAATGGGCGCAAAAATCGAAGTCCAGGATTCCACAATAACAATCGAGGGCGTGAAGGAACTTCATGGAACGGAGCACACAATCATTCCGGACCGAATCGAGGCGGGGACATATATGGTGGCTGCCGCCATCACGCGCGGCGACCTGACTATCAAAGGATGCCATTTGCCCCACATGGAAGTGGTGGTCAGCAAACTCCGCGAAATCGGTCTCGAGGTGGAGCCCGTCGTCGGCGGGGCGCGATGCCGTTTTGCCAACAGCCGTCAAAGCGCCATCAATATCCGCACGCTTCCATATCCCGGATTTCCCACAGACCTGCAAGCCCAATTCTCATCGCTTCTGGCTTTGACAAAAGGGGAAAGCACGATCACCGAGACCATCTATCCCGAACGTTTTATGCACGTGGCTGAACTTTCCCGCATGGGAGCGGAAATCAGCTTATATAGGGCAACGGCAACCATTTGCGGCGTGGATAAACTTCAAGGGGCGCCCGTCATGGCTACAGACCTCCGCGCCAGCGCTGCCCTTGTCCTTGCTGCGCTTGCCGCTGAGGGCAAAACAGAAATATTGCGCGTTTATCATATTGACCGCGGCTATGAGCGCCTTGAAAAAAAACTGGAAGCCGTTGGGGCGCGCATCCGCCGCGTAGGATAAGGAAGGCATTTTATGAAAACAATTCCTAAAACCGTTATCCTAATCTCGCTTCTTTTGACGGCGGGATGCGCCGCATGGAGACATAAACCAATGAACCCCTATTTTATCAATCCCCGCGAGGTGGAACTCAAAATCACTTACACCCTTCAGAATGTTGAGGCATGCGATACCAACACCGTCACGCTTTATGAATTCTCCGAAGAGCCGGTCTCGCGGGTCATGCAAAAAAAATCCACAAAGCCGATTCTTCTCCTTTATATCGCAAGACAGCGCGAATACCCCAATCAGCAAAACGTGGAATACATCTCAATTGACCCGGCGCCCCGCCAGATTATCTCAAAGGATATTGACGGCAATGAAATTGAATTCTGGGATTTTTCCGACAGAATACAAAACGGCGGCGATATCGTCATCACCCGCCATTTCAGGTTCAAGGCTTATGAAACCGCTTTTCGAATAGATCCCGCTAACGTTGACGTTTATGAAGATACCCCAGAGAACCGATATTACACCAGAACCCAGCAATTCATCGAACTCACGCCTGAGGTTATTCAACTTTCCCGCGAGATTATAGGCAAAGAAAAAAATCCCTACCTTCAGGCGCGCGCCATTTACCAGTGGTGCGTGGAAAATATCGAATATGTCTATCCGCCCGATCGCGGCATCCAACGCTCTCTGCCGCGCCGGACGGGCGATTGCGGAGAATATAGCCTCATCTTCGCCGCCCTCTGCCGCGCCGCAGGCATACCGGCGCGCGTCGCCAACGGACACTGGTGCTGCAAGGCAAAGCAGAATTATCACGTCTGGAACGAATTTTATCTCCCCAATTATGGCTGGATTCCTGCCGACGCCACAGACGGCAGAATCAATAAACTGACTCCCGGCATACTCGCCGGAAACGACGACCCTTTTTATTTCTTTGGCAATCTGGATAGCGGACGTTTCATCTCATCAAAAGGCACGTCCATACAACTTTACCCTTCGCCGCCATGGCATGAATGGGGACTGGCGGATACCAATAACAACCCAATTTTTTTTCAGACCGCCGCCACTGTTTATGCCAATTGCAAAATTGCCCAGCAGCGCACAAAGGTGGAGATAATCAAAGGCGATGATATCCTCTGGTAGCGGAAAATTTTGAATTAGTCGCCTGATGCTAAACGCGTCAAAAGCGCCTTAGCGGTTTTATCTCCCGGCGAAAGATCCAAATACCTTTTCAGCGAAGATTTCGCCAGCTCCTTTTTGCCCTCTTTTATATAAATAAGCGCCAAGTTGAAATGCGCCAGCGGCTGGACTCGCTCATCAAGGACAAGCGCCTGTTCGAAATCCTTTTGCGCCTCCCGCAAAAGCCCCAGAGCCAGATAACACTGACCCCTATTGAATAAAATACGCGCGTTGTCCGGCTCCATTTTGAGCGCCTCTGAATATTGATTCGCCGCCTCGGCAAGTTTTTTTTCATCATAATAAAGATTCCCCAGATTGGCAAGGGCATAGGGCGTTTTCTTTGATTGGAGCGATTTTTCATATTGCGCCAGAGCGTCGTTGATTTTTCCTTCCGATTTATAAATCAATCCCAGCGCATTGTGAAATTGCGCGCCCTCCTCCTTTTCCAGAAGAACGCCCGTATTATTGAGCAGCAACCACAACGCCGCAAATCCGACTGCGAAAGATCCCGCCTCTTTCCATCGCCGCTGCCTGAACCATCGCATCAGCGATTCAACAGAGCCCGCCGCAAGAAGACACAAAACGGGAATAATTGGAATCCGATACCGCGCAGTCATAAAAAAGGGAATAAGCGAAAGCATATATGACATCGCAAAAAGCAAGAACACCCCCCAAAATTTTTCGCGGTTCCATGCAAGCATCCCCAAAGATAAAAGCGAAAGCGGACCGATGAGCCAGAATCCTGCCAGCGGAAAATTCAATATCGGCATAATGCCCTTCATTTGCTGCAAACTGTAAATCTGGGCAATCTCGGCGTGTCCCCAAAAATAATAAATCTTCATAAAAAGCAATTTCATAAAACGCGCCGGATGCGCCTTGATAAAAGCCATTGCGCGGTTTTTCCAGTATCGCGACACCTCGGAAGATTTTAACGAGGCGCGGTTCAAATCCGCCTCTGCAATCCGCAGCCCGCTCGGGTCTTGCTCCATATTCACGCGAGGAGGCATCACAAAACGCCCGTCCGCCTGCTCATTATTTCCGATAAAAAAATTGAATCCGCCATTGGAAGTGATGAGAATAAAATCCCGTTCCGCCAGATAATTATGGAGCGCCGCCGGCGCAACCCCCGCCGCAATTCCCGCGCCCAAAAAAACCGCCTTTGCCCATTTATCTTTCTGAGAAGCCATAAGGAGCCAAACGCATAAAAATGGAGCAAACAGCAAAATATTTCCCCTGAACAACGCGGCAATGCCTATCAGAAGCCCCGCGGCAAACCATGGCGCTTTTTTCTGCGCATCCATCCGGATTAAATAAAAAATCAAAACCAAACAAAAAAACGCCATCGGCGTTTCGGATAACAGCGTCTGCTCATAAAAAAGCGCCGGTTTATAAACGGCATACAACCCCGCTGCGATGAGCCCAGCCGTTGATGAAAACAGGCGCCTCCCCAAAAAATAAAGCAGAAGGCAGCACCCCAGCCCAAGCGCCATCTGAAAAAGGCGCGGCACAATCGGCGCCTCGCCAAACAAACGATATAACAACCCCACGCTGTATGGATAAAGAGGTCCCATGAAAAACGCCCGCTCTTGTATCAGGCGCCCTTTTGACACGTTTGATGCCAGATTGTGATAATATCGGGCATCGAGAGTGGGATGCCGATAGAAAGGGGTTGCGCTGAATTGAATTAAAAAAAGGATACGAAATAATAAACCGATTAAAACAACGGCAAATAATGCCAGACGCTCGCGGCGTGTCAATATAGCTGCCACCCCAAAACCCCGCTTGTGATCGGCTCGAACCAGATGCCGTCCGCCGCCACAGCGCCATCAGCCTGCTCCGAAAGGAAAATCATCGCGGCAATCTGGGAGGAGAATTGAAACGTCCCCAAACGATTCCATCTCCCGCCGTTTACACGCTGGTCAACGTGCACTGTGTCGGAGCCGTTTGCGTGATGAATTTCATACGGTGCATGTTGCGAACGATTGACATCGGATACCCACCACGCATACACATTGTAGAATCCGTCCTCCGGCAGATAAGCAGCCCAGCGCACCCGATGCGTCCCGTCCCCCGCCGCATGAAGCAGAAAATCAGAGCCATAAAAACCTGACGGCGTTTTTTGCGGCGTCCAATTTGTGTGATAGGATGTAAAATTCGGGTCTTTATTGTCAATCGTCCAGCCATCTCCCGGCGGCGCCGGCGCAAGATTGTTAAAACCGATTTTGTCCTTGAAAACGCTCAACGCCTCACCGCCGGCTGCGAATCTTTTAATCTCAAAGATGGGCGTTGTGCGGTAATTCAAACCCGTATTTGTCGTATATGCCGACACATACCCAGCATCTCGGCACGCCTGAATCACAGCCTCGTTATAATCGCCGTAGGGGTAGGCGATATGGCGGCATGTCTTGCCGGCAACATTGGATTCAATTGCGCTTTTGGAGCCCGCTACTTCCATATTCAAAGATTGCTCATCCATCGATGTCAATCTAAGATGCATTATAGTGTGCGATTCCGTTAATATCGCGCCGTTATCTTCCATTTCCTTGATTTCTATCCAATCGCAATGATCTCCGCTGCCTGTGATAACTCCAACATAATGCGTATGCGCAAAATTAACGGCGCATAAACCGTATTGTTTCATAATCGGATACGCCACTGTATAAACCATGATATAATTATCGTCAATCGTCAGCACAATCGGACGAATCGGCAGCGGTTCATCGCTCTGTATCCACGCCGCTAACTCGTCCGGTGTTATCGTATGATAACTGTTTTGACTCAAAAAGGCAGCCTGTTCGGAATATGATTCATGCGAAAATCCCATCGTTGGATGCGCATGATACATCAGCACCGGCACCTGCGCCGCCGCCTGCATCGAAACAAGAACCAAAAAAATTATATATAAGGTTTTCGTTTTTTATTTCCTCCTTATTTTTTTCAGACAACAGCTGAAACGTTTAATATGCAGGATTTCCTCGTCAAGTATTATAATCAGAGTTGACGACAACCCGCCCGCAAGAGATGTGTTCTTTTATATTATACTTTTGGAAAAATTTCATCATGCCGATTATTTTTGCCAGCACAGCCGGTTTTTGCTACGGCGTCCGCCGAGCGGTCAAACTTGCCCTTAACGCCTCTCAAAAAGATTCAGCGGAGCTTGTCACGCTGGGTCCGCTCGTCCATAACCAGCAGGCAATAGACCTTTTGAAATCCCGCGGAGTTACCATTGTTAAAAAAGCGGAAGATGTCCCAAAAGGAAGCCGTGTAATCATCCGCGCTCATGGCGTAACGCCGCAGGTGCGCGACATGCTTGCCGCCAAATGTTCGGAGGTTTACGACGCCACTTGCCCCCATGTCACACGCGCGCAGCAGATAGTCGCTCAATACGCCGCCGATGGATGGGCGGTTCTCATCATCGGAGATCGCGGGCATGCCGAAGTTGATGGGTTGATGGGACACGCCGCAGGTAGGGGATATGTGGTTGAAAATGAAGGCGACCTCGCCGCTTTGCCCCCGCTGGAAAAAGTTTGCGTTGTTTCGCAGACAACCCAAGAGGTGGAACATTTCCAGAAAATTGTTGCGCTCGCTCAAAATCTTTTTTCTGAAGTCAAAGTCTTCAACACCATCTGTAACGCAACTTCCCGACGACAGAGCGAACTTCTCGAAATAGCTAAAAAATCGGATGTGGTCATTGTTGTCGGCGGACGCGAAAGCGCCAACACCAAACGCCTTGCTGAAATCGCACGCGAAGTCGGCGTCCGCACATTCCACATCGAAACCGCCGATGAACTCGACCTTGCGGAAATAAAACCAAAAGATGTTGTTGGCATCACAGCCGGCGCCTCAACGCCTCACTGGGTCATCCGTAACGTTGTGGAAACGGTTCAGGAACATCAGTTAAAAAAACAATACACCCCGTTCATACAAATTGGAATTCAGTTGCTGAGATTTTTTATTTACAGCTCGCTGCTCCTTGCTTTGAGCGCCGCGCTTTTGACCTATGCATCCGCGCACATGATGAGACAGGTTGTTCAATTTTCGGAAGTTTTTCTCGCCTTTCTTTTTGTCTTTGCCATGCACCTGATGAACAAACGGCTGAATCTCCCGAAGGATGAGAGGCTTCTATACGGCAGTCAAAAAAGTTTTGCCCATTATAAAAACGCCTTCACCGCCCTTTCCATCATCTGCACCGCCGGTTCGTTTGCCCTATCTTATTTCATGGGAAGCCTGATATTTGCGCTTGTTTTTCTCTCCGGTGTTTTAGGTTTGATTTACACGCTCACCATCCTGCCGAGTAATTTGCCGCTTAAAATTCGCTACCGGCGGCTGATGGACATCCCCGGCTCCAAAGATATCTTCATGACCGGCGGCTGGGGCATGGTTGTTGTTCTAATTCCCTATCTTTTAAGCGCGCAAAAAAATTGGCAGGGGTTTTTATTTACGCTGGGTTTTGTGTTTCTATTGGTGCTCAACCGCTCCATCCTTCTGGATGTGCGGGATCTTGAAGGCGATATCGCCCTCGGAAAAGAAACCATCCCAATTCTTCTCGGTTCGCGCGGAAGGGAGCATTTCATCCGCGCCATGTTCGCCCTCATTTTCGCCATTTTGTTGATAGGGAGTATCGCGGGCGCTTTGCCTGCGCGGGCGTTTGCGCTCGCCCTCCTTTTGCCTTATCTGCTTCTTCATTACCCATTAAGCCGCAGGCAGGGCATTTACCAGAGCCTTTTATATGACGCCTTTTTGGAGGGACAGTTTCTGCTGGCGGGGTTAATCACTCGTTTTGCCGCGCTCTAATGGCGCGACCAGATGGTATGTCAAATACAACGGCTCAACCTCTTCGTATAACCCGATGCCGGGCAAAAAGCCGATAATATCCGTCCAGATTTTTACCTTCTCAATCGCCTTTCGCGATTTCTTGTTCCATGTGAATGCGTTTTCCAAAAGACGTTCGCCGTCTTTTTTTGCGCGGCGGCAGTTGATATAAACAATCAGCCTCGATTTTTCAAGACCCCTCGGAAAAAGTTGTTTCCATAAATATGATTTTTCAATATCCGATTTGGCGGCGCGCAAAACTTCGCTGAATCGCTCGGGGTGAAACGAGATGAATACGCCGTCCTTTTGTTTGATAACGCCCCAATATCCCAGAGGCGTCAACATTTGTTTCTTCTGATTCATCATGAAAGGCTCAAAAGAGGCGGCTGCTATTTTTGACGCCGTTTCAACATCGGCAGTTCCCCAATAAATCCACGCCTCCGCAAGCGGGAGAATAACCCCCGGTTCAAGCCGTTCCACACACAAAGCCAGTTCATCCTTAAGCAGTTTTGCCATGCCCTCCGCCATCTTTTCATCATTTGAAAAAAACATTTTAAAAAAGGGGAGAAGCTTTTCTGAAAGAAGCGCATCCCTTATTCCAAGAAAAAGCAGCGCGCGGGAAGAAGCGCAAGGCAGCGAGGCAAAAGCGCGCCTTTTTGAGGCGGCGCCGTGCGGACCCTTCGATTTAAATATTAGCGCGCCGCGAATCTCACGCCGCAGGTTCAATTCAAATCGGATATATTGATATTCGGAAATCATATTTGCGAGCGATTCGGGAATCTCCTCCCAGAGCGCGCGCAGAGCCTGAGGACGCGCAAAAATGGAAAAATCATCTTTGGATATTTTTGCCGTGCGATACTCTCTAAAATCGCTTTCATTATATAACGATTCAACGGTTGGGGATAAACGCCTATCAGCAATGTTTTTCAACGTTTGAACGCCGCTTGTGTAAAGCGAAAGAAACACCGTGCGCCCAAAACGAATGTATGAAAAAGAGCGATGCTCCTCGTCGGAAACATAGCGATTGATGCGAAAGCCTTGATAGCGGACGGATTCAAGCCGCAGGTCGGGATAATACTGGGCGACAAATTCCGCCAGTTTTTCCTCAAACCCCAGCTTCGTCCGCGACATGATTAGGATGCCCGGCGGCGCCCCCGAATCAATCGGAGGCAAAACAGCCGCTGCAGCCTCATCGCCGAACCATTTCAGGATGAATTCCTTTCCCAGTTTCAGATGCGTTTTGTATTCCAACTTGGCGAGTTGCTTTTTCCACTGGCGAAGCATTTTATCCGAGGCGAATAATTTTTCCCACTCCGTCCCCTGCTCCATTTCTTGCAAAAGAGGCAGCGCCGCCGCTCGTTCCCAAATCCCGCGAAGGTCATGAAGCGAGGCAAAGGCGAGAGTTTCCGGCGGGAGGAGTTCGGCAAAATGTCCCGCATAATCATCCCCGCCACGCCTTTCCAGATAAATCACAAAGAACAAAATCAGCATGCCGATAAAAAATATTGTTAAAAGAATTATTTTAAGACGTTTTTGCATGAGTTTATGACACAGAGGAATCGTATAAGTGGCATGCAACAAGATGACCTTGTTCGTCCGCTTTCAATTTGGGAATAATCTTGCCGCACGGCTCGAACCGTTTTGAACATCGCGGACGAAAAGGACACCCCATCGGCGGGGCGATGGGACTGGGAACATCGCCCTCAAGGATGATGCGCTTTCTGCCGCTATTCGGCTCAATGCTCGGAACCGCCGAGAGCAAAGCCTGCGTGTATGGGTGCAAAGCGCGCTGAAAAACATCTTTCCGCTTACCCATCTCCACAATCCGACCCAGATACATAACCGCAACCCGATGGCTGATATGATTCACCACAGATAAATCATGAGAAACGAAAATAAAAGAAAGCCCGAGGCGCGTTTGCAAATCCTTCATCAGATTGATAATCTGCGCCTGAATGGAAACATCCAGCGCGGAGACCGGTTCATCGGCGATTATGATTTCCGGTTGCACCGCCAGCGCTCGCGCAATCCCAATACGTTGGCGCTGTCCGCCGCTGAATTCATGCGGAAATCGCCCCGCATAATCGGGCTGCAATCCCACCGATTCCAGCAACTGCGCCACCCGTTTCCGTTTTTCCGCTCCCGCCGCAAGATTGTGAATCGTCATCGCCTCGCCGATTATCGCCCCAACTGTCATGCGCGGATTCAGCGAAGAAAAAGGGTCTTGAAAAATCATCTGGATTTTACGCCGGTAGGGGAGCAGCCCGCGCTCGTCCAGCTCGGCAATGTTAGGGGAGTCCCTATATTGAATGACCCCAGCCGTCGGTGTTTCCAATCGGACGATCAATCGCCCCAACGTGGTTTTTCCGCATCCGCTTTCGCCGACCAGTCCGAGCGTTTCGCGCGCCGCCAGCTCAAAGGACACGCCGTCCACAGCCCTGATATACTCCCGCGTTTTACGAAAGATGCCCTTTTTGATGGGATAAAACTTTTTTAAATCGCATATCTTCAGAAGATAGCCGTTGTGGTTGTTCCTAAAATTCAAAAGCCGGTCTCCCCGACCTCAAGAACATGGTTTTTCAATCGCCCATTTCAGAACGTCGTCCATTTTTCTGGCAAAACGGAATTTAATAGATTTCTTTATCTCTGCCGGAATCTCCGCCAAATCCTTTTCATTATCCGCCGGTATGATAACCTCGCGAACGCCAGCCCGATGCGCCGCTAGAACCTTTTCCTTTATGCCGCCCACCGGCAGAACATTGCCCTTCAGCGTGATTTCGCCGGTCATCGCAATCCCCGCGCAGGTTTTTTTGCTCATGAAAAGCGAGGCAAGCGAGGAGCAGATGGATATCCCCGCCGACGGTCCATCTTTTGGAATGGCGCCCGCCGGCACATGGACGTGAATGTCATAGGAGGAAAACATGGTTTCCTTGATTTTGAATCTGGGCGCGACGGAATGAATCCAAGTCAACGCCGCCTGCGCTGATTCCTTCATCACATCGCCCAGCTGCCCCGTTAGGATCAGCTTCCCCTTGCCATGCGTCAAACTCGATTCGATGAATAAAATCTCCCCGCCGGTTTGTGTCCACGCCAATCCGATTGCCACGCCCGGTTGCAGCGGTCTTTTTGCAAACTCGGGAATGTAGATCGGCGGACCTAAAAACAAAGCAACATTCTTCACAATTATCTGAATTTTTTTGCTTTCCCCTTCGGCAACTTTTCGGGCAACCTTGCGGCAGATGCTCCCGATCTCCCTTTGCAGATTGCGCAGACCCGCCTCCCGCGTATATTTCTCTATAATAGTCTCCAAAGCCGCGTCCGTGAATGTCACATTCTTGGACGTTACCCCGTTGGCTTCGTATTCCTTTGGAATCAGATAACGCCGCGCAATTTTTTTCTTTTCATTAAGCGTATAGCCGGGCAGTCGTAAAACCTCCATTCTATCCTGCAGGGCGGGCGGGATTGTGTCGAGAATATTCGCCGTGGTGATGAACATGACCTTTGAAAGGTCAAAGGGCAGATCCAGATAATGATCCGTAAAATGATAATTCTGCTCCGGATCCAGCACCTCCAAAAGCGCGGAAGCCGGATCCCCTCGAAAATCCGCGCCGATTTTATCCACCTCGTCGAGCATCATGACAGGGTTGTTGGCGGCGCACACCTTCAATCCGTTTATGATGCGCCCGGGCATTGAGCCGATATAAGTTCGCCGATGCCCTCGAATCTCCGCCTCGTCCCTCATGCCGCCGAGACTGAAATGAAAAAATTTCCGCCCCAGCGCCCGCGCGACGGATTTTCCAAGACTGGTCTTGCCCACGCCGGGCGGACCTACGAAACAAAGAATCGGACCTTTAATGCTCTTGCGGAGTTTCACAACCGCCAGATATTCAAGAATCCGCTCCTTTATCTTATCCAAATCGTAATGATCCTCATCCAGAATTTCCGCCGCCTTGCGGATGTCAATGCTGTCCTCTGTGCTCTCCATCCACGGAAGTTCAAGAATGGTCTCAATATAACTTCGGGAAACAGTGTATTCAGGCGAACTCTGCGGCATCATCTCAAGGCGTTTCATCTCCTTGTTCACAACGGCGAGAACGTTTTCAGGCATGGCTTTTTTCTCGATGCGCTGGCGGAATTCTACAATATCATCGCGACCGTCGCTGCCCTCGCCCAGTTCCTTTTGAATCGCCTTCAACTGCTCGCGAAGAATAAACTCCCGCTGATTTTTTTCCACCTCGCCCTTGACCTTTGTCCGTATCTTGTCGCCGAGCTCCATCACCTCCACCTCGCGCGCCAGAATTCCCATCACATACTCCAGCCTGTCCTGAGAGGGGATAATGTTCAAAATTTTTTGACGTTCTGTCAGACTCAGGTTGAGGTTGGTGGCGACAAGGTCGGAAAGCTTTCCCGGCTCGCTGATATTCATGGCAGCTACGCCCAGTTCCTCCGGCAAGTTAGAAAGCGATATGGCTCGTTGAAGCAATTTCTGCGTCTCATGCATCATGGCGTCAACTGTGATGCCTTCTGTTTGATAATCTCTAAACTGTATAATGCGGGCTTTTAAATAAGGCGATGTTTGAGTCACCTCATGAATCTTGATTCGATTGATGCCATGCAAAATAATGCGCATGGAACCATCGGGGATTTTCAGCATCCGCAAAATCATGGCGGCGCACCCGACATACGCCAGCTTGGCATCGGTTTTATCTTCGGAGCCTTTTTCCTCTCGCGTAGTTTCGGGAAACGTATCCGATTTTGGCTGGCGGAAAAAAACTCCAACAAACCGATTGCCGAGCACCGCCTCGGAAATAAGCGTCTTGTGCGTTGAATTGGAAACGACCAGCGGCGCAATCATAAAAGGAAAAAGGACAAAATTATCGAAATCCAGAATCGGCAACTCATTCGGAATTTCAATATCCTCACCCTTGAATATTTTTGTCATGTCATCTATGGAAATGTTGGATTCTTCCGTCATTATTCTTTGTCCCTGTGTTTGATTTGCCGGATTTGCTCTGTCCGGTTCAGATTACTCAAAGATATCTATAGGCTCAGGCGCTCCGAGCCGCTTGGGAATATTTATCACAAGAAAGCCGTTTTTGAAATTCGCATCAATTTCATTTCGGCTGATTTCGCGCGTTAGTTTAAAAGCCCGATGAAACGCACCGTAGTGAATCTCCATAAGATGATATTTTTTCTTTTTCACCGGCGAGTCTTCAAAACGCTCGCCCTCCACAGTCAAAACGTTATTTTGAACGGAAACTTTTATATGCTCCGCCCGAACGCCGGAAAGCTCCATCTTGACTACGATGGTATCCTGCGTTTCATAAATATCCGTCGGCGGATTCCACGGGATTCGGTTCAGCGAAAAAGAACTTTTAGGAGATATGAAGTCGTCGAACACATGCGAAAACGGACAAACATCCTCATCCTCCCATTCTAACACCTCATAATGCCCGTTGATTACAATTGAATCTGACATGACTCAAACCTCTCCAGAAAAAATTTCCCATTTATGACGAACCCATTTTGAACCCGTGTTTTTCGGCAATCTCCCGCGCAACATCAGTAATGATGGCATCAGGAGGCAGCGGCATCTTTTTCTCGCCCTGCCGAATCCGCTGCATAACATCATCGCCTGTGATAATCAACCGTTGCTTTGCGGCGGACGCGTTTAAAGATTTTTCGGCGGCAGACTCGCCGCACGCCAACCGTTCAACGAATCTATACAAATCTTCAGGCTTAATCCATTCAACGCCCCAGCCGCCGAGCGTCCTAACATATTGTCTATAAAGGGCTTCAAACCCCTCTTTTGCTCGAGCCGCGGTTGCCGCTATCAACCCCTCGCGCGGATTACCACTCTCAGGCGCAAAGGATTGAATAACAGTCCCGCATTCAATTCCCAGAACTGGTTTTCCTGAAACAAGCGCCTGCATAAGCCGCATGCTGACCTCATCATTGCCCGCGCCCGTAATAATCCCCGCCAAAAAGGGGAGCGAAGGCTGAAAAAGCACAATCGCTTTTGCGCCTTGCCATATTGTGTCCGTGTCTGCCGCAGCGCCCGCCTCATTGTGAGCCATATCAAAAGGAGCCGATAAATTATCGTTGCAACAAGGCGGGAAAAAACACAAACAGCAAAACCGCCGCATGACCTCCTGCACGCCGGAAATATCAACGATTTGCTTATCGGGCTGGTTTGTTAAAATAATCAGTATGTCTGGAACCTTGGACGGAGAGGCATGCCTCGGCGATACAAGATATTTCAGTATCTCTTCCCGAATGATATCTTCAATTTGTTTCCTGTCCAAAGCCATGAGAAATAATTGGAATTACGACTCTTCCGCCGGAAGTATCTTATCGAGCTCATTATGAGGTCTGGGGATGACATGGACAGAAACCAGTTCACCGACTCTTCTGGCTGCCGCTGCGCCGGCATCTGTGGCTGCCTTAACCGCGCCCACATCTCCGCGAACCATCACAGTCACATACCCGCCGCCCACATTTTCTTTGCCGACCAGACGCACATTTGCCGCCTTCGCCATCGCATCAGCCGCTTCGATGGAGCCAACAAGCCCCTTTGTTTCTATCAACCCCAAAGCGTTTCCGTAAATTTCCATCCACGAATACCTCCCCATTCAAATATCGAAATAACGCATATTTTTTTAAACTTTCTCTTGTCAAGCGTTATCTCAGGGTGTTAGAGACATAGACATAATTGCAGAATGGATATTAACATTTGCTTGACGCCAGTCTTGGGATGGGATTCTCTCAATCTTGTTTGAATTAAATTTGAGGGGAAATGGTTTTTATGGAGGATTTTAAACTCACAGCCGAAGAGGATATGACTCTCGAAAACCTTAAAATTCTTTATGAGTCCGGGAAAAATCCCCTTGCTTATATCCCTTATGCCGAAGCCCTTCGGCGCGCCAAAGCGCTTGCACAAGCGCTTGACATCTGCAAAGAAGGGCTCGCACAAGACAGCTACTCCGTTTCCGGAAGAACCCTGCTTGCCAGAATCCTGTTCGATATGGGGCGTTACGACAACGCCCTTGAAGAATTGGGCTTTGTGCTTCAACTGGCGCCGGACGCCTTTAGCGCCAATTTCCTCACGGCTCGCATCCTTGTCAAAAAACAAGAATTCAGCGAAGCCATGGATATCATCAAAAAAATCAAAACATTGAACAAAGACGACTCCGAATTGCTGAGGCTGGAGGAATTTGTCATCGCGCACCTCCATACAGTGGAAACCGTCGGCGATATTTCAACATCCAGCGAGCCGGCGGAAAAAATCGGCGCCCTCAACGAACGGGTTAACACCCTGCTTGAAAACCTCAGAACTTTCCCCGGCGTCACACGCTATAAAATGTCAATGCTCCCCAAAGAGAAGGATAAAAAGGCGGCGCATGACCCCTTGCGGATTCTCTTTATGGAACTTGATGAAGAGTGCCAAAAAGGCGGTTATGGCGAGTTGAAACGTCTGATGTTTGAAGCGGGTAGTAAATGTTTCCTCGTTTATGTTTTGGAAGAATCGGTTTTGACAATTGAGACAACGCCAGAGGTTAATATCGGTATGTTGCGGCTTCAGGTGGAAAACTCGATTAAATTTTAAATACCGGAGATGGCTCTATGTTTCTCATGAAAATGAACCGGCTTTTCTTTATCTTGGGTTTTTTTGCCCTGTTGGCAATCCCGCTCATGGTGCCCGCTTTCGGAACCGTCCAGATGAGCGCCGGCGATATTGAGACCGCGCAAATTTCACGGCTGATTCCCATCATCGTCCTTGTTGAAATCTTTGTGTATTTCTTCTTTGGCTTGATTTCCGGCTCTGCTGCCTCGATCTTGAAACTCATACAATACAGCATATTCATGGTATTTGTCCGTTTTATTATCTGTTTCCTCGCAGCCATCATCTTTGCCCTTTTTAAAATCCTTCCACAGTCTTACGCCGTTATCCTTTTTTGGGTTGGCAATCCCCCGCTAGCCCTTATTCAGATATTCATTTTGATGTTTTACGGACCGCATCTTGCCATTAGTCTTGGAACTCAAATGGTAAATGATGAAAGCGAAAAAAACATCAGATGCGAATTGAGCGAAGAGACGCGTCCAGCGGTTATTCCTCCATATTCCGGCGCCGCGCCCATCGGCGGATTTGTCCACATCTTCAACTTCGATGAACTCGGACGCCACCTCTCAAACATCATCGGCATGGAAGGATTCGTACTCTACACGTGGGAGGGGTTGATTCTGTGGGAAAACTGCCCGCTGCGCGTGGACAAAGAAAAACTCGCTGTTCGCTCTCTTTTTGAATGGCAACATTTGAGGGATTCTCAGATTGATTCCGGCTTTGGCGAACCCGGAAAATTTATCTCTGAAACATCCGACCATCGCTTTGTTCACATCGCCATAGATACCAGATTCTTTGGCGTCATGATTTTGAAAAAAGAAACAGACCTTGGGGATGTTATGAACCGGATTTCCGTGCAGGAACGCTCAATCAAGGAATTTCTTGATATGAGATATTCTCTGCTTTTACAATAGAAAGGGGGCGGCAATGGAACACATTCTGGCAGAATTGAACAAAACCCCGGATATTCTGGGGAGTTGCGTGGTGGCGGAAGATGGCATTCTGGTCGCATCGGATTACAGCGCCCAGCTGGATGCCGAACTTATCGGGGCGTTAATCTCCGCCATTGTCCGAACCGCAAAAATGGCATCCGAAAAAATGGACGCGGGCGAAATTAAAGGACTCATACTTGAAGCGGACAAAAGCAAATTTTTCTTTGCCCGGTGCAAATTTGGTTTTCTTGTCGTGCTCACAGGCAGCGAAGCAAATCTGGGGCTAATCCGCGTGGAAATCAAAAACGCCGCTAAAAAAATGGAGGGGCTATCCCTGTGATAAAGGGATTTCAATGCCCGCAGGTGCGATGAATATATGGCGACAATTAACTATGCCCAAAAAGAAATCTCCTGCAAAATCGTCTATTATGGACCCGGTCTGGGCGGCAAAACCACAAACTTGCAGTTTATTCATCAAACCCTCCCCGAGGTGAACCGGGGGGAACTTGTCTCCCTTGCCACCCAACAAGACCGCACCCTTTTCTTCGATTTCCTTCCGATGGATCTGGGAGTGATTAAAGGATTCAATACCAAATTCCATCTTTATACAGTGCCCGGTCAAGTTTACTACAACGCCACCCGCAAACTCGTCTTGCGCGGCGTGGATGGAATCGTTTTTGTGGCGGATTCCCAACGCGACCGCATGGAGGAGAACATCAAAAGTCTCCACAACCTCGAAGAAAACCTCTGCGAATACAACTACGACCTCAAAACAACCCCTTGGGTCATGCAATATAACAAACGCGATATGCCCAACGCCTGCCCAATTGAAGAGCTTGAAGCTGCCCTGAATCCAGATAAAGCGCCTTATTTCGAAGCCGTCGCTGTCACCGGTGAAGGAGTAAAGCAAACCCTCAAGGCAATCTCCTCGCTCGTTCTGAATAAATTGAAAACAGTAGCCGAAGAGCCGGAGCATAAAAAAACTTCTCTTTCAACTCTCGCAGAACAACAAACGGCTCAACCGCCCGCTGAAAGCCCAGAAGAAAAATCCGAGTTTCCTCAAAAAAGCGCCCTATTCCGCGAAAGAAAAAAAGACGCCGGCGAATTATTTATGGACTCCGACCCCCTTGAAGCAGACCTCCCTATGAAGCGTCCCATGGCCTTTTATTGGCGCGGCGTCAAAATCGGCTCGGCGGATTTAACCCTCTCCCGCAGCGATAAGTCTGAAACAAAAATCTTTTACGAACTAAAAGGCTCCATAATTATCCTTGCATTCATACGCCGAATGTTGGATGTAAAACTCTTGTTAAGAGGCAAACAAAGAAAAACGGTAAATAAAATAGAAAAAGAGCTGATCTTTCTCACAGATTTACCCGAATCCCGGCCGCCTCTTGCCGAACCTTTTTGCGTCTGGGTGGATGAGAAAGATAAAAGCCTTTTTATTTCTTATGCCAGCAGGTTCGGTCCGGCGCAGTTATCCCCTCCGGGCGCGCCGCCGATAACGTAATTCCAGTTTTGTTTGTTCTTTTCGTTTGCAGTTATTTGAAATGAAATTGAAAGGATGAACAGAATGCCTAAAAAACCGCTTGTTCTGACAGAAGATGCTATGACTAGCATTAATAAGACTCTTCAAGAATTGCTAAAACAATCAGACGCCAAATGCGGTCTACTGGTGGACCAAGATGGAAAATGCGTGGCAAAAACTGGATTTACTAAAACCATTGACACCGACGGGCTCTCTGCCCTTATCGCTGGCGCCTTTTCCTCCACCCGCGCTATGGCAAAACTTGTCGGCGAACGCGATTTTTCCGTCCTTTTTCATCAAGGCGATAAAGACCATATTCATAATGTTTTGGTGGATGACGACACAATTTTGACTGTCATTTTCGACGACCGCACAACCATCGGCATGGTGCGTATTTATTCCAAGGCAGCGGCTCAAAAATTAAAAGACATCCTTGCCGGGGTCCGCGTAGATACACAAAAAAACGGCAATGTGGATATCGCCAAAGAAGCGGGGGAGCGGCTCGACGACCTTTTTGGCGATTAAAGGATTATCATATCGCCCCAAGGGGCATACGGGGGAGATGATATATGCAAAAAAAAGACATGGAATTGGAGGGAACCCTGCGGGCTTTTAGCCTGCCTGATATTCTTCAATTCTTGTCCATGGGAAAAATGACAGGCATCTTAAGCATCTGGCGCGATGCCTATAATATTAGCCTGACTATTAAAGACGGCAGGATCGTCAACTCCTCAGTTCTCGACCGCATGCGCAAACTTGGCGAAATGCTTGTCTATCGCGGATTGATTAAAAGGCGCGACTTACAGGAAGTCCTTCGCGCCCAGATGGGGCTCGACAGAGGCAAACTCCTCGGACAAATTCTCGTGGAAAGAGAACTCATCTCCAAAAACACCCTCAGGGACGCCCTCAAACTTCAATTGCAGGAGGAAATCTGGGAACTCTTCTTCTGGCAGGACGGGCAATTTAAATTTGAACAACGCGGCGATATTGACGTCTCTAACCTAGTCGTGGAAATTGACATCGAGCCTCTTATGATGGAGGGAAGCCGCCGACAGGATGAATGGACAAAAATATCACAAAACCTCACCGATGACTCCATCGTCCTCACTTGTGTCAAACAAGAAAACCCGATGGAAAATGAAGTCACTCTCAGCCGAGATGAATGGATTGTGCTCGGGCTGGTCAATGGATTTTATGAAGTGGGCTCCATTGTGGATAGAAGCGGTTTGGGCAAATTTGAAACATACAGAATACTGAATTCTTTCCTGACTGCCGGACTCATAATCAGCAAACCCCAAAGAAAGATTGAAGAGGAATTCTTCTCCACGCCACCCGGTGGCGAAACCGGCGTCGCCACGCTCAAGTCTCTCAAAACAGCCGATTCCCCAGTTGCGGAAACGCTGTTTGGCGCAGCCCAGTCTAAAAAAGGACTCAGCTCGCTTTTCTCCCGTCCCAAACCAACTATCAAAGAAACGCCCCAATCCTCCATCCAACTCGACTTCGTCTCGCCGCTCGGCGCCGCTGCCTTCTTTGTCAACTCATTCTATGAATCGCTCATGGCAACCGAAGGGTTCGTTCGCTCTCCGGAAGATGATAACATCATGCTTGCTTTCAACTGGCGCAATCTCCTTATGCGCCATCCGCGGGCGGATCTGGTTCGAATCACAAACGGACGCATCAACGCCAAACCTTTGGAAAATATCATTCAGATTCAAGAAGGCATTTCAAAAATAATCAGCGAATGCTATGATGAAACGCTGGTGACGCTTAACGAACTAATTGCGCTTCTTCATCAGATAGCCTTGGAACGGCTCGGGGACAAAACCCTTTCCCGCATTGCCAACAGCGCGCTGAACGAGTTTGGCGCCAATATCCGCTATAAACATGATGAGCGATTTGATTTCAGAACATGGGTTCAGGATTTGATTAAAATATAACGGGAGTTAAACCATGGCTGGTGAATTGATACTCGTGGCAGATAAAAGCGTCGCCATCCAGCAAATTGCAAAAAACACCCTCGAAGAAGCTGGATATCGCATTCTTGAAGCCTCCAACGGTCTCGCCGCGCTCACCTATCCTGAATTGGAAAAAGTTGACCTGCTCGTTCTGGATGCGTCGCTTGAAGGCATCAGCGGTTTTGACGCAACCCGCGCCATTAAAACAGACAGAGATTATTTTGAAAAGCCCGTCCTTTTGTTGATACCAGAAGAGGAAGCGGAACAACGAGCCAGCCAGTCGCTCTATGGAGCGGATGGTTATATCATCAAACCATTCAACCCCGCCTCCCTCGTCATCAAAGTTGCCGCCCTTCTTGAAGCCCGCCTTGTGCGCATCAGGGCAAGGGAGTTTATACGCGAAGCGGCGGATAAATTCATGGGGCAAATAGCGGAAAACCATATCCAGGAAGCCGTTGAGAAAAAAACTCAAATTATTGTAGAACGCGCCATCGCCAACGTCGTCAGCATCATTGACCAGCGCGCACGCCGCGAAGTCGAGGCGCGCGTCACAGCTCTGACCACAGAAAAAGAACAGGAACTGGTCAAAATCACCGTCCATGAAGTCGCCAAGTCAATGGTCGAAAAACTCGCCGAGAGAAAAGTCACAGAGGCAATGGATACCATTCTGGTCGAGCAAACGGAAAAAACCGTCAAACGCTCCGCCGATGGCTTGCTCCCGGAAATGGTTCGCGATAAAATCCGCGACCAGCTGGAACTCCTCCTCCCGAGGGAAGTTCAAACACGAGTGGAAAAAGCCATCGAGGATATGACCCAGCAAATCTCTCAGGACATCGTTGCCATTGTGGACAACACCGCCCAAAGACAAGTTCCCAAAGTCGCACGCGAGCGACTCCCAGAAATGGCACAAAAACAGCTCGAAGTTATCGCCGAATCCACCATCCCAAAACTTGTCAATAGCATAATCGGACAAGAAGTGGATAAGGAATTTGAAAAAAAAGTCAACCCAGTGATACAGGACGCTGTGAAAAAATTCAAAAAAACAGCCAATCTTATAAACATGATTATCCTGCTGGTTGTTCTATTTGGTTTGGCATTTAATATTTATTTCTCCTTTTTTGCCCCCAAACAAAACATAGAGGGCAAACCATTTAAAGTATCTATCGGGAATAAATAATCTATGAACAAAATTTTATTTTTGGCAGGACTGTTCGTCCTGTGCCTTGCCGCTATTGGTGCTCAGGACGCCTCTCAGCAAACCCCCTCTGAAAAACAGGGTATGGTAGGAATACAACTCTCGCAAAAAGATGGGCAATATTTCATCGCGCACGTATTCCAAAACTCCCCGGCGGAAAGCGCCGGACTTAGACCCGGCGATGTGATTTTGCGCGTTGCGGATGTTGATGTTGGGTCGCTGTCTTTGGAGGAGGTTGTCAACCTCTTCCGCGGCGAACCCGACACTTTAGCAAAAATCAGCGTTAGGCGCGGAACGGAAAACGTCGCCACCCTCAACGTCAACAGAACCACCGCTCAATTTCTCATGGAAAACTCGCCCGATTATAAAAGGATGTCTTCATCTTTTTCTCCCGGATTAGAACCAATCGAGGTCGAAACGCCTATGCCGGATTCGGAAAAAATCAAACTCTGGCTCGATTATTACGAACGGGTTTATGGAATGCGCCTTCTGCCGATTGACGCCAAATTCGGCGAAAAACTCGGCGCCCTTTTCACAGAGGGCTTGCTTGTTATTGATGTGCAGGTCGGCAAACCCGCCTACAAGGCGGGACTCTCCAAATGGGACTTGATTCACCGTATCGAGGAAAAATCGCCGCTCGAAATTTTCCAAACGCAAAAACCGCCGGATGAATCAGCCGGACCCAAACCCCTTAACATAACCCTGATGGGTCTCACAGGCGAAACGCAGTTCAAATTGTAATAAATTGTTATCGCAGAAAAAAACTACCGAATTTTATAAAGAATGAGAGAGGTATTCTCTCCAAGCGGTTCAAGAAGCCCCTCCTCAACCATTTTCATCAAGAAACCATACTCCTTTTCCCCGATGGCTTGTGCCTCCTTGTTCTTATGCTCTTCCTTATATGATGAACCAAACCAAGCGCGGGGAATATACGTATCGCACAAAATATGCGTGAATCCCAGCTTCTTCAATTCTTCCGCCGCGCGGGCGGGGTCTTTATATTTATACATCAGATTGACAAAGAAAAACCCAAATGAATCCTCCCGATATTTCCGCTCCAAATAATACCCGCGTTTTTCCCACAAGAGCAAAATATTTGCATCGGCGGGCAGTTCCTTGTTTGCCAAATCTATCAGCTTCTGAATGCCGCCCGGACTGTTGCGCGTTAGAAACGCCGATTTTGATTCGCGCCCCATCAGATAAAATACCGGATTGCGCCAAATAAGCGTTAAGAGCGCGCACATCATGATAATGAAAAGCATAAAAACCACGATGCCCTTCAATATGTTTGTGAAAACTCGCGCCAGCGATTCCTGCTCCGACTCCAATCGCTGAAAAAGAAACGCTATAAGAATCGCCATCACAGGCATAATCGGCGCCAAATAACGCGTAATCGGTTGAAGTATTAACCACAAAATATAAAAAATCGAAACATAGATGAGCAGCGCGTTGACGCCCCATCCCTTCCGACGCATCGCAAAAAGAAACGGCAAAAACATTAAGTAAAACGGCGAAATCAACATATCAAAAACCTGGCGCCCCCATTCGCCGTATATCGTGGAATTATAGGGAATCAGCAAAAATTCCCGCAGCGAAGAGCGCGGATAAACAGCGCGATTCAAAATCTGATATCGCCTTGTAAATTCAGCCGCGGCCGGCGGTGCCGGCTCCGCAGCCTTTCTCCCCGCAAGGTCATTCAAATATGCCGTCAATAGCCGTATCCGAAACGGCTCAATGGGATTTCGATAATATACCGTATTCTTGATAATCCATGGCGAAAATAATAACAGGGCAAAAAAAACATAACCCGCCGCATACAATAAAACCCTGCGATTAAATGTGTATCGCCATGCCTTGAAGTAAATGATAATCAAAGCAAAAAAAGCAATGAGACTCAACATAGATGTGTATTTGATCCCCAGCGCAAAGCCCGCGCATGCCGCTGAGAAAAAAAACAAAAAACGCAGTGGAGCGCCGTGAATATACCAGTTCGGCAAATCATCCAGCCATAAAAGCAGGGCGAACAAAGCAACCCCTTCGTAAAACGCCAGCGGCAGCTCCACATGAATCTGCGCGCTCACATAATATACCAACCAGCTGCAATAAAATATGGCGCATGGTAAAAGGCTTTCGCTTTGGAAAAATCTTTTGTTGAACGCCCGAATGACGAACAAAGTCATTACGCCGAAATAATAATTGATGAGCTTTGCTAAAATGTCGTCCTTTACCACCATCGCCAACGTGAAAAGCATCTCCATATTTTGCGGATAGCGCGTCTGACCCCCAAGATGCGAAAGGATGTAAAACCCCCCGCGCCGAATATAATGCAGCGGCGCATTCAAATGATATTGCTGCTCATCCAGACCAAAAGGCGGAGCCAGCGCCATCAGCAAATTGATGCCGGCAGCAAAGAGAATCAGAAAAAAAAGCAACGACTCAAAAGGGCTGGAAAATCTCAACACCGGCATCTGCAGCCGTTTGATTGCCCCGAGAATCTCCCTTCGCGAATAAATAATCAGCAGTCCCAAAAAAATAAAAACCGACGCCTTTGTAAGCGCCTGCGCCATCGTGATGAACATGGCGCCAAACGAAAGTATCATAAATCCCAGCGCGCTGGAAAAAATAAAGTCCCAATCGGTTTCAATCTCAACTTTTAGCGTATTTATAATAAACGTCCGCCCTGCGGAATAGGCAAGCAACGCCAGCGCCGCCATCAACGCCATTTGCGGAAACGCGGTGTCAAATAGTTTGAAGGCGATGATAACGCTGTCGAATTGAGTGTCGTGATTATTGACATATTGAAAAAAAACAAACACCGTCCAAATCAAAATCAACCCGACCAGAATAATCCCCGAAGCCCCGCCCGGCGTCTTATTGGCAAAATGAGGAGAGCGATTAAGAAAGTTTGGATAAAATGTATCGTTTTCAACAGATTCGTTTTTCTTCTCAAATATCATAAAGACCTCGCATTTTCGCAATAAAAGATTCGAACGAAAATTCCGCCATATATCGCTGATGCGCCATCCGCCCCATCTCCCGCCGTTTAGATTCGTTCTTCAGCAACAAAAGAATCGAGCCTGCAAGAGCCTCTGTGGAATGAGAAAGATACCCCGTCACTCCGTTTTTCACGAGAAACTCATGACCATCTATTGCGCTTGCCACAATCGGTTTCGCAAGCGCCATCCCCTCCAAAAGCGTGTAGGGCAACCCCTCCCATTGCGCCGTGGAAAGCAGAATATCCGCCTGCGCTATAAGATTCAGAGCGTCCTTGCGAAAACCAAGCAGGCGCACAGATTCGCGCAAACCCTTTTGGGCAATGGCGCGCTCCATGTCGCCCATCATCGGTCCATCCCCGACAATATAAAAATGCGCGTCAAAATTCTGCCGACATACAATCTCCGCAACGTCAATAAGCCGCAGCGGCGCCTTCTGGCTCACAAGACGAAGCACGCTTAAAATACAAAGAGTATCCAACGACTGCGCCATGATATCCCCTTTTTCCGCCGCGGCTATTTCCTCCGACGGAATGGAATTGGGAATCACGATGATGCCTCCCTCACGCTTGACCCCTTTTTTAACGAGCGCCGATTTTTGAGCAGGAGACAAAACTATGATTTTGTCCGCGAGCAAGGCAAATGCTTTCCAAACGATAAAAAACGCTTTCTCTAAATATTTATTTTCAAAATTTATCACATGCGGGGTGAAAAAAAACTTTGTCCTCAGGGCAAACAGGCGCGGCAGATGACCCCAGAATATGGATTGAAGGTTATGCACGTGGACAATATCAATTTTGAATTTGTAGATCAGTTGGATAACTTTGACCATTCCAAGAAAAGCAAAAAAACGGTCGGGTGGCGCTATGTGGATATCAATCCCCATATCCTGAAAATAGCGCTCGATCTGCTCATCCTCTGTTGCGCAAACCACATGAAATTTGTAATTCTCCTTCGAAAGTCGTTTCACAAACGAGCCAACATGCCGAGTGATGCCGCTAAACGCCGGCTCATAATAAACCTCAAGGATGTTCTTCGGCTGCTTCACTTTTTAACCTTTGTTATTATTCCTTTCAGATATCCCGCGTTCCACTCAAAAAGCAATACCAGAAAAAGCCGAAATAAACTCAGCCCCGACGCAACACCTTTTGCCTTGATGATGAAAAACAAAATAACCGCCGCAAGAATCGCCAAAGACGCAAGACCCGCCGCCGCAGGCGATGCCAAAAGGGCAAAAAGAACCAGCCCCGCTGCCAGCCCCGCGCCCAATAACGGTTCAAAATGAATCGGACGAAAAGCCCCGTATTTTTTCACAAGATACCCCTGCGCCCAGCCGTAACGCCTCATCATCCGCGCAAATGAGCGCAAATTTTTCGGACGATAATGATGAACGACCGCCTTTGGATTGTAATAAAAGATATACCCCATACGCGCTATCTTCAAATCAATATCAACATCTTCACCGGGCCAAAGATTCTCGTCAAAAAGCCCCGCCTCCATCAACGCCGTCCTGCGATAAAGCACATTGCATGTCGGATTGTGCCGCGTGCGCACGATTGATTTATGCCCTTTCACATAATCAGCGGTAAAACCGATTGCCTTTAAAAGGGCGTGAATCTTTTTGCCAAATTCGCTCTCATCCTCCGGACTTTGCTGGTCTCCGCCGACGCCAGCCACGCGCTCATCGCCGAACCCTTTCATGAGCTCATCAAGCCAATCGGGCGAAACGATGCAATCAGAATCCGTGAAGGCGATAAATTCGCCGCGCGATTCCCGCACCGCTATATTGCGCGCCCGCGATGGCCCGCCGTTGGATATGCGAATTACCCGAATAGCCTTGCCGTATCGCCCCAGAACCTCCGGCGTCCCATCGGTCGAGCCATCATCCACAACTATGATTTCCTTGTTTTCCCATTTGAGCTTTAAAAGCGAGTCCACGCATTTGCCTACCACGTCCATGCAATTATAGGAGGGGATGATAATGCTGATAAGCGGAGGAGCGCCGCTCATTTGTCCTTCCTTTTAGAAAAAAGATAGGAAAAAAAATTTTTCGCGCCGCGAAGTTTGCGGTATAGGTCTTTGCGGTTGCGCGTCTGAAAAAGGAAGCGAATCATATAGGCGGGGCGGAAGTAGAATTTTTTCAAACCGCGATCCACCGCCGCGTCAATCTCCGCCTTGGTCAGCCCCGGATAACTCACAACCTGCGCCTGCTCGCCGCCCTCCAGCCAGTCCGCCCATGATTTGGCTGTGAGCAGTCCCTCGTGCCGGCATAAATCATAATAGCGCGTGCCGGGGAAGGGAACTGCCCCTGAAAATTGAACCGTATGGAGCCCCAGTTCCAGCGCAAAATTAATCGTCTCCTCAATCGTCTCCCGCGTCTCGCCCGGCAGCCCCATCACAAAACAGCCATGCACATCAAGACGCGCCTTTTTGGCAATTCTCATAAAACTTCGCGCATCCTCCAGCGTTGCATTTTTATGCATCCGCTTCAGCATCTCCTCATTGCCCGATTCAAACCCCACCAAAAGCTCGCGGCAGCCCGCCCGCTTCATGAGCGCAAACATCTCGTCATCAGCCGTATCAACGCGGGCATTGACGGAAAAAGTGATTTTCAAATTGCGGCGAAGAATCTCCTCGCAGATCCCCATTGCGCGAGGCTTGCTCACCGTAAAGGTGTCGTCCTCGAAAAAAAATTCCCCGCCTTTTAAAACCTGCGGGCACAGTTTGATATCCCGTTCGATTTCATCAACAACATTTTCTGGCGAACGGAGACGAAAACGCATCCCATGCATCACCTGAGGCCAAAGGCAAAAAATACAGGCGTTCGGACAGCCCCGCCCCGCAATCATGTCAATATAAGGATGCAGTTTCCCGCCGTCAAAGTAACGGAGAAGGTCAAGATGTTGCCACGCGGGAAAAGGGAGGGCGTCCAGATTCTCAATCAGAGGACGCGGCGCCGTGCGGACAGGGACGCCGTTTTCTATGTATGCAATTCCTTGAACAGTGGAGAGGTTGCCATAATTCTGAATTACATCCCGAACGGTGTAGTCATACTCGCCGATACAGACAACATCCACAGCGCCGGCGGCATCCCGAAGAGTTTCCTCAGGAACGGCGGAGGCATGAGGTCCAACCATAATGACTATTTGAGCGCCGGCATCCTTGCATATCCGAGCGCAGTCAATATCGGAAGAAATGGAAGGCGTTGTTGAATCAAGAACCACAAATCGCGGCTGATGCTCTCGCACAATCTCCCGCAGGTTCTTCTTATCCCAGCCCATCGCGGGAAAATCAAAAAGCCTAACGGGGATGCCGGCTTCCTCCAGAACAGCCGTTGCATAAGCCAGCCAATCCGGCGCGCGCAGAACCCTGCCGCGCGTGCGCGCCGCCCATCGCTGAGTCCGGCAGAAATCCTTCACAAACGGCTCATTGATGATGAGAACATCCGTCGTCATTTCAATCTGCTTTTGACATGCCAATCATGCTCATCAAAAAAGCCGAAAAAAACGTCTGAATTCCCATAACAATTAAAATCAATCCGAGAATGGCGGGGCGAACCATGCGCAACTCGCCAAATCCAGAGCCAATCCAAGATGCCAGAATATAAACATTAATCAGAAACCCGATGAAAAATATAAGAAGTCCAATCGAGATGCCTTTTTCCAAAGTAAAATTTTTGTTCATAAAACGAATGAATTTGTCATCAACAAGGATGTTCTTCTCGGCGGATATAGCCTTTCCCATAATGCCCAGATGAATTATCTGATAGCCAAGCAACGTCATCACTCCGCCAAGAACGATAAAATGGATATCGAATCCATGGCCGAATAAATACACCGGTCCGCGCAGAAGCAGGAGCATTAAAAGAATCCCAGGCAGCATGATGGCAAATCCCGGAATCAAAAAAAGATGCGAGGGGCTATACATCAACATAAACCGCATGTGGCGCCAGCCGTCGCGAAAGGAATGCAACTTCGATTCCCCTTTGCGCGGGTAATAGGTGATAGGAATCTCCGCCGTTTTGAGACCCGCCTTGGATGAGTTGATAACCATCTCGGAGGCAAACTCCATCCCAGTCGTTTTGCAATGCATCCGCCCCCACGCCTCTTTGGTGAAGGCGCGCATCCCGCAGTGCGAATCGCTGATACCTGTGTGAAATAGAAAATTCAAAAACCATGAAAGGAATGGATTGCCGATATATTGATGCAGCCAAGGCATCGCGCCCGGAAGAATCTTACCCTTGAGACGCGTCCCCATCACAAAGTCTGCGCCTTGGCGCAGCGGCTCTATGAATTTATGAACCTCCCCAAAATCGTATGTGTTGTCTGAATCGCCGATGACGACATACCGCCCTCGCGCCTCCGATATCCCTTTGTGATAGGCATTGCCGTAGCCTTTTTTTGTTTGATGGACAACCCGCGCCCCAAGCGATGTTGCAATTTCTACGGAACGATCCGTCGAGCCGTTGTCGCTGACAACAACCTCGCCCTTTATCCCATGCTCGCGAAAAGAATCCAACGCCTTGCGCACGCACTCAGCGATGGTTTCTTCCTCATTGAGGCAGGGCATCACAACAGATACTTCGCACTCTTGCGCCATTTTTTCATCAAATGTCATTTTTCTCCTCTATCTAATTATTTTGTAATTTATGCAAGTTATAATGAAATCTGTTTTGCCGCAGGTCAAGTTAAAACTCTCCCCCCAGCGACAATGCCTAAATTACGCGTTGCGCCCGTTAACGTGCGATTATAATTATTTTACGCCTGTGATGGCAAAAAGAATCGGCGATGCCTCTGTGCTGGCGGAACGGATGGTGATTTTTGTTATCTTCCATCCCGGCTCGGGATTTTGCCAGACAATATCATAAACACCGATGACAGACCCGCTCTTTGCTTTGCCTTTCCAAGCAATCCGCGTCACCGGACTGCATCTCACATCATCAAAGGAAAAAATATTGCGCCCATATACAAGCTTCATTACATCCGAGCGCCCGCCGGAATAATCAAATCTAATCTCGCCAATTTCCGCACCCTCCCGCGCGCGGAAGGCGCAATTCATCAAAAAATGGCACTCGCTCATTTCAACCTGATTCAAGTTGAGCTGAATCTCTTTTGGAAAGGCGCCCTGAGGGTTGATTTTGCCGTGGAAAAGGATTGCGGAAGAGCCATCCTCGCCGCTTGCTATCTGAAATCGCGTTTCTCCAAATCTTGTCTGATTTTTTGGGAAAGAGGAAAAATCATAATCCGCGCCATAACCAATCCAACCCGAACAGTTTTCATTATCCTCCAAAGAGCGATTGACAAACTGACTCAAATCCAACGTGAAGCCTTCTTTATTTTTAAGAAGGGGTTTGAATCCAAACCAAAGGTCAAAGAAAAGCTGGCGAGCATCAAAAGGCAGTTCATCGGCGGGTGTGTTTTCGCCGCTCCATGCATGTTCCGCCGCCCAGAGATACGCCCAATATTGAAGCCATAAATCCTCTGCGCCATCAACATTGAAGCTGAACCCCGCCCACGTTGTTTGCAGATAGCCGTCCGCGCCGTAAAGAACGCATGCCTTGGCAAGATTGCGGATGTCATCATGCAAATACCACCCGCTGCCAATCACGCCGAATCCATCTTTTTTGAATAGCTTCAAAGATACCTGCGATTCGGGCGGATTAGGCACGTAATGCCAGTCGCAGATGGTAACATCTTTTGGCAGTTGCGCGCGCCGTTTTTTCGCCTCTTCAAGGCTGGGCGCAAGACACGCATCCGTCCCCTCGCTCGGATAGATGAACATATCGCCCCAGAGCATGACCTTCACATTGCGCTCCATGAACCATTGATGCAGCGTATGAATATCATCCATAATCAGCTGTGTCACAGACTTCCCGCTGGCTTTGCTCCGATAGGGAAACCGACCGGTCATCGTCACCTCGTCATGACCGATATGAAATGCCTTTGGCTTGAAAAAATCCAAAGCCTCCTGATACACGCCGAAAATAAATTGATACGTTTTCGGGTTAGTCGGATTGTAGGCGTAGGGACTTTCCGGATCTTCCGCGATGTCCAGATTCTTTCTATTCGTAAAAATCCATTCCGAATGCCCCAGCGATTGAATCAGGGGAGTGACCTCAATAAGCGACTCATCCGCCGCTTTGATAACTTTGCGCGCATCCGATTTTTTCATCCCATATTCTTTATGCTCCAATTCGGGATGAGAGTCCCAGATTATATATTCGCACTCCCAGACCAGATTATTGATTTTGTGGCAAGCCATCAATTTGCGTATCGCTTTGATAATCTGGTCGGAGGCGTTCCTGCCCGAAAAGCAGTGAATGCCTCGAAAATCCAAAGCCGGGAAATCGGATATTCTTCCGCCTTTCAGGAAAATTCCCCGCTCGTTCACTTTGACCATTTGCAAAAGGGACATCAATCCATTAAAAACCCCGCGCTCGGAATTGCCCGATACTGCCGCCGTTTTTTCATCAACGGTCAGAACATACCCTTCATGATGTTCAGGATGAGCCAACCCGCGCTCTCTGCAATAAACAGCAGGATGGGGGAAGCGTTTTATCTCTCCAACCATGATTATGTTTTTATCAAGTTCATCCGATTTTGGCTCGCCGGCGATAACTTTAGGTTTGATGTTGTATCGCTCTTTCAATTCGCGGAGAAAAAAATCAACACCCTTGCGAGTCTCCGTTCCCGGTTTTTCTCCCAGATAAATTTTCGTTTTGGAAGAAAGCGGGAATAGATGCGGCGTCCATTCGAGCTCTTTGGGCGTCGGCAGAATATAAGAATTGTCGAAGTTTGGCGCAAGGGCGTCCTCGACCAACTCAGGCTTCATATTTTTGGGCGAAGGTTTGTCAACGTTCCCGCTCTGCCTCATTCCGCGGGGAAAGCGAAGCGTGAAAGAGTGGGCGCTTCGCGTTCCAGGTATAATGTCTCTTTCGTAAATGCCCAGCCAAAAAATCGGTTTGTCCGTTTGCGCCCATTTGTTTTTTCGGTAATCAAAAAAGAGCATGTCTGATTTGGGCTGCGCCAAAAGGCTTATGCCCCCGATTCGCGTGGAAATCTCCACATTCTTAAAAGCCCGCGCCACCATGCTCTTGTTCATGTCGCCTGAGGCGCAAAAAAGCGGAATAACTCCCCGCGTCGTCGCTCTATCCTCGCTTGCAACATAAGGACTGTTCAAAAGAAGAAGCGGATGAATCTCATTGCCCCATTCAAAAACCGCCGTTGTGTTTTTGGTGAATGAGAATTCAAGCGTCGCCTTATAGGAGTTGTCCGGCATTAGAATAAACGTCTCCGTTCCAGCAAAAGGAGAACTCTTTTCCTCCGGCGGTGTATGGTGCAGAACAATTCTGACACCGCCCTGATATGCGTCAACGGAGGCTTTGATTAGAAGTTCCGGCTGATCTATCGGACCGTAATAGCGCGTTGACCAATCCCGGCTCATGACCCATAAAGATGAACCGATAATAATAGGCATGCCAAACACATTAAGCTGCGCCCCTTTTTCCGGACGATACCAGAATTCAAGATCTCCGCATTTTTCGTGGATTTCCTTCAACTTTTCTGTTTTTGCCTCAACCATTTTTTCCGCATCCTGCGCGACGACATGTCCTAAGACAATCATCGCTAAAACAAACGCCATGATAATTTTTTTCAATCAACGTCTCCTAAAATTTTTTAAAAACGCTCAGCCTTGGGATCTGCCATCATTTTCCGGTTTATTGATTTGAGTTTTAATCCCGTTTTCGCCCTCAGCATTTTTTTCCTCGCGCGCTTGCGTTTTGGGCGCGGAGGGATAATGAACCCGATGATGGTATCGGCTGACAAGTGTTTTGATAAACGACTCCTCGATTAAATGCAAATCCCTCAATGTCATATCGCATTCGTCAAACTGTCCGTCGTTGAACTGGTTCAAAACGCATTCATGCACAATGCGTCGGATTTCCTCTTCATCCACATAAGACTGTGAAAGTTTGCTCGTTGATGTGGCTTCCACAATATCCGCCAGCATCACAATTGCGGTTTCAATACTCTGCGGCTTCGGTCCCGGATACCGAAAATCTTCCTTGCGAATAATATCAAACGACTTGCTTTCTTCCGCGCGCTTCAAAGCCTGATTGTAAAAATATCGAATGAGGCTTGTTCCATGATGTTCCGGAATAAAGTCAATAACCTCTTTGGGCAATTTGGCTTTTTGGGCAATCTCAATACCCTCTTTGATATGCTTTTTGATAATCAGGACAGACATATTTGGGGAGATGGTTTGATAAATCTTTTTATCCTCAAGGGAGGTCTGATTCTCCGAATAATACTTCGGCTTGGCTATTTTGCCGATGTCGTGGTAGTAGGCGCCCGTGCGCACAAGAAGATAATTCACATCAACCGCAATAGCGGCGGGCTCCGCCAATTTCGCAACGTTCAGACTGTGTTGATAAGTGCCCGGCGCCTCCTCCTCCATCTTCGAAAGGAGCGGCTGACGTATGCCCGTCAGTTCAAGAAGTTTGACGTCCGTCACCAGCCCAAAAAAAGTCTCGAAAAAAACAAGAGCCGGAAAGGCGATAATGCCGCAGGCAATGCCGTTGCCCAGCCCCCAAAGCCCCCGCGCCGCATAAGTATATAACTCGCCCGTCGGGTCGTCCATAAACTCAAAGATTATAATACTGATAAAATTCACAAGCGCAATGCGGAAACCTGCCATCAACATATCCTTGCGCTCGCGCACATTGTAAAGACTCGATACGCTCATGGCGCCGCCGATTAACGCCAAAAGCGTCACCTTGAAACTCATGTCCATCATCAACCCGAAAAAGAGCGCGCCCCAGCTCACAAGAAAAAACGCAATGCGGGCATCCAAAAGCATCACGCCCAGAATTCCGATGACGCCCGCCGGAAATAAATATCCGATAACAAGATCCTCTTTCCCCAAAATTTGCACAATCAGACGCCCGATGCTCAGCGACAATAAAACAGGCAGGCTGATAAGGATGATATTCGCGGCGCTGAAAGCCATGGTGGGTCTGACCTTTTTTACAAAAAAAGCCACAAATCCGAATATGATAAGAACAAGCGTGAAGTTCGCCAGCAGCTGCATCAGGTTGGCGGTTCGGATGCGCTCGTTCAATCGGGTCAACGCCGAGTCATGGATTATCCTGACCTGCTCGCCAAAACTGATTATAATGTCCCCGCGTTTGTAAAACTGCTTCGGTTTCTTTATCTGATTGATGTATTTGGTTCGCTCTTCCTGATAAAGATCCGGACGTTCGCGTATATTCGGCTCTAAAAGGTTGACTAATAATTCCTGCGCGGCTTTCATCTGCAAAGGCGAACTGCCCTCAAAATAATCCATGATGCTCCGCCACACCGCATCCTTCAACTCTTCCGGATATTCCACAAGGCGCTGGCTGCCAATAGGAGAGGGCGGCGGCTGCTTCGCATTCACAACCTTAACCAGCCCCTCCCGTTCATATGTTTCAAACACATAACGACCGTCAATGATTCCCCGTTTGGACATCATATCTGAAACGACGAATTCAAGATTGCTATAAAACTTGCGGTCGTAGCCGATAGAGAGCAGTGGCGTTGTCGCCTCTTCGCTCAATACCAATCCATGCTTCCTTTTCAAATTTCTTGAAAGCACATCAGGAGGGACGTTTTCCGGAAATGCGCCGCTAATAATTTCATCCCTAATCTTCCGAAGCAGGTCATGGATCCGCTCCTCAACCGTGCTGTCGTATTCATAATAATGAGGAATGTGCTTGGCAGAATCTTCCGTCCTTTGCTGAATCTCTTTATTATAACGTTCTCGATCCTCCACCTCAAGAGGGAAAGGGGCGCGTATTGTCTGTTTGATAGGTCTGCCCAACTCATATTTGATAGGCGGGGAAAAAAAAGCGCGGGAAATAAGTATGGATGTGTATATGGCTAAAAAGAAAAAAGCCACCCACCCCCACGTATGAATAACGCGAGTCCGCCGCCGTTGCCGGGCGAGCTTCATCTCCGTATCAGAACGAGCCTTTATTCGCGTCTTTGCCAATGACTGTTTCCTCGCCCCCTTTTAACTTCTTAACTCAGCCATCTTGGTTGAGATGCTTTTTCTCGTCCTGTTCATAAGCTCGGATAATTTTTTGAACCAGCTCATGGCGCACAACATCTTGCTGGTCGAAATATATAAACGAGATTCCCTCGATATTTTTCAACACAGTTTGAACATGGATTAAACCCGACTGGCGCCCCATCGGAAGGTCAATTTGCGTTATATCCCCTGTGATAATCGCCTTCGAATCAAACCCCAGCCGCGTCAAAAACATCTTCATCTGCTCCGGCGTGGTGTTCTGAGCCTCGTCAAGAATCACAAAAGCATTATTCAACGTGCGCCCGCGCATAAAGGCGAGCGGAGCGATTTCAATAACGCCCGTCTCTATGCTGTTCTTAATTTTCTCCGCCTCCATCATCTCATAAAGCGCATCCCACAAAGGGCGGAGATAAGGGTCAATCTTGGCGGCAAGGTCGCCCGGCAAAAAACCGAGCTTTTCCCCCGCCTCAACAGCCGGACGCACCAAAATGATGCGCCGCACATTTCCCTGCATCAAATCCGTCACCGCCATCGCCATCGCCAGATACGTTTTGCCTGTCCCGGCGGGACCGACTGCAAATACAATATCCGAATGACGAATGGCGTCCACATACCTCTTTTGCCCCGCCGTCAAAGGCGTCACACGCCGGCGTTTCAGCGGCACAGGGATTTCATCAAGAAAAATACTCTTCAAATCCGGCGATTGCCCGTTGCCGGCTGTTCGCAGGGCGTATTGCAGCCTTCGCTTCCGCGTAATCTTATCCTCAAGATTCCCCTTCCGATGCACATGCAGAAGATCATTCAGGAGACCCGCCGCCTTGCCTACGTCTTCCTCATCGCCGACGACCTTGATTTCATTCCCCCGCAAAATCATGCGAACGTTCAGCGATTGCTCCATTTCGCGGATACGGAAATCCCCCTCTCCGCAAAAATCTGTTATCTCTGCCGGCTCAAGCGCCATGATAAATTCCGCTGGTTTGCCCATTCCTTTGCCGCTCATACCCGTCCTCGACGAACGTAAAAAATTATCATATTAATATACAACCCATTTCCCATATTCATTAACTCCAAAACGATATGCCCCCAGCCAAAAAGGTGTCAAGCCAAACCACATGATTGAAAAGAGATTAGTTTATGAAAATGTGGAGTTAAAGTTTTTATACTGAACCCGATAATATGCCTAAATAAACTTGACAAAAAACGAGAATTCAAGACAGCCTCTTGAATATATGTAAGATTGAAAAGAGTATGAGTTTGTAAAGAAAAAGAAAATCGTTATTTGTTACGAAACGCACCCCAACATGGTCTTTTTCGTCATTTGAACAATTGAGAATAAAATAAAATTTTAAAGCGTCGGATTTCGGGGATAATGCAATGGTGACAACCAAATATTTGACAATTAAAGAAGCGTCCGAATACCTCAAAATAAGCAGTTCTAAGATATACCGACTAATTAATCAAGGCTTGATAAATTCAGTTAAAACACCCAAAGGGCAAAGACGATTTAATGAAGAAGATTTAATAAAATTTCTTAAGAAAACCCAGCCTATCAAACAAAAAAGCAAATTATATGAAGCTCAAAATAACGATTTATATGCCGAGGAAATACAAGCAGTATATGGTTTGAAAAATATCAATAACGTTTCAGATGAATTGTTTTTTCATTCGGAACAGATATGGATATATAACGCAGACATTTTAAGCATTCAGAATATTGAAGAAAATTCGGTTGATTTAATTGTCACCTCCCCGCCCTATAACGTGGATATAAATTATAACTCCCATAATGATACCATGACTTATAGCGATTATCTTTCTTTTACCAGAAAATGGCTTCAGAAATGCTTTAAATTTATCAAAGAAGATGGGAGGTTTTGCCTTAACATCCCTTTAGATAAGAATAAAGGCGGTCAGCAGAGCATGTGTGCAGACATTACAACAATTGCTAAAGAAATTGGTTTTAAATACCATTCAACTATAATTTGGAACGAACAAAATATTTCAAGGAGAACGGCATGGGGTTCGTGGCTTTCGGCAACTGCTCCATATGTAATAGCTCCAGTTGAAGTTATCGTTGTTTTTTATAAAAATGTATGGAAAAAGACCAGCGGGAGCAGAGAATCAAATATAACAAAGCAAGAATTTATGGAATGGACGAATGGAGTATGGAACTTCAGCGGAGAAAGCAAAAAGAGGATAGGTCATCCTGCGCCTTATCCTGTTGAATTGCCGAGACGATGTATCAAACTTTTTAGCTTTGTTGGCGATACGATTCTCGATCCCTTTCTTGGAAGCGGTTCAACATTGCTTGCTTGTTTGGAAACAGGCAGAAAAGGTATTGGAATAGAGATTGATATTAAATACTGTGAATTGGCAAAGAAGCGTCTATTAAACGAAGGTCAAATGAAACAGCTAAAATTATTTATTACATCTTGAGGAATGTAATGAGAAAAAGTATTAGCGAACTTATTATGGAATATTTTCAACAACACCCCAAACAAGATATTCAACATGGACCCGTTGTTGATTGGGTTACAAAACAGTATTTATTGGAGAATCCGGAACCTCCAAGAGATCCATGGAGAGCAATTCGCAAACTTCATCAAGAAGGGAAATTAATTAAAATCGGAAAAGGAGTTTATCGTTATGATCCCGAACTTGTGAAAAAAGTAGATTTATACGATTTTTCCCCCGCAACTAAAACAGCGATTTTTCAAAGAGATAGATTTAGATGTGTTATATGTGGACGCGGCATAAATGATGGTGTTGAAATTTGCGCTGACCACATCAAACCGAAAGATAAAGGCGGCGACAATTCGATTGATAATGGGCAAACTTTGTGCACAGAGCATAATCTGATAAAAAAGAATTATTCACAGACAGAAACGGGTAAAAAATATTTTATCAAACTTTATAAACAGGCTGTTGAAAAACAAGACACCCGTATGATAGAATTCTGTAAAAGCGTTTTTGATTGTTATGATGTTCATCAAATTAACGGACATATTAAACGCCCTAATGGAAAAAAATAATTGCCGATAATTAAAAAAACTATCGTTCTAATCCCTTACAAAAATCATAACCTTTTTCTTTTCTTAGTAAAGGAAAGAGTCTTGAATATTTAACTTGAACTCATTAATGCCAGCCAATATGGGAATATCAATATTCGCGCGGGAAGTTATAAAAGGAGGATATAAATGGGAATAGGAATTATTAAAGATATACAGGTGGAAGCGCTTGACCTTCCCCTTAAGGAGCCTTTTATTATCGCAACAGGTCGCAAGGACGCCGCCAATAATGTCCTTGTGAAAATCATCCTCGACAACGGGCTGACCGGTTTCGGCGAAGTCGCCCCCTCGCCATACACCACCGGCGATACTCAGCAAACCTGCATCGCCGTCCTCAACCACATCAAATGGGCGGTGGTCGGTCAGGATATCCGCCAGTGGCGCGCCCTGCTTACCAAAACCCGCAAACTCATCCGCGCCAATGTGGGCGCTCATAGCGGACTCGAAATCGCCGTCCTCGACGCCTTTACAAAATTCATCGGCGTTCCAATGCACATCTTTTTCGGCGGGGCGATTAAAAAGGTCGAAACAGATCTGACCATGTCGCTTGGCTCGCCGGATGAAACATTCGCCGCCGCGAAAAAAGCCGTAGCGGATGGCTTCAATAAAATCAAAATCAAAGTTGGCATGGGCGTTGCCACAGACACTGAACGTATCATTCGCGTCCATGAAGCCGCGCCCGATGCCACGCTCTCCCTTGACGCCAATCAAGCGTTCACGCCTAAAGATGCCGTTGAACTGGCGCGGCGCATCCACGCCGAAGGCATCGAACTTGACCTTATGGAACAACCCGTCCGCAAGGACGATTTTGAAGGTCTCAGATTTGTGCGGGAGCATTGCGCCGTTCCCGTTGCCGCCGATGAGTCCTGTTTCACCGCTGATGACGCTATCCGTCTTATCCGCATGGACGCTGTGGATGTTATAAACATCAAAGTTGCCAAGTGCGGGTTGGCTGCCGCGCTGGACATTGCAGGAATCTGCCGCGCCGCCAACAAAGGGCTGATGATTGGCTGTATGATGGAATCGAAAATCGGGCTCGCCGCCTCTGTCCATCTGGCTTGCGGCTTGGGCGAATTCGCCCATTGCGACCTCGACTCCGTCTATCTCCTCAAACCTTTTGAATGCAAAGGCGGCTACACGCAAGAAGGTCCCGTTTTTTCAGTTGAGGGGATTGAAGCGGGAACAGGCGTTGCTCTATAGCCCTGCCACAACCGCTATCTATATAAAATTTCCCGTCTTGGCTTGCGGATAAATTTTTTGACAAAAAAAACGCCGGCAAGAAATCCGCCGATGTGCGCCCAGAAGGCTATGCCACCCAGTTTTCCCGCGCCCGTCACAAGCGAAATAGTTCCACTCCAAAATTGCGTGATAAACCAGAATAATAAATAAAATACGGCGGGCACCGGAAAGAATAACGGATAAAAAAATATCGGAAAGATGACCAATATCTGCGCCCCCGGATAAAGCATCATATACGCCCCCATCACCCCGGCAATCGCCCCGCTGGCGCCGATTGTCGGCAACTGCGAATTCAGATGAAATATCATGTTCAGCCCGCTGGCGAAAATCCCGCACACAATATAAAATACCAAATATCCGATGTGACCCAACCTGTCCTCCACATTATCCCCAAAAATCCAAAGCGCCCACATATTGGAAATCAAATGCAGCCAGCCCCCATGCAGAAACATGCTCGTAATAAATGGCAAAAAGGTCGCCTTGGGATATCCCGCGACAGCCGCCCACCCCGGTCTAAAATAACGCGCCGGCACAACGCCCCACAAATGAAACATCTGATAGACGGCATGCGGCGGCAGCGTTATCTGATATAAAAACATAGCCACATTTGTTCCGATAATCAACCAATTGATGAACGGCGTCCGCCGCGGTTTGATTAAATCCTTAAGCGGTATCATTTTTCGCTCCCGTCTTTTTCTGACCTACGCCATGATTACACCGCAAACCATTGCGGCGACTCAATAAAAAAAGACTTGCAATTCACACAACGGTATATTATGCGGTATATAATTTTTTAGAAATCGTTTAATCAACGGATAAGAGGAATAAACAAGTTGATTGGACATTATGAAGGGCGGTGAAAAAAAATGAACGATGTAAAAATGGAAAACGGCTCGCAAAATATGAAAATACCTTGGCGCCTGCATTTGAATATGGAAAAATTCTTCATACCTATCAACCCGTATTGCCAGACGGAGGATAACACCTGCGGGCTCTGCTGTCTGCGCATGGTAATGAATTATCACGGCAAAGATGTTCCCCTTGATGACCTGTTAACCCTCATGCCCCCCCGCGCCGATATCGGGCTTTACGATTCTCATGTTGGACTCCTCGCAATGCTGATGGGTTTTTCCTCCACCATTTTCACATACAATTATCAGATTTTTCACCCCCTCTGGAATCACCTCACCCATAATGAAATCATCCAAAACCTCGAATTAAAAAAACTTGAAGCCGAAGCCGCGCCCTATTTACTTGCGATTGAAAGCTACATCGAGTATCTCAAAGCCGGCGGCGAACTCCTTTTTTGTCCCCTCTCCAAAGAAATGATACTGGCGCAATTCGATATGGGACTGCCGCTTCTTGCCGCCCTTGATATGGGATTTCTGTATGATTGCGCTCATTTTCAGGATTTATATTCCAACAGCCGCTCCACTCATTTTGTTGTCCTGCACGGTTATGATCCCGAACGCAACACATTCCATGTCACCGATCCATGGTATAATATACCCATTCCAAATGTAAACGGTCAATACACCATCAGCGCCGACCGCGTCATTAACGCCATCTTCCTTGCGCAGGATAAACACGACGCCGCCCTTGTCGTAATACAAAAGAAATAAGCGCTCCCGATGCCGCTGGCTGCAAGATTTGAATTCTCTTGACATCGTATCATCTGCCCAATCAAAAAGATATAATATTTTTCAGTGTCTATAAAAGGAGCTTACCCTTTATGAAAAACTCGCGTGCCTTTTTTCGGTGCGCCCTTATTATTGCTATTCTGTCTTTTCCCTCAATACTCGTTCAATCAGGAGAGATGTTCATTCTCCAACCGAATTCTTCGGCTCAAAATCCGCCAACGCTTGAATCTTCCGCAATCAAATCAGCCGATTCCGTTGATTCCCGCTATCTCTTTCTTTCCAAAAAAACGCTCGACCCTGTTGACGAGGAACAATTCCTTAAAACAATTTCCCGCGAAAGTTTGAAAGGCGGCAAGGCAATCTCATCCCCCTATTTTGTCCTGCAATTTACCGGTCCCATCCAAGAAGAATGGAAAACCGCCCTCAAAAATGGGGGCGTGATTTTCTACGATTACATCCCCTCCTTCGCCTTTATTGTTAAAATTCCCGGCGATGCGAAATCTCTCAAAGATGCCCACCCCTTCATCAGAGCGATTATCCCCTGGCGACCCTATTATAAATTATCCTTTGATTCGCTTAATGATGTTAATCTTTCCTCCTTTATCAAAGGCGCCGCCCCAAAGCCCTCAAAGGAATACATTCTCCTGTGCTTCAGGGATGTTGATATTGATGCCGTGCGCAAAAAAATCGAATCCGCGGGCGCAATCATTAATAACACAACCCAGTCCGAGTGGAAAATCAAATTTAGAATCGCAGCTTCGCCCTCGATGCTCGAAGGCATTTCGCAGATTCCGGAAGTCTATTGGATTGAGCCAGCGCCGCAATGGAAGATGTTCAATGAGCGGGCGCGAGGCGCCGGCGTTTGCGATGTGGACACTGCCTCCCAGACTTACGGTCTTTATGGCGCGGGGCAGATTGTTGCCGTCACAGACTCCGGCGTTGATAAAGGGTCAACGGATCCAAACGTCCATCATGCCGATTTCAAAAACGGCGCGGGCGGCTCGCGCATCGCTCAGATTTTTGATCTGGTCGGCGATGGCGGCAACGACAAACACGGGCACGGAACCCATGTTGCGGGTTCAGTCTGCGGCAACGGCTTAAAATCCGGCAGCAATCCCGCCGCCCACAACTATCCCGCAGCCTGCCACTCCGGCTCCGCGCCCGAAGCCACCCTCGTCTTTCAAGCGGTCGGCAATAATTCAACGCTCGGTTTGAGCGGTATTCCCGATGACCTCAACATCCTTTTTAAACAAACCCGAGATGCCGGAGCGCGCGTCCATAACAACAGCTGGGGCGGCGCTGCAAAAGGCAGCTATCTCGGCAACTGCCAGGATGTGGACGAATTCTGCTGGAACAATAAAGACTACACCATTCTTTACGCTGCGGGAAATGAAGGTGTGGACATGATCCCCGTGCTCGGCATGATTGACGACTTTTCTTTGGGGGCGCCCGCCTCTTCAAAAAACTGCATCACCGTGGGCGCGTCCGAAAACAACCGCCCCGATTCCGGCGTTACCAGCAATTATGGCGCTGGCGGCGATCCCCGCTGGGCAAATGAACCGATCAAATCAGATACCAAATCCAATAATGTGAACGGCATGGCAGCATTCAGCAGCCGCGGTCCATGCTGGGATGGACGCTACAAACCCGATATCTGCGCACCCGGCACTAACATCCTCTCCACCCGCAGCACCGAAGCCCCCGATTCCAGCTTTTGGGCGGCTTTCAACGCCGACTACGCCTTCATGGGCGGAACTTCTATGGCATCGCCTCTCACATGCGGCATGTGCGCCCTTCTCCGCGAATACCTCGTACGCTATAGGGGCATTGCAAGTCCATCATCCGCCCTTGTTAAAGCCCTACTCCTCAATGGCGCTGTTGATATGGCTCCCGGACAATATGGAGCAACCGGCGACACAAAAGAACAACCGACCGCCGCCCCCAACGATATTCAGGGCTGGGGGCGCGCAAGCGTCCAGAAATCCCTGCCGGGCGGCACACGAAACATCCTTCTTGTGGATAACCCAACGGGGATTGCCGCCAATGGAGAAATAAAATACAAGTTTGAAGTCAAAAACAATGACATCCCGCTCCGCGCCAAACTCGTCTGGACAGATTTTCCCGGAAGCCCAGCCGCTGATGGCGGTCTCGTCAACGATCTGAATCTCTCAATCATTCAACCCGATAACAATGTCCTCACGCCGCTCAACCCCCGACGCCCGGGCATTGTCCAGCATTTAATAAACACCCCCAGCGATTCCACAACACCGCCCGTTATTCCCAACCTCGGCATGGTGCACGAAGGCATGGGTGTGCGCTTTGTGCCTGCTCAAACGCCCATGATTTTAAAGATGGTCAATTTTGCCCTTGTGGCTGCTTATCCCGGCGAATACTACGTTGACCTTTTTATTCTTGCTGATAATCAGGGAATGCCCGGCGATATTATTTGGAAAGTTACCTATGTTAAAACCGTCATTCAGGCGCAAGACCCGACAACTAAAGCATACTTTGGAATATGCAGCGTCCCCTTCAACATCCTTTCATTCAATGGTCCTTTCCACGTGGCGCTCCAATGGTCTTATGACATCAACACGCGTCTTATCGGCGGAACAAAGCCGCCCATCAAGACAGGCAACGACTTTCACTATTATTTTGATTTGGATTATTATAATTTTGTGTGGCATCCCTGGGCATCGGATGCTGCCGCCGACCTTGGCATCGAGGTTATCGGCACAGGTCCAACTCAAACAACAGGCAACGATAGTGTTAACAATGTCGAGGGAATAGAACTGGCGGCGCCGCAGACAGGTCTATACACAATCTCCGTCAAGGGCAATAATATCGCGCAAGGTCCCCAACCTTTTGCCGTTGTCATCTCGGGCAACGTGGCGCCAGAAACCACACCCACTCCCACGCCCATACCGATAACGCTTGTGCAATATAAAGACTATCTTACGGGCAAAATCTCATTCACGGAGCAGCAAAAGGCGTCCGCCGACTTGAACAAAGATAAAAAGATTGACATCGCCGATTTGATAAAAAGAATTCTTGCACCGCTCAAATAGATGGAATTTCAACATAATCTCCAATCATCACGCTCAAATGCAAAATCAGACGGCTAATGTTTTTTTATCCACGATTATATGTTGACAAACCCCTATGCCATTTTACGATTTCTTTACAAACGGTTATTGCAAAATATCCCATTCCTGTTAAATTTATTTCATAGCGCAGAGGTGGATAACCATGAGTCAGGCTAAGGTTATTGCGGTTGTTGTTATTGTGGCAATTGTTATCGCGGCTCTCTCCATCGGCGGTTCTTTCCTTGTCGCTTCCTCTCGACAGAAAAAAGAGGAAAAAGAATTCCAGACAGCCAAAGGACTCCTCGAAAACAAACAAACAGAGGAGGCTTTGCGGCTGTTGAAGGAACATATAACCAAATATCCAAAAGGCGCCACCGCCGCCGAATCTATGTTCCTTCTTGCCAAAACCCAGATCGAACAAAAGGCGGATTCCACAGACGCCCTCGCTCTTTGCGAACGCATCCTCAAAGACTTCCCTAATTCGCCCTTTGCCGCGCAAGCTCTCTACTATAAAGCCCTCAGCATGGTCAAAGAGCGCCCCATCAAAGATGAAAATAAACCTGTCTTAACCGAAATGGCAAAAAAATCAACCAGCAGACAGGCTTCCTATGTGGCTGAATACGGCCTCGCCCTTGTTGACCTCGATGAGGGCAGATTCCCCGAAGCTAAAAGCAAAATGGATGCTCTCCTTGAGCGCTCCATCCCGGATGTTCTCCGCCAGATGGTCGAGGACTCCCTCGGCAGTCTCAATCTTCGGATGCTCAACTCTCAAGAGCTTTATGGCGATGACCAAACACACGAGCTCCAAACGGGCGACTATCTTTACAAACTGGCAAAAAAATATGACATCTCGCTTGAACTCCTTATGAAAGTCAATAGCATCACAGATCCAAAACGTTTGCCTCTGGGGCAAAAACTCAAAATCCCCAAACTCAATTTCAGCATCCTCGTGGATAAAAACACAAACACCCTCACCCTCCTTAATGACGGCAAATTTTTTAAAAAATATATAATTCGCACAGGCGCTTATGAAAATCAGACGCCGCTCGGCGAATATAAAATCCAAAATAAAAAACACGACCCCAAATGGGTCAATCCCCGCACCCTCAAAATTTACAATGCCGGCGACCCGGAAAATGAACTCGGCACGCGCTGGATGTCCTTCAAAGACGACCGGCTCGGCATTCACGGAACCATCAAACCCGAAACCATCGGATACTATTCCTCCTTCGGATGTGTGGGTATGCTCAAAGAGGACGTTGAGGAACTCTTCGATTTGATTACCGTCGGAACGCCCATCAAAATCGTAGGGCAGATGAACCCAGAAATCGTCGAAAAGTCTAAAGCCCTTGGTTACAGAGACTAACCCATCGCCCCGTATAAAAGGATTAAATTAAGGACTACATTCATGAAAGCCGTTTGCATTATTCCCGCGCGTTATGCCTCCACAAGATTCCCCGGCAAGCCCCTTGCAGAATTGGCGGGCAAACCTATGATTCAATGGGTTTATGAACGCGCCAAAAGCGCTAAAACCATCCAGGACGTTATTGTGGCAACCGATGACCAGCGCATATTTGACGCCGTCCAATCCTTCGGCGGCAGGGCAGTTATGACCGTCGGCGATTATCAATCCGGAACAGACCGAATTGCCGATGTCGCCAAAGACATAAATTGCGACGCCGTTGTGAACCTTCAGGGCGATGAGCCGTGGATGAATCCCGAAACTTTGGACTTGAGCGTCCGCGCCCTCGAATCCAAACCCTATTGCGACGTCTCCACAGCAATGATAAAAATCACAGACGAAAAAACTTACCTATCGCCCAACGCGGTCAAGGCTGTCTGCGCGTCAGATGGCATCGCACTCTACTTTTCTCGTTCGCCGATTCCCTCCCGCGCACGCGCCGGCGCGCTGCCTGAATTTGCCGGTTTTTGGGGCTTCAAACACCTGGGACTGTATGTCTATCGCAAAGAAGCCCTTCTGGCGTTTCCTAAACTCAAACCGACTTTTCTGGAACGTCTCGAATGTCTGGAGCAAATTCGATTTCTTGAAAATGGATACAAAATTAAAGTTGTGGAAACAACCCACGATTCAACGGGGATTGATACGCCGGAAGACCTGCAATCCCTGAAAGATATGATAAAAAATTCTGAGGTGAACTCATGACCAAATTCATATTCATAACCGGCGGTGTGGTTTCCTCTCTCGGCAAAGGCATCTGCACAGCCTCCATCGGTTGCCTCCTGGAAGCCCGCGGCTTCAAAGTCACCATGCTCAAATTCGACCCTTACATCAATGTTGACCCTGGCACGATGAGCCCTTTCCAACACGGCGAGGTTTTTGTCACGGACGATGGCGCGGAAACCGACCTTGACCTTGGTCATTATGAACGATACTCCACCGCAACCATGAGCCGCAATAACAACGCCACCACCGGTCAAATTTACAGCACCGTCATCGCCAAAGAGCGCCACGGCGATTATCTTGGCAGAACCGTTCAGGTGGTTCCCCACATCACCGATGAGATAAAATCTCGTGTTTACAAACTGGCAACAAAACATGATGTTGATGTTGTCCTCACGGAAATCGGCGGCACTGTCGGCGACATAGAAAGTCTGCCCTTTCTCGAAGCTATCCGCCAGATACCCTTTGAAGTCGGACGCTCCAACTGCCTTTATATCCACCTGACGCTCATCCCCATGATCCACGCCGCCGGCGAAATGAAAACCAAACCCACGCAACATAGCGTCAAAGACCTGCGCGAAATCGGCATCCAACCCGACCTCCTTGTCTGCCGCACGGAAAAGAAATTCACAGAATCGGCGCGAGATAAAATAGCGCTCTTCTGCAACGTTGATCCGGCGGCGGTCATTCAGGCGATTGACCTTGCCGAAATCTACGAAATCCCCCTCATGCTCCACGAGCAAAAATTGGATGAGATAATCGTCAAAAGGCTGAATCTGCCCGAGCGCGTCGCCGACCTTTCCGCATGGACAAATATGGTCAACCGCTCTAAGGCGCGCGCCCGCCGTGTCTCTGTCGGTATTGTCGGCAAATACATCGAATTGCAAGATTCCTATAAAAGCATTTATGAGGCGCTTCGACATGCCGGTTTTGCCAATGACGTTGTCGTGGATGTTGTCCGCATAGATTCAGAATCCCAAAATGGGGATTTTTTGATTGATGCACTGGATAAAGTGACAGGCGTCCTAATCCCAGGCGGTTTTGGTTTGCGAGGGATAAAAGGAAAAATCCGCGCCGCGCAATATGCCCGTGAAAATAAAAAACCCTTCCTTGGCATCTGCCTTGGAATGCAATGCGCCCTTATCGAATTTGCTCGAAATATCTGCGGATTGGAAAATGCAAACAGCCTCGAATTTGACCCCGAAACACCCCATCCGGTCGTCTCTTTGATGGAAGAGCAGAAAAAAAATGCCAACTTCGGCGGCACAATGCGACTTGGCGCATATCCCTGCCGTTTGATAAAAGATACATTCGCCGCTGCCGCTTATGGCGGGGCGGATACTGTCTCCGAGCGGCATCGCCACCGTTTCGAACTCAATAACAAATACCTGCCCCTGATACAGGAAAAAGGTCTGCGCATAGCGGGAATCAATGAACAAAGCCAACTTGTGGAAATCATCGAAATGCCAAATCACCCGTGGTTTGTCGGCGTTCAGTTTCATCCAGAGTTTAAATCCAGCCCGCTGAACCCTCATCCCTTGTTCAGGGAATTTATCAGGGCGGTGGTTGCGAACACTGTAAACAAATGAATAAACTATTGACACCGTCGGGAGACCGAATTTAAATTCTTCTATTATTTGAACTTTGAGAGCGTTTGCGAATTTGCGCGAGGTTTTGTTCCCAATATTACAGCAGGGAGAGGTGTGGGATGCATAGACTTATCTGTCTTGCCGGTTTGATTGTCCTTATGGCGGTTATGACAGCCGCCGCTGATATGAAACCCCTTGAAGGGGGCGACTTGATTGTTGTGGAGCGCTCGCTTGAGGCGGCTTCCGAACAGGAAGGCAGAGAACAGGCGGCGCGCGAAGCCGTCCAGAGCTGCGCCGGTCGGGTCTATTTCTCGGATATGAGCGTTATGGCGCGCCCTCTCCTTGAAAAATACGTGGACACCTATTACAAAAATTTTATCTATTCCGTTGTTGTGGATAGCAAAAAACAAACGGGGGATAAATTCCAACTCTCGCTCAAAGTCTTTGTGAATTACTCAAAACTGCTCGCAGACCTTGAAGAAAAAAAGTTCCTCTTCCGCCCCGCCGTCCGCCCGCTTTTTGCCGCATTCTTAAAAGAAATCGTGGATGAACAACCCTCCGCAGGCAAAGACGGCTGGGATGCCATTCGCAGCGCGTGGAGAGACCTTACTGAGCAGCGCCCCACAGAGTCTGAAATTGCCGACCCGCCCGCCAACGTGGATGTCTCCGAATCGCCCGCCCTTCTTGCCGAAGCTATTCGCGCCGTACAAAAAAATGGCGCCGAAGTTATCATCACCGGCGAATCTTCCACCCTCAGAGAAAAAAGAGAAGAACTTTACTATGACACATACGTCTTCTATCGCACAACCGTGAATTTGAAATTATACCGCGCCGATACCGGCGAGTTGCTTCAGGAAGCCACAGCAACAAGCCTTGCCGGCAGCGTCCGCCAAAATCAAGCGATCAATCTCTCCACTGTCAGCGCCGTCAAAAAAGCCGTTTTTCAACTTGCGGATTATTATCATTCCAACTGGGATAAAATGGTGCGCAACAAAGGCGACTACATGTTCCTTTTTTCGGGCGTCACTGATGAAAAACTCGACCTGATCCAAAAAAAATTAATAGCATTGAATAACGCCTCCCAAGTTTTTGTCAAAAGCAAATATGCCGACGTTGCCGTGGTGACGCTCGTCTTCAAAGGCAATCGCGAACGCCTGCTTGAAGTTATTCAAAGCTCTTCCTATCCCCGTATGCACATATTGAAAGATGAAGAAAACAGACTCGAGATTCAGATAAAAAATTAATCAAACGCGCAAATTATCAATCAGGCGGGTTTTGCCGAAAAAAACAGCAAGGGCGATCAACGTATCGCCCTTTTTTATTTGCTCCAAAGGCTCCAGCGTGCTCCTCGAAACAAAATCCACATAATCCAGTTTGCCATATTTGGTTTGTGAAATACTCTTTATAATGAAATGTCTGACAGCATCAATATCCGCGCCCTCCTTGATTAACACAAAAGCCTTCTTTAACGTCTTGTTAATTACAGAGGCATCCTCGAACTCTTCATTCGTGAGATATTTATTGCGCGAACTCATTGCCAAACCATTTTTCTCGCGAACAATTTCCCCGCCGACCATTTCCACAGGCAGATTTAAATCCTCAACCATCCGGCGCAAAATCAAAAACTGCTGCGCATCCTTCCATCCAAATACCGCCACATCCGGCTGAACGATGTTGAAGAGCTTCAGGACAATCGTTGTAACACCGCGAAAATGCGTCGGTCGCGTCATGCCGCACAAAACCTTGCCCCATCCCTCCACTTCCACAAACGTTCGGAAACTCGTCGGATACATATCCTCGTTGCGCGGGGCAAACATAATATCCACGGGGATCTGCTCCGCCAATTTGCAATCCCGTTTGAAATCCCTCGGATATCGAGCCAAGTCTTCTTTGGGACCGAATTGCGTGGGGTTGACAAAATTGCTCACGACTAAAATATCAGCCCGGCGCCGCGCCTCGCGCATCAACGATAAATGCCCCTCGTGGAAAAATCCCATCGTGGGAACAAGCGCAATCCGCCGCCCTTTTTTCTTTTCCGCAAGAGCAGCCTTTTGCATCTCTTTAGGTTTTTTTATAATCTTCATCGCTACTTCATCTGTGCCGACTGCGCGCCTGATTTGCTGAGCCGCTCCAGCTCCTGTGGAGTTTTATTAAGCGGGAATAAAACGGACATCAAAAGCAATCCGACAAATATCATCGCCCAAACATATATCAAGAGCTTTTTGGTCAGTTTTATCACATCCTCGTTGATATATGTCGCAATCCAGACATTGTGCGTGTTCGTGGGATCGCAGATGCCCTGCATGGCGCCGGTCGTAATGAAAATGCCCATCACCGCCGCCGCAGAAAGCGGGCTGCCTTTGTAAATCAGCGAAGCCACGCCCAGCCCCAGCCCCCATAAATTCAGCGGTCCGCGATAAAGAGCCAGCGGGGCGCAAAGTCCGAATATCAAAATATAGGGAATGCGCGTGGAGGGAATTACGCCTCTTACTACCGGATCAAGGTAACGCCCCACATCAGGGTTCCAAACCGCATTCAACAGCATTCCGATCCCCAGCATTAAAAGCACGGCGGGCATCACGCTCTCAGCCCCCTCAATCATCGCCTTTGTCAACATCTTGATGTTATCGCCCTTTTTGTCCCACGTGGTAAAAAGGCAAAAGAGAATCCCTGCGATAAAGGCGGGGATAAATTCCCATCCGCCGATATAAGCATCCCAGAATGTCGCCGCGCGTCCCAGAAAATTGATGCCGGAGTCCAATCCCGCTGACCATCCTTTTACCCATCCCAGCAAATCCACAAAGGTCTTGGTTCTTAAAACAAGGAATATCGGGACAATAGGGGAGAGCAGCGCCGCCGGATGCACCTTCTGCCCCGCATCGGCATACTCCATGTTCCCGGATGCAAAATAGCGCCGGCGCCGTCTGCCCCGCGTGTTTATGATGATAAAAATACAACCCATCCCCAGATACATTACAATCATGATGATTGCAGCGAGCTGAACCTTACCCGTCTCCACACCCAACGAAGCCTCATAAAGCGCCCAGTTTCCCGGATTGAACGTCCCGCCCGCGCAAAGCCCGATTAGCAGAACGCCCCCCGCCACAAGCGGCTCAATCCCCAGCGACATCATAATCGGCAGGATAATCGTGCCTATCATGATGATGGCGCCAAGTCCGCCCAAAGTGGTAAAAAGCGTGAAACACACAAACATCATAATAATTGCCACATAGACCGGATTATCGCCCGCCAGCTCCGCCGCATATTTGATAAACGTCTCCGCGATTTTTTTCTCCTTCACCAAAATCGCCAGCATCCCTCCAAATATCGCCACAGTATAAGAGTTGGTCAACTTCACGGCGCCGTCGGCAAGGATGTCCTTAATAATGACCTTCGACTGAAGACAGTCCAAAAGTTGTCCCAGAATTGAAAACCCCATGATTCTGGAAAGCCCCGAAATATTTAGGATGAGCATTATCAAAAATGAAATAAGCGCGGCAAGGACGGCGGCGCCTGCGCTGATTTTTTTCCTTGTTGTCAGATAAACAAGCGCGGTCAAAATCACAAACCAGACCGCCTTGCTCCAGAGCAGCAAAATAAATGATTTCTCTCCCATGTATTTCATAGCAAGGGAGAATAAATCCACATAGCGAACTACGCCGATTAAAGCAAAAAGGAAAGCCATGATGGGCAGCGCCAGAAGAGCCGATATTTTTCGAGAGTACATCCCCGCCATCATAATCAGAAACACAATCAACATCAAGATGCCGGGGAAATACTCGGTCATAAAAGAAACAAGCATTTTCAACTCCCGCCGCAAAGGCTTCATACGCAAATTTGAAACGATTGAACCCGCGGGTTCACACACTTGTCAATATTGATTTTCGTATGAGGAATGGTCAGAAAATGTTGACTGGACGAATCTCCGTCAACGGAAGGTAGGCGCTGCGTCCGTCCATCAGTCGGATGCGAACCCAGCCGCCCTGCGGCGCGGATATCACACGCACATGCGTCCCGGCGGGCAATTTGTATAATTCCTCAAACTGTTCTCCCGGACCGCTCCGCGCCAGAGTGTCCGCTTTCATAGCAACCGCTGATTTTACTATAACCTCTTCATAAACCTTGAATGAAAGAAACGCGCCAGAAAGGATGAACAAAATAGCAAACAATACAAAAATCGAGCGCGCCGCGCCGATAACTCGAGCGCTCCGACCAAGAAATCGGACCCCGAGCGCAAGGCATGAAAGGAACAATAAAATCGAGACGCAGAGCGACCACTCGTCAAGGCTCAAACTATTCTTAATCCAGCCGAGCGGTTTGAAAAGAAAAAACGCGTTTGTTTGATTCACAGCAGGTTGAAGACGGTTCAGATTTTCTTTAATATCGCGGTCGCGCGGGGCAAGGCGTTTGGCGCGAATATAATAAAGAACTGCGCCCCCGATATCTCCCAGCCGCGCGCAGGCATTTCCCGCATTGTAGAGCAATACCGCATCATGCACCCCCGCCAGCTCAAGAGATTCATAAATCTCCAGCGCTTTGGCAAATTGCTTCTGGTCATAAAGCCCCGCCGCACGCTCGAATTGAGCCTTGATTTCGGCGCGGGTTAGCGCAGCATTTGCGCAGACCGCCAACGCCAAAAAAAGCGCGATGCTATTTAGTAATATTAATATTCTTCGCCTCATGTCTTTTTCCTGAAATTTTGAATTACATGAAAAGCCTTTTCGTAATCGCGCTGCATTTCATCGCGCGATTGATTCGATGGCGAATAACGCGCAGAATCCGCCTGCTCCAAAAGCGCGCGCACCGCATCGCATTCATCCTGCGAAGAGTTGCGTTCCTCAAGAATGTTCACAAGTTCATCAATCGTCAAACCATGCGGCTCCCGATTGAACATATCTCCGAAAAAACTGCGCAGGGCAAATCCCAGTTCCGCATAAAAGGCGTCTGAATCCCCTTTGTTTAAAGCCGCCGCCGCTTGTTTGAGGCGTTTTGCCGCCGCGCCCCGAGCACGCAAACGCCGCGCAAGACCCCTATCCGATTCCAGCGCATCGCGCCTTCGGCTGAACATAAACGTTGAGGCGGCAAAAACCAGCGGGAGCATCTGCGTGAGAAGAAACCATCCCCGCAAAATGAGCGGACGTCCGCCGCCCGCTCGAAGCTCTTTCGCTTGCTTGATATAATTAATGTCGGCGTTGATTTCAACAACCGCGCCGCCGTTTCCCGCAGTCGTTTGTTGCGAGACATGCCCTGCAATAACCAGCGGCGCTTTTGATGTTCCCTCCGCAATATTGATTTTAATCGGCTCGGATTTCAGCGAGACATACTGTTTTTTCTCCGGATTGAAAATCGAATAACTCACGGAAGGAATTTCCAATTCGCCGCTTTTTTGCGGACGCAGCACCACATCAAATGAGCGCGAACCGCTGGGAGCGTCCGCTATAATTTTTTTATCTGTTTTTGCCTTTGTTTCATAAACCTCAAACCCATCCATCGGCGGCAGCTTCGGTTGAAGAGCGCTTTCCACAGAACCCTTGCCGCTGATAATCAACGAAAGCGTCAGAAGGTCGTCCATCGTGGCGCTTGCGCGGTCCAGCTTGGCGCTGAAAGTATAATCGCCCACCGTTCCCGTGAAGTCGGCGGGACGCGGCTCCGGCAGCGGAAGCACATCCAGCTCCACAAACGATGACGGCACATTTACCTGTTCCGCTCGGCGTCCAAAGGGATCCCCGAAAGGGTCGTCAAAAAAAGGGTCATTGAAAAATGAACGCCGGCGCTGCTGGGTCTGCGTTTGCAAACCAATAACAACACTCATCGGGTCAATAATTGTTTTGCCCGTTTTTGTCGGCGTTAAAATAATCTTTTTTACCAGCGCCGTTTGAAAAGTTTCTGAGCCGATTGCAACCTCCCGAAAGCTAAGCCGTTCCGCCTGAAAAATGTCCTCCTTCATAAATTCCCTAAATTGCGGCTGCGGCTCGCCCAGCCCCCATTGCACCAACGGCAGACCTTTTTGCGCATAAAGAGTGTAACTCACGGTCACCGGTTCTCCCACAAAAGGATTTGCTTTGCTGACCTCCGTCCGCAAAAAGAGTTTACCATCCAGCTGTTTGCGAAGATCCGGGTTAGAGGCGCTGGGCGCCGGAATCTTCTCATCCTTGAGCGGCGAGGGGATATTTGCAGCGGACGTCTGAGTAACCTTGACTATCACCTCGTTGCTCTTGATTGTTTTGCCGTTCACTTTGATTTCTGCTGGGGCAATCTTGTAATCCCCCGGCTTCATGCACCGCAAGCCGACAGAATATTGCACCTCGCCCGACATGCGTCCGTTGATGAACTGGAAGGATTGCGATTGATTCGGTCCTGATAATATTTCAAACTGGTCTAATGCAGGCAGCTGTGGTTTTGGAAGATTTGAAATTCCCCCCTGAACCCGAACGGAATAGATGAACTCCTCGCCGGGAGTTACAGTTGAAGGTTCCGCGCTCGCTGCAATGTCCACATTCTGCGCCCATAATCCCAATGTCCAAAGCAACAACCCAGCAACAAGCGCCATGATTTTCAAATGTGATTTCATCATCTCTTTAACCGTCATTCCGCCTCGGGCAAATAAATGGTTGATTTTCAATTTAACTTACCAGTCTTTTCCTGTTCCTCTTTGTCCGCCGTACTGGCGTTTAAGCGCCTCTTTCAGCGCCTCCTTGTTTTCTTCGGGAAGCGTGCTAATAAGTCGGAGGGCGTCCTCCTTGCTCATCTCGCCGATTTTGGCTTCCTGCTGCTGAGACGCTTGCGCCTCTTTGCCCTCTTCGGGCTCGTCCTTCTCAGGCTCGTCCTTTTTATTTTCTTCCGCCTTTGCTTCCTCGGCTTTTTGCTCCTGCGCCTGCTTTTCTTCCTCCTTCTGCTTTTCCGCCTCCTCTTTTTTTTCCTGCTCCTTTGCCGTCTGCTGTTTTTCTTCTTGGCTTTTTTGACCATCCTGATTCTGCTGTTCGCCCTGCTGTTGTTGCTGTTCTTGATTTTCTTTTTGTTGCTCTTTTTGCTGTTCTTGGTTCTGTTGCTGCTTCTGCTCTTGTTCCTGCTGCTGATTTTTCATCTGGTCGAGCAGCTCTTTCCAGAGGCGTTTTGCCTGCTCATAGTTGAACTTGGGGTCGGAATCCTCCGCATTTTTTTTCATGGCTTGCTGATTCGACGCCATACACTCCACCAATTTTTGGGCAGCATCGGGAAGATTCTGCGCCGCAACCATCTGTTCTGCCATGCGGTATTGCGCCACGCCGATATTGTAATGAGCATCGGCGATGCGTATCGGATCTCGGAAAAGCGCCGCCGCCTGCTCAAACTCTTTGATAGCCTCCTCATATTTTTTATTTCTCAAATGCACATTCCCAATGTTGAAATGAAGTTCCGGTGATTCAGGCGCCTCAACCTGCGCATTCTTGTAATATTCCAGCGCCTTGTCGAGTTTGCCCTCGCGAAAAGAATCATTGCCCAGCGTGTTCAATCTTGAAAGATTGTCCGTCAACGTGAAGCCAAAAAGGAATGGCAGCATCATCAACAAAGCCGCCAGCATCCGCGCATCCCTTTTTGTCCCAAGCCTGCGGCGATCTCCCATCAGCATCTCAATGACAAGGAGCAAAATGACCGGCAGTAAAAAATATTGAAAACGCTCTTCATAAATCGTATAAGTCTGAGAGCGAAGAGTCTTTTTTTGAATCAGACCGATGTCCGCATAAAGAACATCCAATTCCAGTCCGCCTGTCGGGTTGGCTTTGATTGTTTTTCCGTCGGTCTGCTGAGCGATTTTTTGCAGCAGAATAAGGTCAAGACGGCTGTTGACCACATGCCCCTGGGAATCCTGTTTGAATGAGCCGTCCGCAAGGCGAATCGGTTCGCCTTTTTCGGAACCGATGCCGATGGAATAAATCTTCACTGCCGATTTGGCTGCCTCCTGCGCCGCCCCCAGCGGGTCTGTCTCATGATCCTCGCCGTCGGTCAGCAACACCAACACACGCTCGCCCAGCGCCGATTGTTCAAACGACTTTGTTGCCACTCGGATCGCTTCCCCAATTGCTGTGCCGGGAACGGGAACCGAATCAGTGTTGATAGTTTCAAGAATATTTTGCGCCAAAGCGTAATCGAGCGTCAGAGGACATTGAACAAACGCCGTCCCCGCAAATGTAATTATCCCGACGCGGTCGCCTTTCAACCGATGGATTAATCCTTTCAATTGCTCTTTTGCGCGGGCAAGGCGATTCGGCTGAATATCCTGCGCCATCATGCTGATGGATGTGTCAATAGCTATAAAAATATCCACGCCTTTCCGCGTAATGGGACGCTCGATGCTCCCATACTGCGGACGCGCCAGCGAAAAAATCAAAAGCGAGATCGCAAATATTAAAAGGGCGGCTTTGGCTATCTGTTTGGCTCGGCTCACAGTCGGCAGCAAACGTTTGATTAATTCCAGCTCCCCCATGCGCGCCAAAAGATTGTTTTTTCGATGGAACACCCACACATAAAAAAGAACGAGAGCGGGCAACCCAAACAATCCATAAAGCGCTATTTGATTTCCGAAATTCATCTTTTCCCTCAAACGTTATCAGTCACCAGTCATTGGACATCAGCAAAAAAACAGACGCGGCGATGTTTTGCCCATTGTATCTCCGGCAAAGGCATCCCGCCTAATATTCTATACCGCTCCTTTTTCCCGCTAATAACCGACGGCTAATGGTTAATGGCTATCAAGGCAACTTCAGAAAATAAGTTCCTGCCAACAAAATCTCCATAAGAATCAAAAGAAACGCCGTCCAACCGAATAACCCCATTAGCTCGTCATAATTCTGATGCTCAACAAACTCGATTTTCGTTTTCTCCAGACGGTCAATCTCCTCGTAGATTGCCTTGAGTTTTTTGTTGTCTGTGGCGCGGTAATAACGACCGCCTGTCATCTTGGCAATCTCAGTCAATGATGCCTCGTCAATCCGCACCTCCATCGGAACGTTGACAATGCCGAACACTCCGCGATCCATCGGCACCATCGCCCTGCCGATAGTGCCGACGCCGATGGTGTAAACGCGGATGCCCAACGCCTTTGCCGCCTCGGCGGCTTTGTTCGGCGCAATATCCCACACATTGTTCTCGCCGTCTGTGGCAAGGATGATAACCTTGCTTTTCGCCTTCGAATCCTTTAACTTGTTCACGCATGTTGCAAGTCCCAGACCAATGGCTGTGCGGTTGCCGTCCACAATGCCGAATTCAACATTCTGCAAAAATCCCTTGATGACTCCATAATCGAGCGTGAGCGGACAGAGCGTGAATGCCGTTGTGCCAAAAAGAACACAGCCTATCTGATCAGAAACCCGTCCCGTCACAAATTCCGCAATAACCTTTTTTGCTGCCTCAAGACGGTTCGGCTCAAAATCCATCGCCTTCATCGAATATGAGCAATCAAGCGCCATCATAATGTCAATGCCCTCGGTCTTGATGTTCCTCTCCGTCCAACCGCTTTGCGGACGCGCCATCGCAATAATGAGCAACGAAAGCGCCGCCATCCGAAGCAGGGTAAGCAAAGGACGCAGACGCACACGCAACGAGGGCGCTATCTTTTTCATGTGCTTGATATCCGAATATTTGATAGCCGCCGCCTTGCGCCGCCGCTGCCCAATTGCCGCCGCCGCAAAAATTGGAATCAAAAACAGTAAAAGCAAATACGACGGCGATGCAAAGCGGAACCCCCGAATGAACGCAATCCAGTTTTGCGGTTGGAAAAGCGTCATGAACCCGCCCCTCCTTCCAGCGCTGGTTGCGGCGTCTCAAACGCCGTTTGCGGCTCCGGAGCAGGCGTCGTCATCCGCACAATCTGCCGAGCCTCATCAAGCGTCGCGGAATGCTCCGCCTCCTGTGGGATATATTTGGCAAATTTCACAAGATCGCACCGATTCAGCATCCGCTCAAGAAGGGAGCGCGCCGCCGCGTCCATATTCGTATCATCAAGCGCGCAAAGCAATTCCCAAGATGTCATGTCAATGGCATTGATGCGATAGCGGCTACTTAAATAAATGCGGACAATATCCGCCGCTTGTGTATAGAACTCCTTGAACCTTTTCTCCGAAATGAGCAACGAATTCTCCAACGCATCTAAATCTTCCAGAGCCAGTTCCCATGCCGGACGCTTTGGCGTTTCTTCTGCCAACCAGCGCAGTTTTCGCGCCTGAATTTTGCGATAAATAATATAGGCGAACAGCAAAATCAAAAACAGCGCACCGCCCGTAATTAAAAGAAAATTCCTCAAATATGGCTTAGGCGCAATGATTAGCGGACTCTTCAAATCGCGGATATCATTTTTATCTTCCGCCGTGCGCGCCACAGGTTTGACGCGAATCTTAATCGGTTGCGATTCGCCCGTTTTTTTCTCGCCCTGCGGCGTCTGATAAAAGACCTTGAAAGCGGGAATCTCGAACTCGCCTGTCTCATAGGTGGAAAGCGTAAAGGTTTGGGTTTTTGCAAAACGCCCGTCCTTGCGTTTTTCCTCAACCGCCTGTTTCACATCCAAAATCTCAAACTGCCCCAGCTCCGCGGGCGGCTCAATTTGCAAAACTTCAAAACCCTTGTCCCATTCCACCCGCAGCTCATAGATGATATGATCCCCGATGAACATTTCGCTCACGCTGGCAGCGCCGGAAATCTCAATCGGCTCCGTCTCCGCCCGCGCCCCAAAAATGCAAAGCGCAAAAAATAGAACGCGCGCCAAATGGCGGATAAAATATTGGAAACAGTTATGACCTTTTTCGTGTTTCATAATTCGTTATCTGTTATTTCTGAAACTCTCCATCATAAATCACAACCTTGTGAGTTTTCATAAGCTCTTCAAGCAGGCGCGCCTGTTTTTCCTGAGCCTTTTGCGATTGGAGCATAGCCGCGATGCCGGATGCGCTCTTTTCAAAAAGTTCATTTTCTGAAAGCGGCACCGCGCTCGTCCCTGATGTCGAGGCGTCCGCCTTTGCCAAAGATTTCGCTATATCATCTTTGTGCGCCTTGAAATACAGCTGCACGTCTTCCGGCTTCACCTCGGACCCGTCCGCAACCTTTTCTTTGTAAATCCTTTGCACCATCATCATTTTCTCGAACTGTTCCACCTGATCCCGCAGTCTAGCATCCTTTTTATAACCGGCGCGTTCCGCCATTTGGTAAAGCAGCTCTTGATTAATGAACTGGCGCAAAAAATCAAGTTTTGCCTGCGGGTCGTCTCTTAATTTTTTCTGCTCTTCTGCGGGGAGTTTTTGAATCTCGGCATCAAGTTCTCCCATCGTGATATCGCGCCCCTCTATCTGCGCCACAATCCTTCCCGGCTGACGGCGCGTCTCCGCCCCGGCAAGATAGGTCGCGTTCGAAAGGACGTTTTGCGCGTCCAGCGAGCGCCCGATGCGCTCAAGGCAGGTCACCATACGTTCGGTTATCTGTTTGGATACCGCGCTTTGCGCATCATAATAATTCGCTCGCACATAAAAGGCGAGCGCTTTTTCATAATTCTTCGTTTTTTCAAAATAGAGATTTCCGAGCAGATAGCAGATATTGGATTTCTTTTTGTCCGGCAGTCCCTTGATTTCCAGCGCCTCTCGATATTCATCGGCGGCATCTTCGAATAAGCCTTTGTCCGCCAGCTGCGCTGCCAGAGATACCCGCGCCGTCATCGCCTCATCGCTGGAAGGGGATTTCGAGCCGCATCCTGTCAAAACAAGCGCCGTAATAACCGCGCCCAGCCATAATCTGTAATTTGCAAATGTAAATATGTAATTCATCCCCCGCACCTCAGAATCTTTTTGCCCTCTCGCGGAAGAACCGAATCAGCGGAATGGTATAATCCTCGCTCGTGGAAAGGGCAATATGGTCAATGTTCAGCGAACGCAAGAGCGCGGTCATCTCCTGCCGCTCAATCGAAGCCATGCCCTCAAAAGACGTTCGCACGCCCAACGACGATGTATCGAGCGCAACCAGTTCGCCCGTTTCTGCATCCTCAAATTCTATAATGCCAGCCGCTGGAAGCCTTGTCTCGCGCGGGTCGTTGATGCTGACGGCGATAAGGTCATGGCGCTTATTGGTAATCGCAAGCGCGGAGCGAATATCATTGTTGAAAAAATCGGATATTAGAAAAACCACGCTCTTGCGAGTCAAAATATTGTTAATGTAATCAAGCGCCACAGTCAGATTCGTGCGCCCGCGCGTCGGACGGAAGGCGATTATCTCGCGAATAACGCGCAGCACATGCCGCCGTCCCTTCTTTGGCGGAATGAACTTCTCAATCTGATCCGTGAAAATCATAAGCCCAACGCGGTCGTTATTCTTGATGGCGGAAAAGGCGAGCACCGCGCACAACTCCGTTGCCATCTCCCCCTTCTGCCATCGCGTGGTGCCGAAACGCCCCGATGAACTGGCGTCCACCATCAGCATCACTGTGAGCTCGCGCTCCTCCACGTAACGCTTCACATGCGGCGAACCCGTGCGCGCGGTCACATTCCAGTCAATTGTGCGAATATCGTCGCCTTGCTGGTATTCGCGCACCTCGTCAAATTCCATGCCGCGTCCCTTAAAGACGCTATGGTATTCCCCCGCCATCACGTCGTTGACGAATCGGCGCGTGACAATCTCTATCCGCCGCACCTTTTTCAGGACTTCAGATGTGTCTATGGTTGTTGTTGTATTCATTGGCGATTTTGAATTATCATTTTTTTATTGGATTATGGCACTTCCACTTCGTCAAAAATCTTGCGCACTATATCCTCGCTGGTTATCTCTTCGGCTTCCGCCTCGTAAGTGATGATGACACGGTGCCGTAAAATATCCAGCCCTACTGCTTTGACATCGTCCGGCGTCACGTGTCCCCGATGTCGCAAAAACGCATAAGCCCGCGAAGCCTGCGCCAGATAAATCGTGGCGCGGGGCGACGCTCCATAAGCAATATATTTGCCCGCCTGAATTTTATATGCCTCCGGATTTCGCGTCGCAAACACAAGGTCAATAATGTAATTCTTTATCTTTTCATCCATGTAAATCTGATTCACCGTCTCACGCGCGGCAAGGATTTGCTTCGGATGAATCACCGCCGCCAGCTCCTTCGGAGCGCCGCCTGCCATCCTATCAAGAATATCCCGCTCCTCCTTTTTGTTCGGATACGTGATGCTGAGCTTGAGCATAAAACGGTCAATCTGCGCCTCCGGTAGCGGATAAGTTCCCTCCTGCTCAATCGGATTTTGCGTGGCAAGAACAAGGAACGGCTCTTCAAGAAGATACGTCGTGTCGCTGATGGTTACCTGATGTTCCTGCATTGCCTCAAGGAGCGCGCTCTGCACCTTGGCAGGAGCCCGGTTGATTTCATCCGCAAGAATCAGATTTGAAAAGATAGGGCCCTTTTTGGGATAAAAGGTCCCGTCTTTCTGATTATAAATCATCGTTCCAATCAAATCGGCGGGCAGCAAATCCGGCGTGAACTGAATGCGCTGAAACCGAGCATCAATGGCTTTGGCAAGCGTTTTCACAGCGAGCGTCTTGGCAAGCCCCGGCACGCCTTCGATTAATATATGACCATTGGTCAAAAGCGCAATCATCAACCGTTCAATCATGTATCGCTGCCCCACGATGACCTTGCCAACCTCGGCGGTCAACTGGTCAACAAAACGGCTTTCCTCCTTGACCTTTTCGTTGATTGCCGCAATCTCCGCATCCATAGTAATACCTCCTTCAAAATTCTGCCGCGCCGCCGGCGCCGCTGTGCCATTTCTTTTTTAATGAGGGGCTTTGAGAAGCGTTTCGAATTCCTTGATAATCTGGTCGCTTTCGCTTTGAGTGGGCATATGCCCGGCAAACTTAACCCGATCGCATAATTCCAGTATCTGAAAAATACGGTCGCGATTCTCAGGATTGTAATTCTTATCCGTGAGATAGGCGAGCATCTCGTCGGTGGACATCTTGAACACCTCATTACCCTCTGTTGCCGCGATAAAACCTTTGGCAAGCTTTGTCATCTTGTCGTAAAAACTGCGAACCTCGCCATCTATCAGAAAAAGCCGCATAGAAGCCAACTCGCCGCGAATGCGCTCATGTGCGGATGATATCTCGTCCGACGCAGCCGGCTGAATCGGCGGCTTGCGCCGCATGATTATCCTGATGCCGAAATATATAACAGCCAACGCCGCCAGACACCCTGCCGCCGCAAGAGCCGTCAGGATAATTTTGCCCCAGTTGAGCTGGGACGCCATCAGATCAAAACGCAGTTCCTTAAGACGAAAAGAGCCGTTGCCGTTGCCATCCTTCATACGGTATTTTGCATCTACCATCCCAATATATGCCTTCCCCTTGTCCAGCCCTTTAAGATGATACGCAAACTCCGCAATTGCTCGTTTATTTTCCGGACTCACCTTATTTGATGGAACGACCTTCAACAGTCGGATATTCGTCAGCAAGGGGGGATCCGGCTCGTCAACCTCGATATCGCCCAGCTTGCCTTCCCAGCTGATTTGCACAACGTATTTGAACGACTGCCCCGCATGAATGGACTCCGCCGGCACAAGGAATCCCTCGCCGCGAATGGCGAAGGATTCCAGTCCCGGATGACTCAGCTTAATCGTCGCTTCGCTATGCCCCGGCTTGGATATTTCCGCCGGCTCCGGCTCCTCAGGCGTGGGCGTCGGCTTGAGGGCGAGGGATTTGCCTGCAAGGACGTCCACCTTAGTGGGCGGATTCTCCATATCCAGCGCCTTAATATTAGTCTTCACCTTTTCAGAAGTGTTTTGCGCCGGCACAAGTCCCGCAAGGCAGCATACCAAAAGGACAGCCAATAAATTACGAGCGGCGATTTTGACCATTGTTCTTCTCTTTCCAGCCAACAAAAAAAGCAGTTGGCAATAAATTATTTCTCAATCGTTGAGAACATAATCTCGTTGCCTCTGCTGAACATGACAAGGATATTTTTTTCATCTTTAATTTCTGCGAGAACGGAGTGAAATTCATCTAATGAATTTACCTTCATGCGATTCAACTCAAGAATCCAGTCTCCAGCCTTAATGCCCGCCTTTGCGGCAGGGCTGTCCTTCTGGACTTCCTCGATCTCCAGACCCGGCTCTTTGCTGTTGGCGTCCTTCTCCTTTAAACGCAGCCCCATATCCTCAAACACGCTCTCTTTCTCGGCGGGTTCTTTTGTATCGGCGGGGTTTTCATTAAGTTCTTCCTCAGATGGACGTTCGCCCAACACCACCTTAAGCGTCATCTGCTTTGCCTTTTTGTTCTTCTCTCGATAAATCTCGATTTTGATTTCGCTGCCCGGTTTTTTCGGCGCAATCTGCTGCAACAACTCCAGACGCGTTGTAACCTTTTTCCCATCCACTTTTGTCACAATATCATAAGGCTTCAACCCCGCCTTTTCTGCCGGACTATCCTTCAGGACCTTTGCCACTACAACGCCTTGCACGTCTTTTAGACCGTAATAGTTCAGAATGCTGGGCGTCACGTCTGACATATGAATGCCGAGCCAGCCCCGGCTCGGATTGCGCGTATCAATAATAGATTCGCAAACAGTTTTAACTGTGTTGGAAGGAATTGCAAAACCCACGCCCTGCCACAATCCCGTGTTGGAGGCAATGGCGTTGTTGATGCCAACAATTTTTCCATCAAGGTTAACAAGCGGTCCGCCAGAATTCCCTGGATTTATTGCCGCTGTCGTTTGAAGCAGGTCTTCAATCACCGCTTTTCCTATAACCCGATGCTTGGCGCTCACGATGCCCTGCGAAACGCTTCCCTTCAATTCCAGCGGATTGCCCAGCGCCACGACCCACTGCCCAATCTTGACCTGCTCTGAATCGGCAAATTCCAATGCCGGTAATTTTTTATCCGACTTGATTTTTAAAACCGCAAGATCCGAAAATGTGTCCTTCCCCCAAACCTCAACATTTTCTCCATCAATTGTCGAGTCATCATTTAATTTAACGCTGATGTTTCCCGGTTTGGCGTTCGCAATCACATGATAGTTTGTGACGATATAACCATCCTCGCGGATGATAACGCCCGAACCTGAGGCGGGCACTTCAATTTCCGCATCCTCATCCGGATAATTGAAAAAGAAAAATGGGAATATAGGCTCATTGGGATTCATCCCGCGATCCTCAAAGAATTTCCTCATCTCGTTGCGGTTTTTGAACCTGCCGCGCCCCATCGGTGTTTCAACTGACTTCTTAACCTCGATGCTCACAACCGCAGGCAGAGTCAGATCCGAAACCTCGATAAAGGTATCCTCCGTCAGAGGCTTTGGCTCAGACGAAACCCCCGCAACAAAAGCAAAGAAAATAAAACACGAAAGCAAATAAACCGACAGGCGCCTGATGCCAGACGTTTGATTGTTTTTCATAAATCATCCCTCCAATAAAGTTTTTACCATACTCCTCAAAGAATAAACAAAAAACATACCATCAACCTTCAAGCAGGATGAAGTAAGTATAACTATCGTTAAATCAAGGAAAGAAAATATAAATGGCGGGATTTTCAAAATACGAACTGCGCCAAATTGTCGCGCCTCACCGTATGGTTGTTGATTTGAGTTGATTTGGTTTGTTGTTTTTTAACCGCTCTCGATGCCGAGCTCTTTGATTTTGCGCTGAAGTGTGCGGCGGCTGATACCAAGCGTCTCCGCCGCCTTCGTGCGGTTGCCCTCAGCGCCGATTAATGTTTCCTGAATATATTTCTTTTCAACCACATCAAGCGTCTGCCCTATCGGGGCGCTGAAAAAATCCCCCATCTCCCGCCCCGCGCCTGGATGTAGATGTTCCGGCAGCGCATCCGCGTCAAGTTCCTCGCCCTGCGCAAAAACAACCATGCTCTCAATACAGTTGCGCAGCTCGCGGATATTGCCGGGCCAATGGTAGGACGTCAACTGCGCCATGGCGCGCTTGGTAATGCTGGTGATGGTCTTGCCGTTTTCGCGGGCGAATTCATCTACAAAAGTTTTGACAAGCAACGGAATATCCGCGCGCCGATTGCGCAGCGGCGGGATATGAAATGTAATCACGTTTAAGCGATAAAACAAATCCTCGCGAAATCGCCCCTCTTCAACCTCTTCCGCAAGATTCTTGTTCGTGGCGCAGATGACGCGGATATCCACTTGAATTGGTTTGACTCCGCCAACTCGCATGAATTCCTTCGTCTCAAGGACACGCAGAAGTTTGACTTGCATGGACGCCGGAATCTCGCCCACCTCATCCAGAAAGATTGTGCCGTTATGCGCCAGTTCAAAAAAGCCCTCTTTGCGGGCGATTGCGCCGGTGAATGCCCCCTTTTCATGACCAAAAAGCTCGCTTTCCAACAGAGTCTCCGGCAGCGCCGCGCAATGAATCGGCATAAAAGGATGGCGCGAACGCGGGCTGTTATAGTGAATCGCCCGGGCTAAAAGATCCTTCCCTGTGCCGCTTTCTCCCTCAATTAAAACAGTCGCCTTGCTTTTCGCTATCAGACGCGCCTTCTCAAAAATCTGCTGCATATCGCCCGTTTGACCAATCATCCCCTCAAAACCGTAACGTTTGTTTATCTCCGAATGGAGATAGATATTCTCCTTTTGCAGCCTGCGGTGCTCGCATGCCTTTTCAACCTGAACCCGCAGCTCCGTCAGATTCACCGGCTTGGTGATGTAATCAAAAGCGCCGGCTTTCAACGCCTCCACAGCGGATTCAATCGTGCCGAATGCCGTTATCATGATGACAGCAACTGGCGGAGTCAGACTTGCGCAATGGCTCAGAACCTGCATGCCGTCCACCTCCGGCATTTTCAGGTCTGTCACCACGACATCCACATTGTTTTCCTTTAGAATCTCAATCGCCGCACTGCCGCCGAGCGCCGTGAGAATCTCATAATCCGAGCGCCGAAATCCCAAGGCAAGACTCTTGAGATTCTCCTCTTGGTCATCCACGAATAAAAGACGCATCGCCATAACTCTTTCTCAAAACCCCATATCGCGCAGCTCAGCGTTCGCAACCGGAAAGCCGCTTATGAAACCTTGAATATCTCATTGATTTTATCATTTATGAAGTTAAATGAGGCAACATTGGGAACAAACGTGTTTTTTTTCTCCAGAATGGGGCGGACTTTTTCTGCAAATTTGTTAGAAGCGTGAATAATCTGCTCCGTTTTCGGTTTCGTCTCGCCCGGGGAAGATTCATAAAGGAGCAAGACAAAGACCTGCGGCGTGATTACGCAAAAGTGAATCGTTTCCGCATGGGCATAGTGGAACGAGGTTGTGATATGCGTCGCTGCCAGATCAACCATGTTGCCCAGTGCGGAAAACGCCCCCGCCGCCATAACGCTCATATCATCCGGAGGGACATAATTGAATTGCCCCTTGGCAAGGATTAACGCCCCGCTCTTATTTATCAATACCGCGCTGCGAGATTGCGTAACCCGTATCAACTCCTCAAGATTTTCATCGAGAACCTTGAAATCGCTCTCGGATATTAAAAGACCATTCGTCATAAGTTCCCCGTCTGTTTTTGCTCAACAAGTTTTTGAATACCATCCTCGTCACTTTTTTACAGACAAAGTCTTGTTCAAGCGCTCAACAACGCTTGCGCATATCGCCTTGAATGTCTCAATGACCCCCCTGCCTTGAATCGCAACAGCCTCAAAAGAATCGCATTGCCGATCATTCAATACCTGCTCCATCTCATTTGCCGGCGTAACGCTCGGCAGATCCCTCTTATTATATTGGAGAACCAACGGTATTTCGTTATAATTATAACCGTAATCCTTCAACATGGACTTCATATCCAAAAGGCTTTCCAGATTGTCGGACATCCGATACTTATCAGAGTCGGCAATAAAAACAAGACCGTCCACCCCGTTCAGCACCATCTTGCGCGTGGATTTGTAATAAGGCTGCCCGGGCACGCCGTAAATTAGGAATTTGGTCTTAAAGCCCTGAATTTCGGCAATCTCTAAGGCAAAATAATCAAAAAATAACGTCCTGTCGCCATCTGTATTAATGGATTGTAAAGGGGTGCGGGAAACCGAAGGCACGGAATGATGGATAAATTGAATATTTGTGGTCTTGCCGCCAAGGCTTGGCCCCACATAAACTATTTTGCAATTGATTTCCTTTGTCTTATAATTAATAATAGGCATAATAGAACGCCGTCAATCCTTTCTCAGCCGAATTATTTTACTGCGTATCAATAAAGCGATTGTGGCGTCAACCAAAATCAAAGAGGTAAAAATCAAAGAAAAGGGAAGAAATTATATACAAACGCCGCACGATGAAACCGACAACATTTTAAACGTTTCAGCTACATCCCGCTGACCATACAGCGATCGCTGCGGCATTATTAATTTTACGACTGCCGGATATCAGCCTGAACCAGCCATCCTTTATCTGCATTTTATACGTTTTCAAAGCCCGAACCAATTCCACAAATTCTATTAAAATAATTGTATCTCCCAAGTTTTCAGCAATATATAGCCTTATTTTTCGTCCTCAAAAAAAGGTTAAAAAAAATTTTGATTGCATCATTTTTTTTCTTGACGAATGCGATAGACATTCTTATAGGATGCAATTAATCTTTGTTTGAACGTTTGAATTTGCTCGAAGTTTTCGTAATGAAGAACGCACCCAAAAATCAAAAACTTTTCCTCCTTCTTCCCATACTTCTTGTGCTTATCTTCGGTATCATTTACTTCCGAAACGCCAACGCCCCAACGCCCGCAAACCGTGGCGCAGCCTCGCCCAGCGCTCGAACGGCGCCTCCTGCTCAATCGCGCGAATCCAGCTTGCCTCCCGCGGCTTCGAACGTTTCTCAACCGGCTTCGATATCCCCGCAAGCCGATAAAATCCCTGATTCTGCCGCTGCGGCTCAGCCAAATAGAAACGTTTCAACAAAGGCTCCCGCACCCGTTGCTCCTTATCAAATTTCCAATCCAAGACCCCTCACCGCTAAAGAAGATTTTATGCATCCTCGATGGTCGCCCGATGGCTTGGATGTCCTTTTTACACGCGGAAAATTCCAAGGGCTCTACATCGTTTCCGCTGATGGTTCCCAGATCCGCGAGCTCTCCAAAGAAGATGGAATCGGTTTCAACACACGCTGGAGCAAGGATGGTAGCAAACTCATAGTTGACAAAGACGGCGTGAAAAAAGCCATTGACCTTGCAGGCGGCGAAGATTCCGTTGAGGCAATTGAAGAATCCGCCGATCCCGCATTTGCCAAAAATGATAACATCTACATCAAAAACCCCGCGACCGGAGAATCGGAAGCCATCACAAACGGGGAAGATTCCTTCTTTGCCCCGCAGGTCTCGCCTGATGGCGAAAAAGTCGCTTACGTGGGGTTGACAACGGGTATCCACATCAAAGATATTTCAACCGGCGAAGTTTCCAATATTGGGCAGGGCGCCAATATCCAGTGGATGCCCGACGGCAATGGGCTCATTTACAACCTCTCGCAGGATGACGGCATAAAACTTATTTCAGGCGATATTTATTTTGCGTATGCCGATGGCTCAGGTGTTTACAATATTACAAATTCCCCGGATGTCATCGAACTCAATCCGACCATTTCACCCGACGGCAAGAGCATTTCATACGAAGTGGACGGACAAATATTCACGGCAGACATTAACGAGATTCTGCCCCGTTAACGGATGTAACAGCCCGGTTCTTTGAAAAGAGCATAACCCATTGGAACGTTGATGCGTTGGCGTGCGAGGGTTGCCCGCCTAACTTGACAACTATACGCGCAGACGCATTGACGCGCCAACGGAAACCGCTCCTTCCCAAAGACCGGCTGGACATAATAAAAAAAGTCAAGGGAGGAAACGAGAAATGAAAAAACTGTTGGGCGTTATTATGGTGGTTGCTTTTGCCATGATGGCTACGATGGCGATGGGATACCCCAAAATCTGTATTGATCCGGGACATGGCGGCACCGATCCCGGGGCAGTCGGTTATGTGACGGAAAAAACAATAAATCTTGATGCCAGTCTTAAATTAAAAGCATGGCTTAATCTGGATACATCTGATGCCGGCGGCGGATATGCCTGGGATGTTATTATGACCCGCAGCACAGACGCAACGGTTAGTCTTGAGGGACGTGTGAATTATGCCAATAGCAACGGAGCCAGCCGCTTTTTCTGCATCCATTCCAATTCAGCCACTCCTGCAGCCTATGGCTCTGAAACTTTCTGCTACACCTCCGGTTCCAGCTACAGCTTTGACCTGCGCAACAAAACGCAGAGCGAACTGATTAGCCACGGCGGTCTTTACAATCGAGGAAACAAAACCGCTGATTTTTATGTTCTCAAATACACAAGCATGCCTTCGATTCTGACTGAAATGGGCTTCGTCTCAAATTCCGGCGATGCCGCGTCGCTCGGAAACGCCACATGGAGAAACGAGGTCGCCAAAGGCTTCCTCCATGCCCTCCAAACCCATTATGGCTACACCTCCTACACGCCTGTCAGCAACGTTACAATTATTGTAGATAACGGCACATCCGGTTATTCCGCATCTGCCAACTGGTGGAACGGCACCTCCACCGCCGGTTACTATGGCAGCAATTATCAGGCTCGTGCAACAGAAGGCGTCAGCGATCCCGCCACATGGACTGCGAATATCCCAAGCGCCGGTAGCTGGAAGGTCTATGCCTGGTGGACAGCCGGTTCCAACCGTCCCACAAGCGCCCCTTATATGGTCAGTCATTCTGGCGGCTCCACAACCGTCAACGTCAATCAGCAGGCAAACGGCGGCGCCTGGAATCTGCTGGGCACGTTCAGTTTGAATGCGGGCAGCAATCAGGTTAAACTCTCCTGCTGGACAACAGCGGGTTATTATGTGATTGCCGACGCCATTAAATGGTATAAGTAATCCGATTGCCAATTGATAGTTGGCAATTGACATCTGTTATGATGAAGGCATTCAATCCTTATTAATTAAGGGTTGGATGCCTTTTTTTATGAATTTTTTGGGGGATTAACATGCAAAAAGTTTTTTCAATTTTTATCTTTTTTATTTTGGCTTTGTCCGCATTTGCCTCCGAGACCAACAACTGGGACCAACTTGATTCCAAAACCCTTTCCCTTCGGCTGGAGGAATTTCAAAAAAACGCCCCCGATAAGGCGCTTTCCCTCGCAGATTATATGATGAAACGCTTTCCCGACGCGGAAGCGCCCTATAATGCGGCGGCGTCCATTTACACCATCAGACGGGAAAAAGATAAAGCGGAAGAAATCTATCTTGCCGCAATTAAAAACGTCCCAGTCAACGATGGTTTTTATCTACGTCTGGCAAATTTCTATAACCGACTCCAGCCGGAAAAATTCGCCCCCATGATTGAAGCCTTCCGTCAGAGCCAACGCCAGCGCAAAGATTATTCCTTCCTCCTTGCGCGCCTCTATCTCGTCGGCGGCAAAGAGGTTGAAGCAATCGGCATTCTTCGCGAGGCTTACGACCAAGGCGACAAATCCCCCGCCCTTATTAAAATACTTTTTAATCTCCTCATGAAACAAGGCAATTTAGCCGAGGCTCAAAGCATCATGATCTCCCGCCTGACATCTCCCGATGTTTCTCCCGAACTTCGCCTTGAATTCATGAATATCCTTCTTGATTCCGATTACGGCGATGTGCGGCAGGTGGCTCAAATTTTGGATTCGGTTATCTCCTTGATTCAATCATACCCGCAGGCTAAAAAAGCCGTTAACGAAGCCCTCCATCTCCTTGAACAGAAAAAAAGGGCAAAAGCGTTTGCAGATGCTATTGAAAATGACCCTGCAAAGCTTAAAACTTCTGATAATTATTTTTGGATGCTTACCCTTGCCCTGCAAAAAGTCGGCGAAAATCGCAACGCCCTATCCTATCTGAAAAATTATGAAGGTAAAAATTCGATGATTCTTGAGGAAAAGGCTCGCCTCCTCAGCCAAACCGACGGCGAAACCACCGCCGCCCTCAGCGTGTGGCGCGAGCTTGGTTCGCTGAACCCTAATGACAGCCGCATCCAACTCACTATCGCCCAGTTTATGAACCTTAATGAAATGAATGAGGAAAGCCAGAAAATATTGGAAAAGGTCAACCCTGACGACCTGAAAGACCAACTGCTCTTTCTTTATTTTGCCATTAACCTCGATAATCTGGCGCGCCTTCAGCGCTTTAGCGAAGTCGTCTCCATCTGGCAGGAAACAGGACGGCGTTGCGACACCGCGCGGCTTATGGTTTTCAAAGATGCTATTTTTCGCAACCTCCCAGAAACCAACCAGCACAAAAGTCTTATGGAGGCGTTGAACCAAAAAATGGCGCAGCCCGCCGAACAAAAAACCACAGACACTTCTTTTTTGCTGCTCAAAATATTTCTCTCGGAGGAACTGCGCGATTTTGATCTTTATTTCCTGACGGCGGATAAATTCTTATCGAGCCAACAGCAGTTTGACGCAGATCTCATATATCCCTTTGTCCGCAAGGCAATCGGCAGGGGAGTGCAGATTGCATCCCCGCCGGAAGAAAACGAAGAACCCGAGTATGCAGTAGGAAGCGAGCCCTACATTGCCTTTGCGGAGAAATATCTTGAACAGTTAATCCAGAAGCAGCCTCAAATACCTGATTATTACAGAGACCTCCTCTTTATTGCCCGCGCGCGAAAAAATGACGCCCCCGCCCTTGAAAGGGTCAAAAAACTTCTGAAAGGAAAGGAAACAGACCCTGAAGCCAATCATCAGTTGGCATATATTCTCTCCCAGTCCGGTTATGCTTCTATGGCGCTGCCCTATTATGAAAAAGCCATCGCCCTTGCACCGGAACGCGTAAAATATCGCATCAATTATGCCGGGGGCTTGACGCGCATGGGACAATATGAGCGCGCCATTCAAATCTACAAGGAAGCGGTTGCCGACCCATCATCCGCCCGCGAGTGGGATATAACCTTCATCATAGACCAGATAAACGGCTGTTATGAAAAAATGGGCAAACGGGATGAAGCCCCGACCCTTATTGAAAAATGGATGGACTCCGCCCCTCTTAAAGCCAGCGATTCCATTTATGATGCATGGTATCACATCGCCGAACTTTACATTGCGCAAAACAAGTTTGATAATGCCTCAAAGGTTTTCAAAAAGATGCAGGGCATATTCGCCGCTGACCGAATCCGCCTTATTGACTCCCTCTATAACCAAGGCGATATGGAGCGCAGAAAGGGCAATTTCAAAGAAGCTCTTAAACAATGGCGCGAACTTGCTGAGAAATATCCCGATGACGCCGGGGCGCAAAATGCCCTCATGTCCGCCGCATATCTTGCTGAAAACGATCTCAAAGATTCAGCGTTATCTTTAACGCTGTATAAACGCTTTCTTGAAATGAAACCTCTGGATGCCGATAACGTTAGACATGCGGAGGAAAAAATAAAGCAGCTGGGCGAAAAAAATCATTGAGATTCATTTGTTTCAATCGTTACAAATCCTATATGCGCCTTGATAATTTGAAACATGCCTTGCGGATTTTTCTTTTTTCCATACTGGCGTTCTTGCCAGCGTATCAATCAACGGCTGCGCCCGTTAAAATTCGCTACCTCACATGGGAAACTTCCTACGAACAGATCGCCCTTGTAAAAAAAATCATCGCCGCTTTTGAAGCGCGCCACCCGAATATCAAAGTCCAGCTCGAAGCAACCACCAACGCCGCCCGTATTTTCCTGACCGATGCCGCCTCGGGCGCGCCGCCCGATGTCATGTATATCACCAACGAATTCATCCCCCCGCTCGTTGAAAAAAAAGTCCTTTATCCTCTTGATGAATTCATCAAGAACGATAATGTGGATATGTCTATTTTCATCCCGCAGACCGTCTCGCTCCTCAATGTGGAAAAGAAATTATATGCCTTCCCCATCCATTTTTCCACAGATGCCCTGTTCTACAACAAAACACTTTTCGATCGCAGTAGCGTCCCCTATCCCGATGAATCATGGACGTGGACTGATTATAAAAAATATGCGGGCAAATTGACCATCCGCAATCAAAGCGGACGAGTGGAAACATTTGGCACGCTTTCGCCCGACTGGCTGCTTGTCATCGGTTCTAATAAAGGACGCGTTATCAGCGAAGACGGCATGCGCTGCGTGGCAGATAATCCCGAAGTCCGCCAATCTTTGGCGTTCATCAATTCATTAAGCGGAAACGAAGCGCCCACAGCCGCGCAGTCAATGGACACCAATGATATGCAGATGTTCGCCAACGGCAAGCTTGCCATGTTCATAGGCAGGACATGGCAACTGCCTCAGATTTCCAAAACTATGAAAGATTATCAGTGGGATATCGCGCCAGTTCCCAAAGGCAAAATTCGTTTTTGCTATATGGCGGTTGGCGGCAACTGCATCGCCAGCGGTTCTCGACACAAGGAAGAGGCTTGGAAATTTGTCCAATTTTATTGCTCTTCAGAAGGTCAAAAGCTGCTGGGCATTCAAAAAAACTGCATCCCCGCTTTGGAGGAGCTTGCAAACAGTAAGGATTATTTCCTCTCCCCGCCGCCAGAAAACGCTAAAGTCTTCCTCGATGCCGTTGAGTATTCTGGAATCGTAGTCCCGATTACCGAATGGAATGTCGAATTTTCATCGCGCATTTGGTGGCCCAACCTCGAAAAGATGAAAGCCAGCAAAGGAACCCTCACCCCTGCTATTGTTCTACAAACTATCGAACGCGAGGGGAATCAGTTTCTGGAACGTTTTCGCGCTGAAAAGAAAATTTTTGAGGAAATTAACGCCAATGCCAACCCCACCTCTTTCCTTTTGTATTTCATGGTCATCCTTATCGGAATTGGATTGCTTGTCCTGATATTCTTTGCCCGCGCCAACCGTCAATACTGGGAGGGCTATCTCTTCATTTCCCCATGGCTGTTGGGCTTCATCCTCTTTGCCCTCGGACCCATGCTCGCCTCGTTATATTTGAGCTTCTGCAATTACGACCTTTTATCGCCTCCCAAATGGACAGGGCTGCGAAATCTGAGCCAACTTTTTTCGGATCCCCTTTTTCTGCGTTCGCTATGGAACACCCTTTACTACAGCGCCTTCACCGTTCCCTTGAGCCTCTTTTTTTCGCTCCTCCTTGCCCTGATGCTCAATCTAAAAATCCGCGGATGCAATTTTTTCCGCGCTGTGTATTATCTGCCGGCTCTTGCCTCCGGCGTTGCCATCAGCCTCATGTGGCGCTGGATATTCAATCCGGAACAGGGGCTCCTCAATTCCTTTTTGGCGTTTTGGGGCATAAAAGGTCCTGACTGGCTCACCTCACCAACATGGGCGATGCCGGCGATTATTATCATGAGCGTCTGGGGCGCGCTCGGCGGTCCCATGCTCATTTACTTGGCGGGGTTGCAAAATATCCCAGAGCAACTCTATGAAGCGGCGGCAATTGACGGCGCCAACCGATTCCATCGTTTTTATCATGTGACCATGCCAATGCTCAGCCCCTCGATTTTCTTCAACCTGATAATGGCAATCATCGGCTCGTTTCAGGTGTTCACAAATGTCTTTGTCATGACCAGCAACACGGCGGCATCTATCGAGCCGGGAGGACCCGCCAATGCCACAATGGTCTATGTCCTTTATTTATATCAGACCGGTTTTCGCTATCTGACGATGGGCAAGGCTTCCGCGATGGCTTGGATTCTTTTTATGATTATCATGGCGATAACGTTTTGGAATTATCGCATGTCCCGGCGATGGGTGCATTATGAACAAGTGTAGGCGGCGATGAAAAACTTCGGCAAATATCTTGCCTTTATCTTCTTTGCGGCAGGCGCGTTATTTTTTGCCATGCCCTTTTTGTGGATGATGCGCACATCGCTTATGGAATATGCGCAGGTGCAAAAAGTCCCGCTGGTCTGGGTGCCCAATCCCATCAGGCTCTCAAATTTCAAAGAAGCCCTCGCGTTCATGGATTTTGCCCGGCTTTTGAAAAACACGTTAATCATAACCGTCTTTTGCATAATGGGGCAGCTAGTCTCCTGTTCGCTGGTGGCGTTTGGATTTGCGCGCCTGAAATTCCCCGGACGCGAAACGCTGTTCATGATCCTTCTCAGCAGCATGATGCTTCCGGCGATGGTGACGGAAATCCCCCGCTTTATCCTTTTTAGAGGGCTGGGATGGATTGATACCTTTTACCCTTTGATTGTGCCGGCATTTTTCGGCAGCCCTTTTTTCATTTTTCTATTGCGACAGTTTTTCAAAACTATCCCCAAAGAAATGGACGAAGCCGCCCGCATAGACGGATGCAGTTCATTCCGCATCTACTATCAGATTATGCTCCCATTATGCAAGCCGGTTCTGGCAACGGTGGTCATTTTCAATTTTATCTGGACGTGGAATGATTTCTGGGGACCGCTGGTTTATCTGCGTTCGGCGGATAAAAAGACCCTCGCCCTCGGGTTGCAAATCTTTCAGGGCGTTTATCAGACCGATTATCACTACCTTATGGCAGCCTCGCTAATTATCCTCTTGCCCGTCCTTGTTATCTATGTCTTCTGCCAGCGATATTTCACCCAGAGCCTTGTCGTTTCTGGAATGAAAGGGTAGGATTAAAATTCTAAATCCAGTTCGTAAGACTCGACATTATCGCTTATATCAACCTCGCCGGAAAGTTCAGATTCTCCGATGCGGATTTTATAAACGCCTGACGGAACGGCAAATTCAAACTGCCCGCCTTTTGTAAATTGTGTTATGTAACTATTCCCAGTCAACTTATTAACCAAAATAAGCGGTTGCTGAAACAAAGCGGATTGCTCGGTTTTCAGAGCGCCATAAACTTTCACTTTCTTTTTCAGGGTTAGAACAACGCTCATGCTTTGTTGTTCTTTTATGGTTACTGCCTCCGCAGCGGAAAGCGACTCTTTTTCTGCAGTCACAAGATAATCCCCGTCGGCAACGTCGGCGAACATAAACTTCCCCGTTTCATCCGTTGTTTCCGCGCTGTGCGATTGAGCCTGCGACTCCTCAAAGACGTTGATTTGTCTGGCATGAACAGAAACCCCAGATTCCGGTTTTCCTTCCGTATTTATCACCGCGCCAGATAAGGATGCGGTGGCTTTGGCAAGATAAACCGTCATCGGGATATCAACATCAAGCGCGCCATTATTGATATGAATGATTTGAGAAAACGTTTGATAACCGGAACGAGAAACAAAAAGATTAAGACGGTCAGAATCAAGGCATAGAATTTCAAACTCGCCCCCTTGATTAGTATTAACAGTTTGTTTGAGGTTCGTTGCGCTGCTCTCCGATGCATTGGATAAAGCGACCGCGGCATCTGCAACCGGTATATTTGTGCCCTTTTCTAAAACATAACCTTTTAAAAAAGTCGGCGGACGCAGTCGAATAACCGCCTCGTCTCCGTCCTCTTTGAAATCAAACGCATTTAAAAAACCGGCGCGCTCATCGCGTGTTTTAACACTGATTTGATAAGTGCCGGGCGTAAGCGATGAAATCGAGCATTCGCCTTCTTTAGCAATGGATTCAAAATTTGAGAAGTAAACAAAACCGCCTGTATCGGCTTTTTTTTGAAAAAACTGGATATTTAAACCGCCAGAAAAGGGGCTGTTATTCTCATCAAAAACGCGAAGGCGCAACGCGCTTGTGTTGGGGAGTATGATTTTGAAATTTTCATCGGGCAGTGGCACATCATCAATTTGAACCTCTCCCAGAGCGGCGCTATCGGTTCCTACCGCGCTCTGCGGTTGACAATAGATTCGCTCCGCTAAATCATTATTAATATCCGTAATTCGAAAACGTCCTTTTATATCCGAATAAGTCTGGTTTGTTTTATGAACACCGGACTGCTTGTCCACCCATTCATATTTGATTGAAGCGGTAGCAACAGGCTTTTCATCCGATGTTGTAACAATCCCAGCAAGAATCTTTCCCATCCAGAACTGGAAGACCAGTTCTTCATTGAAAGGTATATCAACAACTTTTTCGATTTTTTGTGTGTATTGCAAAGAGGACGCGGTAATCTGAAGAATTTTTTCTAACGTTTCCAAACGAAATTCCCCATTGGTGTCCGATTTTGTGAAAAGATTGCTGATTGCGCCTTTGGCAAGAATCTCGCATCCGGCAAGGCGGGCGCCTGTGTGATCCAGCACATGCCCCTTGATAACCTGCGGCTGGGCGGGCGTGAGAATGATGAAAGGCTCGGGTTTGCCCAGCTCCAAAGAGAACTCCACAATCTCGCTCGCAAGGTTCATGCTCTTTGTATACAGCCCCGCCTGACAATTGAAATCGCCGATAAAAGAACCACTAAAAGAACCGTCTGGATTTATGGTTGCATACACCTCATCATTTTTGTCCCTCGATTTGATAAACACCGTATAATTCGAAGTCTGCTCAGGAGCAACGTTTTCTACTTTGCCCGCTATTGTCCACCGCTTATTGACCTGTAAGGAAATATCGCTAATATCAGAATCCGGCATATATTCTTCAATCGTGAAAACCTTTTCATTTATTTTCATTTGGTCAAAGATAACATATTCCGGAGAAATAATAGTAATCTCCGCCATCGGCGCGGGAATGAGCGGCTCAAAAAAGAACTGCCCGCTCTCATTAGTGGTGGTTGTGCTGGCGCCATCCTGATGCTTGGCGCTTAACAGGATGCCGGAGATGGGAACTCCGTTGCTATAATAAACCGCTTTTCCGCTCAGCGAGATACCCTGATTAATTTTGAGGATGATATTTTCCACCGGCAATGAACCGTCGCACTCAAATGAATCAAATTTCCCCGCCTTTCTATCCTGCAAAATAGGCTCCAGAGAAAACCTCCCCGCCGGGATATTTCTGAACGTGAATAAGCCGTTGGCGTCTGATTCCGTATATAAATTCAGCCAATCGCCGGACATCAAGACGCCCGCTCCGCTTTGAGGTTTTTCGTCCCGCGAGCCAACGACCATTCCCTGAACCGTTGCGCCGCCGCCTTTGAGCGTGAAATCAATATTATCAGAAGGCGCATCAATATCCGTTCTTGAAACCGGTTGAAAATTCGGGATAACAACATTAAGAACGAACACCCCAGGCGCAAGCCCATTAAAAATAAACCGCCCATTTGAATCGGTTTGAACAAAACGCGAAAAGTTTATCCCGCGCTCTTCGCCGCTTTTTTCCTCGCTCAGCGGTCCGATGCTTGCTCCCGCAATCGGTTCGCCGTTTTCTTTCTTGACGCTGCCGGATATCTGAACCTCCGGTTTCAGCCTTATGGAAACCTTTTTCTGCGGACGTCCGATGTTGACTTCAATCCGACGCAGGTCATCGGCAAAAGTTAAGGCGCTCGTCCTCAGAATGAAAGAGCCGTTTAAAACGCTCCCGATTTCAGCCGTTCCATCGGCGTCTGTCAAACAAGTCTCAAGAGGGGAGGCGGCAATAGGCAAAAACAGTTTCGTATCGGAATAAATTTCGATTAAGGCATTGCTTATGGGCGCGCCGTTTTGCGCCGTTGCCTTGACCGAAATTTGCCCATATTTCACGGAGGGGGAAGAAGTTTTTTGCTTAGCAGGCGCGGGGATCGCCGCTGCGGGCGAAGGTTTTGGCGTCTCGGATATTTGGACTTTTGGTGAAGGAGTTAAATTTTTTTTCGGTACGTGTTTTTTGTTCCCATGCATGTTCACAAACCAGGAAAAAACCGCAACCAGCAGAATCGCCGCCGCATAAAGATAGATGGATTTTTTCATGCCAGAGCCTTTCATCAAGTCATAACATGGGCTTATTAGCTCTGAAAAGAGACCATTGCAATAAAAAAACGATATTTTCCTTGATTTGCATCATTGAGATTTATATGGAATATATTGGAACATAATAAAGAGGTGTTTTTATTATGGCCGAAGCAATTGCGCCGATTAAAGAAGGCGAGCCGGCGCCAGATTTTATTCTTGCCGCCAGCAACGGAGACGAGCTTTCCCTGAACTATTTCACTGGAAAACCGCTTGTTCTTTTCTTTTACGCGAAAAATACCGCTCCTGATGGAATAAAACTCGTTTGCGAATTTCGCGACCATCACCAGGAGTTTATCGCCATCGGCGCTCGGGTTGTGGGTGTTGGTGTTGAATCGCTCGATTCTATTAATAAATTTATCGCCAAATACCGCATCCCTTTCTTGCTCCTTTGCGATACTGATATGAAGATTACGCGCAAATACGGCGTTTTCCGTCCTCGCGATGTGGAGGGAGTCAAGGTTTGGGGCATCGAACGCACAACATTTATCATTGATGAACAAAGCCGAATTATTAAAATCATCAACCAGCCGGAAGTCCCCGGTCACTGCGAATCAGTCTTGCAAATCATAAAGGAGATGAAAAAATAAACCCTGCCGCAGGGCAGATAATTGATAATTGACAACCCGCCCGCAAACGTCCATGTCTTTTTAAAAATTGTTTAAGATTATTTTAGGCGATATAAAAACTTTTTCCTGTGGTATCAATATCTAAACGAAACGCCCTTTATCGGGTTTGCGACGTCCTTGCCATGGCGGGTGTGGGATTTTTGTTTTTTGCCGTCGCCTTCGAAAGCGATGTTCGGACGGTTTATTATATTGCGCAGGTTGTTCCGCTCCTTGCTTGGTTTATCCGCATCCTCCTCCAAAGCACCGGACGCCAATGGGAAAAAACTCTGCGCCATTATCTCATTTTCCTCATCATCTCAATTATCCTTGCCAAAGTTGCCGGCAAACGCCCCTTTGATGAAATCATGCGCATCTTTTTTTGGGAAGTGGGGGTCTTGACTTTTTTTGTGCTGTTTATCATCAATCGGGAATATCCTTTTAGACCCGATATCGCTCGAACAAAAATCAAACGCGCTTTTGATATGGGGCTGGCGGTTTATGGCGCAGCCGTCCTGCTTTCCTGTTTTCTCTCTTTCTTCCCTGATGACAGTTTCACGCAGGTGCGCAAAGGGTTTGTGGCATATCTCCTAATTTACTTGTGCCTCTCGGATAATTTCCGCTCTTTCGAAAAATTCAAGTTGTTAGTTCTTGCCGCATACACTGCCGTCATCTGCGTTTCATTGACCGTGCTGGCGCAGGGCATTGCCTATCCGATGGGAAGCTATGCCGTCCAGAACTGGCTCGTTCGAAAAGAGGCGGTGCGGTTATTCGCCCCCGGCACATTAAACCCGCTTTATCATGTCCAGTTCCCTTTTGACCATTATTACAAGACAGCATTTTTCCTTGCAGCGGGGCTTCAGATTGTGATGCTGCAATATTTTATAACCGTGCGGCGCATTCCCAGACGCTGGGTTGCCGCCACAGCCGTCCTCACATTTGCCGCCCTTTTGTTTACGCTCTCCAGAAGCGGATTAATCACAGCCTTTATCTGTTTGCTCATCGTTGTCTTCATGACCCGCCGAAAATACATCTTCACCGTTCTTATAATCTTGGGATTCTTTGCTCTCCTCACACCCAAACTTGTCAGGCAGTATTATGGAGAAATAGCCCGCGCCGATTCCTATTCAGTTACCGGAACAAAAACGTCCATGCGGTTGGAGCGATGGGCGGTCATTGGCGAGATTGTCCTTCGGCATCCCGTTTTTGGCACCGGCTACGGATGGAAGCAGTTTGGAAACATCTATCGCACGGTGCGCCCCGGACAAAGATTGGAGTCCCGCCCCCATCCTTATAGCTGGTATTTACAGGTGGCTCATGAATCGGGTCTTGTCGGTTTATTCTCCCTGCTTGCCTTTTCAGGGTTCCTTTTTGCCCTGCTTTATCAGGGATGGCGGCAACAGCCTAAAATATCCTACTATCGAGGAATCAACGCCGCCCTAATCTCCCTGTTTCTGACGCCCTATATTTTCGGTTTTATCAATTCAATCTCCATCGGCTCATCCGCCCTGCTCACATGGCTCATCTATGGTATCTGCGCCTCCTACATCAAACTTACCGTCAAACCCAGAGACATGCGCGAACTTCGCCGCGAACTGGATGTCCCAGACAAAGATTGGGAAGACCCTGACGAACATTCCAGGATTGCAAACGCATAATGGCTAAACCGGTTGAAATGCTTTTAGAATTCGACAAGGTTGCCGCCTTTGTCGCTCAATACGCCCTAACGGCGTCAGTCAAACAGCGCATCCTTGATTTAAAACCGCTCTCAAACGCCTCCGCCATCCAAAAAGAGCAAACGCTCCTCCGCCAGATGTGCGCCCTTATGGAACGGGGCGAGTTTGTGCCTGTCGAAGGCATCTGCGATTTGCAAACACATCTCAAAAAACTTCAGTCCCCAAACGCCATCATCGAAGGAAAAGAGCTCATACAACTGGCAGGTTTTCTCAACGGCATCCAAAAACTTCAACGTTTTTTATCCCATCACCGCGATGCCGCGCCGCAAGTCTGGGAAGCATTCGCCGGTCTGACCCCCCTGCCCATCCTGCAGCAGCTGATTGCCTCAAAAATTGACGAGGATGGCAATGTTCTTCCCGACGCCTCGCACGAACTCAAGCGTCTCCACCATCAGGCGCAATCGGCGGAAGCGCAGATTCACAAAGAGGTCAACCGCCTATTGCGCGTATGGGGCGCGCAAGATTTGCTTCAGGATTCTTACAGCACGCAAAGAGGAGAAAGATATGTCCTCCCCGTGCGCGCCGGCGCCAAAAACCGCGCTCAAGGCATCGTCCACGACATCTCAGGCAGCGGCGAAACATTCTTCATCGAACCGCTGGAAGTGGTCGAACTCACCAACAACCTCGCCGCCGCTCGTCTCAAAATCCAAATTGAACAATGGCGCATTCTCGCGGAATTGACAGATATTGCCCGCGCCCAAAACTCGCCATTAAGCCTCAACCATGAACTCGCGCAGGATTTTGACTTCCTCCATGCAAAAACCCGCTTTGCTTATCTCCATCAATTATCTATCCCAGCGATCTCGGAATCAGGCGCGCTCGAACTCCTCCGAGCGCATCACCCGCTTCTTTTCCTCAAGGACAGCGCCGCCTCCGTGCCCATCAACCTGCGACTTGAGCATAAGGATCGCGTTCTGGTTATCAGCGGACCCAACGCAGGCGGTAAAACAATCGCCCTCAAAACCATCGGATTGCTCGCCATGATGGCGCAATCGGGGCTTGCCGTGCCGCTTTATCCTGATAGCCGCCTTCCCATTTTCAGCAAATGGTTTGCTGATATCGGCGATGCGCAGGACGTTTCCGAAGGCGTCAGCACATTCTCCGCGCACATCCGAAACATGGCAAACATCATTCGCGAGGCGGATGAAAAAAGCCTTGTCCTGCTTGACGAACTTGGCACGGCAACGGATCCAACCGAAGGCGGAGCGCTTGCCATCGGATTGCTCGAAACACTTGCCAAAACCGCTGTTCTTACTATTGTAACTTCCCACCTCTCCCCGCTAAAAGCGTGGGCGCATGATTTTGCCGTAGCCCGCAACGCATCCTTTCGCCTCGATGAAAAAACCCATCAACCGACGTTCAATCTCGAACTGGATGTCCCCGGCGCCAGCGAAGCCTTCTTCATCGCTGAACGCGAAGGATTGCCCGCCGAAATCCTCAAACGCGCCGCCCAGCTGCTCCCCAAAGGCGAGGCAGACCTCACGCAAATTGTGGGCTCCCTCCGCCGCAGAGAAAAGGAACTTATGGAAAGCAAAAAACAAGTCGCCGCGCTCATCGCCGAACAAAAAATCCTGCGCAACCGCGTCCAAGAACTGCAGGAGTTCCTCAAAGAAAAGGAAAAACGCATGACGGAGGAGATGCTTGCGGCAAAAGAAAAAACCCTTGCAGAGGCAAAGGAGTTCATCGCCCGTCAGGTCGCCAGCCTTCCCACCAGACGCGAGGCAGATCAGGCTCGGCAGGTAATCGCAAAAGAACTTCACAACGTTCAAAAAGAACAACGCAAAATCTATGAAGCGCGTTTCAAATCCATTCCGCCTGAGGATTTCCACGCCGGTCAAACGGTTTATCTTCCGCTGTTAAATGAATACGGGATAATCCGCAATCTCGATAGGAATAAAGGCGAGGCGATGCTCACGGTCAAGGACATGGAGATAACATCCCCGCTTGCCAATCTCAAAATCCCCGAAGCGGAAAAAGCCCCCGAACCCCGCGCTCCAAAAGTCACATACACAAGACGGAGCGATATCAGCATTGAACTTGATCTGCATGGCATGAGAGTGGAAGAAATGCTTGCCGCCGTTGAGCGCCATCTGAACGACGCCCTCCTTGCCGACGCGCCCTACATCAAACTCCTGCATGGCGTTGGAACGGGAGCCCTGCGCAGAGCCCTTCATGATTATCTCAGACAACATCCCGCTGTCCGCGAGTTCCAGCTTGGACTTCCCGAAGAAGGCGGTGGCGGTGTTACCATCGTCAAATTCTAAATGAATCATTTCAACATTTGATTTCTGATAACCCTGCCCGACCAGAAAAATCCAATGGATCCCGCGAGGATATCGGAAACGAACCTTCCCGCAAAAACACCCGTCAACCCGAAAATATACGCCCCGATAAGCGAAAGCGGAATCAAAAGAAAAAGCGCGCGAGTAGTATTCAACAACGCGGTTGATTTTGTCTGATGCATTCCCGTCATAAAAAAGCCGGCATAACGGAACACTTCGATAAATCCATAACCAAGGCATGTGACGCGGATATAATGCACCAGAACGCTGATAACCTTTTCATCGCTTGAAAATAAAGCCGCAATCGGGCGTATGACTATCAAAAATATTATCGCAATAAAAAAACCAAAACCCATCGCAAAAATCATCGTACCCCGCCGCGCCGACAAAATCCGGTCAAAATGGCGAGCCCCAAAATTCTGCGCCACAAACGGCACGATGGACATCCCCACAGTCATGGGAATCATAAAGGCAAACATCTCGATTCTTCCCGCTACGCCGCATGCCGCAACAGCCGACTCGCCAAAGCCGACGACAATCCTAATTATAATCGCCGACGATATCGGCGTCAAAATCCAACCAAAGATGCTCGGTATTCCCAACCGCAAAATCCGACGCCAAGATATGAGCATTCGATTCATGGAAAGCGCTAGCGGCGTTAATAAATGCAGTTTTCGATGAATGATATAAAGGGCAATTGCCATAACAATCATCTCCGAAAGAACAGTGGCAAGCGCCGCTCCTCGAATCCCCATCTCCGGAAATCCCATAAGACCGAATATCATTATCGGATCCAATATAAAATTTATCGCCGTTCCCGAAACCATCAAAAGACTCGCCAGCGTTGTATTGCCCGAACCCATAATGATATCTCCGAGCAACACATGAATTCCCAGCAAAATCAGACCACAATACCAGATGCCCATATATTGACGAGTCATCAAAAGAATCTCGCCGGTCGCGCCCAATCGGGCAAAGAGCGCCTTCATCGAAATCAATCCGGCGGTGGTTATCACAACGGAAATAATCGAAATCAAAAAAATCGCATGCGTCGTCAACCGCGCAGCGCGTTCATGCCTTCTTCCGCCCAGAGCGTGCGCCACCAAAGCCATCGCGCCTGTGATAACGCCGCGCATGACAAACCCCAACAGCATGACCACTGGAAAGGTGAACGACATCGCCGCCAGCGCGTTCGTGCCAAGCCTCGAAACAAACCATGTATCCGTCAGATTGTAGGCATTCAGAGAAAACGTCCCAGCAAGCATAGGAATTGCCATGCGTATCAAAGTCTTGGAAACGCTATCGCTGGTTAATTTTGACATATGTTAAAGATGGAGAAAATCCGCCAATTGCATATCTATTTCAAAAGAAATCCGCTTACCGGATTGCCCGGTTTCAATGGATTATGTTGGGGACCTTGGCAAAAATCATCCACAAAAATTTCCACTTCCCCCGCCGATGTTCCTTCAACAGGGCGAAACGTAAGAGCCTCCAGAACACCCCAGTCGCCGTCAATCGCCCCGTTCCCATTAACCGTCTGCCATGTCTCTGTTGAGAAATCAATATAGACATATTGCCATTCGGGAGAAGCGGAAAATTGACGAACCGTTGCCGTTTCCTCAATGGCGCCGGTTAGCCCGCCGTCCGCTCCAATTGGTCCCTCTCCGCCCGTTTCGCGAATCCAAACAGAAAGTTTGACATCGCCTTTTGATACTCGAATGTAAAACGAAAGCCCCATTTTTAAATTAATCAAAGGATTAGGGCGATTGATGGTGTTGGTGGCTGACGAATAACTCGTACAGCGCGCCTTGGCGTTTGAGGCAAGCGGAGCCTCCCATGTCCACGCAAGCCGCGCCGATTGTTTCCCCTGAGCGCCGACCGCCGGATCGAGAATATTATTTGATTCAGCATCAGTCACAGCCGAAGAAGAGGAGCCGGCAACGATGCCAATAGTGCTCCCGCTGAATCCCGCACTGCGGAACATCCATAACTCGCCAGCCGAACCTGCCTCGAAATCCTCAAACCTCGTATGAATCGGCGTGGGCGTCGGTGTTGGCGTGGGCGTCGGCGACGGACCCGGCGTAGGCAGCGGACCATCTGACACCAATGCATTGATAACCCTGCGCATAATCTCCGTTCTTGTTGCCTCAGGATAAATGGTCTCAAAAGGAACGCCGAGAGCAACAACTTTTGATGCCGTTCCAAGCCGTTGAATGCCCGCAACATCGGAAGATGCTGTTGCGCTTTGATATCGCAGACAAACCGTCGCGTTTGTTTGTGCGGCAATAACTTCCGGAAAAGAAACCTTATAAGCCCCCATAGTCCCATCGTCAAACGCGATATTTGTCAGACCGTTAAAAATAGAACCTGAAACTCCGTTGCATTTCCAAGTCGCCGTGCCAGTGGGCCAAGCGCTGTCCGCAACGTAAGCCGCCCCCAAAATATCCTTCACAAAGGCGCGGTCGTCGGCGGCAATAGAGGCGCTCCTATCCATATCCCACCAGATTTCTGAACCTGTAACAAAAAGGTTTCCCCCCGCCATTGTAAAAGCTCGCAGCCGCGTCTTCTCATCTGCCGTAAAGGCGCGGAAAACAATCTTATCCACGGAGGTGTCCGCCTCAGCCTGCTGCCCCGCCGCCCATATTACGAGCGAATAGGCGCTCAGATTGATATCGCCTGCGCCCACTGCCTCGTTGCTTGTCGAATCAAAATTTGCGTCTATCCCGTGCAAAGCCTTAGCGTGCTGAATCACATAATTAAATGAATTGATAATACGAAGTTCTTGGAAGCGAGTTAAAACGGAATACCACGACCGAAGCGGCGGCAGGAAACGGTCAAGGCGATCGTATCCTTGCACAAAAAGAATGCGAGGCGCATCGCTGCCAGTCCGCACCGCCAGAACATCGCTGGGAAACGATATCCCCCCCGCATTTGTCGCAATCACGCGAAAATAATAAACCGTGTTCGGCGTCAAGTCCGTAAAATCAAAATAGGTCTGCGAGGTTTTTTGCCCATCATCAAACCCCTTGCCGTTCAAACTGCGCTGTACAATATAACCAGCGGCGGGATTGCCCAAAACGCCTCCTGATGCCGGCGCTCGCCAAGACACGCGGGCGCTGGTTGCGCTTTGACGCTGAACGCGCAGATGCGTGGGCAGCTCCGGCAAAAAGACCGCCGTCTTGCCGTCCCGATTGGCGTAATACTTCACAATCCCCTTATACATGGCGCGGGCGCAAACTTGGCGGAACTTGGGGTCTTTAAAAAACTCGCAATCATCTACGTTATCATGAAATAAAAGCTCAATAAGAAATCCCGGCGACTCGCCGAGACTATTCTGATTGTTTTCGCCGTAGTCGCCGGTGTTTTTATTGCTGCGCCAGACAGTGGGTGCATATGTTGCCATGACATCGCTGTATATCTGATCATGGACATAACCGCGGAATGTTTTTGAGGCTGCATTTGATGTGGACGAAATATAGGTGCTGAGTCCGCGCGCCGTTGTCTGCACCACGCTTCCAGCCGCATTCGTATGTATAGCAAGATAACAATTGTCCTCGCCAGCCTCAGTCTCGAAATTAACATAACGCGGACGGGCAGACCAGCCGTCGCATTCATCGCGCTGGTTGGCGGACGCGTGTCCTACTGATTCGTAACAAGTTGAGTCAAATTGAGAAGATGTCATCCCAGTAAATTGCAGGTAATACCGCGCCTCCTCATGCCAACGCTCCTTGCCGCTGCCTACATAAGGACCGCTGGGGAAAAACTCCGCATCATATCTCTGAATGTCCCCCATGCCTCCGCCGAATCGCACGGCGTCAATTGCTACATAAGAACCAGCGTCGCTGGCGGCAACATCATTATAGACCGCCACCGCGCCTTTATTAGAATCCTGCCCCGCGTCAAAGTGGAAATTCCCCAACCAAACCCACGTGTTGCCGTCCCGCGTTTGGATGATGCGCTGTTCGCTTTCTCCTCCGGTGTGGCGAATCCCCACATGCGCCCCCCGCGCCTGATCCGCTGCCCCGACAAAACTAATATAAACATGATAATATCCCTCAACGGGAATTTTTGGGGTAAAAACCGCTGTGGCGGTCGGTGTTCCCGATTTGGTTACCGCCGCCCTTTCATAAGAACCCGTTCCTGCGCGGAATGGCAAATTGGATGTTCTATTCGGCGGTGTATAAAGCTTAAAGCCCTTGCCATTAACTGTTGTCCATGTCCCTGTTTTCGTGCAAGCCCCCGAATTGGCGGGCATAGAACCTTCCAGACTATCAACAATCACCATATTCGTTTGAAAATCCAACTCCCGCTCGGGCCAAACCTGCGCGCCGGCATTGCGCAGATAATTGGATAGATACCAATTCACCATTTCCGCAACATGAATATCCTCGTTCAACTCCAAAAGCAAACCGCGTTGAAGCCCCCATCTATTTGATTTTGACCGATAAACGACTCCATGCGCGGAATTGATAAACACGCCCTTGCCGGAAAGAAACCCCTGCGGCGTGTTGCCGGTTGTCGCCGGAAATCCGCCCACTTCCCGCAAGTCCGTTTCCTTCGGATCCGCCACCGGCTTGTAACCATCAAGTTCCGCTTTGCTTATGTGCGGAATATTTTCCATCAGACGGTCAACAATATTTTTATATCGCAAATCATCTTCTTGGTTCTCGCGAACCAGTATCAGCAAATGATTGATGTCAAAAGTTTCAAGGAGCGTGCTTTGAATCAGTTTTGTCAAACGGTCTGAATCCAGCCCGCCAAAGTTTGAGCATTGAAGAGAGCCATCGGGAAATATCAAACGAATGATTGCCTTGTTCGGCTCCGGCGTTTCAACGCCCGCCAGCTGCGTGCCGTTGGGCGCCGCCTCGCGCGCCCCTTTGACCTTATTGCCGTCCAAGTCGCACCCGTTGATAATGGCAAGCACATAAGCCTCGATGGGCGCGATATCCGCGGATGCTCGAGTTAAGGGGATGGCGATATTCGCCTCAGCCTCTTCCCCCAAAAGAAAAAGCATGGGACGCGCCTCATAATTTGCCGTTAGGGGAGCGGTTGCCGTATCTGTCTCCGCTGCAAAAATTTGCCCCATTGCAAAACAAATCCCCCAAACCAGAAACAAAGCAGAACCTCTTTTTTTCAATTTGCGCCCCCTCATAAAAAAAATAAAAAAACCAAAAACGGGTTTTCTTTTTAATCTTTAATAGTCGAATATTTATCCTTCAAATTTTATGTCAATAAATTTTGCCCATTTATTTTTTTTCAATGGAGCATGCGCGCACGCTCTTCAACCTTGACGCCATCTTGCCATTATTGTTATTAGTATAATATATGTGAATAATTAAAAGAGGCTTATGATGCAAAAAAGAATGATAATACTTTTTATCGGACTCTCTTTTTCATCCCTTGCGCTTGGCAATGCCCCATCGTTTCAATTGAAAACAGACGCCCAGTTCACTTCTCCCTCCTTAACAAAACAAAAAAGCATCGTCATTGATGATTCCGATATACGCCCTTCTCAAATTAAATTGATGAATGAGCGCAAAGATAATCTCAAAAAGCGTGCGCAAAAATTGATTGATATGGAAACCGAATACCGCGAATCTTATATTTATGCCGGCGAGTATATCAGCTTTGTTAATGATTTGAAATTCGCCAGCGAACTCAAATGGTGGGAAGAAGCGGATTTTGTTGATATCCCCGAACCCCCGATTCCATCGCCCGCCGCGCTGGAAAATCTCAAAGCCAGAATCAAAGAAGAACAAGAAAAACAACAAGCCATCCTAAAAGAAGAAGAGCGCAAAAACAAAGAATTGGCGATAAAGGCAAAAGAGGTCGAAGATAAAAGGCTCATGCAAGAAGAAGCGCTCCGCTTGAAAGAAGCGGAGCTCAACGAGCAGATAAGACACAATCAAGCCGTCGAAGAAGCCATCAGGGAATTAACCATCATTAACCAAACGCCAATCAGACAAATCCCCAATCTCCGCACAATCATAAAAAATTGGTGAACCGCTCTCCTCGATTTTTGCCCTATCAATAAAGATTCCATGCGTTCGTCGCGGCACAAGGCGTGGGTGTGGGCAATGTCCCGAAATAAACATCCAGAGGCGTCATGATTTGTGCAGATACCGCCACATCATTGAATGATTTTGATTCATACCCCGAAACGGCAAATGTCAAATTATAACTTCCTGCTCTGAGAAAACAGTAATAATCGCCGACTTGGGGATCTGTATAAAGATAAAGCGGGTGATTATTATATTGGCTGCGTCCGCCGATAAGGATTGTCGCCGCAAGCGGGTTGCCAGCGCCGTCTCGAACATATCCCCGCACACCCTCTTTAAGCCCAATCTCAAGAAACTTAAGAAGCGATTCTCGATTCTCCTCCCAGAGCGTCGGCAGCTGGCTTTCCGGCGGAAATTTGACCTCATTCATCTCAACAACAATCTCGCGTCCGCCCATCCAATGATATGTCCAATCCTGAATCCCGCCGCGCACAATATACCAGTCTGCCCCGACGCAGATACCATGCAAAAAATCCTTGCTGGCGAACATCCGCGCATTCTCGCGCGAATAAGTCAGCGCCGCCTCGCGGAAAAAATCATCATCCGGACACTTAGTCTCATTGTGATTGACCGGCGAATCCAGCGGATAACATGTGACCAGCGCGCCGCCATGAAAATTTGCGGATAAAACAAAAGAGCGCTCCGCGCTAAAACTCATGACCGCCTGCGTCTCCGGTTGCCGCCCCGCAATCGAATTATTCGGGTCGGTCACAATATCCGGAAAATCGCGATTCAAATCAATGCCGTTGGCATTCCACCGCTTCGGCGGCGATGCTTCGTAACCATCCGGATTCATCAGCGGCAAAATCCAGATTTCCTCCTCATCCACCAGCCGCTGAATGCGCGCATCCGCCTCATAATTTCCCAACAGATATTGAATCAGATTAAGCAGCAATTCCATCCCCACAGGCTCGTCGCCATGCATTGAGCCGATGAGCCGAATTTCCGGTTCGGCTTCCTCAATATCCGGGTTGTCGCTGATTTTCATAATCCAAAGGTCGCGCCCTTGATGAGATTTTCCAATGCTCATAAGACGGCAGAGCGCAGGATATTGCGCTGCTAAAGATTGCAGCGCGGCAGTGAGATCGGCGTATGTGTGATAATTCCCGAGAGTTCTTGACTTCCCGGCGTGCTTTGTGCGGAGCGAGCACCACATCTGTTCCGCTTGATCCGGAATCCATTGAACGCGCCAACCCTCTTTTTGTAACGATTCGAACTGCTCCGGCGCAAGCCAGATTTCCGCCTTCCCCTTGAGCGGATGCTCTATGATGAAACCCCTATTAGTCAGCTCCAACAGTTGCGAGCGGTCAGACCATTCGATTTCAGCCGGCAAGCGCGGATCGCGCGCCCAAAGCCCATTGCACAGGCACAGCAGGAATAATGCGATTAAGGTTCGTCCCCCAAAAAATCTTAATTTCATAATACTACCGAATAAATAGGAGAGGGCGGCATCTCAACATAAACCCCTCTTTTTGATTGCTGCCTGTAACCCCGATGGAACAAAGCATAATATTCCTCAAATGAGAATGGCAAAAAGGATATACATTTCCATGCATCTCAATAATTTGCCTTGTCAAGAAACTCGGAAATGTTCAAAAAAGCCCCCGATATGAGTCAAGTGCAAATTAATCGCGGAGGTTGGAACGACCCGCCGCAATCATCATTAAACGCCTGCCGCCCCTCCCCAAAAACAGCCAGGGGCATTTCTTCTCACGGATATACTTTTCCTCCCGCAAAAATAAAAATACACATAACACAAACCTCTTTGTATGCGCATTTAATCTTCACATCATTTATTGATTGCTTGACAGAATAATTTCCATGGATGTAATAAACCATAATTAATTAATGGATACGAAATGAACTTATTTTATTCTAAATTTCTGTTGAAGCCCAACCGATAGTAAATATTTTTTAATGTAAATTGTTAGTATTGTTAAAGGAGTCGCATAAATGACTTGGACTGTAATAGGAACCGCTTTAATGATTTTCTTTGCGCGTATTGTGGACGTTTCCATGGGGACGTTCAGAACTATTATGGTCACACGCGGACGCCGCCATCGCGCCGCAATAATTGGTTTTTTTGAAATTATTATCTGGTTGGTTGCCGTCAGCCAAACCATTAAAGATGTTAATAACGTCATCAATGTAATCTGTTATAGCGGAGGTTTTGCGGCGGGAACTTTTCTCGGAGTCTGGATTGAAGAAAAACTGGCTCTGGGATATGTCAACATTCGAGTTATCTCCATGACCAAAGGGGAAGAAATCGCAAACGCAATTCGACAAGAAGGTTTTGGAATCACCCAATTTGATGGAATGGGACAAAAAGGTCCCGTTCATCTTCTTCACATAATCGCTTTCAGAAGAAAAATTCAGCATATCATGCAAATTGTTGATCGCATTGATAATTCTTCGTTCGTCACAATTGATGAAGCGCGGCACGTTATGAGAGGGTATCAAGGAGTGGGAAAACTGGCTTGATGCCTATTTCATCGTCCGAATTGTTTTGAAATTTTTTAACGTCAGGAGAGATAATTATGGCTGAGAAAAACATCTACATCACAAAACAGGACCAGGTTCGTTTGCTGAGCTTGATTGACGACATCATCATGCAGCGCTCAGCCCCAACAAAACACCTCAGAGACCTTGTCACCGAATTAAACCGCGCAACAATTGTGACACCGCAGGATATCCCTAATAATGTCATCACAATGAACTCAACCGCTCATTTATTGGATTTGGATACACAGGAAGAACTGACCTATACGATAGTATATCCGCAGGATGCCAATGTTGATCAAAATAAGGTATCCGTTTTATCCCCCATAGGGACCGCCCTGCTCGGATACGCCGTTGGCGATGAAATTAAGTGGCAGACTCCCGGCGGAATACGCCATCTTATGTTGAAAGAAATTATATATCAACCCGAAGCTTCCGGCGATTTCCATCTATGATGAAATAACCCAAAGCAAAACAAATCTCAATCGCTGCTTCCAAAACCGCTCATGCGCCGCGTTGCTCTGGGCTGCTATAGAAGTCCGGCTATGCCCGGCGAAGGCGCAACAATTCCTTAAAACCGGTCGGATGCAAATCCATCTTTGCCGCTATCTCCAGTCCGTCCTTCTCAGCGCGACGAGCGAGCAGATGCAGCCTTCGCGGGGAGATGTTTTTTTAGAATCTTCAAAACCTTTTCAATCGGCAATTGCTCTAATTTATTCCCGCTTCGCCCGGCAAGAGTCTTTGCCGCAAACATCGAATCATAAACGCTTTCCTCAACCGTCTCAACAACGGCAAGAAAAAAAGGCGTCAGATTTCTGTCAGAAATACATGCGCCGAAATCTTTCCCCTCCACGCCTGAGCGATCTGTGCTGAACACAATTGCATAATCGCCGCTCCCGTGCGCCATCACAGAACCCGTTCGGGCAAGCCCCAAAGCGGCGCGGCGCGCCATCCGCCCCAGCTGCCGCGACGAAAGCGGCGCATCCGTCGCAATAATCATCATACAAGAGCCATCGCCCTGCGGTGAAAGGAATCGGTCAAAACTTGTTTTACCCAGCATTATGCCGATGGGAACGCCCATGATGGTTAAAGCGCCGCCAAAATTGGTCTGAAGCAGCGCGCCCACTGTGTATTTCTTTTTATTCACACACACAATCCTCGATGCCGACCCGATGCCGCCCTTCCACGCAAAGGCGCAAGTCCCCGTTCCTGCGCCTACGCATCCAATATCAAAATCCTTTTTGCGGTTTTTATATGCCATATCAACATCGGCGCTGCCTAAAACAAGACGGTGCATGTCGTTGATAATCCCATCGCTTGTTTCGCCCACAACCGCATTAAACGTGGAATTTGGCTCTAAATTTTCGTTAATCTTTAAAACCAGTTCAACCAATCCATTCATCACCGCGCCCACAGAAAGCGTATTGGTGAGCGCAATCGGCGTCTCCAGCGTGCCCAGCTCATCAATCTGCGAACTGCCTGTCATCTTGCCAAAGCCGTTGCCGACTGCAATTGCCGCCGGCACTTTATTGAAATATAAATTTTTGATTCCCGGATCAATCAAAGTCACACCGGTGCGGATAGCCTCTCCCTCAATTCGTGTTGAATGCCCAACCTTAACCCCGCGCACGTCAGTAATCTTATTAAGCTTGCCCGTTGGCAACATACCCGGCTTAAACCCATAATCCCTGAATCTTTTCATGACCCCAATCCTCTCTGCTTAAATCCATCACTCAAAAAATAAAAGCATTCCCTGCCCGGGCGCAAGCCAGTTGTTCTCAGCGGTATAAGCACCAATATTTCCGGTGTATGAACTAACCTTCATCAAATTGCCCGGTTTCACCGGCACAACCTCGTATGAGGTGGATTTGGCAAGGTTTCGATTCACAATCAAAAAATACCGCTTGCCATTGGGGTGTTCAAATTCGCCAACAAGAAAAGGGCCCCGACCTTTTATCTCCTTCAAATAAAGACTGCTGTCAATGCCGCGGCATCCCATCGGAACATCGGGGTGATGAAAAACATTCACGCTCTTCAGCTTCAGATACACCGGCGCCAGATTATGAATCTGCCTATTGGCGGCGCGGAGCATATCCCAAGTCGGCGTCTTTCTCCCGTCAAAATCAATGGATGAAAATCTGTAATTCCCTCTATCCCGAGCCAAGTATGTGAACCAGCCCATACCACGCGCGCCATAAGCCAGAGCCGTATTCATTTGAAACTCAAAAGTGGAATATCGGGGCTCGGTATAATTAAAATGGGCATTGGCAAGCCCGATAAACCAAAAAGGCACGCCCGCCTTTTGCGATACCTTGCGCATCATTTCAAAATTCATAAAAAAAGTATCGCGAATAGTGCCGTTGTCAATCAATGTGTAATTATCGTAACTAAGCGCTCGGGGTTGCGCTAATCGAGTGAAAGATGTCAGATAATCTTCATAAGTTATCCCTTTGTTTCCCCGTTCAAAATATGGAAAAAGATTTACGAACGCAATGCCCTTCGGCGAGCATTCTTGAAAAGCACGCACCCACTTGGCAACATAAGGTATCAAACTCCTGTCCGGTTCATCAATCAGATGATACCCTATAACCGCAGGATGTGAATCCACTTTAGAAACAACGGCGGACGCCACAGATTTAATCTCCTCATCTGTCAACGGCTCTTGTGTGCGCAGATTGATTGTTGGCTCTAAAACAAAAGCTTTCAAACCCGCTGCATGAGCCTTGTCCAAATTTTCCGGAGCAACAAAGCCTGCAACATTAAAACCGCAATCCTTTGCCTCGAAATAAACCTCTTGTTTAGAACCCAGAGTATCCCACGGGAAAATCGGAAACTCATCAGGAGGCGCGCCTGTTTTAACATCGCCCTCGGCGAACGCATTACCCGCACTCAATACCGATGCCAAAATGAGCAGAATTAAAACGATTGAGTTTTTCATAAGCATCTCCTTTAAAGTTTTTCTCGATATCCCTTTCTTATGGAATATCCGACTTAAACCCGTCAAATTTTGTAAGACCGCTTTGACCCGCATTGCGCTCGAACGCGCTTGTGCCAAAGGCTAATTTGGTGTCGGCAATCGCAGCCGGTATCGCAATAATTGCCGACTCGATTCATAGTTGTATAAACGCGAGCCTGCTAATAAAGTCACTTTTGCTTATCATACTTGTTAATCATAATCACACCGATAATCTTATCTCACGGTTTGACAAATTCATTCCAGATGTCTCGCGCAATTAGCCACGTGCCGTCCTGCTGTTTTTTGAGAACAAACAGATAATGTCCGTAGATTTTTTTGAGTTCCCCGCCGGGGAAAATGGTGTCCACTCTGCTGAAAGTTCCGTTAATAAACGCCCAATCCCCGCAGAGTTGCGCGCTGCCCGATTTTAAGTCTATCTTGGATTTCACGTTCTTGAACAACTTGATATATTCCGCCTTGATATTCATAGACCCCGAAACGACCGGTTCATTGGGCATCATCCAGATAGCGTCAGGGTCTATCAATTTCCCGATAACCTCGGCATCGCCCGCGTTAAATGCGCTTATAAAATCCAGCCTGACCTTGTCTATCAAAACGCTCTCCTTCGATTCATCTGTCGCGCTTTTTGCATCCATTGCGCGCAGCCGTTGGCTTGCGATTTTCGATATCTCATACATAATAACAAACCCAATACGCGGATTTTGTTCCATCACCCGATTCAACTTGTCATGCTCTATCTCGATGATATCCGAATTATTGAGAAGAATCACATCAGCCGATCCGGGCAGGTTATCCAGAAATTCAATCTCTCCAAAAAGAAGCTGCCCTTTTAATGTAGTGATTAGTTTTCCCGAAACCCAAACCTCGCACTCACCGTCCATCACGATGAACATCTTATCTAAGGATTCATTTTGCTCAATAATCTTCTCGCCGGCTTTGCCCTGCCGTAAAAGAGAGGCTGTTGTTAGCAAATCCCTCTCTGCGTCGTTCAACTTTTTGAAAATGTCGGACTTTGCCAACGCAGCGGAAAGAGACAGCCCCTCCGCCTTTTCTGCGGCAATTAGAACGCCGCCGGTAAACACAATCGCGGTTATCGCGAAAATGATACAAACGCGCTTGAATCGAACCATCATGAGCACCTCCTTTATTGCATGGCAATAGACAACAAACTAATATACTCAAAGTATATTTGCCTTTTAATTGTTCTCGAAAATATCCGTCAATTAATATTTCTTTGAGGCTTGACTCCCATGCGCCTGAAAAAGTAAGTAATCGAATGTCGTCTTATATGGCGCAATTCTGGTTGGAGAACCTTTCATGCATAACGAAAAAACAATCCTGATTGTCAACCCCGGAAGCACATCGCTCAAATTCAAGGTGTATCAATTTCCTGAGGAAAAACTTCTTGCCGCCGGTAAAATCGAACGCATGGGTTCTGATAAAAGCGAATATCAAATCAAAGCAGCGGATAAAACCATCAAAGGGTTTGCGAAAATCTCCGACTGTCAGGATGGCGCCCAGTTTATCATTGACACACTTGTAGGGCAGGAATCCGTCCTCCTTTCTCTCAACGACCTCTCCGCCATCGGTTTCAAAACAGTTCACGCCGGAGCCAAAAGTTTTGGACCCGGCGCAGTATATTTGACAGATGATGTCCTAAACGAAATGCAGCGATATACTATCGCCGCGCCTCTTCATAACGCCGTTTATTTGCAGGCGATTGAATGTTTTAGACGGGCGGCGCCGGGAAAACCCATAGCCGGTCTCTTTGAGCCAACCTATCACGCCACAATCTCCGAGGAAAAATACACCTGCGGCGTCCCCATTCAATGGCGCGATGAATACGGCGTCCGTCGCTATGGATTTCACGGGGCGTCTCATCGCTACATCGCAGAAACCGCCCCCGAACTGCTCGGATGGAATGAAGATAAACGGCGCAATAACGCCCTCATCTCCTGCCATCTTGGCGGCTCCTCATCCCTATGCGCCATCCGCAACGGAAAATCTGTGGATACAACAATGGAGTTTTCGCCCCAAAGCGGCATCATCCAATCCGCCCGTTGCGAAACAATAGACCCCTTTATCCTGATTTTTGCCCAGAAAAAGATGGGCAAGACGGTTGATGAAATCAGCCAGACCCTTTGCCGCGATAGCGGTTTGAAGGCGATTTCGGGGCTCTCGGGCGACTTCCGAGACCTGCATGAATGGGCAAACCTCGGCAACAAACGCGCCATGCTCGCCCTTGAAATTTATTACTATCAGGTGCGCAAACAAATCGCTGCGCTGACCGCCTCTCTTGAAGGGCTCAACACCCTTATTTTCACCGGAGGCATAGGAGAAAACAGTCCCTTCGCCCGATGGTCAATCTGTCGCGGTTTAAAATATCTCGGCGTGCAAATAGATGAAGAACTCAACGAGCGAACCATCGGCATAGAAGGGCTTATATCGCTTGTTGCCTCGCCGGTTGAAATCTGGGTCATCCCCACCAATGAAGAAGTTGTCGTGGCTCGCGAGGTATATCGCCTGATATCCGGCGAAAACCCCAAAAAGAAAACCGCTCAAGCCAAGCCGGAGGCGGACGATGTCCTTTGATATAAGACCGGAAAACCTTCGGCAATGGGGTATCGTCGGCGCAGGCGGCGCAGGGTTTCCTGCCGAAATCAAATGCCGCGCAAAAGCTGAAATGGTCATCGCCAACGCCGCCGAATGCGAACCTCTTCTCCATAAAGATAAAGAACTTTTGAAAGCCTTTCCATCCGAACTTATCAGCGGGCTTTCCGCTGTCATGAAGATGACAGGCGCCTCAAAAGGCGTCATCGGCATCAAGGAAAAATATACCGAAGTCATAAATTTGCTCAAACAGATTCTTCCAGAAAATATTTCCATTCATCCCCTCGGCGATTTCTATCCCGCCGGCGATGAATTTATCCTTGTTTACGCCATCACACGACGCGTTATCCCGCCGGGCGGATTGCCCATTCATGTGGGGTGCGTTGTGAATAATGTTGAGACGCTTATAAACATCGGGCGAGCCCGACCAGTGGTTGAAAAATATCTGACCGTTGCCGGTGCCGTCAAAAAACCGGCGACTATTTGTGTTCCTATCGGCATAACCTTCCGAGAGTGCCTCGCCCTTGCCGGAGGGGCAACTATACCCGAACCTGTTGCGCTTGTGGGCGGCGCCATGATGGGAACGCTTTGCACTGATTGGGATGCCCCTGTCACTAAAACTAACGGCGGGCTGATTGTACTGCCCGCAGAACATACACTTATCGAGCGATACAAAAGAACGCCGCGCCAGATTCAGCGCATCGGACGCTCCGCATGCGACCAGTGCACCTATTGCACGGAACTCTGTCCTCGTTATCTGCTGGGTCACCCCATTCAACCCCACATAGCCATGAGGAGGCTGGGCTTTCCAAACATTGAGCCGATTGCCGTTGCGGGTTCGCTTTATTGCAGCGAGTGCAACCTTTGCACGCTCTGGTCATGTCCTGAAGACCTTGACCCGCGCGCCGCCTGCATCGAATGCAAGTCAGCCGTTCGAGCGGCGGGAATCGTCCCACATCAAAAAGACGCCAAACCTCATCCGCTGCTTAACGAACGTTGCGCGCCCGTCAAAAGACTCATGAAACGCCTTGGGTTATCCGAATTTGTTAATAAAGGTCCTCTTCAGGAAAAAACCGCCGAAACGGATAAAGTCAGAATTCCCCTCAAGCAACATATCGGCGTTCCAGCCGAGGCAAAAGTTGCGGCGGGTCAGTATGTTAAAACAGGCGAACTCATTGCCGCGCCGCCCGATGGCAAACTCGGCGCTTGCATCCATGCCAGCATCAGCGGTCGGGTGGTGTCTGTGGATTCCGATATATTGATTGAGAGGGGGTAATCAAATGCCCTTAAACGCCATCGGTCTTGTGGAGGTTTCAAGCATAGCAAAAGGTTATGAGGCGGTGGATGCTATGCTGAAGACCGCCTCCGTCCAGCTCCTTGTCGCGCGCACAATCTGCTCTGGCAAGTATATCATTGTCGTGGGGGGCGATGTGGCGGCGGTTGCCAGCAGTGTGGAATCGGGCGCCGCTCAGGCTGAGGGTTTTTTAATTGAGCAGCGTGTTATCCCCCGCATTCATCCGGGCATTTTCCCCGCCATTGCCGGTTCTGTTGACCTTGATGCGGGGCAGGCAAAGGCGCTGGGCATCGTGGAAACCTTCTCCGCCGCCAGCATCATCGAATGCGCCGATGCGGCGGCAAAAGCGGCGGATGTTATAATCTTCCGCGTGCACCTTGCCATGGCAGTAGGGGGCAAGGGGTTCTTTTCCTGCACGGGCGATGTGGCGGCTGTTCAGGCGGCGGTTGAGGCGGCGGCGCAAGTTGCGGCAAGAGACGGCATTCTGGCGGGCAAATCAGTTATCCCCGCCCCGCGCCTCGAGCTCTTTCAGGAATATATTTAGGATTTACCCCCGTCCAAAGGCTTGATTCTCATAGGCGGTTTTTTGACGCTCTTTGGACCGCCTCCCGCCAAGCCTTCGGAATCTTCAAACGTTGATTCCTTCTTTTTCCTATAAATGAAGTAACCGACAGCGGATATCACAATAACCATCGAAATAAAAAAAACCGATTTTGTTCGCCTTTCTGTTTCGGCTTCCTCGCGTTCGCGCTCCTCGCGGGCTTCTAAAATCAACTGACGTCGCTCTTCGGCTCTTTGTGCCAACTCATTGGAAAGCGCTTCCTGATCCTTCAATCGTTCCTCATGCCGCTCGATACCAAGGCGCTCCTGCTCCGCTTTGGCTTCTTTGAGTATGTCATTGACGTATTTATCCTGTTCCGCCTGCGGGAGTTTTGCAACATCTTCCGGTATCTCAATCCGAAAGGCAAATGCTGCCGTTAAGGAAAATAAAAACGTCCCCGCTACAAGGAAAAGGAAACACGTTAGAATCATCGGGCGCTTTTGTTTGATGCTCACGCGTCAACTCCCTTTTTTATAACAATTTTTTGATCGGCGGAATTTCATATCTATCCAGAATGCGCACGTCCTCAACGATGGGTAAGCCTAAATCAATGATGCGGTTCGGGTCGCCGCCAAAGTATTTTCTCTGATAACGGCTGTGAATGCGCGAATCATATCTCATATTCAGAGAGTCGGAGAAAATCCATGCCTCGTCGCGGCAGACAATCGTTCCATTGATATAGTCCGGACCCTTGGCATGCTTTACAGCGAAGGCGTGGTTCGTGTAATAAACCCCCTCAAAAGTTGTTAACTGGTCTGTGGCAACACTATTATAATCCACCGGGTTTTTGCCGGACATAGGGTAATCGGCAATGTTATTTATGCGCGCGGGCGTCATCTTTATCTGAGTGTCATAATTATAATTTCCATCAATCACCCCGTCCTCATCGGCGTCATACCAGGCGGAATCAGGAATTCCATCGTTGTTGGTGTCCAAGTATTTAATGTTATCATCCGGCGTTCCGCGAATGCCGTCCGCCCCGAGAGTCGCCTCGCTCCCGATATACTTTAAACCATAGCTGGTATTGTCGAAACAATTGCTTTTCCATGTGGAATCATTAACCTTGCCGCCAAATATAGATTCACGCACCGCAAAACAAACCATATCCTTGTTCATATTGCCATCAACCCAAGCATCGCGGTTAGCGGGCGTCATGGATTCGGGAGGGGTTGAGAAATCGGGACGCGTGGCGGAGGAGTATTTGATATCTCCCGCAACATACAAGTTCCCGCCGATGTAGATGGTTCCCTTGCCTTTGATGGTACCTTTGATGATGGCATCGCCGCGGATGACCACATTCCCGTCAATCACAAGCGGACTCGCATCCGTTCCCTCAAGATAAATGCCCGGTTTTGGTTCATTGTCCCCATGCACCCTGTTAATCAAAGTCGCTCCGCCTTTTTTGATTGTGCCGGTGGCGGAAGTTTCGTAATACGTCAAATCCTTCAGATTCGGCATCTTGATGCGGGGAGCCCCCACATGGCAGTATGTCAGAGGATTTGTTCCCGCCGACCCAGCAAAAGGAGGCGTTCCAGTAAAAGGATTAATGGGAACTTTATTGCTCGCTACTTGACCATTGGCAAATATATGCCCATAGACTTTGGGTCTGTCCTTAAAGTCAAAGTCCCAGTTTGAACGCTGATCTCCGTAACCGGTTATCGTGCTGCCCCACCACCAGCCCCAGTTATTGAGGAAATATTCATAATCAAAAACAAGCGAGGGCGGATGCCAGCGCACAAGCGAACGAACTGTGCGAACCGTGCCATCTGGAACATCTGCATGCTGTCCACCCGTTGCAGTTGCCGTGCGGCTCGACACAACAGCCGTTCCCGTCACAAGATAATTATCTGTAACTCCCATTGGATCCGCTTCAATTTTTACAGAGGTGTAAAGCACCTTTGGACTGGGAGTATAGGGCAAATTCAACGTTTGAACATTTTTACTCCATACGTAAGTCCCTTTGGCAACGGTGGCATCCACATTCTGGTCGGCAAGCATCTGAATACCCTCCAGCATCGCATTTTCAGCTGTGTAAAAGGCATCCAGACGGCTCGCACGCCAGCCCTGTTTGCGATAATGATACTGGCTCAAACCCATAATGCCGAATATGGAAAATGACACAAGCAGCATAATCTCCAGAACGGCAACTAAAATAGAACCTGAAATTTTCTTTTTTCTGCGATTGTCGGTTTTCATGGTTTAACCTCCTATTTAATTTTTATTAATTCCTTCTCGTGTTTACAGCAAATGAACGTGTGCTGATAATATGATTTTTCACCTTGCTTGGATCTTTATAATGCCTTGTGGCATATCCCTGATCCGATACAGTCACATTGACAAGTATCACTGAACTATCCGGAATGCCTCCGGTCTGCATCGCCGTGCGGAAGCTAACATCCAGAATGGAACAGGTCGGGTCATCGGGGCTTGATGGATTTTTCGGTTTTCCCAGAACCCCAATCAATCGTTGCCCGCCAGAAACGGTGATGTCGGGGGTATAAGTCAAAGAACGTTTGGTAGGATCGTATTGCAAACGCTGATTCGCGCCGCCGGTTGCGGTTCGGAATATGATAGTGCGATAAAAAGCGCCGTTTGCATCAGTAAAGAAAACCCCCGCCTCTTTTGAGGCGCTTTGAAGCAATTCCGTTACCTCATCCTGAATGCGGTCTGCTTTTTCAAAAACCCGTTGGCGGATAAACCCAATCCGCTGCTCTCTGATAAGCGCGCTGAAAAGAACCATGATTGTCACAAAAATGATTCCGCTCATGCCGATGGCAACAACGGTTTCGGCAAAGGTATAACCCTTTGGCGATGCGTTGCTCGAGCTTTTTTTATAGCAATCTATCTTCATTTGCCCTGCCCTGCATTCCTTATTAATTGAACATGGAATAAACAACCGATTCCATCTGATGCGTTAACCAATCCCCTCCCTTGCCGCGCGGAGGTTTCCACCGAACATTCAGATTTATCCTTTTTGACCTCATTCGCCCGCCGACCACCTGATCCGTTATCGTGCAGCTATATTGCGGCGAACTCTTATCCAGCCAAACTAAATCAGGGTGAAAATTCAAAAAATGTGTCGTTGTCAGCGGATACCAATTCCCATCATTGGGAAAACGAATATTAATCGTGCTCCGCACCCCATTATATAACTCATTAATGGGCTGGCCCGGAAGAATTTCAAAGAAAGTCTTGGCTCGCGCTATCTCCAGATAATGCTGCATGAAATCAATCATGATTGCCTGCTCCATTGCCTTGCGCGATTGCAGGCGATGATAATTTAACATCGTAATTGCCCCAACGAAAACAGACAACAAAATCGCCGAGGCTATAAGCACCTCAATGATTGTTGTCCCTTTGTGCAATCTTTTAAAAGCGAAATAATTCATAAATACACAACCTTGTTAAAAAATAACATACAAATAATACGCAATTCTTAAGCCAATCGTCAACCTCAATAGAAACAATTTGCAAAGCATTGATTTCTCGTTTGTTATAAAAGGCTCGTGAGAGAATTTATGTGAAGATTATTTTCCATACACAAAAAAATGCACAAAATTTATGCAGCCGTGTGTGATGTTTTACTCACATTTTTATCCGTTTCATCCCCTCGCTCTATCAAGTATATTAATAAAAATGGCAGCATCCAGACAAAGTATTGCGTGAAAAGAACCGGATTGAAACTTATAAACAAATAAAAAGCAAGGCACGCCACCAACCACTTGTTCCATTTCTCCTTCAATGCAGCCGCCCAAAATATAATAAACGCCAACATTGGAATTATGCGCGATTTAATCCCGTAACTGCCAAATAATAACATTATTGATTTAGAATCAGATAAAAGATGCGAGTTGCCGTCTCGAACGCCGCTAAATAAAAGCGATTTGATATAGGCATACGGTCCCCAGATAAAAAAAGGGATTGATATGACCAGAGGAAAAATTGCCACATAACCCAACCGCCGCGCCGCCTCTTTCCAATTGCCGCTTGCGGCGAGCATTACAGGCAGAAAAAGGACGCCAATATGTTTCATGCTCAACGAAACGCCAAATAAAATCCCAGCCAAAACGGGCTTTTCATCCCAATACTCCAGCGCCAAAATCAGCATAAACAGCATGAACGGCTCGCTGTTGGCTATCTCCCAAGTATAAAGTCCCCATCGCGCAAAAAACCACGTGAAAATTAAAAACAGCCCTAATAATAAACTCCCTTTTCCCGCCGCCTTTTGAAAAATATACAAACCAACAGCAAGATCAAAAAACAGTATAAAGATGCGCCATATTGACAAAAATGACTCATAATCCCCAGAGCCCGTCCTAATAATCAATGCCGCCATCAGATAAACCAACGGCAGCCGCGTGGCGTATTTGTCGTTGTGAATCATGTCGCCGGAAAGAATGCGCGCATAAGGATTCTTGCCTTCGGCAATCCTTTTGCCATCAAGCCAGACAAAATAAGTGTCAAATCCCTTTGCCTCAAAATAAAAGGCGGGCAGGCGGACATATATTGCCAGAATCAGAATCAGCGTCAAACCAGAGAGCGAAATAATCCTCCCATGTCTTTCTAAAAAAGCCATCAACATTTACCGGTTGGTCTTTCCCTGTTTTTTACCATCTCTCATCGCGGTATAATAATGCCGTTGCTTCTTCCGGAAATAAATATTTGGACAGGTAAAAACCCTGAATATAGTCGCAGCCCATTTCCTTCAAAAAGGTCAATTGCGATTCTGTCTCCACCCCTTCGGCAGTCACGTTGAGCCCCATCGCCCGCGCCATGCCCAGTATCGTGGGAACAAGTTTCCCCTGACGCGTTTCCTTGCCCAAAAAAGGCATAAACGCGCCTGCAATCTTCACACCCTCGATGGGGTAGGAGAGCAGCCTTTCCAGCGAAGAATACCCTGTCCCAAAATCGTCAATCACAAGATGAACCCCAAGCGCATTAATCCGGTCCATCTGCCGCCCAACACTTTCCGGATTATCGGAAAGGGCGCTTTCCGTAAACTCAAGAACCACGCTATTCGAATCCAGTCCGGTTTGCGTCAGAACTTCCTCGATTTCAAAAAGAAGCCCCGGTTGCGCCGCTCGCCGAGGAGAGAGATTGATGTTGATAAATAAAGGGCGTTCTCCCGCTTTCATCTGCTGCCACCTTTTTGCCTGAAGACACGCTGCGCGCAACATCCATGAATCCATCGAAATAATCAGCCCGGTGTCCTCAGCCAAAGGCAGAAACTCGGCGGGATATAAGATTCCGCGCTTTGGATGGCGCCACCGCATCAAAGCCTCCATTCCATGAATCCGCCCGTCTTGGATAGAGATAATCGGTTGATAAACAGGAAAGAGCTCATCATTCTCAATCGCTTGGCGCAAATCCTGCTCAAGCAGCATTGTCCGCACCGCAAGCGTCCGCATCTCCTCATCAAAAACAACAATTGAATTACGCCCTTTTTTCTTTGCCTCATTGAGCGCCGCGTCCGCGTCTCTGAGAATTTCATCAGGGCTCGAGTAATGCCTGCCCCCGCACACAATTCCAATACTGGCAGTTATGCGCAGATTATGTTGGAGAACGGTAAATGGCTTTTTCAAATTTTCAAGGATACGCTGGGCAAAAAGATTCGCATGGCTAATATCCTGCGGCTCGGCTATCAATATCGCAAACTCATCCCCGCCCAACCGTGCAAACGTGTCCATGCTGCGGAGCATACCTTTCAAACGCTCGGAAAATTGAATCAAAATCTGATCCCCGATTAAATGTCCTAAACTATCGTTGATTATCTTGAACCGATCCAAATCAATATTAAGGACCGCAAAAGTGTCTTCCGGATGGCGCTTGAACCGCAACAGCATCTGCTGAAGCCTATCCATGAAAAGCGCCCTGTTCGGAAGACCTGTCAGATTGTCATGCGCATACGAATGTTTGAGTTGATGCTCAACCTGTTTGAGATCCGATAAATCCCGCGCAATTCCCAATATCCCCATAGGCTCGCCTGATTCGTTCTTCAAAAGCGTTGAAGTCATCAAAGTCGGAAACATCACCCCATCCGCTCGCGAATGACCCATTTCCCCTGTATGCGAGCCCATATTTATAACCACTTGATTAAAGGGATTCACCTCCTGCTGCATCTGTTCTTTGGTATGAAAAGCCCTGATGGAATGTCCCGTCAATTCCGCTGATTTTTCAAATCCATGCATCAGAGCCCAAGATTGATTGGCAAACTGAATATTACCTTCAAGATCCACAACGGCAATGCCGTCCATCGCCTGCTCAACGGCTGTTCCCAAAAGATAAAGCAACCCCTGCGCCTTGAGGCGATCCTCTTCAATGCCGATGGCGGACGACAGAATTCCAAGGACCTTAAAATCCTTTTCTGAGGGAGTAAAATCTTTTCGATAAACCGCGCTAAGCGCGCCGATTGCGCTTTCCCCGCATTTCACAACATGCCCAGCGTATGTCCTGATATCGTATTTTCGAACGTTGACATCGCTTTGCGCATAACGCGATTCTAAAAGGTTGCTAATCAAAACACATTGGCTGCTTGCTTTTTGGATAACATCGCAACAAACATGACCCTCCGCTTTAACCCGTTTTTGATAATCATCAGGTGTGTTCCATGTTCCCATGGAAAAGAGCGCATCTTTTTCCAGACGGTTATAAACGGCGAAATCAGCGCTAAGAATTTCGCCCGCCAGCTCGGTCAACGTCTGAATATTTTTAACCGGATCGGCGGCAAAACGCAAAAACCCCGCATTGATTTTTTCAATCCGCTCTTCCGCCCGCTTCCTGTCCGTAATGTCAACATCCATGCAAAAAATTTCATCAACACTGCCGTTTTTCAATATGGGAAATGTGGACGAATAAACCCAACGCGCCTCTCCTTTTTGATTTTGAACAAACCATTCCTGCGGAGTAATCGCTCGACCCGTTTCATATATCTCCTTTAATTTTTCCTCAAATTCCGCCCGCGATGCCTCATCCGCCATAATCAGATCCTGCAACTTTTTACCAATGGCATCCGCTGCCGAAAATCCATATAAAACCTCGCTTGCCGGGTTCCAGTGCTGAATAACTCCCAGCCGGTCAAATCCCTGAATTGCGACAAGAGGAGTATTTTTTATCACCGATTCAAACTTGTCCAACGATTGATGCAGCGCCTGCTCCACCAATTTCCGCTCGGTGATATCATAAAGAATCCCGATAGAACCGCTTATCCGCCCTGTTGCCGCATCAAATGTGGGAAGCGAACAATCGCTAACCCATTTCTTTGCCCCCTGCGGGGTAATAACCAAATAATCTGCGCGGAATTGCTTGAGTTTTCCATCCCGAAAAGCCTGCGCATATTCGCTAAAAGACATGGATATGGAAGGGTCTGCGATTACCTTTTCTTTCACCAACTTCCGAAATAACCCCACATTCATTTCAGCCGGCGTTACCCCAAAAATCGCAACACAGCCGTTGCCCATAAATTCATACACGTTTGAATCGTACTTCCACCGATACGGCACGCCTTGCGCGTTCTCAATTACCATCCGATATAATTCATGGATTTGGCGCAACTCTGCATCACTGCTGTCGCATACATCCGTCAACCTCTCGCAAGAGTCGGAAAAAACTGCAGAATCATCCGAATTTTTTAGCAGCGCTCGCAGACGATTCAACTCCTCCACAAGCTGCGCCTTGGTTTTGCGAAGGTCATCAGCCATATCTGCATCCTTGCGAAATGAATTTGAAAAAAGATAGACCCCATCCGTCAAACGCGTTCATTTCTATTCTATTAAACCCCTGCCATGCAAGCTATTTCTATCATTGGGGGATTTTGAATGCGTTTCCTAATTCAGAAAATACCCTTTAAAAAAACAAGCGGAGAGGGCTTTTTTGCCCCCTCCGCTCGGTGATTTGTAAAACAGTTTGTAAAAAGGCGATTACTTGGTCTTATCTATGACCTTAATGCCTTTGGCTTTGAGTTCTTTTTCTTTGCCTTTAAGTCCTGACGCAGCAATAACGTCAAGGATGTAAATCATGTTGCCGCCATCGGCTGAGAACTTCTGCCCATAAGAAATAGGCACATCAGCCGTCACAGGACCCAAAATGGATTCAGCTACAGGGCGGATCTTGCGCTCGCCGTTGGCAAGGAGCATAACGGTCTTGGCTTTGTAAACCAGAGCCGCGCCCAAGGAGATGGCGTAGTTCGGACTGTCCTCTACCGTGGCAAAGTGTCCATCTTTCACAGCGTTCTGGATTGTGTTGTCATCCAGCTTGACAAGGAGCATCTTGTGGTTCAAGGGGATGCCGGATTCATGGAATGCCACATGCCCGCGTCCGCCGACGCCGATGATTTGCAGGTCAATGCCGCCAGCTTTTGCAATGGATTTCTCATAAGCATCCAAGATGTCTTTCTTAATCATCTTGAGAAGGGGATTCTTGGCGGAAGCCTTGATGACAACGGCCTTGCCTTTGTCGGATCCCTTTATCTCAAAGTCGTCTTTGGATTTTTTTAGGGCGGCGATGAGTTCTTCTTGGCAGATCAGCGTTCCGAAAGGAACATAGGTTTTGGCGAAGGGGGTTTTGAGTTTGCCGAAAAGTTTCTTAATCATAAAATATGAATAGGACTCGGGATGCAATGTGCGCAGCTGGGCGTTCTCTCCCGGCAGACCAACGTATTCGTCAAGGTTAAATGAAATCACGTCGGCGGAGTTGAATTTTTCCTGATTATCAATGAGATGTTGATACAAACCAACAGGGGTGCTGCCGGTCGCCAGACCGAGGACGTAGTTTTTCTTTTGCTTGGCGGGTTTGAAAGATTTGAGTTCTTTAAGAACAATCTTTCCCGCCTCTTCGCTCATATGAGCGTAGTCTTTTGTGATGATGACGGTAAAAGGCATAGTGTTAGATCTCCTTAAAAAATATATTTCGGAACGAAGTAAATCCGCCGCGGCGAATTACTTCAATTTCGCGATCAAAGCGTTAATCTCTTTCTTGATGCCTTCTGCTTCTTTGTTGGTCTCTTTGACAAAGGAGTTATCTTTGGCTGCCTCATGAGCCTCAGCGTAATCGGGAATAATGCGCACGCCGCGGTTGTCATCCTTTGCCTTGGACTCCTCAACGTCTTGGGCGATTTTGATGGTCATATCGGCATATTCCTTGAGCAGCTCGGCAACGCCCATTCCGGAAAATTCCGCTTGCAGGACGGCGCGCTCATGCTCCCAACGCTGGCAGGAGGTCTTGGTCGCGATGACCTTGGCAACCTGCGCAGTCTTGCCCTCTTCGACCAACTCCTTCACCTTTTTTGCCAGACCTTTGACGGCGTAATACTTGATGTAGAATGTGTAGGCGTCAATGCCAGCTTTGCGGGATTCCTCAAACATGTAGTTCTTGCCAAGACCTTTGACATCCTTATCGGTATAAACAGGTTTGACCTCGGCAACAGCGGAAAGACGTTTGCGCGCTTCGAGCATGAGGTCAACGACATCCGGGCGGAAAACCTCGAACACGAACTGCGTGCGTTTTGCCTTGTTGCGTTTGGTGTATTTGCCCTCGTTGCGCTTGACGCTGAAGATATTATCCGAAAGCACCCAACCGGGCATGATTTCATTGTAAGCGGGGGAAATTTTGTCCAGACGGACCGCCGGTGTGTTAATCAGCGAAAACGGCATCTCAACCTTTTGCGGCAGGGCGTTTACGGCGGTGGCGATGATTGAATACGGGGCGCGGGAGAAGTTGGACGGCATCTTGATGTTGACGCCAAGTCCAAAGAAGGTGCCTTCGCCGCACCAGATTTCCTGATCCGGCGCCTTGCCCGTGTGATTCGAACCGACGTTTGCGCCATAACCCACGTTGCCCTTGCCCTCGGGCCAATAGGCGGCGATGAGCAAAGATTGATGATGGAAGCCAACAAACGGACCGCACAGAGACGCCGTGCATTCGCCCTCGGCGACGCCGGTGTTGGGTCCGAGAATGGACTCCGTCACCTTACCGTGGCGCTCAACGTGGCTATGCTCGGTCATGACCGATTTATCCACAATCGCCATCGTGGCAGCCTCGCAGCCCCATTGCAGAATGGACTTGCGCACAAAAGCGCCGTCCACGACCTCAGTCTTTTCTTCCTCATTGGAAAGAATCGTAGCCTCGCTCACCAGCGTGGCAGAATCAATAATGGCGCCTTTGCCGATGAAGGCGTTGATAATTTTTGGCGTGTTGCGCACAATGGCTTTTTCGCAGATAATGCCTTTGGGAGATTTGACCGCTTCCACATAATCGGCGATAAAATCGGCATATTCCTTCTGGAGCTCCTTATCAGCGCGGCGCCCACAGATAAGCTCAGCCACAGGGATTGTCAGCTCGGCATAGGACTTGATTTCGCGCCCGCCGGTCTCGATGGCGATTGCCATCTCAACGCCGTTGCCGAATGTTGTCTCGCCGCCGACGATGGAGGCGCAATTGAACAGAACCGCTCCCTCTTTCACAATGTAATTCGAAAGCGAACCGATGTTCATGACCAGAGCGTCGCAGCCGATTTCGGAATCCACAATGTTTGAATTGTAGATGCCGGCAGGATAGGCGAGATTCTTGTCAACCTTAACCGCCTCATTCTCAGCGCAGGAAATAACGCACTTGCCAAAAAAGCCGCTGTTAAAAATGCGCTCAGGGGAGAAGCACTGGGCAACAAGAACGTCGTTCCAGTTCGGACTGAAATTGCCATTGCCCTCGAGGGCGTCAATTTCCTCCGGCTGGAGCGCGCGGACTTTATTGCCATAAAGAGCGCTCTTGAATCCCGCCTTTTTCAGCGGCGCGACCGCAGCAACGACCTCCGATGTCTTGATAACCTTACCAATTAGACTCTTGAGAGCAGACATAATTCCTCCTTCAAATAATTGAAATTTGTGATAATTGCAAATTGATAAAAAAACTCTAACCGATGCTATTCCCGGCTTGCGGCTTTGTGTAGCAATCGTTCAGAGCAATTGTAATCGCGCCTTGAATTCCCTGATTCGAACCAAAAGTTGCCTTTGCGACTTTTACATGTTTCTCAATGTATTCAAGCGTATAAACTCTCAGATTGCGTTGGATGCAGTCAAGCAGAACATCATTCGGTTCAATCATGCTTCCGCCAAAAAGAACCGCCTCCGGACCCAGCACATTCAAAAGATTCGCCACGCCCATCGCCAAAAAATAACCCACTCGCTCTAGCATGTTATAGGCAAGACGATCGCCGTCCTCCGCCGCATGGCAAATAGCCTCCGCTGTGATATTATCCTTTGAGCCCGCAAAATCAAGAATCCGCGTATTCACCCCGTCTTTGATTGCATCCTTCGCCTGAGCCACAAGCGCATAATCAGAAGCCACGCTTTCAAGGCAGCCCCGCTTGCCGCAATAGCACAAAGGACCGTTGTCCGAGCTAAAAGCGATATGACCGAATTCGCCAACGCTCCACTTGACCCCGCGCCGCACTTGCCCGTTCAGAATGATCCCCATCCCCAAACCGGGTCCCATCTGAAAAATCAGAACATCTTTCAAATCCTTATGCTCGCCAAAGAGATGCTCAGCACATGTGATAGCCGTGATACGGTTTTCCACCACAGTACGCACGCCGAACTCTTGCTCGAAAATCTGCTTCAGCGGGACATCTTTCCAATCCTCCAGACGCGGAAAATTGATAGAGATACCCGTCTTTTCATCTACCAGACCGGAAATAGCCACACCGATGCGGAAGATAGGAGCCAGGTCAATCTTGCGAATATTATTGATTTGATAACGAATGGCGGCGCTCAACGATTTTAAAATCTTATCCCGCCCCGCGCCCGATTCAATGTTGCTTTGTTTGATATTATAAATATCCCCGTTCATACGAGCACATGCGGAAACAATTCCGCGGGAGGAAAATTCTAGTCCGATAACCCAGCCCCACGTCGGGACAATTTCCAGCAACTTGGCGCGCCTGCCGCCGGAGGAATCCGCCAGACGCCCCTCGCGCACCCTGCCAGAGTTGATCAGATCGTGAATCAGCGCGGAAACCGTCGGCGGTTTGAGCGACAAAATATCCGAAATCCGCCCCCTTGAAAGAACTCGGTTTGACCAGATTAGGTAGAGGGCGGCGTGTTCTCGAATGGTTTGGAGGTCTTTCATTATATTTTCAATTATTAATAAAGATTAAAAAAAGTAGCGAAAAATCGCCTTACTTCATAAAAAAACGGTATGAATTGAACCGTATATTCCCAATCTGTCAAGCATAATATTTTTTATTTTGCAATTATTTTAAAGGTACAACTCTAATAAAATCTGGGGTCAATCATTGCATTTCGTTAATGAAAAGTTTGCGCCGTTCTATGCCCTCCGCATCCTTTGTGTTTTTTAAGCAACGAACAACAGGCGACCATCAACGCTCTTTCCCCAAATATCTATTTTCAATTATCAATTATTTAATTGCCTAAGCGCGCAGCCTTATTATAGCAGTCATTTATTCATGTCAGGGAGGATGCGTCATGAAACAAAAATTTGCCGATGCGCGCATCATGTTGATAGCTGCCATGCTTATTGGAGCGCTCGCGTTTGCCGCCATCCCTATCACCGCACCCGCTCAAGAGGGCGTTCCGCTGCCGCGCCGCTCGGATATGACGCCGCCCATTACCGTCAACAGCGCAGTGGATGCTCTAACATCCGAACCCGCCGCGCTCAAAGACATCCCCGACCTCCTCATGGAATGTCTTGCTTTCAAAGTTGCCGTGAATAAATCTCACCGCTTTGGCGTTGAGTGGGAAAAAGATAAACTCGAAGCCGCGCTCGGCAAACCGCTTGCCGGTCAATTCCGGTTAAAAGAGGCGGGCAGCCAAAAACTGGATGTGGAAACGCTCATCCTCAAAGACCCCGACAAATTCCTTCAATACCTCTCCCGTTTCGGCGAGGCGCGCCTCATTTACAAACAAATGTGGAGCCAGAGCATCGGCGAGCAGGTCAACCGCGAGTATCAAACCATTATGCCATTCACCACTTCTTTCGGCGCGAAAGAAGGCGCACCCTCATCCCAGCAGACCTACACTCAATCATCCGTTCTCGGCGGTATCAAACTCGCCCTCACGCTCAACGGCATCCAGCTCTCGGAGGAATTCCCCATCGTTGATTTTACGTATGAAATCGAGATGAAGGATTCGTATAAGACAAAGGATAACCTTTACGCAGTGAACCGCATCATCTCTGCTGATACCACAACCGTCCCTGTCTCTCACTCAGTCATTCAGACCAATCTTTTCAGCCATGATGAAATTCTCAACCAATACATCTTTGTAGTCACGCCCAGGAGCATGAAATGAGGTCGCCCGTGCCCACGCGCCTCCGCCTAATGAATAAGGTTCGGGCGCATCTGGACGCATCATTCCTTTCTGACGCAGTTTTGGCGCTGCCCTCTGTGTATTACATCGGGTTATGCGCTGTTTGCAACATACGCTGCCCTTATTGCCCGCGCCAGAATTTCCCCGATGAAGTGGATAACGGGCTGATGTCTTTTGAAGAGTTCAAAAAAATTATCGAGTATCTCAATTATGCGGAGATTGTTTTCCTATTCGGTATCGGCGAACCTTTTTTGCATCCGCAATTTTTTGATTTTGTGCGCGAGGCAAAAAAGACGGGCATCCGCACATCCACCAACACGCACGGCATGAGCCTCAATGCGGAAAATCGCGAAAAAATTATCGAAACCGGACTTGATGAAATCTCCATCTCTTTTGACGGAGCGGATGAAAAAGTCTTCAATTTTTTGCGTGCCGGCGCCGATTTCAAAACAGTTGTAGGCAATATCTCCGCGCTTCAAAACCTCAAAAAAGAGCGCGGAAGCCTAACCCCTGAACTCCAGTTTGCCACCGTCATCAGCCGCCACAACGTCCGCCAGATGCCCGACCTTGTCCAACTGTCTCGCAAACTCGGCATAAAAAGAATCGTCTTTACCAATCTTATCACCCTCCACAAAGAAAACGCGGAGGTTTCTGTAGCCAAAACGGATTTGTTTGCAGATAGCTATGAAAAGGCAAAGTTGCAAGGAAAGCGGCTCGGCGTGGAAATTGAATATTGGCCTCAGCATCCATTTCCATGGAAAAAAGATCCGATGCCTGAGTTTGATCCCGAGCGGCGCATTCGCTATGCCTGCCCCGACCTTTGGCGGTTGGGAATCATTGACCGCACCGGCAACCTGAAATCCTGCTGCTATTACGAAAATATGTCCGGCAATGTTTTCCAAACGCCGGTTCCAGATGTTTTCAATAACGACTTGAGCCGCGCCTTGCGCCGGAGCCTTCTTGATGGCAGGCTGATGGAGTGCTGTGTCAATTGCGGCATGTTGCGACAGACGAGTATTGAAATAGCCCGAGCCGAGCTTGAAAACGCCGACGCTGCTCTCGCCGAAGCCCGCGCCTCCGGTCTTCTTGCAGATGCGGATATCCGCCTGCTTGAATCCGAAATCAAAAAATACCGCACATTCCTAAAGGAGTTATCATGATTGACGCTTTCGTTTTTGATTTGGGCAACGTGCTTTATCTTTTCGATCTTGAAATTGCGATGGAATATCTTAAAAAAGAGGGTTGTTCCATTAACCTTTTAAACCAACTCCAGCTGAAAGGAATCCTCACCAAATACGAACTCGGGAAAATTTCCACAGAAGAATTTTATGAAACCGCGAAAGGCGTCATCAAACTTAACGCAGACTTCGAAACCTTTCGTCAAATCTTTTGCGGCATCTTCCACGAAAATACGGACACCGTTCCGTTGGCGCGCCGCCTTGCCGCCCTCCGCCCTGTCTATATCCTTTCCAACACCAATCGGATGCATGCCGAGTTCCTCTCCGAACGATATCCGATTTTGAGCGAGGCGCGCGGACGCGTTTATTCATTCGAAGAAGGCGTGATGAAACCGGAAAAACGCATCTTTGAAATCGCCATTCATCGTTTCAATCTTAATCCGCGCGCGACCCTTTATATTGACGACATCAAAGAAAACACCGATGCGGCGGCAACGCTTGGATTCAAAACGCTGCATTATCCCGTAAAAAACGGACGCCCCATTTTGCGCCTTCAAGAAGAGTTGACACGTCTGGGCGTTCGGGTATAAAAAAATAACATTCTTTTATATTATAGAGGTGGTGGAATCATGAAAGATAAATTTTATCTCGTCCTTATTCTCGCATTCATCTTAGCAGCCTCGTTGGCGCAGGCGCAAATGGACGCCTCCCAGCAGCGCAGATATGTGGTCAATTGGACAGCCGCGCCGCCAGTCCTCGATGGCAACATCGCGCCGGAGGAATGGGCGCAAGCCTCTCCGCCGCAGGGAGGATTCCGCCTGCTTGGCTCCGGCGCGCCTGCTCCCCACGAATACGCCCTTCAGGCGCTCTGGGATGAAACCAACCTTTATGTGTCGCTCAAATGCAACGACAAGGACGTCCCCAGCCAGCAGGGCTATCCAGCTGATGACTACAGCGATTCATTTCCCGGTTTTGTGTTTAAAGGAAGCGAGTATGAGGATGTCGAGTTTATTTTTGACCCCGGAAACCTTGAAGACAATATATTCAACGAATCTTCTGGAGACTCTTATCAGATAGCCGTCCAGCTGGTCGAAGGGATGAGACATGCGGGCGCGGTTCAACCCCCTTATCTTTTCACCGCCGCCCGATACAATTCCCTCAACGGCGGAACCTCATGGAACCCGAAAGATATCGCCGTCGGTGTCAGCCTCAAAGACGGTATTTCGGTTGAGATTGCCATCCCCTTTTCCAACCTCAACCAGAAATATGGCGCGTTTCTCAACGCCAACCAAGGGGAAACAGACCTCGAACTGACGGAAATCCCGCGCAATGGCAATCAGTGGGCGTTTCAGGCGGCGCGCTTTAATAACGATGAAACCTGTCCTGTTTGGAACTACCATCCCGGCAACTCCATCACCATGCATCCCTACGGCATTTTCGTTTTCGCAGGCAGACCGGAAGGCGCATCGTCAATTTTCGCCAATCAGCAAACGACTGCTGCCGTACCCATTGCGCCAACACCTGCCTCGACCGTTGCCTCTCCCTTTGTGAAAGCGTCGGGCGCCGCTCCCGGCGTCTCAACACAAACCGGCATAGTAACGCCGATACCGCCCATGCCCGTTCCCAAAGCCATCGAATCCGCACAGCCTGCCGCGCCCGCATCTCCCGCGCCGATGGGCGCTTCACCGTTTGCCCTTCCGCCGCAGGCTCCCGCTGTCGGACAGCCTCCGCTCGATTTGGCTGCGCCCGCTGCGCCTGCCGTTTCTGCGCCCACTATGGGTCAGCCTCCGCTCGAAACAACGCCGCAAACCAGCCCCTTTCAGCAGAGCCAGCCCCCGATTACCGGCGCTGTTCCGTTTGTCTCCGTCCCAGCCGCATCCGCATCCTCTACGTCCCAAATATATGAAAGCCTCGAAGCCGGACAAAAGGCGATAGCCCAGAGCAAACTTCATGGGGTTGTCTTTTTTACTAACATGAGGGACGAAGCCGATCAGCGTATCGGACGCATCCTCGAACAGCCCCGATTCAAAGCGGAGCTTGAGCGTCTGATTTTTATCCGCCTCGATGCAGACCGCCAGCGTCAGGCAATGAGCTCTTTCGGATTTTACAAATCGCCTTCGATTGTGCTTATCAATTCGGATGGAAGCATCCGGAAAAAAATTCAGAGCGTATCCGATGTGGATGCGCTCTATCTTGATCTGCAGAATATGAAATAACCGCAGCGTATTTCAGCGAAATTCCGCCCGCGGAAAAACACGCGCAAACTCCCTTTGAAGTTCGCGAAGATAAGGTTCAAAATCCCCGCCCTCATCTCGCAGCGAGGGGTCGAGAACATTTTCCATCTGGCAGCGCTGCAGGGTGAAATGCTCCGCTTTAAGGTGGTTGAGGTAGCGCGCAATCACAAGCACATCAGCCACGCTCAAAATCGCCGGATGGATGGTGGTGCGGAATTCATAAGGGACGCCCGAGCGAACGATAATCTCCGCGCTTTCGCGCGCCTTCCCGCCATCAGCCTCCGCCCCGCAAACCTTTGCATATTCGTTGAAAGGCGCCTTAATATCCATCGCAACCCAAGAAATCTTCGCCTCCGCCAGCAGACGCTCCAAACGCTCGGGATAGGCTCCGTTTGTGTGAATGGCAACTTCGTAACCCAACTGGCGCGTCAATTGGACATAAAAAGGGAGGTCATTCCAGAAAGTCGGTTCGCCGCCGCTGAAGACAACGCCGTCCAGCAGTTTTACTCGGCTCTTAAGAAATCCAAAGACTTCATCCCACGGCAGCCCGCGACCCTCCGCATTCAAAAGCGAGCCATTATGGCAATAACGGCACCGCCATGGACAGCCGCGCACAAAAATAATCGCCGCAAGCCGCCCCGGAAAATCAATCGTCGTCAGGCTGGTCAACCCGCCAACCTTAAAACCCGTTTGGGTAATAACTGTATTCATCGCTTACCTGCCCGCCCGAGATCAAGCGTCGCTTGCCTGTTCGGGCGCGGAAGGGAGATATGCTGTGTGAGAATCGTTTTTTTTAATAATCACAAACCAGCGGGTTCCACAAATGTTTTTCGTTCGGAATATTCGCTCTGTTTTCCCGTATTGAATTGAGATACGGGACGGAAATACCCCATTACTCTCGTCCAAACCTCGCAGCGGGTGCGTTCTTCATCGCGCAACGCGGCATCGCGGACAGCAGCTTCCTTTGTCATTTTATTCCTCCTGAGCGGTTTCTTGCTATAAGATCGGGATCAGCAGGTTTGTAAAACCTGCTGTGTTTTTTCCATTTTTTGGCTTAACTTCCTCTGAATCAAATCCTCGTCGCAAATCGGGCAGTATTTATGCTCGCCCGAAAGATAACCATGAATCGGACAAATCGAAAACGTGGGCGTGACGGTCACGTATGGAACTCGGAATCGTTCCAGTGAGCGGCGGATGAGCTTCTTGCACGCCGCAACGCTGGAAATCTTTTCGCCCATGTAAATATGAAAAACCGTCCCGCCGGTGTAAAGCTTCTGCAAGCTTTCCTGCAATTCCAGCGCCTTGAAGGGATCGTCCGTAAATCCCACAGGCAGCTGGGAGGAATTGGTGTAATATGGCGCATTGGGCGTTCCCGCCTGTAAGATATCCGGAAAACGTTTGCGATCCTCGCGCGCCATGCGATACGTCGCACCTTCCGCCGGAGTCGCCTCCAGATTGTATAGATGCCCCGTCTCCGACTGGAATTCCACCATTTTTTCGCGCATGTAAAAGAGCAAGTCGGCGGCAAAGGCGCGCCCCCACTCATCCGTGATGTCATGCGCATCGTTTGTGAAGTTGCGGATGCACTCGTTGACGCCATTCACCCCGATGGTGGAAAAATGATTTCGCAGCGTTCCCAGATATCGTTTTGTGTAGGGGAAAAGTCCGTTGTCAATATATCGCTGAATCACCTTGCGCTTGATTTCAAGGCTCATCTTGGCAAGGTCCATCAGATGTCCCAGCTCCTCAAATAAGCCCTGTTTATCATTTTTGTGCAGATAACCCAGCCGCGCTGTGTTGATGGTCACAACGCCGATAGACCCGGTCTGCTCAGCCGAACCGAAAAGACCGTTCCCACGGCTTAAAAGCTGCGAAAGGTCTAATTGCAAACGGCAGCACATCGAACGAATCATCTTCGGCTTCAGGTCCGAGTTGACAAAGTTCTGGAAGTAGGGGAGCCCATATTTGGCGGTTACTGAGAACAAGGCTTCGCAATTGGGATGCTCCCACGGAAAATCGGGCGTGATATTATATGTAGGAATCGGGAATGTGAAAATGCGCCCTTTGGCATCGCCGCGCCCCATCACCTCCAAAAAAGCCTTGTTAATCATGTCCATCTCGGCTTGCAGTTCGCCATAGGTGAACGGCTGTTCTTTGCCTGCAATCATCGGACGTTTCTCCCGCAGGTCGTCGGGGCATGTCCAATCCAGTGTTACGTTCGTGAAAGGCGTCTGCGTTCCCCATCGGGAGGGGACGTTCAAATTATACACAAACTCCTGCATGTTTTGCAAGACATACTCATAGGGGAGGTTATCCACGCGGACAAACGGCGCCAGGTATGTGTCGAACGAGGAAAACGCCTGAGCCCCTGCCCATTCATTTTGCAACGTCCCCAAAAAGTTCACCATTTGCCCAACGGCGCTCGAAAGATGCTTTGCGGGGCGCGCCTCCACCTTTCCCGGAACCCCGTTAAAGCCTTCTTCAAGAAGCATCCGCAGCGACCACCCCGCGCAATATCCCGAAAGCATGTCCAAATCATGGATGTAATACGAACCGGAACGATGTGCGTTGCCCACTTCTGGCGGGTAAACGCGGCTCAACCAATAATTGGCAATCATCTTGCCCGAAACGTTTAAGATTAGACCGCCCAAAGAATAGCCCTGATTGGCGTTTGCGTTGATGCGCCAATCCAGACGCTCCAAATACTCGTCAATCGAGGCGGCAACATCTAAAAGCGTGCGCTTGTCATCGCGCAAGCGCTTGTGTTGCTCGCGGTAGTTTATATACGCCCGCGCAGTTTTGATATAGTTGCTGATAATCAGAACGTGCTCGACAATATCTTGTATCGTCTCAATATCGGGACGGTCATTTTTATGATGCTGGAGTATTTTGGACACCTGTGCCGTCAAAATCCATGCCTCATCCCCGCCAAATTCCTCTGTCGCCTTGCCGGCGCGGGTGAGCGCGGATTGGATTTTGGCTGGATCAAACGGCACAAATTCGCCTGTTCTCTTGCGGACTGCCTTGATTTTGCCTTCGCCGGAAAGAAAAGACATAAAAACTCCTTAAGTTTCCACTGATGGTTTTTGCCCTTTATCTGCATTATGGGCGGATAAATTACAGGGAAAACCCCTTAGTTCTACATGTTGTATAGTTAACGAAGGATAACCACAACATCTATGCGCATTTGTCAAGTTTAAAAAAGCAAAAATCTTGTGTTGTAAGTCCTTTATTTATAGAGATTCGAGAGGCTTGTGAAAAAAAATATTTTTCAGACGCGCAGGGTAAAACACCAATATAAAAAAAACGCCCCTTAAAACGGGGCATTTTTGGTCATCTTTGAAAATTAGGGGAATTTCGATTAAACTGGAGCCAATGCTCGAGCCAATCTCTCCTTACTCATACATAGCCCAGATGCTTGCAGCGGTCGGCTTTTTCGGCGTCGGCGGCACAGTATAATCCGCATATCCCAATGTGTGATTAGCGCCATCGCGCACGGTAAAATAAACGCGGTTGTTTTCCGTATCAAGCGCAATAGAGCCGTAGTTCTGAACATCGTTGCCAGCCATGTCAAATGCATGGACTGCAACTTCTGAAAAATTATTCAGTTCGAACATATAAAGGGCGGATGGGGTAGAGGTTCCGATGTGGTTGCCAAGGGCAATCAGCACAGGCGCCTCGCCGGTGGCTTCCGATGTGGAGGCAATGCCAGGATCAACGCCCAACGAAATAATTCTTTCTCCGGCAAGGCTATCAATGGCTTTTGTGTTCAATTTGCCTTTATAAGTATAAACGCCGGCTAAACGCTCAAAATAATGAATGCCAACATCGCCGCCAAAGTCCGTATCGCAGCCGAAGATAAACTGGGGATAATTGGGCGTGCCATTTCCGATATAAGCCGCCACGCCCCTCTGTCCGCCAAACTGCGATGCAGCCTTGCTGCCCACAGAGTAGTTAAACATGAAATTGCTGCCATCAGCGGTTGTAAACACATTGATGGGGTCATTGACATTTGCGCCGGAGCAGAAAATGGTCTGCTCGGAACCCGTGCCAATAACGCAAATGCCGCGCGGGAAAGGCACGGAATTTGCCGGAACGCACATCATTGGATTAACATCAGTGTAGCTCGTCCAGCGAATCAGGCTTAACATCGGTTCGGGATTTTCGATATGATCCATTGCTACTATGGAGCCGTCGGGACCGACGCCGATGCCGAAAGCGCCGAGCGCGCCCCAAGCAACAGCGCCATTATTCAAAGCCCCTTCTATGGCAAGCGAGTCCTTGTTCAAATAATCTATTGCGGGCGGCTGCCCAAAAGAGGAGCGAATAACAAGTTGATTGGCGGGGTCAAAACCGATGCAAACGCCGTTCTTATCGGCTATTATTGTGTTCATCCCAACCATGAAGGATTGTGAAAAGGCGCAAGTTGCAAATAAAAAAAGACAACCCAGCAAAATCCCCTTTTTCATTTTTTTACCTCCCTGACATTTTTCCCCATAAACATTCTAACATCTATTATCTGTGCCAGTGTTTGATATTCTGTCAAGTTATTTTTAAGCTAAAAGGAAAATTATTTTTTAAAAAAAGAGCCCCCGCCGCAATAGCGGGGGCTTTTTAATATCAGGCAGAAGCCTGAGTTTCGATTATTCGTAGATGTTCCAGACGCGGGCAGCCGTCGGAGGAACGGCAAAGAAGTAATCTACGATTGCTTTCATAAGAAGGGCGCGGGTGGCGCGAGCCGCGGCGAATGTGCCGCTTGTTTCGCCAGTGTGGCGAACGCTCTCGAATCCAAAGCCAAGGGTAGCAACCTGCTGCCCATAAACAACTGCGGCATTTCCAACGCCGCCGGCATAAGAAATGGCAGCCTCGGCGCCGACCTGCGCGGAAAGAACTTCATTATTGGTGCCTGCTGCAAATGCGGCATAATCCCACAGGTTGGTGCCTGTGAAGAATGTGGCAATGCCGGCAAGGGCGCCGTCGCCCATCAATTCTGCCTGGGAAGCGGTGCCATTCACAAGATTGGCTTTCAGCACGTCAGTAAAGAATGAAACGGCATTGCCGCCGGACACCATATCCTTGCCAAGTCCGGTTCCGGAGATGATGAACTTGCCGTCGCTGCCGATGTAAGATTCAATGAGCGGCAGGCATTCAGGGGTGACTGCTCGCACAGCGCCTGCTTCGCCGTCGCGGGCGCATGACCACATGACAATTGTCGAGGGATTGGGATTGAGCGTCACAAGGGCGCCTGCAACAGCGGCAGCCGTTGCGCTGCCATAGTAACGGTTGTTGTCTTTGAGGGCTTGGGCGCCGTATGCAACCATGTGCCAATAACCCTGATTGATGTAATCAGCACCGCTTGTGTAGCGTTTGGTTTCGAGAACAATCAAGTCAGTAGCCGCGGATCCGCTTGGATTAAGCCATGCGCCAAGAATTTGGCTGGCGCCAGATTCGTTGTTTTTCGGAAGGGCATTGTCCCACGCGGTCACATAAATGTAAAGCGGGCTTGTTGTGGGGGCGTCAATTTCAGCCTGAGTTGTTGGATGGTTTATATCCGTAGGAAGCTTTGTAAAGTTGGAAAATCTGTTGTAAATGGTCTTTCCAAATGCCTCATTAGTTGCATAATAAATCGAATATTTGGCAATATCAGGATCCGTATTGGCTGCCCACTTGACCAACAATTTGTTGGGGGCGGAGCCCTGAGTTACGGAATAAATGATGGGGTTTGCAGGCGGCGTCAAGTCAGACTGACCCTCAACGATGCGAATGTTATCCACGTCCATTACAAATTGGGAATCGGTCGGCTCTGTATCAGTGTAAATTACCATACCTCTCAATTTTGATGCAGAACCATCCAGAACTCCATTTCCGGTGATGTAGGCAGTGGTTGGGTCCTCGCCCATCTTCCATTCATAAACATTAGCGGAGTTGGGGGCAAGAGCCATCAGCGGTCCGCGCTCATAAGTGGTTTGACCGCCGTTGTCGCCAACGTAAAGGGCAAATTGAATCGAGTCCGCGCTATTATTGTAAACATCGGCGCGAATCACGGAATCATTGGGAATGTTGGGTCCGACAGCAGGGGTTCCGCAATTGATGCGTTTAGACCAAAACGTCAGGGGTCCGCCGGAAACATACGCGTTGCTGCCGGCTGCTGCACCAGGCTTTGTCCAGACGGACGTAAACTTTCCAGACCGCGACCCATGTGTAACATGGTCAGTAGAAGCCAAATTAGGCGTTGCATTAACTGTGTTTTGTGTTTGCCCGGCTGGGGAAACTTCCTGCCAGCCAAGGACAGGACCGCCTTCTTCAAAACTTTCAATAATAATGTCATCGGCAAAGGTAATCGAGGTCAGAGTCAAGATTAGAACGAGCAATAATAACTTCTTCATCTCACAATTCTCCTTTTAATAATTTTTTTTGTTTTGATTTGAACAAGAAACGAATTCAAAATCTTTTTTGCGAGCCGTCTTTTTTCCTCCTTTCAAATTTTTTTTCGTGCAAAAACACTTATTCACATAAAAATCGCTAATATGCTTATGGGACAAAATTGGTATCTGTCAAGAGGAAATTATTAGGTTTTTTCAAAAAAATAACCATTGAATTTTTTTTACACCTTTCTTATAGCACCTCTTACAATTCTAATGTTGCTGATATCAACAAACAAAAAAATTCCTATGGCAGATAACCTCACAATCCCGATTATTTATTACCACCGAATCGCTGCGCCGCCCGCCAATGCGCCCGTCAAAGATATTTATATGGAACCCGAACGATTTGCCAGACAGATGAAATGGCTCAAGCGGCTCGGCATTCAGGGCATAAACCTTTCCCAATTCATGGATTATTTCGAAAAGGGCGAAAAGCCCGCCCGGCGCTCTGTCGTCATCACCTTTGACGACGGCTTTGAAGATAATCTGGACGCTTTTTCCCTCCTAAATGAATGCGGTTTCAGCGCAACCATCTTCGTAGTCGCCGGCTCTATCGGACGCCGCGTCAACGCGCAATTCGCCACCGATTCGCGCGGGGAAATGGTTCTTTCTGCTGAGCAAATCCGCCGTCTTGCGCGCGAAGCCGCGGACATACAATCACACGGCATGACCCACCGCCGTCTGACCGCCCTGCCGGAAAAAGAGGCGATGCGCGAACTTGCCGATTCCAAAAAAATCCTCGAGGACATCCTCGGAAAGGCTGTTGACCTTTTTTGCTATCCTTATGGCGATTTCAATTCAAGGCTCGAAGCGATGGTGAAATTCGCCGGCTATCGCGCCGCTTGTTCAACAGCGCGCGGCAAAACCCACCGACCCGACGAGCGTTTCTGTCTCAAGCGCATACCTGTCCATTACAAACAGGGAACGCTAAAATTTTTTCAGTATCTCTATTTTAAGAACTACGGGCGCGCTCAAAAAAAACTGGACGCTAAACGCGGAGCCGAAAATCCATGAACCGCCCCTTAAATATTGTCCGCATCATTTCCTTTCTCCCCATCGGCGGCGTTGAAAACACTCTCCTTGCCACGCTCCCCAAATTCGATAAATCCCGCTTTAATATAAGCGTCTGCTGCACATACCGCAAAGGACCGGTTGCGGATAAACTCGAGGCGGCGGGAATCCCTGTGCATCTTTCGTATGTCGGCTCGCGTCTGAATCCCATCCATCTCTGGCGTCTGGCGCGCCTCCTTAAAAGTCTCAAAACCGATATTGTTCACACGCACATGTATTCGAGCAACATCACAGGCGCAGTCGCCGCCCGATTGGCGGGCGTCCCCGTCATCATCAGCCACATCCACTCCGCCCATGAGTGGACATCTCAAAACCGCATCTGGATGGAGCGTATTGTTAACCGCTGGCGCAGCGGGGTCATTGCCGTTTCGCAACACGTGAAAAATGAATTCCTAAAAACAACAGGACTGCGCTGCGCCGAAAAAGTTAAAGTCTTGCATAATATTGCCATGTTTGCAGAAAAAAGCGCGCGCAACCCCGCTCTGCTCCGCGAGCAGCTCGGCATATCGCCCCAAAGCCCCGTCATCGGTTTTGTAGCGCGGCTCGTTCCCATAAAAGGCGCGGACATCTTTTTGCGCGCGGCGCAAGTCATCCTGCGAGAGCGCCCTGACGCCCGCTTTGTTCTCGTCGGAGACGGCAAGGAGCGTCCACGCCTTGCAGCCCTTGCCAGAGAGCTCAACATCGCCCCGCAGGTCATTTTTGCCGGAGAGCAAAAAAACGTCTCCGATTATTACAACATCTTTGACATATTTGTGCTGAGTTCCAGAAGCGAAGGATTTGGCAACGTCATTCTCGAAGCGATGCACCATGACATACCCGTTGTCGCATCTGCGGTCGGCGGCGTGCCGGAGATTGTCCTGCATGAGCAGACGGGACTCCTTTTTCCAGCGGAAAATCACGAAGCACTTGCCGAAGCCGCGGCGGCGCTCCTAAGCGAGCCCGCCCGCGCCGTTGCGCTGGTTGAGGGCGCCCGCAACCGCCTTGAACACTTCGCCCCAGAAAAATACATAAAAACCCTCGAACAGTGCTACCATCAAACCTTCTGGAGCCAATCTTCTAAAAACATACAAACATTTTTTCATTAAACCTTTTCTATAATCGCGTTCCCGTTTCGGTTTGGGGAATTTGTGTTTGACAAGGGCAAAGGGGCGCTGGTTTGGTTCTGAAAGTCTTTGATGCTGCTAAATGGGCGGCGTTATTATTTTTCCGCTGAGAGGCTTTTATGACAGATTCTCCCCAAATGCCTTCGCCTGTATGCGCGGCAAACTCCGCCGGCAATGTGTCGGCTGGATTTCTAACCCGCGCAATCGCGCTGGCGCTGGATATTATTTTATTAAATTTTATTTTTCACGGTTTGACTTTCCTCTTTCGCGAGCAGTTTTTTGCCATTTCACGATATACAGATTTTATCGGCTTTATTGTCGTCTTCTGTTATTTCTGGCTGCTTAATGGTTCAGTTGGCGGCGGACGGACGATGGGGAAATTCCTTTTCAACATACGCACACAGGATTATGAGGGGCGCGCGCTTTCGGCGGGTGTGTCGTTTAAGCGGACGCTGGTTCAGATGCTTTCTCCCTTATTCCCAATGGGTCTTTTGAATCCGCTTTTCGATACAACAAATGCGAATCAGGCGCTGCTTAATGGCGGGCTTTTAAGCCTTTCATTCGGATTTTTGATTAGCAACGCGCTGCTTGTGGGATTGCATCCGATGAAGCAGGGGTTTCATGATTTATTCGGCGAGTCTCTCACGGTGCGTTCGCCGCAGCCGGTGCGTTATGAGGATTTGAAGACACAGATTATGGCTGCGGCGCTGGGCAAGCGGACGCGGAGCGCAAGGGTGTCGCTGCAATCGGCGGGCATCGCCTTCATCGCCATCAGCCTTGTGCAGATTTACGGCTTCTTTGGGCAGGTAAGGTCGGAAAGCTGGCGGGCGCAGAGCGCGATGCTGAAGGATATGAAACATGAGTTTACGCTCGAGGGGTTCACGCTTCTTGATTTTGGGATTATGAAAAAACGCGAGACAACCAACGCAAAGGGCAAGACGGCGGATGTTCTGACAACCGGCACCCTGCAATCTGAATTGCCTGCAACAAGGACGCTGAATCGGGGCGAAGCCGCGCCGGCGCGCTATCGTTTTTTTGTGTTTTATATTGCGAACAGGGATTTTTCCGGCGAGGCGCTCAGAGCGGATTCCCAAATAAAATCTCATGTTCTTGCGCTGCGAAACTGGACGCGGGAGCGGCTCAAGAGGGATTTATCAACCATCAGCGGGCAGAAGATTTTACCGGAGGATTTTCAAGTTTTTTTCATAGAACAGTTTAGCTTCTTTATATACACACACCGCAAAACAGAGGCGAATTTTCTTTATCCATGGACGGGCGAGTCGCCGATTATTGAGAAGGATTCCTAAAAAAGATTTCAGAGCCAGCCATTCCGGCGATACCACTCGGCGGTCTGGATGAGACCGATTTCGATGGGCGTGGGGCAGGAAAATCCGGTATCGCGCCTTATTTTATCCACGCTGCAAATCCACGCCGGCTGGCGAGATTCGAGAATTTTCTGACGATTGAGCAGAGCGGGTTTTTTTGTGAGATGAGCCGCCGCCTCCGCAACCAGCGCCACGATTTGCGCAACGGCAAGAGGGAAGCGGAATGTGCGGAATTTTTTGACGTCGAGCGCGGCGGCGATGAGCAGGCAGAGCTCGCTGATGCGGTGGGGCTGTTCATTGGCGGCATAATAGATTTCGCCCGGACTTTTTGCGCAGTCGGCAACTGCGATGAGCGCCTTTGCAAGGTCGGGCGCATAGACGACGCTGACAACAGGGTCTTCGCTTCCGGCAAAAAACGCCGCCCCTTTTTTTATCATCTTGAAATAAAAAAAGATGTCACGGTCGCGGGGACCATAAACGGCGGGCGGGCGGACTATGGCGATGGGCAGGCGGCTGATGAATTCGCGGGCAATGCCTTCCTGCTGGAGTTTGCTTCTGCCGTAATCGGTAATGGGCGCGGGCGGGGAGTCCTCGGCGATAGGCGTTCCGGCGGGACTGGGTCCGGCGGCGGCAAGCGAGCTGACGATAATAATTTTTTTAAGACGGGGATTTTCCTCCGCGCAGACTTCAAGGAGATTGCGCGTGCCCTCTGCGTTGATTCGGTAATAATCCTGCGGACGGACGGCTTTGGTGAGGCTGGCAAGGTGATATATACAATCAGCGGCGCGGACAGCCTCGCGCAGGCTATCTTTTTGCGAAACCTCCCCATAAAAATATCGCGGATTGACGTCTTTTAGCCAACGCAGATTGCTTGATTTGCGGACGAGGCAAAAAACCTCATCGCCGCGTTTGCTGAGCGCCTCGGCAAGATGGCTGCCAATGAAGCCGCTTGCGCCTGTGATAAGGCACCTCATTATTTCTCCCTCCGCACAAGGAGGTCTGCAAACTCGGCAAGGAGCTCCTTCAACGGCGCGGGCAGTCTTTTAATTGCCTGAAAGGCGCTATCAAGAAGTTCGCGATTTTTTTCCTCAGCGGCTTGAAGGCTGCCGTATTTTTTGAAAAGGGAGGCGACCCAATTAATATCGGCATCGGATGTTTCATGGCGCGGGACGTCTAATATCTTATAGAGCTTGCGCCGCTGTGTCTCCGTGCAAAGGCTGCTGACATGCGCGACGAGAAAACTGCGTTTGCCTTCGCGGATATCCGACCCGACCTCCTTGCGTCCTTTGCCCTTTGTGAGATCTATGACGTCGTCTCTGATTTGAAAAAGAGGTCCTATAGCTTTGGCATAGGATTGAAGGGCGCCGCGAACGGCGCGGCTTGCGCCCGCAAGGAGAGCGGCGGCAATCATCGGTGCGGCAAGACAAAAACCGGTTTTATGCTCGACAATGGTCATATATTCGTCAATAGCGACGGTATGGCTGTTGCGGGCGCTGATATCGAGAGCCTGCCCGACGTGTGTGCGCTCAAAAACATCCGTCATGAGTTCGAGGAGGGAAAGACGGACGGTCGGTTTGATAGGCGGACGGGTTTTTTCCAAAAGGGCGCGATAAGCCTTGATGAGCATGAAGTCGCCGATATTGACGCCGTGCGAGAGTCCGTATTTCATATAGACGCAGGGGCGGTTGCGGCGGAAGGCGTCCCCATCTTCGATATCGTCGTGTATGAGTGTGAAATTATGGAAGAGCTCCACGGCGGCGGCGATGGGGAGAATCGCGCGGGGCGGGACGCCGAGCGTTTCTGCGACCATCATCCCAAGAGCGGGGCGGAGTCTTTTGCCTCGCAAGGCGGGGTCATCCTCATCGAGTCCAAGGGCGTAAAGAAGGGCATCGTGGAGGTTGGGGATCTGGCAGTCGCGTCGGATAAAGGCGATGAGGAAGGCATCCACCTCCTGCGAGAATTTTTTAATTTTCAGCATAAGGCGCTCAGCGTTGGGCATAAATCTTATCCCTTTCAAAAGGCATCATGGTTTTTTTCGCCGCCGTATTTGGCGCAAGGCGCATCAATTTCATACAGAAAAACGGCGAATCCGCCGCACTTTACTTTTTGGGTTCAACCTGAATCAGTTCATAGTTGGTTGTTCCCAGCCCGAGCTCCTCAGCGCAGCGGACATGTATCCATGGGTCGCGCCCGATTATCTTTTTGAGCATATCATGTCCGGTATCTTTGACGTTGTGGTCTTCTGCGCGGGACTGGCGCAGCGGCGCGGCTTGGGCGACAAGGTCTAACGTTGCGGCGTCAATTGCCACGATGTCGTCGCTGATGAGGATGCCCTGATCCTGAATGAGTGGAGTGTCAGCCATGGGCATACAGTCGCATTCGGGCTGAAATTCCATGACAAAATTGACGTATATGACGCGCTGAGGCTCGAATGTGCTTAAGGTCGCCTTGCATGATTCCGCCATGCCCAGCCCAAAGGTGCGCTCGTCGAGGTCAACGCTGAGAGCGCCGGTGGGGCAGACGCGGACGCAGCGACCGCAACGGCAACATTTTGCATAATCAATAATAACTTTATTTTTTTCGATGCGGATGGCTTTTGAGGAGAAGGAGCAAACTTCCACACATTGCCCGCAGAGCGTGCAGCAGGATTCATCCCACTGGAAGGGAGCTTCGCCTTTAGCATGCATGCGCCCGCGTTGATTTTCACCCGCGCGATTTTGGGAAACAACGCAGCCCATGGCAATGTTTTTGATGGCGCCGCCAAAACCTGATTGAATGTGTCCCTTGGCGTGGGAGACGACAACCATACCATCGGCGTCATAAATTGCCCCAGCCACGCCGATTTCGCCGAGAATGTCGCCGCCCGTTTTAACCATTACAGCGTCTCTATCCTTGATGCCGCCTGCCATGATGACGGGCGCGCCGACGGAGAGTTCCGTAATGCCGTTCCTTGCGGCGATTTCAAGCTTCCCCATGCTCCATGTGTCCGTAAGAAACGGCACGCCCGTTGCAGCTTTGACTGCGTCCACTGTGATGCGGAGAAAGTTGGGGCGGACAACGCGGAAAGAGCCCTGCGAACCGAAATGGGTTTTGACGGCGACTCTTTTTTGCGGAGGAATATACTTGGCAAATTCGGATGCCTCTATCAATGCTTTGTATTTAGCGGGGAGGCTATATTCGTAGCGATAGTGGAGGGCGCGGGCATTGGTGTAGAAAACCTTACTTTTTTTCATGAGTTCTTTTCCTTTTTATCTGAGGGATGGGAAATTCGAGCGGCAATACGGTCATAGAAATAATCAAAAAAGGATGCAATGGTGAACCCCGCTCCAAGCACGGTAAAAAAGAAATAAATACCGATGGAGTCTTTGAAAATCCAGCGGAGCGCCAGCATCTGAATAATACAAAATGCCCAGAATATGAGATTGAGGATGATATAACCTTTAAGAGGGAACAGTGCTTCCGCTTGCGGGTTATCATCTGCCGGCGGCGGGCTGTTTTGTTTTTTCTGATTCATCATGACACGTCCTGCATTGTAATTAACGCTTCTTCATGGTTTAAATCTGCTAAGCATGTCAATATTGAAAAATGAAAGGAATGGGGATGGTTCATTCTACGGACATTTTTTTCTGGCAGGTGGCGCAAAAGATATGCCCCTTGCGATCCGTATCGCCGATGGAAGTGGAAAAGTACATGGGGCAATAAGGGTTGGAGCAGTGGTGCAGTCCGTGGATATGCCCAAGGGCGTGCATCATTTCAGTGAGAACGCGGTTCATGAAAATTTTCTTATCAGGGATTTTGCCGTAGTATTCAGGACGGAGGCGATAAGTTGAAAAAAGGGCGGAACCGAGGACGATGTCCGCCTCGTGAAAAACGAAGCTCCATTTAGGGTGAAAAAGGTCGAATTCTATAACACCGATGATTTGATGGTAGTCGCCTTCCGTATGGCGGAGAAGCTCAAGAAGCGGCGCAGTATTATATTGTTTGCGCTGGACATCGAAGGCGGACGGCGGAATGGGGATGGCGGGGAGGATAACGTATTCCACGGGCCATTGCCGACCGAGGGCGTCGCCGGCTTCGCGAAGGAAGTCGCTCTTGATTGTTCCAAAAGGAACAAGACAGATATGGTCTTTTTCCCTTTGTCCTCTCATGGCGCCGATTAATTAAACGGGTTATATTTTGAGGGATAAGATTGCCCAAATCAAACGTTGGAAAGATAATTAATCTTGTTTTGACATGTCAAGAACAAAGTTCGGCGACGCCGCCAATGAGCGCCTATTTCAGAATCGCTCCCTCGTCAGCTGAGGAGACCATGCGGGCATAACGCGCAAGATAACCGCTTTTAATCTTTGGTTCTCGCGGCTTGAATGCCTTCGCACGCCGCTTCAGCTCGGCATCGGAGAGCAAAACCTCGATTTTGAATTTGGGAATATCTATATGAATCATATCGTCTTCTTTAAGCAGCCCGATGGGACCGCCCTCCATTGCCTCCGGCGAGATGTGCCCGATGGCGGCGCCGCGGGTGCCGCCGGAAAAACGCCCGTCGGTTATGAGGGCGACGTCGTTTTCGAGCCCCATGCCAGAGACGGCGGAGGTGGGGGTGAGCATTTCTTGCATACCGGGTCCGCCTTTGGGTCCTTCGTACCGGACGACGATGATATCCCCTTTTTTGATCTTGCCGTCATAGATGGCGCGCGCGGCTTCCGGCTCGCTATCAAAGATGCGGGCGGGACCGGTGCGCTCCATATTTTCAGGGGCGACTGCGGATTTTTTGACCACGCTTCCATTGGGAGCAAGATTCCCCCAGAGGATGGCGAGTCCGCCGACTTTCATATAAGGGTCGTCAAATGGGCGGATGACAGTTGCATCAAGTACGGCGGCGTTGCGGCAGGTTTCCCATACGGTTTTGCCCGATATGGTTTTGCAATCCTTGTGAATCAACCCGCGGGAGGCAAGGAGATTAAGGGTTGCCTGAATGCCGCCCGCGCGGTGGAAGTCCTCCATATGATGCCCGCCGGCGGGGCTGAGCCGGACGAGGTTGGGAGTGCGGTCAGAGATGCCGTTGATTTTCTTTAGGTCAATTTTTATGCCGCACTCATTTGCGATGGCGGGCAAGTGCAAGACTGTGTTCGTGGAGCATCCGAGCGCCATATCCATCGTGAGGGCGTTTTCAAAGGCTTTGGGGGTGAGGATGTCCAGCGGCAGGATATTCTTTTTAACGCAGTTCATGATGGCAAACCCCGCAGATTTGGCAAGGCGGACGCGGGCGGACATCGGCGCAGGGATTGTGCCATTGCCCGCAAGCCCAAGTCCCACCACCTCCGTGAGGCAGTTCATGGAGTTGGCGGTGAAAAGACCGCTACAAGAGCCGCAAGAAGGGCATGCCTCATCTTCGAGGGCGCACAGCTCTTTTTCGGTCATTTTGTTTGTTTTGACTTTGCCGACGCCTTCAAACATAGTGATGAGGTCGGCGCCTTTGCCGCGGTGTCTTCCGGCGAACATAGGTCCGCCGCTGATAAAGACGCTTGGGATATTGATGCGCGCCGCCGCCATGAGCATGCCCGGGATGATTTTATCGCAATTGGGAATAAAAAGTAGCCCGTCAAAAGGGTGGGCGGTTGCCATAGTTTCAATAGAATCGGCGATAAGTTCGCGGCTGGCGAGAGAATATTTCATGCCGGTGTGGTTCATAGCGATACCGTCGCAAACGCCGATACAGCCGAATTCAACAGGCGTGCCGCCGGCGGCGCGGATGCCTGCCTTTGCCGCCTCGCAGATAGTGCGGAGATGGATGTGTCCGGGGACTATTTCGTTAAAGGAATTGACCACACCGATTAAGGGGCGGTTAAGCTCGGCATCGGTATAACCCATCGCCTTGAAGAGTGAACGATGAGGCGCTCGCTCTATTCCCTTTTTCATCGCATCGCTTCTCATGTTTGGAACTCCTTGAAAAAAAATAAGATTTGTAGGATTGCAAAAAAAAATTTAAAAAATATTTTTTCAACGCTTGACAGGGAGGTGTCAAGTTCGTTTTGTATCCCGCAATTTAGTTGAGGAGAAGGAAAATATGCCTAAAAATTTTGAAAAAACACTTTTAAAAAGGCTTTCGAAAGAAAACGCCGATAAACTCTTGGCGCTGCCGAATGAAAAACTCCATAAATTTGTGGCGGAGGCAATTGAACTGTGCAATCCGGACTCTGTCTTTGTATGTTCTGATTCGCCGGAAGATATTGGCTATATCCGCCGCCGCGCCATTGAACTGGGCGAAGAAAAAAACCTCAACGTCGAAGGGCATACATATCACTTTGACGGTCCCAATGATCAGGGGCGCGACAAAGAGCAAACAAAATATCTGCTTCCAAAAGGGATGCAACTTGGCGAAGAATTGAATACACTTGGGAAAAAGGAAGGTTTGGCGGAAATTCGCGGGCTTTTAAAAGATACGATGAGAGGGCGCGAAATGCTGGTGAGATTCTTCTCCTTGGGTCCGATTAATTCGCCCTTTTCAATTCCCGCTGCCCAGATAACAGACTCCGCTTATGTGGCGCATAGCGAAGACCTTCTATACCGCTCAGGTTATGAGCAATTCAAGCGCATCGGCAATTCGCCCGATTTCTTCCGCGTCTTGCACTCGGCGGGCGAACTGGAAAATTTTGTGAGCAAAAACTGGGAAAAGAAACGCATCTATATTGATATCGAAGATGAACTGGTTTACAGTGTGAATACACAATATGCGGGAAACACGGTGGGATTCAAAAAACTCTCGCTCCGCCTTGCCATTCGCAAAGCCCTGCGCGAAGGCTGGCTCTCTGAACACATGTTCATCATGGGCGTGCACGGACCTGCCGGACGCACCACCTATTTCACCGGCGCCTTCCCCAGTTTCTGCGGGAAAACCTCCTCAGCCATGGTTCAGGGCGAAACTATCGTCGGCGATGATTTGGCGTATCTTCGCCGCATCAACGGAGAAGTGCGCACTGTCAACGTTGAAAGCGGCGTCTTTGGCATCATTCAGGACATCAATCCTAAAGATGACCCGTTGATTATCAAGGCGCTGACAACGCCCGGCGAGGTTATTCTGTCCAATATTCTTGTCAAAGATGGCGTGCCTTATTGGACAGGCGACGGCAAAGAGCATCCCGATTCGGGCGTGAATTTCACAGGCAATTGGTTCAGAGGCAAAAAAGATAAATCCGGGGCGGACATCCCGCCATCGCACAAAAACGCCCGCTACACCATACGCCTCTCGGCGTTGCCCAATCTCGACCCCCGCGCAGACGATCCAGAAGGCGTGCCGGTTGGCGGTATTATTTATGGCGGACGCGATTCGGACACCTGCGTTCCCGTTCAAGAATCATTCAACTGGAGCCACGGCGTTGTAACCATCGGCGCAAGCCTTGAATCGGAAACAACCGCCGCCACGCTGGGAAAAGAAGGCGTGCGCGCCTTCCAGCCGATGTCTAATCTGGATTTTCTTTCCATCCCAATCGGCGTCTATATCCGCCAACATCTGGAATTCACTCTTGGGTTATTGAAGATGCCTAAAATTTTTGGGGTGAATTATTTCCTGAAAGGCAAAGACGGCAAATTCCTAAACGACAAAAAAGATAAATACGTCTGGCTAAAATGGATGGAGCGCCGCGTGCATGGCGAGGTTGATGCCATCACCGCGCCGACCGGTCTCCTGCCATATTATCAGGATTTGAAAGAATTATTCAAGCAGGTGCTGGATAAAGAATATACCCCAGAGCAGTATGAAATCCAATTCACAACACGCATACCGGAAAACTTGAGAAAATTAGAACGCATCGAAGCCATCTATCGCAAAGACGTCAACACGCCAAAGGCAGTTTTTGATGTGATGGAAGAGCAACGCCAGCGTTTGCAGGCGGCAAAAGCGCAGTTTGGTGAATACGTCTCGCCCCTTGTCCTGATTAAAAAATAACCGTCCGAAGAGCTCGAAAAACAGACAGTCGTATGCTGGAAAACAGACACTGGCGGTTCGGAAGCGGATTTACCCTTTGATTTAATTGGAAAATAAACTGGCTCGATTCTTGCTTCATATACCTTCAGGAATTAAATTCGGAGGTGAGGCGATATGAAAAAAATGCTAATCTTAGGGTTGATACTGGCAGTCGGTCTTCTTGCTGGATGCACCACCACACAAAAAGGCGCCTTGGCTGGTTCAGCGGTGGGCGCAGGAACAGGCGCGATCATCGGTCATAACACCCATCATGGCGCCGGCAAAGGGGCAATGGTCGGCGCATTGGCGGGCGGACTTGTGGGCGCGCTGGCAGGCGACGCTTATGAGCAACATCAAGATAACCAACAAAATCGTCGGCGTCAGGCGGCAGATCGCTACGCTAGCGGTCAGTTTACCACATACGAGGACATGTGGGAATAAGGTCGCGCAGAGGCGAACCCTTTAATCTACATAAATAACCAACTTAAAAATTAAAGGACAGAACGACATAAAATTAAGCGTTCTGTCCTTTTTTTGTGTGCTATTTTTACTAAAAGCGATTATCACAGACGCCGCCGGCGACCTTGCGCCTTGCCCTATTTTTCATTTTCAAACCGACAAATATCTTTTTGCCGCTATATTTAAGAATCAAGGGCTGATGAAAAAAAAGTTTTTTTTCGCTTGACGCCGCAGAGCCGCGTCATCTATCAAACCCATTCGTTTTGTGTGTATAAGAAACTTGCCGCGGTAGCTCAGTAGGTAGAGCGACGGACTGAAAATCCGTGCGTCGACAGTTCGATTCTGCCCCGCGGCACCAGACATATCACGCGGAGAGCCAGCAATATCAAGGCTTTCCGCGTTTTTGATTTTTTTATGAGTTTTTTATATCTGAAAGACTTCTTTGAGTCTTTTAGTAATTTTTTTAACATTTCATAAAACTTGTCCCTTTATTCGATTTTCTTTGCGTCTTTCAAATATCCCGTTTAGGAAATTATTCATTATTTCCGAGGATGCGTTGATGTCGGAAAAAAAGTCGCTCCTGAAAGATGCGGGCGTTGTCGGAGGGATCACGCTGTTGTCGCGATTCCTTGGGCTCATCAGAGACGCTGTTATTGCCGCACGGCTTGGCGCAGGTTATTATTCCGATTGCTTTAATATTGGTTTTGAAATTCCTAATCTGGCGCGCCGCGTTCTTGGGGAGGGCGCGCTCTCTGCTTTCATTGTTCCTATTTATTCCCACGCCCGCAATGATGATGAAACAAATGGTTGGCGCTTTGTTTCCAACGCCATAAATTTCTTTTTTATTTTAACGCTTTTCATGACTGTAATCGGGATTATTTTTTCCAAACAGCTCTTCATTGCCTTTGGCGGTATAAAATTCTACACTCAGAATCAGACGGAATATTTAAATCTTGGCGTCAATTTGACGCGCATCATGTTTCCTTATCTGATGTGCATGACACTTGGCGCGCTTTTAATGGGCATCCTCCATACGCACAGGCATTTTTCCACGCCAACGCTCGGCTCTGTCACAATGAACATCACCATCATCACTGGAAGTCTTCTTTATCTTCATCTTGCCCCCCGCGATTTTACTTTTGTGCTTGCTTGGGCAGTTGTGATTGCGGGCGTTCTTCGTGTCGGCATCATGATACCTCCGCTCTTTGCGCGCGGTTTTCATTATTATCCGATGCTGAGCCTGAAATCTCAATATATTCGAGACCTCTTCAAGATGATGATTCCCGCCACGATGGGGCTTGCTGTTGTGGAAATCAACATCAGCGTTGATTCAAATTTTGCAAACTTTCTGGGCCCGGGACGCGTCACATGTCTGCGCAACGCCAACCAGATTATTCAATTTCCGCTGGCGCTTTTTGCCTCCGCCATTGGGACGGCAATTCTGCCGCAGATATCCCAGATGCTCCTTGAGGATCGTAAAAAAGAGCTTCGCGAGACTGTATCCTTTGCCTTTCGTCTGCTCATGGTCATCTTTATCCCTGCGACGGCTGGTTTGATTTTTGTGGGTCTGCCGATTGTGCAGGTTTTATTGCAGCGCGGCAACTGGACGCCGGAAGCGAGTTTCAACACAAATTACGCCCTGACATTTTATGCTTTGAGCCTTTTGCCCGTTGCTTTTTTGCGTATTATCACATCCATATATTACGCAAGACGAAATGTTATGGGACCATTCAAGGCAAGCGCAATAGCGCTTTGCTCTAATATTCTTCTGAACACGTTTTTTATTGTGTGCACGCCGCTAGAGCATGGCGGGCTGGCGCTTGCGACGGCTATAGCGGACGGCATCAATTTTTATATCCTTTATCGCGGGGAGAAGGAGCTTTTCGGCGATGCCTTTATCAAAGCAATGCGCCGCACGCTTTACCGAACTCTTGCGGCATCCATTTGCATGGGCATCGGCGCATGGGCGATTCACAAAGGTTTGAATATATATCATCCCGCCGATAGATTCATTCTGCGCGCTGCATATATGCTCGCCAGCGTCGCCTCCGGCGCCGGACTCTACGTCATATTCGGCAAACTCTTCCGCATCCCCGAACTCGACCGCGCCCTGAAAATCATCCTGCGGAAAAAATAACAGTAAGTAAAAATCAAGCAATCAAATGAAAACCGCTTTTTATTGCAATAATCCCGACGGTCGCTATTATGATAAATGCCAAAGCAAAAAATACCCACACGGTTTTGTTAATTCCAATACGAAGCATAAGGTATCGAGCGATAGGGTTCGTCTCTGAGCAGGCATTTTCAATTCGATAAAGAGTTGAAAGCGTATCGCAAAGTTTTGTAATGATAAGAAGGGCGATTATTAAACAGACGCACGAAGTCAATCATTAACCCTTTCAAGCGCCATCTTCTTTCGCCTCGGGGCGTAAGCGATTTTATGTGTCAAAAGCAGGGCGACGCCCAGAATTCCATCCATATCCATTATGCCGAGCGTCATTTGTAAAAGAGCGGGAAGGTTGCCAACCTTAGGCATAATTCTCTCATTGCCAAGCATGATGGGTATCTCATAAATGTTTGATGTATAACTTCCATAAGCGGGATAAAAATCATCCTCCGTTCCGATAATGGGCAAATCGCTTGTCCATTTCGGATTTAAATAGGAGAGTTTGGCTCCCGTGTCAAAAATCAAACGCGCCGTGCATCCGTCAATAACCCCCTCAATAAGCGGGATGCCCATGATGTTGTCCAACTCGAGGATTTGCCCTTTGAGAGGAATCTCCTCCTTGCTGATTAAAAGCCTCTGATTTGTTGGGTCTATCAGGATATCGAACTGGTTCAATATGTCAATTCCCACAAGACCGTTGATTGGCGCGCCAATGTTTGCAGTCAGAAATTCCGCCGAAACATTAAGCATCTTTTCACTAACCGCAAAGCGGTTGCCATCCATGACAATTTGATGGCTTTCCGCAAAACTCGACGGAGAACCCGTGTCTATGAGCAGGCTCGAACCGTCTATATCGGCAATGATATGGTTGTTAATAAAGTCGTATTTATATTCTTTTGTCATCGCTTAATACAACATCCATCCAAACGGGTTCAGAGATTTGATGAGGCGGAAGCGTATGGCATCAGCAAGAATCAACTCAGAGCCGGTTGTGTTGCCATAAAGAGTCACATACACGCGCCCTTTTTTAAAAAAGTAAGCCTGTTTATCTGCGACGCCGTCCACATTGATTGTCCAACCGCCGCTGCCCGTTTGCTGAGTTGTCGTAACATTTCGGACGATGCCGTTCCCATCCACAAAGCGGTATTGCACCCCGCGCGCAAGACCTATCTGGTTGGGGCGAATATATCCGTCAATCGCCCACCAGCCGGCGCGCGGCAAATCCACAATCCAGATGGCATAGGCAGTCATCGGATAGCTGGCAGCCGCAAAATAACGCGCGCTGCCGTTGAAGTAGTTTGCCTCGCCGCCATAGGTCGTAGTCATCCACTTTTTTTCATTGTCGTCATAATCTAATGCGGTCGGTTCGCTGTCAACGATAACCTCAACGACATTTGAGGGCGGTTCGCTGACTTTGGGTTTGAGCTCTTTTTTTGGCGGATTGGCAACAAGGAGAAAGCGCACCGCCGCCGGATTCATGCGGTCATTGTTCCCGCTGGTTGATTGTGTGGAACTGTCAAACTCGATGAAATGACCGCTGCCTTCGCTGAAATCCATCGTGGCGCATTGAGTCCATTTATTTCCGCAATTGGCTTGCGTGAGATTGAAAAGCGATGTGCGCGTGCCGTTTTTGTCATAGACACGAACGGTAATATTTGGCGCATTCGCGCTGGAGTAGTTGAAACACGTTGCATAAACATTATAGGTTCCGCTTGCCAAGCCCGATGGCGTGAATCGTCCCATGTCGTTTTTGCCGTCGCTGGGCAGTGAAAATTTGGAGGGTATAGACGCCGTGCAACCCGGCGCAAGACTATGCGATGTGCTGTTGAAGAAAACTCCCGAGCGGATAGAGAAGTCAGATATATTTTTCCCGCCTGTGCCGGTTTCAATGATATATTCGCCGCCCTTTGTGACAGTCACAGGCGCCGATGTGCTCACAGCCTGATTGTTCCAGTCATCATAGGCAACGGCGGCATAATACCATGTCCCTGCTCCTGCCAGTTTGTCCTCAACCGAAAAAGTTGTTCTTGATGAACTCAAATCCCACCATTCCATGAGCATATTCGAATAGGTGAGAGGAACGGGGATTGTCTTGCCGCGATAAACGCGGTAATGTATTGGCAGGTCGCCGTCAGCGGCTGCGGCGGGACGCTGGAACGTAATCTGCGGCACGCCCAAAACCAATGCGGCGGTTAGCGCGGCTGGCGGATTGGGAGGGATGGTTTCCTCGCCGGGTATGCGGGGAATGGGAATCGGCGCCCAATTGGCGAAAACCCCGCCGGCATTAAAGAGCGCATTTGAATGAGGCGGCGAGTGATCCTCATAAACTGAACCATAATCAAAAAAATTAAATCCATCAGGTTTGCGGGTGTTGGCACGAAGGGCTTCAACCGCTTTGGCATTATCCCCCTCGGTTTCGAGCTTATAGTCGCCGATAGCGGCTATAAGGGGGATTTTATTTTCATCCCCGTTTTGTTTTAATTTTGTGATATAGCCGTTCCAATTGGAGACATTACCAGAAACTGAATCTGAATAACAACTCCCGTGAATGACATCAATCGCATTGTGGGCAACCCACCAGTTATAACCCTGTCCCATCTTTTCCACCGGGTCATCAAAGTGGATAAGAAAGGCGGAGACCACAACCCATGGTTTTTCAAGTTTTGTTTGATGATGAACGCGTTGAACGAGTTTTGCAATCTGGTCTCGCCGCCACGCTTTGTATGCCTCGTCAAGCGCCCCGCCGGTATTTTGTGTATCATAGTTCCACCCAGTCTGCGCAAGAAATTGCGCCTTGGCAACGGGGTCATAACCCGAATCTTCATCGTTAAGGCGGACGTAATCGAAATGGAATCCATCAACATCATAATTGCGGATTATATCCATAAAAGTGTTAAAGAGATGCTCCTGCACGGCGGGGATGCCCGGATCAAGCGCCGCATCCTTCTCATGAGTATAAGTGACGCCAGCCTTGTTCTCCGTTATCCATTCCGGATGGGCGTTGTAGATATGTTGAGGGCTGGCTGGCGGCGTGGAAGAGTTCCAGCTAGGATATGTCGTAACCCAAGCGTGAACCTCCCTTCGCGGTGTGGCATTATGGAGCCGGTCAATAAAATACTGGAGCGGGTCAAAATCTGATGGACTTATCGGATACCGCTGACCTCGCAGTTCGATATTGGGATATGTGGAATCCTCACGGTTGGGATAGTAGTAAGCATCGGCTCGCCCGCGCGCCTCAACAAAAATGGCGTTGAAGGTGCCATCCAAAACTCTATCCACAATCGTTTTGCAGTTGGCTTCGGTATTGATGTCAAAAGAGGCGGCATAAAGGGCGCGGAATTCAGGAGGGTCATCCGAAAATATTGGGAGAGAAATGGTAGTAAGAAGGAGGCAAATAAATCCAAATTTCATTTTTTTTAACCCATTGTGATTGACAATATAAGAAGAAAAAGAGGGATATTAAATTTTTAAATACAAGCAAAAAAGGCAAAATTTGAAAGATTACAAAAATTTGCTGACAGCGCTGGAGGTGAACCTTGAATCTCATGAGCGATTGGAGGAAAGTCTCCGACGCGCTCATGAACAGTATTTCCTCTGGCAAGCAGCCCGCCCGCAACTCATGGCGCGTTTTGACGCCTCATGCCATGAGAGCCATGGCGCCCGCGTGGCGGAAATTTTTGAACATCGGCAAAAAGGCGGCAAATCCATCGGGACTTTTTGTATCTATGTCCCGGATGAAATCGCCATTGCGGCGGGCGTGATTCCCATCCCGCTTTGCGGCGGCTCGGCTTGGGCGATCACCCATGCAGATAAAATACTCCCGCGAGACATCTGCCCGCTCATTCGCTCCACATTTGGCATGTCTATAAGCGGCACATGCCCCTATAAAAAACTAAAAGATTTCGCAGTAGGCGAGACCACTTGCGACGCCAAGAAAAAGGCTTGGGATTTGTTTGGTTTCAAGGTTCTGGAAGTCCCGCAAAAGAAAAAGAGCGCCGATGCCTCTGTATGGTTTGCCGAGGTTATCGAGTTTAAAACAATGATGGAGGAATTGTCCGGCGTCTCGATAACGCCTCTCAAACTCGCAGAATCTATCCGTCTTATGAATCATAAGCGGCGCGTTCTTCAACGCATTAGCGAATACCAAAAACTGCCGGAACCGCCCATCAGCGGACTCGATGCCCTTTTGGTTTCGCAAGTTGCGCTGAATCAGGATATAAACGCATTCATCGCCGATGCCCATGCGCTTGCCTATGAATTGCAACATCGCGTCCAAACAGGCGAGGCGGCATACAAAAAACGCGGACCGCGCATCCTCATGGCGGGCTCTCCGTCGCCTTTGGGTTATGCAAAAATACATTATATCGCCGAATCCAGCGGCTTGCGTATCGTGGCAGATGAATCCTGCACAGGCAGCCGGTATTTCCGAAACCTTGTTGATGAATCGCATCAGGACTTGGACGGGATGCTAAAGGCAATAGCCGACCGCTATTTCGCTATTGATTGCTCCTGCTTTTCTCCTAATACGGAACGGCTTGATAACATAATGAAAATTATTGATGAATTTCAAATTCAAGGCGTGATTCATCACATCCTTCAATACTGCCACACATATAATATCGAAGCGCGCGCAATAGAACGGGCGTTGAAAAAGAAAGGCATTCCCTCCCTTATTATTGAAACGGATTATTCAAGCGAGGACGAGGGGCAAATTAGGACACGCATTGAGGCGTTCGCGGAAATGATTGGTAAATAAAAGGAATTAGTATGGCGCAATCCATTGGCATAGATTTGGGCTCTCGAACCACAAAGATTATCAGTCTTGACGAAGAGAATGTAACGTTCAAGGAGGTTTTCCCCACCGGCGCAGACCCTCTGGCGCGCGTGCGCAAGACGCTTGCGCAAATACAACCCGCTCCGTTGATTGCCACCGGCTATGGACGATACCTTCTTGGCGAAAATCTTGGAGCGGCGCGCGTCACAGAAATCCGAGCCTGCGCGCGGGGCGCCTTCCAACTGCACCCCGAATGCCGCATCATCCTTGATGTGGGCGGACAAGACTGCAAAGTGATTGAGACGGACGAACGCGGAAACGTTGTGGATTTTGAAATGAACGACCGATGCGCCGCGGGCACGGGAAAATTTTTAGAAATTATGGCGCAAACTCTCGGCGTCTCAATGGACGAACTCGTCAAAATGTCCCTTGCGGCAAAACGGCACATCGCCATCAACAGCATGTGCGCAGTGTTCGCTGAATCCGAAGTCGTTTCCATGATAGCCTCCGGCAAGCCGCCGGAGGAAATTGCCCTCGGCTTGCATGCGACAATTGCAGGGCGTTTGGGTATCATGCTTTCGCGCTTTGCCGGACGCGGGGAGGTTTTATTTGTGGGCGGCGGAGCAAAGAATGACTGCCTCTATCAATTGCTAAAAAAAGAAACGGGCTTGCAGATTAAACGCCCCGCCGATCCCCAGACTGTGGCGGCTTTTGGCGCGGCGCTTTTTAGAGATATTAACCGCTAAGGGGGATGATTGTGACGGAAATACGTCTGGGGAATTACATCTCCGCTATATTGTTTGCCATCTTCGGCGCGTTGCTGGGTTATTTTATTGGCAAACTGACATGCTTTGGGTGAGGCGCGCGCCAAATCATCTTTGCCGCATTTGGTTTATTCGGCGGCTGGGATGTGGGATTCAGGGCGAATCCCGGGACAGCAATACTCACAACGGGGATAGCGTTGGGGCTTTTTTGGCTTTTCGTGCCGTTGAATAATCCTTTTAAAAAAATGCCAATAGCGCAGATATTGGGGATTATTGCCGCCTTGATCTATCTCTCAGGCGCTGTCCTGATAATCTGGAAAAATATGAAAAAAGAAAATTTACCCCATCATTTGATTCGCATCATATACACCATCAGCAGCCTTGTTGTGTTTATATTCGTCATGATTGCGGCGATTCAGCACGGTTTTAATCTTGGCTGCGTGATAATGGCTCTTCCGGCGCTTTTGCTTTTTGTGCTAATCTGGCTGCCTGATGAAGAATTTTTTTCCGGGGGAGATTAAAAAAACGAAATGTGACCAAGCCATGATGGATGCCTGCATTTTCAATCCCTTCAAAAAAAGATGAAAAGCTTTTTAATGGATTAAAATCAAAAAATCACGGCAGTTTAAATTTTGTCATCTTTGATTCCGATTTAAACGGACCGGGCTGGTATTTGCAAAGCGCCTGGTATTCCACGCCGGATTTGGGACCTTCTTTTTCCTGCGAGGACTTTTTAAACATTTTTGAAAAACCGCTCAATAATCCGCCCGCTTGACCCGATGTGCTGTCACCCCATGTGGCAGAGCAGCTGAAACCTCACCCATACTCGAAACGCCCTTGTATGACTATCTTGCCGTCCAGTCTGGAGATGGTGTAGGTTGCTTCTTTTGGGAAGGGATTGAATCTTTCAGAATTAGGATATTTCATCCTTTGATTTGGTATCTTGATTATTTGCTTAATCTCTTCTCCGCCCGCCCCTTCGGTTACCAAATCAAGGCGAACAGACCTTTGATTGTTTGCGAATTCTTGTAATGACCAGTAAGGGATATCAACTCTGGGCATAAACGGTTCGCCCATTTTTAGCAACACGATATTATTTTCCTCTATTGTTGTGATAGGTGTATTGATTGTGGCGCTTGTCCTCAAAAGCCATTTATCTCCGCGGCTATCATTGCGAAACGATGTGTATCCTGTCAGGAGATATTTTCCGGCGGGGATTTTTATATCGCCTGCGGCGTTGTAGAAATTGATGCTCGCGCCGCCGTCCGTATGATAAAGCCCCAGTTTAGCAACCTCCATGGGAAATTTGATGGTCGCTGTTGCGTCGGTTGCGGGATTCAATGTTAGTTTTCCGCTAGCAAGGTTGATGGATATATCATACAACCTGCCTTCAAGGAAAATCTTTTGTGCGAATCGCTGCTCATCGTACCACGTGAAACCGCCATCTTTTCGCAGATACATATTATCGCCGGATGGAAGAATTATTTTATTATTTTCATATACCTTTTTATAGTCGGGCGGCAGAGAAAGGGCATCGTCAAATCGCCCGTTGCAATTTGTGTCCGAAAGAAGCATCTGGTATTTCTGCCCGCCAAGGGTGAATTGGGATTTGTAAACACATCGGGATATAATAGACAGACTAAAGTGCTCACTCAGGGCTTTTGGGGTGATTGTTTTTGTGGAGTAGATTGGAATGTTGATACGAAAAAAAAACCAAAAACGATAAGGTAAAGTTTTGCCTTCATATTGATAGGTGATATCCTGCGAGAGAAAGGGCGATTTTCTACCATACCGCTGGCGTTCTTGTGATGAAACATCTATAATAGGGTCATCCGTAAGGTCATTGTTGGCATTTGCGTCAAGATACAAGCGATTGAAAAAATTGTTTTCTTTATCCGCCTGATCCAGAATGAATAGCATTTTAGTGTCGCCCAGAGTCAGAAAGCCATAAACAGGTATAGGCGCGTTAAGTTTCGGAAGTTTCCAATTTCCCTCTGGCGCTTCAAGGGTCATATTAATTTCAGCGCCGCTCCATGGCTGAAACCCTCTGTCGAAGACATCATCTAATTTTTCATATGTGATTGAAAACTCCTCAGCTCCCAATGAAACACAAAATAGCAATAGCGCGCAAATAATTGATATTTTAACGCCGGCATTTCTCATTCCTGATTCGCTTCCTTTCCCGTTGATAATGGTTCGATATTTTCTTGAATTCCAAAAATCCCCCGAAATCCTCGATTATACCAATTGCTTTTTTTCAACAGGATAATAAACGGCAATATCAGCACAAACTGAACAATGCTGAAAACCGCGAGCGTCATTGCAAACGCCCCGAAGAACCTAAAAAAACGCATGCCCTCTATAATGATTCCATATATTACAATTCCATAGTGGAGAACGAAAATCCAAAAAAACGTCCAGATAGTATAACACAAAAAACTAAACTTTTTTCTACATATAAGTCCGGCAAATGTCAACGAGCATAAGATAATCAATTCGAGGATCGCATAAAAAATCAGCACATCGTATATGCGCGTTGCCCTCATTTCGGGATTGATCAACTGCGCCAGGCACCCTCCCATAAGGAGAAAAATCAAATAGGCAATAATAAATCGCATGAAATGTTTTCTGCGCCCAATAAAATGCGAAAGATAACAAATAATACAAAGCGAAATTATTTGAAGGTTTCCTATATGGAAAAGATAGGAAAGGTCATCATTTATAAGGAGTAATGATAGCGGAATATGAACGATAACAGCGGGAATAATTATTGCCCAAGCGACTCGATTTTTCGCAACAATAAAGAAATATACCAAGATAATGACTGACCAAAACAAGAGGGGAAAGACCGGTTTGCGAGGCGTCCAGTTTATAACAGTCGGCGGTCCCTGTTCATCGCCGAGGTCTCCCAGCGGAGCAATCGCGTGTATCTTCAACTCTCCTTTGATGCCTCGGGGTACTCGCCATGAGTACGAACATGTGCCGCCTCACCCATAGGAGAAGATGCCAGCGTGAATCTTTTTATCTCCCTGATAAATGACAAATCGCGGAGGATACCTATAATCAAGCCAAGGTAGGGAATACGTTTCCCCGCCCGCGCCGACCATTTGATATTCTATACTTATGCCTTTATAGTAATGCCTTGCCGATGCTACATTTCGCAATGGACCGCCCTGTTTGAGTAAAAAAGGCTTTTCTTTGGTTATATTAATCCCCATTAATTTCTGGTCATTGGTTGCCCGCCATTTGGAATCCTTGTTTTCCAGCATGATATTCGCATTTAAATATGATCCGATTGGAATCATAACTGAGGATGTAGGTCTGTCCAGAATAACGGTATTATTTCCTTTCAATATCAATCTCTTGATATAGGAACCGGTCAGGTCGAGCCGTCCCTTTTCCACCGGTCTCTCCTTGAATTCCGCCCTGACAAGAACCTTGTCATCCTTTTCCATCATTTCCATATTGATATTATAAAGATGCTCGCCGATGAAAAATTCTGGCGTGGTTGATTTCAATGCGCTGAACTCAAGAAAACTGCTGTCTTCCAGATGTGTGCTATCAGGCGGCAATAACATAAAAAGATCCTCATCGTTCAAAACGCCGTTGCCGCTATCCTGCACTGCCAATAGCCATTTTTTGCCATGAAGTTCAATCTCCCCGCACCATGCGGTTTTGATATGGATGTCGAATATATCGCCCCGGTAAGAGGGTTGGTAGGTTATGTTCACTGTATAGGTTGTCGCCTTGTTGCCAAATTTTAGCGGAAGCGGGATATTCTCGTATTGTTGATACGAAGGGTTGTTGAATGAGCGGATAAAGATATTTTTCCCGTCATCGGTCAAGTCCAGATTCCGATTAAAATCAATATACAATTTCCCATCAATTTTATTCCAAGCAAAGGGGAGATAATTTTCTTTTTTGTTTCCAACCGCAAGCACTCCGCGTGAAACCTGCCATTTTCCGAGGTCGGGCTCTTTTTTGAACTCAACCGAAGAACCATGAATGTTGGAAAATATTGTTAAGTTATGTTGGATTTGGCGAGGTTCAAGATAAAAGACATGCGAACCCGTGTCCGTTGTCAAGCCGTCCGCGCGCTCCAAAATGGAGTTTGCTCCCAACAACTCCGATGTTATAGAAAGCATGATAGCAATTGCGACGAAAAATCTTTTCATGTTGCCGCTTTTTGTGGCGTCTTATCCTTTCGGTTATTGACCGGACATCCCTTCATACAATCATGGCAGACGATGCAGTCCAAAGCCCGATTGACGGGAATATTATTTCTTGCCCTTGTGGATGGTCGAACATCCGTCGGGCAGCTCTTGTCGCATTTCAAACAGGAAACACAAGTTTCCGACTTTAATTTGATCTTCCAGAAACTGATATAATTCAAAACCGCCATGAGCGCCCCGATGGGGCATATCGCCTTGCAAAAGGAACGGCTGCTCTTAATAGCAAAATAAATGACCGCCGCCAAAACGCCCCATCGCGCCATCATCGCCCCGCTGAATCTGACCGTTCCCGATGAAATGATATCAGGCAGCGAGACCTGCAACGTGGCAGAGGGGCAGATTCGGCAAAAGGAAAACATCGTTAATTCCCCTAAAAAAAAGGGTATAAGGAACACCATGAAAACTAATATCAAATATTTTATGGATGATGCCCATGCTGGCAATGAAAATTTTTTGCCGGGAATCCTATAAAGCAAATCCTGCAACAACCCAAAAGGGCAAACCCAACCGCAAAAGAGCCGACCAACCAAAACCCCAATCAGCAGCAGCGTCCCAATGGCAAAAAAGGGAAAGATGCGATAACCCGAAAAATGCACCAGAACGCCTATCGGACAGGCAAACCAAGAAAGCGCGCAAGAATGGCAACTCAAAACAGGATTGCAAATCCAATTTATCTGCGGTCCCCATGAACTATGCAGCAAAATTAATGATAAATATTGCACCCAGTTGCGTTTCATTCAACACCCCGCTTCCATGTTATTCCGCCACCCTTTCCTTCCCATGACGGCGCCCGTGTCCGTCGAAATGGACTATTTTCAGGTCGGGCATGACTGGCGCCCTTGTTTGATTGAGCGGTCATAAGCGCTATATAGAATGCCGTCTTTCCGAACAATGCCGCTGAATGTGGCGTCAATCACTATCTGCCGTTCGGGAATTTCATGAAAAAATAAATCCGTCTCAATATCATGGATTTTCAATGTGCGTAACGCGCCGACCGCAAGAAACGCCAGTGCCAATATCAAAGCAAAAACAGCAAAATATTTATTAAAGGTTTTATCCATGCCTATAAAATTCGTTTAACATAATCCGGCGCAAGCTTCCGATCGCTTCCAATCCGCATCGTCACGCCAATCGAATCCAGATAGTCCAAAATCGCAAGCGCATACTTCCTTGATGACCTGATAACGTTTTTGAAGTCCCCCGAATTTAGGACGCCTTTTTCTTTGATGATTCGTATAACCTCGTTTTGCGCATAATTAAAATGATGATAGCTCAAAATAACCTTGCGATCAAGTCGAACCAATTTTTTTTCATGGCACAAGTGCTCGATTAATTTTTCAACCTTTGCTAAAGGCAGGGAAAGACGCTCGGACAATATATCAGGTCGCGGCGACTCAAAGCCCGTTTCCTCATAAATCTGCAGAATTTGGCTCAACGGCTTGCTTTCGGCATCCCTCAATTTAGCGGATTTTTCCTGCAAAATATATTGGTTGCCGCGCCGCTCTATCAGGCGCATGATTTCAGGCTCCCTTTCAATTTTTTGCCATAAGGGCTCGCGCCATGAAAGCCCTTTGCGCAGTTCCCCATCTTTGAAAGAGATTGCATCCGAGGCGCTGCCAGCCTGCTCGGCTCGCCTTGCCAATTCCTCAACACAATTGAGATATATCTTCCGATGAATAAATAAATCTGTCCCAATTTCCATAACTTTTTCAGATGTAAGCAAACTTTTGAGAGATTCGCGAACATTTTCTTCCGGAAGCAAAAGCCCCGTCGAAATCTCGCTCAAGGAAGATGCGTCTTTTTTATCGGTAAGCAAAAAGAATTCCACACGACGCGTTTGGGTTTCATCGGAATCAACAGCGCATCCCGCAAAAAAAGATATGCGGTGTTTGAGCCCCTCAATCAGAAGAGTTTTTCGAGGGCGCTTTTGTTCGCGGGATGCAACTAAAATTTCCCCGCCGGCGATTGTTATGGCGGGGGAAGACCGCCGAATGATAAAACGGTCGCCCGCCGCGGCGGCTATTGGCTCGCGCAAAACAACCGTGCCAAAGCGCGCCCTGCCTTCGGAGAGTTCCTCTTCGCCGAGCAGATATAATTTTCCCGTATGTTCGCCGGTTCCCGTATGAAATTTTATTTCCTCCGAATTTTTGAATGAATGCTCAAAACCGGGAACTGGTATGATTTGCAAATGGAATATGGACGACGGGACAAGATAACCCGGACGGCAGATAACCTGACCCCGCGCCGGCGTATGACGGCTGAAATCCGGAATATTAAGGGCGAGGCATTGTCCGGCATATCCCTCCTCAGAATCGCGCAGAAATCGTTGAATCCCACGCACCCGCCCTTTGATATTACCCGGCGACGCCTCAATCTCATCGCCGACTCGGATTGCCCCGTCCACAGGAATGCCCGAAACAATCACGCCAAACCCAGACCGAACAAAAACTCGCTCGATGGGCATCCGGAATATTCCGCGCCTTTTGACCATGCTGATTTTTTGAATCATGGCAATAAGCGTTTGGTAAAAAGAAACATATCCCTCATACGTCACCGATGAGACCGGACAGATGGGCGCATCCTGCAGAAAAGTCCCTTTTAAAAATTCCGCAATTTCAGTTTGCCGCCGTTTCACCTGCTCAGGCGAGACAAGGTCTATTTTTGTTAAAACCGCCATCCCTCTGCGAACACCCAGCAGTTCCATGATTTGCAAATGCTCAACCGTCTGCGGCATGATGCCATCGTCAGCCGCAATGACAAGGATGGTCATCTGAATGCCCGAAACGCCCGCCACCATATTCTTGATAAATTTTTCATGACCGGGAACATCCACAATTCCCGCGCACAAATTGCCGCCAAGAAAGCAGGGCGCAAAACCCAACTCAATGGTCATTCCGCGTTCCTGCTCAATCTTCAGACGGTCTGTGTTGCAGCCGGTGAGCAGGTTGACAAGCGCCGTTTTGCCGTGATCCACATGCCCTGCCGTGCAAAGCATCATGACTACTTCCGGATTGACGCTCGGTTTTAAAAACCCCGGCGAAAGAGTTTTTTTGTCCATATTATCCGCTTGCAGAAAGTTCGGTATTCACTACAAAAACCGCGCCTTCTCTGCCTGATTTTTCAAAAATTTCTCCAATTATAGAAACATTTTTGTGTCCCAAAGATTTCAAATGTTCAACATAGCCGCTTGCTGATTCAGGAGGCAAAGACACAAGAAGACCGCCCGATGTTTGCGGGTCGTAAAGAATAGGCAGATTCTCCGGATGACGCTCGTCTTCAATGCGCACCCACGCCGAAACATATTCCTGATTGCGCTCAATTGCGCCCGGAAGCAATTCTTCAGCAAGGCATTGGAGCACAGAGCCAAGAATCGGCAGGCGGGACATGTCAATTCTTGCGTTCACGCCGCTGCCGCGTATCATCTCGACAAGGTGTCCCATCAAGGCAAACCCCGTCACATCCGTTGCCGCATGGGCGTTATATTTCAGCATCATTTCCGCGGCGTCCTTGTTCAAAGATGCCATCACACAGCCGGATTCTTCGAGCGACTTTGCGCTGATTCGCCCAATCTGCGCGCCAAAGGAAACCATGCCCGTCCCCAAAGGCTTAGTCAGGACAAGGACGTCTCCCGGTTTTGCCGCATCGCGCGAAACCACCTGCGACTTGTTTATCAACCCCGTTACGGCAAATCCGCACTTGATTTCTTCGTCATTGATGCTGTGCCCGCCGATAAGGGCGCAGCCCGCCTCGTTAAGTTTTTGAATGCCGCCTTTTAGCATCGCCTCCATAATGCCGCCTTCAAGTTCGTCAATGGGAAACCCCACGATAGAAAGAGCGGTAAGCGGACGTCCGCCCATGGCGTATATATCGCTCACCGAATTGGCGGCGGCTATCTGCCCAAAAAGAAAGGCGTCATCAACGCAAGGAGTAAAAACATCCACCGTCTGGACAAGGCATAAATCGCCTTCTAATTCATAAACCCCGGCATCATCGCCCGCTGCCGTTCCCAAAATGACCTTTGGGTCAACGACCGGCGGCAGATGGCTTAAAATCCTTTTTAGGTCTGCCTGCCCAATCTTTGAGGCGCAACCCGATTTGCGCACTGTGCGCGTCAGGGCGACTTTCCCCGTTTTGATAGGCAGACGTTCGCCGGCGCATGTGCAAACGTTATGCTCCTTGAATGTGTCGCACGGACAGGGGCGTTTTGTATCGCAAACGCAATGCCCCAGTTTCAGGGAGCGCCCCATGATTGCCTTGCGACGTTCCATATTTGCGGACATGAAATTCCTCCTCGATAGTAAGACGCAAACAATCAAAAAAAGTTGCAGGAAAATTTTAATAATCAATCCGAAAGGCGGGCAAGCGCCTCGATAATTAAATTTTCTTCTCCGGGGAGAATTGTTCGCATATCAAGCACCGTTTTGTCATCTTTGATACGGGCGATGATTGGCGGTTCATTCCGTCTCAAAAACAACGATAACTGTTCCGCTGAAAGATTCTGCGCTGAAATAGCAAGAAGCCATGTGGGAAAAGTGATATGAGGCAGCGAACCTCCGCCCGTTGCGCTTTCGCCTTTTTGAATAGCTATGGACAGGCGAGGATTTCGTTTCGCCGCACGTCTCTTAATCCTGACCGCAGTTTTATGTATCGCCTCCAGAGGCATGGTCATCATGCGCAGCGTGGGATGTTTCTGCAAAAGCGTGTCCGGCTCAAGGAAGAGGCGCAATGTTTGCTCCATAGCAATATCGGTCAATTTGCATACGCGCAGCATTCTGGTCAAAGGATGCTTTTTGATTTTTTGAATCAGTTCTTTTTTCCCAAGAATAATTCCCGCCTGCGGACCGCCGATTAGTTTGTCTCCGCTGCTGCAGACCAGATCCGCCCCAGCCGCTATACTCTCCTGAATCGTTGGCTCTTTAGGCAAGCCGTATTGACTCAAATCCACCAGCGCCCCGCAGCCGAGGTCGTCAATAACAAGAACATCTCTCTTTTTTTTGAGCCTTGCCAGCTCTTGAATCGGAACATCCTGGCTGAACCCCACAATGCGGTAGTTGCTCGGATTGCACCGCAGAATCGCTCCTGTGTTCTCTCCAAGCGCCTCCTCGTAATCCCGCAGATGCGTTTTGTTGGTCGTTCCAACCTCCCGCATAATTGCGCCGCTCTCTCGGATGCAGTCAGGCAGACGATATGAACCTCCAATCTCAATCAACTGCCCCCGTGAAATGATAACCTCTTTGCCCTTGCACATAGCAGATAAAATCAAAAACGTGGCGGCGGCGTTGTTGTTCACTATCATGGCGGCTTCGCAACCCGTCAGTTTGCGCAAAAGATACTCAACCATAAAATCGCGTTTGCCGCGCAAACAGGTTTCAAGGTCAATCTGCAGATTGCAGCAGCGATCCATCAAGGCAAGGGCGTCAGCCGCTTCCTTTGGGAGCGCGGCGCGCCCCAGTCCGGTATGCAGAATAATCCCAGTGGCATTGATGACTGGACGGATTCTGTTATGCTCAAGTTGCGTCAGGAGAGATTGCGCCGTATTGACGATTTCTTGTGTTGGAGGGGGTTTATCGCCCGCTTTCAAAATACTTCGGAATGATTGAAGGGCGTCGTGAAGGGCATCCATCACTAAAAGTCGAGAGTGTTTGGATATTAATTGCTTTATCGTGGCATCTTCCAGCAATTCAGAAACCGCCGGCAGATTCCGCCGCGGATCTTCACCGGCATTAATTATTTTTTCGTCCATAAAAAACCATGAAAGTTCCTGTTATTGAATGGCGGAGGTGAATGGGAGTCGAACCCACCCGCCGCCGCAAGACGGCACAACGGTTTTGAAGACCGCGAGAACCCCCGGGCTCCTTTCACCTCCATTCCCGCCACAATACAGATATACTTGCTTATATCAAAAACACAAATCAAGAATAATTCATTCTTAATCAGGGCTGAACGATAATCTTAAATATCTTGGGAATGTTAGAATTCTTGTGCACATTGACATAGCGGATTAAAACATCATACTGCCCGGGGGGAAATGGCATCGGCGGACGATATGTTAGAATGCCTGTTTTCTCATTATAATCAAATGGCACGTTAAGGTCATTTATGGTCATGTTTATTGACCATTTGACAATGCGCGGCCATTCTTTTGAACCCCATCCTTCTGGGCATCCATCCGGCAGGCGAAATTCCAATTTATGCTCCGCGCTTGTTAAAATGCCGTTTTCTGGAAAAATTAATTCCGCTTTGGGGATGCCAGCGCGGACGTATTTCACGATACCCATATAATAAGCCCATGCCTCGCGCTTCAAATATTCAGGGTCTCTCAAACGCGCCTCCTCTTCCGCAATATCAAAGAACGAAGCCTCAACCAGAATGGCAGGCACAGAAGCGCGGCGCAAAACACCAAAGCCGGCGTTGTTGAAAATCAGATAGTCTGAATATAGACCGGTTCCCGCGAAATCCGGCAGACGCATCCAGTATTCCAATTCGCTGACAATAGCCCGCCCCAAATCAATGTTGGAATAAATATATCCCGGAAAGGCATGATAGAATACGGATGGATAGTTGGATGTGCTTTTGCTGCCGTGCGCATTATGATGCATGGAAATGAAGAAATCGGCGTTTTGAACCTCGGCAACGCGCGGACGAGCCGCCAGCGCCTCGCCGTCATCCTTGCTCAAATCATAATCCCCATCGCGCGTCAAGATGACAGTCGCGCCCGATTTCAAAAGAAAATCCTTCAGATGATTTGCAACCGTCAAGTTCATGATAGATTCCTTGTAACCGGATGCCGTGCTTTTAAAATTGGGTATATTCTGATCTCCGCCATGCCCCGGATCAAGACAGATGCGCAACCCTTTCAAATAACGGGCAAAGGGCGGCGGCGTATAGTCAATAGGCGGCAGATTCAGCCATGCATCCCCTTTGGAAACAGCCGTTCCCTCCGGGAAATTAAATTGATTAGTGGGATCCGGCATAAAAGGCTGAGGCGGCTGCCCCACGATAATTCCCGGAATTTCCTTCGCCTCGATTAGCGGTAAATAAATAACAAAAATCATCGCAACAATAATTATCAAGCGTCTCATATATACCCCCGATATAATATTTACAAAAATGAAAACCGCAAACCGCCTTGGAATGCAAGAAAAAAAGAGCTTAAAGACCCTCGCAATTTAAGGATATCACGAATTTTTTGGTTGATTTCTGGATATAAACCTTTATGAAAGAAATTGATAGTTTGAATATTTGCGGGGATGAGGGAAAAATTATGGGAAAAAAAGATATTGTTCATTTGAAAGATTTCTTTCAAAAAATTACTATTAATGTTCATGAGATCAAAAAAGATAAAGAAGTAGAAGTTGAATATATATTCAACAATGAAAAATATACTGTTGTCCCATTATATTATTGGGAAGAACCGACATATGATGCGAATCAGAAAAAAAAGATAAAACAGATTGCTTTAAACCTAGATGAGCATGATTGGCCAACTAAATCCGACAATACTGGTGAAATTGTTAAAGAATATGCGAGTTTATTAAAACAAAAAGATAAAGAAAAGGACTTTAAAGAATTTCTAGAAAATGTTGGGGAGAAAATTCGTTCTGCTTTAGAAGATGGAATGGGAGGGCAATATTGGCCAACTATTCTAAATAATAACCACTGGCATGATGTGATTATTATGATTAAGAATATTTTGGAAAACCCTGATAAATATAAAAAACTTTATGATGATGAAAAACTTATTCATGAGGAGCCTGTTAATAAATTGATCTATGAGTGGTTGCCAGAAATAAAACGGAAAGGACGATATCGTAGAAAAGCTTTTCATGGTCATTATGAAATGATAAAAAATCTTATTCGCAACGCATTGAAATATAAGAATAATAATATAAAGGAAAATACTAATATGGATTACGGTGAATCACTTTTTCAAACCATCTTGTATGGGCCTCCTGGAACCGGCAAAACTCATGAAGCAAAAGAAAGAGCTCGTAAGGCGGTTGAAGAAAATTTTTGGAAGGATAAAAATCAAACAGAAAAACAAGAAGAATTTTTTATTCAATTTATTCAATTTCACCCTTCTTTCGACTATGTTGATTTTATTGAAGGGCTTAAACCGACTATGATTAATGGACAGGTTACTTTCGAATTAAAAAACGGAATCTTCAAAGATTTTTGCAGAAAAGCCGGCGTGATTGAAAGGGCAATCTTTCCGAATAAAATTAAAGATGATTACTGGCATAAAAGTGTTTCTGAAAGCGATATAGATGCCTTATGCAAGGGACTTTCTTCAGAAACGTCCGAATATTGGAAGCAATGGCTTTCAGAAAATAAATCTAAAAAAACTCCCGTTCTTCCGAAATTTGTCTTCATTATAGATGAAATTAATCGTGCCGATTTATCCAAGGTCTTTGGCGAACTCATGTATTGTTTGGAACCCGATTACAGAGGAGTTGAAGGCAAGGTAAAGACACAATATTGCAGATTAAATTCAGATGAAACATGCTTCATAAAAAAAGACGATGACTGGTTTTTTATCCCAACCAATGTATTAATATTGGGAACGATGAATGAAATAGATAGAAGTGTCGAATTCTTCGATTTTGCTCTTCGACGTCGTTTTGTGTGGGAGGAAATGAATGCGAACGATGATATGAAGAAGGTATTGGAGAGCATGTTAAAAGAAACAAACATTCGCCATAAATGTGATGATTTGACTAATGGAGCAAAAGAATTTAACGAAAAGGTAATCTCCAATGAATTTAAGTTGAGTCGCCAGTATCATATCGGTCCCACCTATTTCGGTAAGATCAGGGATTATTGCTCAAATGAGGATGATTATGCTCAAGGACTTAAATCCTTATTTGAAAAGCACATAGAACCATTATTGAGGGAATATGCAAGGGGAACAAACTTGGAAGATGAGATTATTGAAAAAAGCCAAGATGAGTTCAAATCAATTTTTAAGATAGACTAAGATGAAATATGACAGCAAAATTGAAGAACCTTTATTATTAAAAGATAACTCTCAAATCCCTTCGGACCAAAATTTTGAAAAAAACAAGCGAATCTTTGATTTGTTAAGTTCTAAAAATCTTGGGAAACTGAAAGAGGAAAATAAAAATATAATCATACACCCTGATGATGCATCATACGAATTGGATAAACTATATATATTGAAAAAAGAAGAGGAAACCTATAAGACGACTAATCTGATGGGAGTTATCTATTATAGAAACAATAAAGAACAATTTGAGGCTCTAATTAAAATTGGCTCTCGATTTGATGAAGATGAGAAAGGAGATATAAATCCTAATCAACCGTTTTTAACCTATATGCTTTCTATGGCATTTGAAGGGATTTTTCTCGACTGGAAGCCTCCGGTTGGGGAATCTAAAATATGGGATTTATTGCTCATCTTTTTATTTTCTTTTTATATTAAAAAGGCAATTATTAAAGGATTGTATAAAGAATATATTAATTTCAAATACAACAACTATAACTTTAAAGGCGTGTTGGATTGTCATCGGCATATTATAACAAACATCCCCTTCTTAGGAAAAATATCTTATAATCTTCGAGAAAGAACCCCAGATAATCCAACAATGCATTTAATTAGACATGCCGATTGTTATATAAAAGAAAAAAGGATTTCATTTTATAACTCTCTCCTCACGCAAATTGATGTATCTGAGTTTTTAAAACAAGTTATTGAGAATACCCCATCATTCAATTCGCGTAATATTCAAAAAACCTTAAAACAAACCAATAAGCCAGTAAATCATCCATATTTTGTTGAGTATGAAAACCTGAGAAAAATCTCAAGAATGCTCTTAATGGATGAGGGGACGAGTCTATATGATCCAAAAAAAGAAGAGGAAATCTATGGAGTATTATTCGATGGCGCATGGTTATGGGAATGTTTTGTCGGTAAATTAATTTCGGAATTAAAATTTAATCACAATAGGAAAAGTAACCGACATATATTTGTTAAAAACGGAAAAGGCTCATTTCGACCCGATTTTTTTAGCGAGGACAACAAATGCGTTTTGGATGCTAAATATAAAAATTGGGATTATCCAAATAGTGATATCTATCAGGTTATTTCGTATATGTATTTGCTTAAATTTGAAAAAGGTGGAATAATTTTTCCTACCGCTGACCCCAACAAGGATATAGAGGAGCGTATATTAAATGGTCTTGGTGGAAAATGGTTTACAATACCATTTAACTTACCTCCTATGATAACAAATGATTTGAATTCATTCCCACATGAAATGAAAAAAATAACATCAGAATGGACGATGAAACTTAAAAACGCCTTTAATAAACTTTAATTTTTTTTCGAAACGGATATCAATTCGTTTTTCCTTGATTTGTATGTGTAACGCTACCATATTCCACAAAATTTGTTGAATTGAATAATGAATGCAACTTGCAGGGAAAAATATACTGATTACCGGAGCGGGGGGATTCATCGGCAGTCATCTTGTTGAAGCGGCAGCTTCGGCAGGCGCCAACATCCGCGCCTTTGTTCATTACAACTCCTTTAATCGTTGGGGATGGTTGGAATCTTTTGACCACAATCTCCGCGACTCCATCGAAATATTCTGCGGGGATGTGCGCGACCCGAACGGCGTCCGCGATGCCATGAAAGGCATTGATATCGCCTTCCACCTTGCCGCGCTGATTGGTATTCCTTACAGCTATCATTCGCCGGATAGCTATGTGGATACAAACATCAAAGGGACTCTGAACATTCTTCAAGCGGCAAGGGATGCGGGCGTTCAAAAAATTCTGGTTACCTCCACATCTGAAGTCTATGGCACCGCGCAATATGTTCCCATTGATGAAAGACATCCCAGACAGGGGCAATCGCCCTACTCTGCGAGCAAAATCGGAGCGGATGCCCTTGCCGAATCTTTTTATCGTTCCTTCAAACTCCCCATTGTGATTGTTCGTCCCTTCAACACATACGGACCGCGGCAGTCTGCGCGCGCTGTTATCCCAACAATTATTACACAATTGTTAGCAAACGCCAACGAAATAAATCTGGGCAGTCTTTCGCCCGCGCGCGATTTTGTTTATGTGAAAGATACAGCGCAGGGATTTCTTGACATCGCAAAATCGGATAAAACTATCGGCGAGGAGATAAATATCGCCGCACAAACCGAGATTTCCATCGGCGCGCTTGCGCAAAAAATTATTGAGCGAATCAACCCCGACGCGCGCATCAAAACAGATGATGTTCGCATCCGCCCTGAAAAAAGCGAAGTGGAGCGGCTATTGGGCAGCAACGAAAAAATCGCGCGGCTTTCCGGCTGGAAACCCTTGACCAGCCTTGATGCGGGGCTCGATGAAACTATTGCATGGTTCAAAGATACAAAAAATAGGCAATTTTATAAACCGTTTTGCTACAACAAATGAATGATTTAATCAAAACATCGTTCAACGACCGCCCGCCAAAAGCAGTCATCCTTGCCGGCGGACGCGGCACGCGCCTCATGCCTTATACGACTTTTCTTCCCAAACCGCTTATGCCCATCGGCGATAATCCCATTTTGGAGATTGTCGTCCGCAAATTCAGCGAATGCGGTTTGAAAAACATCATCATCTCCGTGGGGCATCTTGCAGAATTGATAACAACATTTTTCGGCGCCGGCGAAAAATGGGGCGTGGATATCGAATACGTTGTCGAGGATAAACCCCTTGGCACAATGGGACCTCTCCATTTGATTCAAGATACCGGCGAAAATTTCTTTGTCATGAATGGCGATATCCTGACGGATTTGGATCTTCCGGCGCTTTACAAAGAGCATGTTGAATCGGGTGCAATCATGACCGTTGCCACATGCCGCCGCAATGTGGATATTGATTTCGGCATCCTTTCATACGATGCCGAAAATCGCCGGATTGATTCATTCAAAGAAAAGCCGACACTATTTTACGATGTGTCAATGGGAATCTATGTTTTATCAAAGCGATGCCTTGAATATATTCCGAAGAACGAATATTTTGGATTTGATAATCTGATAACGCGATTGCTTAAAAAGGGTGAAATTGTAAGGGCGCATCCGCACAAAGGCATGTGGCTTGATATCGGGCGCGAATCGGATTATCGTCAGGCAAATGAGCTAATGGCTCAGGCATATCGCGAAGGCAAAAACGCAATTATTTAATTCATTTTTCCGACAGGGGATAATTAATGATTCTGGAAAACAAAACGATTTTGATTACCGGCGGAACGGGTTCATTCGGGAAGCGTTTCACAGAGATAGCTTTCCAGAAACACAAACCGAAAAAGATTATCGTATTCAGCCGGGACGAATTCAAACAGTTCCAAATGGCAAAACAATTCCCCAGTGATAAATACCCCATTCGTTTTTTTATAGGAGATATTCGCGATAAACAACGTCTGATGCGCGCCTTTGAGGGGGTGGATTATGTGGTTCATGCGGCGGCTCTCAAACAGGTGCCCGCGTGCGAGTATAACCCCTTTGAAGCCGTGCGGACGAATATCCTCGGCGCGCAGAATATCGTGGAAGCCGCTTTGGATATGGGAGTGAAAAAAGTAATCGCCCTCTCCACCGATAAAGCCGTCAGTCCGGTGAACCTCTACGGCTCCACAAAACTTGCTATGGAAAAACTTGTGGTCGCCGCCAATTCCTATGTGGGCGGACGCAGAATTTCTTTTGCCGTTGTTCGTTATGGAAATGTGGTCGGCAGCCGCGGCAGCGTCATCCCCTTGTTCCTAAAAATAAAAAATGACGGACAAAAATGCCTCCCCGTCACAGATGAGCGCATGACCCGTTTCTGGATTTCTCTTGAACAGGGCGTGGATTTGGTCATCACAGCGTTGGAAGAGGCGCAAGGCGGCGAGATTTTTATCCCAGAAATCCCCAGCATGAAAGTGGTGGATCTTGCCAAAGCAATTCTACCCGAATGCGAGATTAAAATCATCGGCATTCGCCCGGGCGAAAAAGTCCACGAGAGTTTGATTTCAGAAGATGAAGGACGAAGCACCGTCTTTTTAGAAAAAAAAGGAAAAAGAATTTTCGTTATCCTTCCGACTTATTTCTTTGATTCGCACAAAAAACAAATATATGATTCTCTAAAAAAAGCGCCGGAAAATTTCTCTTATCGCAGCGATACAAACAGTCTCTGGCTCAATGTTGAACAACTGCGGGAGATGGTGCAGAATGTCAAACCCGAATAGAATTTTACCCTACAGCAGACAACTCATCGAAGAAGATGACATCGCCGCCGTTGTGGATGTGCTCAAGTCCGATTACCTGACGCAAGGTCCCATGGTCGGACGTTTTGAAAATGCCCTTGCTGAATATTGCGGCGCAAAATATGCTGTCGCCTTCTCCAATGGCACCGCCGCGCTTCATGCCGCTTATTTTGCCGCCGGTATCGGCGCCGGCGACGAAATTATCACATCCCCCAACACATTCGCCGCAACCGCAAATGCCGCCCTTTATCTCGGAGCAAAGCCCGTCTTTGCCGACATTGAGCCGGACACGGGCAACATCAATCCTGCCCAGATTGAAAAAAAGATTAACGCAAAAACAAAAGCCATCGTCCCCATTCATTACAGCGGACATCCCGTTGATATTGACGCAATAAGCGATATTGCGCGGCGGCGAAACCTCCTTGTTATCGAAGATGCCTGCCACGCCATCGGCGCGCAATATAAAGGGCAAAAAATCGGCGCGCATTCCGATATGAGCGTCTTCAGCTTTCACCCCGTTAAGCCCATAACTACGGGAGAGGGAGGCGCCGTCACAACGAATAACCCCGATTATTATGCCAAACTGCGTCTTTTTTGTTCGCATGGCATTACAAAAGATCCCGCGCTTTTGGAAAAAAAGAACGCCGGCGCATGGTTTTATGAAATGCAAATACTTGGATACAACTTTCGCATCACAGATATCCAATGCGCCCTCGGCTGCACGCAACTTGCAAAAATTGACCGCTTTATTGAAGACAAGAAAAAAATCGTCGCCAAATATCAGCAAGCCTTTGCGGACGACCCCCGCATTGCCATTCCGTTCGAAAAATCTTTTGCGCGCTCGTCGTGGCATCTTGTTGCCGCGCGGCTGCAAGGCGCCCTTACCGCAAAACGACGCGAGATATTCGACGCCCTCAGAGCCGCCGGTCTCTGGGTGCAGGTGCATTACATCCCAGTTTATTGGCATCCCTATTATCGCAAATTAGGATTCGCGCCCGGACTTTGTCCCGAAGCGGAAAATCTCTACGCCGCTGAAATCTCCCTCCCCGTTTTTCCCGGGATGACTGAGGATGAAACTCAATATGTGATTCAAACAATCAAAGATGTATTGGCGAGGTATGAATAATGAGACAAAGAGTTATTGAAATCGCTGGACGCAAAATCGGCGAAGGTCAGCCCGCCTTCATCGTCGCCGAAATATCCGCCAATCATAACCAAAGTTACGAAGCCGCCGCGGAACACATCAAAGCCGCCAAAGCCGCAGGCGCCGATGGCGTCAAAATCCAAACCTACACCGCAGACACGCTGACTATTCCCTGCGATAATGAATATTTCAAAATCAAGGAAGGTCCTTGGGCAGGGCGCACGCTTCATGAACTTTATCAAGAAGCTTTTACTCCATGGGATTGGCAGCCCAAACTAAAAAAAATCGCCGACGAACTCGGCATCATCCTTTTCTCCACGCCTTTTGATGAAACCGCCGTTGACTTCCTTGAAGAAATGAATGTCCCATGCCATAAGATTGCATCCTTTGAATTGGTTGATTTGCCCCTCATAAAAAAAGCCGCCGAAACGGGCAAGCCGCTCATCATGTCTACAGGCATGGCAACGCTTTCGGAAATCGAAGAAGCCGTCGCAGCGGCGCGCGATGCCGGCTGCAAAGAGCTCCTCCTCCTCAAATGCAACAGCGCCTATCCCGCCCCGCCGGAAGAAATGAATCTGCTAACCATTGCCCATCTGGCGGATGCCTTTGATGTCCCAACAGGACTTTCTGACCACACTCTGGGAATAGCCGTCCCCATCGCCGCCGTAACGCTCGGCGCGTGCATGATTGAAAAACACTTCACGCTTTCCCGAGCGCGCAAAGGACCTGATTCCTTTTTCTCAATTGAACCAGCCGAACTTAAGGCAATGATAGAAGCCGTTCGCATTGTGGAAAAAGCAAAAGGCGGCGTATCGTATCAAGCCAGCGCGCACGAAATCAGCAGCCGCATCTTCCGCCGCTCCCTTTTTGTTGTGAAGGATATCAAAAAAGGCGAGCCATTCACAAAAGAAAACGTACGTTCCATACGACCGGGATATGGGCTGCCGCCTAAATATCTGGAAAATATTATCGGAACAAAGGCGGTAAAAAATATCTCTCAGGGAACGCCCCTTGGTTGGGAATTAATCGGGTGAAATTATGAGCGGCATTCAAAGAATCGGAATTATGACTTCAAAAAATACGTGGACGATTCCATATTGTGAGAAACTAAAAGATGCGCTTAGGCAAAAAGGTTATTTTGTTTCTTTTGGTTTCAAACCGGATGAATTGCAAGAACCGCTTGATGTTGTTTGTATCCTGAGCTATAGCCGAATCCTCCCGGGTGAATTTCTCCGAAAACATAAGCACAATCTCGTCGCCCATGCAAGCCCGCTTCCCAAAGGACGCGGCTGGTCGCCCCTCAACTGGCAGATTCTTGAGGGAAGAAATGAAATTCCTGTAACGCTTTTTGAGGCTCAGGAGTCTTTGGATAGCGGGAAAATCTATCTTCAAGAGATTTTGAAATTCAAAGGTTATGAGCTTTTGCCTGAAATGCTTCATACCCTCGGCGAAACTATAAACTCAATGCTCATTCGATTTCTTGATGAGTATGATAAAATCGCAACCAGCGCAAAGGAACAGGAAGGCGAACCCACTTTTTACGAAAAGCGTCTGCCATCCCATAGCGAATTATCCGTAGATAAATCCATCGCCGAGCAATTTAATCTTTTGCGTGTGGTTGATAATGAGCGCTATCCGGCGTTTTTTCATTACAAGGGGCATAAATATATTCTAAAAATTTTCAAGGCGCCAGATGAATCAAAACCCTCATAACATTTTTGTCATCATGCAGGCGCGGGTCGGCTCGACACGGCTGCCCGCTAAGGTGCTTAAAACCATTTGCGGGAAAACTATCCTTGAGCATGATATTGAACGCTGCCTCCGTATTAAAAATTCAAAAGGTGTCATCATCGCAACCACTTTGGAGCCCGACGCCTCTCAGATTGTGGACATCTGCGCCAAATACCCCCCTGAGAAGGTCGGCGTCTATCGCGGCTCCATTGACGATGTCCTTGCCCGATATTACGAAGCGGCAAAAAAATATGACGCGCAATTCATCGTTCGCATTACATCCGATTGCCCGCTCCTTGATTACGAACTCGCAGGTCAAATGATTGATGTCTTTTGTCAATCGCAAAAATCACAAACTCCGTGCGATTATCTTTCCAACAATAATCCGCCAACTTATCCGCATGGTCTCGATATTGAGATTTTTTCATTCGTTGCGCTGGAAAAGGCTTTTTGTGAGGCGCAAGAACCGTATGAACGCGAGCATGTTACCCCTTATATCCGACGCCATCCAGAAATGTTTACCCTCCGAAATTATTCGCAGGAAAAAAATTTTTTCCACATGCGTTGGACGCTCGATTATCCCGAGGATTATGAATTTGTAAAATCGGTTTACGAACGCCTCTATCCTGAAAATCCATTTTTCACAACACCAGAAATCCTTGCACTCCTTGAGGCGCATCCCGAAATTTGCGCAATCAACGAAGGACGGCGCCAGCGATGAGCGGTAATAAAAAGCCTGCAACAGTACTCATCCGCGCGGACGGCTCCGCGCAAATCGGTCTTGGTCATATTATGCGGTGTATTGCGCTTGCCCAAGGTTTGCTCAAAGAGGGCTGCGCGCCGCTCTTTATCTCAAAGACCCTCGATGGCGCTTCGTCAAAAATTCTCTCGCAATATCAGATACAATTTGTTTCCATCTCCGACTCCTTATCAGAAGAGGAAGACGCCGAAGCAACGCTGCGTCTCGCCTTTGAAAAAAAAGCCCGCTTGCTCGTCATAGATAATTATGCGCTCGGCGAAAAATTCCGCCAACGGATGAAAAAGGCGGGGCTAAAGTCTTTAGTCGTGGATGATATTGCCGAAGCCAACACCATCACCGCGGATATAATCCTCAATCAGAATATGGGCGCGGAGACGTATCTGGAAAAATACCGCGCCATTGCCTCCGATGCCGGTCAATATCTTCTTGGCGCGAACTATGCCATGTTCCGCGAGGATATTCTTCAACGCGGCGCCGATGCGCGCTCATCACGCGCCAGCCATTTGAATGAACTTTTTATTGGGCGAAAGCCTGATTTGATTGTCACCTTCGGCGGTTCGGATGTGGCGGGGCTGACTTCCGTCGTTATGAAAGAGTTGTTGAACCTGACCGATTTGTTTCAGAATGCCTTTATCATCATTGGTCCGGGGATGAAAAACGAAAATCAGATAAATGATATTCAAGCCCTTGCCTTGCAATCCAGTCAGTTGGTCATTCTTAAAAACCCGTCACTTGCGGACTACATGGCGCGGGCGGATATTGCCATCACGGCGGGCGGCAGCACAACCCATGAACTGGCTTACTTCGGCATCGCTATGCTGATTATTCAAGCGGCGGATAATCAGAAACTTATCTGCCGCGAATATAAAAAACGAGCGATGGCTCTTGTAATGAATTGGGACACGCCGCAATGCGCTTTGCTCCGAAATAAAATTAATAAAATGCTTTCCAATCCCGATTTAATCGCACAATTTTCCCAATCATGCATGAGCGCCATTGACGGCGGGGGAGTCTCAAGAATAATTAACGCGCTGACCGCTTCGTCCGCATAGACCTTAACGGCAAAAAAGTGCATTGACACACATACGCTCTAAAGAATAGTTGTTTCCAGATTTTGACGCAAATGTCTATATGGAATATAAATCCGTTATTTGATGGTAAAATATTTCCGATTGCCCGTTTGAAATATTCAAGAAGGATTCGAATATGCCAATAATTTACAGCATCGCAATATGCACATATAACAGGGGATCTGTAATAAAACATTCAATCGAATCTGCTCTTAAACTGAATTTTGATAAAGATAAATATGAGATAATTGTTGTTGATAACAATTCAACTGATGACACCCGTCAAATCGTGGAGGGTTATATATCCTCGAATACAAACATTCGGATAGTTGAGGAAAAGAATCAGGGCGCATCTTTTGCCCGCAATCGAGCATACAACGAAGCACGGGGTGAATATATAATATACATAGACGATGATGCGGAGATGTGTCCCGATTATTTAAAAAACTTGGAAAGCGTTATTAATGAAGAAGAAGATGTCGCCGCCGCGGGCGGACCCATTGAGGTTGGTTGGCTTGGCGCTGTTCCCGATTGGTATGAACCGGACTTAGATTTTGTTTTTAATTATTTATACATTGCATCTTATCGAATCAGAGTTTTCTACCCCAGAATGATTTATGGAACAAACATGGTGATAAAAGTTTCAATTCTGAAAAAAATTGGCGGATTTAACACGAACCTCGGTCCTAAAAAAAAGCATCCACTTGTCGGAGAAGATGTTGAAATAATATTACGTATTGAAAAGAATGAAAAAAAACCCATATATTATGATCCGGGGCTAAAAGTCAAACATCTCATTTGCCCGGAAAGGCTTAACCAAGATTACATTATCAAAAAGACAGAATGGCACGGGAGATCTCAATTTATTTTTGAAAATATTCATGGCATAAAAGTAGGATACGGACTTGCGCTCTGGGTTTTATTTCAATCTTGCATTCGGACTTTGGTTGGAAGAGGCAGAGGGAAAATTTCCGAAAAGTCGTATAGGTCTTGGTCGAAGGGATATATGAAGCAGTGGTGGGCGCATCTTTGGCGCCGGGAAACCTATAACAAATAAACTCTTGAATATACCGAATCGCAAACCTTTTAACAATAGGAAAAACAATGGAAAAAGCAAAAATATTAAAAATGGCATACAAGGCGGGAGCTGTATTACGCTGGCACCCTGATTTTTATTGCCTCTTAAAGCGTGGTTTCGATCATATCAGAGGCGGCTCTTTCACCCAGTGGAAAAAGATTATTCAATCCACCTCGCCCGAACTTTTGCGGGAGCCTTCCGAAAGCGAATCAAAAGGCGATATCCTTTTTATTTCTCCACGTTGGTGGCTGATTCATCAAGGGTGGGAGACTATCATCGCTTATATTCTTCGCTGGCAAGGATTCCGCCCGCATTTTTTAATTTGCAACAATGCGATGGATATGTGCGACTCCTATGACCCCAAACAAAAAATTGGCGACATTTGTGCGCAATGCCGGCGCGATATCCACGGGTTTATGACAAACTCAAAAATTCCTTTTTCTAAATTTTCCGACTGGATTGATATTGAATCCGTAAAAAACGAAGCGTTAAAATGTTCAAATTTGTGGGATCCAAATACCGAATTTAATAAATTCACATATGATAATTTCCCCATCGGAGATCTCATCTGGATTTCGCTTGTTAGGCATTTTCGCAAAATTAGATTCTCGAGCGATCCCCATGCTATTGCGACATCCCGCAAATTTCTTGAATCAGGCATCATCGCATATCGCGCAATCCAAAACATTATAAACTCGCGCAATTGGAAATATGTTTTTGGGGTGAACGGATCCTTTTTCATCGAAGCCATTGCAGGGGAGTTCGCCCGCCAAAAGGGCATTGAATTTTTTTCCTATGAAAGAGGAATTAAAAAGGACTATGTTCTGCTTAGCAAAAAATCTCCAATCAGCTCTTGGGATATATTAAATATATATAAAAACCGCGAACCGTTAAATGCCGCCGAAGAAAAAGAGATTGATGATTATTGCGCTGTTAGAAAAATCGGCGGACAATCTGTCGTCAATTATTGGCCCCAAGTCGAAGCAGATAAAAAAAAGATTATTGACGAATTGAAACTCGACCCAACAAAAAAAATATTTACGGCTTTCCCGAATATCACATGGGACTCGGCTGTCATTAACCGCGAGATTTTTTTTAAAGACCTCTGGGACTGGATTAACACAACCATTGCCCACATCAGCCAACGCCCTGATGTGCAGCTGATTGTGCGCGTGCATCCCGCCGAAATCCGCCTTCGCCAAAAAACAACCGAGCGCGTCGCAGACCTGATAAATGAATATTATCCGCAACTGCCGGCAAATATCAGAGTCATTGACAGCGAGTCGCCCATCAGCTCATACACGCTCGTAGAAATATCTGATAAAATTTTAGTCTATACAACAACCGTCGGACTCGAGGCGGCTATGGTCGGAAAAGAAGTTATTGTTTCCGCCCGAACGCATTATCGGGGACTTGGATTTACTACGGATTGCGCCAATAAAGAAGAATATTTGAGAGCCCTCGATGAACAGCGCGCAATTGACCGCCCCGCTATCATTGAAAAAGCGCGCCGCTATGCTTATACACTCTTCTTCGACACGCATATCCCATTCAAATCTATCACTGAAGAGGAGGGAGACTATCATTATAACATTAAATCGCTGGATGACCTCAAAAATGGCGATTTCCCGGAAGTCGGTTTCTTTAGCAAATTCCCGTTCAACGCCCCTGATGGTTTTATTTCATACAGAATGACTCAACTATCTAAATAGCGCAAGTATGTATTGGAGATATTTGTGCCAGACCACGTTTTTACAAGGATTATAAAGAACACAGTATTTCTCTATATTTCAACCTTCATCGGACAAATCGCCGCGCTTATTTTATTGCCGATAATTATTGGCAAAGTAGGCAAAGCAGATTACGGATTATACGTCCTTGCGCTATCCGTCCCGCCCCTCTTATCTTTCCTTGATTTTGGAATGAGCACCGCAGTTGTCAAAATGCTCGCGCCGCTGCATAGCGTAAAAGATAAAGATAAAATAAACGAAATATTTCTCAGCGTTCTTTTCCTGCGGGTCGTTACAGGCGTTCTCATGGGCGCGTGTATTTGGATTATATCATACCACGTCGCCCGATTTTTCAAAATCGAAGCCCATGATATTATGAAAGCCGCACGGCTTTTTAGAATCATCGCGGTTTTTATTGCCGTGAACTGGACGCTTCTGATTTTCCGCTCTGTGGTTTTTGCGCGCGAACGTTACGAATACGACACCGTCTCCTCAATTGTTAATTCCGTTTCAGGATTCTTCCTTGCAATCGTTTTGCTTAACCATTACAAAACGATAGAAGCGGCAACATGCGGTCTTTTGGGCGGGCAAATTTTGGGAAATTTGATAAATCTGTTTGGCAGCTGGAAACTTCTGCCGCATCTAACTCTCTCGCGGCACCACGCAAATTTTAAAACATTGAAAGCAGTCTATGGATTTGGCGGAAAGATTTTCATAACATCCGTTTGCTCTTCGGCGCTGTATCAGCTGGATAAAAGCCTATTAGGGATATTTCAGAGCATGGCGCAATTGGGAGATTATGGAATAGCAGATAGCCTCCATCAAATTCCCAGAATGGTAAACCTGCTTTCCACAAACGCCATTATGCCCGCTGTCTCAAATCTGGAATCAAAAGATGAGTGGGATAAAATAAATAGAATAATATACAATGCGAGTAAAGCCGTCGCGGCGCTGGTTTATCCCATAGTCTTTTATCTTTTCTTTTTTGCAAAACCTTTTATTACTTGGTATGTCGGGGGTGAATTCAAAGAAGCCGTAACCATTGTGCGGGTCTTTATTATTTATTTAATATTTTACGTTCATACTGGGGCGATAGGAAACGCCCTTGTCGGAACGGGGCGTGTGAATTTTCTTGTCGCACAAAATGTGATCGTTTTGGCTCTGAAGGTTTTGCTATCGCTTTTTCTTATTCCGCGATATGGCGCGTTGGGCGCCGTGCTTTCAACAACCATTATCCTTTCGCTTTCCTCGCCGATAATCTTGATTGTTGGCGGAAGAATTCTCAGAGGCTCGCTTTCATTTTATGCAAAAAGAGCGATATTTCCGCATCTGCTCCCGATGCTTTTTGTCATCCTATTTTGTTATTTTGCCCGCCCATTTGTCGAACCGCGATTCTCAAGTCTTTTATGGGCGTCTCTAATTGTTTTTGCAATATATCAAGGACTGTTTTATTTGCTTGGTTTAAAAAAAGAGGAACGCAAAATACTCTGGGTTTATATTCGTAACTATAAAAATAGAAAAAGCATTTCGTAAAACAGAGAAATGTAAAGAGGCAATATGAACGATCTGGTTTCCATCATAACACCCGCATACAATTGCGAAAAATATATCGCTCAAACCATTGAATCCGTCCTTGTCCAAACGTACAAAAATTGGGAGATGCTCATCTGCGACGACGGCAGCACAGACGCCACAGGACGTATCGCGGATGATTACGCCGCAAAAGACCGACGCATCCGCGTCGTCCACCAGCCCAATAGCGGACTCCCCGCCGCCGCGCGCAATTCCGCGGGGAGAATGGCAACCGGCGGCTTTATCGCATTCCTTGACGGCGACGACCTCTGGCTTCCGCAAAAGCTTGAAAAGCAACTCGCCTTTCTAAATTCGCATCCCGAATTTGAAGCCGTCCATACCTCATTTGCTCTGACAGGCGAGCCGGAGGTGGTGGCGTTTTACAAAAAATTCTGGGAAACATACAACCATGAAAAAGCCACGTTCGAGATGATGATAATGAAATGCGTGATGCACATCTCAACGCTCATGGTAAGAAAAATTTGTTTTGACGCATTGCAGGGCTTTGATGAAGACCTGCGATTGCGCGGGGTCGAAGATTATGATTATATGCTGCGGCTTGCGGCGCGCGCGCCTGTGTATCATATATGCGAAAATTTATCTTTTTATAGAATCGTTAAAGGGTCAATATCTCATAATAATCAATACAACCTTCATGAAAAAACTCAATACCTGTTTAATAAACTTTTAACAAAAGGCATTCAAATTGAACCGTCGCAATTGCGCCGAAAGCAGGCACGAATTACATATAGCCGCGGCATTGATTTGCTTTATACAGGAACGGAGCCATACCGACATTATTTTTGGCAGGCGTTTAAAAGCGATTGCTTTAACATACAGTTTTTAATAACATTAATCTCTTCAATTCTTCCGAGACCCCTTCTCAAAAAATGGCTCTCGTTTCTCCTTGCCATTAAAAACCGGTTTTAAATACCCCCATAAAAATTGTTTGCCCGCGCCTCGCGCTCGCAAAAAAATCCCGCGATATTTTTTACCGCAGAGGCGCGCTCGATTGCGGCGTTCTGTATTGAAACCCAAATTCGGGAATTATTCAAAAAAACGCAAGAGCAGATTTCGCCCCCCAAATTGCAATCTCATTTCAAGGAATACAAGGGATATTGAAGTATGAAGTGCGGCATTGAAAGAGAGGTGCTCATATCCTCGGCAGAGAGGTCATTATGGTTTTTCGGTAATAAGCGTCTCGTATGCCTGCTGGAGCGTTTGGATATTTTTCGCCCAGCCCAATTCCGCCCCCGCCCAGTAGGAGCGCGCCTCCGCGCCTTTGCGAAGTTCGCCGAGATGATTTAAAAACCATCGAGCCGCCTCTTCAAGGTTTGCCTTGTCCAATCTGCTGGGAATTACTATTCCAAAATTCTTTTCTTTGATAATCCTGCTATAATCGCCAATACCATCTGTAGCAATCACGCCCAGACCGCAGCGCAGATATTCCCCGAATTTGGTCGGGCTTGCCACCTGATTGACAATGTCTTTTTTCCGCAGCAGGATTCCCGCATCTCCCGCTGAAAGATATCGCGCGAGATTAGCGCCCCGCACGCTTTTTAGATGAAAGATCTCTTTTTGAGTAGCCGCATTCTGCATAAACCGCCGCGCCCCATCCAAATCATCGGTCAGAAAAAGAAAACGGACGTCTTTATTTTTTTTGTATATCGCCGAAAAAAGTTCAAACATCCGCTCCGGCAACTGCCATTTGCGCAATGAGCCATTATAGACAATGACTGGCGCGTCGCCCCATCCGAGAGTTTTGCGAATTTCCTCCCGCGCAGCCCAATCAATCTTGAAAACGGTTTCATCCACACATGATGGAGCAACCCAGATTTTCTGCGGAGCAAAACCCCGCTTCCGAACGACCCAATCCTTAAACGCATTTGAAACAACCGTCAGACCGTCCGCATGGCGGCAAATGTATTTTTCCATCTTTATAGATATTAGATACCGCGCTATTCTCAACGGCAAATTGCAGGGATCGTAATAAAGACATTCCTGAGGTAGAATCCCCTTGAAATCCACCAGCATTTTTTCGCGGCGGCGTTTGTTCAATATTCGTAAAGTCAGATAACCTGTAAGATAGCTATTGGCGTGGAATAGTTGAGGGTTTTTCTCGATGCGAAGTTTTTCAAGCGCCGGCTTGAGGGCTTTCAACATAGGATTAAAGCCGCGATTTGCAGGAGGTTGCTTCACAAATATCGCCTCATTTCCCAGCAATGCCCTAATTGATGCCCTGTTGCTTTCGCAAACTTCGCTTTTTGAATCGCTGTCTTCCGTTATGGAGAGCAGCGAAACATCTGTTCCGGATTCTTTTAGTGTTTTAAGATAACTGATAATGTGGGATTGAAAAACATTATCGGCAAGCGGTGTGCCGTTAATGAAAACAATGGAAGATGATTTCAAAGCCATACGACTCATAAAAATTGAGAGTATTATTTTTGTTCAGAAATCTGTATGCAACAATCTTTTTTTTGATGTTCGAAAAGGGTGGAGGTTGTCAATAACCGATTGCCTCTACAACAAAATGCCTTGACCTCGAAAGGGGAGACCCATAGAAGAAACAACATTGTTTTTGCTAACGCTGCTGCATGAAAGGTATTTTTTTGAACCGGATAAAACTCATGTTCGTCTTCGGCACAAGACCCGAAGCCATCAAACTCTCTCCGCTCATTTTGCAGGCGCACGCCCGCAATAACAAATTCGAAACCGTTGCCATCGCCACAGCGCAGCATCGCGCCATGATGGATGACGTCCTTTCCGCCTTTGGCATAAAGCCCGATGCGGACATGAACATCATGACGCCGGGGCAGACCCTTTTCATGCTCACATCGCGCATTTTATCCGGCATGGAAAAAATAATGGAGCAGTTCCAGCCTGATGTTGTGGTTGTTCAGGGCGATACCGCAACCGCTTATACCGCCTCTTTGGCTGGATATTACGCCCGCAAAAAGGTGGCTCATGTTGAGGCAGGCTTGCGCACAGGCAACAAATGGGCTCCTTTTCCGGAAGAAATATATCGCAAGATGATTTCCTCGATTGCCGATTACCATTTTGCCCCCACGGAGACCTCGCGCCAGAATCTCCTGAAAGAAAATTATCCCGATTCTGCTATCCATGTCACCGGAAATACCGTCATTGACGCCCTTCTCTGGATGGAGGAGCGGCTTAGAGGCGCGCCCTGTCCTTTGGAGGATTTTGCCCCTGTTCTTGAACGTTACAAACGGCTTGTCCTCATTACGGGGCATCGTCGGGAAAATTTCGGAGAGCCTTTTTTGAGAATTTGCACCGCTCTCCGTGAGATGGCTATGAAAAATCCCGATGTCTGTTTTGCCTATCCGGTTCATCTCAACCCCAACGTCCAAAAACCTGTTCACGCCATCCTTGAAGGGATAGGCAATTTTTTTCTTCTGCCGCCACTTTCCTATCCTGATTTTGTCTGGATGATGCGGAAATCGTGCCTGATTATTTCCGATTCGGGCGGCGTTCAGGAGGAGGCTCCCGCCCTGTCAAAACCCGTCCTTGTCACCAGACGCATCAGCGAACGACCGGAGGCGATTGAAGCGGGCGTGATCAAACTTGTCGGCGATGATACAGAAAAAATCATTTATGAATCCCAACGTCTCCTTGACGACCCTGCATACTACAAATCAATGGCGCGGGGCATTAGCCCTTACGGCGATGGTCGCGCCTCAGAGCGGATTTTGGATATATTGTCCGGCTCGCTTAAAGTCTCATGATTTTTTGATAGGGGAGAATATCTTTGAGGGTTGTATTACAGCGCGTAAAAAAGGCAAAGGTAAATATTAACGGCGAAATCGTAGGCGAAATCGGCGCGGGATTTCTTGTCCTTGCCGGCATTGCGCAAGACGATACTTTGGAAGATTACCGGATGATGGCGGAAAAAATCTTGAATCTGCGCGTGTTTGAAGATGATGCAGGCAAAATGAACCGCTCGCTTATTGAAACGAACGGCGCGCTGCTTGTCGTTTCGCAGTTCACTCTATTTGCCGACTGCCGCAAGGGACGGCGTCCCAGCTTTATCAGCGCGGCTCCTCCTGATAAAGCATCTGCTGATTTTGATATATTCGTCAATATCCTACGAGAGCAATGTGTCAAAGTGGAGACAGGACGCTTTGCCGCCATGATGGACGTGGAACTCGTTAATGCAGGACCCGTCACCATCATAATGGACAGCCATGAAAAGCGCGCCCTGTCGCGGCGGGGCAATATAAAAAATTGAAAATAAGCGTCAAAAAATTGCTTGACGCGGTTCTCGAACATTTTATTCACTTGGGAGGTTTAATTAAATATAATGAAAGCACAACGCGAAAAAATTATTCAACGCAACGAAGCGATTGATATTGTCCGCAAACTTAAAGCGGAAAATAAGCGCATCGTTTTTACCAACGGCTGCTTTGACCTGATTCATGTCGGGCATGTGCGCCTTCTTCAGGAAGCGCGAAATCGCGGCGACTGCCTTATTGTGGGGCTGAATACGGACGCCTCTATTCGCCGCATCAAAGGCGATAAACGACCATTGCTCGACGAGAGCCAGCGGGGACGCATCGTCGCTGCTTTTGAGTCTGTGGATTATGTCCTATTCTTTGATGAGGACACCCCCGAGGAATTGATTCGAGAAATCAAACCCGATGTCCTTGTCAAGGGAGGCGATTACACGATGGAGGCTGTGGCGGGACGGCAAGAGGTGTGGGATGCCGGAGGCGAGGTCATTTTATATACGCCCGTTCCGGGACGTTCCACATCGGCAATCATTGAAAATATAGTCGAACGTTTTTCCTGATAATTCGGATTAAATTTTTTGCGAGGCAAAAAAGACACATGGCAAAAATAAAACAGCTCAAAGAGCAAGCAGAAGAAGAAATTGAAATCGGCGATCAGGTAAAGCACCCAAAATTTGGCGTGGGCACTGTGCTTTATAAAAGCGGAAGCGGAGACCGCGCCAAAGCGACCGTTGTTTTTCCTGAGGAAGGGCAAAAAAAGCTCGCCCTCAAATATGCGCGCCTTAAACGCATCAAGGAAGCTAAACCTAATGGCGAAAAAGAACCGTCATACAGCGAGGAAGAACTCATCGCCGCAATCGAGGGTCCTGCCAAACCCTCCCGCAGCCGCGATACAACGGATAAGCCTCGCCGCACAAGCAAATCCTCCATTAAAGAAAACATGGACTTTTCTGATGATGAGGACATGGAGGAAGAACTTGACGAGGACGAGGAACTGGAATTCGATGAACCCTTAGAAGATATTGAGGAAGAAGAGGAGGAGGAACCGGAGGAGTGAGCCTCAAGCGCATTTCCCCCGATGATGTCCGGCATGTCGCCCTTCTTTCCCGTTTGCGCCTTGCAGAAGAGGAAATACCGTCCTACACAGATGTATTGAATTCCATACTCGAATACTTTGCCAAACTTAATGAATTAGACACAAGCAGCGTTTCGCCGACATCTCATTCCATTGAGATGCGCAATGTTTTCCGAGAAGATATTCCCCAGCCATCTTTGCCGGTTGATAAAGCAATAGCCAACGCGCCGGAAGTCGAGGATAATTATTTCAGAGTCCCAAAGATTATTCAAGAAATGTAAGAGGCAAATCTTGGATATCCACACGCTCACTTTGGCTGAGGCTGGAAAACAATTAAAGCAAAAAAAAATCACCAGCCGTCAACTCACCCAAGCAGTATTGCAACGTCTTAAATCCGTCGAACCCCAAATTCAAGCGTTCCTTTCCATTGCGGAAAAAACAGCCTTCACGCAGGCGGATGAGGCAGACCGCCGCATCGCCGAAGGAGGGGATATCTCGCCTCTGACAGGAATTCCAATCGCCATCAAAGATAATATTTGCACAGCCGACGCAGCAACAACATGCGCCTCGCGCATCCTTGAAAATTTTCATCCGCCCTACGACGCCACAGTCATAGCGAAACTCCGCCGCGCCGGCGTTGTTTTTATCGGCAAGACCAACATGGACGAATTCGCTATGGGCTCTTCAACAGAAAATTCCGGCTATAAAATCACACGCAATCCTTGGGATAGGGAGCGAATTCCCGGCGGCTCAAGCGGCGGCTCAGCGGCGGCGGTGGCGGCGGATGCGGCAATCGCCGCGCTTGGTTCAGATACCGGCGGCTCTGTCCGCGCCCCCGCCTCCTATTGCGGCGTTGTCGGTTTGAAACCAACCTATGGACGCGTCTCGCGTTATGGACTTGTGGCTTATGGTTCATCGCTGGATCAAATCGGGCCTCTGACAAAGGATGTCAAAGATTCCGCCATTATGCTGAATGCCCTTGCCGGACATGACCCGCAAGATTCAACCAGCGCCAATGTTCCTGTGCCCGATTATACCTCAGCCTGCGGCAAAGATATCAAAGGTCTGCGCATCGGCATTCCCAAAGAATACTTTGCCGAAGGCATTGATCCCGAAGTGGAGCAACTGGTCAAAAATGCCATCCGACAGATGGAATCCCTCGGCGCACTACCGATTGAGATTTCGCTTCCTCATACAGAATATGCCATCCCATGCTATTATATCTGTGCCATGGCTGAGGCAAGTTCAAACCTTGCCCGCTATGGCGGCGCGCATTATGGCTATCGGGCAAAAAACGCCGGCAATATTTTGGAGATGTATTCGAAGACGCGCGCGGAGGGTTTTGGAACGGAAGTCAAACGCCGTATTATGCTGGGAACTTATGTCCTATCGGCGGGATATTATGACGCTTGGTATCTTAAGGCTATCAAGGCGCGCACTCTTATCAAACGCGATTTTGAACTCGCATGGGAAAAAACGGATATCATCGCCGCCCCTGTTGTGCCTGCGCCTGCTTTTAAAATCGGAGAAAAATCCGCAGACCCCTTGACGATGTATCTTTCAGATATTTATACGATTTCTCTCAATCTGGCGGGGATGTGCGGCATTTCCATCCCATGCGGTTTTTCCAAAAAAGGTTTGCCGGTGGGGTTGCAGCTTATTGCCAATATATTCAAAGAGGAAACCCTTTTTACTGCTGCTTATGCTTATGAACAAAGCGCCGGTTTTTTCAACCGCAAACCGCCTTTGTAAAACGAGGCTAATCTGATGGAATTTGAGCCTGTCATTGGGATGGAAGCGCACGCGGAACTTGCCACAAAAACCAAAGTCTTTTGCGGATGTTCCACAGCCTTTGGAGCAGCCCCCAACACTCAAGTGTGCCCCGTCTGCCTTGGATTGCCCGGCGCCCTCCCAGTCTTAAACAAAACCGCATTTGAGTATGTCATCCGAACGGCTATTGCCCTGAATTGCACAATAACCGAAAAAACAGTTTTTGACAGAAAAAATTATTATTATCCCGACCTCCCCAAAAATTATCAGATATCACAAAATTATGCCTGCATCGGTTATAACGGTTGGATAGAAATCAATGTCAACGGCGAGAAAAAACAAGTGGGCATGGACAATGTCCACCTTGAGGAGGACGCGGGGAAAAATCTACACCCAGAAACAGGCGGCGCAGAAAGCCTTGTGGATTTGAACCGCGCTGGCATCGCGCTGATGGAAATTGTTTCCCGACCGGACATGCATAGCGCCGACGACGCGCTTGCCTATATGGAGACTCTGAAAAACCTGCTCCAGTATCTGGAAGTCTCCGATTGCAAAATGCAGGAAGGGCGCTTGCGTTTTGAAGTCAACATTTCCATGCGGCGCAAAGGCGAGCAGAAACTCGGCGCCCGTGCGGAGATTAAGAACCTCAATTCCATGAGAACCGCCCTTAAATGCATTGAATATGAAATCAAGCGTCAAACCGATATCCTCTCAAACGGCGGCAAATTAAATCAAGAAACGCGCCTTTGGGATGAAGCGTCCTCTTGCACCCGCGCCATGCGCTCCAAAGAGCAAGCCCAAGATTACCGATATTTCCCTGATCCCGACCTCGTTGAAGTGCATATCATGCCCGAATGGCAGGAAAAGATTCGCAGACAAATCCCAGAATTGAAAGACGCCAAACTCGCCCGCTTTATCGCCGAATATGGATTGCCGGAATATGACGCGGATATCCTCACCTCCTCCAAACCGCTGGCAACTTATTTCGAACAATGCCAAAAATTTCACAATAACCCAAAATCCATAAGCAACTGGATTATGACCGAGCTTTTGCGTGAACTTAAAAGCCGCGAAATGGAATCGGATGACTGCCCCGTTACGCCCCGCCATCTTGCCTGTATGATAAAGATGATTGATGAAAAAACCATCAGCGGCAAAATCGGAAAACAGGTCTTTTCAGAGATGCTCTCAACCGGCAAAATGCCGGATGTTATAGTTACGGAATCGGGCATGTCCCAAATATTGGATGAGAAAGAAATATCCGCCATTGTCGAAAAAATCATTTCAGAAAATCAGGATACGGTCGAAAGCATTCGTGCTGGGCGCGATAAGGCGATGGCATTTTTGGTAGGTCAAATTATGAGGGCAACCCGAGGCAAGGCTAACCCACAGCTTGTAAATCAAATACTAAAAGATAAAATCAGCATAAAATAATCAAAATTTTATCTTGCCACAGCGCCTCCCATAATTTACATGAAATCTTAGACTTAAGTGAAATAAATTGGTGTTTCTGAAAACATGAAAATTGAATCTTTTGGCATGACGGACGTCGGAAGGAAACGCGCCCATAATGAAGACAGCTTGGGCATTTCCGATGAATTGCGCCTATATCTTGTCGCTGACGGCATGGGCGGACACAATGCCGGCGAGGTTGCTTCTTCTACGGCTGTTGAAACTATCCAACAATTTATTCGCCGATGTCATGAAGATAAAGACTTCACCTGGCCCTTCGGCATCAACCCCAATATCTCCGAAGAGGCAAACATCCTTCTGACAGCAATCCGCATTGCCAATCGGAATGTTTGCGTCCGCGCCGGCGAACGTTACGATTATAGCGGCATGGGAACCACCATTGTTGCCGCCTATATTGAAGAAGAAGACATCCTCCACATCGCCCACGTCGGCGATTCCCGCGCTTATATTATCCGCAACGATGAAATCAGACAAATAACGCTCGACCATTCATGGGTGAATGAGCAAATCCAAAAACGCGTCCTCACTCAACAAGACGCCCGCAACCACCGCTGGAAAAATGTCATAACCCGCGCCCTCGGCAACAAATTGAATGTGGATATTGACCTTGCCTCACTCAAAATGCAAAACGACGATTATATTATCGTCTGCACCGATGGGCTGACATCTATGCTTGATGATTCTGAAGTTCTGAAAACTATCAAAGATGTCGATGGGCGCCTTGACAGGGCATGCAAAAACTTGATTAAAGCTGCCAACGAAAAAGGCGGACTCGATAACATCACCGTCATCCTTTTGAAATTTAAGGAATGATGCCCCGTTTTTCATCAACTGCGCGCATTCAAATACTCCTTTCATTTGTCATCGCTGTCTGTGCTATTCTTCTTGCCGCATCGCCAATTTATCAACACAGCGCTCATCCCGCAGGAAAGATTCTCCTTTTCCTGATGCGCAATTTGTTTATTATCCTGTTGGTTCTGATAACATTCGGAATCGGGCATTACACCCTCCGTAAATCAAAACTCCTTTCTGATTGCGCCTTGTTTGATTTTGCGCTTTCTGCCGCTTTGGGTTTTGTGATTATTGCCTGTCTGATATTTCTTTCGCTTATCCCGCCGGGAGGATTTTTTATTTTTTTGCCGCTGTGGCTGATTCTGGCGGCGATTGCGTTTTATGAAATTTATCAAAACATCGCGCCTTTGATTCAAATCTGCCCCGAAATTTTCAAAGAAATCCGCGGCGCCGGAATATTATTTTTAGCATTGCTTGCGGCGCCTCTTTTGTATGCGTGGTATTACGCCTTGACGCCTCCTTTTTCATGGGATGCGCAGGTCTATCATCTTCTCATTCCCAAACGCCTTCTTGCCAACAAAGGCTTTTGTTTCATCCCATTCAATGTTTATTCCAATATGCCGTATGCGATGGATCTTTTTTATGTTTTGGCGATGGCGGCGGCGGATGATGCGGCTGCGAACCTGACCCATTTTGCTTTGGGCGTTCTTGTCTGCATCTCCCTTATTGCAATCAGCCGCCGTTATTTTACACCGCTTGCGGGGGTAATCGCCGCCCTTCTTTTTGTGTGCCATCCTATGGTGATTTATGAATATGGAGTCGCCTTTATTGATGTGGGGCTGGCGTTATTTTGTCTGTGGACGGCAGCAAGTCTCCTTGAATGGCGGCGAACTGGCTGCATTGGATATCTTGTTTTATCGGGTGTTTTTGCGGGAATGGGAATGGGTTCAAAATACACAATGATTGCCGGCGCAGCAGCGGCGATAATTATCCTTTTAGGGCTCACGTTTCGCCGTCTGCAGCTGATTTTATATTTTGTGATTCCAGCCGGGCTTTTAATCATTCCATGGCTTATAAAAAATTATTATTACACCGGCAACCCCGTTTACCCGCTTATGTATCATATTTTTGGCGGGCGCGAGTGGTCGGCGCAACAAGCCGCATGGGTTGTTGACTGGCAGCGCTCGATTGGCATAGGGCGCTCGTTTCTCGATTGCCTGCTTTTGCCCTTTCGCATCTTTATGATGAGCGACATGCAAAAAGGCTATGCCGGATTTGCCGGAACGCTCTATCCTTATATTTTGATACTCCTCCCTTCCGCATTATTCATTAAAAAAAACAGGAAAAGCGCGCTGCTGCTTTTTGTTTTTTTTGCTGTGTTCTTTGCGGTATGGGCGATGGGGGCTCAGCAGGTTCGCTTTCTTATCCCCGCTTTGCCATTGCTTGCGCTCTGCTCCGCTGCGGGAGCGGTATCGTTGAAAAAAAGAAATTTCACATTTTTGTATTTAACGGCGCTGACGATTGCATCAATCGCACCTATACATCTTTTTGTTAAGGAGATTATTCCTGAAATCAAACGCGACGGTTCCTATCTGCCGATGATTTTCGGCAGCGAAAAGCGCGAGGACTTCCTTCGCGCCCGTGTCCGAGCTTATCCCTGTTTTGAATATCTGAAAAGGATTTGCTCAAAAGATGAACCGGTTATTTTTCTTTATGAAAATAGAGGATATTATTGCTCCCAGCCATATTTCGCCGATAGCATGTTTGAGGCTTCGCATTTTTTTGCTCTGGCTCTGGAGGCGGGAACTATTGACGCCTTTGCCGATAAAATTAAAAACATGGGTTGCCGCTTTGTGCTTATTGATGAGTTGATACGCCAGTCGGTGAAATCACAGGGCGCGACTCTTTTTTCAAAAAAGGAAAATGCGCAAAAATTTGAAAATGCCCTTGCAGTGGTTGAACGTTTCATTGATATACATCTGGAAAAAGTGTTTGAAGAAAATCAGGCAACAGTATATCGTTTGAGAATAGAATAAATGACGGCGGAACAAAGAAAATTGGGCGTGCCCAGACCGGTTATTTTGATTCTGCTTGCCCTAACGCTTTACTATAGTTTTGAGTTCAGAACTCTTCGCATTGACCTTTCGCCCGGCTGGTTCCGCGATGAGGGAACTTATATCGAAATTACCCGCCGCCTCATCCATGCCCAGCTCCAATTCGGCGCCATCAATGTCACATTTGTCGGACCCTATATGACCCATCCGCCCGTTTATTTCCTGCTTGCGAGCCTCTATCTGAAAATCACACGCCCGGATATGTATTCATTCCGCATGTTTAACGCCCTTCTGGGCGTGTTGGCAACGCTTCTGATTTTTTTTCTGGGACATGAAGCGGGACGATATAAGGATGAATCTGATGAATCGCCCAATCTGTATGCGGAGACGCTGGGGCTTTTGGCAGCTTTCTTTTTTGCGATACACAAAGACGCCGTCACATACAATCGAATGGGATTTCCCTATAATTTGTATCTTGTTGAAGCCGTTTTAGTTGCATGGTTTACGCTGCGATACTTGCGCAAGCGCGACTTTTTATGGTGTTTGCTGGCGTGCTTTGTTGCCGCCATCGCTCTTATGACCGTTTATTATGCGATTGTCTTTTTGCCTTTTCTTTTTCTTGTAATTCTTTCCATGAAAAAACCGAAACATTTCTGGGCGCTCGCAATCATTCCGCTGCCTCTGCTCTTTTTTCTTTGCTTTATGGCGTTTAGCGGAACACCGGGGTTCTGGGATGATATTAATGTCCTTCGAAAAGACGCATCAACTGGGCCTCTTTTTTATACGCTTTATCATTACCATGATTTTTTTCAGACCGGTCTAACCTACTTTATCGGAATGGCGGGGTTATTTCTTATCAAACGCAAGTCCGCCGGAAAATATCTTTTCATCCTTTATCTCCTGATGATGCACATCGTCCTGCGGCGATATGATACCATCATCCGTTTTGTCCATTATCCCGTCATACCCCTTTTGCCCTTTGTGGCGCTTGGATGCGCGGCGTTCGCCCTTTTTTGCTGGAACAGCATCTACACATCCCGCCCCGCATTTGCGCTTCTTCTCATCCCCATTATCCTTGCATCATATCTGAGCATCTATCAGGTCAAACACGGCATTTGGGGCAAATTTTACAGCCCTCTTGAATTCTGCATGACGAAGAATGTGCAAGATACCTACGACGTGGCTATTCATTTGAAAAATAAAATTCGCCCCAACGACCTTGTCATTTCCAATTCGCAGATTTGGTCGCTTTTGCCGGGGCGAAATGCTGAAATTTCTCAGTCGCTTGCCTTTGAAGGGAAAAAGGTGGACTTTTATAAAAACGCGCTTTCGCGAGAGCGGTTTCTTTTTTCCCCCGCCATCGAAAACGCCGCTTTTGTTATTATGGATAATCTGACCGACCAATGGAAATTGATTCCGCCGGATAACCCGCAAGCACCCCTGCGCGATGCAATTTTCAAAATTGAAAAGAATTGGATTTTATTTTTAGAAAAAGGCGAATACCGTGTCTATAAAAACCCCAATAGACCGCAGCAAAAGTCCTGATGTTGCCGGGCCCGCCCTCCTTTATTTCAGCGCAGGGGCTTGGACGCATCAATTCCCTATCGGAGAATTGCGTTACCCGATTTATCTTATCGCAAAAAAATACCCTGTCCTCTATGTCGAGCCGCCGCTCACATGGCGGGACTGGCTCGGCGGCGGACGCCGTGTTGATATCTTCCATAAAGAAGGCAATCTGAGAACGATTTCCGATTCAAATCTGACCATATTCACACCCGCAGCGGCGCTCCCGTATTCCGTTCGATTGCCCTTGCCGCGCTTTATTAAAAATCTCATTCTCAAACACAATGCAGCAATCATAGCACGACAGGCAATGAAAGTATTTCATAAATTATTTCCGCAAAAAGAAAAGCCGGATATTCTCTGGGGAACAATTTTTCATCATTCGGAATTTCTAAAAATAATCCCCGCAACGCACAAACTCGCCATCATTGACGATAATTTTCCGTTAAGCCCCGTCTTTAATAAGGCGCAGCAAAAAGAAGTCGCGCGGATGGAGCGCCGATTGATGCGACGCGCCGAGGCAATCTTCACAACTTCCAGAACGCTCTTCGATGAAAAAAGAAAAACTAATCCCGTTGCCTATATGCTGGAAAACGGCGTCTCCGAATTATTCCTTCCGGAAAATCGCCCGCGCCTGACTCCCTTTGAAGAGGCAGTCCCGAAATCTGAAAAAGAGATTATCGCTCAAATACGCAAACTGCCCCGCCCCCGCATCGGATATATCGGCGCGGTTAATATCCGCTTGAAAATGACGATGATTCAAGAAATCCTAAAACTGCCCGATTCACACTGCATAATCTTTGTGGGCAATATTGACGATTCCTTTCCTAAGGCGCTGTTTGCAAGATTAAAGGAAAAATCAAATGTGCATTTTTTCCCGTTTGTTTCGCACGCGCTGATTCCCTCCGCCCTTGAACAAATGGACGCTCTGCTTTTGCCCTTTGAAGAAACGCCTTTTTCACGTTTCATCAATCCCTTGAAACTCAGCGAGTATCTAACCAGCGGAAAGCCCATTGTTGCCACGCCGCTTCCCGAAGTGGCGCGCATCGCTTCAAAGCCGGAAGGCGTTCTCTATTTCGCGAACACCCCCGAAGAATTTCATGCGGCAATCTCTTGCGCCCTTGGAGAAAACAACCCGCTTCTTTGCGAGGAACGCATTAACCTTGCCCGCGCTCGCACATGGGAACAAACCTCCAAGCCGATGTGCGAACTTGTCGAACAATTAATCAACCCACGCTTTATTCATGGTTGATTGCTTAACTAACTTGGTAAAATACCACATGGAGTTTGAAAGGATAAAATGAAAAATAACATAACATCAACCGAACATGAGGAAAAAGAGCAGGACGGTATAAAACACAATGTGCCCCTTTTCGGCATCTTTTGGACATTTTTTCGAATTGGGCTTTTTACTTTTGGAGGCGGGCTTGCCATGACGACCGTAATGAGGCATGAACTGGTCCTTAAACGCCGATGGATTAAAGAGGAGAGTTTTTTGGCGGAGCTATCCACGGCGACTCTTGTGCCGGGGGCTATTGCAGTGAACATGGCATATCTACAAGGGCGGAGATTGCGGGGAACAGCGGGGGCAATGGCGGCAATTTTTGGAACAATCCTGCCATCTTTTGTTATCATCCTTCTCATTGCTTGGATCGCCTTGCCCTATTTTGCCAAACCAAAAGTGACAGCATTTCTTCGAGGTTGTGCAATCGCAGTCGTAGGTCAACTGGCGTTTGCGGGTTTGGTTTTCGCAAGGAAGTTATTGCGCAGTTGGAGAAATGCAATAGTATGCATCGCGGGATTAATTGTGGTCGCTGTTTTCAAGATGCACCCCGTCTGGGCAATGATAGCCGCAGGCGGGATGGGATACTTGTTGTGCAATCAAAGCGCCGCAGAGCAAAATGAGAAAGACCAAAGTTGATTTATAATTTTTGGGGGAAGGGGTTTTGGTATGAAAATCTTGTTACAATTGTTTTTAAGTTTTGCGTTAATCGGCATTGGCGCTTATGGCGGCGGGCTTGTTGCAATCCCTCTCATCCAGCATGAAATAGTGTTCAAGCAACAATGGCTGTCTTTTGGCGAGATGTCGCAGCTCCTTGCCGTTGCGCAAATGACCCCGGGTCCTATTGCCATCAATGCGGCAACCTTTGTTGGATTCCGTTTTGGCGGAATAATCGGTTCGGCAGTTGCAACGCTTGCTGTTGTGCTACCGTCTATAACCATTCTTGTTTTAGTCGCGCCCTTAGTGGATTTTGCCAGCAAAAATGCGCATGTGCGTCATCTTAGACAGGGACTCCAGATAGGGGTGCTGAGTCTTATACTTTTTGCAACATGGTCATTTGGTTCCGGAGCCGTAACGGGCTGGAGGGATTTGGCAATGGCTGCGGCGGCATTTGCGGTATTGGTCGCCTTCGAAGGAAAACTCCATCCCGTATTCGTCATATTAGCCAGCGGATTTTTAGGGATGTTTGTTTTGTAAAAAAGCGGCAAAGAGATGTTCAAAACACAAAAACGTAAAAAGCCTTGATATATAAGCCTCACCGCGTCCTTGATTTCATGCGCTATCCAGAGCGCGAACGCTGCGCCCTTTTGCGCGTAATACATACTTAAGCAAAATCTTTCATTGTTTTTAATATCCCATTGACTTTGGCGTATAAAACATTAATGAAATTCCATTATTCATGAGTTCATAACAAGAAAGCATATCTTTATGAATATTGCGAATAAGTTGACGCTGACTCGAATATTTATGATTCCCTTTTTCATGTTTTGCCTTTTGTATGGAGATGAAAACGCCAATAATATTGGAATGGTGATTATACGTTTTCTTGCCTTTATTTTTTTTCTTGCCGCCTCGATTACCGATTTGATTGACGGACGGTTGGCGCGAAAATACCATATAGTCACAAATTTTGGGAAATTGCTCGATCCGCTCGCGGATAAGATGCTGGTTACGGTTGCATTTATTGGTTTTGTCGAGATGGGTATTTTCCCGGCGTGGATTATTATATTAATCTTGTGTCGAGAGTTTATAGTGACCGGACTTCGAATGCTTGGCATTTCGGAGGGGCGCGTAATTCATGCAGACAAATGGGGGAAACATAAAACCGTATCGCAGATTATCACAATCATTGCCACGCTCGTTTTCATTTGCGCCCGTCAAACTCTTCTCTATACGGGGCATTGGGAAAAAATAATCGTGCGCCAGATGGAAGCGGATTGGTGGTATCTTCTTGGACTCCGGATTCTGCTTTATTATTGCGGAATCCTGACGCTTTATTCGGGAGCCAAGTATCTTTATAGAAACCGCGATTTAATCAGAGATGATGAAACCCCTGCGGCGAAATAGAAAATGTCTGATGATATCCTCATTATCTATCCGCAAATAAACATCCCTCCCCATATCAGAGGCTTCATCGAACTGGGCGTCTATGCGGCGGCTTTAAAACATGCTCAATTGAGCGCGAGAATTCGGGTCGTCTTTGATTATCCAGAGCCTGATTTTTTTATGACTGAGATTCGGGAAAATCCTCCCCGCATAGTTATGTTTTATATTCAACCGGAACAATTTGCATTTTTTGCAGATGTCCAGCCTTCTCTCAAGGAGGCTTTTCCCAATATTCATTTTTGCTGCGGGGGATTGATGCCAACGCTTGATCCCGAATCTGCGGTTTCTGTGACGGGGCTTGACAGCCTCCTTCTTGGAGAAGGGGAGAGCGCTCTGGTGGAGTTAACAAGCGCAATAAAACAAAATAAGGATTATCGCTCTTTGCGCAATTTCTGGTTCCGTTCATCGGCTCAATCCATCCAGAAAAATCCTTTGCGTCCATTAATTGAAAACCTTGATATTCTTCCTTTTGCGGATCGTTCTTTTTATCCTTTCGAACAAATGCTTGCCTTGGCGGGAGGGGCGCTTCCCATGTTGATTTCGCGCGGGTGTCCGCATAATTGCCTCTTTTGTCCGGAGCCGCAATTGAGGGACATCTATCACGGCAAGGGTCAATATGAGCGAATCCGTTCAGTCAATAATATCATATCGGAAATCAATCAACTTCGCGCCGGGCATTTTTTTAAAAGCGTGTTTTTTGTGGATGGGCAATTTGCGCTTGAGGAAAATTTTCTTAAAGAGTTCTCAGAGCGCTATCATGCCCAGATTAATCTGCCTTTTTATATTAATTCATCCATCGAGTATCTGAACACAAAAACGCTTCAACTCCTTGCCATAGCAGGATGCGCGGGAATTTCAATCGGCATTGAAACGGGAAACGAAGCGTTTCGCAAGCGGCTCTGCAACAAAAATGTTGGCAACGAAAAAGTGCTGTCCGCGGTTAAATCAGCGCGCGGCATGGGCTTGAAAATATTCGCATCAAATATAATTGGACTGCCGCTTGAGACGGAAGAACTGGCTGAAGATACAATTTCATTTAATGAAGTTCTTGCCCCAGACCGTTTATCGGTGCGCGTCTTTTTCCCCATCTCGGGAACTCCGCTCAGCAACTATTCTAAGGAAAAAAAATATTTTTCAGAACGGAATATTTTGCTGATGAAAGAAGATGAATCGGTGCTTAATCTTCCCAACCTTTCATCGGCGGCAATCAAAAAATATTTCCATAGATTAAAACGGCTCAACGGGCGTTTGCAAATCGGGCGCAAAGAGAATCCCGTGGGATATTATGATTTGATTTCCGCCTTTTGCCAGATTGAGCCGGAGCAAAATGAGAGTCCGCCCTTTATATGCGGCGAATATTTTGTTGGCGATAAAGCGGAGATTTGCCTCGCTCAAGAGCCGAATACAAAAATCATTCTTCCGATTATCCTGAAAAAACAGGTTTGGCTCAATATTTTAATCGGCATTGAGCCAACGCTTCGACCATTTGAGGATTCAGCTTATTTTCGATTTACGTTGTTCATCATTCAGGAAGATAAGGAATCTTTGGTTTTCGATAAATACCTTAACCCAGCTAAAAACAAAGGCGACTTGGCGTGGTTCAAATATGAAATCCCCGTGCTTGATTTTCAGGAAGGGGACGCTGTGGCGCGGTTTGAATATAGAACATCGCTCCATTATGATTATCCGATTCGAGGACTTTGGGGACGTCCTTTTTTTACGGAGCGGCATTTACAGCCGTTGAAAACCCTGCCGCGTTTTTCTGAAAACGAGTTTGACCAGATCCGCAATGAGCTGCTTCAAACAAAACTAATTTTAGATAAAGCGCATGCGGAAAAAAATGCCCTTGTTATTTCGCTCGAAAAAATAAAAGGGGATTTGGAAGAGACGCTTGCGCTGGCTGGGAAACTTCAGCGGGAGGTTTTGGAGGGAGAAGCGCGCGAGAAAAAGCTCCTGCAAAAAATTGAGCAACTGGAAAAAATTGAAAAAGCATACAATTCAAGCATGCTTACGCGGATGAAAAAAATATTCAAACCAGATGCCAAAAAATAATCTCAAATGATTTGATTACTTGTTTTCCTTCTTATACGATGCAAAAGGAGGAAGGTATTTAACTTCTTTTAATTTGGCATCCTTCGGCGGGCAAACAACCAGACCCACGCCGCCTTTGCGCTGCATCCATATTTTTTCAAAATCAGGGACAAGCCATTGCAATCTGTATCCTTTGTTTTTCAAAGAGAGGGAAGAATCGGTGACAATCACACGCCCATCTTCCGTCACACCATTTAAAACGACAATATGTCCCCCCATGCTTGAATAAGGCGGATCAATATAATCCCCATCTTTGGGCATGGTAATGGATGCGAGGATCGCCTTATTTTCTGCAAGCGTTGCGCGGACATCATCCCAAGTTCTGAATCGGTCAATATAAGCCTTGAACCCATAGTGGTGCGCCGTCGCAATAATACGGGGCCAGATACCTTTTGTATCGTATTCCGGGTCGTATATTAATTGGACAATATCTTCAAGATTGATTTTTTTTCCAAAATATTCTAGAGCCGAACTGAGCGCAGCCGATTGGCAGGTGTTTATGATGGAATTGCCGCTGGAGTCATTTTGCGAACGAAAGGGTATATCCAGAATAATACTTTTGCCTTTGACCTTCGGGACGGCAAATTTTTTCAACGTGTCTGTTGTTGCCTGATTGTCTGTGTAAATGAAATGGATGGATGGGGGAGCGGATAAAACTTTATCGCCTTCGCTAACAACGCGAAATTGAAAAGATTGAGCCTTTTTTTTGAGGAGGATTTGATCCAAATCAATAACACCGGACGTAAATGATGTCAAAATATCATCAGGGCGCGGCTTAACTTTTCCCCAGAATCCGCCGTAGAGCCAGGGGGATTGACGCTTGTCTTCCATGCCAAAACGGATGTATAATCTGAAACCTTCATTGTTTTCAAGGGCGGCAAACCATGAATAAATCGCCTCGTCAAAAGGGAACTTCGCATTTTGGATAGGCGATTCCCAAACGCCCGGCTCGGAAGAGGCGAATGAATCTGATGAAATATCCAGACGCATATCCACAACGGCGCCAAGGCAGGCGCTCAGCAGGATATATATGAATAAGAAAACGAAAAGACACCTCTGAAATAACTTGTTCATTTTATCACCTTTTGCGAATGTATTTAAAATCATTTCATTCGATAGCGGAGATGATATGTCAATCTATTATGTTTTGGCTAATTCAAACTTTTTTGAATAACCTCAATAACTCTTCTGCGATATGGTCCTATCTTAGGGTCGGGATCGGCATGAACACAATTGGTGTTAATAATTGCAAAAGTCCCAGTGTGTTTATCTATCCAGATATATGTGCCGGTCCATCCGGTGTGCCCGATTGCAGAGCCTTCGGGAGCGCCTTTGCTGATATAGGGCGGCTCCTGATAATTTATCCAGGCGAGGGCGCGCCGCACCATATCCCCTTTATTATCCGGCTTTTTTGCATCATAAGCGGGAAGATGGATTTGCGGCTGTGTCCAGAGATCCACAGTTTCAGGTTTGAAAATTCTGATGCCATTGTAAATGCCTTTGTTTAGGATAAGCTGCGCCATAACCGCCATATCGCCTGAGGACATGAAAAGACCCGCATTGCCGGGGCAATGCTTATCCGTTGCCTTGTGATAGCGCGCCAGAGGGTCATGAACAATGCCAATATCGTCCAACGAATCCGTTGATGTTGTGGTTGCTGTGCGGAGTTTCTGTTCTGGAGTCAGAAGATAACCGCTGCTTGTCATATTCAAAAGATCCCAAACCCGGCGTTTCAGAAAAGAGTGCATGCTTTCGCCGGCGATGGTTTCATTGACGCGAGCAAGCGTAAGGAAATTCAGACAAGAGTAAATATAATACTCGCCTGTTGGGTATTTCTTTTTGAGCGAGGCGATATAGTCTATTAAGGCGTCATCGGGAGTTTTATTGCCGCGGAGTTTTTCCGCTTCCTTCCAGTCGCAATAAGCGGGAAGCCCGGAGGTATGCGTCAAAAGATTCCAGACAGTCACATTCCCTTTTTCATTTTGGGCAAATTGAGGCAGCACATCTGCGACTTTGGTATCCAACTGCAACTTGCCATCTTGAATAAGCAGCATAGCCATCGTAGATGTTCCCAATACTTTGGAGCATGACGCCAGATCGAAAATAGTATCGGCGGTCATGGGCTCGATATGGGGGCGGAGTCTGCGATTCCCATAAGCCTTTTCATAAACAATCATGTTATCTTTCCCAACCAGTAAAACGGCGCCGGGCGTAACATTTTTAACGATTGCCTCCTGCAGGATTGTGTCAACGGATTTGAAAATTCCAGGATCAAATCCCGCCTCTTGCAATGTTCCAGTTTTAAGGGGTTCTATACCAACCGGTTTGGATGAAATAGTCGTGCAGCCATCCAATAAAAGCCCGGAGAAAATGATTAAAATCACACGCAAGATGCAAAGTTTTTTTGCCATTGAACTCCTCCTTCAATTTTTATGCTTGCGCAAACCAAAGCATAATTAAATAAGATAAATTATCTTTTCCAATAATAACGGCTATATACCAATGCAAGCAATTATTGAGTGTAATCGTGGATTATTTTGAGGGAATAACAAAAGCAGTTGAAGACGCCGAATTCATCAAACTGACATTTACGGCATTTGGTGTGCTGATTGCATTGGTGCTGTTAATATTATTCATGCAGGTCATAAAGCGGATTGTGAATAAACGTGTGCGCGGCATTAAACCTTTTTCCATGACCTTTGGCGACCTTGAAAAAATGCGTTCTACGGGTTTGATTAGCGATGCTGAATATGCGCGGATTAAAACCGGCATAGTTCGCGCCATTTCAAAAAACATTGATGGTGAAAAACCAAGGGCGGATGAATCAATTCAAGATTTGGCCAACGTCTCAATTGCGCCACTGCCAAACAGAAGCACAATAAAACACGCGCCGCCATTCTCTGATGTTGTGCCGAAAGAGCCTGAGCCAAGCCGTCCCAAAACTCTTGATATTGATGCTCTTCTTCAAAGGGGTATTATTTCTGAGGAAGAATATGAGGCTTTATCAAAAATCACAAGGAGAAACCCATCTGATTCATGAATGCCGCCATTCTGACATATCATCACGTGGCGAATCCGCCTGAACACCATCCGAAAAAAAATCTTTTCGTTTCTCCGAGAGAATTTTCTGCGCAGATGTCTTTTTTTTCTCAAAAAGGGTTTCGAGTTGTTTCGCTTGATCAAATTCATTCCGCTTTGATGGCTGGCGAACCGCTTCCGCAAAAGTCGGTTGCCATCACATTCGATGACGGATTTGAAGATAATTTTACAAATGCTTTTCCCATTTTATTGAGACATGGATTCCCCGCCACAATATTTATGGTCTCAAGTTGTGTTAGGCTTGGCGGCTCAGAGCAAAACGATAAAGAGTCGGAGCGTTACCTTTCCGCAGCGCAACTACAGACAATGGCAAAACAAAATATTGCGATTGGCTCCCATTCTCGAACGCACACCAAACTAGGGCGTCTGCCAATCAACGACGCCATGAAAGAGATTGCATCATCCAAACATGAACTGGAATCCATTCTTCAAAAACCTGTTAATTGGTTTTGCTACCCATTCGGGAGTTTTAATCCGCAGATTGAAGAATCTGTCCGGCAGGCGGGTTTCATCGGGGCGGTATCCGTAATAAGAGATAACCGCATTTTTAAGGAACAAATCTATCATCTGCCGCGTATAATGGTGATGCCCAATATATCCCTTTTTAAATTTGAGTATTATTTTTCGGCGTTTTATCATTTCCTCCATTATTTTAAAAATCGAAAACGCTGGAGGAAATACATTTGATATGAAAATACTGCATACCAATTTTCATAAAGGATGGGGCGGGCAATCCAACAGAATTCTTATTGTTTGCCGGGAGCTGGCGCGCAAAGGGCATGATGTCACAATCGCCATTCCTCCTCAAAGCGAGTTGAGCCGCCGAGCCAAAGAAGCGCAAATTCGCATTTATGAAGATGCTTTATTTGCGCGGGGATTCCGTCCCTTTCAGATAATCAGAGATGTTTTAAATCTGCGCGCGTTGATTAAAAAAGAATCCTTCGATATCATTCATACGCATGGTTCTCAGGATTCATGGGCAATCGCGCTGGCTTTATCGGAACTCAAAACACGCCCGTATTTGGTGCGGACAAAGCATAATATATTCCCCGTAAAAAATCATATTTTCAACCGTTGGCTATATGGCAAAGCAACCGATAAAATTGTATGTATTTCCCGTGCGATTGTCGAATATTGCGCCTCGAAGTCATATTTGAAAAAGGAAAATCTCGTCCTCATTCATAGCGCGGTGAACGCCGATTATTATGGAAACGGCGACGGGGCGAAAATTCGAAAAGAGTTTAATCTGCGCAATCGTTTTGTGGCGGGCATCATTGGCAGGCTGCGTTCAGAAAAGGGGCATTTATATCTTTTTAAAGCGGCGGCAAAAATTAAAAACCTGATTGGGGATTTTTCAATATTTGTTTGCGGCGATGGGACGCTCTTTCGCGAACTGCATGAGCTTGCAGAAAATCTTGGCATAGCTGATAAAATCATCATCACGGGATTTCGCAAGGACATCCCCGACATTCTCGCCGCTTTAGATTTGTTTATCCTGCCATCATTATCCGAAGGCTTGGGAACGGCGGCGCTTGAGGCGGGGGCGGCGGGGCTCCCGATAATAGCCTCGAATGTCGGCGGCATCCCGGATATCATAACGGACGGCAAAACTGGAAAACTCGTTTCGCCCGCAGATATAGACGCCCTCGCGGAAGCGATATTATTTTTTTATCAAAATCGCGATATTGCTCGTCAATATGGCGAGGCTCTGCGGGAACATGTCCGCAATAATTTTTCCGAACAAGCCTTGGGCGATAAGAATGAAGAATTGTATATCGCCCTCACAAAAACGCGTCAAAGGAAGGGGTTATGAACCGAAAAATATTTTTATCCGATATGGAATATGGGATTGAGGAAGAACGGGCGGTTGTGGCGGTTCTTCGCGAACGTTGGTTGACAATGGGACCGCGCACGGCTCAGTTTGAAAAGGCGTTCTCAAAAAAAATTGACGGGGCACACGCTCTATTTGTTTCCAGCGGCACAACGGCGTTGCATCTGGCGGTTTATGCGCTGGGACTGGGCAAAGGCGATGAGATGATCCTGCCCTCGCTTACCTTTGCCGCAACGGCTAATGTGGCGGTTCAATGCGGGGCGCAATGTGTTTTTGCGGATATTGAGGATGTGGAAGTCCCGCTCCTTTCTCCCAAAGATGTCGCAAGAAAAATCACGCCCCGCACGCGCATTGTCATGCCTGTTCATTATGCCGGTTTCGCGGTTAATATGAAAAAACTTTGCGAGATTGTTGAGAAAGAACGCAAACGCCGGCATCGAGCAGGTGAAAAACGCCCGTTATACATTGTTGAAGATGCCGCCCATGCGGCAGGCGCCCGCGACCAATCGGGTAAACCGCTTGGGATCCTCGGAGACGCCGGATGCTTCAGCCTTTTTTCCAATAAAAATATAGCCACCGGCGAGGGCGGCATTATTGCCACGAAAGATGAATCTCTCTACAAACGCCTCATTCTCCTTCGAAGCCATGGTTTAACGCGGCAAACTTGGGAGCGGCACAAATCGGGCAATAAGGATTATGAATCTTTATACAACCTTTCCGAGCCTGGATTCAATTATCGTCCGACAGAGATCGCCGCCGCGCTTGGCATCGAACAGTTGAAAAAATTGGCGCGCATAAATAAAATCCGAGAGAAATTATTTAAATATGTTTACACAAAGCTCCACGATGCAAAAAACTTTGTATTGCCTTTTAAGGGACTTCAAAGTTGGGGGGACCCATCCTATCATATTTTGCCGATTCTCGCGGCAGACAATGCAACAAGGTTGCGGGTTGTTGCCTCGCTAAACGATGCGGGAATACAAACATCCCATCATTACAGACCTGTGCATACGATGTCATATTATCAAAAAAAATATCCAAAAGCGGGACTTAGCCTTCCTAAAACAGTCGAATATGCCGAACGCGAAATCACATTACCCCTGCATACAAAACTGACGAAACAGGATATGGACTACATTATTGACGCGCTTTTCAAATCTGTTCCTTAAATGCTTTTTGCGGAAAAAGGACACAAATCAAGCAAAACGCATTTGGAGCATTTCGGTTTGCGGGCATGGCAGATGGCGCGTCCGTGAAGAGTTAATTCAAGGGAGAATGGGCTCCAACGTTTTTGCGGAATCAAAGGCTGGACATCAAATTCAATCTTAACAGGATCCGTATTTTTTGTCAGTCCAAGCCGCTGGCTGAGGCGGATGAAATGCGTGTCCGCCACAATGCCGGGGATTCCGTATACAGCGCCAAGGACAAGATTTGCGGTTTTACGTCCAACGCCGGGCAGCTTCAGCATATCATCAAGATTGTCCGGCATCTTCCCCCCGAATGTTGAGATAATTGTATCGCAGCATCCTTTTATGCTTTTTGCTTTATTACGAAAAAATCCCGTCGAATAAATATCGGCTTCAAGTTCGCTTTGAGACGCTTCGGCGTAATCTGCCGCGTTTTTATATTTCTTGAATAAGGAGCGCGTTACCTGATTCACTCGTTCATCCGTGCATTGTGCAGAAAGAATCGTGGCGACAAGCAGTTCCAATGGATTTGAGAAAAGGAGCGCGGTTTTCGCCTTGGGATATAATTGAGAAAGGCGGTTGTCAATTTCTCGCGCGCGAATGGCGATTTTATCCGGCATCATAATTTTTAACCCCTTCCCATGCGATATTAATCTTGATTTTTGATTAACAGTGTTCAACAAAGTCAACCCATGAATTTCAGAAAATGCCGAGCGTTTATGCTTCTTTTTTTCGGGGCTGTAGGGTGCATGATTGCCTGCCGCCTTTTGGATTCCAATTTGTATCAACCGTTTGGTGAATTTATAAAATCCAACCCGATTGCTTTAATCATATTGCTTGTGAGCTTGACTTTATTTGTTCTCGGTTGTTTTGCGCCGCAAAAAGCAATCCGTTTTGATGAAACGCAGCCCCAAAACATCCCATCGAGAAAATTCAAAATAGGAATAAAAGGTTTGGTATTTCTTGTAATCGGGTTTATATTTTTTGCGTATCTTGTTTATGATTCAATTAAAAAACCCGTCGGATTGGATGGACCGTTTGCGCTTTTTGCCTCGTTATTCTTTTTTACTGCGGGGCTAAAAAGCTGGGAGCCGCGCAGGCGCAGCTGGCTTAAGGATTTTAAAATCTTTGGCGGGGATCTTTTTAACAAAAACTTTGGCGGCGATGGGACGTGGCTCTTGATTATTTTATTACTATGGGGCGGCTCGTTGTGCATCAGACTCGATACCTTGCCGGGTTATTTCAAAGGGGACGAAGCCACCATCGTCATTTATGGACGAAAGGTTTGTGCACCTTATCCGCCTGAGTCTAAATCCTCTCCTTGGTTAAATATTTACCATCCTTTTTTAAGCTGTGTGCCCCGATACTGGTTCTATAATTATTTTCATGACCGTCCATATTTTGGTTCGCGATTCTTATCCGTTATTGTTGGAATGGCGACGCTCATGCTCCTATTTCTTTTCATGCGGGCGTATCTGGGACGGCTTGCCGCTTGGCTGGCGGTGTTTTTATTCGGAACAAGCCACATGTTTTTTATTTTTGCTCGGTCAGGGTTGACAAATCTTGATGCAGTTTTTCTTATGACGTTTGTCCTTGCAGCATTGCTGGCAGCGCTGAGAAGCAAACGAATGTCCATGGGGTTTCTCGCGGGCGCCGCCGCTGGGCTGAGTTTTTATGCATACTATGGCGCGCTTACAATATTTCCGATAGTATGCGCCGTCTTTTTATCGGAGTTGATTCGCGCGCCTCGCCGAACTCTGAAGAGCTGGCGGATTTGGGCAACTGTTGTTGCGGGCTATATTGTCTCATCATCCCCCAATATAATAACCAACAAATATCATTCCAAAACTAACTGGCACACGAATCAGATATTTATATTTTCGCCGGATAATATTAAATGGGGATATAGTCATTACAAAACAACAAAGACCTCAACGATGCTGCTTCGACATGCGTGGCACGCAACTGGCGGCGTCCTGCTATGGCATCACAGCAATTTCTGGAGCGATTTCAAATCTACCGGCATGCCGATTATTGACAGGGATACGCTCGCCCTTTTTTTGCTGGGACTTTTGGGCGCACCATGTTTTTGGAGACGTCAAAGGATTTTTGCAACCCTTTTTCTGTGCTGGTTCATGACCATATTGTTGGGAAGTTTTCTGACGCGCGATCCCCCCAATGCGCCGCGCATTCTGATTGCGTTGGCGGCTGGATATATGCTCTCCGGCTGGGCGCTGGCGTTTCTCGTTAAAGAAATCGCTCGTTGCGGCGGCTGCCTTTGGAAGGGATTGTTATTTATAGCCGTGATTTTTTGGACGGGAAATATCGCCCAGCAAAACGCCCGCCATTACTATGGCGACTTTATGGACGTGAATAAAAATCCAGTTTATGGCATGGCGCCGCTTAATTTGATGAATTTTCTTCGCGAATTTCCTCGCGATGGTTATTATGTGTTATTCACTCGCGGACCGTATGACCAATTTGGCTCGGCGTATGTTGACCTCTTTTATACCGGATTTCGATTCCGAATTTTAACCGACGGAAATGAAATCCCGCCGCCCGCCGCCGACAAGGACACGGCTTATGTTGTGAATTTGACAGATTTTAAAAATATAGATTTATCCCTGAGAAAAAAATATCCAAACGTGAAATATGAAGACCTGCTCCATCCGTATCTTCCATCAAAGATGCCACAATATCGCGTGTTTTGGATTAGAAAAAATGTCCCCCAATAATTGTATATCTATCTATTGAGCAGAGTCGAATAAACAGCAGAAGCTGCGCCTCCAACCCGATAAAGATTGCCTGAACTCTGCGAGCCATTGGTCGGATCATAGATGGAGTTTATCAATGCCTCCGAATTATTTTCCGCTTCGAAAAAAGATTGTTTGAGATTATATTCAGGCTCGCCGGGTTTCAACCCAAATGTGTTATTGGGTCCTCGACTTGCCAGCCACCACCAAATACCCTTGAACGGCTCATCGCCGGGATTTGCCGGATCCACACTGAACGCCCCGCCCCCTTTTTCGATGATTTTATTATTCACGTTCATCAATTCGTAAGTATAACTTGATTTGGATGGTTGAAAGGAGAGCGGACGAAACGGATCAAGCGGATAAGCATTGCCGATATAAGGAATGGGTGTGGTAAGCGCAATCAAGCAATCGCGTGGGGCGGTCTTATATCCGGGCGGAAAGGCGTTATTATCCGTTGCATAAGACTCGATCCCGACTGCAAGGGAACGCATATCCGCACGGGCGCGGCTGCTTTTGCTGCGGGTCTGAGCCTCCATAAAATTGGGAACCGCAATCGCCGCCAAAATGGCAATAATGGCAACAACAATCAAAAGCTCAATAAGAGTAAACGCCCAATATTTTGTAGGAACTGTCATTAAAAAGCATCCGTGAGATGCACGGGATAATCGCGAAAAATATCGTTTATCTTTGCGAGGGTTGCGGATAAAATGTTGGGCATAAAACCTTGGCGCGCCAAAAAGGGCGCATCAAGTGCGCCCATGAAAATTTTGGAAAATTGTTGGATGCTCATCTCCGCATCGGGTTTTGCATTTTGGTTTAACCGCGCCTCGCCTTTTCCGTCGGAAACCTCGATTTCCCAAACGCCATTGTTCCATTCCCCGCAACTATCTTCAATCTTGATGGCAATTTTTCCCTTTGCGTCGACAAGAAATCCCCGCGCCGCCACTGCCCGTTCCACATCTACAACGCGGTATTGAAAGGGGAGTGCCCACTTCATTAAAATGAACGGCTCCTTGTAATAATCCCAAAGCGGCAGAGACGCCGGAGCGCTCACGGAGATTTTTGCCACATTGGTCGGCAAAGTGGATAGAAAGCCGAACATGGCGCGGAAGGCTTCCTGAGAATTGCAGGCAAAATCACGCACCACGCATTCATATCCACGCGGTTGCGCCGGAAGATGCTCACAGAAAAAATAACCGAGACATGCTCCGTCTTTTTCAATCAAATAAGCCTGCCCTTTTTCTGCCGAGAGCTGTTTGAGCCGCTCAGCCCATGTTGCGTTTGAGCGGAGAGCCATGCCATTAAAACGGGAGGAATAAACCATATAAGCATCATTGAGCCGCGCAATATCCTCCTCGCCGCGGCACCAGCGGACAAACGCGCGCTCCTCATGGCAGATTATATCCGATTGTATGGCGTTCTTATAAACGATGCGGTCGCCCATCGAAGCCCAGCCGAACTTGCCGTAATAACGATGCGAAAAAGGATAAAGCGCAGAGACGGCGTCGCCGCGTTCGCGCATGAGCCGCACACTCTCGCGCATGAGTTTGCCGGCGTATCCCTTGCCCTGACAATCTGCCCAAGTTGCAACCCCGCCGATGCCGCCCATCGCCATCTCGCCCCCGCCGATTCGGACGCGATATTTATTCATCCGGACAAAACTCGCCACGCGGTTCGGCTCGACAACTGCAATGGTTTCATCAAGAGCCATGTTGTTTGTCCATCCCCGCGCAACATCCATTCCAATCCGAAATGAATTATTGAAAAGCTCCGCCGCCCATTCTATTTCATTTTCACGAATCGCTCGAATTTCCGGCATGACCATTTTTCCTTTCGCCAATTAATATGCTTTTTTTATATTGGGGTTAAAATCCAAAATCAAGGGAAAGAACCGCTTTGACCCTTCGTGGTTGCTATTAACTATAATTTCGATGTTGACGCCGTTCTGCGCCCTCAATTAATGACTTTTTCCTAATTAAGGTAAATCAAAAATTTTTGACCGGAGGGGAAATGATGAAAATATCCAAAACTGTGCATAACATCGAGCAATCTTTGACCCTTGCGCTCACCGCCAAAGCCAAACAGATGAAAAAACAAGGTTTGGATGTGGTCGGTTTTGGCGCAGGCGAGCCCGATTTTGATACCCCCGAACACATCAAGGAAATCGCCATCGAAGATATCAAAAACGGCGTCACTAAATATACCCCGACCGGCGGCACTCCTGAGCTTAAAGAAGCCATATGCAAAAAATTTAAACGCGATAATGGACTCGATTACCAGCCCAATCAGATTCTTGTTTCCCCCGGCGCAAAGTTCTCCCTTTATGCCGCCATCATGGCTCTATGCGACCATGGCGATGATGTTATCATTCCCTCGCCCTTTTGGCTTACCTATCCCGAACAGGTCAAGGCGGCGGGGGGCAACCCTGTTTATATTCAAACCGGTGTTGAAAGCGAGTTCAAGATAAAACCAGAACAACTCGAAAAAGCCATCACACCGCGTACATCCATCTTCATCCTCAACAGCCCTTCCAATCCAACTGGCGCCGTTTATACCAAAACGGAACTGGAGGCGTTGGCAGATATCCTCCTGAAAACCAACATCGCTATCATTTCCGATGAAATCTATGAATGCCTTCTTTATGACGATGTCAAATTTGTCAGTTTCCCGACGCTGCGCCCTGAATTGAAAGAACGCACAATAATCGTCAACGGCGTCTCAAAAACATATTCAATGACCGGCTGGCGCATCGGATATGCCGCCGGTCCAGCCGATGTCATCGGAGCCATGAATCGTCTCCAAGACCATAGCACATCAAACCCGACATCGTTCACCCAGCGGGCAAGCGCCCATGCAATCCTCGGCGACCAGACCTGCGTGGAAAAAATGCGGCAGGCGTTTGATGAACGCCGCAAATACATGGTGCAGCGATTGAACTCCATCCCCGGTGTCAAATGCGCCGCGCCAAAAGGCGCCTTTTATGTCTTCCCAGATGTCAGCTCGTTTTACGGAAAAAAACTTGCCGGCAAACAGGTGAATGGCTCGGTGGAACTCGCCAATGTCCTTCTCGAGGAATTCAAAGTTGCGGTTGTGCCGGGCAAACCCTTTGGAGACGACCGTTGCGAACGGCTCTCCTATGCCATGTCCATGCAAGATATTGTCAAAGGACTCGACCGCATTGAGGCGGCGCTGAAATCTATGGCTTAGTTTGATTGCTCAGGCGGCTGTTGTGGATTTGCGCATCTTTGCGGGTAGGATTTTCATCATTTCCCGATATTTTGCAACCGTTCTCCGCGCGATTTTAATTCCTTTTTTTTCCAGCATGCGGGCAATCTTTTGATCGCTGTGCGGATTTTCCGGCTGCTCTTCCTGAATAAATTTTGCAATCATGTCCTTGACGTTGGTTGAGGATGTGGTTTCGCCATCGTGTTTGACAATGCCGGAGGAAAAAAACCATTTCAATTCAAAAAGTCCGCGGGGCGTTTCCATGTATTTCCCATTTGCCACACGGGCAACGGTGGATTCATGCATCCCCACCTGTTCCGCCACCTCGCGCAAAGTCAGCGGTTTTAGATATTCCATCCCCTTGTCAAAAAAATCCTTTTGAGCGTTCACTATCGCTTCGGTAATGCGCAGGATGGTCATTTTTCGCTTTTCGATATTCTTAATCAACCAAAGGGCGCTGCGAAATTGCTCCTTCGCATATCGCTTGTCATCCTTGCCAAGGTTGTTCTCGAGCATGAGCTGGCGGTAGTATGGATTTATTCCCAGACGCGACATCCGCCCTTCATTAATATAATAGATATATTTGTTATCCACTTTTTTTACAATCACATCCGGCGTGATGTATTGAGGCTGTTCTTTAGTAAAAGAGCGTCCGGGTTTCGGCTCAAGACGCGAAATTTGTTCGAAAGCCTTGACAACGCGCGCCTCATCCTCGCCTGTGGCTTTGGCAATTTCCTTGAATTTCCTTTTCTGCAAATCCTCAAGATAATCATCTATAAGACGGTATAAAAAAGAGTCGCGAACATTTTGATCCTCCAATTGCAGCCGCAGACATTCCTTGAGATTGCGAGCTGCAATCCCCGGCGGGTCGAACTCCTGAACAATATCCAGAACATCCTCGACCCGCTCTATTGGCACATCAAAATCATGCGCAATTTCAGAAAGTTCCAACCGAAGGTAACCCTCCTCGTCCAGATTCCCCACAATATATTCCGCTATTTCCACGTCGCGACCCTCGAGCGTGGATAGCCTTATCTGGCGGAGAAGATGATCCTGAAGCGACGTGCGCAGGGGAGTGTATTCTGTGAAATCATGCTCCTCATAATCTTCACGCTGATAATAAACCTTGTTTTCCGAGTCGTCAAAAACATCGTCCCAATTCACATCAACCTTGTCAAAGGTTTCGGGCTGATTGAGAAGGCTTGGAGACGCGCTTTCGGTTGCCTCTTCCTCGGCAGTCGGAGGTTCTTCGGCGGTATTAGAAGGCGTTGAATCGGGCGCAATGTCCTTATTTAGAGAAGTATTAACGATGTCCTGCGTGGAAGATTCTTGTTCATCGGCAAGTTCAAGAAAGGGATTTTCGAGCATCAATTGCTCGGCAAGCTGCTCCATCTCCATCGAGTTCAGCTGCAACAGCTTGATGGACTGCTGCATCTGAGGCGTCATGATGAGCCGCTGTAATTGCTTTTGATATTGTCCGAGTTTCAGTTCCATGCCGAATTTTTTTGGAATTTAATTTTGGCAATCTTTTCCCAACCCTGTAAAAAAAATATTGGTTGATTTGAGATGCACGTGTCAATCTTTTTCCCGAATTGAATTTTTGAAAGGAAGAATAGTTCAAAACAAATTTCCGCGATTGATAAGAAAGTCAGGATCGAAAAGGCGTTTGATGCGGCGCATTTCTTCGATGCCATGCTCACCGAGCATCCGATGCAGCAAATGCTTTTTTAATTTGCCGATGCCATGCTCTGCGGCAATCGTTCCGCCGCGCCGAATCACTTCATCCGCCAGCTCCAGATACAATCTTTTGCCCGCCTCATATTCATCTTCATCGCGCGGGATGATGTTGATGTGCAAATGGTTGTCGCCGATATGCCCGAAGATGACATGCCGCAACTGCGATTCATTAAGGCGGACTCGATAAAGTTTCATCATTTCATCGAGATATTGATCCGGCACGGCAAAATCGGTTCCTAATTTGGTAATGTTTGGGCAGGCTGTTTTTACTTGAGCGATTAGCGCATTGACCGCTTCCGGCAAGGCGTGGCGAAAGTCTTTCATCCGCTGAATGCCCTCCTCATCAAAAGCCGCCCATGTGTCTTCGAGCGAAATCCCATGCGCGCCAAGCGCCTCCTCGAGCGAGCCCAGAATCTGCTCCGTCATGCCCTCATCATCATAAAGCCTTTCATAGTAAAGAATCGCCCGCGCTGATTCGGGTATGGCGGCGATTTTATTGGATGCGCCATCCTGTAATCTTTTTTGTCTGAGGAGTTCAAGCGAGTTCTGGTCAAAATATTCAAGAGATTGAGGATGGAGATGGAGGCTGCTTTTTCGGATGTTATGGACAAATCGGGCAACGGCTTCATCGCTCGGGAAATAAATCATAACGCCAATCGTAAATGGCGGTTTGGACAAAAGGCGCAATTCCATCTCCGTGAAAACTCCCAGCGTTCCCTCCGAGCCGATGAAAAGGTCTATCAAATCCATTTTCGGTTCTGTGAAATAACCAGCCGTGTTTTTTGTGCCGGGCATTTGATATGCGGGAATAGAAAAAGAAATCGAGCGATGGGGGAGCGGTATCGTTATCATGTTTTGAGAATCCGCTTTGATGTCTCCGCGCCGAATATCCATAATTTCTCCCGTGATGAGCGCAACGCGCAGACGCCTCACATAAGACCGCGTTGCGCCATAATCAAACGTCCGCGCGCCGGATGCGTTGCAGGCAACTGCCCCGCCGAGCATAGCCGTTTGCTCGGTGGGGTCTGGGGGATAAAAGAGACGCGGCTCGCCGGAAAGAGTGCGGGCGATATCCTCCAGACGAACCCCCGGCTCAATGCGTATAAACCATTCTTTTTTTTGCGCATCAAACCCTTTTTCAACGATGCGGTTCATTCTTTCAAACGAAAGCAAAATTCCGCCATCCGGCGAGGCGCCGCCGGTCAATCCCGTTCGCCCGGCAGAAATTGTTACGGGCGTTTTGCCAAGCCGCGCCTCTGCTAATACTTCTAAAACATCCCCTTCATTTTCCGGAAGGGCAATAGCATCCGCTTTTCCCATCATACGCGATTCATCAAATAGATAGGGAAGAAAGGAGTCATCAAAAGGGCGAATAATATTCGGCATATTTTCCAATTTTTCCAAACGAAAAATATTAATTGACATCCCCCTGACAAAGAATAAATTCAACTCATAAATTGTTCGTTGAAAAAGAGTGTAAAGAAATTTTTCAGATGTCGGGAAGCCGGTGGAAATCCGGCGCGAGCCCGTCGCTGTGAGCGGGGACAAACAGCCCCTTTTGCGCCACTGTTGGCTTTTGCCGATGGGAAGGCGGGGCTGGGAGGTTGAGCCGCCAGCCAGAAGACCGATCTGGAAAATCTTCACACATGCTTCTTCGGATGTAAGAAGGTGAAGGATATAACGGATTCCCTCTTCATGCGAAGAGGGATTTTTTTATTTCCCTCTTCCGCTGTGAGATTCCGCGCACATTCACCACAAAACTATCTTTGGGAGGGGTTCCATGTTTTCAAAAGTGGTGGCAGGTTTGGTCTTTTTCTCATCCCTGATGGCGCTTGTTTCGGCGCAGACTATTTCATTCACGAGCGTCCCGAATGGATTCGAAGCTGGTTCCATAGAACTTGGCGCTGGTTTTGTGGGCGCCCTTGCCCCAGATCCATACAATCCTGATATTATCTATGCCGCTGTTGGCGTGTGGCAGCAGCAATACATTGTAAAAATCAATCTTGCCGATTCCACTGTGGCTTCCGCGGCGGTTGGATTTTTCGGCTCCATCGGCGGCATGGCAGTGCCCGCGCCGCATCAACTTATTGTTGTGGATAACGATGATTACACATCCAACACCATTCCGGGGGAGATGGTTCTTTTATTGACGGACAAAAACATGGACGGCGATTTCGATGACATCGGCGAAGTTGAGCCGCTGATTGCTCCCTTACTTGTGGATGGCGCCAGCTTCTCCGGCGCGCAAGCTCGCATTGCGCCCGCCGGCAATCCCTCCGACATCCCCTCCGGCTCGTTGCTTTTTCAAAATGCCGATGGCGGCGGCAAGGCGGACCTCTTTGTTGTAACAAATCCGACCGACGCCGCGCTCGCATCTTACCGACCGGAGGGAGGGGCTTATTTTTCCGGGTATGATTACAATGGCGGTTTTGATTTTGATTCGCAGGGACGCATTTTCATGGGCGCAACCAATTCATGGTTTTCCGGCGAGGTGTTTTCTCTGGTTAATCTGAACAATGATATGGTAATTGACGCCGGTGAAGCGAACGACGTGGTCACATCTCTTTCCCTTAGCGGCGGGATCTCTGACCTTATTATTGATGGCGATGACAACATTTTCCTCGTTACGAATCCATGGGACGGTTATCAGGTGCAAAAGGTTGTCATTCCAGCGGATCCGCTTCATGAAACGGCGACCCCTTCGCCCTTTGCTAATACCGATTCCTCATGGCTGACAACTATCATGATAAACACAAAAACACGTCCGTTCAAAGCGGGGCAAAATGACGGCGCAGTTATGCTGCTTGGTGGTTATAAAGGCTGGAGCAGCGCAACCAATCTGCTTATTCTCAAACCTTGTCCTTTTTCGGAGGTTGAAGATTGGGCGATATACTAAAAAAAACAATCATACTGCTTATTTTGATGGTCGAAGGATTTGTATATTCAGCCCCTTTTATTGACCGTGTTGTGTCGGTTCAATTCGGCGAAAACAACGACCCCTTATATGCCGATAGCTCCAAAGTCCTCGGACCTCCCCGCGCTTATGACAGTCAAGGACTCGGCGGCTCTGAAGATGTGTTGAATATCGGCGTAGGCGGCTCTGTCATCGTTGAGTTCATAGAAAATGTTATCTACGACGGCGAAGGCGTGGATTTTGTCATTTTTGAAAATCCGTTTTATATCGGCGGCGATTTCGACCGAGTGTATTTGGAACCGGCGTATGTATTTGTCAGCTCAGACGGCGATAACTTTACCAGCTTCCCTGTGAATTATCTTCCTCAAAATCCGCCGCTTTCAACCGGCGATGATAATCCCGACCATTATATCGGCTTTGCCGGAATTCGCCCAGTCTTCAGCAATCCAGAAAACGGCATTAACCCCCTTGACCCATCCGTCAGCGGAGGCGACACTTTCGACCTTTCTGACATCAAAGAGGACGCCGCAAAAAAAGGAATAGATTTGCAAAATATCCGTTTCATAAAAATTCAGGACGTGCGGCGTCGCGTGGATGTGGATGCGGATGGAGACGTCATCCCCGGCACAACCAACCCCTTGGTGAATGGTTTCGACCTTGACGCCATAGCGGCAATTAATGCAAAAAAACCGGCTGTAAAATCGTCCGCGCAAAAAAGCTGGATTTTGTATGAATAGGCAAAAACATAATGCATTTACCCTCGTCGAATTGCTTATTGTCGTGGCGATTCTCTCCATTCTCGCTTTAATAGCCGTTCCAAATTTTTTGATGGCAGCCCAGCGCGCAGACCGTTCCGCTTGTGCCGCCCATCTTAAAACACTCGGCATAGCCCTGCTTTCATACAAGGTGGATTACAACCATTTTCCGCTGGCAGACGGCGTGGCTGGCGCAGAGCCGAGTCCCGGACGTACAGAACTGGGCAATGGACCCGCCGCTGGAGGCTCATGGGACGGCGCGCCGCGTTCCCTTGTCGCGCTGCGTTATATCACAGGCGATGCCGCCCTTTTTTGTCCCGCGTGCAAAAAGAAATATAAAGGACGGACGCAGAATTTCCGCTACGCCTATAATTCCTCCGCCCGCGATACTTTTGGTCATCTGGGCGGCGAAGACCACATTGACCGAGCGGATGGCGCGTTCTGGCTTGCTCGGTGCATCTGGGTTCCTGTCGAGCGGAGCTTTTATCCGCAAGGCGGATACGTCTATCCGCATGGCGATGAGCAAAACGAAAATGGCAGGGTTGAAAACGACTGTATGGAAAACGTCCTGATGAGCGACGGCAGGGTTCACCTTCGCAACGGTCATCGCGATTTCTACAAAGCTTATGGTCTGCCTTACGCTCCATGAGATTTCCAGAGGAATTTATATGAAACGCTTGATTCAATTATTCGCCTTGATTTCCATACCATTGTCCCTTGTCGGCAATGAGCCCGATATCTTTGGCACATACTGGAACGGCGCGGAGAAAGTCGCTTATTATGACCTGAAATTATACAAGGACATGTTCTACCAAAGCCCAAAAATCATGGAATGTTTTTCATTCCAAAGCGACGATTTGGACAGCACTTCTACCTTTTCGCGCATAGTTGCGGAGGCGCGAATGGCGCAAATCGAGCGCAACAATCTCAGCCCGACATCCCAAACTCAAGCGCTGGCGCAAATTGCCATTTTAGGCGAGCAGTTGCTTGATGATTATGCAAGCAGGATGATTCGTCAAAAGGCTGCAACATTTTCCGACGACGACCTGACTTCATATTTCAACGCGCATTCATCCCGTTATGTTGTTGATGACCGAATTAAATTTCGTATGATCTTTAAAGAATACGGGCTTAAACCAACTTCAGAAAAAAAGGATAGCGTGAAAAATGAAGCCCTGAAAATTCTTGAATCAGCGAGAAAAAATCCTCAAGATTTCAGCGAACTTGCGCGACGCCATTCCGATTCCGCCACAGCAAAAAAGGGCGGCGATGTAGGTTGGCTTGTCCGCAATTCAAAAACTACAAACCCTGAATTTTTTAATCAAGTGTTCGCCATGAATAAAGGCGAGATATCCGACCTCATTAAACTGCCTACCGGTTTTGCAATTATTTTTCTGGACGATAAACATGAAAAAACCTCGCCCTCTCTTGATGAAATCAGAAAAGCAGTCGAAATAGACTTTATGAAAGAACGCCTTTCGCGTCTGAAAAAGAGCTCTCAATATGAGATTGAAAACATGAAGGATGCGGTTAAGAGAAATCCCGATTTTATCCGCCAGCTCCGATTTCTCGAAAATGCCGTCTGGAGCAAATTCTACATTGAGTCTGTCTTAAATGAATTGACTCTTTCCGATGGCGAGGCGCGCGATTTTTTCGCTCAAAAGCGGCGTCAATTTCTTAAACCTATGATGTGGGAAATACAGGCATTATGCGCGCATCCGGACCAGAAGGAGATTTCTAAAGACCGCATCCGCGAACACTACGCCATTCAAGCGGCTCGTTCAAAAACGGATAACATCCTTGAACAACTGAAAATGGGAGAACCGTTCACTGCGCTTGCCCGTTTGAATCCTCCCGGTTCATCGCAAGAAGAAAATGGTTATATCGGATGGATAACATACCAAATTTTTCCATATTTTGCTATGCATCTGAAAGGAAAAAGAGTCGGTGAATTTATCGGTCCCATCTGGTATGAGCAGGCTTTTTGGGTTCTGAAAATTCTGAGCATTCGAGAAGAACAAATGTATTCTTATGAAGAAGTTTCGGAGTCCGCCGCTATGCTGGCGCGTCAGACTGTCCGCAATAATATTCAACGAGACATTTATCAGAAACAATTCGATCTGGCAAATCCGCGCATCATGTTTAAAGAATAACAAAAGAAATTATACCGGTTTATCATGCTGCTGAATGAAGTCGCGCATCTTGCTTCGGGTTTCGCGATGGAGTCTGTTTTTTTCCTTTTCCTGTTTCAGAAAGGCTTCCATATCCTTCATCTCGAGCAATTCCTCTCGAGTGTATAACTTCGGTTTGATTTCGAAATAAGGGTCTTTGGTGATTTTCAATATTGCGTTGTCCATTTGCATATAGTTGAACGGCTTTGGGATGAATGCTTTGACGCCGAGCTTCTTGATGTATTCCACATCTTTGGGAGATGCCTTTGCAGATATAATAATAATCGGCGTATTGGCGAAATGCTCAGACCTTTTCAAAACCTGACAAGCCTGATAGCCGGTGATTCGCGGCATCATGGCATCAAGCACAAAAATATCCGGCTCAATTGTCTCCGCCTGCCTCACGGCTTCGTAACCGTCTGAAACCGAGAACAATTCATATTTATCCCCAAGAGAGATGGTGAGAATCTCAATGATTTCCGGATCATCATCGGCAAGCAGGATGCGGGGCAGAGTGCAAATTTTTCGCTCTTGCGTAATTGGTTTTGTTTCAGGGAGCGAATCTGCCGGGGGAGGTGTTGGCATTTCCGAAAGCGAAATGCTCTCCTCCAATTTCAATTCTTTCGTCGTATCATCCTCAAATGGAGTTTTCGCAGAATGCGAAAACGGCATCGGCGCGGCGGCGGGGCGAGGTTTTGGCGGAGGGACGGGAGTGACAACTTTTGTAATTTCCTTGTGCGCTGGTTTGGGCGGCGACGCGGCAGGCGGGACTATTTGGGGTTTTTCCGCTTTGGGTTTGGAAAGATATTCTTTCAGTTCGTAAAAATTCCACTTTTTCTTTTTTAAAGGAAGCACACGCCGAGATAAAAGCGAACGAATCGAGTCCAAAAAACGCCCCGGTGTAAAAGGCTTGTTCAGATAGAGGTCGCCTCCGCATTGGAAAGTTTCAATAATCACCTGACGATCCGTAATGACAGAAAGAAAAATGACCAGGCTTTGTTTGAAATGCGGATTCTGGCGAATCTGCTTGACAACATCCCTGCCGCCCATCTCCGGCATCATGATATCAACGATGAATATATCAGCCTCAATCTCGTCAAGGTTTTCAAGCGCCTTCAACGGATTGCTCATCGTGATAACTTCATAATCCTCTCCCAGCACCCCTTCAAGCAGAGAGAGTATATCCGTTTCGTCATCAATGACAAGGATTCTATATTTTTTCATCTTTGTATCCGACAAAGCCTAAATTGAAAGCACGAATTTTTAATGGCTCTCTACCAACAATCAGATTGACTTTAATCATGTGATAATCTGTATGCAAGCAAAATTTTTTCGATAATTATTAAAAACGCGGAATTACCCGATACAACTCAGTCGGAAAAAAGCCGAGCCGCAAGAGGGAGATAAGGACTATGCGGGTATTCGCCAAGCATGGATTGAAAAATTGTGCGGGCTTTTTGTTTATCTCCCATCTTTAAATGGGCGGCGCATGAAAAATACAAAATCCTATCCTGAATCTTCATAATCCCCTCTTCGGGGAGAGCGTCTTTGAGCATAGGAATTAATGCCAGAGTCTTTTGCGCCTCATCCTCGGAAAGGCGGGATAAATTATCCAAAGTCTCTTTTGCCTGAAACTCTTCATATGCCGCATAAGCCCTTTTTATCTGATTGAGTTTTGATAATTCATCAATATGTTGAAGCTCCTCCCTCGAAAGATGGAACTTGCTTTTTTGCGCCAGAAGTTTTTCAATCTGCTCGGTATCATCATTCTGAAACGCCGATTCAATTTGTTTGAGGTAATCAGATATTTGCGCTTGCTGAAGGGCGACTTGGCGTTGATGTATCGCATCTCGAATGTGCGCAAAACGGCGTTTTGTTGCCGGGAAATTTTCCGCTTTGCGAGCGGAGACGAGCGCAAGTGTGGCGCTGGTTGCCGCCCAGTCTCCTTTTTCCAATGCGTGTTCGATTCGGGCAAGCAAAGCAATTATATGATTTTCCTCAATAAAACGCATCCGTTGCTGGATATCTGATTTAAGCGCGATGTCCGGGTATCGCTTATTTAATTTATCAAGAGCGGCAAGCGCCGCGGAAGCGTCTTCGCTTGATTCAATCCTTTCGAGCTCTTGCTCAAACTCGCGCTGGATCGTTTGAGCGTCTCGCGTTCTGAGAGCAGCCATCTGCTCCTGAAAGTGATTGATGATTTTATCGTTCGGGAAAAACCGGGCGTAATCATTGATATGCGCATACACGGTGGAAGAATCCCCGCCGCTTTTCAGCAAATCAGCCAGCTGCAGTTCAATGGATTTTTGCAGGGAAAATTTCGCCTCGTCCTGAATATGTCTTAAAAATTGCAGCGTTCCCTTGTCAGGATTGAAACCTTCCAGTTTTTGGCATGACTCAAGCGCGCGGAAATAGCTGCCAATATACATATGGTTCAGAATCTCAACTTTGCTGTCTTCTATATCCTTGTTTATGGAATCCGTAATTTTCTGAGCCATGGAAAGCATGGGAGAGGTTGGATAGCTCAACTTGAATTGAGCCATTTTATCAAGGGCTTCGCCATATCGAGAACTGTTATAGTCATTGATGGCTTTATTAAGCAAAGTCTCCGCAGGATTGGGGCGAAGGGTCTGAACTAACAAAAATACAATTAATACCACGCAAACCAAAAGCACGCCGGATATTATTCTGAAAAGATTAAATACCGGTATCGCCTCTTTCATTTTGCGCGCTTTGGGAATGTAGCCATATGCCTTTGCGACGGCGGGATCAATGCTCATGGCAATTTCCCATTGCTCAATCGCCTCGTCCATCTTTTTTTGTTTGGCATAAATTGTCCCCATAAGCACACGGGCGTTAACATTGTTTTTATCCAGATCAAGGCTGTTTTGAATCTCCGCCAGCGCCTCATAAAGCCGATTCCGCTCCGCATGCTCTATTGCAAGGTTGTAATGATGTTTGGCTTTGTTGGTAATCAACCGCAGCATGCTGAGGTCTTTATTGCATTGATAACAGACCTCTCGATCATCGCGGTTTACTGTTTGGCAATAGGGACAAATCATAATTTATAAACAATCAAAAAGCGCTGTTTTTCAAAAGAAACGGCCTGATTTATCAGGCCGAAAGCTATCCAAAGACGTCCATTTGGTTAACCTGTTGCTCTGCCGGGGAGTCCTTTAACCCGCAGCGGTCTCGATAATTGTGATGAGACGATTAACGTCATCAATGGTTTCGCCCAACTTTCTATCATCTCCGCCGCCCTGTTGCATTAAGGATCTAAGGTCCTCGGTTTTTTTGCGGAGCGTTGATTCCATCGGGTGTCCCGCATAGTTTGCCAGAACCTCTTCAGAGCGCGACAGGACAGATTGCGATTCCTCGATCCTGTTTTCCTGAATGCGTTCCCGCAAAGACCTTGATACGCGGTCTTTGGACTCTTTGACCATTCTTTGTTTTTCCGATTCTGAAAGACGGGCGTCTGTGGCGGCAATGGTGATTTTCTTTTCCACACCCGTCGCCAGATCCTCCGCCCGCGCCTCTAAAATACGGTCGGGATTTAGACGAAACGTCACCTCCACTCGAGGCACGCCGCGCGGCGCAGGAGTGATGCCTTCGATCCTGAGCAGATCCAAGAAGGTGTTCTCGGAGGCGATATTCTCCTCGCCCTCATAAATCGGGAAAGAGATGGCTTCCTGAAAATCATGAGTTGTTGTGAAAATATCTTTTGCTTCTGTGGGGTATGTGGAGTTTCTTTCGATAATGACGCTGAACTGATCATGTTCCAGACCAACGCCCAGCGAAAAAGGAGTCATGTGAATAATGACCGGTTTTTCTTTGCCGTAGCGCGCGGCAAGGGTGTCTTCCAGATCGCCCTCGATAGGAGCTAATGCAAGCGTCTGAACAGCGCCGCCAAGAGAGACAACCTCATCAGGGGAAATATCGCGGCGCGGCTCTTTTTTCGTAATCTCCTTGACCAGTCTCTGAACCGCAGGCATTCGCGTCGTGCCGCCGACCAAAAGTATAGTATCAATTTTATCAAGCGAAAGAGCGGCGTCTTCAATAGCCTGCAGAACAGGCGCCCTTGTCTGCTCTACGAGGTTTTCGACAAGCGACTCCAGTTTCTGCCGCGTCAGCGTGTAATCAAGCGAGAGCGGACCTTTCTCTGTCATCGTGATGGCTTCAACCAAGATGTGGGATTCCTTCACTTCAGAAAGTTCGATTTTTGCTTCTTCCCCAGCTTCCTTCAGGCGCTGCATGGCTATGGGGTCTTCCGAAAGGTCAACCCCATGCGATTTTTTGAATTCTTCAACAAGGAACTCCACGATCCGTTTATCAAAATCGTCGCCGCCCAGATGCGTGTTGCCTTGAATAGCAAGAACCTGAAAAACACCTGAGACAACCTCGATGATGGAAACGTCAAAAGTTCCGCCGCCGAAGTCGAAAACAAGGATGACCTGATCCGCGGATTTGTCAATGCCGTAAGCAAGGGCGCTGGATGTAGGCTCGTCTATGATGCGGCGCACCTTTAGCCCCGCAATTTCTCCCGCATCCTTTGTCGCTTGCCTTTGGGCGTCCGTGAAATAAGCGGGACAGCATATAACCGCCTGATTAATCTCTTCCCCATAGAAGTCTTCCGCATCTTGTTTCATCTTCTGGAGAATCATGGCTGAAATTTCCTGAGGTGTGTATTCCTTGCCTTCGATTCTGACGCGGTAATTTGTGCCCATGTGCCGCTTGATGGAAAAAACCGTGCGCCCCACATTCATAATAGCGGCGCGCTTTGCCTTTTTTCCCACAAGTATTTCACCGGACTTTGTGAACCCCACGACGGATGGTGTGACGCGTTCACCGAGGCTGTTGGGAACAATCACCGGTCCATTTTTTTCCATGATAGACATGACGGAGTTGGTCGTTCCCAAGTCAATTCCGAGTATACGTCCCATAATGTCCACACTCCTTTCAGGTTAATTACTTATGCAGAAGATGGATTATAAGCCACCACAACTTTCGCATCCCTTATCAACTTTCCTTTTAATAAATAACCCTTTTGCCGTTCGCAAATTACCACTTCATTTGGATATTCTGTTGTAGGCCTATATTCAACCACATCATGAAAGTTTAAATTAACCGGCTTTCCGATTGTGTCAAGTGTTTTTAATCCATATTTTTCAAAAATTTTAAGCATGCGGTAATATATCGTTTCCACGCTTTTTAACCAGTTATCTATTTCAACCGAAGGCGGATACTGCCGTGCAAGCCCTAACACACGTTCAAATCCGTCAATCAGCGGCAACTGTCTTTTGATAAACTCCTCAAGAACCTCCGGACTCGATGAGCGCTCTTCCAATTCCTTCTTGATGTCCATGAGACGCACATTTTCAACCATAATCGAACTAATCTGCGTCACAAGGTCGTCCGGCTGAGAGGTTTCGGAGTTGTTGCCAGTTTTTGGCGGCTCCTGATAAACATCCAGCCTCGGCGCGTCTATCACGAAGTATTTATTTAGCATTATTTCAAACAGCGATTTCATTATTTATTAAACCGTAAAACCCCTTAATAAAAATCAACGTCTCATCTTTAACGCAGAGATAGCCTTTTTTGCAAGCTGATTTTTGGGGTCAATGTTAAGAACTGTTGAAAACTCTTTGAATGCTGATTGAATATCCCCTTTCATGGAATACGTGGAACCGATTTCAAAATGCACTTCCGGACTATTGGGGAGATACTTCAACAAAGCCTTGAAATGAACAAGCGAAGGAGTGTAAAGACCGCTTTCCCTTAGTTTTTTGCCCAGCGATAGGTGAGCGCGAACCAGATTATCCTTTGTGGTCGTATTATTGGGGTCTATTGCCAGCGAACGTTTCCAGATGGTGAAGGCGTTATCCACCTGCCCCGAATTCAAAAGCGCCCATCCCAGATTATTCATAATATCCACATCTTGGGGACGAGACTGATGAATCTTTTGAAGCTCCTGAACTGCCTCATCCCATTTCTGCTCGTCCATTAAAGTTGTGGCTATTTTGTGCTGCGCCTCAAAATCGTTTGGATTAATCTTCAAAATCTCGCGAAATTCTTCAATCGCTGTTGTCTTCTTGACTGCTTCGCCGGGCTTTTGAAGCGCCTTGCTCCCGATATGTTTGTGAACCTCGATGATGCAGAATTTGATATACTCGTTATCGGGTTCTTTGTCCAGAATCGCCTTCCACCGTTTCAAAGTTTCGCCCCAATATTTCTGGGCGAGAAGAGGATTGGGGAGCCTGTCGGCGGCAATGGCAAGGTTGTGAATGACAGGAAGATTGTCTGGATTCATGCGAAGCGATTTTTCCCAAAGGTCAATAGCTTCGGAAAGCAGCCCATGCTGGGCATAGGAAAACCCCAGAGTGATATAAGCAAAAATCAGATTATTTTTAGCTCGGTTATTTGTGGGATCTTTGTCCAGAACCCGTTGCCAGTCTTCGATGGCTTCCGCCCAAAGGCGTTTTTTAATGGAGTGATAACTTCTCCTCATCAAAGAAAGTATATATTTCTGCCGCAGGACGGCATCGTTTGGATTATTTTTCGTCTCATCTTCAAGCTGGGTAATTTCATTTTTCAACTCATCCAAAGGGGGGGCTTCTTTTTCCTCTGGTGATAAGGTGAATTCCCCTTTTAAATGATTGTAAATATAGATATCTTCCCGCGCTCTGGATTCATTATCTCGCAGCCGCTTGTAAGCGTTTTGGATAATGATGAATTGCTCTGTGTGTTTTTCAGGGTCATAACGTTTGACCATCTCGAAGTAAGCTTTTTTTATCTCCTGATCCGGCGCGCCTTTTTGGAGATTTAAAACAGCATAGGGATTTCGCTCTATTGCCATGAGAAACCATGGGCTCCTTTTTTAATGAAAGATTATGGCAAGCCAAGGACTTACGCAATTCAAATTAAAATGAATCCCATTTCTTGGCGGTATTTTATATTATGTAATCCAGAGTTCAGCAATTTACTGCGATGCCTGTCAAGAATTGTTTTATCTCTTGCAGGCGATTCAACTTAAAAAAATCCGCTCGATTCTGACGCGCAAAAGGACTGTATCGCAAGTAGGACATCGCATGTTTGCGAAATTCTTTTATCCCGCGCGCTTCCCCTTTTCGTTCAACCATAGTTTCTATATGCCTAAGGGCAAGCTCAATGCGGTCGCGCAAACTTGGAAGGCAAACGGTTCGCTCGTTTAATTCGCCCAAAGCTGCGCGCGCCTGCTCAAAAATCCAGGGGTTCCCAATTGAAGCACGCCCTATCATGACCCCGTCGCAACCCGTCTCCTCCCGCATCCTTTGCGCGTCTTTTCCCTTGAGAATATCGCCATTTCCAATGACGGGAATCCCGACAATGCTTTTTATTTCGCCGATTAAACGCCAGTCAGCCTTTCCGCCGAAGGATTGTTCCAACGTCCTTGGATGGATGCAAACGGCATCCGCGCCTTCCTTTTCCATGAGAGGAGCAAGCTCTTTGGCGGCGTTGGGATAACGCGAGGTCCCCATCCGCATCTTAATCGTTAAGGCAACCGGCACGGCTTTGCGCAGCGTCCGAACAATGCTCAACACTTTTTGAGGCTCATCCAGCAGACCCGAACCCGCTCCATTGCGGACTATTTTCCGAACGGGACACCCCAGATTCAAATCCACAAGCGCCGCGCCTTTATCCACACAAAGTCTTGCCGCCTCGGCAAGAGAGTTTTCATTTTGCCCGAAAATCTGAACCCCAAGCGGGAAATCTTCTCCTTCCGCATCCAGCAGATTCCACGTCTGGCGGCTGTTGCGAATCAAACCCTCGGCACTCAACATCTCCGTGAAAACAAGGTGGCATCCAAAAGAACGGGCGATGTCCCGAAACACACGGTCTGTGTATCCTGCAAGAGGAGCGGGAAGCGTGCGGGTTTGAAGCTCCAATGCCCCAATTTTAAAACCGACGGCGATTTTTAGACTCTCTTTCTGCATCAAATTAAAAACGTCTCATCCCATTAATTCAATACCGATGCAAGCCTTTTTCCTTTGACTTGCCGCCGGTATTTATTAAATCATACCCATCGTTAATTAAAAGTCAAAAGAGGTGCAAATATGAAACAGCCGGAAGTGAGAAGCATGGTGGTTGCGGGCGCATTTTATTCTGAAGATCCCGATATTTTGCGGCGCGATATTCAAAAATATTTGGAGGCTGCCCAGCCGCCCGTCTCTCCCGCTCATCCCATCGGTTTGATTTCTCCCCACGCCGGATACCAGTATTCAGGCGGCACAGCGGCTTATGGATATAAACTTCTTATAGGCAAAAAATATAAAAGAGTCATTGTTTTTGCGCTCAGCCATCGAGTCTTTTTTTCCGGCGCATCCGTATTCACAGGTTCGGGTTACGAAACGCCTTTTGGCATTGCGCCTGTTGATCATGAACTCATCGCAAAGCTGCAGGCATCATCGCCGATTTTCACCTTCAGCCCCGCCGCTGAAAAATTGGAACACTCCCTTGAAGTGCAGATCCCGTTTCTTCAGATGGTATTAGGCGATTTTCTCCTCATCCCGATTCTGATTCGAGACCAAGACCTTGCAACTTGTCAGATGGTCGCGGATGCCATACGAAAGACGCTGCCCGCCGAAGATTACAACTCAACTTTGGTAGTGGGCAGCACCGACCTTTATCACGGCTCATCCTATTCCGAATGCAAATCATCGGATTCCACCTTTGCCGAGACGCTTTTAAAATTCGATGAACGGGAATTCGAGCGAATGATACGCCGTAATGAAATGATGGCGTGCGGTCCCGCATCGGTCATGGCAACCATGCTGCTTTCCCGCGCTCTTGGCGCAAAGAAAATCGCCCTCTTGCACCAGACCAATTCCGCCGATGTTGTCGGATACAAATCGGATTATGTCGTAGGGTATCTATCCGCCGTTTTATATTAAAACCTGCTCATCTTTTCAACAGCAGATTAACCTGATCAGACACCTGATTTAATTCTTCCGGCGTGCTGATAACGCCGATTTCAAGGTGGAATGTCTGAGATTCGCCCGGGCGCAAAATCTTGAGCGTGCCTTTTTTGCGTTCATCGGCGCGCCCAAGCACGCCGCAATTCCCCGGTTCGATTCCCAGAACATACGTTTTCTCTCCGAGCATTTTCCATTGCGTAAAACGGGGGAGTTCTTTGATGAGATATTTGATATAAAGACCCATGCACAAACTCCGAATGTGGGGGTTGACCACAGCAACCGGGACGTAACCAGCCGGGTCCGCCGCCATATCATGGAAGAAGACTTTTTCTTTGTAACCCATTTGAGGCGAATGAAACACATCGTAGTTATCCTTGTCTTTTTCAGCCTCGGCGTCCCTCGGCGTCACCTTGCGTGTTGGAATGATAATAGATGTTTCATCATCAAGAATTGGCCAGCCGATATTGACATGATACAAAAACATCAAAGGCGAATTCTCGTCGCTTTCGTTGGTCACCTTGTCCTCGATGAAAATCTTCTTTTCCCCAAGACGCGTCCAGATGACTCGTTCCAAACAAAGATTTGGACCAAAAACGGATGTCTCGCGCATGGTTCCTGAAACACTGATATCCATATCACCGCCATTCCAGTTGTGCTCAACGCGGACATTTTCCGCCGGGCAGGCGGTAATGCAACCATGAAGTCCGTAGTCGCGCCCTTCATCTGTATTGGGAACGCCTACATTAGAAAGTCCGCAGGTCGTTACAAGCCCGCCTCCAAAAGTGTTCAGCCAATCAAGCCCATTATGATGGAAAAAAGCGGGATGTTTGAAGCCAACGCTGGATTCCCAGTTCAGCGGACAACCCGCAAATTCCACCGAGCCGATGTCCATTCCCCGATCCAGAAGAATTGTAAAGCTGAGACCGCTTCCTGTTCGAATCTCGGCAGCGCGCAAACCGCGGGATGCGCCGTCCGAATATTCAAACAGTCGAACGCCGCCAACCTGTCCCAGACTGCCGATTCGCCGAAGCAATTCTTTCTTTGTCCATTCGCGTCCGTATAGCTGAGCCATATTCGCCTCTCCTTATATTTGTAATCACAAATAAAAATTCATTAAGAAAATATAAAATCTTTCGCAAGAAAAATTTTGACGAACCCCATTTTCAAGGGGAAATAATTTGAGGTGAATCCTCATCTTTTGCGTTTATGACCTGCGCTTCGAGATAGCCCTTGTGAAGCCTGATTTCTAAAAAGTCGTTCGGCTGCGCTTGAAGCGCCTCGCGAATAATCTCCCCGGTTTTCTTTAACACAACAATACTGTATCCCCGCGAAAGCACGCCTTCGGGATTCAAAGCGTTCAAGCGCGCCTGCAAAAGACGCATTCGATTTTTCGCCTGTTCCAAAAGGTTCTTCAATTGCTGCGCCAACCTTTCCACAGCGTAATCCAGCCGTTGCTGATATTGACGGAGCAGCTCCACCGGGGAATGAAGAAATCGGCTTTCAAGAAGCTGCTCGATTTTTAATCGCCGCACCTCAATGAAACGCGTCATACAGCGCGCAAGAGAATCGCTGATATCGGAAATCATTTCCAGCCGACGCTGATGATTCTCCGTGACCAATTCTGCAGCCGCGGAGGGAGTGGATGCGCGTAAATCCGCCACAAAATCGGCTATTGTGAAATCCGTCTCATGCCCCACCGCGCTGATGATGGGAATCCGCGATTCATAAATGGCTCTTGCAACCGCCTCCTCATTGAACGCCCAAAGGTCTTCGATGGAGCCGCCGCCGCGCCCAACAATCAGAACGTCCGACATATCTAAATCATTCATCCGCCTGATGGCGCGCGCTATCTGAGGCGGCGCTTCCTTGCCCTGAACAGCCGCGGGGTAAATCAGAATATGAAGGTGGGAAAACCGCCTTGTGAGTATATTGATAATATCGCGGATTGCCGCGCCGGTGGGGCTTGTGATGACGCCGATTCTCAAAGGCAGAGAGGGAATCGGTTTTTTGTGTTCCGATTTGAATAACCCTTCCGCCTCCAATTTTTTCTTCAACGCCTCAAAGCGGCGGTAAAGCTCGCCGATGCCCGCCTCCAAAATATTTTTCACAACCAGCTGATATTGTCCGCTCGGAGCATAAACGCTGATTTCCCCAGTGGCTTCAACCTTTAAGCCGTTTTTTAATTGAAAGCCAAGACGCGCTTGCTCATAGCGGAACATAACGCATTTAAGGACGGCTTTTTCATCCTTCAGCGAAAAATAGGCGTGACCCGAACCGTGCAGAGTCAAGCCCGAAATCTCGCCCTCTACGCGAACGCGTCCCACCATTGACTCAAGCGTTTGCTTGATAAAAGCGGTCAGCTCGCTGACGGTCAGCAGTTTTAATTCAGCCATTTTCTAAAAAGCCTCATTTTTCATTGATGCGATAAATGTAAACCTCGCCTATTTTCGATTTCAAAACTAAGCGGGACGATTCCATAAATTCAACAAACCGCCTGTATTCATCATCCGAAAAACGCGGTCGAAAATAAGGATTATGATATTTTGATAACTCGCCTTTGTTGAAAAAAATGTGGCGGCAATTTTGTTTTTGGAGAATTTCGAAAATCTCGGCGTTAGACCTCGTCTTGCGAATCAGGTCAAGAATCGCAGGCGTGTCGAACCAGTCGCTGATAATAAGCCGCGGTTTGAAATAATAAGCGCGATGCTCGCCAATACAAAGAATGGTTTGCTCTGCGGGAATATCGGCATTGACTGCCCGAATGGCGGGATAATAATCCAGCGCCGCCTCCAAATAATCCTCGCGGGTTTGCGCTCCCAAAAAAGCGGGAAGCGGATGCGGGCGCGCCTCTGTCAAAATCCAACGCACGCTCCATAAAACGCCATATAAAATGCAAATGAAAAGACCAGCGGCAAACACCCGCGCAACCCATTTATCTTGCGCCTTCAATTCAATGAAAAGCCGGGCGATAATCAACGCCGCCAAACCATAAAAAGGGATAAGAAAACGATTGCTCTGATATCCCCAAAACCACATTATATAATATACGCCCGCAAAACATAAAAGCGTCAACCACGTCTCTCGCCGCTGTCGTGTCTTTAATAATAACGGCGATATAATCAAAAACGGCGCGGCATAAAGCGGAAAAATTCCCGGATTGAAACTCTCAAATAAATTCCATCGGAATGTGGCATTCCATGGCGATAACAAAAAAGATAGCGGCGTGGCGCCAAGCCCCTTGTCAGCCGCTTTAGAGGCATAAAAAGCGGCATTCGCCGCGCTCCAGCCGCGCCCGCCAAAAATATTATACGCAAGAGGATAGACCGGATTCCCTGTCAGAATCAAATTCTTCAAATACCAAGGCAAAGCGCATGTCAGCGCAATGATGCCCATCAGCAACGGACTTCTCAAACAGGTTTTTTTATCGTGAAAATATTCCAGAATTAAAAGCAGTAAGCACCCAAACAAAACAAGCGGAAGCATCGTGTATTTGATCCCCATCAGCGCGCCGCCCATTGCCCCGCACAAAATAACTAACCTTGACCGGCGAGTCTCCAAATAGAGACAGAAAATATAAATAAACCCGATAAAATACGCGGCAAGAGCCGCATCAATAAAAGCCCAGCAGGCAAGAATTGAAACAGCGGGGATACTCGCGAATGCCAACCCAGCCATTAACGGCGCGGGGCTGGATTTCTTGAAATCATCCAGCCAGAATCTCCCAACAAACGCATGGATGATGCCGGCGCACAATAACCAGAATATCCAATGCAACAGGTGCGCCAGCAAATCGCCTGTCAGCATCATTCCAGCCATAAAAAGCATCTCAATCAAAAAGGGAAAGTTGGAAAAGGCGGAAAGAGGAATGAAAAAAATCCGCCGCTGTTTCAAATATTCCTGCGGCGCAGCAAGGTGGTAGCGCAGACCATCGCTTTGTATAGGAGGCGTGAGCGCGTAAACAAAGCAGACCAGCGCCAATATAGCGAACACCCCCCAAAGGATGCGCCGACTCCAATCCTTCGGCAGCGATATCCCCTGAAAATTTATTTTATATCTGAAAAACAAAGCGGCAAAAATAATCACAAGGGCAACCACAATTCCCCTGTGCAGCGCCCCGAAAACACCAAGAAAAAAAATAGCCATCCCCAAAATAAAAAAACCAACCAAACAAACAAAAGGAACAGGGAGCTCCCGTTCCAGCTGGGAATTTTTTGCGACCAACTCGATGAGAAATCTGCCCGCGCCGTATGCGGAAATAAGCAGAATCAAACCCGCCCCAAAATGCGCAAAGTTTATCAGAATATGCCCGAAATTAACCCCGCACATCTGGGAGCCAAAACCCTCAAAATGGCTCATAAACCTCAAAGGAAAGCGCCAATAATAAAAACTAACAAGACCAAACGTCCAGATGATTGTGAGAATTAATAATGAAATCTTATACTTGCGACTCAAATGAATTTCTCAAATCAAACTTTTATAAGTAACTTTAATATTGAGATTGCCCGCGTTGACCGACTGGTGTCAAGTGTCGAAAACACTTTAACTCCGCGCACCTAACATCCCTGAAATCTGTGTTATGCAAAAGCGGAGACATTCGTGAAAAATTACAATATGTGCATATTTTTATATTGACATGGTCTATATATAGTATTATCAATTTAACACATATTTAAGTGAATAATATGGAATTAAATAATCGAAAATGCGCTTCGGATTGAGGTGAAACGTTAAATATCCCTATTCCTTGTGGTAGCACGAGCGGTATATGTGTGATGTCAGTTCCCGTTGAAGAGGTTGCTAAATGTTCCTGAAGCGTGTCGAGTTAACCGGTTTTAAATCCTTCGCTGCAAAAACCGCCGTTGAATTCCTCCCCGGCGTGTCAATCATTGTCGGTCCCAACGGATGCGGAAAATCTAATATTTTTGATGCCGTTCGATGGGTGCTGGGCGAACAAAGCGCCAAGTCATTGCGCGGAACAAAAATGGATGACGTCATTTTCGCCGGCAGCGCATCCTTCAAAGCCCTTTCCTACGCGCAGGTCACCCTTGTCATTAGCAACGAAAATAAAAAAATCCCCTTAGATTTTGCCGAAATATCCGTCACCCGCCGTTTGTTCAAAACCGGTGAAAGCGAATACCTTTTAAATAAAGTTAATTGCCGGCTAAAAGACATTGTTGATCTCTTCAGGGATACCGGCGTCGGAATGGACGCCTATTCCTTTATGGAACAAGGTCGCGTTGATCAGATTATCAAATCAAAACCGCAAGACCGCCGATTCATTTTTGAAGAAGCCGCCGGCATCTCCAAATACAAAGCCCGCAAGGAAGAAGCCCTCCGCAAATTAATCCGCACAGAAGAAGACTTGCTCCGCGTTTCTGACCTCATCGAAGAAGTCCGTAAGAACGCTGAATCTCTCAAACGACAAGCGTCAAAAGCCGAACGATACAAACGCCTTACCGCCGAATATAACGAAATCGAAAAACGCCTCCTCATCCTACGAACCCAACATCTCAAAGAAATGTCCGCGCTGGTGGAATCCCAGTATGGCGATGTGCAGGCGCGCCATGCGGAACTATCCGCAAAAATTGCCAAACTCAATTCCCAAAACGAAGAAAGCCGCTCTCAATCGGATACCCTTACACAAGAACTTTCCGAGTCGCAGTCGCTTGCCTTCGAATTAAATACAGAGATAGAAAAAAACAGGCACCAAATTTCCCTTTTCAAAGAACGCATAGAAAATGCCGACCAAACAAGCGCAAAACTTGACATCGAACTGGCGGATGACCGGAAACGAGCCGCCGCTTTTGAGCAGTCTATTGAAAACATTCAAAACGATTTCCATAACTCCGAAAAAATTCTAAAAGAAACAGAAACCGCTTATCAGGAAAAAAAGGCGCGCTTTGAATCGCTCAAGCAAACCCGGCAGCAAAGACTGCTCGAACTCGAAGAACGCCGCGCAGAACAAAGCCGGCACACAACCGATAAATCGCGCCTTCAAAATGAAATGCGTTATGTGGAAGCCATGCTCAGCCAGCTGCAGACGCAAATCATGGAAAACAAAGAAGTTGTTGCCTCAGAAAAAAATCAACTCGATGAATTGCTTGCATCGCTCGGCGAAAGACGCCAGTCTCTTCAGACTTGCGAAGGCGAAATTTCCGCCATCCGCGAAACCATCAACGCCGCTTTAAGCGAACTTAAACTAAAAGATTCCGATTATAATAACGGATGCGCGGAACATCAAGGGCTGGTTGCGCGATTGCGCGATGCCGAATCCCGCCTGCGCGCCCTTGAAGAACTAAAACAGAATTATGAAGGCTTTGAACGAGGCGTCAAAACCATCATGAAAGCCGCCGAAAAAGGCGAAATGGATGGCTTCGGCATGACCATTGCCTCCTGCATCACAATACCGGAGCGTTATGAGCAGGCAATGGAAATCGCGCTCGGCGCGGGTTTGCAGGCAATTGTTTCCTCAGACATAGAAAAGGCTCAATGCGCCCTTGACTATCTCAAAGAAAAAAAAGCAGGTCAGGCGGGATTCCTCCCCAAAGACTTTGCATATTTTGAAAATACCAACGGGCACATGAAACCAATCCTCGATTCCGAAGGCGTGATAGACCTTGCCCGCAATCTGGTTGAAGCCGATGAAGAACAAAAACCGCTCTTTGACGCCCTTCTCGGAGATACGCTCATCGTGGATAATCTCTGCACCGCGCGCCGCCTCATTTCAGAAGGCAAACGGGCGCGTTTCATCACGCTCGAAGGCGATTGCGTGGAAAAAAACGGACTCATCATCGGCGGCTCAGAAAAACGTTCGGGCATCCTTTCGCGCGAACGCGAATCCCGCGACCTCGTCAAACAAATCGCCCAGATGAAAAAGCAATCTCAGGATTTGAGCCAACGCCTTGATTTGGCTAAATCCGAAATTGAGAGCATTCGTTTCCGCATTGATAACTTAAATGCCAAACTCCACGCCAGAGAACTGGACAAGGCTGCCCTCCTCAAAGATGTGGATGCCGCCGAAAAAAAATATCAGGATAAACTCAACGCCCTTCGAACCATTGAGGATAAGATTGCGCAAAACAATTCCGAACTCGGACGTTATCAGCAGACCATTGAACAAAACATTAAACAAATAAGCGCCCTTGAACAGAAAATTCAATCCACTCAAAAAATTATGGACGACCTCATTTCATCCATTGATGCCGATAAAAATGAACAGGAACAACTTGATGAAACGGTGTCCGGACTTCTCATGGAGCAGACGCGCCAGCGCGAACGATACACCGCCTTGCAACAGCGCCTTTCCGCCGCAAAAGCAGACCTCCAATCATGCCGAGCCGCCATCTCAAAAAAATCCGATGAAATTAAGACCATTGTCGAACGCAAGGCGGAGACCATCGTCTCATTGAAAAATACGAAAGAAACAATCCAGTCGCTGGTTTGCGAAAAAGAAGAACTCGAACGCGAAATCTCCCTCCGCGTTCAAGAGCGCGACACGTTGATTCTTCAATTGAAAAAACTCGGACAGGAAGTCTCCGTCCTTCAGCGCGATTTTAATGAAGTTCAAAACACCCTCCATGAACTGGACTTGAAACGCACACAGCATTCCACTCAGTTGGAAAACCTCAGCCAACAGGCGGAAGAAAAATTCCAAAAAAATCTGGATGCCATCGTTCAGGAAGCGGGCGAAGTGAACGGCGACCGCGACCAACTCATCAACCAGATGGGCGAGATTAAAGATAAAATTGACCATATCGGACCCATCAACGCCGCCGCCATTGACCAATATCAGGATGCCATCGAACGCTATGAGTTTCTTGCCAGCCAGCAAAAAGACCTGACCGACGCAAAGGATTCGCTCAAGAAAACCATCGCGCATATTGACCAGACCACAACACAACTCTTTAATGAAGCCTTTGAAAAAATTCGAGAATATTTCGTCGAAACATTCCGCACGCTCTTCAATGGCGGACGCGCCGACCTTATCGTTGTTCATGACCCCGAACACCCCAATCAGGAGCCCGGTATTGACATCATAGCCCAGCCCCCGGGGAAAAAATTGCAAAACATCTCGCTCCTTTCCGGCGGCGAAAAATCGCTGGCATCCGTGGCGCTCCTCTTTGCTATCTTCAAATTCAAGCCAAGCCCGTTTTGCCTCCTTGATGAAATTGACGCCTCGCTTGACGATGCTAATGTGGAGCGATTCAAAGAACTCCTCCTTGAATTTGCCCACAAGACTCAATTCATCGTTGTCACCCATAATAAGCAGACTATGGCTCTGGCGGATACCGTTTACGGCGTTACAATGGAGGAAAAAGGAGTTTCCAAGCTCGTGTCCGTCAAATTTGAAAATATCGAGCAAACACAGCTCGCAAGCTAAAAGGATACAATATAGTTATTGTAGTATAAATTCATGCTGATTAAGGAGGAAAGTAAAATGAACGTGAGACTGTTGCTGTTGGCGGTTGTTGCTGTTGCGATGATGCTCATTCTGCCCTCCTGCTCTCAAAACCCGGAGCAGAACCCTGTTATTCAGGAAAGCATTAAAAAGGTTAACGAACTGGCTGAAGAAATGGATAAAATCAGAGCCAACATCAAAGACACCGATGCCGATTTGGATACCGTCAAACAAGACGTGATTTATCTCAAACAAAATCCATCCACATCGGTTCCATCCGCTGATGTTGAAGAACTGAAATCCAAAATCAAAACGTTGGAAGGTCAAATTGCCAAACTGCAAAGCGATCTCTCCGGCGCAAGAAAAAGCGTCTCCGCCGCATCCGAAGAAACCTCATCAAAAGCTGAGACACCCGCTAAAACTGTTAAAAAAGCCGAACCCGCGCACGAAACATCCGCGCGTGAAAAGGGAACTAACTACAAAGTTAAAGAAGGCGATACACTCGAATCAATCGCCAAGGCGCACGGAACCACCGCCGCCGCCATCCGCTCCAAGAACCCGCTTCCAGAGGGAAGAGAGCCCCGCGCCGGTTCCGTCATTTTCGTCCCGACCAAATAAATCGGCTCTAAAAAATTCAACTCCATTTTCGGCAGGGGTCATCATGCCCCTGCCTTTTTTATTACGCCTCGCCATAAAAAACCTGCCTACAAATTTACTTGCAACAAGCATAGCCCATTATTATGTTCTTACTTGGTATCATGAAAAATCACAAATTACGAGCTATTAAAATGGGAGCAGATTGTTAATGCCAAGTGATAATTCTTTCAACATCCAGATCCCCGGATACCGCCTGATCCGCATTTTGGGAACCGGCGGAATGGGAACGGTTTATGAAGCCGTTCGCCAAAATGATGGCGAGCGTTTTGCCGTCAAGGTCTGCCATCCGCATCTTGCAACGCTAAAGGAATTCCACAAACGCTTCCAACGCGAGGCGTCCCTTGCGCTGAAATTCCAACACCCGGGCGCCGCCGCCATTTATGACAACGGCGTTACGGAAAACGGCGTCCCCTATATTATCATGGAGCTGGTCGAAGGGCGGAAACTTTCGGACATGCTGCCTGTTCATGCGGATTCGGGGCGCATTGCCGAAGCCGGCAAATCCCCCGCCGCCTCGGCGCCCCCCGCCGAACAACCTGCCCCGCTCCCGATTGAACAGGCAATGAGCATCGCCCGCCGCATTGCCGAAACGCTCGGCGAGGCGCACAAGACAGGGCTCTTCCATCGCGACATCAAACCCGATAACATCATCATTCAGGCGGATGGAAACGTCAAAATTCTCGACTTTGGTCTGGTGAAGGATGAGGCGAGTCTTTCGACTGTTTTGACCCAAACAGGGCGAGGGCTCGGCACGCCCGCCTATATGTCGCCTGAACAATGCCAAGGGGATAAAAAGATTGACGGACGCACCGACCTCTATTCCCTTGGCGTTGTCCTTTATGAAATGGCAACCGGCGAGCAGCCATTCAAGGGACCGACAACCGCCGCCTATACGCGCCAACACATCGAGGACATTCCCGAACGCGCCTTCAAACGCAACCCCCGCGTGCCTGAAAATCTATCCCTTGTAATTGACCGCCTCCTTGCCAAAAAGCCGGAAGACCGCTATCAATCGGCTGAAGAATTAATAAACGATTTGGAGCGCATCAATGCGGGCAAACCGCCCTTGAAGATTTACCGATTTAAAAAACCGCGCCGCATCTCGCCCGTCCTGATTGTCGCAGGCATCGCCCTTGCCTTTGTCATCCTCGGCGCCGGCGGCTGGTTCGCCTACGGTCGCTATCAAATGGCAAAGACTCTCACAGAGCTGGAACTTGCCCTGACCAACGCCGAACGCTATGCCGGCGCGGGAGATTACATCGGCGCTGTGAATGAATTGCAACATATCAAACTGAAAAATCCCGACCATCCCGAACTGATGGACGAAGTGAACAAGATGATTGCGCAATATAATTCTGGTGCGGCGGAGCAAAAGCGTCGGCAAGATGAAGAAACAAAAAAGCGGGAGGAGGAGGCGCAGCTTGCCGAGGAAAAGCGCAAGCAAGAAGAAGCCGTCCGTCTTGCCAAAATCGAAGAGGAAAAACATCAAGCGGAAATAGAACGCGAAAAACGGGAGGAGGAACGCCTTGCCCAAGAGGCGGAGGAGAAAAAACGCCGTTTTGAATCTGCCCTTGCCGAGGCAAAATCCGCCGAGGAGCGCAACGACCTCCGAGCGCAAGTAGCCGCCCTCGAAGCCGCCCTCCTATACCAATCCGACCCCCTGACACAATCGCGAGCCAATCGCTTACGCCCACACCTTGACCAATACAATAGCCTCATCAAAGAGGGACGCGCCGCCCTCGGCAGTCCCATGACGTTTGAAAAAGCTGTCGAGTCCTTTGAGCAGGCTAAGAAAATATGGAACACGACAGAAGCAACGGATTTGCTTGCGCAGGCAAAACAGTCAATCGCCAACCGCAAACACCGCCTTGCCGTCATTGACTTTGCCATCTCCGGCGATGTGAACATGCGGGACGCCGGCGTCTCGGTTGCCGGGCTCCTGCAAGCGGACGCCATGCTCGCCTCGCGCTTCGAAATCATCGAACGCAGACAGTTGCAGAAGATGTTAGAAGAGATTAAACTCCAGATGAGCGACCTTGTGGGAGATAACGAAAAAGCGGCAGAGTTCGGGCGCATCAAGGGCGTGCCTTACATCCTCACCGGACAGGTGATTAAACTGGGCAAACTCTCCGTGACAGCATACATATTGGAGGTTCAATCAGGAAGGCAGATAGCGCAGGCAAAGGTCAGCGCAGACGATGCCCATTCTCTGGAAGCCAAACTGCCCGACCTCTCCCGCATCCTCTGCATGACGCCGGAGGAATTGAAGGAATATGAAGCCCAGCAACCCGGACAGGTATTTATCGAAGACCTTGGCGGGGGCGTGAATTTGGAAATGGGCTGGATACCTGCTGGCAGTTTTGAGATGGGCTCGCCGGATAGCGAAGCCGGTAGATATAAGCAAGAAGGTCCGGTGCATACGGTTTCGCTGGATGGTTTCTGGATGGGGAAATACGAGGTAACTCAGGAGCAGTATGAGGCGGTGATGGGGACAAATCCGAGCAAATTCAAAGGCGCCAAAAATCCTGTCGAGAATGTCAGTTGGGGCGATGCGATGGCATTCTGCAAAAAGCTATCATTGAAGACGGGGAAGAATTTTACATTGCCGAGCGAGGCGCAGTGGGAATATGCCTGCCGCGCGGGCTCAAAGGGCAGATTCTGTTTCGGGGACTCGGATTCGGGTTTGGGAGACTATGCGTGGTATATTGTAAATTCAGGACCTCAAACTCATCCTGTGGGGCAAAAGAAACCAAATAAATGGGGCTTATATGACATGCACGGAAACGTCTGGGAGTGGTGTTTGGACAGGTTTGCTAGTAGATTTTATGAGAAACAAACGGCGCGAGAGCGGAATCCGGTCAATAACAACCAAGGCGATTACCTTGTTTTGCGGGGCGGTGCTTGGCCCAGCAAGCCTAGGAACTGTCGTTCTGCCGGTCGCTTCTGGGGCGTGCTGCCAGACAACCGTGACGACAAGAGCGGTTTTCGGGTTGTTTCCTTTTCCCCCTAAGAGAATTTGAATACTTGGAAACTTGAAACTTGGAAAAAAGTGAGGGTGTCTGAGGGATATATCCACACCCGTTTTTTAATGTAGGATATGTTGCCAACCCGTCCCACTGGAGCCTTGTGATTGGCTTTGGTCCAGCGCCGCCGAAGAAACGAAAGTGTCAGGCGCTTTGACACCCCGCTCAAACATAATTACAATAATAACTTGACCAATGAATATGATTTAGTGTTTTCTTATTTCTTAATTAAATGGATATTCTTTTCTATCTAAAAGAGGATTTTTATGTTTGATATCATTCTCAAGGGCGGCGAAATTATTGACGGCACCGGCAAGCCCGCATTCAGGGCGGATATTGCGCTGGCGGGCGATAAGATTGCTGAAATCGGCGATTTGAAAAACGAGTACGCCCGCAAAATCATTGACGCCTCCGCTCTCGCCGTCGCTCCCGGTTTTATTGACGCCCACAGCCACGGCGATTTGGGAATCTTGATAAATCCTCAAGCGGAAAGTAAAATTCGTCAAGGAATCACAACAATGGTGGCTGGCAATTGCGGCAGCTCCCCCTTCCCTTTGCGCGGCAAGGCTTTGGAAGAAACCCGCGACGATATGGCTAAATACGATATAACGGTTGATTGGGATTCGGCGGCGGGATATTACGCGCGGGTGGAAACGGCGCAGCCCGCTGTGAATTTTTCCTCTCTTGTTGGGCAAGGCGCTATCCGCGCATCGGTCATGGGCGAGTTGGACATCCCCGCCGATGCCTCATTTATGGACGATATGAAAAACGAGGTTGCGCTCGCCATGGATGCCGGCTCCATCGGCATTTCCACCGGGTTAATTTACACCCCCGGGTCTTTTGCCACAGAGGATGAAATCGCTGAGCTGGCAAAGGTCGCCGCATCCAAAGGCGGGATTTATTCCTCGCATATCCGCGGAGAGGGCGATTCCGTCATTCAAGCCATCAAAGAAGCCCTTGCCATCGGATTCAAATCCGGCTGCCCCGTTCAGATTTCACACCTAAAGGCAAGCGCCCCGCGCAATTGGGGCAAGGTCAAAGACGCCATTGCCCTGATTGAAAAAGCGGAAAGCGACGGATTGAATGTCTGGTTCGATAAATATCCATACACCGCCGGTTCAACAGGGCTCAACACATACCTCCCGCGTTGGTCGGTCGGACAGGGTGTGGATAAACTTATGGAGTTTTTGCAAGACCCCGTCAAACGCTCCCAGATATTCAAGGAAGCCAACGACGAAAACGAAGGCGAAAAAAAGTGGGAATCGGTGATTATCATTTCCGCAGAGTCCGATAAATACCGTCCCTATGAAGGGAAAAACATTTTTGAAATCGCTCAGCTGACAAACCAAACCATCGAAGATACCTTTTGCGACCTCCTTTTCCAGAGCCGCGCCCGCGCGGATATCGTTTGCTTTACGCAAAGTCAGGATGATACCGACCTTGCATTGGAGCATCGTCTGGGTCTGGTCTGCACAGATTCCGGCATTTGGGCGCCCTATGGACCTTTGTCTGCTATCAAGCCGCATCCCCGCGCATACGGGACGTTTCCGCGATTCTTCCGTCAATATGTGAAAGAAAAAAAATCGCTCACACGAGAAGAAGCCGTCAAAAAAGCAACACACCTTGCCGCGGAACGTCTCGGATTTTCCAAACGCGGACAGATTAAAAAAGATTATTTTGCGGATATTGTTCTTATAGATTGGGAGCGCATCAATGATACAGCAACTTACACAGAGCCTCACCGATATCCGGAGGGCATCGAAGGAGTGATTGTCAATGGCGCGCTGACCATCTGGCGCGGCGAGCCAACAGGTCTTAGAGCCGGTCGTGTTTTAAAAAGGAATTCATGACAGGGGAGGGAAGAATCAAAAATGAGCAATACAGCTGCATTGGTTTTGGCGGGCGGCAATGTGGAAGGTTATGGCGTATTGACATATAACCGAACAAAAGCCGCGCTGCCTTTTGCCGGTCATTACCGAATCATAGATTTTGCGCTTTCCAATCTGAGCAATTCCGGCATCGCTCAGGTCGGGGTCATCACACAATATCTCCCCGCCTCTCTGATTGAGCATGTGGCGGGTGGAGAAGCATGGGATTTTCGCGGCTCCGGGCGCATTGTCAAAATCATGCCGCCTTTTGTCGGCGTGGGGCAGACCACATGGTTTCAGGGAACCACAGATGCCGTTTATCGGAATCTCAATTTCATTTACGATTTGAACCCCGATGATGTCATCATCCTCTCCGGCGAACATATTTATTGCATGGACTATAGCAAGGTTTTGCAGATGCACCGCGAGAAAAATGCAGACTTGACCGTTGTGGGCAAAAAACTCCCGAAGGAGCGGCTTTCCCATCGCTTCGGTTATATTCAAAAAAACGGCGACAACCGCGTAACCCTTTTCAAAGAAAAGCCAAAGGAACTGATTTCCGATTTCATTTCCATAGGCATCTATATTTTCAAACGCGACGTTCTTCTAAATGAAATCAATATGCGGCGCCAAGAGGCGCGATTCACACAAAATTTCGTTATTGATATCGTCGAGCCGATTACCCAAAAAATGCGCGCGTTTGTCTTTGAGTTCGATGGCTTCTGGGAATACCTTGAAAACGTGAACAAATATTACGAAACAAACATGAAACTGCTTGACGAAAAACCGCCTATTGACCTTGTGAATTCGGAAATTGTCACCAATCTGGAAGATCGCGGGCTCGGCTCGCGTTTCCCCGGCTATATCGGAAACAAGGCGCGGCTGGAAAATTCAATGATTTCTCCCGGCTGCCGCATTGAAGGAAACGTCATCCGCTCTATCCTTTCGCCGGGTGTGGTTCTGGAAGAAGACGCGGTTATTGAGGATTCCATTCTGATGCATGATTGCGTTGTCCAAAAGGGCGCTCGCATCCAAAAAGTCCTCGCCGACAAAAATGTTATATTCTGCCGAAACTGCTCCGTCGGCGGCGAAATGCACAAGGATAAAAAGAACCCTGAAATCCCCGATTCTCCTCTGGGACTTTCTATCATGGGCAAGGGCGCAATCATTGGCGATGATATCAAAATCGGCGGATTATCCCAAGTTTATCCGGGTATGGATCTGCGCACCTATGCTGGAACGCATTTTGCCCCGGGCGTGAATATTAAATGAATAATAAAACCATCATAATCAGGGGAGCGTTGATATGATTGAGACAATTGCTATGATTTTGGCGGGCGGGCAGGGAAGCCGACTCTCCATTCTTGCCGACCACCGCGCCAAACCAGCCGTCCCATTCGGCGGCATCTACCGCATCATTGACTTCACTATGTCCAATGTCATGCATGCGCGCATTCCTGTGGTGGGAGTGCTGACCCAATACAAGCCTTACTCCCTGATGGACCATATCTCAACGGGCGAGGCGTGGGGCTTTATCGGGCGCAAACACCATGCAAAAATCCTGCCCCCCTATGTCGGCGAGGCAGACTCGGATTGGTATGCAGGCACGGCGGATGCCATTTATCAAAACCTCAACTTCATGGATCGCTTTGACCCGGAAATGGTATTCGTCCTTTCCGGAGACCACATCTATAAAATGGACTATAACGAGCTCCTTGCTTTTCATAAAAGCAAAAACGCCGACCTCACCATCGCCATGCAAGAAGTTCCTTGGGAAGATGTTCATCGCTTTGGAATAGCCGTCACCGACTCCGACCAGCGTATCGTGGATTTTGTAGAAAAATCTAAAACCGCCCCCTCGAATCTTGCCTCACTCGGCATCTACCTCTTCAACCGCTCCTTCCTCGAGCGCGTGCTTAATGAGGATGCGGAAGATGAAAACTCCCAGCATGATTTCGGCAAAAACGTCATTCCCAATAACATCAAAAAATCCCGCGTCTATGCCTATATCTTCAAAGGATACTGGCGCGATGTGGGAACCCTTGACGCCTATTGGAACACGCATCAGGAGGCGCTTGACCCCGCTTCTTCGGGCTTAGACCTTGAAAAATGGAACATCCGCACCAACATGCTTTTAGAAAATCTTGCCAATCTTCAACCGATGAAAACATCCTCCAGCGCCCGAATACATAATTCCATTATCTCGCCCGGATGTTTCATCGAAGGCGAGGTTTCCGATAGCATCCTCTCAGCGGGCGTCCGTGTTATGCCCGGCGCAAAAATTGAAAAATCCATCCTCCTGCACAATACAGTTGTAGGCGAAAACTCGTATGTAAATTATTCGATTTTAGACAAAGACACCTGCATCGGAAATAATTGCCGCATCGGCGAAGGAGAGCCCGTTGCCAACAAAGAAGCCCCACACATCCTCTCCAGCGGCATCACAGTTTTTGGAAAATACGCCAAATTGCCCGATGGGTTTACAGTCGGCAAAAATTGCCTCGTCTATCCCGTTGTGGAAGAAGGCGATTATCCGGGGCAAAATATCGAATCCGGCGCAACTGTTCGCCCGAAATACAAAAGAAAGATTAAAATACGATAAAGAAAAAAATGACACGCACCGCAAACTTTTCGCGCCTCCTAACCGCTCTCAGATGCGGCGAACCCGATTATGTTCCGCTTGTTGAACTCGGCATTCACCCATCCATTAAAAGCGCTTTTTTAGGGCGTCCCGTCACTTGCCTGATGGATGAAATTGATTTTGCCGCCGCCGCAGGCTATGATTACGTCAAACTCCAACCAATTATCAACATGAACCCCGCCAACATCAAACCAAAAGGAGAAGCCGCCTCTCATAAAACTGCGCCATCCACTGACCGCGTCTGGGCGTCCGAGCACGACGGCATCATCCAAAGTATGGAGGATTTTGAACGGTATATCTGGCCTAAAATAGAAGACATTTCCTATTCGCGATTCGAGCAGATTGCCCCGCTTCTGCCCGAAGGCATGAAGGTCATCGGGCAATATGGCGACATATTTACGCTCGTCTGGGAAATGATGGGATTTGAAAATTTCTCTATGGCGCTCTTTATGGATACCGCACTTGTGGAGGCTCTTTTTGAGACTATTGGCAGTTTGATATTCAGCATGTATGAGAATATGGCGGAAATTGATTGCGTTGGCGCGCTCTGGTTTTCCGATGATATCGCCTACGCCTCCGGCTTGATGATCTCGCCGGATGCCCTTCGACAATACCTCTTCCCATGGATAAAAAAAATGGGCGATGTCGCCCGCGCGCACGACCTGCCATTCATGTATCATTCCGACGGCGTTCTGTGGGATGTTTTTGATGACCTTATTGCGGCGGGCGTCAATGCCATTCATCCCATCGAGCCGAAGGCGATGGATATCCTCGAAGTGAAAAAACGAGTGGCGGGAAAACTTTGTGTGATAGGCAATATTGACTTGGCATACACGCTCACACGCGGAACACCGGAAGAAACCGCAGAAGAAGTCAAAACGCGGATTCGACAAATCGCCCCCGGCGGCGGATATTGCCTTGGCTCAAGCAACTCTGTCCCCGAATATGTGAAACCTGAAAACTTCCGCGCTATGGTGGAAACCTGTAAAACAATCGGCAAATACCCGATTAATATTGCGTGAGAGCCCCCCTTGCCAGAAACAAAGAAAACGTTTAATACGCAAAAGAAAGCAACAAACATAAATTGCCTGCTGCCTTGTTAATTATTCGGTTATCAATTAAACCGAATAACTGTTCAAAAAATAATAACCCCTTATGCTTGAATACGGTTTAGATAAAGCTGTATATTTACAATTAATTTTTTATTGTTTTATTTTGGCGGAGTACAATTTGATTTAGACGTTATCCATCTGAGCGGCTTGGCGCTCGCGGCAATTGGGAGAATTATCCATAATCAAAAACTTCATAATTGGCAGAGTCGGGATTGAAGCATTATAAAAAACATATCTTTTTAATTCCGCCTGCGGCTTTTGGATTCTTCATTTCCATAAGCCAAGTTCTACTTATGCGGGAATTTTTAGTCGCGGCGGGAGGCAACGAACTCCTCATCGGCATCTTCCTATTTGCGTGGCTTGCGGGCGTTTCTTGCGGTTCTTTATGCGCCTCATGGTTCGCGGATAAAATTTCAAAACCTCTCCAACTCGCCGCAATCTTGCTCTTTGCACAAGCTGTTTTCATGCCATCCAGCATCATTATCATTAGATGCATGCGGCATATCTTTTCCGTCCCGACGGGGGAGTTTATCCCGCCCGGACTTTTTTTTAGCGGCGCCCTCTTGACAATTTTCCCTTTCAGTTTTTTAACCGGATTGAACTTTTCACTCCTGAGCCGCGCTCTGGCGCAACCGATGGAAATCGGGAGTATATCCATCGGACGCATCTATTCCTCAGAAGCTTTTGGAAGCATCGTCGGCGGACTCCTTTTCACCTTTGTTCTCGTCAACGCCTTTGCGCCCATGCCCATCGCTCTGCTTGTCGCATCAATTCTTTTATGGGCGGCGCTTCTATTCAAATTTATCCCAAAACATGATTCATTTAAAATCCTAAATATCCTTCTTTCAGCCGGCATCTTATTCTTTCTCATCGCCGTTAGCCCTTTCGGCAATGTGTTGGATCGCCGAATCTCTCAATGGAGGCTAAACTCTATCGCACCGGGCTATCGCATCATTGATGAAACGGAAACGCCCTATCAGCATTTAAGCCTTGTCTCCGCCGGCGGTCAAGGCTCGACGATGTGCCTGCTTGCTAACGGCTCCTTCATTTCATCATTCCCGGAGCCTTATGGCACGGCGGAGGATGTCCATTTCATTACGACCATGTGCCAGCAGATGCCTCGGCGAATTCTGATTCTGGGCGGAGGCAATCCCCAAATTCTCGAAGAACTTTTAAAATATCCGGTTGATCATATTGATTACGTGGAAGCGGATCATAAGGCTTTGCCGTTTTTGGAAAAGCGGCTTCCCGCCGGAATCAAATCGGCGCTGAATGATAAACGAGTCCGCGTCCACAGCTCGGATGCCCGAACATTTGTTCGCCAATCATCCGCCGCTGCCGACCCTTATGATTTAATATGGACAAACCTGCCGGAACCATCAACGGCAGAAATCAACAGATTTTATACAGTTGATTTCCACGTTGAGTGTCGGGAATTGCTCGGCGCCGGCGGAGTTTTTGTAACCTCCTGCAGCTCGGCAGTCAACTATTTCGGCGAAGCGGTCAGCCCTTATGTTCAGTCGCTTTTCAAAAGCCTTCAAGCCGTATATCAGGACGTTCAAGCAACCCCCGGCACGCGCATGATGTTTTTTGCCTCGCCCGATAAAGGCGCCCTGACCTTTGATGCGGCAACGCTTGCCAGACGTTATGAAAACCGCCGCATCGCATCGGATTGGTTTTCTCCCAATATTTTTCAATCGCTCCTTGAATTAAACCATATCGAATCAACCCGCGCAGCCCTCGAAAAAAACCTCGATAACATCCCGCTCAACACAGATTTAAATCCTATATCCTATTTATACAATTTACGTTTGTGGGCAAAGAAAATGGGAAGCCGCGGCGAACATCTTTTTGCATCCATTGCCGCGCTCAAATTTCGCCACATCATCGCAATTTATTTATTTTTATTTGGCGGATGCCTGTTATATGTGGCAGCCAAACGCAGGCAAAAATTAAAACCGGAAAAATTCGCCGTATTTTGCGCCATCGGTTCAACAGGCGCCTGCGGAATCGCCGCAGAAATTCTTTTGCTTTATTTGTTTCAGAGCATCTATGGCAGCGTATATCAAAAAATCGGATTATTCTTCGCCTGTTTCATGACTGGACTGACTTGCGGTTCCTTCCTTGCGGTTCGGTTACAAAATCTGCCCATCTTCCAGTCTGATTCAAAAACTCACGGACTCCTCTGGGCGGATGGATTTTATTGGGCGTTTCTATTCGCATCGAGCCTTCTTCTGCCGCGATGGCTGCCCCCGGAGTATTTCTTTTATCTGATGACCTTGCTGGTTGGTTTTCTTACAGGATTTGAATTCCCTCTTGCGGCGTGGATTTATCAAGAAGGCAAAGATGGCGTTGGGAAGGTTGCCGGACGGATTAACATGGCTGATAGCCTTGGGGCGGCAATCGGAGCATTTGCAACCGGTGTGATACTGATGCCCGCACTCGGCATACCCCTCACATTCATCTTATTAACTTTTATAAAACTCTCCTCATTCACTCTTCTCAAAGCGGCAACGCCAAAATAAACGTTCCCTCATGATACACTTCACCATAATAAAAACCTTTCAAGTGTGTCAGAATGGCTGGATTAAACGTTGTATATGGTTTATGGTTCATTGAATAAGAAAATCCACCGGCGCTAAAGAGCAGGTGCTAACTTCAATAAAAAGAATTATTTGAAATTCAAACGTTTGGCATTTTAAAAATCGCCAACATTCTGGAATAAAATGGAACAAAGTTTGCATACCTATTAAACCCGAATATTCATATTCAACAATTTCGCCCAAAAAGCGAGGGAAAGGAGGGAGTATCATTATGAAGTTTAGACCCCTTGGCGACAGGATTCTTGTCAAACGTATGGAGGAAGAGGAGCAAAAATCCCCAGGCGGGATCATCATCCCCGATACAGCCAAAGAAAAACCCCAACGAGGAGTCGTGACCGCTGTTGGCAAAGGCGCCATTAACGAAAAAGGCGAGCGCATTGCAATGGAGGTCAAAGTGGGAGAAGAAGTCCTCTTTGGAAAATACTCCGGAAACGATGTCAAGATTGATAATGACGAATATCTGATTCTCAAAGAAAGCGAAGTCCTCGGAATTATTGACAAGTAATTCACAAGGACACATTTCGCCAATTATGGTGAATGAAAACACTACCAAAGAAAGGGGTAGATGATAGGTATGACTGCCAAACAAATCAAATATAGCGAAGAGGCGAGAGCGGCGATTCTCAAGGGTGTCGAAAAGCTTGCCAAAGCCGTTACTATCACCCTTGGTCCTCGCGGACGCAATGCTGTTCTCGATAAGAAATTCGGCGCACCGACCATCACAAAGGACGGCGTCACCGTTGCAAAAGAAATCGAACTTGAAGATGCCGCTGAAAACATGGGCGCTCAGATGGTTCGCGAAGTCGCAAGCAAGACCAGCGACGTCGCCGGCGATGGAACCACAACCGCCACAGTTCTGGCGGAAGCCATTTATCGCGAAGGAATTAAGAACGTCGTTGCGGGGAGCAACCCCATGAGTCTCAAACGCGGAATTGACATCGCCGTTGAAAAGGTCGTGGAAAACCTGAAAAAGATGAGCACCCAGACCCGCGACCATCAGAAAATCGCTCAGGTTGCCACCATATCAGCCAATGGCGACAACAACATCGGAGACCTTATTGCAAGCGCCATGGAAAAAGTCGGCAAAGACGGCGTTATCACCGTTGAAGAAGCTAAGAGCATCGAAACCAAACTCGAACTCGTGGACGGTATGCAGTTCGATAAAGGCTACGTTTCTCCCTACTTCGTGACCGACCCGGAAAAAATGATTAGCGAACTCGAAAACTGTCTGATTCTTATTTACGACAAAAAAATCGCCGTCATGAAAGACCTTCTTCCCATTTTGGAAAAGGTCGCACAGAGCGGCAAACCGCTCCTCATCATCTCAGAAGATATTGAGGGCGAGGCTCTGGCTACTCTGGTTGTGAACACCCTGCGCCGCACCATCTCCGTTTGCGCCGTCAAGGCGCCCGGATTCGGCGATCGCCGCAAAGCCATGCTCGAGGATATCGCCATTCTGACCGGCGGAAAAGTTATCAGCGAAGAAGCCGGACTCAAACTCGAAAACACCCGCATTGACATGCTGGGCAAAGCGAAAAAGGTCCGCATCGAAAAAGAAAACACAACCATCATTCAGGAAGAAAACACCAACAAGGACGCTATCAAAGGACGCATCGCCCAGATTAAAAAACAAATCGAGGACACCACCAGCGATTACGACCGCGAAAAACTTCAAGAGCGCCTTGCCAAACTGGCTGGCGGCGTTGCCGTTATCAAAGTCGGCGCCGCAACCGAAGTTGAGATGAAAGAGAAAAAGGCGCGCGTTGAAGACGCCCTTCATGCCACGCGCGCGGCAGTTGAGGAAGGCATCCTCCCCGGCGGCGGGATCGCCCTCATCCGCTCCATCGCCTGCCTTGATGCGCTCAAGGTCGAAGATGACGTCAAAATCGGCGTCGAAATTGTCAAAAAAGCCATTGAATACCCCACCAAAGTCATCGCCCAGAATGCCGGTGTCGAAGGCAGCATCGTGGTGGAAAAAGTCAAAGCCGAAAAAGGCAATATCGGTTTCAACGCCGAGCTGCTGAAATATGAAGACCTTATGGAATCCGGCGTCATTGACCCGACCAAAGTCGTGCGCAGCGCGCTCCAGAACGCCGCTTCTATCGCCGGGCTTCTCCTGACAACCGAGTGCCTTATCACAGAAATCCCGGAAAAAGAAAAAAAGATGCCCGCTATGCCTCCGGGCGCCGGAGACATGTATTAAAATGAATAATCGCAAATATTGCGGTTGAATAGTTTCAGGGCGGCAAAGGACGCCAACCTCTGCCGCCCATTTCTCCGCAAAACTCAAGTTGCGCCGATTCTGCAGATTTTGACTTCTGTAAAATCAGCGGAATTTGAGGATAATAAAGGAGGATACAAACCTATGAGCAAGGTTATCGGAATAGATTTAGGAACTACATTTTCTTGCGTTGCCGTTATGGAAGGCGGGCAGCCGGTGGTCATCCCCAACCAAGAGGGCGCGCGCACAACACCGTCCGTCGTCGGATTTACCAAAGATGGCGAAATCCTTGTCGGGCAGATTGCGCGCCGACAGGCAATCACTAACCCGGAAAACACCGTCTTCTCCATTAAACGTTTCATGGGACAGCGTTATGATGAAATCCCCGCAGAAGTTAAGCAGGTTCCCTACAAAGTTTTGAAAGATTCAAAAGGCATGGCAGTCGTGGAAATCAGCGGCAAAACATATACCCCGCCGGAAATCTCCGCCCATGTGCTTATGAAGATGAAAAAAACAGCCGAAGATTACCTGGGAGAAAAAGTCACCAAAGCCGTCATCACAGTGCCCGCCTATTTCAATGACAGCCAGCGGCAGGCAACCAAAGACGCCGGGCAAATCGCCGGGCTCGAAGTCCTCCGTATTGTGAACGAACCGACCGCATCTTCTCTGGCTTACGGAATGGACAAGAAAAAAGATGAAAAGATTGCAGTTTATGATTTCGGCGGCGGAACTTTTGACATTTCCATCCTTGAACTCGGAGAGGGCGTATTTGAAGTCAAAAGCACCAACGGAGACACGCACCTGGGCGGCGATGATATTGACCAGATTATTATAGATTGGCTGGCTAATGATTTCAAGGCGCAAAATGGCATTGACCTCCGCAAGGACAAAATGGCGACTCAGCGCCTCAAAGAAGCCGCAGAAAAGGCAAAGATAGAACTTTCCTCTTCCATGCAAACAAATATCAATCTGCCATTCATCACCGCAGATGCCTCCGGTCCCAAACACCTTGATGTCAGCCTCACACGTTCTCATCTCGAACGCCTGATTATGCCCCTTGTCGAAAGAACCATCAAACCATGCGATCAAGCTCTCAAAGACGCCGGATTCAGCACATCCCAGATAGATGAAGTTATCCTCGTCGGCGGTTCAACACGCATCCCGCTTGTTCAGCAAAGAGTTAAAGAATTCTTCGGCAAAGAACCACACAAAGGAGTCAACCCCGATGAAGTGGTTGCCATCGGAGCCGCCATCCAAGCAGGTGTTTTGGCGGGCGAGGTGAGCGATATCCTGCTTCTTGACGTAACCCCGCTTTCGCTGGGCATTGAAACTCTGGGCGGAGTGTCCACCGTCCTTATATCGAGAAATACAACCATCCCCTCAAAGAAAAGCGAAATCTTTTCCACAGCGGCGGATAACCAAACGGCGGTCTCCATCCACGTTCTCCAAGGCGAGCGACCGTTGGCGCGCGATAACCGCACACTCGGACGCTTTGACCTCATAGGCATTCCCCCCGCGCCACGAGGCGTTCCTCAGATTGAAGTAACCTTTGACATTGACGCCAACGGTATCGTCCATGTTTCCGCCAAAGACCTCGGAACCGGCAAGGAACAAAGAATCCGCATCGAATCCTCCAGCGGATTGAGCAAGGAAGAAATTGACCGCATGGTCAAAACCGCAGAGGAGCATTCTGAGGAAGACCAGCGCAGACGTGACGAGATAGCACTGCGCAATCAGGCAGATTCAACCATCTATACGATGGAAAAGATGCTTAACGAGGTTGGAGATAAAGTGCCTCAAGAAGAAAAGAAAAATATTGAAGAGGCTATCGAAAATTTGAAAAAAACACTTGCAGGAAGCGATAATGAAGCCATAAAAACCGCGCTTGACAATTTGAATAAAGCATCCCACCGACTTTCTGAAATTCTTTATAAGGCGGCGGGAGCGCAGCCAGGCGCCGGACCGACACCCTCAGGCGGCGGAGCCTCGGCAGGGGCTGCCTCCCCCAATGCCCAAGAAGGCGAAGTCGTTGATGCGGAATATGAGGTTCAAAATGGCAATAAATAATACCGAACGGACAAACCCGAGTTTGGAAATGGACGGCGAAGAATTGCTCAGCAGATTCAACCAAAATACGGACAAATACTTTTTGGTGAACATCATCGCCAAACGAGCCCGCGACCTTGTTGATGGCGAAAAACCGCAAGTTGACCCATCGGGAACCATTCGCCCCAGCGAGATCGCACTGCGCGAACTGACCAACGCGAAACTTAAGGTCACGCCCAAGGCAGGCAGAAACAAACTGGTGGACATTGTCCGCGAAGTTTCCGAACGCAGCTAAAAAAATCGCTGAATTTCATCTTGACAATCCACCCGTTAAAAGTGGATTGTCATTTTGTTTGATTGTGTTGTCTCGCATGTTAATCCGGCAAAAAAATTAGGAGGTGTTTCTTTTACATTCAAAGTTGCAGTTAAGTGCCTGTTGATTGTTCCCTGTTAAAAAAATCCAGTAGTCTGAACCTGAAGAGGTGGTAAAATGGCAGTTGTTAAAGCGGATAAGCCGGGTAAGCTCTTTTACAAAATTAACGAAGTCAGCCGCATCACAGGAATCAAGCCCTATGTCCTTCGTTACTGGGAGACCGAATTTGAAAGTCTCAAACCCCAGAAGGATGTCAATGATCAGCGGCGTTATCGCAAGGAGGATATTGACCTGATTTACAAAATCAAAAATCTCCTGTATGATGAACGCTTTACGATCGCAGGGGCGCGCAAACAGCTCAAAGATTCCCGCAACGGCGTTACTGTGAATGAACGCGGGGCGCGCATCGTAGCAATATCGAACGAACTGAGCGCCATCCGCAGCGAGCTGACGGAACTCTTGAAATTATACGCATGATTTAATCGGGGCGTAGCGCAGTTGGTAGCGTACCTGAATGGGGTTCAGGTGGTCGCTGGTTCAAGTCCAGTCGCCCCGACCATCATTAAAAAGGGGAATGGGAAATTCCATATCCCCTTTTTTATTGGATGTGATTTTTTTTAACGGCACGCATCTATCAATTCTTGAATTATCCCCGTTGCCAAACAAACGCAAGTGTCCGCAGCTCCGTAATAAACCTTGATGGTGCCATCCTCCTCAGGTATCGCCCCATTCGAAAAAACGCAGTCAATCGTCTCGCCAGAACGCTCATAAGGTTCGCGCGGCGTCAGAATGAATTCCGGACATTGCCCAACCACCTTGTAAGGCTCTTCCAAATCCAAAAGGATGACCCCCAAGCGATATACATAATTGCACGCCAGCCAGACCCCGTGAATGATAACCAGCCACCCCTCCGGAGTTTTGATAGGCGAGGGACCGATACCCCACTTTTCCCGCATCCATGTTTGCGGCTTTAATTCCACGATTCTGTGGCGACCCCAGTGAATCAAATCCGGCGAAAATGAAATCAAATTCACCGCCATGTTGCCGTTCATGGGGCGCTCCATGCGGACATAGCTGCCCTTTATCCGCTCGGGGAAAAGAGCGCAATTGCGATTCCACGGCGGCGTGAAAAATGGCAGACGCTCGAATGATTTGAAATCGCTTGTGCGGATGCAGCCGATGCGGACAATCTCCCCAAAATTCTGGGCGCAATAGGTGATATAATAAACCCCTTCAAGATACGTCACACGGGGATCATATCGGTGATATTCCCAGATTTCCGTTTCAGGGTCAGGAGCAATGGGAATCGGTTCAGGCTCGATGCGAAAATGAATGCCGTCGCTGCTGCGGGCAATATGCAGCTTGTTATCGCGGCGCCCGTCCTCCACCCGCGGGACAAGGATGTATTCATCGCCAAATTTCACCGCCCCGCAATTATAAACAGCGTTAGCGTTAAATGGCAAATCCTTGTAAGTCAGTATTGGATTCCCCGGATACCTTTTAAGCAACTCGGATTTAAGCGATACGTTCATCATTTGATTGCTTCTTTAACCGTTCAATAAATTGTAAAATATCGCGGCGCATCTCCGCCGTTTCACTATGACCGATGTTATATGTCGCCATGCGCCAGTTTTCCGGCGCCCCTTCGTTTTTGTAAACCTTCTTCAATTCCGAATCAACCGCCAGCGACCCCGCAAGAGGAGTGAGGTTATCCTCCGTTCCGATGAGAGATAGGTGAGCCCTCGGCGCAATCAACGCATTTATCTCGGCGGCATTAAAATGCTTAAGAAGCCCCGGCACATAATAATAAACCCCATGAGCATCCAGACGATTCAAATCGCGCAAAGTTTGGAAATCCGTAAGGCAGCAGATATCCACGCATACTTTGATGCGAACATCGAGCGCCGCAACCCAGTATGCCATCGTGCTTCCCATTGATATGCCAAGCGTTCCCAGATTTGATGCGTCCACATCTTCGCGCGCTGCAAGAAAATCAATTGCCCGCAAACTATCGTAAACCATCATCCCCCACAAAACGCGCCCCTCCCAGAGCATGTCTTTGAAAAGGGCGGATTCGGTTTTTCCCGAGCGTTCGCCAAATGCCCATTGGTCAATACAAAGCGCCGCAAAACCATGGCGAGCCAGCGTCTCCGCATACGGGGGCTTCTGAAGAATGGAGCGCCCGTGAATTAACTCCTCCTTGCCCAGCTGATACTTTCCGCCATGAGCGTGATTATATAAAATAGCAGGATATGGCGGCTGCGATTTAAGCGGTTTTGTGAAATAAGCAGGCACAGCTTCCAAGCCGTTCAAATCCAGTTCCCATTTTTCAAGGATGAAATACTCGCCGGAGTTTTCGGAAATTTTCCGAGATTGAATGGGGCGCGACCTTTTCGGCAAATCGCCAAGAAGGCAATATAACTTTTCGCGCGCTTTTTCTTGATTAAAAACCATCCGCTTTCAGTCCTGTCATAAAATATATATCTTCTTCTCCATATACTCATTGGCTGTAAAGAGAAAAACATCAAGAAATCATTTGACGCGGCGCGCTCGTTCACATCAATTATCACCCATGTTTTTGCTGAACGAAATCCTATATTTATTCATGCTTTGCAGTTTATTATTCATTGTCCTAACGCTTTTATATACGGATATAAAACGCCTTAAAAAAGAAAATGAATTCCTGAGCAGGTTGGAGGCGCTACGGGAAAAAGTCGGCATGCCCCAAGCAGATTTAATCTCGCAAGAATCCGCCGCCCGGTTTGCCTCTGACTGGATAACCGCATGGAATAATCATGACCTCGAACAAATCATGCTATATTATACGGATTACATTTGCTTCACATCCCCTTTGGTTGCCAGCGATTTTAATGAGCCATCCGGAACTATCATCGGTAAAGACGCACTGCGGGCATATTTCCAAAAACGGATGATTATGTTTCCCGACCTTCATTTCGAGTTGGTCGAAGTTTTCGCGGGGGTGAATCAAATTGCAATATTCTATAAAGAATTGAACGGAGGGCTTGTCTCAGAAACGATGATTTTCAATTCGTATGGACTGATTACAAAAGCGGCTGTTTGTTATTCCAATTTACCTGAACAAAAGCAATTCGCCAGCCTTTAACGTGCGGCGCACATCCTGAATATCCGGACCGCCCGCATAAATGCGCCCTTTGGGCTCGGTGTCCGAAACCCTCATCAACATCCAGCAACCGTTTTGCAGATAAAACTTTATTCCGTCCCGAGTATCCACTCGCGCAACTTTTGAACCGCCGATTTTTAACGGCGTTTTTTCCAGAAGGGTATTAAGATTATCTTTCAACTTCGCCTGTTCAAACACGCGATCCATTCGAATATACTCCACCTTGTGAAAACGCCGTCCCATGGCTTGAACCATTTTTGCCAGCGGCATTTTTCGCGCTGCTATCATTTCAAGAATCAGAAGCCCTGATAAAAGCCCATCTCGTTCGGGTATATGGTTTTTGAAACAAACGCCGCCGCTTTCCTCGCCGCCAACAAGAATATCCTCTTTCAAGACCACCTCGCAAACGTTCTTGAATCCTACCGGAACTTCATGGCATCGAGCGCCGAACGATTCGCAGACTTCGTCAAATAGATTATCTGTGGAGGTTGTCCGCACGGCATCGCCTTTCCAACCGCGCGTCTCAGCAAGATACTCATATAAAAGAGGCATGATGTAATGCAGCGAAACAAAACGTCCCGACGCATCAACAACTCCGATACGGTCGGCGTCGCCGTCTGTCGCAAGCCCGACGTCGCATTTTTCGCTTCGGACAAGTTTCGCAAGAGGCGCAAGCAAAGGCGGCGCCGGCTCAGGCAGATCGTAATCAAAAAGAGGGTTGCGCTCCGTTCTTATTGAAACTCTGCCGATTTGCGTTCCCCGCAGCAATTCCTCGAAAATATTGCCGCCGGTGGCGCACATAGAATCAATCGCAACTTTTATATTCGCTTTTTTAAGGATGGAAAAATCCGCATATTTTTTCAGCGAATTGATATAGGGAGTGTAAAAATCATACAAAGGAATTTTATCTGCATAAACCGGTGCATGCGAGGACGCCTTTTTAATATTTTTTAGATGCCGCGTCACCGCTTGTGTAAATTCGGGCATAACCGGACCGCCGTAATTTGCCTTGAATTTGATGCCGTTGTAAAAATGCGGATTATGGCTGGCGGTAATCATAACCCCGAAAGCAACATCGCTGCCCCGCCCAGCAAAAGACAGCGCCGGCGTGGGAATGGCGCGGTCGTTGAGCGCCGCCTGAATTCCCGCCGCAGTCAATTCGTCATAAACGGCGCGAGCAAAAAATTCGGACATAAACCGGTAATCGTAACCAATGACAACGCGCTTCTTTTCGATGCCGCGTTTTTTTGCCAGCTGCGAAAGCGCTTTGCCAACTCGGCGCACATTTTCATAAGTGAACGATTCCCCAATGATACCGCGCCAGCCGTCCGTTCCAAAATATACGCTTTCCATATTTTCCCTCATCGCCCAAGAATTTTTTGCCCCGCCTTTTTGACCGCGCGGAAAGGGAGCGACGTCCACCGTTCCAACCTGTAATAAGTCTCCAATCGGGGATTGAACCCTTCCTTGAATCTCGCAATTCCCGGAATATTCGCGCCGATAAAATCAAGTTCTGGAATACCCAAAGAGGCAAGATGTTGCGCCAATTCCCAAATGAGCAGGGAGCTTGCCCCGCTTGAAAGATGCTTCGGATTATTTGCCGCAAGAAGATAATAGGCGCGGCGGCGATCCCAAACGCAAATAATTACGGAAATGAGTTGATTATCATCCGCGCGCGCGCCGAAAATAACGCGGTTTTGAATTTCCGGCGCGGTTGCAATTTCCCGAACGAGCGATTCCTCAATCGGATTTTTGCCGCCATTTTTTGTCAAAGTCTGTTGAAGCAATTCATATATTTCGCTGGGCGGGCAATTCATCTCGCCGTGTTGAAATCCCGCTTTTTCCCCCTTTTTTATTGCCTGTCGAATGTTGCCATCGAATCCTGCCCAGAGTTTTTCAGGCTCGGATACATCAAGCAAATATGTGTAACGCGGGCGGACGCTCCAGCCGCGTTCTATTAATGGGCGCAGGTCAATAAGCGTTGGATAGTTGTTAATGTCAATCTGGGCATATTGCTTTTCAAGAAACTCTGCCAAAGTCTTCAGCGTTTCATGTTCCGCGCTCATCCTTTCGGAAATTTTTGATGAGGCGGAAGGAGGGAGCGCAAATCCCAGATACGGCGAAAGGAGCGCATTCAAAGCGGCGAGTTTGCCTATTTGTTTTTTTTCTGTCAAAACCGCTCCGCCGAGGATTTTATCATTTTTCCAAACAGCAAATATGCGTTGTTTTGATGATGTCGCGCGTTCAATTACATTCTTCCAAATCGAGGAAGCAAAAAGAGAACCTTGCGGCGAATCTTGAATAAAGGCGTCCCACAAAGATGTCTCGCGCTCTGTAATCTCTCTGACGCACATTGCCGGTTTTTCGTAATTCATCATTTGCTTTTTTGAAATTCTCGGCTTAATCCAACTCGTATTCTTTTTGCCAGTCCTCATCCTGCTCTATCTGAGGCTGCTCTTTTTTATCCAGCATAATATTTCCCAGAAATAAATAGTCCATGCGTGTCCGCATGAAACAACGATAAGCCTCTTCCGGCGCGCAGACAATCGGCTCGCCTCTCACATTGAACGACGTATTGATAATCACCGCGCAGCCCGTTTTTTCTTCAAATGCCTTGATAAGGGCATGATAGCGCGGATTGACATCCTTGTGGACCGTTTGCAATCTCGCCGAATTATCCACATGCGTAATGGCTGGAATCGAAGAGCGGATTGTCCGCAACTTATCGAAGCCGGACAAACGTTTTTCCTCCTCGCTCAATTCGCAAAGTAGGCTCTTTTTCACCTGCGCCACAAGAAGCATATAGGGACTGGGGTGTTCGAGTTCAAAATAGTCGCTGACTTTTTCTTCCAGAACTGATGGCGCAAATGGACGAAAACTCTCCCGAAATTTTATTTTGAGGTTCATCAACGATTGCATCTGGGACGAGCGCGCATCGCCGATGATGCTTCGATTTCCCAATGCGCGCGGTCCAAATTCCATGCGCCCCTGAAACCATCCGATGACCTTTTCGTTTGCCAGCAAATCGCTTGCTATTTGAATGAGAGAAGCATCGTCCAATTCAGTATATGGGATATTTTCACGTTTAAGAAAATCTTTAATCGCCGCATCTGAAAATTCCGGACCTAAAAGCGAACCTTGCTGAAAATCATGGATGTTATCCGCATGGCGCGGATGACCGAGATGCTGATGCCACGCCAGCAGCGCCGCGCCAAGCGCGCCGCCGGCATCGCCCGCCGCCGGCTGAATCCAGATGTCATCAAACGGACCATCCTTAAGAAGGCGTCCATTGCCCACGCAATTCAACGCCACCCCCCCAGCAAGGCAAAGATTTTTCGCCCCTGTTTCTTTATGCAGATGGCGCGCCATACGCATTATAATCTCCTCGGTCACCTCCTGTGCGGAACGGGCGATGTCCATTTCCCGTTGCGTCATTTTCGTTTCCGGTTTCCGCGGCGGACCCCCGAATAGTTTATCAAAATGTTCATTGGTCATTTTAAGACCCGCGCAATAATCAAAAAAATCCATGTTCATTTGCAGCGAGCCGTCTTCCTTGAGGTCAATAATTTCTTTGAGGATGATATCCTTGAATTTCGCCTCGCCATAGGGCGCCAGCCCCATCATCTTATACTCGCCGGAATTGACTTTGAAACCTGTGAAAAATGTGAACGCCGAATAAAATAACCCCAACGAATGTGGAAATTCCATCTCGGCAAGGAGCCTAATTTTATTGCCTTCGCCGATGCCATAACTCGCCGTTGCCCACTCGCCGACTCCGTCAATAGTCAATATTGCGGCTTTCTGAAAAGGCGACGGGTAAAAGGCGGATGCGGCATGGGATGCGTGGTGCTCGGGAAAAAGGACGCGAGCCCTGCCTCCGATTTCTTTGCGAATCAACTCCTTAATCCAAAGCTTTTGTTTCACCCAGAGCGGCGCCGCTTCAATGAATGACTTCAACCCGCGAGGCGCAAAACCAATATACGTCTCAATCAGCCGCCAAAACTTCACAAACGGTTTGTCATAAAAAACCGCAAAATCAATGTCATCGCTGGTTATGCCCCCGGCTTTCAAACAATAACGGATTGCATTGGACGGGAAATTTGCATCATGCTTCTTGCGGGTGAAACGCTCCTCTTGCGCGGCGGCGATAATTTTACCATCCGTGACAAGACAAGCCGCGCTATCATGATAAAAGGCGGAAATTCCTATTATATGCGTCATTCTTTTTCCCTGTTTCATCAGCAAAACATAAATGATACATAGTTTTTAATGCGCAAACGTGTCAAAGATTTTGTTCCAGCATCGCCTCTCATAATTTCATGATTTGATTGGCTTCGCCATCTGCTAATGAATACAAAATGAAATCTAATAGATGCTAAAAATTTGGAGAATTTTCCGCCTTAATCAATGGTCCAGTTTTAGGGGAGTATTTCAATCTTGCAGACAGCCTAATACGCAATCACGCCAGTCGGTTTTTTTGTGCGGATTATTGTCTCTATCGGTTCTGTAATTTGAACGCCGTAATATGCAAATCCAACAATGAAATAAGCGCTAAAAATCTCATCGGTCGTTTTCCATACTTCGTTCATTATTGTTGATTCGCCTCCTGATAAAACAGGCAGGTCGCGTTGGAATTTTTTGATGAGTTCGCCTTTTGAATTTCGAATGAGCAAAACCGCTGTGCCGGAGGTCTCAATCGTTCCCGCGTTGGCGATGGTCATGGATATGGCAATGTCGTCGCCGATGTCGAATTCGGAGGGGGTTGCAGTCAAATCGGAAACCTGGGCAAACAGCGAACCGAGCCTGAAAGAAGCCGTGCGTTTGTCGAGCAATATTGCCTGATCATCACGGATTTCTATCTCGGCGGCGTAATATCCCTGCTCGAATCCGGCGCTGTCCCAGACGGCATTATATGAAGCCGTCCCAGCAATATCATTGAGTGATTGTAGCGGAAGCCCGCTGACGAATTCGCTGGTTCCCTGTTGGAGAATTGCGGCGCTCACAACTACATTTTTGGGCGCGCTGCCCTGATTTTCCAATTCCATCATAAAGGCAATATGTTCGCCCAAATCATATTCATACTTGTTTGTTTCAAGGCGCGTGATTTGGACATCGGAAACTATTGCATCAACGGCAATGTTATATCTTCTAAAATATTGAACATCGGTTGTCTGGGCGTTGTAATAAAAAGGATAAAGAGAAATGGCAAGCGTTGTGGATGAGGGACTTTCAATGACTGTCCACTCCATTGTTTTTTCAGGATACCATTCAGAAATATTCCCCTTTATGCGAGGAGTCCTGATGTTGCCGCCCGTTTCCGGGATACCGATTTCGCCGATGGGAAGAAACAATCCTGATGCGCTTTCTATGTCTTTTTTTTCCAGCAGGAAAACGTCCTGTATCTGCGTGTTTTTGGGGTATTGAACCATCGTTTTGAAATATGGCACAATAGGCATCCCGACCTCAAATGTTGTCATCCCCCCCGGAATAGAAACATGGTCTATGCCGTTTGTCTGAATGACCTGAAAATTCGGCAGCTCAATATCAAGGAACATAGAGTTGTCGGAAATTTTAATCTTTGTTGCGGGTTCGATTTTTTTATACGCCTGTGCTTGATAACCCTCCGTTCCGAATTTGGGATCGCCATAGAGATGGTAAATGGCGTTCCAGTAATTGCCGTATTTGTCGCCCGCCACGAACAATTTTGTTTCCTGAATTGCATTGCCGAGCGTCTTGCCGATTTGCCAGCGATCGAAGAATTGCGCAGAACAACCAGCATGAGAGCAACATACGCCCCAGTTGGTCGCGCCAAGGTATGCGGCGGCGCCCTGACTAAAATACGCCTCGGCAATTCCAAAGCCATCTGTATATCTCCCCGTGAGGCAGGAAGACGCAAAGATAAAGGGACATGTATTCCCGAATGGATTTGTTCTTGCCACCACATCCGCAACTTCAATATCCGAACAGCCGACTGAATTGCCATGTCCGGCAAAGAAAATAACGTCCGCAGTGGATGTGTTCTGGAAAAATAAATCATTGATAGAAGAGATGCTGGGACACCATGTGTTATCCTGCTGATAGACGGCGGTTCCATTATTGATCAGTTTCGCGGCGATGACATCCGCCTCGCTTCTGAAATTAATGTGATCCCCCCCGCCTCCAAAACATTCCGGATGGCCGCTGAGGACAATGGCATTGGAGCGGTCGAAATGTTTGGGGGAGGTTCCCTTTATCTGGTCAATGCTGGCTTGAATGGGCTTTATGAGAGACTGGGCGCTATTGCCGATGATGCGCCCCATGTTCAACTCCGGCACAATTTCATCGCCGTAAGTGTTGGCATAAGGAAGGTCGGTGCAATCGGAAACAAGAGGCATTGTTCCCCTTTTTGTTAAAATGCTTCCATACCATCGGTCGCCGAATGAGGGGACTATTTCCGTCTCTCCAACAATAAGCAAGTATCCGTCGAGCGTCCAACCGCTCTTGAGCAGGCTGCTCCATGCGCCACTGGGTTTCCATGATGCGCCATAACTAAGAGCGGGATGGACGCTATCTTTCAACAACTCGCTCAAAATATCAGGCTTGCTACTTTGATGTCCGCTGTTATAAATACAAATGTTATTAAAACCTACATCGCCGACAATAATATCGCCATTCCATTGTTCAAAAACGTTTCCCGCAGCTAGCCCATCGAACATATTAAATCGAGCGTTTATGCTTTTCAACTGGTTGCCGGCGGCATTAAAAATCCTAATCTTGCCCTCTTTGTATTTGGATATGACAATCTCTTTTTTATCGTTATTCCATGTTGATATCACATTGCCGACGGCAAGACGGTCGCCCTTCTCAAATGGAAAATTAAAACTGCTCAATACGGCGCCATTGCTTGATAGAATAAAAACTTTTTGAGCGCTTTGGCTGGCAAGAATAATCTCATCATACTTATCGCCCATAACATCTCCCGCCCCAAAACCATCGAATACCGAATTGACAATATTAAACTCCCCGATCTTGTTATTCTTTGCTGTGTAGATATAAACCTTATCATTATTGTAATCGGCGATGATATATTCCAATTCTGAATCTCCTGTAATATTGCCCACAGCCAAACCGAAATAACTATCAATATCAGGTAGATGCAAAGAGTATTTAGTCCGCCCAAAACTATCCTCGACCACAATACCTCTTGAAGGAATCAAAATGGCAACAGTGCCCTTTGCCGCGGCTAACGTGCTGCCGAGAGGAAATAGATCGACCCATAATAAAGAGGTGCTATCGGCAATAAGTTTCCAAGCAATTGGATAACAATGGTCGATGTCTTTGAAACATTGCTTAGCGGGCTTGACGCAGTAAACATAAAAATGCTTGCTGATGGGATTGCCGATGATAATCTCATCTCTGCCGTCGTCGTTCATATCGCCGAGCGCAAGCCCCCATTGCAAACCAAACGGAATGGAAATATTTGACGGCAAATCAATATACCCCAATGCCCCTTTTCTTAAAATTGCAAGTTCCCCCATCTTGGTTAATAGCAAATCCATATCATGTTGGGTGTTAAAAAAACGCAAATTGCGCGGACTGGTGACAATCAAGTAATCGCAGGTTTTTAAGGCATCTGTATAATACGGCGCTTGACAAAAAACCAACGGGTATCTTTTGTGATATGTATTGTATAAATCATCAAACCACACATCTGTCGCATTGGTGTATTTATCTCCGCCGATCATTGGTTTGACTGAACAGGGATATATCAAGACTGGGGCAATATCATACATCAATTTCACAGACTGACCACCGCTCAATGGATTTTTCATTTTTATATTCATGACCCACTGGGTGGTTTCAGTCTTGAATTGGGAATAATACTGGGCGTTCGCGTCCTCGTGGGACACTGGCTGATACAACTGGCAAAAATCGTCGAGCCTAATATTTCTCGCATCCTCCTCCCCAACGTTCGCAATATTCAGAACAACAGTATAATAATTTGAATGACTGACAATCGTCCTTGTTATATTTAATTCAGCCGGTTTTTTAGGGGGGGCGTTCATAACGTCCACATCCAGATAAGTGGTTCCGACGTTCAAATCAACATCATAAACCTGAATGGCGATTCGATGCAAGGCATTGGTTTCAAGAGCCGTATGCCATGGGATGTTAATCGGTGCATTTTTAGAGCCCTCAATGTCGGGAAACCAATTCCCTGCCCACTTGCCGTCCACGTAAAACGTCCCGCTAAATATGCCATTATCATCGTTTGCCTCGGCTTGGACGAAAATATCGCCCGATACTGTTTGACCCTTTAATGGATACATGATAGTAACAGAGGGGAGTGTGGTGTTTGGTTTATTGTCAATCTCGGAGAGTTTTTCGTCTAATGCGGAATGATTGGATAAATCATATGCTTTGGCGCTGAATCTGTGCGACCCATCCGAATATTTGTGCGTATTGATTTTCATTTGATAAGGAGACGAAAAGGCGGCGCCCAAAAGATTGTCATCAAGATAAAACTCCACTTTTGAAACGCCCTGATTATCCGAAGCATCGGCGCTTAGCAGCAACATATCCGAGCAAAACTCAGGCAGAATAAGAGATATTATCGGAGCGGTTCCATCCGGTGCGGCAGCCGTTCGAAATGTCAAATCCTTGCTTTCAACCTTGCTATCCCATTGATCCTTTGTGGCAATCTTGAAGTGATAAGTTGAAGCGGCTTCGAGATTTTCCAAAACGATTGCATGTCGTTTCGTTGAAGTGTTATCAAATAACTCCGAACTATATGTGCGCGACATCCTCCCATATTTGATGAAACTGTCGCCGGCATTGTTGGTCATCCAAACAACAACCGCCCTATTTGAACTAGTATCTCGAACGGCAGGACCCGATGTTATTTCAAGCGGAACAATTTCACAAACCATAATTTCTGATTTGAAATTGTTCCTTTCATTGGATTCCTCGATAGTATTAGAATAATCAGCCTGAATATCAATCTCGTCTGAAACATCAGAACACTGCCAATTATATTCAAAACACCCCTGCCATGTATCTTCCGGAAATAGCGTCACAGGTATTACTAAAAACGCAACCGGTGCGCCGTCAACATAAAGAGCTGTCTGATGTGACGCAGCCGCGGTGCCGCCTTGATTCTTCTCCTCAAAACAAATATTCGAACCCTGCGACCAGATGTTTGTTATTATCAAGTCCGGCAGGGGAGGCGTTGCTGTATCAAATGTATAATCATCGGTCGTTGACGAATTGTCATACAAATCCCGCGAATAAATCTGATAAAAATAAGTCGTCGAACTTTCCAGATTATTCAAAACCACACGATGGGTTGTCGTTGTATTGAAATCATCAACCTGTGCTTCGTGGGGCGCAGGCGATGTGCCATATTTGACAATATCCCTGCTGACTTCATCCGTTTCCCATGATATAACCGCCGAATCTTGCGTAATGTCAGTTACAAAAGGACCATCTATAATCTGCGGGGGCGTGGTGTCGCAGAGCCAGATATCATCAAGATAGTTGTTCTCTTCATTGCTCTCCGCAACGTTATTATCATAATCCGCAAGAACGGAAATGCTGTCCGATTCGCCGGTGCATTCCCAAACGTAATCAAAACATGCCTGATAACGCTGGCGAGGCGCAAGCGCTGTATCCACATACACAACGGAGAGTTTTTCATCTTCCACAATAAGGGAAACATCAAAACCTGTTGGCGCGCTTTCATCCCCTTGATTCTGAATTATAAAACAGATAGTGCGACCCTCATGCCAAATCTTTGTCACCGCAAGGTCTGGCGCCCCATCGCACCGCGCGATGTGCAAATAACTTAAAAAGATGATTGGGAAAAACAGACGGCACAAGAACCCCCAACAAATTCTCGTTTTCATTAACGGACTCCTTGCAAAGCCGCTTTCTTCAGCAAGAACCAACCTATCATGATTTATAGTGTTTCGGAACGCAAATAAAAAAAAATTTCCTGACATCAAAGAGGCGGTTCGTATGCATTTACAAACGAAATGGTTTTTTTACTGGAGGTTACATGCCCTCAAGCGCAGCAACAAATTAAGTCTGCTTTTTGGCGCGAGCCCATGTCTTGATTTGTCGTTTTGTGTTTTGGGGATGAAGGTTAGATTGAATGAATCTCTTGATTAAAAAGCATAATAGGGAGGCGTTTCGATATATAAATCGCCCCTTTTTCGATTCAAAAAAAAATTGGTTTACCATGAGCGAGAGAAAATCTTCCCCGAAGATTTTCCAGAGTTGAATGGTGGAGGCGGCGGGAATTGAACCCGCGTCCGAAGAACCCTCCCAAGCAGGCGCCACAAGCGTCTCCCTCCGTTTAATCTCGCTCCTAAAAACGCCGAAGGGCGGGCTTTATCAGGAGCCAAGGCTGATTTATCTCGCTAAGCGGTCTCAGCCGCGCTTGCGCGCTCCGCTTAGCCAGCCCGCAAAGTGACGCCCGACCCGGAAACCGCAGGCGGAGCCTCCGGTGGACGGCTGCCTAATTAGGCAGCGAGTGCGAAGTTAGATTCCGCAGTTAAATTTAGTTGCTCTGATTATTTAACGAGGTGACTAAGCGTCCTCGGCTTGCACCTGTTTGAGCGGCGAACCCCGTCGAAGCCGTTTCGCCCCCACAACAATAAAATTATCATAACCCGCAGCTTGCGCAGCCGTCAAGCAAAACAAAAAATAGTTGTCAGGTTAATTTGCCCCGTCATGGGCGCGGAATCTTTGCCGAATCGGTGAAATGCAAATCGCCAAAGGTTTGCGGATTCTGCCATGAATTTTTTCGGCGAGTCCACGAAAACTGGGACTCCTGAAAAAAGGGATGAACCGTGCGCGGATCGTCATCATCCGTTCCCGACACATTAAAACCTATCAACAATCCGTCATACGGCTGGATGTTCAATTCCTTCATGGGAATGCACCCCTCCAGAATCATACCCTTAAAGGCTTTGCCGGAAATCGTTTGGCAAGGTTGCGGCGCTGGATTGAATGCAATGCGTGAATCTTTTGAATATCCTTTCAACTGCGACCACGAATAAACAACAGGCTTGCCTTGTTCCAGATGAAAACCGTATTGATGATCGTCCGCGCTATAAAAAGCCTCATCGCGATCTTCGTCATGCTCCGTATCGAAATAAATTTCAATGCCGTCGTTATTATAAACCGTAAAACCCGCGCAGGGACTTGATAGTATATCGTCCTGAAATTCCAGCCCGATATAAAACCAATCTTCATCCCAGCAGGTATAGACTCGCGCCGAAAAATCCTCCTCGCCGCCCCACGGGACATATCCCGCAACATACTGCTCATTGCCGCCCAATCTGATAGGTTCGGCGTCCTTGTTCCAATCGGAAAGGTCGCCATCTATCGCCAGCGGACGCAATGTTTGAATGCATTCGTAAAAGCTGATAATCTGTTGAAATTCCACATCCGCCCCGCCATTGAGTCGCGCCAAGCCCTTGATTTGATATATCATATCCGATGGATTGTCGGAAGTTATTTCAACATTTTCCACAAAAGCGCCATTGGGTTTTAATGATTTTATTTCAAAGATATTGTTTCCGAACGTGACATTATCGGGAGGCGTCAGAGTTAGAATTCCAGATAAATTCTCCAGCGAAAGATTGCGCAGCGTCATTTGAAAAAACTTCGCAACTTTTGTCGGAGGCATCGGCTTGATTTCAACGGCAAGTGGCTCGGAAATAATTGCTTCATCCATTATAAGCGCGCAGGGATTTTTGCCGCCGGATGGCATGGTGAACATCGCAAAATGCTCAACGCCTATCTGAGCGTTGAGACCTGCCTTTATACGATTGCCCTCAATGGAAAGACCATTTTTTTCGCTGGCAATCTCAAGCGATGAATTGCTCAGAGAAGCGGGCAGTTTGAGATGAAAGGGGCGACTCTGTCCGCGAGGGATAAAATTCGTCTTGCCTTCGAAATCAATCGTAAATTTTCGCGTAGGGGATGTGTTCCAATCAATTGGCTCTTTTGAGGCAATCAAAATAGGCATTTCACCTGCGCGGATATAGACAAATCCCTCCCATGGCGCAAGGAGGCGTTTTGAGCCATCCATGCCAAGCATCTCGCAGGATGCGGAGCATTTGCCTTCAAAATCGGCATACCCCTTCAACGCCCAAAAAGCGTAGATATTTTTATCAGCGCGGGCATCTCTTAAATGGAGAAGAAAAAAATTCTCCCCTTTGATTGTGCTGGAGGTTTCCGCATCTTTAAGTGCGGCAACGAGCGTCTTTGTGGCGAGATAGGCGGGCTTGGGCGACCAGTCCTGATGAATCATCCCGAACCTATCCTCCGCCCATTCCGCATCTGGCCCATCCGGTCCAAACCAGTAGATAAAAACCGTTTGCACAAAAGGGTAAATAAAGGTGTTCAAATAAGCGCGAGAAATGCAAACCGCTTGATGATACTCCGTCACGCCGCCGGAAAGATTCGTGGGCCAACCCACCTCCGTCACCCAGATGTTTTTTTTCATGCCGTATTTGCCCAGCTTGTCTCGGATATCCCCCATTCTTTCGAAAATCCGCGCATCTTCCGGCGTGCGCGGAGTGCAATATGGGTGAAGCGAAAGGATGTCCATCGAATCATATCCGCCCGCATCAATGACTTTCTCAATGAAAGAAACATTCTCAATCCCAGAAAGGGAAACACCGCAGACAACCGCCTCGGGATTTCCTTCTTTGATGCGCCGATAAGCCTCCTTTAATAACACACCATAAGCAGCGGGATCTGCCTTTGGCTTCCAAAACCCATCCGCATTCGGCTCATTCCAGACCTCAAAATATTTAACCTTACCTTTAAGCTCCCTTGCCATAGTATAACAATACTGCCCAAAGGCGCGGACAGCCTCCGGCGAAGTCGGCGCCATCCCGCCGTCATAGAGCATGTTGGCGTAATTGAGGATGATTAAAGTATCAAGCCCCTGTGAAATCGAATAATCAAGATTTTTGAGGATGTTTTCGGGGATGCGATAGACGCCTTTTTCTTTTTCCACCACATGCCAAAAGCATTCATCGCGCCCCTGACGGATGCCGGCGGCTCGAATTAAATCAACGCATTTTTTGTGTTTCTCAAAATCGCCGGTCAGAGAATGCATCTGCATGCTGAATCTGGTAGGCGCCGCTCCCCATGCTACGGAGGCAACGCACAAAAACAAAACGAATCTGATAAGGATTTTTTTCATCTATTCTCAGATTCTAAAAAATTATGGAATAACGCATTACTTCTGCCCTTGAAGTCGGTCGAGTGAAAACTGAGCCATTTGGGAATATGAATAGTAATTTTCCATATTTTTCAGCTGCTGGAAAATGAAATTCATCTGAGGGTCTTTTGAATACGCTTCGTCCTTTCCGCCGAATACAACCGGATGTTTACGGTCGGTTTTGACCTTTTCCAAAAGGGCGGCAGCCTCATCATCTTTATATTGCAGCTCCATCAGACGCGCCTTGCAGAGCATGGCTTCCGCGCCTGCCGCCTTATCCTTGCCCAACTCAATCGCTTTTTCATAAGCCGAGACCGCCGCATTCAAAAGCTGTTTATCCTCCGATAGGAAATACTTGTTTTCATAAGCATAACCCAAAGCGACATAGCCAACGGCTTTTTCCTCGTTGGAACTTACGCTATTAATGAATTCATTAAAAATGCTGATAGGTTCATCAAGTTCCTTTGCGCCGTCAGGAGAGGCGTTTGCCTTGAAAAAGAGGGCGCTGCCTTTGACATAAAGGGCGTTTGCGGCAAGCGGCGAGGAGCGATAATCGGAAAGAATGCGGTTGCAACTATCCAGACATTTCTGAAATTCTTGCTCTTTTTGTTCCTTCTGCTCTGAATTAAGACCAGTTTGAAATGAATTGGCGGCTTGCGAAAAAAGGAGGTTTGCCTCCCGCATGACGTTTTGTTTTTGGACATTATAAATCTTCCAGATGATAAAAAGGACTACAATAGCCCCTGCGATAATTAAAATGGTTTTTTGGTGCTCTTCAAAATAATCCCATGCGTTTAAGCCGAAAGTGCGGACTTCATCCTTTTTGAGCGCCTTTTTGTTGATTTTAATATGAGACATAATTTTATCCTTTCCAAAATATCACACAAAAAAAGTTAAGGAGTTCCTAACAACCCGCCAAAATCGAATCAAGAACAAATTTCAACAACATTCGACAGGCTCGCTTTTTGATTTTGGGAGAACGCCCAGTCGCGCAACTAATTCATTTTTTCGTATCAACTAATTTTTTCAAGAGATGAGGGCTGTTTGAATTTGAAATATTTTATATACGGCTTTTAATGATTGGGATTATCATCTGCGCGGAGCGGGCACGGTGGCTAATCCAGTTTTTTTGCTCAAGACTCAACTCCGCCATTGTCTTGCCCATTTGAGGGATAAAAAATATCGGGTCATATCCGAAACCGTTCGACCCCCGCATCTCGGAAATTATCACGCCTTCGCAATATCCCGTTTTGATTATGACATCGCCCTCCGGCGAGGCAAGCGCCATGGCGGAGACAAACCGCGCCTGACGTCTTTCCTGCGGGACGCCGTCCAATTCCTTTAACACGCGTTGAATCCGCAAGATATTATCAGCGGCGTATCTTGCCGAATGAATGCCCGGACGTCCGCCCAGCGCGGCTACCTCCAATCCCGAATCATCCGCAAGACACCACCTCCCGATTATCTTTGCAGAATGAACCGCCTTGGACGCGGCGTTCAATTCAAACGATGGCTCATCCTCGTCATCGGGCGGAAAAGGCGGAAAATCATCCAGCGATTTCAGCGGGATGGGCAGCTCGCAAAAAAGGGCTGTCAGTTCGTTAATTTTATGCTGGTTATGCGTGGCAAAGACCAGTTCCTTCACTTGTTGAGTTTCTCCTTCAGCCCTTTGATTTCTGGATCGAGTGTGAAGGCGCGTTTCCAATAATCCTTTGCCTTGTCGGGCTGCCCTAATTTATCATACGTATCGCCAAGATGGTCGAACAAAACGGGGTCTTCAAGAGAGGCTTTTTCTGCGCGCAGGAGATATTTAAGAGCGTTTTCATATTCCCCTTTTTTGAAATACACCCATCCTAAACTATCAATCATATAAGCCGCGCCCGGACGTAGATAAATGGCTTTTTCAATCAGTTCCTCCGCCTCATCAAGGTTTTTACCCAGCTCGGCGAACATATAACCAAGATTGTTCAGGACGTCGGCATGCTCGGGATTTTGCTCTATGACCATGCGGAAACTTTTCTCAGCATCATCATGCCGTTCTGCTTCATAATACATGAGACCAAGATGGTAGATATATTCAATATTCTCTGGATCCGTTTTCAGAAGAAGGCTGTATAGATTTTCCGCGCGGTCGAATCTTTTTTGACCTGTCATAACCTGCGCCTCAAGCAGCATGCCCTCCGATGAATTGCGGTCAATATGTTTGAATGCTTCATCAAGAACCTTTTGCGCTTCCTCGTAACGTTTTTCCCTATTGAGAAGCAACGCCCAAGAAAGATAGATGCCGGCTTTTTTGGGGTCATAAGATAGCGCCTTTTGATATGCCTCGATGGCGCTTTTATTGGCTTTTTGTTCCGCATAAATAGATGCGAGAATTTCATAGTAACTCGCCGAATCCGTTTCAGCAGGCATATCCTTATTCAGCGAACTTAACACCTCGAGCGCCTTTTCATATTCTTTCTTCTTGTTATAGAGGGAGGCGATGAGCATATAGCTGCTCAAGTTTGCAGGGTCGGCGTCCCGCGCAGCCTTAAAAAATTCCAACGCTTCATCAATATATCCGTAATCGGAAAATGTCAGCCCCATGACGATATAAAAATCCTTATTCTTCTTGAAATTCTCGCCCGCAGCGTTGGCAAATTCAACCGCTTCTTTTGGACGCTCCATCTCAAGAAGAAGCGTGGCGACCATAACTGCATAAACGCGAAAGGATTTTTTTTGCTCATAAGCCTTCTTAAAAAGGTCAACGGCTTCAGAATAACGTTTTTGATGACGATAAAAATCTCCGAGCAAGGCAAGTATATCGGAACTTTGCGGAAATCTCTTTAACGCATCCCGCAATATTTCTTCAGCCGCTTCATCCATTTTGAGCTGATGATAAACGCCGAAAAGAATCATGTAAAGCCGCTCTTCATCGGGCTTGACCTGAATGGCTTTCTTGTAAATATCCAACGCGCTTTTATAATCTTTGCGCTCCAGATACGTTGCGCCTATCTCCGAATAAACCTCCTGATTATCCGGATTGACGGCAATCGCCTGATCAAATGCCTGCGACGCGCTTTGAATGTCGCCCTTGATGATGCCGATATTTCCCAAAGCCACAAATGCCTTGTAGTCTTTTGGGTCTATGCGGACGATGCGTCTAAATTGACGAGCCGCCTCGTCGTAGCGTTCATAACGCATGAGGATTTTGGCATAGAGCTCAATCAGACTGGAGTTGCTTGTCGCCCCGTCTTCCGAAAGGTTCTTGTATCCCGCAATCGTTTCCATCTCTAAAAAATTCAAGAACTCTTTATCCTTGACCAGTTCCTGTAGAGAAAGAGTGGTGGATGTGATGCCCTGTTCTTGAATCTCCGCCGCTTTTTGGTTGCTGTATTTGCGGAGCGCCTGCAAATGCAGAAACGACTGAAACCCTTTGAGTAATTCCGGATTATCCGGCGCAGTGCGCAATGCCTCAAAATAAACCCGCTGCGCCCCCTCATAGTTCCTGTTTTCCTGAAAAATCCGCGCAAGGTTCGTGTAGGAGTTCACAAGATTCGGACGGTAATGGACAGCCTTTCCATATAAATCAAGGCATTTATCAACATCGCCTTTGATAGCATAAGCCGAGCCCAACATAACCAACGCCATGATATCTCTCGAATTCAGCGTTAGTATTTTTTCATAAACCTCCACCGTCTTATCCAGATTGCCCATGAACTGGTAGTAATTGTTTCCCAGCGCCTGCAGCGATTCCATATTATTCGGTTCGTAGGCGAGTATCTGCCGATACGACATTTCCGCTTTAACATAATCGCGATTTGCCTCGAATATTTTTGCCAACAGCAGATGAGCGGGGGTGAACTGGGAATCGGTCAGGATAATCTCCGTGCAAATCTGAACGGCTTTATCATTTTTGTTCATGAGAAAATAGCTCTGGGCGATTTTATAGCGCGCCCTCAGCGAACCCGGATCCGCCTCATGCGCCTTTTGAAACATCTCAACCGCTTTGGCATATTTGAATTTCTGGATATACATCTGACCGAGTAAGTAATAGCTGCGCGATTGTTTAAGAGTTTTAATGACGGAAGTGTCCGTATCATCTGCGGAATACATATCGGAGGCAAAATCGAGCAAACCAAAATTCTCCAGATCCTCCCTGTTTAACAAATCGGCAATCACAGATGATGGCGTTTGCTCTGACGCCGCGTTAGAGGCTGAAAGAAAAATTGGCAACGCCAAGAGCGCCGCCGCAACCAGTGTTATTTTGATTTTATGCATTTTCCCTTTATCGCATTTAATATATGGGAAATTTCTTAAAACGAGAGTCCGAATGTCAAGATAAGGCTTTCATAGAATTTCAAAATTATTAATGGGCGGTGTTGCGGCTTGAAAGCTCTCTTGCAATCATCGCGCCCACTCGGGCGTTGTTTTTTATCAACGCAAGATTCGCTTTCAGGCAGCGCCCCCCAGTTATTTCATTCATCTGTTTCAAAATGGCTGGCGTTACATCCCGCCCATGAACATCGCATTCTTTCTTGATGAACGCCTCCGCCTTCGCAAGGGCTGCCTCAACTTCCGCGCTCGAAAGCGCCGCCTTCGCAGGCACAGGCACAGCCGTCAGCAGGCTTGTTTTATGTCCCAGCGCTTCCTGCGCCATGAACACCGCAACCGCTTCCTCCGGCGAGTTGACGCGCATATCCACCCTATAGGGACTTTGCCGAATATAAAACACCGGAAAAGAATCAGTCTCGTATCCAAGAACGGGGATTCCCATCGTTTCCAGATATTCCAGCGAGGCGCGCACATCAAGGAGCGATTTGACCCCCGCCGAAACAACAATCGCGCGATAACGGCTGAGCGCCGTCAAATCCGAGGATATATCGAACGATTCGCCAAAACCCTTGTGAACGCCGCCGATTCCTCCCGTGACAAAAACTCCGATACCTGCAAGAGAGGTTGCCATCAACGATGTGGAAACGGATGTTGCGCCCCATATTCCGCGCGCGCAAACAGCGGCGATGTTGCTCAAATTGGTTTTCACAATGTCCTTGCGGATAGCAAATTGTTCCAATTCTTTCTCATCCAGACCAATTTTCAGCTTGCCGTCAATGATGCCGATTGTGGCGGGAACCGCGCCCTCGCCCCGAATGATGTCCTCACACTCCTGAGCCATTTTTAGATTTTCAGGGTAGGGGAGCCCAAAGGCAATAATCGTGGATTCGAGAGTCACAACCGGTTTATTTTGGGCAACCGCCGCCTGCGCCTCATCGCCCAGCGCGACTGCATCGGATATCTTTTTCATAAATATATCCTTTTACGAAATTATTGTTCTGATTAATCCAAGCATTTTAATTCATTGCAAGAAATTTGATGACACAAAAAGCCGGGATAAGTTTTAACATATAAAATTTTCTCATTGCGCGCATGAATGAAATCATAGAAACAAAACTTGCTTTAATGCCAAAAAAAACCGTCATATAAAAAATATGAACAGACTCCAATCATTTCAGATAGAGCGGCTTGAGGGGAATGAAGAATTCATAAGATTGCGCGAACGCCTTGAAAAAGGCGAAAAGGCAATCCCGATTTGCGGGCTGGCAGGGTCTTCGCTTGCCTATATACTCGCCGCCTTGTGCAGCAAACGCTCCCACCCCTTGCTCCTCATCGCCTCCAATCGAGAACGCGCCGAGCAAATGGCGGACGACATGCAATTTTTCGGCGTGCAGAATGTTTTTCATTTCCCCGACACAGAAACGCTGCCCTACGAGTTGGATGAGCCACATGTTGAAATAGCGGCGCGCCAGATTGAGTCTTATGAAATGCTCTGCCGCATCGCAGACGGCGAGGAGTTCGCAGAAGGCAAGGCGCCCGTCATTATCGCCCCGCTGGAATCCCTGCTGCAAAAAATATTGGCGCCCGAATTCTACAGACAAAAAAGAGTTCGTATCCGTTGGGGGCAAACTCTGGACATCAATGACCTATGCGCCCGACTTGTGGACATCGGTTACGAGCGCTCCGCCGTTGTTGAAGCGCGGGGCGAGTTTAGCGTGCGCGGCGGCATCATTGACATCTTTGCCCTCCCGATGGAAAACCCAATCCGCATAGACCTTTTCGGACGCGAGGTGGAATCCATTCGTCCTTTCGATTCCTTCACCCAGCGCTCCTTTCAATTGAAGGACACGCTCGAGGAGGTTGCCATTCCTCCCGCCAAACTTGTCGCGCTGACGAGAAAATCCATTGAGGCAAACATCAATCTTGCCGTCCTTTTGGATTATCTTTCTGCCAATGCCCTGATTGTTCTGGATGAGCCGGACGCCTTTGAGCCGCAATCGGAACGATTTGAGCAGCTTGTGGAGCAGCAGTATTTCGAGGCAAGCGCGCATAGCGAACAACACACCCCGCCGGAGCGGCTTTACAGCAGCTGGAGCGCCCTTCATCCGCGTCTCGGCGCCTTTGCGGTTATTTCGCATAGCCAGCTTTCTGTTTTAGAAACAGGCGGCGCTAAATCAATTCGCTTTGCCTCATCCTCATTTGAAGATGTGCGCCCCTCATTTGAACACTATCTCGAATTGATAAAAACAAGGCAGTTGGCGGACTATCACATCAATGTGGTCTGCGACAATGAAGGACAGTTGCAGCGCTTTGATGAGTTATTGCGCGAGCATGAGATTTCCGCCGCATCGTTTATCCCCGGTTTGAAACAGGATTTGAAGTGGTCGCCCGAAGTGGGCAAAGGCGGACTGCGGGATATTGTCCTTTCGATTGGCAATCTGCACGAAGGATTCAGCCTCTCCGGCGCGCAGACGCTTTTTATCACAGACCGAGAGATTTTTGGACGCTACAAAAGGCGCCATGTCTATCGCCGTGTTTATAAAGGCGCGCCCATCGCCGCGCCAACGGAGATTGCCCGCGATGAATTTGTTGTTCATGTGGATCATGGCATCGGCAAATTTCTCGGCATCCGCACTCAGATGATTGACGGACGCAAAGTTGACCTGCTCGAAATACTATACTCTGATGATGCGCGGCTTTTGGTGCCGGTGGATAAAATCAGACTCATCCAAAAATATTCCATCGTGGAAAATGTCCAGCCCTCGCTTGATGAACTCGGCTCTAAGGCGTGGCTGGCTCGCAAAAAAAAGACAGAAGAAAAAATTGAGCAGATGGCAGATGAACTCCTCAACCTTTATGCCCGCCGCACCATCGCCAATGGATATTCTTACTCATCCGACACCGTCTGGCAGAGCGAGTTTGAATCTTCGTTTATTTATGAAGAAACGCTGGATCAGTTGACTGCTATCGAACAGGTCAAGCGCGACCTTGAAATGGATAAGCCGATGGACCGCCTTGTTTGCGGCGATGTTGGATACGGCAAAACAGAGGTCGCGCTGCGCGCCGCTTTTAAAGTTGTGCAAGAAGGCAAACAAGTTGCCGTACTTGCGCCCACAACCATCCTCTGTCAGCAGCATTACAACACATTTTCCGAGCGCTACGCCGAATATCCTTATAAGGTGGAGATGCTGAGCCGATTTCGAACCGCCTCAGAACAGCGAAAAATTCTTGAACGAGTCAAAAACGGCGAAGTCCATGTCATTGTCGGCACGCACCGTCTCCTTTCAAAGGATGTGGCATTTTCAGATTTAGGGCTGGTCATTGTGGACGAAGAGCAACGCTTCGGCGTCCAACACAAAGAGCGTCTCAAAGAAATGCGCACGTCTGTGGATTTTCTGACGTTGACGGCAACGCCGATTCCGCGCACGCTTTATATGGCGCTTTCAGGTCTGCGCGACTTGAGTATCATCAACACCCCGCCGCCCAATCGCCTCCCCATCAAAACCAGAATGATTCACTGGGACGATGAACTTATTCGCGAGGCAATTCTGCGCGAATTGAATCGCGGGGGTCAGATTTTTTTTGTTCATAACCGCATTCAGAATATTGATTACATCGCCGAACGATTGAAGAAAATCCATCCTGCTTTGCGCATCGCCATCGCTCACGGTCGTCTCAATGAAAACGAACTGGAACATGTGATGCTCGATTTTGTTGACCAAAAATATGACGCCCTGCTTTCAACCTCCATTATAGAAAACGGTCTCGATATCCCCAACGTCAATACCATCATCATCAACCGCGCCGATGCCTTCGGATTGGCGCAACTCTATCAACTGCGCGGGCGCGTCGGCAGAGACGTCAAACAGGCTTATGCTTATCTCATCACCCCCGCCGGCGAGGCGATTACCGACGCCGCCATCCGCCGTCTGGCGGCTATTAATGAATTCACCGAACTTGGCGTCGGATTCAACATTGCCATGCGGGATTTGGAAATTCGGGGCAGCGGCAATCTGCTGGGCAAGGAGCAACACGGCTGCATTGTCTCTGTGGGATTTGATTATTACTGCTCCCTTCTTGAAAAAACCGTCCGCCGTTTAAAGGGAGAACATGTTGAAGATTTGCAGCCGCCTGAAATAAAATGGAATGTGGAGGGCTATCTTCCCGCCGATTATATCCCTGTTGAATCGCAACGCGTGGGAATATACAAACGCCTCTCGGAGGCTCTGAAACGCAATCAATTGCAGGACATCAACGATGAACTCAAAGATCGTTATGGCGCCATCCCCCTGCCGGTGGAAAACCTTATCAAAGTTTCGGAATTGCGCATTGCCGCAATGGAACGGGGCGTCAGACGTATTATCGAAACGCCGCAGGGTTATAAATTAAGCCTTCGCGCCGGCGCTGATATCGCCGAGTTTTCGCGCAACCTACAAGAGTCCCGTCGCTCCATTAATGATAAAGCCCTCATTAAAGCCGAAGATGATGAAACGATTGTTGTTCAATATGCAAACTGGAGAAAACTCCCGCGGCTTGAAAAAGCAATTCATCTGTTAAGCGCAAAGGATGCCCAGGAGTAATATCTTGTGAAGCGGAAAATATTTTGCATCCTGTTATTTTTAACGCCTCTTTTATTAACAGCGGATCAGATTGTTCTGAAGAATGGCGGCGTGATTAATGGCAGGATTGTGGTAAAAACAGAAGAAAAAATCACCATCCGCAGCGCCTCCGGCGAGTTGACCATCTCGATAAATAATATTCGCCAATGGCGCATGGAAACGTCCGCCGAAAATTTTTTATGGGATGCCGATGCCCGCCTTGCCTTTGGCGACCTTGATGGGGCGTTGGTTGCGCTCGCCCAATCCCTTGCCGACGGTCTTTCTTATCCGGATTTAATTCAGTTTATTCTGCCCAGAAAAGAATCTATTGAAAAAATATTTGCGGAAAAAAAAGATAACAGAAATAAATATGGCGCGCAGATACTGTCCCTGTTTCCCGCAGACGGCATCGCTTATTTCAAAGACAACCCAACCAGCGCCTCGATGGAATTTGCATATTACATTGCTCGGATGCTCGCACAGAGCAACCAGCCGCAAAGCGCCGCCCGGCTTTACATGTCTCTTTCGCATGATTGGTATGAAAAAAATAAACTAAACCAAACCGCTGCCGTCAATTTCCTCAAAAATGAAATCTTGCGCCTTGCCATGAGCGGAGATTATGACGGCGCTGTGGAAATTCTGGAATATCTGCAGGAGGTTGACCACGAACTGGGACGCTCCAGCAAGATTTTGCTTTATTTGAAATGGGCGGCGCGCCTTCGAGAACAAGGACAGTGGGAAGAGGCGGCGGATATTTATCAAACAAAAATCCAAGACATCTCGCGCGAATTGGCTGCCAATCGCTTCTCCTTTCTCCTCGATTATATTACCGGCGCGGCAAAAAAAGATTCAGATTGCGAAAGAGGAATCAAACTGCTCCAAAAATATGGAACCCTTTTGTCTCCCGACGAAAAATCTAAACGGTTTGCGGAACTTTCAATCGCCGCGGGCAGAATCGCCCTTGATGATAAACGCACCACTGCGGCTCGCGCTCTATTTCAATCCGCGTTTGAGGAACGCGGCGCAATTGACGAACGGCTCCTTTTGCTTTGCGATTATAAAGAACGCGCAACGCAACTAAAGCCGGATGATTATCTCGGACATTACAGGCTTGGATTGTTTTGCAGAAAATCCAATCTCGAATGCGAGGCGAGGCACCATTTCAATCTTGCGCTTGCCTCATCGGAACTCAAAGAAGAGGCGATGAATGAGTTGGCGCTTCTGACATCAAAAGAACGCCTTAAGTCTATGGCGGATGCCATAAAATTGTTTGACATGAATGAATGGGCGGCTTGCCTTGACCTGCTCCAGCCTCTGTTGAATGATACAACGACAACGCAAGGTTTGGAAGAAGCCGCGCGTCTTGCATCGCTCTGCCGGCAAAAAATGCAAGCGGAGGGCGAAAAACGACCCGCCAAGGCGATTGTCCTTTTCCAACAGGCGGAAAGGTTTTTCATCTTTGAAGATTATGAACGCGCGCTCGAAAAACTGGAAATCATCCTGCGCTCATATCCCGACGTCCCCGTTGCAAGACAGTCAAAAGAACTAATGCAACGGGCTAAGCAGCGCCGCGATCTTGCCCGCCTCGAAGGAAAAGAGCCGCTCTCAACAGGAAAAGTTATTAAACCGGAATATACTCCTCTTGACGCCGGCGAATTAAAGTCCCAGATAAACAATCTGCTTGATTCATTGAATGAGAAATAATTTATGAAACAATGGAAATATGCAGATTTGCCGTGGGTGGAAAAACAGGGGGGCTGGCTCCTTTCGCTCTTCATCCATCTTGCAATATTCTCGTTTCTTTTGACCTATTCGCCATCAAGCAAAATCTCCCGCAACAGGGCATATCCTCGCCAAATATTTCTCAAGTTCTCCGCGCCGAAAGAAAACTCCGCCGATTCCTCGAAATTGCCTGAACCCGCCCGCGCCACTCAGGCAATGGAGCCGGAGGCATTGTTTACGGAAACTGCGTCTGCAAATCCGTATGAACATCCCGCCGTGCCCCATCCATACGAATCCGCCATCGCGGAATTTCGACGAGAACAGGAAGATGCCGCAAAAGAACTTGCGCAATCCTTTGCCGGTCTGCGCGGCGAAATCGAAAGACGCGCCCCCGCAGAAACCAAAGCGGCGCCGGCGGATGTCAGTTCCATCGGCGCGGCGCAGGGAGCCGTCCGCGTGTTTGACATCTCAAAAGTCCCCGAAGCCGTCGCCGCGACAGTCCTTGAACGTTATGATATAAGAATATCGCAGAAGTATATGGATGGCGGCGCGTTCAATCCAAATTACTTAAGCAGCGCAAGGCTCCGCGATAAAACCTTTGTCAATGTTGCAGGTTCAGGTTTTTATGAAGTCTTTGAAGTATCGCGCCGCGCCGTCCAACGCCTGATCCTTCTTGAATCAAGGGAAATGGCGGTGCGCGGTCTCAACCCTGATAATACCCGCGTCATTAAGGTTGTCTTCGGCATCATTGAACTGAGCGGCGGCATCGCCCAAAACGAACAAAACGATTCAAAAGGCTATGATCTGGGCATCACGGAATTTCAGTTCGAGGAGATTAAATAGAACTATGCGCATATCTGAGATTTTGAAAGAATTAAATCAACTCATGGAAAAGGGCGATAGCGCAGCGCTGGCAACCATCATTGCCGGCGAAGGCTCCACACCGCGTAAAATCGGCGCAAAGATGCTCATCCGTCCGGATGGCTCAACCATGGGAACAATCGGCGGAGGAATCGTTGAGGCGCAAGTCATCAAACGCGCTGTTGCCTCGATAAAAAACCGATGCCTGGAAGTGGCATCATATAATCTTAGGGCAATTAATGACCCAGATACCGATATGCGTTGCGGAGGAAGTATGACAGTCATGATTGAACCGGTAATCCCGCCCGATCCCGTTTTCATATTCGGCGGCGGACATGTGGGGTTTGCCATCTATAACATCCTATCCACACTGGATTTCAATATCACTATTGTGGATGACCGAAAACTTTATGCCGCTTCCAAACGGTTCCCTCTTGCTAAAAAAGTCCTCTGCGCGCCCTTTGATAAAGCGTTTGAAAAAATCGCAATCAACGAACAGTCTTATATCATCATCTGCACTCGGGCGCATAAAAATGACGAAGACTGTCTGCGCCAAGCATTCAAAACACCCGCCTGTTATATTGGGATGCTGGGCAGCCGAACAAAAGTGGCGGCGTTCAAAAAGATTCTGCAAGAAGACGGCGTCCCGAAACGCAGAATAAATCAACTTCATTCCCCCATCGGACTCTCCATCGGCGCAGTCACGCCGGAGGAGATCGCCGTCAGCGTGGCTGCGGAACTGATTCAATTCCGCGCAAACCGCTCCCATGCGTGAAACATCTCGACAAAAATTAAAAAACGTCTTGACGCCTTATCCTTAAATATTTCTAAAAATCATCTCAGTTGTATGATGGAAAGGCTTTTTCTTGGAAGGCGGAAAAAATGGCTCTCTGGATGGCGGCGAAACGTTAGAATGGAACGTTTACCCCGCCCGAAGCCACCCGCGCAAAACCGCGATCGCCTTATGCGTTATTGCGGCTTTTTGCCTTTTTGTGCTTTGGCGCACAAACGCTGTCATCTGGGCGGTTTTTTCAGCCGCTGTGCTTTTTCTATCCTTGAGCCGCTTTTTTTTGCCAACCCATTATACCCTAACGCCGGGGCATCTGATTATCAACTTCATGGGGATTCGCCGTAAAAAGGCGTGGTCTGAGTTCCGGCGCGCGGATGGAGTCAAAGGCGGGGTGTTTTTATCCCCTTTTGCCCAGCCTTCACGGCTGGATAATTATCGAGGGCTCCTCCTGCTTTGCAGAAACAATAAACCTGAGGTGCTTGAGTTTGTCCAAAAGCGTATCCACGACTAAAATGACATTCCGTCAGAGGATGAGGAACGCCTTCGCCGTGGGTGATGAAGGCGAACCTGCGTCCGAAGACCTTGCCGCCCTCGATAGGCTCGCTTCCTTTATTGCGACTCGCCGCCTTGAAGCCCCGGCAATTTTATTCTTACAAAGCCTCGTGCCCATTTCCTATCTGGGCAGCCAAGCAATGATCGGACTGGAGCCTATTGTCGGTCCATTTTGGCCCAAAGGCGATTGGGAACGCCTTGCGCGTATCTTTGAACGCCGTGATGGCATTGAACGTTTGACATTGCGAATTGAACACCTTGTTTCAGAAAGAGAAGCCAATGGAAGCAAAAGATCTTAATGTAATAATTGCAACAGATTGCGGAAGCACAACAACCAAAGCCATCCTTATCGAAAAAAACGAAAAGGGTGAATACCGCCAAACCTTCCGAGGCGAAGCGCCCACAACCGTTGAAGAACCTTACAATGACGTCACCCGCGGTGTCCTCAATGCATTTCAAGAAGTTCAGGAACTCTCCGGACGCAAAATCCTTGATGGCGAAAAAATCATTCATCCGGCTAACGGGAAAGAAGGCGTTGATATCTATATCTCTACATCCAGCGCGGGAGGCGGACTTCAAATGCTTGTGGCGGGCGCGGTGAAAGCCATGACGGCGGAAAGCGCCCAACGCGCCGCCCTTGGCGCAGGAGCCATTGTCATGGACGTCCTTGCATCCAATGATGGACGCCTGCCTCACCAGAAAATAGCCCGCATCCGAAGCCTCCGTCCCGATATGATTCTCCTGTCCGGCGGAACCGATGGCGGAACCGTGACACATGTTGTTGAAATGGCAGAATTCATCTCCGCCGCCAATCCCCGTCCCCGTCTTGGTCAAACATACACCCTCCCTGTTATTTATGCGGGCAATATCGCAGCCCGCGAAAATATAAAAGACGTCCTCGAAAAAAAGACAACCCTTTATATCACAGATAACATCCGCCCCACCCTCGAACGCGAAAACCTCTTCCCGGCGCGGCAGGAAATCCAAAACCTTTTTATGGAACATGTCATGGCGCAAGCGCCCGGCTACGGCAAATTAAAAGAATGGGTCGAAGTCCCCATCATGCCCACCCCAGGCGCAGTCGGATATCTCATCCACGCCGTTGCGGAAGAAGAGGGCATTAACGTTATGGGGGTGGATATCGGCGGGGCAACAACGGACGTCTTCAGCGATTTTGATGGCAACTTCAACCGCACCGTTTCTGCAAATCTGGGTATGAGCTACAGCGTTTCCAACGTCCTTGCCGAGGCGGGTTTGCAAAACGTGCTGCGCTGGCTGCCCTTTGAAATTGAAGAAGAAGACCTCGCCAACCGAATCAAAAATAAAATGATTCGACCAACAACCATTCCCCACACAAAAAATGAACTTATTATTGAGCAGGCGCTGGCGCGCGAAGCCCTGCGTCTGGCTTTTGAACAACACAAACTCCTTGCCGTCAGCCTCAAAGGCGTTCAACGCCACCGCTCCGTTTCAGATACATTCTCCCAATCCGGCTCCGGCGAAACGCTGGTGGACATGATGAAACTTAATCTGTTCATCGGCAGCGGCGGCGCCCTTTCCCATGCCCCCCGCCGGCGCCAGTCCATGCTTATGATGATTGACTCCTTTGCCCCGTTGGGCTTTACGCGCCTTGCTGTGGACAGCATCTTCATGATGCCGCATCTGGGCGTTCTGGCAAGCGTCAATAAAAAGGCGGCAAAAGAAGTTTTTGAAAAAGATTGCCTCATCCCGTTGGGAACATGCATCGCTCCGGCGGGCGAAGCAAAAATCGGCGCGCCTTGTTTGGACATCAAGATTAAAATAGTTTCCAAATCGGATGGTTCAACGCGCTCCATTTCAGAAAAAATTCCCGCAGGGTCTTTGCGAATTTATCCCATGACGCCCGATGAGGAGGCTGAAGTGGAGGCATCGCCCACCCGCCGTTTTGATCTCGGAGCAGGTATGGGCAAGCCCGTCAAAAAAACTCTGCTGGGCGGCGTAGTTGGCATCGTGGTTGATACACGGGGGCGCCCGCTGGTTTTTCCGGAAAAAAGCGCCGATTGCCGTTCTATGGTAGCGGGATGGTATCGTGATTTTGGAATGTATGATTAAAAATGATAATTCTTCGGATTATGGAGTATTAAAATATGGCGCATGTTTTTACGCCGGGATTGCAAGTCATCGAAAGCACCGTGATTGAAAAAGACCGCACGCTGCCTATCCCCGGACGTGTTTTAGTCAGAATGAACGAGTCCGTCAAAGCGGAACAAATTGTTGCGGAAACTGAAATCCCCAACGATGTGCAATCCATCAATGTCATGAACCTTCTGAGCATATCGGCAAAGGAAATACACAAGTTCATGTTGAAGCAGGAAGGCGACCCTGTGGCGGAGCATGAACCCATCGCCCAGAATAAACCATTTCTTGGACTCAAGTTTTTCCAGACTATTGTCCGCGCCCCATTCAACGGCACCCTTGAACGCATCTCGGATGTCACCGGACAAGTCTTGATTCGCAAACCGCCGCGCCAGATTTCAATCCTTGCTTATGTGGACGGAAACGTCAAAAGCGTCTGCGAGGGAATGGGCGCCAATGTCCAGTGCCCCTGCACCTACATTCAGGGAATTTTTGGGATCGGCGGCGAAACATTCGGGGAAATCTGCATGGTCTCCTCTAACCCCGCCTCAGTCCTTGAAGAAAATGAAATTACCCCAAAACATGCAGGGAAAATAATTGTCGGCGGTTCGCACATCAGCTACAAAACATTCAAAAAGGCGATGGATATCGGCGTCAAAGGAGTTATCATCGGCGGTTTCCACGCTAAAGAATTGAAAGCCGTCCTCGGCTATGAACTGGGCGTTGCAATCACAGGAGATGAAGATATCCCCACAACCTTGATTGTGACCGAAGGATTTGGACGCATGGCAATGGCGGAGCGCACATATAATCTGCTCAAGAAAAATAACGGTCGCCGCGCCTCCATTTCCGGCAGAACACAAATTCGCGCCGGTGTTATGCGCCCGGAAATCATTATTCCTTTTACAGCGGAAGAATCTAAAAACGCCAGACCTTACGACGCCAGCTCCGAGAGCGGCATCCAGATTGGAGACGAAGTGCGCATTATCCGCGAGCCTTATTTCGGGCGTCTGGGCAAACTGCTTGAACTCCCGCCAGATCTGACCAACATCGAGACCGAAGCCCAAGTCCGTATCATGAAGATTCAACTCTCCGATACCGGCGAGATAATCACCGTCCCGCGCGCTAACGTGGAACGGATTGAGGTGTAAAATGAGTGTTAATCTCTTGAAATCAGCATTCAGATTCATGCTTCTCATGAGCTTCCTCTCCCTCATGGCATTCTCATCCGCTGAGCAAGTCGCGCTGACGCCGCCCACCGGTCTCAAGGTTCTGGATACGCCCAACGACACCGGCGAGACGCTTCTTATCACTTGGGATAAAATGCCCTACGAAGGACCGGGCATCAGATATATTATATATCGAAGCGAGTCGGCTGATGGTCCCACCACAGAAATCGTCAGCCTGCCATCCGACCGTGAATACGCCTCGCAAATGCCGCAATACTTCGGATTCAAAAAACAAAATAAAAATATTCATGCTTATAGAGCCAATCCTATCTGGAAAATGAAAGAAGTCAAGCGAACCAAACTGGATGGCATTATAAAGACTTCCCAAGGACGCGATACAGCGGTGGAAACATTTTTTCAACTTGCTGTGACTGATGGTAAAAAAATCGTCATGGGAAATGAAATTGTCTCAGGAGTCCCGGTTCCCAACTGGTTTCGCAAAGATCGCGCCAACGGCATGGTTATTTTGATTATTATGTTCATATTTGTTCTTTTTTATATTTCCAAAGCCCAGCGAAACCCCAACGTCTTCCTTCGCAAAATCCCCGGCATTGACGCTGTGGACGAAGCGGTCGGGCGCGCTACCGAGATGGGCAAGCCGATTCTTTATTCAACCGGCTATTATGATATAACCGAACTGAGCACCATCTGCTCGGTGAATATCCTTGCCCATGTGGCAAAAAAAGTCGCCCAATATGACTCCCGCCTTATCGTTCCATGCAAATGGCCTGTGGCTATGACAGTCTGCCAAGAAGTCGTCAGAGAGGCTTATATCAATGCAGGGCGTCCGGATGCCTTCAACATCGGAGATATTTATTTCATCGCCGGCGAACAATACAGCTACACCGTCGGCGTGGACAGCCTCATGGTCAGAGAGCGACCGGCGGCAAATTTTTTCCTCGGAACGTTTGCCGCGGAGGCGCTGATTTTGGCGGAAACGGGCGCGTCAACCGGCGCCATTCAAATCTCCGGCACAGACTCAATTTATCAGATCCCTTTCTTTGTTGTCGCATGCGACTACTGCCTCATCGGCGAAGACCTCTACGCCGCATCCGCATATCTGGCGCGCAACCCCCGTCTCATCGGAAGCCTCAAGGCGCAGGATGCGGGCAAACTCCTTTTATTCATCGCCATTCTTATCGGAACAATTCTCATCACGTTCAGCCCTTTTTATCCTGATGCGGAGTGGCTTCAGATTTTGAGAAACTTTTTCACAGTGAGGTAAGGTTTTTATGGACTTCTTCAAAAGAAAATTCCCCATCATGGTGGTTTTGTTCACCGGTTTTGTTATGATGATCGCCTATTACGTGCCCCATGCCCCCTTCGGTCCTATATGGGAGGGCGCATCGGATTGGTATATGATTATCAGCGCCTTTGCCCTCGTCCTCGCATTCACCAGCCTAATCCGAACCCATTATCGAAAAATCCGCGAAGGCAAACAGGGGTGGGGCTACAGCGCCGTTATGTTCGTTTGCCTTATTGTCACATCAGTCGTCGGCGTTCTCCCCGGCGATAAAAATCCCCTCCTTGGCAATCAAGCGGGCTCCATCTATATGTGGATATTCGATTATATGAACACTCCCGCCGCCGCTACCGTGTTCTCGCTCCTTGCCTTTTATATCGCCTCGGCGGCGTATCGCGCCTTTCGTGTGCGCACAATTGACGCCACCATCATGCTCATCGCCGCCCTGATTGTCATGGTCGGACGCGTCCCATGGGGCGAGATTTTTTCTGAGTTCATGACAAGCAAAATCAGCCCGCATCTTGCAGTGCTCCGTTTGGATAAACTGACCTCTTTCTTCCTGAATTATCCAACCGTAGCGGCGCGCCGCGCCGTTTATCTCGGCATCGCGCTTGCCACCGTTTCAACATCATTGCGCGTTATTCTCGGCATTGAACGAACTTATATGGGAAGCGATGAATGAAAATGTTTAATAAATAAAAAAATCAGAGGGAGTGTTAAATTTGAAAATAAAAACCATAGAAAAACTGTTGAGCATTGATAGGCGCATCATTTTTCTGCTGGTTGCTGCCGTTATTTTGATTCCCATTATCAAGCCTTTGAATCTGCCTGTGCAGGTTACGCCGGAGGTTCTGGGCGTCTATGACGCCATTGATAAACTCCCCGAAGGCTCAAAAATTTTAATCGCCTTTGATTATGAACCAGCCTCCACCCCAGAAATGGATCCTATGGCAAAAGCGCTTTTGCGCCATTGCTTCAAAAAAAAGTTGAGAGTCGTCGGCATCAGCTGGCTCGAACAGGGACGCGGCAACGCAGACAACGTCCTCTCATTCATCACGAATGAACGCGCCGAGAAGGGGCATCCTCTCGAATACGGCGTGGATTACGCCTATATGGGATTCAAACCCGGCAAAAACGCCATGATATTGAAACTGGGGCGCGATTTTAAGGGCGCATGCAAAACCGATTACCGCGGAAATGATGTTTATGATATGCCCATCCTCGAAGGAATCGAAACCCTTGGCGATTTCCCTTATCTGGCTTGCCTCCATGACGACAGCATGATAAACTCATGGATAACCTATGGGCACGAAGTGGTTGGGATTAAAATCGGATCCCTTTGCACCGCAATCATGGCGCCCGGAATTTACGCCAACCTTAACGCCGGTCAGCTCACCGGCATCGTCGGCGGCTTAAAAGGCGGTTCGGAATATGAACATCTTCTTGGTTATCGCGGTCTTGCCACATTCGGCATGGACTCCCAAACACTGATTCACTTTTTGATAGTGGGCTTCATTTTGATTGGCAATTTTGCTTATCTGGCAAAGGAACGGATGATTCGAAAGGAGCGCCTGAGATGATGAATTACGCCCCGTGGGCGGTGACGTTTGGAGTTTGGCTGGCTGCCGGACTCACCATCGCCATATACAGCTTCCTTTATAAAGATAATCCCTTTTATAAAATGGCGGAGCATATCTACATCGGCGTCTCAACCGGCTATCTTGTGGTCATTGCATGGAACGACGCCCTCAGACCTCTACTTGTGGGTCCTCTTCGCCATCCCGGTACCCCCAACGATATTTTGGCTATTATCCCCGGCATCCTCGGGTTGATGATGTTCACAAGATATTTTAAGAAACTGGCATGGATGAGCCGCATATCCCTTGCCTTCCTGATTGGCTGGGGCGCCGGCACAGCGGCTCCAGCCATTATTCAAGCCTATCTGATTCGCCATACAGGAACGACCATCACACCGCTCTTCAACCCCGCTTATTTTTCATGGAATCCCATGAGCATTATTTTCGGATTGCTGGTGGTCGGCTTCTTCAGCGCGCTGGTGTATTTTGTTCAAACAGACCAATACACAGATTGGGATAGAGGCAAACGCCGTTTCCTTGTCGGCGGAATTATCCTCTCATTCATCCTCTTTTTCATATTTGCCGTATATTATCCTCAAAAAAGTGTGGATGCCCTGACAGAGGCTTTTTATGCGCTGGTCATTTTGGTGGGCGTCATATCCGTGCTCTTTTACTTCTTTTATTCCATCGAGCATAAAAAATCTCTCAAAGGCATCGCCAAAACCGGCGTCATTTATTTGATGGTATTCTTCGGCACATCCTTTGGATATACCGTCATGGCGCGCCTCTCGCTTGCCATCGGTCGCATGAGATTCATCGTGGATGATTGGCTGAAAACCACAACGCCCGCGCAATGGGGCATCGCACTTCCTATTATTGCTGTTATCTCAATCCTCCTCGTTTGGCAGGAACGCAAGAGTCGGGCAGCCAGACAGGATTAATAACATTTAATCAAAAAACTTTTTTGGAGGAGATGTTGCCATGAAAAAAGCGTTGTTGCTTTTATTAATCCCCTGCCTCTGCGCCGCCGCTTTTGGCGCAAGCCTCCCTCCAGACATCAAATGGGAAACCAACATGGACGACCCGCCTATCGGCGACCCCAATGCCCTCAAAGGCGGTGTTTTCTATATGGATATGGAAGATTACCCACTTACCTTTCGTCTGATGGGTCCAAATTCAAACGACAGCTTTGCCGGTTGGAACCGCGCATTCACAATGGATTTGACCCTTGTTAATCTTCATCCCACAACCGATAGATTTATTCCCTATCTGGCAACCCATTGGTCTATCCAGCAGGATAATCAAACCATTTATTACAAACTCGATCCAGATGCCCGATGGAGCGACGGCAAACCGGTCACAGCAGATGATTATGTCTTTTGCTGGGAGATGATGCAAAGCCCCCACATCGTTGATCCCTTCTACAATAATTATGTCAAAGAATACCTCAAATCAGTAGAGATGGTGGATGAGCACACATTAAAGATAGTGGGGCAAAATCCCAGCTGGCGTCCGCTTTATGATTACAACCTTTTTCCGATGCCGAGGCACGCTATTAAACTGGGACCCGATTGGGTGAAAGAGGCGAACAATACATTTCAAGTGGCGGCTGGTCCTTATGTTGTCACAGAAGCCGTTGCAGGTCAGCGGATTGTTTTCTCCCGCATCAAAGACTGGTGGGGGATAGACAAGCATTATTTCAAAGGTATGTTTAATGTGGAAAAGATTGTGCTAAAGGTTCTGCCAAACGCTCGCTCGCTCGATTTTTTCAAAAAAGGCGATATCAGTTTGGATTACGTCAACATGGCTAAAATCTGGGCTGAAGAAATGAATTTTGACGCCATAAAAAAAGGCTGGGCGCACCGCAAACGCGTATTTCTCCGCGTCCCTTCCGGCATCAGCGGACTCCACATGAACCTTGAAGCGCCGATATTCAAAAACAAAGATTTCCGCAAAGCAATGCAATATCTTTTTCCTTTTGAGCTGATTAATTCTAAACTTATGTATAGCAGCTATTACCGCACCGTCTCCATTGCCGAAGGAACGGAATATGCCAACCCCAACCTCAAACCTTATGGATTCGATCCCCAAAAGGCGCGCGAGCATCTGGCAAAGGCAGGGTTCGCAAAACGCGGCGCGGATGGCATCCTTCTCAACGAAAAAGGCGAACGCGCCAGCTTTACCCTTACCTATGGAGACAAACAATTCGAACGCCACGCGACCGTTATTCAGGAGGTCTATAAAAAAGCCGGAGTGGAGATGCTGCTCAAACTCCTTGATGGCGCCACCGCCTTCAATCGCGGACTGGAACGCAAATATGAGATGACCATCACAAGCCGCACCGCTGGCTTTTATCCCGAACCCAATCAATACTTCCACAGCAAATTCAAAGCCGCGACCAACAATAACAACATTTGGGGATTTGGAACGCCCGAAACGGACAAACTCATCGAAACCTATATGTTTGACCTTGATAAAAATAAACGTCTTGATGCCATGCACAAACTCGACGAAATCATTTATGACGAGGCTTTTTATATCCCGTTTTGGAATGCGCCTTACATTCGATTCATCTATTGGGATTACCTCTGCTGGCCCAAAAATTTCCTCCCGCGGCGCACACAGCAATTAACCGACTGGCAGGTCTTTTGGATTGACCCCGCCAAAGAGGCGCGCCTGAAAGAGGCAATGGCAAAAAACACCGACCTCGGCGAGGATACCGAGGTTGACGTTGACCCATATGGCATCAAAAAAGCGATGGAAAGCAAATGAACAAAGGCGATTGTGACTGAACCCATCCTACATATCAAAAACCTTGAAGTCGAATTCCAAACAGAGGAAGGATGCCTCCGCGCCGTCAACAACGTATCTTTGGAGCTGAATCACCGCAGAACACTCGGACTTGTGGGCGAATCCGGCTGCGGCAAAAGCGTCACAGCCCTTTCCATCATGCGCCTCATCCCCAACCCCCCGGGAAAAATCGCCGGCGGAAGCATATTATGGAAAGGGCGGGATATTTTGAAAATCCCCGCCGCTCAAATGCCCGCCATTCGCGGACGCGAAATCTCTATGATTTTTCAAGAGCCGATGACCTCGCTCAATCCCGTTTTTACTATTGAGCGGCAAATCTCCGAAGTCCTCCAATTGCGTTTCAACCTCAAAGGCGCCAAAGCCCGCAAACGCATTATCGAATCCCTCTCGAGCGTTGGCATACCCGACCCTGAAAATCGCCTGAACGCCTATCCTCATGAACTCAGCGGCGGCATGATGCAGCGTATTATGATTGCCATGGCGCTCCTGTGCGAGCCCGACCTTCTTATCGCCGATGAGCCGACCACCGCCCTTGATGTTACCGTTCAGGCTCAAATCATTCGCCTGATTAAAGACCTCCAGAGGAAAATGGGCATGGCAGTCCTTTTCATTACCCACGATATGGGACTGGTTGCGGAAACATGCGACGATGTTGCTGTCATGTATGCCGGCGAGGTAGTGGAGCAATCGGATGTCGTGTCTCTTTTTACAAAACCGCTTCACCCATACACATTCGGTCTCATGCAAAGCATCCCCAAACGGGGCGCATCGCGCGAAACGCCCCTCTTCACCATTGAGGGAACAGTTCCCCCCATTTTCAAAATGCCGGCGGGGTGCGCATTTGCCCCGCGATGTTTCCGGCGCCGCGCCCTCGCGCAAGAAGAACAACAGCGTTGCGTCAATGAAAAGCCCCTTTTAACACAAATCCCAGAGCTCTCGCATTTTGTTTCCTGTCATTTTCCGCTGGAGGTTCAATGTGAACAGAGCCATTCTTAAGGCTGTTCATCTGTCAAAAGAATATCCCATACGCGGCGGATTTTTGTCATCTAAACGCGGCGCAATTAAAGCCGTTCAGAATGTCTCGTTCGAACTGCCGGAGGGTAAAACGCTGGGAGTGGTAGGGGAGAGCGGATGCGGAAAATCAACCCTTGCCCGTCTTCTGCTCCGGCTTGAAGAGCCCACATCAGGCGAGGTTATTTTTGACGGCGAAAACCTTGCAAACCTCCCGCCATCCAAACTGTTCGCATACCGCCGCAAAATGCAAATGGTATTTCAAGACCCTTATTCAAGCCTGAACCCCCGACTTACCGTTGAAGAAATCATCCGCGATCCGCTGATTGTTTATCGAATTGGCTCGCGCGCTGAACAATTAAAGCGCGTGGAGGAATTGCTGCAAAAGGTGGGGCTCTCCGCCGAGACAATGAAGCGATATCCTCATGAATTTTCCGGAGGACAACGCCAGCGTATCGGCGTTGCCCGCGCCCTTGCCCTCAATCCCAAAGTCGTCATCGCAGATGAACCAGTCTCCTCGCTCGATGTATCAGTGCAAGCGCAAGTCCTGAATCTGCTCGTTTCACTGCAAAAAGAAATGGGATTGACCTATCTTTTTATCACACACGATTTATCCGTAGTGGAATTTATCAGCGATGAGATTATTGTCATGTATTTAGGCAGGATTATGGAAAAAGGGACTACGCAAACAATCTTTGCAAAACCAGCCCATCCTTATACCCGCGCGCTTCTGGAGGCGGTGCCGCGCCCCGAGCCAAAAAAACGCAGGGAAAAATCGCTCCTGCCGGGCGAAACGCCCAGCCCGCTCAATCCCCCTTCGGGCTGCCCATTCCACCCGCGCTGCGCATTCATGATCCCTGATTGCAAAAAGACGCTCCCAGAGTTGGAAGCCGTCAGCGCCGCAGACCCATCTCGCCTTGCCGCATGCATCCGCAAAGCGGAAATCTGATTACTTCGCAACCTTCTTGATGGTTTTCTCGATAATATCCAGCCCCAGATCAGCTTCTTCCTTTGTAATAACCAGCGGGGGGCAAACCCGCAAAGTGTTCGGTCCGCATCCCAGCATAATAAGTCCGTTCTTAAAACATTCGGTAATGATGGCGTTGCGGAGTTTTTGCGCCGGCTCCCTTGTTTTTTTACCCTCGATAATCTCAATGCCGAGCATCAGCCCCCGCCCGCGCACATCGCCCACGCAGTCATATTTTTGGACGAAACCGACAAGGCGCTCAAAAATGTGTTTGCCCACGACCTCCGCATTCTTGATGAGCCCTTCCTCAAGCAACTCAAGCGTGGCAAGCGAAGCCGCGCAAGAAACTGGATTGCCGCCAAATGTGCTGGCGTGCGAACCATATTTCCAATTCATCACATCCTCTGTCGCCACAATCGCTCCCAGAGGCATGCCGGAGGCGATTCCTTTGGCAAGGCAGATAATGTCCGGCTGCACGCCAAAATGCTGAATTCCAAACATCTTGCCCGTACGCCCCATGCCGCTTTGCACCTCGTCGCAGACAAGCAGGATGCCGTATTTATCGCAAATACGGCGCAAGCCCTTCATGAATTCCATCGGCGGGACAACATATCCGCCCTCGCCCTGAATAGGCTCAACGAAAATTGCCGCCACATCATCGGGATCAACTGTCTTGAGGAAAAGCATATCCTCAATATATTTTAAACAGTATAGACAACAGGAATCATATTCAAGATTATAGGGACAGCGATAACAATAAGAATAAGGGACATGCACAACGCCCGGAATCAGCGGATAAAAACCCTTCTTCTGGATAATCTTGCTTCCCGTTAGGCTGAGCGCGCCGAGTGTACGCCCATGAAACGCATTAAAGAAAGCAATAAACTGATGCCGCATAGTATGATAACGCGCCAACTTCATCGCCGCTTCAATTGCCTCTGCGCCGCTGTTGGTGAAAAAGACGCGCTTTTTCCCTTTCATGGGAACGGCGCGGCATAAACGCTCCGCCACGTCCAACTGCACATCGTAATAAAAATCCGTGCCGGACATGTGCAAAAATTGATGCGCCTGATCGCAAATATATTTAACAACTTTCGGATGGGCATGTCCGGTTGCGCAGACAGCGATACCTGCCGCAAAATCCAAAAACGTGTTTCCGTCCACATCCATCACATAACTGCCCTCGCCCTTATCCATAACAAAGGGATAATCCCGCGTGTAGGAGGGAGACATGTATTTTTTATCGCGGGCAATAATTGCTTTTGCTTTCGGTCCCGGCAGTTTTGTCACAATTTTTGGGATCATATTTTCGCTCTCTTTTTTTAAATTGAAAAAAACGCTTGTTTATTTGATTGGGAAAGGTCAACAAAAATTTCGCAGAGAATTAACTGTGCCTGATTCTTCAAAATATTTGCAATTTGATAAAAATAATAGTGTCTGCCGGAGACCTTGTTTTATCAAAGAGTTAAATGAACAAACCAGTTAAAGAAAGAGTTTCCGATGGTGAATAAGAACCAATCAAAGCAGGGGGTGGGCAATCAAGATATATTTTGAGGATGCAAACTCGACGGCTTTCGGCGGTTTGGCGCTGGCGGAGCGATTGATAGGTCGTCTGAATTTGTGGTCTCATCTTGCATTTGCGGGACTTTTATACGCGCATCCGGCGCGTGCGACAATCCATGCCCAGATTTCCCCCGCCCTTTCCCACTTTTCATCTTCCAACGGATACATTTATTTTTTTCACTACCTTGAAAGATCAGGGTTGCGCCTGGGCATAAAAAACCCGCTTACAAATTTACTTGCAACAAGCATAGCCCATTATTATGTTCTTATTCGGTATCATGAAAAATCACAAATTGCGAGCCATTAAAATGGGAGCAGATTGTAAATGCCAAGCGATAATTCTTTCAACATCCAGATCCCCGGATACCGCCTGATTCGCATTTTGGGAACCGGCGGAATGGGAACGGTTTATGAAGCCGTTCGCCAAAAAGATGGCGAGCGTTTTGCCGTCAAGGTCTGCCATCCGCATCTTGCAACGCTAAAGGAATTCCACAAACGCTTCCAACGCGAGGCATCCCTTGCGCTGAAATTTCAACACCCGGGCGCCGCCGCCATTTATGACAACGGCGTTACGGAAAACGGCGTCCCCTATATTATCATGGAGCTGGTCGAAGGGCGGAAACTTTCGGACATGCTGCCCGTTCATGCGGATTCGGGGCGCATTGCCGAAGCCGGCAAATCCCCCGCCGCCCCGGC